>Ga0255338_1000034_pt1 | contig 591903 bp, 602 predicted proteins | sample MeOH1_35cm_T4_19_FD_203715 | JGI IMG/M metagenome (GOLD analysis project Ga0255338, IMG submission 203715) | Sandy soil microbial communities from University of British Columbia, Vancouver, Canada - MeOH1_35cm_T4_195 | ecosystem: Engineered > Artificial ecosystem > Sand microcosm >...
TCAGCTTGGTGCCGATGCCACGCATCGCGCCAATCGCCGCAACGGCGATGAGAGCTGCGATCAGGCCGTATTCAATGGCCGTTGCACCCTTGCTGTCGTTCATCAGCTTGACGAAGCGCTTGAACATCTCTGGTCTCCTGTCCTTGTTTCCCGGGAACTCGTCGTTCCTCCACCCTCGCAGTCCCGCGAAGGTTGACAGCAGAATTAGAGGCCGTGAGTTGAAAAAGACTTAAAAGGACAAGTTTCCAAACGTTAAGTATATTCAATCATTCGAACAGCTTCTCGATCTCGCGAAGAACCTTCCGCAAGGGCTCGGCTCCCTTGCTCCATTCCTCCGGAAGCGGGCTTTCACGCTCCCTGCGCGGCTTGACCTCTTCGGGAATCTTGAACTCGCCAGGTAACGGCGGCCCAGCTCGACCGTCGACCGCCACGGCGGAGACCATGAAATTATGCCAGATCTGCGCCGGGACCGTCCCGCCGCTGACATTGCGGCCAAGCGGCTTGTCGTCGTCGCGGCCGACCCAGACGCCGACCACGAGATTTCCGGCGAAGCCGACGAACAAGGCGTCGCGATTGTCCTGGCTGGTTCCGGTCTTGCCGAACGTCGGCACCGCAAGCGCGGCGCGCCGGCCGGTGCCGTTGTTGGCGGCGGCATAGAGAAGGTCGAGCATCGGCGCCCAGTCGCGACGGTTGTCCATTCGCCCGCCGCCCTGAAGCAGGCCTGAGAAGCGCCCAGCCTCCTCGTCCGCGGGAAGCCCTCGCGCGCGAATCGGATAACGCCCGCTGGCGACGGCGGCGTAGGCCGATGTCAGCTCGAGCAGGTTCACGCCCGCTGTCCCGAGCGCGACGCTCGGACTGTTCGGCAGCGGAGTCGTAATGCCGAGCTCGCGCGCTGCCCGAAGAACGTTGGGACGCCCGACGCTCTCCGAAAGGCGGACCGCTGCCGCGTTGCTTGAGCGAGCAAAGGCCTCGCGCAGCGTAATGTCGCCGCGATAGACGCCGTCGCTGTTGGCGGGAGTCCAGCCGTCGATCGTGATCGGCCGGTCCTCGATCTTGCTGTCGGGTGTCCAGCCCGCGCGAAGGGCTGCGAGATAGACGAACAGCTTGAAGGCCGATCCCGGCTGCCGTCGCGCCTGCGTTGCGCGATTGAACGGACTGTCGCCATAGTTCTTGCCGCCAACCATCGCGACGACGCGGCCATCGGGACGCATGGCCACGAGCGCCGCCTGCATGTCGCCGGTCGCGGCCCGGGAAACGGCGCGAACCGCCAGCCGCTGGAGGTCCGCATCCAGGGTCGTCTTCACCTTCACTTCGCCAAAGTCGGATTCGAATGCATCCCGCGCTTCGGGCGCCACCCAATCGGCGAAATATGTTCCGGTCGGAATCCTGGACGAGCGATAGATCGGGCGAGCGGGCCACGTGGCCTTTGCCCGGCTGCGGCTGATTACGCCGGTGTCCGCCATTGCATTCAGCACGAGCTTGCTGCGTGCCTGCGCAAGCTTGAGATTGTTCGTCGGCGCGAGCCGCGAAGGAGCCTGGACCACACCGGCAAGCATCGCCGACTGCGCGAGGCTCAGATTCTCCGGCTCCCGGCCGAAATAATGCTTCGAGGCGGCACGAAGCCCATACACGCCGTCGCCGAAATAGACGCTCGACAGATAGCGCGAGAGAATTTCCTCCTTGGTCAGCCAGGCTTCGAGCCAGAAGGCGATGATCACCTCCTGCGCCTTCCGCTTCATGCTCCGGTCCGAAGACAGGAAGCTCGTCTTCGCGAGCTGCTGGGTAATGGTCGAGCCGCCCTGGCGAACGCCGCCGGCCCGCATGTTTGCGACCATGGCCCGTCCGATCCCGCGCGGATCGATGCCCCAGTGGCTGTAGAAGCGGCGATCCTCGATCGCGACGAAAGCGGCCGGGGTCAGCTTGTTGAGCCTGTTCACGTCGACCGGCGATTCCTTGATCGCGCCACGGCGGGCGATCGGCTGTCCCTCCTGCGAAACGAGCAGGATTGCCGGGTCGTCGAGCGGCTCGAGCGCTCGCGACAATGGCGCAGTCACGATCAGCCAGATGAGGGTGACGAAGAAGACTGCAGAGATTGCATACAGCGCGAGCGGCCAGCGCCGTCGGCGCTTCGGCTTCTCCTGCAGTGGAAGACCGTCGGGGCCGAGACCGGGTGGCGCAACGGCCGGCGCGAACGGGTCCGGCAGATCCTCGACGTTGGAGCCGCCGCGGCTCCAGATCCCCTCATTATCGACCACGCTCGTTCCCGGACCCGCAAAACCTCAGGTGACTTACATAACTAAAACAGTCGAGGCGATATATCCAGAGATTTGCTGAACGCGACCTTATGGCTAAACGGCGTACATGCGGTTGCCGGTTTTCCGCCGCGCCTGTGCTGCGGCATCGCTGATCATTGCCGCCTTCTCGGCTGCCGGTTGCCAGCGGGCGGACCATGGCGAGACGAAGGTGGTCGTCATCGGCGATCCTCCGACGGTCGTCGACCCGTCGAATGGGCCGCTGACCGAGCCGCAGGCAGTGTTACTATCGAACGTCGCCCAGGGCCTCGTGGGGTTCGATGCATCGGGCCAGATCGTGCCCGGTTTGGCTGAGCGCTGGAACGTCACCGACGACGGGCTGAGCTACATCTTCCGGCTGCAAAATGCCGAATGGCCCGACGGGCGCAAGATCACGGCCGAACAGATTGCACGCCTCTTGCGTCGGCAAATCACCAGCCGGAGCAAAAATCCTTTCAAGGACACGCTCGGGGCGGTCGCAGAGATCGTCGCCATGACCGACCGGGTTATCGAGCTGCGGCTGGAGTCGGCGAGGCCCGACCTGCTCCAGCTTCTTGCCCAACCCGAGTTCGCCATTGTTCGCGGGACGAGCGGGACGGGCCCCTTTGAGATTGCTGCAAGCAGCAAGCCCGGCTTCCTCGACTTGGTGAGGACGATCTCCAACGAAGATGAGGAGACGACCACGCGCGAAGAGGTCATCCTGGCCGGCAAGCCGGCAGCGGCTGCTGTGCAGTCTTTCCTCAAGGGTGAGACGGATCTCGTTCTCGGCGGGACGTTTGGCGACCTGCCCTACGCGCGCGCGGACAAGCTGCCGAAAGCCGCGCTCAGATTCGATCCGGCTGCCGGGCTATTCGGACTTGTGCCCGCAAGAGCCAGCGGACCGGCGGCCGATCCGGAGATCCGGCAGCTTTTGAGCCAGGCAATCGACCGGCAGGCACTCATCGACGCGCTCAATGTTCCGGGGCTATTGCCGCGCGCGACTTTGCTCGAGCCGGGACTCGAGGGCATCGCCGAGCCCGCGGCGCCGCAGTGGATGGGAATTCCTATCGCCGAGCGCAGAGCGCAACTCACCGCAACGGCCAGGCGCCTTTTCAAAGGTGACGAGGAGCCCGTTATTCGCGTCTCGCTGCCGGATTCCCCTGGCGCCAAGGTGATGCTTGGCCGGCTCGCCGGCGATTGGGGAGCGCTAGGCGTCAAGGTCGAGCCAGCCGCCGAGGGCCAGCCTGCCGACTTCGAGCTTATCGACGCCGTGGCTCCGTCGATCTCGCCGGCCTGGTATCTTCGCTCGTTCCGCTGCGGCGAAGTTCCCGTTTGCGATCCGGAAGCCGACGAATTGCTCGAGGGAGCTCGCGTGGCGACGGTCGCCGCGCAGCGCAACGCATTTCTCGCGCAGGCCGCCCAACTAATGGACGAGCAGCAGTTGTTTATCCCGGTGACGGCTCCGATTCGCTGGTCGCTCGTTTCCGACCGCGTGCAAGGCTTCGCAACCAACCGTTTCGCGCTTCACAAGCTGACGTCGCTTGGCGAGCGGCTGGACCGGGAGCGCGGAGAATGACCGACAAGAGATTCCCCAGCCTGGGGACCGACCCGGCCTCGGTTCGTCAGCGGGTGGAAGCGCTCGAGAAGATCATGGAACGCCTGATAGTCATTCCCGGCATCAAGCGAGGGATCGGCCTCGACGTCATCCTCGACCTCGTGCCTTTTGCGGGCAGCACGGCGGGCGCGGTGCTCGGCGCCTACATGACCTGGGAGGCGCGCAACCTCGGCATGACGAAGTGGCAGATGACGCGCATGGCGGGGAACGTCGGCGTCGACTGGCTGCTCGGACTCATCCCGTGGGTCGGCGCGATTCCAGACTTTTTCTTCCAGTCGAACACGCGCAACCTGCGGATCATCAAGCGCCACCTCGACAAGCACCATCCCGCCGGCGCGACCGTCAACGCCGAGGCGACCCGCTCCTCCTGACAGAACAGCAGTTGTGCTATGAAGCCGGCCTGCTTGCGGGGGCTGGCACATGACCAAGGATCAGAAGACCGTCGCGATCGGCGCGCTATCGGGCGTCGTCGGAATGGTCGCGCTCGTGTGGGCGATTGCAACTTATTTTCCAGAGCCGCACGTCGTCGACAACAATGGCGACCGGCTGGCCTATGCCTTTCGCTGGTCGGTCGTTGCGGTGCTGCCGCTCTTCTTCATGCTCGTCGCCGTCGGCAACGAACGTTTCCTCAGCGAAGCGATCGATCCGACGCTCGGCAAGGAAAGCCGGAAGATGGTGGTCAACGGGCGCGTTGCCGACAACACGCTGCAGCAATTCGTCTGCTTCCTGGCCGGCGTTGCCGCGCTGTCGGTGAGCTTGCCGATCGATCGGATCAGCTACGTTCCCGCGGTCGCAATCACGTTCGTGATTAGCCGGACGATCTTTTGGATCGGCTATCGTATCCGTCCGCTCTATCGGGCTCCCGGCTTCTCCTCGACGGCCTATATGAACATCTTCATGTACGTCGCGGTGCTGTGGATGCGGCTCGCCGGGTGACTGCGCCGCCCGATCCGGTCGGGCCTCGCGTCGCGACCTAGTCGCCGCTGATCCTCGGATCGATGATCGGCTTGCCGACGTCACCCTGTCCGACCGTCCGGCCCGCCATCTCCAGCATTCGCTCGAGCGGCACTCGAGCGCGGTCCATGATTTCGGGCGTGAGCTCGATGCGCGGCTGGAGGTCGCGGAGCGCGACGTAGAGCTTCTCCAGCGTGTTGAGCGCCATGTACGGGCACATGTTGCAGTTGCAGTTCCCGTCGCCGCCCGGGACGCCGATGAACGTCTTGTCCGGCGCCGCTTTCTCCATCTGGTGGATGATGTGCGGCTCGGTCGCGACGAGGATCGTCTTCGCCGGCGAGTTCAGCGCGAAGTCCAGGATCGACTTTGTCGAGCCGACATGGTCGGCGTGGTCGATGATGTGCGGCGGGCATTCCGGGTGCGCCGCGACCGGGGCGTCCGGATATTCGGCCTTAAGCTTCAGCAACTCGGTCTCGCTGAAAGCCTGGTGGACGATGCACACGCCCGGCCACAGCAGCATGTCGCGATCGAACTTGCGGGCGAGATAGCCGCCAAGGTGGCGATCGGGCCCGAAGATGATCTTCTGGTCCTTCGGAATCTGGTCGAGGATGACCGCTGCCGACGAGCTGGTGACGATAATGTCGCTGAGCGCTTTCACCGCGGCCGAGCAGTTGATGTAGGTCAGCGCGATATGGTCCGGGTGCGCGGCCCGGAAAGCGGCGAACTGGTCGGGCGGACAGCTATCCTCGAGGCTGCAGCCGGCGTCCATGTCCGGCAGGATCACCGTCTTCTGCGGCGACAGAATTTTCGCCGTCTCAGCCATGAAGCGGACGCCGCAGAAAGCGATGACGTCGGCGTCCGTCGCGGCCGCTTTCCGCGAAAGATCGAGGCTGTCGCCGACGAAGTCCGCAAGGTCCTGGATCTCGGGCTTTTGGTAATAATGCGCGAGGATCACCGCGTTGCGCTCACGCTTCAGCCGCTCGATCTCGGCGAGGAGATCGATACCCTTCAGGCTTTGCGATTGAATCGTCATCTACTCCCCTCGGCAGCCCTTCTGCGTTCGGCCTCTGCGATCACTTCATTATATGGTCGCGACAGGTCCAGATAGGAAGGATCGTCGGCGTCTTCGTCGCTCGCAAATCGGACGACGACCTTTACGTCGTCGTAGCGGGTCGTCTTGAGGGGCAACTCAAGGAGCGCCGCGATCCGTTCCCGTGCTTCCTGCCTGGCGCGATCGACATATTCCGGCTTGCGGGCGTTCTGCGCGGCCTTTTCGCGAGTAAGCTTGAGCGTTCGATTGACCAGGTTCGCGCCCGCTCTCCGCGACACCCAAAATCCTTCCGCCTCGCCGACCTTGCCCTTGGTCAAATCGATATGCGGCTCGGCAACCCGGACGTCCGGAATCCTGACCATCAAGGTCTTCGTCTTCGGATCGAAACGTGCATCATCGGCACCGAGCCCGGACAGATCGACGAAGTAGTCGACCGAATAAGGCAAGGTGGCCTTCATCTTCGAGTTGAAGATCGTCCCGTGGTTGACGCTGGTGACGTCAATGGTCCCGCTGACGTTCGACACTTTGAGATCCGTCCGGCCCGCGAACGTGCTTGATACGACCTGTGCAAGCCCTTCTGCGGTTGCGATTTCCTCGTCCCGTCTTCGCTCTTCGGAAGCGCGCCACTGACAAGTCGCGACCCAAGCGACGAGGACGAAGACGACGAGAGCCATCGCTATCTGTTTCGGCGTGATCCTCAGGTTCTTGTCCATTGCTGTTCGTTTTGCACAACGAGCCCGCGCTTTTCGAGGTCCAGCAGATGCGCGAAAACCGATCCCCCGGCGGCCGTCTCCAGCCTTGGATCGAGGCCGGGATAGGCATTCGCGACGATATCCGGAATGTCGCGCGCCTTCTCGCCGACGAGCCGAAGGATCTGCTTCTCGCGCTGCATGCGGTGGCCCATCAGGCCGCGCACATATTGCTGCGGGTTGGTCACGGGCGGGCCGTGCGCCGGGTAAAACACGCGGTCCTCGCGCTGCCGGAGCTTGTCGAGGCTGGCCATATAGGCCGCCATTTCACCATCGGGCGGAACGACGACCGTGGTCGACCAGCCCATCACGTGATCGCCGGTCAGAAGCGCGTCGCCGACCGCAAAGCATAAGTGGTTGGACGTGTGACCCGGTGTCGCGACGGCGACGATCGGACGTCCATCGACTTCGACGCTTTCGCCGTCCTGAAGCACTCGATCCGGTATGTATTCCCCGTCGAACGCGGCGTCCGCGCGCGGCCCCACGGATTCCAGCGCGAGCGGAGCGCAGCCGATGATCGGGGCGCCCGTCAGCTTTGCCAGCGCACGCGACGCCGGGCTGTGGTCGCGGTGCGTGTGCGTGCACATGATCGCGGCGACGCGACGTTCACCGATCGCCCGGATCAAGGCTTCGACATGATCGGAAAGATCAGGGCCGGGATCGACGATCGCGACTACCTGTTCGCCGACCAGGTAGGTCTGCGTGCCGTAATAAGTGAACGCCGAAGGGTTATGCGCGAGCACCCGGGCGATGCCGGGCTCAAGCGTCTCAAGAAGTTCGTAAGGGGCGTCCACGGGACCGCTCTGCCATGGACGCCGTCACCGGCAAAGGGGCGGTTACTCGGCCGGAACGCCGAGATAGGCGTGGCGGGCGAGTTCGCGCGCCTGCAGCTGCCGCTCAACGCTGGCCTTGAAGGCCTGGCGGTAGAGACGGCCGAACAATGCGGCCATGCTGGAATCCCAGCTGTACTGGCGAGCTTCGGCCTGCGCGATCGCGCTCATCCGTCCGCGATCCGAATTCCAGATCGACAGGATGTTGGCCGCCATTGCGCCCGAATCGTCGACCGGACCGAGGCGCCCGATCTCATCGGTTACGCGGTCGACCATTGCACCTGCTTCCACGCCCACCACCGGAAGGCCGGACGCCTGCGCCTCGACGATCGAGACACCGAACGTCTCGTCGGCCATTCCAGATACGTAGATGTCGGAGCTGGCGAGCCAGCGCGCGAGCTGCAGGCGGTCGCGAACGAAGCCGGGCGTCACGATTCGTGGATCGTTCAGCGCCTTAATATCTTCGCGGAGCGGCCCTTCGCCGAGCAGGACGAGACGGGCGCCCAGGGCTTCGGGAAGCTTTCGGAAAGCGTCGACGACGATCTGCGGCTTTTTCTCCAGATCGAGGCGGCCGACATAGATGAGCAAGGGCTGCTGCTCGCCGACGCCGAGGGAACGCCTCAGCCTGTCGTCGCGCCGCGACGGGCCGAAATCGCCGAGCTCGGCGCCCAGCGGAACGATGCCGACATTCTCGACCCCATAGGATCGCAGCTTCGTCGCGCCGCCATTCTCGCTCAGCGCGAACACCGCGTCGAACCGGCGATAGAGGTGGCCGCAGTAGCGGTAACAGAGTCGTCCTGCCGCGCCGGCCAGGGTCTCGCCCATGACCTTTGAGAAGGGACGTTCGACATAAACCGTGGGAAAATCGGTGAAATAGCCGCCAACCAGTGCGGTTTCCGGAAAGCGCTTGCGATGCGCGAGCGCCGCCCAGGGAAGGTTGTAGCTGTCCTGGCATTCGATCAGGTCGGGACGGAATCGCTCGAGCAACTCACGCACCGCACCGTTGCGAATCATGAGCCGGTAATTCGGACTTCCTGGCACATGCGGCGAGCGGACCGTTGCGGTGATCGCCCTGCCCTCCTCCTTCACCGCGTCCTCGGGACCCGGGACAATGAGCAGATGGCGGTGCTGTGTCCTGCCGAGAATGTGGCGCCGTTTGTGACGCAAATAAGTCCCGACGCCGCCGCCGACCTCCGACCAGCTCTGCGTAAGGTCGCAAATCAGGCGCTCGGGCTCGAACGGGTTCGTCATTTCAGGGTCGTCGCGGCTCATGGACATGTCCAACACAGACGGAGCGACAAAGTGCCAACCGCAGTTCGGCCGCCAAATTGTCGGAGCTTTTTACACATTCGATTGAGCATCCCCGACTGAAATTTCAAAAAACAGCGTTTTTCTGCCGTTTATTCGATTTGGCACGGCGGTTGCTACATTATTGGGGTCCACTTGGTCCCACGCCAACGAAAGGGACGGTGCAGCGGTTATTCTGGTCCCGCTCACCGTCCCTTTTTGTTTGTCCCGAGTTTAGCTCGCCTCGGCGCCGATCAGCTGCTGGAGCTCCCCGCTCTGGAACATCTCCAGCATGATGTCGGATCCGCCGACGAACTCACCCTTCACGTAGAGCTGCGGAATCGTCGGCCAGTCGGAAAATTCCTTGATGCCCTGGCGGATCTCCGGGTCCTGGAGGACGTCGACGCTCTCGAACGGGACGCCGAGATGCTCGAGGATGGTGATCGCACGGCTCGAAAAGCCGCACTGCGGGAACAACGGCGTGCCCTTCATGAACAGCACGACCTCGTTGCTCTTCACAATCTCGCCGATGCGATTGTTTGCATCGCTCATTACTCTTCTCCTTATCGCGCTGCCGTTTCGAGCTGCAGCGCATGCAATTCGCCGCCCATACGTCCGCCCAGCGCCGCGTACACGCGCTGGTGCTGCCTGACCCGTGGGAGCCCTTCGAAGCTCGCGCTTACCACCCGGGCGGCATAATGGTCACCGTCGCCCGCAAGATCCCTGATCGTCACTTCGGCGTCGGGAATGGCTTCGATGATGAGCCGTTCAATGTCGCTTGCCGCCATCGGCACGATTATTGTCCTCCGAGCGCCTCGATCAGCTGGCGCTTTGCCTCGACCGTCTTGTGCTCCAGCGTCTGGCGAATTTCCGCATCGCTGGTCTCGATGCCGGCCGCGGTGAGGTCGCCCAGCACCTTGCGGATGACGTCTTCTTCGCCGGCCTCCTCGAAGTCCGCACGAACGACGTCCTTGGCGTAGGATTGCCCCTCGACCTCCGACAGGCCCATCTTGCGCGCCGCCCATTCGCCAAGAAGGCGGTTGCGGCGGGCGAGCACCCGGAACTTCATTTCCTCGTCGTGCGCGAACTTGGTTTCGAAGGCGCGCTCGCGATCGTTGAACTGGGTCATTGGTGTCCCTTGCTTGTTTGACCCGCGAAATAAGGGGGATAGGCCGTTGAGGCAACGCGCATGGTAACCCATACAGCTATTCCGTCGGGGCCAGTTTGTAATAATCCTGTCGGCGAGAGGGTCATCGCGGGCAGCAACGGGTGGGGGAAATCGGCAACGATCCAGATTTCAAGCTCGTTTCCGCGGCGTGCGCGGGAGATCGCGAGGCGTTCGGCGCCTTGCTGGAACGGCACTACGACCGGATCCACGGGCTCGCCTGGCATCTGACGGGATCCCGGGCGGATGCCGACGACATCGCCCAGGAGGTTTGCTGCACCTTGGTCGAGAAGATCGGAAGCTTTCGCGGCGAAGCGAAGTTCACGACCTGGCTGACCGGAATCACGTACAACGCCTGCCGCGACTGGCGGCGGAGACGCGGCGCCTTCCGGGCCTTCAGCGAGAAGATGGCGGTTCTGGTGGGCGTGGCGGCGTCGCCGGACGGCCGCGATCTCTACGACGCGATTTGGCTGAAAAGCGCGATCTCGAGGCTGAAGCCGGCGCTTCGAGACACGGCGGTGCTCATTGCCGGCCATCAGCTTTCCCATGCGGAGGCCGCCGCAATCCTCGGCGTCGCGGAACCGACAATCGCCTGGCGCATGCACGAAGTGCGTCGAATCCTTTCGGCGACGAAGGAATCAGACGCCTAGGCAAATCTTTTTTCAGGCAGCCTCAAAGGTTTTCCCCCGAACCCGCGTCTCAGGATCAGGCGAGCAATCTTGCCCGCCAGTTTTGAGGGAGGTTTTCATGGGGTGCACCTACCGTCCCCTGGGCGTGGCTCTGGGAGCTCTTTTCCTGGCGTCGTGCGCCGGACGCGGAGTCGAGACGACAGACGCGGCGCAGCAGCAACCCGCAGCCGAGAACGCTGCGAACGACATGGTCGTGACCGGATCGCGCATTAAGGTCGGAAATCTGGAGGCCGAGGGCCAATTCCGCGTCGGAAGACTGCCGTCGCCGCCCCCGCCGCCGGCACCTGCCATGCAGAGGGCGCCGGGATCTTGGGCGCCGCCCTATCACGACGTCGGCCGCGACAAGTTCACGAACTTCGTCGAGAATGCATTCAAGATCGTCCGCGAAACGCCGGTGTCGACCTTTTCCATCGACGTGGACACGGCTTCCTATTCTTGGATGCGGGCTTCGCTCAACCAGAACGTCCTGCCACAGCCGGCCTCGATCCGCACCGAGGAGATGGTGAACTATTTCACCTACGATTATGCGCCTCCGGCCAGCACCGCGCAGCCGTTCAGCACCAATGTCGCAATGTTCCCCAGCCCGTGGTCGCCGGGCCGCAAGCTCGTGCGCATCGGCATCAAGGGCTATTCGGTGCAACGGGCAACGCGGCCGCACGCCAATCTCGTCTTCCTGATCGACACCTCGGGATCGATGCAGGAGGAGAACAAGCTGCCGCTGGTGCAAAAGTCTCTCAATATGCTGCTCGACGAGCTGGACGAGCGCGATACGGTCGCGATCGTCACCTATGCCGGCAATGCCGGGACCGCGCTTGAGCCCACGCCGGTCAGCCAGAAGGAAAGAATCCGGGCGGTCATCAACCAGCTCGGAGCGGGCGGAAGCACCGCAGGCGCGGAAGGCATCCGCCAGGCCTATGAGCTGGCCAAGCAGAATTACGACGCGAACGGCGTCAATCGCGTCATCCTTGCCACCGACGGCGACTTCAACGTCGGCATCACCGACCAGGGCGAGCTCAAGGGCTATATCGAGCGTGAGCGCGGCAAGGGCGTGTTCCTGTCCGTCCTCGGTTTCGGGATGGGCAATTACAACGATGCGCTGATGCAGACTCTGGCCCAGAACGGCAACGGCATCGCTGCCTATATCGACACCGTGGCGGAAGCCCGGAAGACGCTCGTCGAGGAAGCGAGCTCGACCCTCTTCCCGATCGCCAAGGACGTGAAGATCCAGGTCGAGTTCAACCCCGCTGCGGTCGCTGAGTACCGGCTGATCGGGTACGAGACGCGGGCGCTCAACCGCGACGACTTCGACAATGACAAGGTCGATGCGGGCGACGTCGGTTCGGGCCAGACGGTCACGGCGCTCTACGAGATCGTGCCTGTCGGCGGACCGCGTACCATGAACGATCTTCGCTATGCTTCGCCGGCCGCGAAGATGGGGCGGAGCAGCGAGATCGGCTTCGTGAAGATCCGGTACAAGCTGCCGAAATCCGATACGAGCCGCCTCATCACCACTCCGATCGACCGGCGGATGGAGGCTCGGAGCTTCGAAGCCGCCCCGCGTGACGCGCGTTTCGCAACGGCCGTCGCCGGGTTCGCGGAACTGCTTCGCGGCGGCAAGTACACCGGCTCTCTCAGCTATGACGACGTGCTCAGGATCGCCAATGCTTCGCGGGGACCGGACGAGTTCGGTTACCGGTCCGAGTTTGTCGGTTTGGTGCGCGCCGCGAAGAGCGCCCAGACCATGGCGCAGCTGGAGCGCTAGGGCTTGTGGCCGCCGGCGCGAGCCCCCGGCGCCGGCGGCCGCCAAAAGACGCCTTCGACGAGACCGCGATTGTGGGTATGAGTTTGGAGATGCTGCTCTTCGAAGGACAAGAGTGATGGCGATCGAAGATCCCATCGCGCTGCCCAAGGCGCCCCCTCCGCGACCGGCCGCCCGGCAGGCGGCGATCGAGGCGGCTCTCCGTAGATTCGATGGCAGTGAGGACACGGCTCCGGTTCGGAGTGGACGCCAGCGGCAGGGTCTGTTCGGCTGGGCCAGTACACATCGTGGCCCCGCGAGCGCCCTCGCGACAGCCGCAATCGTAGCCGTGATCGGCCTGCCGATTGCGCTTGCGACGCTCCGCGACGTTCCGCGCCCAGCGCCGCAGCAGCCGGTTACTGTTCAATCCGCTCATGATGCGACCGACAATTTGACTGCATCCGCGCCTTCCGAGAATCAGACGCCCAGCACCGCGGCCGCAGACCAGGCTCCCGCCGAGCAGGCGCCGGCGGCCCAACCGGCGCAAGCTCGGCCAGCGCCCATTTCTTTGGCCCCGGTCGCCCAGAAGGTCGCAAGTGAAGACTCCCCGCCGGCATTAGCCGCGCCTCCTCCTCCTCTGCCCGCACCACCACCTCCACCCGCTCCAGCGCCTGAGAGGGAAGGATATGCGGCGGAGGCGGTTGCGCAGGACATGGTCGTCACCGGGTCGAGGATTCAATCATCCGAACTATCCGATCGCGCGAACCGGCAGGCAGTAGGAAAGTCTTCGCCGCTGGTGACGATGGACAGTTACGGCGATTTCCTGTCGCGGCTTCAGTCGGCGCTGAGGACGGACAATCGGCGCGCGATCAGCAGGCTCGTCGGCTTTCCACTAAGCGTAAATATGGACGGCGGTGTCAAAACCTACCGCTCGCGCCGGGAGGTCGAGAGCGACTTCGACCGGATCTTCACGCCGGCGGTGAAGGCAGAAATCGTTGGACTGAAGCCTTACGCTCTGCGGACACGCTCCGACGGAAAGACCAAGGGTTCGGGAAGGCTCTGGTTCGCCCCGGCCTGCTTCAACGCGTCATGCTCGCCGCCAGGACCGATCCGCATCCGGGAAGTGACGCCCTAGTCGATCGTAACGACGAGCTTCCCGATTACGCGGCGTTCGGCGATCGCGCGGATCGCTTCTCCCGCCCGTTCGAGGGGATAGGTCGCACTGACCTTCGGCGAGATCATCCCCTGCCGCCACAGCTTGAAGAGCGTTTCGACGTGCGCTGCATTGGCCTTCGGATCGCGGGCGGCAAACGCACCCCAAAACACCCCGCAAACGTCGCAACTCTTCAACAGCGTCAGGTTCAGTGGAAGCCTGGCAATCCCGGCCGGGAAACCGACCACGAGGAAGCGCCCTTCCCAGGCGATGCTCCGGAGCGCGGCCTCGGTGTAGTCGCCGCCGACAGGATCGTAGATGACGTCCGCGCCGGCCGGACCGACCGCCTCCTTGAAGAGCTGGGCGAGTGCCTTCTGGCCATCCTTGTCGAACGGGCCCTGCGGATAGACGATTGCCTCGTCGGCTCCGGCATCGCGCGCGGCCTGCGCCTTCTCTTCCGAGGAGACAGCGGCAATGACGCGCGCCTCGTAAGCCTTGCCTAGCTCCACTGCCGCAAGGCCAACGCCGCCCGCCGCGCCTAGCACGAGCAAGGTCTGTCCCGCCTGAAGCTTGCCGCGATCGAGCAAGGCATGGATCGACGTGGCGTAGGTCAGCAACAGCGCCGCGCCTTCCTCGAAGCTGCGTTCCTCGGGCAGCCGATATGCGGCGCGCGCTGGGACGACGACCTTCTCGGCGAGGCCGCCGAAGCCGGTGACAGCGATGACGCGATCACCGACGGTCCAGCCTTGAACACCTTCACCGATGGCCTCGATCTCGCCGGCAATCTCGCCGCCCGGCGCGAACGGCCGGGGCGGCTTCAGCTGATACTTGTCCTCGATGATGAGGACGTCGGGGAAATTGATGGCCGCGGCACGGACACGGACCAGAAGCTCGCCCGGCCCCGGTCGCGGATCGGGAAGCTCGTCCAGCCGAAGCGTCTCCGGCCCGCCGGGCTCATGGCTCAGGAGCGCCCGCACCTATTTCGCCGCTTCTGGGAAAGCGGGAAGAAGCGCGATGTCGTTCGGCTCGTGCTGGATAATCACCTTTGCGCCGGTGTCCTTCGCGAGCTTCTCGAACTTGTCCATCGACTGAAGAGTCTGTTCCCGGCTCGTGTTGAAGCCCGGTACTGCCCGCTTCTGACGCGCGATCGTCGTATGATAGAGGTCGCCGGTCAGGAGCACCGGTCCCGACGCGAGCTTGACCAGCAACGCGAGGTGGTCGGGCGTATGCCCCGGAAGATGGAGCGCAACGACGCTACCGTCGCCGAATACGTCGACGTCGGCGGTCGCCAGCGTCACTTGCTTGCCGGTCCCGCGCCAACCCTTGAGCGAATCCTCCGGCCTGCCGGCGAGCCTGTCAAAATCGCCCTTGCCGACGACTAGCCGCGCATTCGTGAACTGCGCTGCCTGGCCGATGTGGTCGCCGTGCATGTGGCTGATGCCCAAAACTCCAACGTCTGCCGGCTTCACACGGAGCTGGCCGAGCTGGTCCGCAAGCGTTCGGTCGATGGAGGCGACCATGCCATTCTCGTCCATCGGCTTGTTTTTGGTTTCGGCGGGCAAACCGGTGTCCCAAACCATGATCTGATCGCCGTGGCGGATCAGGTAACAGCTGTCAGTGACCTTGCCCGGGCCGGGCGGATAGACGCCCGGACGATCCGAGAAGAAGCCATTCATGTCCTTGAAGTCAGCATGGCCGCAATCCAGCCGCGTTAATGAGAGTGCCGCGGATTGCGTCGACGGAGCGTCAGCGGCCGGAGCTTGATTGTTGGTTTCGGAGCTGGAGGGCGCGCAGGCCGTCATGGCCGCAGTGGCGAATAGCAGTCCAAGCACAATCGTCCGCATACGCTCTTCCTTCTTCGAGTTTCAGGTAGCCGGCACCTCGACCGCTTCGAACCAGACTTGCAGCGCCGGGAAATCGATCACCATCCGCGTCCTGTCCAGCCAATCCAGACCGAGGATGATCGCCGGGCGACCGGCGACGCCAAACACTTCGAATACAGGCAGGTCAGCGACCAGAACCGGTGCATCGGCCAGCACGCGGCTGCCTAGGCGAACGTTCGCTACGCGCGTAGCGCCGGTCTCGACGGCCTTGTTGGTCGCGCCCTGAATGACATCGCCTTTCGCGAGTTTGGCCGGATCGAGGCCGAGCAGCTTTCCAAGGGCCCAGTTGATGCGCGTCTTGCGTGCGCCGGTGTCTATCACCGCCGTCGCAGTCACCTCGCCTATCGTGACCGGCACGGTCAGGAGATTGCCCGTGGTCGTCGATGCGGCGACGCTTTGGGTGCCTTCACCCGCAGGCCGGGAACCCTTCGCACGCAGGGAAATTCGCTTGCGGGGAAGGTCGAAGTCCACCGTTCGATCGCCGAACAAGTCGAGCCCGACAATGCCCGCGAGCTTCACTCCATCGGCGCGCGGATCGAGCTTGGCGGCCTTGATGCCGTCCTTCCGAACCCCGTCCAGTCCAATGCTGCCGAGCGATACGAGTGGAACTTCATCGCTGCCCGTCTGGCCCTGAAGCGTCTCGCTTCCCGCTACGGCCAGCCCCGCGCTATCCGCGAAATCCGCATAGACCGCGCTCGCTTCGGCGCCCGTATCGAAGACGAACTGTGCCGTTCCGAAGCTACCGGTTACCGGCACCGTCGCATGCCCTGTTGGCGCAATCTGCACCGGGACCTCCGCCAGGGCGGGCACCGGCAGGCAAAGCGCCATCAAGGATGCGAGCCACCTCATTCCACGTAATGCGCCGTGGTCTTCTGGCGGACGTCCTCCGCGGTCACTCCTGGAGCAAGCTCGATCAGCTTGAACGAGCTGTCGTGGTCGGGCCGCTGGAAAACCGCGAGGTCCGTGATGATCATGTCGACGACGTTCTTGCCCGTCAGCGGAAGGGTGCATTCCGGAATGAACTTCGGATCGCCGTTTTTCGAGACATGCTCCATCACGACGATGATCTTCTTGACGCCCGCGACGAGGTCCATCGCGCCGCCCATGCCCTTGATCATCTTGCCGGGGATCATCCAGTTGGCGATGTCGCCCTTCTCGCTGACTTCCATCGCGCCGAGTACGGTGAGATCGATGTGCCCTCCGCGGATCATCGCGAAGCTCGCCGCGCTGTCGAAATAGGAGGATGACGGAAGCTCGCTAATCGTCTGCTTGCCGGCGTTGATAAGGTCCGGGTCGACCTCGTCCTCATAGGGGAAGGGCCCGATGCCGAGCATTCCGTTTTCGCTCTGGAGCGTGACCTCCATCCCTTCCGGAATGTTGTTAGCAACGAGCGTCGGGATGCCGATGCCGAGGTTCACATAATAGCCGTCGCGAAGCTCCTTTGCCGCGCGCGCCGCCATTTGGTCGCGGGTCCAGCCCTTCGTCAGCAGGTCATGGGTCGTCATCATGCAGCCTCCCGCTGGCGGACGGTCCTGAACTCTATCTTCTTTTCATAAGGAGCGCCGAGGATCATTCGCTTCACGTAGATGGACGGCAGGTGGATGCTGTCGGGATCGAGCGATCCGACCGGCACGATCTCCTCGACCTCCGCAATGCAGACCTTCCCACTCGTTGCCGCCGGCTGGTTGAAGTTGCGGGCGGTCTTGCGGAAGACGAGGTTGCCGCTTTCGTCGGCCTTCCAGCCCTTGATGATGCTGAGGTCGGCGCGGATGCCGCGCTCGAGGACGTAGGTCTCGCCGTCGAACTCCTTGGTTTCCTTACCCTCGGCGACGACGGTGCCGACGCCGGTCTTGGTGTAGAAGCCCGCGATCCCAGCTCCACCGGCGCGCAGGCGCTCGGCGAGCGTGCCTTGCGGAGTGAATTCGACCTCCAGCTCACCGGCGAGGAATTGCCGCTCGAACTCCTTGTTCTCGCCCACGTAGGACGAGATCATCTTCTTCACCTGCTTGGTGCGCAGAAGCTTTCCGAGACCCTCATTGTCGATGCCGGCATTGTTCGAGGCGATGGTGATGTCCTTGATGCCGCTCGCCTGGATCGCGTCGATCAGCCGCTCAGGGATGCCGCACAGTCCGAACCCGCCCGCGGCGATGGTCATTCCGTCGAACAGCAGGCCGCCTAGAGCCTCTTCGGCGCTGGAATAGATCTTCTTCATCCGCCACTCCTTGGGCCCCGCCTCTGCCGTTCGCGCGGATGAGGGTCAAGGATTCAACGGACGCGGCTGCTCCTGAGGCCGGCGGCGCGAATGCCGGCTTCCGCGCAAGCTGCGTCATCGGCAGGCTCCTCACCCGATGCTCCCACGCCGCCGATCCGCGTCTTGCCGTCGGCCGACCAAATCGGAACGCCGCCGGCTACGGTTACGACTGTCGGCGCATTGGCGAAGCCTGGCGTTTCCTTCGCCGCCTGTTCCATCTGCGCGGTCGGAAAGCCCCAGGCCGCGACTGCCTGAGCCTTCGCCAGCGAAAAATCCATTATTCCGCTGCCGTTGCCGTCCATGCGCAGCGCGGCGACGAGGTGACCTCCGACATCAACCACTGCGATCGCGTGGCTCTGGTTCTTGGCCGTCGCGTGAGCCGCACATCCAGTAACGATCGCCTGCGCCGCGCCTGCGTCCAGCGCCGCCTGCTGAGCCTGAAGCGGTGATGCCGAGATTGCCAGCATCAGACCGAGACTTGTCGCCCGCATCGCGCCTCCTATGCGAGTTGGAACTCCTCGGGCTTGAGGCCTTCGCGTTCCAGCACCCGCTGAACCGCCGGTCGCTCGAGCAAGCGCTCCAAATGCGCAGCCCAGCGCGGAAAGGCGGCCATGTCCATGCCGATCCGCCTCCCCCAGCGGAAGAAGGTCAGCGCGTATGAGTCTGCGGCCGTAAATCGCCCGCCGGCAAGCCAACCTTCGCCCGACTGCGCCTCAATTTCTGCGAACTGGCTTTCAAGGTTTTCGCGTCCGCCGGCTACGATCGCCGGATGGATGCTTTCGTCCCTCGTGAATCGAGCGGCGCGCCAGATCTGCGCGAAGGAGATGTGGACGGTGGATGCGCACCAGCCAAGCAGCTCGTTGCAGCGAGCCGCCGCATAAGGATCGTCACGCGGCACCGAGCCGTCCTTGCCGAACAGGTCGGCGATCAGGTTGAGGATCGCGATATTCTCGGTGACCACGCCATGGCCGGTCGCCAGCGCGGGGACCCGCGCATGCGGGTTGATTTCAAGGTATTCAGGCTTGAGATGCTCGGCCTGGGCGAGCGTCACCCGGACCGGCTCAAATTCAGCACCGCTTTCCTCGAGCGCGATATGCGCGACCAACGAGCAAGCACCCGGCGAGTAGAACAGTTTCAGCATTGGGGCCTCCGTGCTCCTCCCTTGGCCGCGGCGTGCGGTTCGACAAGCGGATTCAGCGAAGCCACCGATAAGCCCGGCTTATGCGGACCGGTTTTCGGCCTCGCCCTGCAGGCTTCGCAGGCACTCCAGCGCTTCTTCACGGCGATCCCAAGGGACGAACAAATGGTCGTGGCGTAGGGCTGCGATGATGTTCACGCTGATGCCGAGGTCGGCGAGCCGCGACGCCATCACCCCCGTCAGGCCGACCGCATCCAGGCTCGAATGAATCTCGAGGCTGATCCGCGCCCACTCTCCTTGCGGATCGGGATGGATCGACGTCAGGCCTTCGTCTTCACGAACGAGTGCAAACTGGTTCGGCCGCAAAGCGGGTTCCGCCGTTGCGGCAAACGCATAGCGCTCCGGGTAGAGCCTCGGCCTCAATCCCTGCAGAAGCCGGGAAAGATCGCGCTCCCCGGCCAAGGATCAGGAGCGAAGCTTCGCGAGAACGCCCTGAAGCTGCATCGCGTTGGACATGTCGCCTTCGATGCGAAGCTTGCCGGTCATGAACGCCGTCATGCCGTCGAGCTGGCCGGCGGCCATCGCCTGCCAATCGTCCCAATTGACCTTGATCGTCGTGTCGGCCGCGCCGTCGTCTTCGGAGACTTGGCTGGCCGCACCGTCGAGCAGGATCACGCCCTCGCTTCCGAAGTCGAGTTTCACGCGCTTGCCCGGCACCCAGGCCTGACCTTCCTGCATGCGCGAAACGAGTTCCTGCTTGTCCATCGTTGCTTTCTCCTTTGTCAGTAACGCCTACCCTGCCGTTGCTACAGCTTCAAGGCAGGCCTATCTGGCGCTCCATGGGATACGAAACCGACCTCAAGCTCTTCATCGACGGCGTCTGGAAAACCGGCGAAGGCCGCGATGCCCACACGGTCCTGAACCCAGTCAACGCGAGCCCGATCGCCGAGGTGCCTTACGCCACCAAGGCGGACCTGGACGAGGCCCTGGAGGCTTCGAACCGCGCGTGGCCGGAATGGCGCTCGATGGACGTCGAGAAGCGCGGAGCCATCCTGCACAAGGCGGCGCAACTCCTTCGCGAACGCGTCGACCTCATCGCCGCGACGATGACGCAGGAGCAGGGCAAGATCCTTGCCGAGTCCAAGGCCGAAACGCTCGCCTCCGCCCAATTGTTCGACTGGTATGCCGAAGACGCGAAGCGCGACTATGGCCGCACGCTTGTCCGCCCGGCCGGCCAGGTTTCGCGGGTAATCCGCCAGCCGGTAGGCCCGGTCGCGACGTTCACGCCCTGGAACTTCCCGCTCTACCTGCTCGCCAAGAAAGTAAGTGCTGCATTGGCGGCCGGCTGCACCGTCATCTCGCGCCCGCCGCACGAAACTCCGGGTGTTGGAACCGAGCTTTTCCGCGCGCTTGCCGATGCCGGTATCCCGAAGGGTGTCGCCCAGCTCGTCCACGGCGAGTCCGGCCTCGTCAGCGAGACGCTCATCGCCAGCAAGGTCATCCGCAAGGTCAGCTTCACTGGCTCCACGAATGTCGGAAAGCATCTGATGCGTCTCTGCGCCGACAGCATGACGCGCGTCACGATGGAGCTTGGCGGACATGCGCCGGTCCTGATCTTCGACGATTGCGATCTCGAAAAGACGCTCGACATGGTCGTTCCGCAGAAGTTCCGGAACGCCGGCCAGGTCTGCGTCTCGCCGACCCGCTTCTATGTGCAGAGCGGCATCTACGAGGCCTTTGTGAAGGGCTTCGCCGAGCGCACCCAGAAGGTGACGATCGGCAACGGACTCGAAGCGGACACCCGCATGGGCCCGCTTGCCAACAGCCGCCGCCCGGGCGCGATCGAGGCTTTGGTGCAGGACGCCAAGGCCAAGGGCGCGCGAGTGCTTGCCGGCGGTGAGCGCGGTGATGGCGGCTTCTTCTTCCAGCCGACGTTGCTCGCCGACGTTCCTAACGAAGCCGAGATCATGAACGAGGAGCCGTTCGGCCCCGTCGCCGTTTCGCGCCCGTTCGACACGTTCGAGGAAGTGATCGAACAGGCCAACCGCCTGCCCTTCGGCCTCGCGGCATTCGCCTTCACCGAGAACGGCCGCCGTGCGAACCTGATCGGCGACCTTGTCGAGAGCGGAATGGTGGGCATCAACACATTCGCCATCTCGCTTGCCGACGCGCCGTTCGGCGGCGTTAAGGACAGTGGCTTCGGCTCAGAGGGCGGCAAGGAAGGGCTGGAGAGCTATCAGGTGGTGAAAGCCATTCACCAGGCCTAGCTGCCGTTCGTCGCTAGCGCTTGTTCGCTCTCGCGAGTGCGCCTTCCATCTGCGGTTTAGCGCTGGCCCATGCCTCGGCTCGGCAAGGGGCAGTCATCGCCTTCTCCTGCCCTGGGATCGGCGACGGAATCTCGCAGAGATAGTCGACGGCCTGCCCGACCCTTTTCTCCATCGCGGTCCGGCCGGCCTCGCCCTTGAGATCGAGATCGCCGATGTACACTGCCCGAACGAGACGATCCTTCGAGGGCGGAAGCTTTCGGGTGACGACGATGTCCTGGTCCTGCGCGACCGCCGGCGCTTCGACGGCGACCAGGCTGGCACAACCGAGGGCAGCGTAAACGAGCTGACGTAGCTGCATCGTATTTCTCCCATGTTGGAACCGTCCGAATGCGATTTCAGGCGGCGACTCAGGAATACGGAAATATCCTGAGGCCGCGGCGGGGGTGACGGAATGAGCGCCTCTCGCTAGAGGCGCGCCATGACCAAGCGTACCGGCGGCCAGATCCTCGTCGACCAGCTCAGGATCCAGGGCTGCGACCGCATTTTCACCGTTCCGGGCGAGAGCTTCCTCGCCGTCCTCGACGCGCTTCACGATGCGCCTGAGATCGACACGGTCGTGTGCCGCCAGGAAGGCGGAGTTTCCTACATGGCGGACGCGGACGGGAAGATGACCGGACGGCCGGGCATCGCATTCGTCACCCGCGGCCCTGGCGCGACGAATGCGACCGCAGGCGTTCACGTTGCCTTCCAGGACTCGACCCCGATGATCCTGTTCATCGGCGACGTCGCGCGCGGCGACCGCGACCGCGAAGGTTTCCAGGAAATCGACTTCCCGGCCTTCTTCGGCCCGATCGCGAAATGGGCCGCGCGGATCGAGGATGCGCGGCGTATCCCCGAATATATTTATCGCGCCTACCGCGTCGCAACGGCAGGCCGGCCGGGGCCGGTCGTGCTCGCGCTCCCGGAAGACATGTTGCGCGATGAGGTCGAGGCAGCCGACCGTCCGCGCGTTCCGCCGGTCGCCGAGGAGCCGGATCCCGGCGCCGTGCAGGCGATGTTCGAGCTTCTGAAAGAGGCAACCGACCCGATTGCGATTGTCGGCGGCGCGGACTGGAGCCCGAGAGCGGCGCACCACTTCGCAAACTTCGCGTTCCGGCACGGGATTCCGGTCGCGGCATCCTTTCGGCGGCAGGATGCGATCGCCAACACCTGCGGGGTCTATGCGGGCCAACTCGGTTACGGGCCGAATCCCAAGCTCCAGCAGCGCATTCGCGATGCCGACCTGATCCTGGCCATCGGCACTCGCCTCGGGGAATCGACGACCGAAAGCTACACGCTCATCACGCCCGATCATCCGGGAAAGACGCTGGTGCACGTCCATCCGGACCCGAACGAACTTGGCCACGTCTATCATGCCGATCTGCCAATCTGCGCCGACATGGGCGAGTTCGCGGAGATGATCGACGAGTGGAACGACCCCGATCTCGTCCGTTTTTCATGCGGCGAGCAGGCCCATGAGGAATGGCTCGATTGGTCGGAGCCGAAGCCGCGCGACGGCGTGACACTGGACCTCGGCCCGTGCGTTGCCACGATGCGTGAGAAGCTTCCCGAGAACAGCATCATCTGCAATGGGGCCGGCAATTTCTCCGGCTGGTGGCACCGATACTGGCGCTACGGCTGCATGCCGACCCAGCTCGCGCCGACATCGGGCACGATGGGCTACGGCCTGCCCGCAGCGGTGGCGGGCGCGTTGCGCTTCAAGGACCGCCCGGTCATTTGCGTGGCCGGCGACGGCGACTTCCTGATGAACGGCCAAGAGCTTGCGACCGCCGCGCAATATGGCGCGGACCTGCTCATCATCATCGTCGATAATGGCGCGTACGGCACCATCCGCATGCACCAGGAGCGCGAATATCCGAAGCGCCTCTCGGCAACCCGGCTCAACAACCCTGATTTCGCTGCGTTAGCCCGAGCGTTCGGCGGCTGGGCGGAGACGGTCGACAAGACCGCAGACTTCGCCCCGGCGCTCGATCGGGCAATGGAGCAAAAGGGCATCCGCCTGATCCACTGCAAGACCGACGTCGAGCAAATCACCAACGCGACGACGATCTCGAAAATCCGGGAGAAATCGAAGGTCTAGGCCTCCTCGTCCGGCCTTCTCCAGAACAGCCGGTCGTTCATTTCGGCAGAGTCTGAATCGCCCCGTTCGTTCCGCTTGTCGTGCTTCGCAGGTAGCTTCGAACCTGTCAGCGAAACGCGTTCGATCACACCCTTAAGCTCATCCTGGAAGCTGCCCGGCGACTTAGGCCGGCGATGCGTCATCGCATCCTCCGTTACAATGGCATCGGCACAATTGGTTAACGATCGAGGCTGCTGATTTGCTGCAAGAAAAGAGTCCGATCCGGCGATTACAAGCCGAACGGATAGGTCTCCTCTTCGCCCGGCCGCATTTCGCCGGGCAGCGGGGTGACGGCTTCGGTTTCGTCGAACCACACCCAAGCGTCGAACTGCTGGTGCAGGACACATTCGGAATAGTGGCTCCAGCGCTCCGTCTCTGGGCGGTAGATGACACCGATGAAACGCTCGAGCCGCTCCTCGCCGAGCGCTTCCCGCAATTCGCGGCCGATCTCCTCCGCCCTCAGGTCCAGCAGGAAGCGGTTCACGCCGCTGTCGTGAGACATGCGTTCGTGACTGCCCTCCAGCGACGGGCGAACCTGCTTGACCCGCATCGGCTCGTCCCAGTCGTCCGCCGCCGCGACCGTTCCGGTGTGCGTCCCGAAGCCGATCAGCCGCGCTTTCGCGTCGAACTTTTCCTTGCACAGCTGGCCGATGTTCAGCTCACCGCGGCTTTTGCCCATGTCCGTGTGCGCGGCATTGCCGATGTGGCTGTTGTGCGCCCAGACGATCGCCCTGGACCGCGGTCCCTTCGCGTCGAGCAACTGATTGAGCGTCTCGAACATGTGCGTGTCGCGCAGATTCCAGCTCTTCGCCGCGCCTTCGTACATGACGCGGTAATAGGCCTCGGCATTCTTCACGAGCCGAGCGTTCGCAGCAGCGTCGAGCCACTCGTCACACTCGATCGTCAGGCAATCGAAATTGCGATGCATGAGGTCGCGCAGCATCTCCAGCACCGGCGCCTGGCAGCGTGCATAGCCTTCGAAGATGGCCATTCGCCCGTAGGTCGCGGGATGGTCGGCCCAAGGCTCCAGACAGGCGTAGCGACGGCGCGCGATCTTCGCGGCTTCCGGATCCTCCTTTTCGAGAAAGTCGATGACCGCGCGCATGGATGCCTGGAGGTTGTAGAGGTCGAGGCCATAGAAACCCGCCATCTGCTCGTACGGGCGCTGCTCGTTGTGCTCCCGAAGCCAGCGGATGAAGGCGTCGACGTCGGTGTTGCGCCACATCCAGGTCGGGAAGCGCTCGAAGGCGCGGAGTTCGCCTTCACGCCACGGACGGTGACGGACGTAGCGGTCGATTGTCGCGGCGTCGGGCCAGTCGGCCTCGACTGCGACGATGTTGAAGCCATGACGCTCGATCAGCCGCTTGGAAATGGCCGCCCGCGCCCGATAGAATTCGCTCGTGCCGTGGCTTGCTTCGCCGAGCAGAACGACCCGCGAATCGCCGAAGCGGTCGAACAGGGCTCCGAAGGCCGGATCGTCGAGATCGGGCAGCGGTTCGGCAGCTCGCCGGATCAGTTCGGGCAGAAGCTGCAGGTCTGCGTCAACGTTCACTCCAGCCCTCCTCGCCAATCAAGGGCACGAAGCGGACTCCGCCGAGGCTTTCCTGCGTCATCCTTCCGTCCGGCAGCTTCGTCACTTTCACGAGCTCCTGCGCCCAGCCCGGGTCGCCGATCGGCATGACAAGGCGGCCTCCCGGCGCGAGTTCGCCCAGCAGCGCCTTTGGAATGTGGCTTCCGCTCGCAGCCGCCAGGATCGCGTCGAACGGGGCCTCGCTCGGACAGCCGCGCGTGCCGTCGCCTTCGACGATGCGCACATTATCATATCCGAGCCTTTTTAGCCGCTCCCGCGCAACCGCCACGAGGTCATGCTGTCGCTCGATCCCGATCACCTCGCGGGCAATGCGGCTCATCACCGCTGCCGCGTAGCCGGAGCCCGCGCCCACCTCGAGCACCTTGTCGCCCGGCTTGATCCCGGCCGCCGCGATCATCAGCGCTACGATGTAAGGTTGGGAGATGGTCTGTCCGGCCTCGATGGGCAGCGGGTGATCTTCATAGGCAGTGGCGGCATAGGAAGCAGCGACAAAGGCCTCTCGCGGCACCTCCCGGAAAGCGTCGAGAATTGCAGTATCCGTGATCCCGCGCGCTTCGATCTGGCGCTGAACCATGCGCTCGCGGAGTTCGGCGAATTCAGGCATAAGCCCGCCTCCAGCACAAGAACCGAAATCGGAGGTGCGCGTTCCGATGGCAACGATGGACGTCAGGTTTTCCGGGTCGATTCCTGCAAATTACGAGCGGTACATGGTGCCGCTGCTCTTCCGGCCATATGCAACGGCGATGGCGGAAAAAGCCGTTCGCTTCCAACCGAACGACATCCTCGAGACCGCCGCTGGAACGGGAGTGGTGACGAATGCTCTGGCGCAGGCGATCCCCGATGCCCGGATCGTCGCGACAGACCTCAATCAGCCGATGCTGGATGTCGCGGCAACGCGCGTTGCTTCCGGCAATGTGACTTTCCGTCAGGCCGATGCGCTCGACCTCCCGTTCGACGATGAAAGCTTCGACCTCGTCGTCTGCCAGTTCGGCGTAATGTTCTACCCGGACAAGGTGAAGGGAGGCACCGAAGCGCGCAGAGTGCTTCGCGACGGCGGACATTATCTGTTCGCGGTCTGGGACCGGATCGACCGGAACATTCTCAGCAACATCGCGAACGAGAGCATGCGGGAGCTTTTCCCCGACAATCCGCCTCAGTTCATGACACGCGGGCCCTTCAGCTATTACGATCCGGAAGTGATCGAGCGCGACCTGCGCGCCGCCGGCTTCAACGACATCGAGATCGACACGATCACGTTGGACAGCCGAGGCGCGTCAGCCGAGGATGGTGCGCGGGGACTCGTCTACGGATCACCGATGGGCGTCGAGCTGGCGATGGACGACTATGGGCCGGACGCGCTCGACCGGGTCTACGAGACGGTGCTGAAGGCGATGCGCGAGTATGAAGGACCGGAGGGCTTCGGCGCGCCGATGACGGCGCACATCGTGACCGCGGCTAGATAAGCCCGGCCAACGGGCTGCTGGGGTCGGCGTAGCGGCGCTTTTGCATGCGGCCGGAAAGATAGGCCAGACGTCCCGCCTCGACGGCGGCCTTCATTGCGCGAGCCATCGTGACCGGCTCCTTCGCCTCGGCGATGGCGGTGTTCATCAGGACGCCGTCGCAGCCGAGTTCCATCGCCTGCGCCGCATCGCTGGCAGTGCCGACGCCGGCATCGACGAGCACGGGGACGCCAGCGCCCTCAACGATGAGCCGGATGGTCACCCGGTTCTGGATTCCGAGCCCCGAGCCGATCGGCGCGCCCAGCGGCATGATCGCGACCGCACCGGCCTCTTCCAGCTGCTTCGCGGCAATGGGGTCGTCGACGCAATAGACCATCGGCTCGAAGCCCTCCTTCACGAGGACCTCGGTCGCGCGAAGCGTTTCGCGCATGTCGGGATAAAGTGTCTTCGCCTCGCCGAGCACTTCCAGCTTCACAAGGTTCCAGCCGCCCGCCTCTCGCGCCAGGCGCAGCGTACGGATGGCATCGTCAGCGGTGAAGCATCCCGCCGTATTCGGGAGGTAGGTGATCTTCTTCGGGTCGATGAAGTCGGTCAGCATCGGCTCGTTCGGGTTGGAGATGTTCACCCGCCGCACCGCGACCGTGACGATCTCCGCGCCCGACGCCTCGACCGCCGCCGCATTTTCTTCGAGGCTCTTGTACTTGCCCGTGCCGACGATCAGCCGCGACGTGAAGGTCCGGCCCGCGACGGTCCAGGTGTCCGCCTTCACTGGTGCTTCGACGTTCACTCAACCGCCTCCGACGAACCGGACGATCTCGAAATCGTCGCCGTCCTGCACGGTCACTTCGCGTAAGGTCGAGCGCGGGACGACCTCGAGATTACGCTCGACGGCAACCCGACTGGGATCGAAGCCAAGCTCGCTGACAAGCTCTGCAATGCTGATGCCCTCATTCACCCGGCGATGCTCGCCGTTGATGCGGATCTGGACTGTATGATCGACCGTCATTTGTAGTGGGCAGATAGGAACGTACGGCCTCCCGCGCAATTGAAGACAGGCGCGCTTTCACTGGACGCCGCCGCGCGAGGCGGTAAGACGCGGCGCGAGTTGGCCCGCGTGGGCGTGAATTAGGGGATTCGGAATGGCCGAGACCGGCAAGGGCGGCGCCGACAAGGGCGCATCGATGCGTGTCGATACTGCCCTCGTGCGTGAGCTCGCAGAAATGCTGACCGCCAATGACCTCAACGAGATCGAGGTCGAGGATGGCGACCGCAAGATCAAGGTGCGGCGTGACGCGCCGACAACGGTTCTATCCGCACCGGCGCCCGTGGCTGCAGCGCCTGCTTCGGCTCCTGCGGCCGCCGCGCCGGCAGCTCCGCAGGAAGATGTCGGCGGCGATCCGGTGAAGTCGCCGATGGTCGGCACCGCGTTCATGTCTCCGGAGCCCGGCGCGAAGCCGTTCGTCGCGGTCGGACAGTCCGTGAAGGCCGGCGATACGTTGCTGATCGTCGAAGCGATGAAGGTGATGAACCCGATCGTCGCGCCCAAGGCCGGCACCGTGAAGAAGATCAACGTAGCGGACGGCCAACCCGTGGAGTTCGATCAAACGCTGGTGGTGCTCGGCTAAGCCATGGCCATCAAAAAGCTATTGATCGCGAACCGCGGCGAGATTGCGCTGCGTATCCACCGCGCTTGCCATGAGCTGGGTATCAAGACGGTCGCGGTCCATTCGACCGCAGACTCCGACGCGATGCACGTGCGCCTGGCCGACGAGACAGTCTGCATCGGCCCACCGGCAGCGACTGAATCCTATCTCAACATCCCGAACATCATTTCGGCGGCCGAGATCGTCCACGCGGATGCGATTCACCCGGGTTATGGCTTTCTCTCGGAGAACGCCCAGTTCGCCGAGATCGTCGAGAGCCACGGGATCATCTGGGTCGGCCCGAAACCGGAGCACATCCGGATCATGGGCGACAAGATCGAGGCGAAACGGACCGCCGCGAAGCTCGGACTTCCGCTCGTCCCGGGCTCCGCAGGCGCACTCACAAGCGTCGCTGAGGCGCACGAGCTCGCCAAGGAAATCGGCTATCCCGTCCTGATCAAGGCTGCGTCAGGCGGCGGCGGGCGCGGAATGAAGGTCGTCCAGTCCGACGACCAGCTCGAGAGCCTGATGAGCCAGGCGGCGTCCGAAGCACGCTCCGCGTTCGGCGACGACACCGTTTACATGGAAAAATATCTCGCCGACCCGCGACACATCGAATTCCAGGTGTTCGGCGACGGCAATGGCGCCGCGATCCATCTCGGCGAACGCGACTGCTCGCTGCAGCGTCGCCACCAGAAGGTGCTCGAAGAGGCTCCCTCGCCGGTCATCACCCCGGAAGAGCGCGAGCGAATGGGCGAAATCGTCCGCAAGGCGATGAGCGATATGTCCTATCGCGGCGCCGGCACCATCGAGTTCCTGTACGAGAACGGCGAATTCTACTTCATCGAAATGAACACCCGGCTGCAGGTCGAGCATCCGGTGACCGAGATGATCAGCGGCATCGACCTGGTGCGCGAGCAGATCCGCGTCGCTCAGGGCGAAGGCCTGTCGGTCACGCAGGACCAGGTCCACCTGCACGGCCATGCGATCGAATGCCGAATCAATGCCGAGGATCCGATGACCTTCGCGCCGTCGCCGGGCCTTGTGACGAATTTTGTCGCTCCGGGCGGCATGCACGTGCGCGTCGATAGCGGGCTCTACACCGGCTACCGAGTGCCGCCTTACTACGACAGCATGATCGGCAAGCTGATCGTCTACGGCACCACGCGCGAGCGCTGCATCATGCGCCTCCGCCGCGCGCTCGAAGAGTTCGTGGTTGAAGGCATGAAGACCACCATCCCGCTCCACCAGGCCCTCGTCCGCGACGAGGAATTCCTGCGCGGCGAATACACCATCAAGTGGCTGGAACAGTGGCTGGAAAAGCAGCGCGTCGCTGCTGAGTAATCGAAAACCGCTGAGTCCCTAATGTCTGCTTTGGGTGGATAGCTGACATTAGTTCTCGTCTTTTCGAAGCCACTTGGTCGTGTCTGGCTCCATCCAGCCCAAGTCATCGCGAAGCCCGAAAGTGGCGCATTGGATTTTGAGGGTATCGAGGGCAAATCCTAGTCCCATGCGATAGCCACGGTCGAAGTCGGTTTCATCCTCTCCTTCGGCGAGATGGTCCCGCAACTCGATAACGGTGTCGCGGAGCATTAGAGCGTGTGGTGTAGGTTCGTCAGCCATGTGCCTACCGTTGCAGCCTCTCCGAGTGTCCGCAATGGGTCGAAAGCGGACTCATCGGATTCGAGTTGGGCGCTGCTTAGCGCGGCGTCGGTCCAGCTCGTCCCAATATGCACGAATCCGATCGACTTCCGACTTCGCAGGGCCAACGTTTTCTCCACAGAACGCAATCCGAAGCCGGTTCTCGCCAAGGTCATAGTCGCCTGACACGACCCTTATCGGTCGGTCATCGATTGCCACCCAGGAGTTGGGGACGGTGATATGTCGACCGGATTGAATGCCGAACGTCCCGGCTTCCTCCAGATGGAAGTCTACGATGTTAAGATAGACATCGCCCGACATCCTCCCGTTGTAGGCATAGGATCGTGACCATCGATCCAACCGGCCCACGCAGGACTCCTTCGCTAGTAGCGCTTCAATACGTTCCACCATCTGTTGAGACGGGCGCGGCACCTTGCTCGCCCAAGCGGCATACTGGCGTTCAAGTGTCTCATGCTCGGTCTGCGGCTGGCGTTGCGGAACGTCAGCTTTCTGACAGCCGGAGATCAGGGCGCATGCAGCCGCGAGAGATGAAACGGACTTCCACACCAATGCAGATTGGAACGACAGACTAACGTCCGCAATGGGTGGAAAGCAGACATTCCCGAAACTAGGCTCGCGATATGAAATCGGAGACGATCACACTCTGGAGGCCTGTGGGGCCGAAAGAGCTTCAATTGATAGAGGCGACCGGAATGAAGCGGTTTCCGCCGCGTCTTCCCGAGCAGCCAATCTTCTATCCAGTGACAACCGAGGAATATGCCGTGAAGATTGCTCGCGACTGGAATGTCCCAGCGAGTGGTTCCGGATACGTGACGCGCTTCGAAGTGCGTAGCGAATTCCTATCCGCTTACGATGTGCAAGATGCGGGCGGTATTGCGCATCGCGAGTACTGGATCCCTGCTGAAGAGCTAGACGCCTTCAATGCCGCGATTGTTGGCGACATCCAGGTCATTCGATCTTTTCCCTAGAGTCAGCAATGGGTGGAAAGCGGACATTAGTGCATTAGAGTATCGGCCATGACTACGATGCTGAAGTCGATCGGGGCTCTTCTCATCTCAACGACGTTAATCACCGCTGGTTTGATCGTCGTCGAACTCGGAACGAACTCTCATTTGTCCGGTGCCCTTGGCGCTACAATGTTCTTGTTTCTGATTGTACTCGGTTTTTCAGCCCTCGGTTTATTCTTACTGCTTCCCTTGGCCATTCTACTCATCCGGCGGCGAGCACGGTTTCAGATTTCGATCGTGACCCTTGCCATCGCTGCCGTCCCGCTAGGCTACATCCTGATCGCGTTGATAGCCGTCGATAATCGGTGGGTTGGAAGTGTCGCTGGGGCGCTCACGGCTGCTAGCTGGGCCTTCGTAAATCGCGAACTGTTCCCGTCCGGCGTGAAACTTTAATGGCCGCTTTGGGTCGAAAGCAGACATTAGAGGGCCAATATCTCCCGAAGCTCTTTCAGCTTCTCCGGCCCGAAAAGTGTGCCGTCGCTGCGATAGATTTCGATTTCGGGTTCTCGATCATCGAAGAACTCGATTTCCCATCGCTCACCGGGAATGGCAACTTCCACCATGACCGCACCCTCCCGCATTGACGCAAGACTGTAATGCGTCCTCGTCTCGTTCAGTTCGCGGATAAAGTCGTGGAGGCTCGGCGCGGTCATTTTGAGAGCTTACGGCTCGCGAGCTAATGTCCGCAATGGGTCGAAAGCAGACATTCCAAATCAGCGCCCCGAAAACTTTCGGCCCCGATACGCGTTGCTCATCGGGAACGCGTCGATGGCCAGTTACACCGCCACTGCTCGGGAAGATCGCGCGAAGGCGCTTGCGGGCGTCGTTCTCGTTCACGTCATCCTTGGAGCGGTGATCCTGACGGGGTTGAACGTCCATAGCGTGCGCCAGGTCGTCGAAAGCCTGAAGACGTTCGATATCAAGGAGCTCCCGCCGCCACCGCCTGTTCCGCCTCCCCCGCAGCCCAAGGCCGATCGCGCGAAGGAACAGGAAGGCGCTGCCGGCAAGAAGGCCGAACCGACCCCCGTCGTCGCTCCAAAGCCGAAGATCGTCGTCCCAGCCAAGCCGCCGGTCGTCGCTGCTCCCGTCGCCGGTACTGGCAATGCCGCTCAATCGGGAGCAGCCACGGCAGGAACCGGGCCTGGTGCGGGTGGCTCTGGATCCGGCCGCGGAGGCGGTGGCTCGGGAGATTACAGCGGCTTCACCCCGGCCCGGTTGATCCGAAACCTCAACCGCGGCGACTATCGCGAGCTGACGGGCGGGCGGCTGCCCTATGGACGGGCGATGCTGTCGCTCAGGCTGGATACGAGCGGAGTTCCGACAGAATGCCGGGTGACGCGCTCCAGCGGCGACCCTTACGTCGACAGCGGCCTATGTCCGCTGATCTACGGGCGGCTGCGGTTTCGGCCGGCGCTGGATGCCGACGGGCGGCCGATCCCGTATCGCCTCGACTATGTCGCGAACTGGTCGCTCTGACGCGGACTAGCGCGCGGCCGCGATCAGCCCGCCATCGCCCTGCTGCGCGAGCCGCGCCTTGTCGCGGCCGTAGACGTCGTCCAGGAAGGCGACTTGTGAGCCGTCGGGGACTGCCGTCAGGTATGTAATGTAAACCGGCACGGGCTTGTCGAGCTTGACCTCTTCTTCGGTCCCCGCGCCCTTCCACGTCAGGTCGCGTCCGAACAGCCAGCGGCTGAGCCTCCACGCGGACTCGAGCCTGACGCAGCCGCCGCTGTAGAGGCGCGCCGCCTGCTCGAAGAGCTCGCGCTCCGGATTGTCGTGCAGGTACACGCCCTCGCTGTTCGGGAACATGAACTTGATCCGGCCCATCGAATTGTGCGCGCCGGGTCGCTGGCGGATCAGGACCTTTTGCCGGCCGTCGGCTACTGCCTGCCAGTCGATGGTCGTCGGATCGATGATCTGCGGTTCACCGACGAAGTCCGAGACGACCTCATATCCCTGGCGCTGAAGGTAGGGCAGACCCTGCTTGACCACGTTCGGGGCGATGCGCTCGGCAGCGAGGTCGGCGGGCACGTACCAATATGGATTGAGGTTCGCGAAGCGGATGTAGGCCGCCATCATCGGCGTCGGATAGATGGGCTTGCCGACAACGACGCGCATCGAATCCACGGCCTCGCCGCCCTCGTACATGAAGAGCCGCTGGGCCGCCGCGTTGACGAGCACGTAGCGCCCCTCGCCCGCAGGAAGCTCGCGAAGTCGCTGCAGGTTCAGCCGGATGAGGTCGGTTTGCCCGGGGCTGTAGGAGCCGGACGCCAACGCCTGCCGAAGCTGGGCGTAGAGCGGGTTCATCCACCGCATCTCCGCGACATAGGTTTCGAGCGATGGCGCTTTCGCCGCCGCATCGAGGATCGCGCGCGCGCTCGGTGGCGACGGCTTGAGATCGGAATCGACGTAGATGGTGTCGGTACGCGGCGGTGTCCTGACGTCGCGCACGTAGTCGACCAGCGCCTGGCTCAGCAGCTTGTCCGCGCGGCGCATCGCGCGCGAGCTTCCTGAATCGGATGCCGCCTGGAAAGCCCGCTTGAGGTTTTCGACGCGGTACCGGTCGGGACTCAGCCCGTCGAGCTGGGCGCTGCCTAAAATCTCGAGCAGGACGTCGGCCTGGCGCCCGCTCTGCGAGAACCACAGCGGGCGGCCATCACGAGCCTTGTAGAAATCGGAAACGCCGTTCGCGGCCGCTGCCGCGGCAATCGGCAAGGTGCCCTGCGCAACCGCGGGGGCAAAAGGAGCAGCGGCCGCAATCGCAATCGCTGCAAGGCCGCCGCCGAAACTCGAAAGAATGCGCACCGGCCGCTGGGGACCGGTGCGCATTTTACGCCTACTGTTCACATGTACTCCGGCGATTAGCCGCGCTCACCCGAGCGTGCCGGCGGAGTATATGTCGGCGCGGGCGCAGCACCCTGCGGCGCACCGTTGTAGTACTGGCCGTTGTAGACATAGCCGTCCACGCGGCCGTCATTGTCGCGGTCGGCCCAGATCGCGCCGGCGAGACCGCCGACGGCGGCACCGATGACCGCACCTTCGAGCGTGCTGATGCCCGGGATCACCGCGCCAGCAACGCCGCCGAGAACCGCGCCACCAAGAGCGCCGGTCGCAACGCGGCGAAGCGTCGGATCGTAGCCCTGCGGGGTACCGGCATAATACTGGCCGTTCGACACGTAGCCGTCGACATAGCCGTCGTTGTTCTGGTCGGCCCAGACTGCGCCGGCGAGACCGCCGATCGCTGCGCCGACAGCGGCGCCTTCGATCACGTTCACACCCGGAACAACTGCGCCAACGGCTGCGCCGCCGGCTGCACCGATCGCCGCGCCCTGCGCGACGTCACCAGCCGTACGGCTGTCCGTTGCGCAAGCTGCCAGCGAGACCGAGCTAGCCAGTACGACTGCCAGAATTGATTTTTGCATCGTTTTTCTCCCGATTGTTGATCTTCCGGACCATGCCCCGGGACCCGGAACCCCCGGCGAACGGTGCATGTCACGCGCGAGGAAACGACGATTGAGCAACATCGTTCCGGTAACGCGACAATGGTTCGCCGCAGGATTTGACCGCATCAGCGGCGCCTCCCGTTGCGAAACGCGGCCTATGTACTACAAACTGTCCGTGACATGAACGTAACGATCTACCATAATCCCCTCTGCGGGACATCGCGCAAAACCCTTGAAATCATTCGAGAAACCGGCTCGGAGCCGAATGTTGTCGAGTATTTGAAGGCCCCTCCTACCCGCGAAGAGCTACGGCAAATCTACGAGCGCGCAGGCATCAGCCCACGAGAGGGATTGCGCGCGAAGGAACCGATTGCCGCCGAACTGGGCCTGACCCGGCCGGACGTCACCGACGATGAGATCCTCGACTCGATGATGGAGCATCCGATCCTCATCAATCGGCCCCTGGTCGTGACCGACAGGGGCGTTCGGCTGTGTCGTCCGCAGGACCTCGTACGCGAAATCCTCTAGGCTTTGCCTATCCTGACAAGGTCCTGAAAACGGCTCATATTCCCAGCCAATGAGTCGCCTCGACCCACGCCTATTGCTTCAGGGATATGCCGCCGGCATCTTCCCGATGGCCGACAGCCGCCAGGCGTCGGAGCTGTTTTGGGTCGAGCCGCGATCGCGAGCGGTCATTCCTCTCGACAAATTCCACCTTTCAAAATCGCTGCGCCGCACAATCCGATCCGGCCGCTTCACGGTTACGATGGACCGTGACTTTCCTGCGGTGGTTGCTGCCTGCGCGGACCGCGACGAGACGTGGATCAACGACGACATCGAGCGCGCGATGCTCGCACTGCACGGGTCGGGACATGCCCATTCCGTCGAGGTCTGGAATGACGGTGAGCTGGTCGGCGGGCTCTACGGCGTGAAGCTCGGACGGGCTTTCTTCGGCGAAAGCATGTTCAGCCGGATGACCGACGCTTCGAAAGTCGCGCTGGCCTGGCTGGTCGCGCGACTGAAGGTCGGCGGATTCACGCTTCTCGACTGCCAATTCATGACGTCCCACCTCGCCTCGCTCGGCGCGGTGAGCATCTCTCGCAAAGCCTATGTGGCGTTGCTCGGCGGTGCGCTCGGTGGAGCAGGCGCGGGCTCGGTCGCCGGTGCTGTCTCTGGGGTCGACGGTTCGGTCGTGGGCTCGGTTGCGGGTTCCGCACGGTCTGCCGTCCCGGACCTTCTGGCGCTCGACCGGTTATTCGAAGCGACCGGCGCCGCCGGTTCGGCGGCTGCGGAAGGATATGTCATCGCGCAGCTCTTGGGCCAGACGTCGTAGATCGGATGCTCGACGACGTTGAGCGACGGCGATTCCTTGTAAACCCAACCTGAGAACACCCGCCGCCAGCTCGAATCCGGCTGTTGGACGTCGAGTTGCAGGAAAGCGCCAGTCAGCTTTTCATTCTCCCACGGCGCAGTCGCTTCACAAGCGCGCAGGCGGACGATCACATCCTTTACGCGAACCGACATTCCGGGCTTCATCCGGAGATCGCGGACGATGCCGTTGCGCTTATTGAGCAGGCCGATCACCGCGACCCGGTCCTGCATCGGTGTAACGCCGACCTGCTGCCCGGGACCGGCGGCAGCCTTGGGAAGCTGGACCCGGTTGCCCTCGTTCTCGTCCTGGCCGCGCTGGCAACCGGCCGCGAGAAGCAGCGCGAGCAGCACACCGGTCGATGCTAGTCGATTCACGCTCAGTCTGGCGTCCAGGGCTGGTAGTCGCCGGTCGAGGCCGGACGGAGACCACCCTTGGAAAGCGAACCGTCAGGACGAAACGCGGCCATCGTGCCGGTCAGGTTGACCTCTGCCGGCTTCTCGAACTTCCGCTTCGGCGGCAGCGCCTTGTCCGGCACTTCGTCGATCGTGCCCTTTAGCCATGCCTGCCACTCGGGCGGCACCCGGCTGCCGTCGTTGGAGCCGTTGTAAATCACCCAACGAGAAGCCGGATTCTTCTTGCCACGGTAATAGATGTTACCGGCATCATCGCGAGCGACTTCCTCGCCATGAAGGCGGGTGAAGAGGCCGGTGCCCCAGGTGGCGCCGTTCCACCAGGTGAATGTTCGAGACCAGAATCCCATGGGCCGCGCATCTGCCCTTTCGGGTCGGCGAGCGCAAGCATCACGCGCGCGTCAGTGGCGCCAGGTGACCTTGTCGCCCGGCTTGATTCCCAACTGGGCAGAGCGGCCGCCGTTAATCTCGAGCACGGCGCCGACCGGCTCCAGCGATGGAATCGGATCGAGCGACATCGGAACTGCATTCTCGGCGATGCGCGCGATCGACCCGTCGGGCCGGATGAACACGAGATCGAGCGGAATGAGCGTATTCTTCATCCAGAAGGTCGCGTCCCCGGGCGGGTCGCGCGGAAAGATCATGCCTTGGTTCGCGGCGAGCGACTGCCTGAACATGAGGCCCTGCGCCTGCTGCTCGGGCGTCTGCGCGACTTCGACGGTAAAGCGATGCTGCCCGCTTGCGGATTTGATCGACAGCGGAATTTGCTCGAGTCCAGCCGGCGACTGTTCCAGCGGAGCATCGGAGGTCGCGGTTGCGGAACCGCAGGCGCTGGTCGCCGCAATTGCCACCGCCGTCAGCGCTCGTCCGAAGATCCCAATTGAAGCTCGACCGCGGTCAGGCCCTTCTTCCCTTCCGCGATGCGCGCCTCGATCCGTTGTCCCGGCTCCAAATCTCCGACCTCGGAATTCCGAACCGTCTCCATATGGACGAAAATGTCGTGCGATTCGGGATCCGACACCCGATTGACGAACCCATAGCCCTTTACGCGATTGAACCATTTTACCTCTACTGGCTCGAACTCACCGGCAGCTTCGGACAAAGCCTTACGGTCAACATCCTTGGTCGTCGAGCGGTTCGGGCGAGGTTGCGCGGTTACTGCCGGACCGACGTCGATCGAAATGACCTTCTTCGCCTGCCAGCCACGGTCGAGCTTCATCGGCACGCATTCGATCAGTGCGCCCTCCGGAAGGCTCCGCCGTCCGTGCTCGCGAAGGACGCTGAAGTGGATCAGGATATCGCCGTCCAGCGCGTCGCTGACCACGAACCCGAATCCCCTTGTCGCGTCGAACCACTTCACGCGGCCCACAATCGGATCCATCTCGGATTCGCTGTCCATCACGCGTGGCTCATCGACGGCCACTGGCTCGGGCTCGGGTTGTGGCTCTGGTGCCGATGCTGTTCGCTTGCGCTGCACAACGCTCCACTAACATGTGTCAGAGTGTCGTGAAACCGACTTAACGACCTTTCTCGCGAAGTTCTTCAAGGTCGATCTCGCTTCCCGGCTCGGCGTCGACTACCCGTCTGGCCAGCTCGAAGCTGTGTCCGGCGCGGATCATCGCCGCCAACGCCCTTTCTCGCTCTTTTCGTTCAGGAATTATATCCGCAAAAGGCCCTATACGTCGACGTTTCGCAAAACGGAGCGCGGCGGACGTAGCTTCCTCCGCGGCCAGTTCGTGGGCTGCAGCGCCGTCCTCTTCCTCGACCCCGGCCATCCGGAGGGATTGGCGGACCCGTGACGCGCCATAACCTCTCTCCGACAGGGATCGGGACTTGGAAAGCGCGTAGGCAGCGTCGTCAATCAGCCCGCTCGCAGCCAGGCGCTCCACCAGCCGTTCGATTTCGGGCGGCTCCTGGCCTTCCCAGCCCCGCTCTCGAACCTTGCGGTTCAGGTATGTGCTGAGCTTGGCGCGGGTGGTCGCGAACTTGCCGAGATAGAAGAGAGCAAGCTCATGAAGCCGCTCTCGGTTCAGCGGCTTGCGCGGTCTGGCGGACTTGCGAGCGTACATTGGCCCAAATTGTGCCACACTCGCACACCACTACAACCCGGGCCCGCAGAAATGCGGGAGTTCGGCCGCGCCTTTTGGCGGGCATTTTAACGACCAGGGTGAAGGCTTGCTCGACCGGAACACTACGATCGTAGCCGACCTTGCTCCTGCAGGCGCTACCGCGACTTTGGACGCAGAACCCCGCCGCATCGCGGACTTCGCGACGCTTGGCGAGGCGCTGGACTATGCCGCCCGGGGCCGCCGCGGGATGAATTTCCATGATGCTCGAGGTCAGCTGAAGCGCGCTTATCCGTTCTCGGATCTGCGCGAGGATTCGCTCGCCCATGCGCAGCGCTTCATCGCAATGGGACTGAAGCCTGGCGACCGGGTTGCGCTCGTGGCCGAGACCGGCGCGGAGTTCGCCGCCTGCTTCTTCGGCGCCGTCTACGCGGGCCTTTGGCCTGTTCCGCTTCCGCTGCCGACCAGCTTTGGCGGCCGTGAGGCCTATATCGAACAGCTGAAGGTGATGCTCGCGAGCAGCGACCCATCGCTTTTCCTCTGCGCGCCCGAACTGCTCACTTATGCGGAGGAGGCTGGCGCCGACCGTGGCGTGCCCGCGCGCGACTGGGACAGCCTCTCGGAAATCGAAGTCGGCACCGCCGAGCTTCCGGCCCCCGATGCGGATGAGGTCGCCTACCTCCAGTATTCGAGCGGATCGACCCGCTTCCCGCACGGCGTCGCCGTTACCCACCGTCAACTCCTGTCGAACCTGCGCGCACATGGCATTGGCCTGCAGGTGCTCGACAGCGACCGCTGCATCTCGTGGCTCCCCTGGTACCACGACATGGGCCTCGTCGGCTGCATGCTCTCGCCGATGGCGATGCAGATGTCCGTCGACTACCTGAAGACGGAAGATTTCGCGCGCCGGCCCCTTGCCTGGCTCGACATGATCACTCGCAATCCGGGCACCAGCGTCAGCTATTCGCCGACCTTCGGCTACGATATTTGCGCCCGCCGCATGTCTTCGCAGACGCGCGCCGAAGACCGGTTCGACCTGTCGCGCTGGCGGATCGCCGGCAACGGCGCCGACATGATCCGTCCCGACGTCATGCAGGCGTTCGTGGATGCCTTCGCGGACGCGGGCTTCCAGGCATCGGCTTTCTGCCCGAGCTACGGCCTTGCCGAAGCCACGCTGGCGGTTTCGCTAATGCCGCCCGGCGAAGGCATTCGTCTCGAGCTGGTCGAAGAAACAGTGCTCAATGGCGGATCCAGCGGCGCTCACGGTCGCCCCCGCCGCTATCGTGCTATCGTCAACTGCGGCAAGCCGGTCGAAGGCATGGAGATCGAGATCCGCGGCGAAGACGGCAACGTCCTCCACGACCGCGACATCGGACGTGTATTCGTCCGCGGCACCTCGGTCATGCACAGCTATTATCGCGACCCGGAAGCCACCGACGCCTGCCTCAAGGACAATTGGCTGGATACCGGCGACATGGGCTACATGTCCGACGGCTACATCTTCATCGTCGGCCGCGCCAAGGACATGATCATCATCAACGGCCGCAACCACTGGCCGCAGGATATCGAGTGGGCGGTCGAGCAATTGCCCGGCTTCAAGTCCGGCGATATCGCGGCCTTCGCGATCACCGGGCCGTCTGGCGAAGAAACGCCCGCCGTTCTCGTCCATTGCCGGGTGTCCGATCCGACCGAGCGCGGCCGTCTTCGCGACGACATCCGCGAGCGCGTCCGCGCGATCACCGGCATCACGCCGATCGTCGAGCTGGTGCCGCCGAGGTCTCTGCCCCGCACGAGCTCGGGCAAGCTGTCACGGACCAAGGCGCGCAATCTCTACCTTTCAGGCGAAATCCAGCCGTTCGACATCGCCGCCTGAGAACAACCGTCGGCATTTCGCGTTGAGCCTGCTCGGCTGAAGGAGCGCGGCTGTTGTCTGATGAAGTGATTGTCGTCGATCTCGGTCTGCAACTCGCTGCGGTTGCGGGCTTCGTCCTGCTCATGGTCCTCATCCACAGTTCCGGCCTGGTCGGCATTTCGAGGGCGCTGCACCTTCATGACGAGAGGTCCATTCCCAACGAATTCGGCCTTCGCGCGGCGGCGCTGATGGGGACCTACGGCCTGCTCCTCTTCGTGCTGCACTTCATCGAAATCCTCATCTTCGCGGTCTTCTTTCGGTACGTCGGCGCGCTTCGGTCGATGGAAGAGGCGCTATATTACTCCGCGTCCTGCTACGCGACGCTCGGTACGGCGGCATCCAACTTCGCCGAGGAATGGCGGCTGGTCGGCGCGCTCGAATCGCTGATCGGCTTCGTGCTGATCGGCTGGTCGACCGCCTTCATGGTCCGGACCCTGCGCAAGATAATTGACTGACCGCGCCCTTGCGCGTCCGCCGTTCGCCGCATAAGTCGCTGCCCGGCCGCAGGAGTGTAGCTCAGTTGGTAGAGCATCGGTCTCCAAAACCGAGGGCCGTGGGTTCGAGTCCCTCCACTCCTGCCAGCCTTGAAGACTCGAGGCGGTATCGCTAAGTCGCTTTCAGCTCCGCAGGCCTCCGGGTTCGCGGAGCGTTTTTCTATCTCGAAGAGGTAAATCTCAGGTGGCCAAGACCTCACCAGGCGAATTCATCCGGCAGGTGCGCAGCGAAGCTTCCAAGGTCGTATGGCCGACCTGGAATGAAACTGTCCGCACCGGGATCATGGTGCTGATCATGACGGCGCTGCTCGCCCTCTTCTTCTTCGCGGTCGATTCGTTCTTCAGCGCGATCGTCCGCTTCCTGCTCGGCCTCGTCGGCTGACGCGAAACAGGGAAACCGCAAGCATCATGTCCCGCTGGTACATCATCCACGCCTATTCGGGCTTCGAGAACAAGGTGAAGGACGCGATCCTGTCCGAAGCCACACGCCTTGGCCTCGAAAGCCAGGTCGAAGCCGTCGAAGTCCCGACCGAGAAGGTCACCGAGATCCGCCGAGGCAAGAAGGTCACGTCGGACCGCAAGTTCTTCCCCGGATACGTCCTCGCCAAGCTGGCGATGAACGACCAGGTCTATCACCTTGTGAAGAACACGCCGAAGGTCACCGGCTTCCTCGGCCCCGGCGGAAAGCCGCAGCCGATCACCGAAACCGAGGCCGCGCGCATCCTTTCGACGAAGGAAGAAGCCGCTCACGCCGCACCGAAGGCGCAGGTCAAGGTCGATTACGAGATCGGCGATGCGGTGAAGGTGCTCGACGGTCCGTTTGCAAGCTTCAACGGCGTCGTCGAAGAGCTGGATTTCGACCGCGGCCGCGTGAAGGTGTCCGTTTCGATCTTCGGCCGCGCTACGCCGGTTGAGCTCGAGTTCGAACAGGTCGAACGCGTCAAGTAAGACCAGTCGATCCGGAAATCATAAAGGGCCGCTTCGGCGGCCCTTTTTTATTGTCTAGAGATACGTCGCAGTGACGTTGAACGTAGCCGAATACACGCCCTCTGGCTGATTGGCGCCGACTATGATTATTCCACCCACTCCGAAGAAGAAGTTTCGCGTCGTCGGGTCGATCGTTCGAATGGAGGCCCCGTCGAGCGTCAGTGCAAGGACGGGAACCGTATCACCTGCGGCGCTTGTCAAAGCGAGCGGCTGGCTGACGGTGACCATGACCTGCTGATTCGGTGATCCGGCGGTCGCGAAGTACGCGCGGCGGCCAGGATCGCTGGGTACGCCCGAGAGGCCGCCGATGATCGTGCGGTTACCAGTGGTCGCATCGATCGAAATGGCGCCTGACAGACCCGACGGAACGACCGTACCGAAGTCGAGGTCGTCGATTTTGGTCAAGGTGAGCGGGATCAGGATCAGCGCCCGTCCCGTGGCGGGAGGCGTTGCGCCGATGGGCGCGGCGATGCTCGCAGTGGGCAACATCAGGCCCAGCGCCGCAGCAACCAACAACGGGAAGCGTCTCATACCCTGACCTCCGGCGGAATGCCGAGGGTGGCCAAATAGACGCCAAAGCCCTGAGGCCTGTTCAACGGATTTAGTTAATGCGCTCTTCCGGTTTCCCGTTCATCGCCGCTGAAAGCCGTTAGGCCAATACCAGTCGATGACGATTGCGACGCAAGGCCAATCCCGCCGCACCAAATCCGAGCAACATCAGCGCCCAGGTGGCGGGTTCCGGAACGGCACCGTCAATCCGGGTGAACGCGACTCCGCCGAAACCCTGATTGTTCCAGATGGAGGTTCCGTTGTTCGAGCCCAGCGACGCGTAGTTCGTGCCGCCCGTCTCATAGATCGGGATGTTGATGTAGAGCCGGTCGAGCGACGGGCTGAAGAAGTCGTTGTCCGCGTGAAAGGCCGCGGCAATGATCACTCCGCCATCCACGGTGAATGAATTCTCGAATTGCGAGAACCAAGAGGTTGCGTCGATCGGATAGGTTAGCGACCCGTCGGGCGAATAGCTGTCGATCAGCACCTGTATCGCACCGGCCGTGCCGTCATCCGGCAAACCAAGGATCCGTCCGGTCACTGTTCCGGCAACGGCATTGTTGAGGATCGGATCGGAAGAGTCGGTTCCGAATGTGAAAATGAAATCCGCGGCGCGAGACGCAGTGCCGGTGCACATTAGCGCCGCCGCAACGGCGGCGTGCAGCATTCTCGATCTCATGGTCTCCCCCCGGACTATCGTCGATTACAGCTTAACTAACACATTAACTTAAGCGAGTTAACCGTCGGAAATTCGGCGCGTTTCGTTTCAGGATTCGGTGCTGCAACCGCGCATCGGGCGACGGTTCACCAGTCGAGGCTTTCAGAGGCCTATCGCCGCTTCGTCCCGCTGCTCATCGGGCGGCCGTGCTTCTTGAGCTTTCTGAAGCTTGCACAGACCTCGTTTGCCGTCATTGCCACGGCCATGATCGCGTTCATCATCGCCTCCACATTGTTCGTGAAGCAACAGCCTGAATTTACACCTGAATCATAACGCCGTCATCGCCCGAGTTCAGGAATAAGCGATCATGTCTAATTCTGGGACGGAAGGCCTCGATCAGCAGCGCTGATTTGCTCAGGTCGACCGGCATCGCGGATGAACCAGATCGCGGAATATCCAAGCAGCAAGAGCAATGCTGCCTCTATGATCCGGCTAACCGTCAGGGGGCCGATCATGGCTTGGAGCACGACGCTGGTGAAATGAAGCGATGCACTATGCGCAACCGCCAGAAGCGCCAGCACGATGATTGCGAAGGCACCCAGAGGCACCGATCGGTGCAGGGTTCGGAACCGGAACAGGAACAGGCCGACTATGGCTGCGCCGAATGCGACGAGCGCCGCGATCATGATGTACGGGCCCGGCCGCTTCCAGTCGGTCAGGCCGGCCGAATGCGAGAAATCGCGGACAGCGGCGCTGACCGCCATCTGCGCGTCAAATGCCCTGAGCAGCGCGAAAAGGCCGCACACGATTGCGATCCGCAGCCAGAATGGAGCCGTGCCCGCGGTGGCGGGATCCGACCGCATCCTCGACGCCTTCAACGCGATCAGAGCGCACAAGGCATAGGCGGCCGCAAAGATGAGTTCCGCTCTCGTAAGTCCCTCCCCCCAAAGAGCTGATGACTATCGATATACGGACACTGCGTCCGGGCCAAGTGGCCTGCTTCTTAGCCCCGCAAAATGCCGACAAATCCGGCGCCAAGCGCCAGCAGGCCGAGCAAGGCGGTAAATCCCGCAAGCACTGCCGCGCCCGCCCTGTGGCGAAGCCTGTCACCACGCCTGGCGTAGAGCCCGCCGGTCAACATCAGGATGCCGAAAAACAGCGCGAAAAAACTGACGAGGCTTGCGACGTCGACGTACTCCACGCTTCCTCCAATTCACCCCTGTGGACACTCAAACGGTCCGAGGAGGCGGAGGTTGCGCAGGCGGGGCCCGAAAGATCGGTCGAGACGGCGTCCCAGAACGGCACTTGCCGAAGCCATTTCTTCGAACAGACATACTCCTCCGCTATGCTCTTTGAGCTTCGATCTTATCAGGAACGACGATGCACAGCGCGAACTTCCCGTCCTCTCAAGGCGAGCTTCAAAGCGGCATTGCGCTTGAAGTCTTGGCATCTCGAGCCAACGGCCTTCAGGAGAAGGTCGTGGTCACGGACATCTCCAGAGACGGCTGCCAATTGCAGACGTCCCTCCCTTTCAACGTCGGAGAAGTCATCACTTTGCATCACGATGTGCTCGGCCAGCTGGCGGGCGAGGTGCGATGGGCCTCGGGGGGACGAGCAGGCTTGCAGTTTCTGCGCTCGCTCTAGCGTGGCGCCACTAACCTAAAGTCTGGGGTCGTCAGCCGGATCCACGTAGGTGATTTGGAACGGCCCACGGGCGCTGATCTGCACCGTCGCGCCCTGCGTCGTGGACGCGTAGTGGTTCATGTTGGCGGGTGCGACGACCGAGTCACCTCGGCCCAGGACCGTTTTCCTGCCCTCATCCCTCACCGGCCCCATGCCGAGCGTCAGGGCGCCATGGACCACCGTCACATGTTCATCCGTCGGATGGTGATGCGGCGGGACGGCATAGCCCGGCGGAAATTTCAGCTGGATGACGAACGGCCCGGCCTGCCCCGGATCGCCGGACACCACCGCGAGCTTCGCGCCTTTCGGTAGCGATGGCGGCGCGGGTCCCCAGGTCAGACTTGGCCGAGCTCCGGTCTGAACCGCCGACCCGGCAAGCAATGCAACGATACCGACAAGCACAAGCCTTTTCATGGCCTTGCCTCCGTGGTTGCCCCACCGAAAGATCATACCACGAATAGGCCGCTTATCGACAGGCTGGATTCTTGTAGCCAACAATCCATTGCCGATCTTGGCCGCGGAGCCATATGAAGTCACAAATCAAGTTTGGCGGGGAAGCATGATTGACTTCGCAACACTGTTCGAGCGGAAGATGACCTATCCGCATCCAACGGCCCGCGAGCGCCTCGATAGGCTCGTCGGCCTGGATGAGCACAAAGCCAAGCTGACGAAGATCCTGTCCCTGCTGGTCAATCCGCGCGGACTGAGGCGTTGGGGCGAGCACCATCATCCGGGCGCGAAGCTTCTGGTTGAATCGGTGCTTCACCGGCCACCCCTCGTTATCCTGGGCGGCGACGTCGGGTCAGGCAAAACCGAAATTGCGGAAACAATCGGTGATGCAGTCGCCCGACAAGAGCACATCGCCGTCGTCCTGCTGCCCCTGAGTCTTTCCGCGAGGGGAAAAGGCAAAGTTGGGGAGATGACGCAGCTCATCTCTGGTGCCTTCGACTACACGGTGAAGGAAGCTTCGGCGATGAAGGCGAAGGGCAACAACGAGGGAGCTGTCATCCTCCTGGTCGACGAGGCCGATGCTCTCGCGCAGTCCCGCGAGACCGCCGAAATGCACCATGAAGACGTGAGCGGCGTCAACGCCTTCATCCGGGGCGTCGACCGGTTGGCGAACGAACGGCTGCCCGCGGCAGTCATCATGTGCACGAACCGGTACGAGGCGCTCGATCCGGCAGTTAAGCGCCGATCTGCCGAGCATCTGATCTTCGGTCGCCCCGACGACGACGGGCGGCGCGCCCTCCTCGGGCCGCGTCTAACGGAGCTCGGATTTTCCGATGCCGACGTAGACGCAATCGTGGCGGCAACCGGACCTCGAAACGGACTTCCCGGTTTCACCTATTCCGACCTGACGCAGCGGCTGGTCCCGTCGATCGTGCTGGACGCCTACCCCTCCAGGCCGATCGAGCCGGCTCGCGCGGTCGCAATCGCCAGGCAATTGCAGCCCTCACCGCAATTCAAGGATCAGCGTTAGAGCGCTCGGGCATTGTTTCACGGGCCCAATCTGCTATGGGCCCCGGCTTCCGACACATCATCGGAAAAGCTGCGGGAGGTCGCCTCGTGCGATCGCTTGGACCGCTAAACTTGAAACGAGAGTGACATGGCAAAGAAAATCACAGGCTATATCAAGCTGCAGGTGCCCGCGGGCATCGCGAACCCCTCGCCGCCGATCGGTCCGGCGCTGGGTCAGCGCGGCGTGAACATCATGGAATTCTGCAAGGCGTTCAACGCCGCCACGCAGGAGCTCGAGAAGGGCGCCCCGATCCCGACGGTCATCACCGTCTATGCGGACCGCAGCTTCTCCTTCACCACGAAGACGCCGCCGGCGAGCTTCCTCCTGAAGAAGGCAGCGAACCTCAAGTCGGGCTCGAAGGAGCCGGGCAAGGTCAGCGCGGGCACCATCAAGCGCTCGAAGCTTGCTGAAATCGCCGAGGCCAAGATGAAGGACCTCAACGCCAACGACATCGAGGCGGCAACGAAGATCATCGAAGGCTCCGCTCGCGCGATGGGCCTCCAGGTTGTGGAGGGCTAAGCCATGACGAAGCAGACCAAGAAGCAGAAGGCACAGGCCGGTTCGGTCGATCGCGAGAAATTCTACGCGGTCGATGAGGCGCTGGCACTGGTTAAGCAGAACGCCACATCGAAGTTCGACGAGACCGTCGAAGTTGCACTCAACCTCGGCGTCGACCCCCGCCATGCCGACCAGATGGTTCGCGGCGTCGTCAACCTGCCGAAAGGCACGGGCAAGACAGTCCGCGTCGCAGTCTTCGCCAAGGGCGCGAAGGCTGAGGAAGCGACCAAGGCGGGTGCCGACGTCGTCGGTGCCGAGGACCTGATGGAGACCATTCAGGGCGGCCAGATCGATTTCGACCGCGTTATCGCGACACCGGACATGATGGGCGTCGTCGGTCGCCTCGGTAAGGTGCTCGGCCCCAAGGGCCTGATGCCGAACCCGAAGCTCGGCACCGTCACCATGGACGTGACCAAGGCCGTCACCGACGCCAAGTCGGGCCAGGTCGAGTTCCGCGTCGAGAAGGCGGGGATCATCCACGCCGGCATTGGCAAGGCGAGCTTCTCAGAGGGCGACCTCAAGGAGAACTTCACCGCGTTCATGGACGCCATCGTGAAGGCCAAGCCATCGGGCGCAAAGGGCAAGTTCGTGCAGAAGATCGCGATCAGCTCGACCATGGGCCCGGGCCTCAAGATCGACAGCACGGAGATCGCGGGCGCCTAAAGGCTTCAGCGACTGACAATTACAGGGCCGGGTTCCCCAAGGGAGCTCGGCCCTTTTTCTTTTGGGTCCGTTCACGCCCTCTCGAGTGCCATTGCGATGAGCGCTCCTGCGGCGATCGCAACGCCATAGGGGATGCCAGCTCTGGGCCGAAGCAGGACGACCCGCTGGCGCAGCCCCTCGCTCCAGCGGAACGCACGGAGTGCGATCACGATCAGCGCCAACACGCCGCCGGCAATTGCTACGCAGATCAGCATCCACAAGCCCCCGGCGAAGTCGAACCAGAGACCAGCGGCAGCGAGCAGCTTCACGTCTCCGCCACCAAGCTTGCCTGCCGCGAACATCGGCGTTCCGACCGCGAGCAGCCCTAGGAAGACGACCAAATTCTTCCAGAGGCTGATTTCGGGACCAACGAGCACCGCGGCGACAATAGCTCCAATCAGGACCAGCAGGACCGTGATATTGGAGATCCGAAGGCGGATTGCATCTTCCACGGCGGCTGCGACCAGCAGGACCGAAAGTAAGAGCGCCAGCCATTGCGGCGCCTCGATTGCCAGGTTCACTTGGCGACCTGCGCCATCGCCAGATTGTTTGCCGCCCTCGCATAATATTGGCTGCGAGCCTGAATTGCCTGCGTGAAGGCCGCGACGGCCTTGCGATTGTTACCCTGCACTCTTGCAATCACTCCCGCATCGTTGAGCCGCGCCGCCCAGTCACCCTCGCTTTCCCCGGCCCGTCGCTGCGGCAAGTCCTCGGTGACTGCCGCGCGGGCGAGTTCCAGATTGGCCGCAATGCGCGGAGACTTCGGGTCGATCACTGCCGCCTGCTCGAACTTCGCGAGGGCAGTTCGCCACTGGCCGCGAACCAGCAAGGACCAGCCGATATTGTTCAGCACTTCTGCGCGATCAGGCGCGAGCCGGGCAGCCTGGGCGTACGCCTGGTCGGCAACGGCCCAATTAGCGCGATAGTCGGCGGCAACGCCCTTCGCGTTCCAGGCTCGCCAGGTCGCCGTCGGATAGGTGGTCGCGCGATCGAGTAGTTTCTCGCCCTGGGCCAGATCGCCGAGCCTCATCGCCGCGACACCGGCATTCTCGTACATGACCCCGTCGCCTTTATTGGCGACGAGCAGCTGCAGGTAGATTGGAAGCGCGGAATGATAGTCGCCAGAAGAGTAGGCGAGGTCCGCAATCAGGCGATCGATCTCCGTACCCTTCGCGCCGGCCTTGATCGCGTTGCCGATCATCAGCCGCGCCTGCTCGAGGCGGCCTGCCTTAATGGCGTAGGACGCCTCGCTCAGCGGCTGGATCGGAGGAGCGACAACGGCTGCGGGTGCAGGCTTGGAGCCCGCCAATGCCAACGCAACCGCAAGGGCGATCATGCGCGGACTGTACGCAGCGCTTTGCGGCTGGCCGCGTCCGTTCCCAGGAGCACGACCATGTGCGACCCCGAAGCGCGTCGTGCGATCGGGAAACCGAACTGAGCCGAGAGCCGCTGCGCAAGCGCACGCTGGTTCGCCGGATAGAGGATCACGCTGCGCGTTCGCGTTGCCTGCGCGTTGCCGATCGAGAGGCCGCGCCACCCGCGAGCCGCGAGCCAGACGCGGGAGCGTGCCGCCAGGCGATTCACACGCGCCGCATTCAGCAGCCGGACCTTGACCGGCAGCGCATAGGCCTGACGAAGCGGGACGAAGCGAAGCGTGGTGGTGCGATCGTTCCGCGCCACCATGGTTGGCTGCCACACCGGTTTGGGCACGGTGATGAGCGCGATCTCACCCATCGACATGCGTTCCAGGCGCGGGCCGCGCTCCTCCGCCACGACAGGCTCCGCGACCGGTCGCACATAAGGCTTCAAGGGCACGAATGCGGCCTCCTCGACCGGCTCGTCCACAGGCATGGCCGGAGCAAGCGGAACAGCTGCTGCGGGCTTTGGCGCAGGAACCGCTTGGACGGGTCGGGCAGGAGGAAGCTTGATCGTGACCGACCGCCCCACGGCTGCAGTCTGCACGGCGGGCTTCGAAGCAGCTGCCGGAGCCGCTGCGGTCGCAACCGGAGGCGGTGCCGGAGCTTCAGCCACCAATTCGACGCGCGCAGTCTCCACGTTCGGGAGTGCAACTCCAACCCTGTCGGGCGTCGTTACCGAAATTGCGACAGGCGCTGCATCCCAGGTGCGCGGGGAAAGCGGCACTTCCGGAGCGGCCTCGGCCTTCTCCGGAGCCACCGGGGTTGCAACGACCGCGACCACAACCGGCGCGACCGTCTGAACTTCTGGAGCAGCCCGAACCGGCGCCGGAACTTCGGCAACGGCCTGCTCGAGCGCTACCGTAGCTGCAGTGCGCGCAGCGATCTCTTGGCGGACGCCCAAAGCTTCGTCGGTACGCCCCTGCAACTGCAGCGATGACGCGAGTGCCCCTAGAATCTCTACGTTGCTCGGCGCCAATGCGAGCGCCGCCTCGTAGTTGCGTCGGGAAAGGTCGAAACGGCCCATCTGGTCGTAGCAGGTTGCTATTCCCACGAGCGGGTCGGCGCTGTTCGGATCTTCCCGCTGGGCAAGGCGGAAGGCTTCGAGCGCGAGTGCCACGTTCCCAAGCGCGAGCTGCCCTCGAGCCTCCGCGATGCGGTACGGAACCGCGCGTTGCCCCTGGGCGAGCGGCGTCGGCGTCGAGCGGATCTCAAGCTTGCCCTGCTGTCCCCCACAGCCAGCAACCGCCAGCATTGTCGTAGAAACCAGGAATTTGCCCCCCCGTTTCATATCAGCCTCCTGCCATTGCCGGCACCATGGTCCTAATCACCCTAATGATAGCCGGGAGCATCAGCACGCCGATCATCACCGGCAGCATGCATCCAACAAGTGGTAACGAAAGAAGCACTGGCAGACGATGCGCTTTCTCCTCGGCGCGCATCCGGCGGCGTTCCCGCATTTCCGCCGCATAGACCCGCAACGTCTGCGCAATCGACGAGCCCAGCTTCGAGGACTGGATCAGCAACGTCGCGAATGCACGGATTTCCTCTGCGCCCGCGCGATCGGCCATACGGCGAAGAGCGTCCTCGTGGCTTCGCCCGGCGCGGAGCTCAAGCACGACTGCGCCGAACTGTTCGGCGAGCTTCGGATGCGAAGTCGTCATCTCCATGCCGACCCTTGCGAACGCCGAGTCCATGCCGAGACCAGCTTCCACGCAAACAAGCATTAAATCGAGTGCGTCGGGAAAACCGTTGATTATATCGCGCTGGCGCCGATCCGCCTTTGCGGCGATGAAAATCGACGGGAAGTACAAGCCCGCTACCGCGGAAATTACGACGGCGAAGTAGACTTTGAAGATCCCGGGTGACGAACCGGTAGCCCAAAGTAGGCCCAGCACCGCAACAGGCAACCCAATTACCAGGACTAAGCGAACGAGGGTGTAGATGCGAGGCGCGTACGACGCTGTGTAACCCGCCGCAGCTAGCTTTTTCCGTAAGGAGTCGTCGCGCGTGTCAACGAGCGAAAGACCCGCTTTCTCGATGCCATTTACAAGCTTCAGCCAAGCGCCTTCGGCAGCTTGCGATCGTAGTGACGCACCCACCACCTGATGCCCGCCGTGGGCTCCCTCAGCGAGACGGCGGCGCGAGAGCTGTCTTGCTGCCAAAGCGCTGGTCACGAAATACGCCCCTGCGACAACTAGCGCAAACAGCCCGAGCAAGAGGCCTAAACGAAGAAGCGGGTACTCGGCGAGCAACGCGGTCATTCTATTAGACCTTCAAATCGACCATTTTGCGGATCGTTACGAAACCTATGACGTACATCAGAATCAGACCAATGAAACTTGGCATGAAAGCAGCGTCGTCAGCGACGTCCAGGTAGAAACCCGGATTCATTATAAACAGCATGGCAAACGCGAACACGGGCAGCACGGTCAACATGATCGCTGTCATTCGTCCCTCGCTCGAGAGAGCGCGTACCTTCAGAAACATCGAATGCCGCTCGCGAATGACAGTGGACAAGTTGTCGAGAATCTCGGCGAGATTGCCACCGGTTTCGCTTTGCACTGATAGCGACACGACGAACATGCGCATGTCCTCAAGGTCCCAGCGATCGGCCATTGCCTGCAGCGCATCGCGCAGTTCCGCGCCGTAGGTCACTTCGTCCACCACGACGCCGAACTGGCTGCCGATCGGGTCCGGCATTTCCACCGTCAACAGATCGAGCGCTGCTGCGATTGGGTGGCCTGCACGCAACCCCCGGACGAATACGTCGAGCGCGACCGGGAACTGGTCTTGCATCTTCTTGCGGGTCCGGTTCGCCTTGAACTGAAGAAACATAATGGGCAGCAAGGCCCCAACAACGACCGCAAATGCTGCGATCATGGTGAGTCTTCCCATTGCTATGGGCAGGCCGAGCAGCGTCATGATAATCAGAATCGCGAAGAAAATTGCGACCGGCGCAAGTAGGATCATGAGCATTAGGCGGCCGGTAGGAATCGTGACCTGAGCCGCGACCAACATCCGTTCAAACTTCTGACCAAAATGCTGAAGGAGGGGCGGAAGGCCGGTCGGAAGCGCGCTGTCGCGACGGCGAAGCAGGCTCATTGTCTGCTCACGATCGCGACCTTCGGCGATCATCCTCAGGCGGAGGTTGATCGCCCTTCCTTCCGAACGACTGTTGGCCATCCAGCCAACCAGCACTTCAGCAAGAAGGAGGACTGCACCGAAAGTACAGCCTAGGATCAGTGCTTTGAGCCAGGTGTCGTTCATCCCTCAAGCTTCGCGTCAGGACGGAACAGGTCCGCAGACAGTGTCACGCCATGTGCCATGACCTGCTCAATGAACTTCGGGCGGATCCCGGTCGCTTCGAACTTGCCAAGGACCTGCCCGTCGGCGCCAATGCCGGTCTGACGGAAGCGAAAGATTTCCTGCATGGTTACGACGTCACCTTCCATGCCGGTCAACTCGGAAAGGCTGAGCAGCTTGCGTCGGCCATCCGAGAGGCGCCCGATCTGGATCACAACATTCAGGGCGGATGATATCTGCGCCCGCGCAGATCGTGCCGGGATGTCGATGCCGCTCATGCCGATCATCTGCTCGACACGGGACAAGGCGTCCCGGGCCGTGTTCGCGTGAACCGTCGTCATCGATCCGTCGTGGCCGGTGTTCATCGCCTGAAGCATGTCGAATGCCTCACCGGCGCGCACCTCGCCCACGATAATGCGGTCAGGACGCATACGAAGCGCGTTCTTGACGAGCTCGCGCTGAGTAATTTCGCCCTTACCCTCGATGTTCGGCGGGCGCGTCTCGAGCCTGACGACGTGCTCTTGCTGCAGCTGAAGCTCGGCCGAGTCCTCAATCGTGACGATGCGCTCGCGGTTGTCGATGTATGCGGACATTGCGTTCAGCATCGTGGTCTTACCTGAACCGGTACCGCCAGAGATCAGAACGTTCCGGCGCGACTTCACGACTGCTTTCAAAACCTCGGCAACCTGTGCGGGCACACTCCCGATCTCGATCAGTCGATCCATGCCGATCGGCACACGGGCGAACTTACGAATGGACATGGAGGCGCCGTCAATCGCCAGCGGGTGGACGATCGCGTTGACGCGGCTGCCATCGGCAAGGCGTGCATCGACCATCGGAGAGGACTCGTCGATGCGACGTCCGACCGCCGACACAATCTTCTGGATGATCCGGAGAAGGTGGCGCTCGTCCTTGAAGCGAACGTTTGTGTGCTCGAGCACGCCATAGCGCTCGACAAAAACCGAGTTGTGCCCGTTGATCAGGATGTCGGTAATCGTAGGGTCCTTGAGGAGCGGCTCGATCGGCCCGAGGCCCAGGAGCTCGTCGAGGACGTCGCTGACCAGCAACTTGCGCTCGCTATTGTTGAGCGCCTGGTTCTGCTTCGCCAGTTCCTCGTAAACGATGTCGCCAACTTCAGCCTCGATCTGGCTGCGCGACATCTGGTCGAGCGCCTGGAGGTTGATCACGTCGAGAAGACGCTGGTGAAGCTCGACCTTCAGGTCCGTGTGCGCATCCCGGTTCGCGAAAGCGCCAGCGTCACCGACGGTGACGATCCGAAGCTCTTCCGCGGTTCTGGGAGACTCGGCCTGAGCCGCCGATCCCGCCTTTTTCTTGACCTGCCACATCTCTTAGCGCTCCCGCCCGAAGGCTGCTGCAATGCCGGCATCTAACATGTCGATGTCCTTGCCGACTGCGCTCTTGCGCTTGATGTCCGAGATCGGGACGCCGCGTTCTATGGCCGAATGCATCACTGCCGGGTCGTTCGCGATCGTATAGGTGACGTCGCGACCCAAAGCCTTCTGCACATCCGCCTCGCGCACGGTGCGGAGCAGGCCCTTCTCAAACCGGTTGATCACGACCCTGAGATCGACCGACGCGAGGTCCTGCTCGCGAAGGAGGTCGAGTTGTCGGCGTGCCCGATGCAGACCACTGACGCTCATCTCCGTGACGAGAAGTACCATGTCCGCCTGAGCAAGCGCTGACAGGGACCAGTTGGTCCAGCTGGCGGGCAGGTCGACGAAGACGGTCCCGAACTCGCGTTTCGCGATCTCAACGATCTCGATCAGCTGCTCGCTCGAGAGCGCATCCAGCGGCATCAGCGAGGTCGGAGCCGCCACGACTCTTAGACCGCTCGGGTGCGTGGTCATCGTTGCCCGGAGCAACTCACCGTCGAGCCGCGAACCCGCTTCCAGAAGGTCGAGAAACGTCAGTTGAGGCCGCAGTCCAAGCTGGAAAGCCGCATTGCCGAACTGAAGGTCGAGATCGAGAAGACAGACTTCGCGGCCGAAATGCCTTTCGTTCTCGGCTGCGCGGATCGCGAGCTGCGTCAGAAGCGACGTTGCGCCAATCCCGCCCACGCTCTTGATGACGCAGACGAGCTTGCCATTCGCCGATTGAGCGGACGAGGCCGCGCGAGCCATCTGGTCGCGAATTGGCAGTAGCGACGTCTCGAGGTCCGCAATGTCGAGCGGCAACGGGACGACATCATGCGCCCCTGCCCTGACCAGCGCACGCACGAGTGCGAGCGGTGGGTCGTAAGCTGCGGCGATGAGCGGTGTACGCGTCGCTGCGGCCAGTGTCTCGAAACGCTTCATGGACGAAGGGTCGCCCTGATCGACCTGGACGACCGCCGCGCCACTGCCAGCGAGGTCCTCGGGGTCGATCGGATCTGAAGAAGGAACGAATGAAAGGCTCAGCGGAAAGCCCGCGACGCGGACACCGATCAATGCGGCGGCATCGCCATCGGCGCCGCTCAGGTACAACTGTACCGCGGTTTCCCGTTTATGCGCCTTCCACGATCCGGCGGTTTCGTTAGGGTTGATCACGCTCACCTGCACACCTCAGTTCGAAAGGCTTCCCTGACCGTCTTCGAAGGTCAGGGAGGACCTGACTTCCGGCAGCCCGATGCTGCCGAGGGCCAAAAAGATCATTGGTTGAAAACTAAGTCCGTACAACCGGACTGTGACGAGCGGTGCCAGATCGGGACCATTAGGATTCCCGGCGTAGCCCAGCCCCGACGGCGAATAGATGATTTCCACTTTGCTTGCCTGAAGCTCGGGCATGAACAATTGCATGCGCTGCAACACGCGGTTGAATGCGGCGGCATTGGCCGTGCCGGTATCGCAAATCACCGTTCCAGAATTGTAGCATTTGATTGTTGAGAAACAGTTTGCCGGGATCGGATCGCCAGCGCTCAGCGAACACTGCCCGATGTAATTCGCGCCGATCGAGGACGATACATAGTCCGTGACCACGGCCATACGGACGCCCATTTGAGCGGCCTTCTCAGCCCTATTGATCGACCACATGTATCGCCCAGCGTCGATAATTCCCAAAAGAAGGATCAGCAACAGCGGCAGCACGAGTGCGAACTCCGCGGCCGATGCGGCAGTACGATCGAAGAAGAGACGCTTCAGCATCACATCCCCGCGACCGCAGCTTCGGAGGCTGCATTCAAGGTCAGCCCTATCCCGGTAAACCCGAAGGCCGACACAATAGGTCGATAATTGACGGTCGCGCTAACTGTAACGATGAGCGCGTCGTCCTGCGTGTCGCCGTCCACGTCACGCCCGGCATAAATGCCGGACATCGTCTGTCCGTTGACAGTGCTCTTGCAGCTGGTCGTTACGTTGATGTCGCTTGTCTGGATATTGGGCGTTATGATGGAGCCTCCGGAGAGGTAGCCATTCATCACGACGTTCTTAGTGCTCGTGTAAGCAGGCTCGCCAACGTCCCCGCTGCAACTCGTGTAATTCGTGAAATTCTGGCGCGCGGCGAACCGGGCGCCGTCCCGCACTGCCTTCACCAGCGTATGCTCGTTCATGAAGTAATTGCCGAGTTCCAGCGAACTGAACAGGATTACGAGCAGCAGTGGCAGGACGAGCGCCATCTCGGCGGCAGCGGCCCCGCGGCAATCGCGCGAAAAACAGCGGAGCCGGCGCATTATCTGATCAGGTACGGCACGTCGCGCCGTGTCACTGCGTTATTCGCCGAACCGCCGGACGCGGTCACGCCGATGACCTCCACGTAGATGTCGCCGTTCGTGCTGCGCTGCGACGGCCCGTTCCCACGCGCGATAGCAGGCTCGACGAGAAAGACATCGACCCATTTGCGGACTTGGACGTTCGTCTCTGCGCCGTTGAGATTCTGCGCGTTGCAGTTGACCACGGCGACCGAAATCCGGCGACGATCGGGGACCGTGGGTCCAGGGGTAATACTGCCGCGACAAACAGGCGAACTGTAGCTCTTCAGAGCGGGGGAAGTCCCCGTGACAGTCCTCGGCGTATCGATCGTGGTTGCCGTGTTCCTCAATTCCCACTGGTAGACGTCATAGCGTGACACGTTCGGGATATCGGCGACGGTCGGTGCGAGCTGATTCCCGTTCTCGTCGGTCACGTTCGTCATCCACTCGGACTGGACCATGTTGTAATTCACGCGGAAGAAGGCATCTATGTCCCACTTGCCGTTACCAATGATCCCGCCGGAGCATGAACCGGTGAGGCTCACGGCGTGGCACATGTCCCGTGGGAAGCCCATCGAAGTGGGATCGCTGCCGCCGCCCGATGGCAAGGGGTTTACGGGATCGGTAGGCCGATAAGGCATTGGCCCCTCTCTCCAGCCGTTGTTGCCGAGAGTGCAGCCGTCGGCGTCCGTCTTCACCAAATCCTTGCGCGAATTCCGTGACGAGGAGCAGACGCCGCCGGCCGGGCAGGTCGTCGAACCGTTTTCGCTGATGTCAAAGCGTGTGTTGAGCGCGGCCCTGACCGAAATCATGTTTCCGGGCTCGGTCGAAACGCCGTTCGTTGCCATGCAGCCAGCCGGCGGATTGTCGTACCCGACCTCCTTTGCGACCTGCTGCGCACCTGCTGCATCGGTCCGGAGGAAGCCGAAATTTCCCGGTGCATCTGGATCGCCGATCACCAGTCTCAGACCTTGGCCCTCGACCGCATTAAAATCGTAATTGATGTCGGTATTGCTCTCGGGCTCCGCGGGGTTGCACATCATCACGGGCGGCACCTTGCAGATCGCCGAGCCGAGTTCAGCGACGGCCTCACCTGCAATGTTGGGGGACGAGAATGCGCCGACAATCGGGGTCAGTGCATAGAACGATTGCCGCGGATCAACCCTGACGAGAACTACGTGCGCGTCGGCGTCGGACGTGGAGGCAGCGCCAAAGGTGTCGTTGATCCTGTCGTAGCTTTGGTAGAACTGGATATTACCGGTGGCATCGCACGTGGCCTCGTCTGCAACGGTAATTGCGCGGCTAGATCCCGTCTCGTTGGCGAATAAGGTCTGGTTCGCGAGTAAGTCTTTGGCAGCTGCCGCAGCACGTGCACAGGCGCCAGCATTTCCGTCGAGCTGGCTGGCAGCCGCGAGAGCGGCCTGATCCGCCGCGTTCTGGAGTTCGGTGTCCATCGACGCCAGGCGCGCGTAATCGAAGGCGATACCGCCCGCGGCTATCAAAGCAAAAAGCGACAGCCCAACGGTGGGCGCGACGCTGCCCGTATCGCTACGAAGAAAATTCCGAACGAAGCGTCGCATTATTGCACATCCTTACTTCGGGCCGCCGCTGCCGCCCGACGTCGTCTGGACTTGCTCGACGTTCTTCACCGCGTCGGTGCGGTAGCGTTTGACCGCGGCAGCACCCTTATCGCCCTGGTCGCCCGGTTGAGCGGCATCGGCGGCATACACCGGGTCCGGATCGATGGTCTGGGCGGCCACGTCGTATTTGAAGGCCTCGCCGAAGCCCGGATCGACCGAACCGGTCTGCGGGTTCACCGTGTTGCATCCGGCCAGAAGGACGAGCGCCAGAGGCGCGAGAAGCAGCTTAGAGGACATGGCCGTACTCCTTCTCGAACCCGGTCGGCTTGCGCTGCGCCGATCCGCCGGGAGCGGCAGGCGACGCGTTGTTACTGATCGGCGGACCGAACGGCGGCGGCGTGAATTCCGGCGCTGGCGGAACGCCCGTATCGGTGCGGCCGAGCAGGAACAAATCGGCCTCGTTCGGCGGCTTCACGCGGTCGCTCGGCGTCCTGAGCGTTCCGGCGCGGACGGGACGAACCAGCCGCGGCGTGACGATCATGACCAGTTCCGTCTCTTCCTTGTTGAAACCGGAGGAGCGGAACAGGCTGCCGATGATCGGGATCGAACCCAAGAGCGGTATCTGGCGAACCGTATCTTGAAAGTCGCGGCGGAGAAGACCCGCCAATGCGAAGCTCTCGCCGTCGCGAAGCTCAATTGTGGTCTTCGCCCGGCGCGTCTGGATGCCCGGGATGGTCAGGCCGCTGATAACGATCGCCGCGGATGGATCGATCGAGCTAACTTCCGGAGCAACGACCATGTTGATCACGCCGTCCGCGAGCACGGTCGGAGTGAACGCCAGGCTGACGCCGAACGGCTTCCATTCCACGGTGATGGCGTTGTTGTTGCCACCGCCGGCGGCACCGCCGCCACCCGAGTTCTGGATGACCGGAACCGGAAACTCCCCGCCCGCGAGGAAGCTGGCGGTCTCTCCAGACAGCGCGACAAGAGTCGGCTCGGCTAGTGTAGTCACCGCGCCCTTGCGCTCGAGCGCATCGAGCTGGACCTCGAAGTTGGATCCCAGTGCCCGGAAGGCGCGAGAGACAATCCCGTAGCTCCCGGCAACCGCTTCAATCGTCTTCTGGCTGCCCAAGATCTCGCCGGTATCCGGATCGGTAATCGGGCGCACGGACGCGCCGCCGCCGATCACGCCGTCGAGCTTTCCGCCGTCGCTTCCGAAGAACCAGCTGACGCCGAGATTCTTGAGCGCCGAGCGCTTGATCTCGGAGAAGCGAACTTCGAGCATGACCTGCTGCGACGATCCGATCGAGAGCAGGTTGATCACCTTGCCCGGAGCATAGCTCTCGGCGATCTGAACCGCCCGGTCGGCCGCGACTGCGTCGGGAACGACACCTTCGAGAACGATCGAGTCATTGGAGATTCGAGCGCCGATCCCTTCGACCGGCATCAACTCGGAAAGCTGTCGGCGAAGGGTGATGACGTCCGGACCGACCACGACATCCACAACCGCGATCAGCATGTTGCTGCGGTCGTAGAGCGTGAGGCTGGTCGTCCCCATCTTCTTGCCGAGGACGTAGAGCGAACTGTCCGTCAGCGGCAGAACGTCGGCGATGTCCGGGCTTCCGATCAGCGCCTTGGCGTAGGGCCGATCCGACCGGATCACCTGGCTCTTGTTGACAGGAACCTCGACGGATCCGGCATGCACGCCTTCGGCGACACTGATGGCGCTGGCTTGTGCGAACACCGGCGTCGAGACGCCAACGGCCGCGAGGGCTACCGCGGCAAGCGCGACCCTCCCCAAAAGATCACGACCCATAACCCCCCACTTCGTAATTGCTGCCCGTAGTTCCCCGAACAACTTCGACATTATTTGTGATGGGCCGCGGCGGAGCGGCGCGAACCGGCGCGGGCCGGCGGATGACGACGCGGCGCGGTGCGGCCGCAGGAGTGACCTGCGCTGGCTGCGAGGCGGCCGGCGCCATTCCGTAATAGGAATAACGCAAATCGTTCATGCTGATGGTCGCTAGACGACCCGCATCCTGCTGCTCGCCGGGTTTGCGGAGGACCAAACTGAGCTGACCAACCTGCTGCGCGAGCGCGATCTTTTGCGCGTCCGTGGGGTTCACTTCAAGCGTGGCGGTCTTGGCCACGATCGGCTTGCCATCCGCACCCTGCGCGTTCTGGTCGATTGCTATGACCTTGACGGCCTGCAGAAGAACGTCGGTGACCTGGCGGTTGTCAGCGCCCGGGAGCGAGCGTGTGATCAGAACATCCACCGTGTCCATTGGCTGGATGAAGCCAGCGACGCCGGAGACGTCGTTGATACGGACTGCCGCGGCACGCATGCCGTCAGGCAGGAGATAGGCGATCGACGGGCCAAGCCCCTCGCCTGCCAGCTTCGTCGCCATGATCGGCTCGTTCATCGCGATCGGGCGAAGGACGACGCGGCGCTTACCCGTGGGCGCAAGCTGGTTGTAATTGGAAAAAACGCCCGCCGGGAGGCTGGCGCTCGGATAGTCGACGAACTTCACCTTGTCGGGTGAAAGCTCGGTGCCATAGTCCAGCGGGATCGCCGCAACAGCGACCTTGGTCATACCTTGCTGCGCCTGAGCTACTTTCTGGTCGCTTCGACCGATGTAAGCATTGGCGAGATAGACCGCCAAGATCCCCAGAATGAGCGCCGCTGCCAGCGCGATTACGGTCTGCCGTCTCATGTATGGCGCCCCCGCCGAATAACCGATTGAACTATGCCATCAATGGAATCAGGAACATAGCGAAATAAATGGGGCCGCCCGAAGGCGGCCCCAAAGTTCCGGTATTAAGTGCAAGCCGCGGCAGTCGGCGTCGCAACGCAGTTGCCGGCCTTGCTGACCGAGTTGCCGATCGTTCCGCCCAGGTAAATTGCAGCAACCGCGATCGCGGTACCGACAATCGCCAGGATGAGCGCATATTCGGCAGCGGACGCACCCGAGTCGTCCTTAATCATATTGAGAAACGTCTTCATGGGATTACCCCTTACTTTTCACGCCAGCACTAGCCGGCGCGAAACAGTATTAGTTGCAGGTCTTGCCGTTGGTGGCGATGCAGTTACCGGCCTTGCTGACCGAGTTACCGATCGTGCCGCCAAGGTAGATTGCCGCGACGGCAATCGCCGTGCCGACAATGGCGAGGATCAATGCGTACTCGGCCGCAGACGCGCCGGACTCGTCCTTAATCATCTTGATGAAATTCGACATGTGTTTTTCCTTCCCTCGAGTACTGCCCGCGCCTGAGCGCGGAACTCGCCTTTGCGATCTGAGGAAAGTGGCTGACGCCATCCGCCGGCTCGGCCGGACCTAGAAGCAACTGGGCCCTGCACGACGCCGTCGAACTGCCCCCCAAGGCCGCTCGGCTGTCATCAGGGCTGCGCTCGCCTTAACACTCTGTCAAGCATGACAATTTAACTTTAATTAAACGCAATCATCACCTTAACGAAAGTTAAGTGTCTGATTTCTTTGCGTTAATTTTGTGCGAACAGTTGCAGTAGTCGTGGACGACATGTCCCAAAATTGAACAGATTGAGGTGCTGCGGACACGATTCCGCATCAGGACCGTAACGAAATTAACCTTGTTTTCCGCACCTTTAGTGGGTCCAACCCGAATCAGTTTCAGGCGGAAACCCGGCTCCGGTAGGTGACGTTCACCCGCCGCGACAGCAGCAGGTACGGCAGCCAAAGACCGACGCTGATCATCACCTTCTTGATGTTGCCGTCGAGCAATGCGTGAAGCGCAACGCCGACCTGCGACGGAAGGCCGGGAGTACCGGTAACCGCCTGAGCAATCATCAGCTGCATGGCGATGTCCAGAAGCCAAATGGCCACCAGCAATCTCGGGAATAGAGGGACTCGGCGAAGAGCGGCCACGAAGGCGATCGTATAAAGCGACGTGAGCAGGACGACGTCCAACGTCATCATCGTGTGGAGGACGGTCAACCATTGCGGCACCTGCCCTGCGATAGGCGGGATTGCGGCCCAATATTCCAGGGCACGGACGGGGACGTTCAGCAACATCCCAACCAGCAGGGACACCATGATCCCACCGGCCCCGTACAGATGGTGACGCTTTGCCTGCTCCGTAGGAAGCGTCCGCCAGTTGCCGATGACGGCGAGGCGGGTGCGCGGCTGCGGCTGGCTGTCGCCGTCGGCGAACCAGCGAAGCGCAAGGACCATCGATGCAAACGGCGCGACAACTAGCAGCAGCAAAGGCAGAAGTCCTTCGACCCCGATCGGTCCCTTTAGCGGGTTGAACGCGATGCGGACGGCGGTCGCGAGTCCGGCAACCAGCAGCCACCCTATCATTATGCGGTCCAGACCGCCCTCGATCGACAGCAACATCGCCGCCGCCTTTCCACGAAGGCGCTCATCAATTTGCTGCCGCATCGAAACCAGGGTCACTATTCAATCCTTACCGCAGGTGGTTACCGAGACCTTTAGGTTGGAAGGCCTTACCATGGAGTAAAGCTCGCAGGCGTTACGCGGTTCCGCATTTGGAAGCCGAATATCGGCCGATGGCGGTGCTCAGCCGCGGGAAATTGATGAATTGCGGGTTCATGCTACGCTCCATGAGCCCTGGGGGAGGAGGGCGTGCGTGGGGGTAAGTGCTCGGCTATTCGGTTTACTAGAGGCGTTTACAGTCGTCGTTCTGCTCTGCGCGAGCGCAGCACTCGTCTTCTTGATGTTGAATCCCTCACAGCCCTTGGCCGTCGATTTTGCTCCCGTCTGGGCGGCCGCGACGAACCCTTTGCATGCTTACGACACGGATGCGGTTACTCGCGTCCAATCGGAGGTTTTCGGACTACAGCTCAACCCGCGGCCTTTCGCGTACCCGCCCACCGCGCTGCTCCTTCTGCTTCCCCTGGGCTCAGTCCCTCTTTTCACCGCCTACACCGTGTTCGTTTTCGCGAGTTTCGCAGGGTTCGTTTGGACGGGAATGCGGGCTGGTAGCCCTTGGTGGGTTTCCATCTTCCCACCGGTCATCCTGCTCGCTCACGTCGGCCAGCCCACCCTGCTCGTTGGCGGTCTGATGCTCGCCGGTTTCCTCGTTCCGGACTGGCGACTGCGCGGACTACTTTTTGGATTTGCAGTGGCGATCAAACCTCAGCTCTGCCTGTTCTTGCCAGTGGCCCTTCTCCTTCACCGGGACTGGCGCACCGTGCTGTTAGCGGGCGGGGCCATAGGCGTTCTGGCGGTTGCCGCGACCGCAGCCTTCGGAGCGGCGATTTGGCAGGATTGGATAACGGCCATGACGAGCTTGCGCGCGCAAGTTCTCTCGAGCCCGTCGCTGTCGGCGAATATGCTTCACACTAGTCCGCTGATCTTCGGGATTCCTGCAATTCTGTTGGTCTGGCTGACGAGGAATGCGAACCCCTCTATTCGTTTCGGCGGGACTGTTGGGGCGGCTCTCCTCGTGTCCCCCTATGCCATGAACTACGAGCTTGCCCTGCTTGCTCCGGCGGTCGCCTCTTCAACGCGGCTCAACCCGTGGATGTTGATTGCGGCGCTCGTGCTTGGACTGGCATTCTTCATGTTTGAGATGGCGGTTCTCATCGCAATCTTGGCCACTTTGGTCTGGGTGGCTCGGGCGGCCAAGAATGCTCGGCTGGCTCCGGATGGCGAGTGCACGTCCCAAATCAATCGTCGGCCGTCAGAAGCAGTGTAGCGGTTCGACTGGGGGGAGGAAGTAGCGTTGAGGATCTGGGTCCCATCTGCTGCCGCAATCATCGGATTGGCGCTTGTGCTCGTTGCTCCGGCGATGCTGCTGCCGCCGATGACGCACGATTCCTTCGGAATCGACTTGGTCTGGGCAGACCAGTTCACGTCGGAGCTCGCAAAAGGTAATCTTTATCCTCGCTGGCTGCCCCAGTCCCACGGCGGTCTCGGATCGCCGGTCTTCTTTTATTACCCGCCACTCGCCTTTTATGTGACGGGACTGTTCGGCCTCCTCGGCTTCTCGACTTACGCAAGCATTATTGCCGCCTTCTTCGCAGGCTCCCTCGCCTCCGGTTTCGCGATGTACGCGTGGCTGAAGGAAGACGCGAAGACGCCGCTGATCGGCGCGCTGCTTTTCATGGTCTCCCCTTACCATCTGCTTGATTTCTACAGCCGTGGAGCGATCGCCGAGTTCATCGCCATCGCCTTTATTCCACTTGTCGCCATCGGTGTTCGAGGCGCGGTTCGAGGTCGGCTCCTGCTCTGCGCTCTCGCTTATGCCGGGCTGATCATGAGCCACCTCCCGCTAGCGCTTTTGGTCAGTCTCTTCTTCATAGCGCCTTATGCGATATACTTGTGCCGCGAGGAGCCCCTTCGTTTGCTACAGGTCGCGGTTCCGATCGCGCTCGGCTTGACTATTTCGGCGATCTATCTGCTTCCGGCGATTGCTCTCGATTCCTACCGCGACAGCGCCCAATTGTGGCAATACCCAGCCTTCAAGCCGGAGAATTGGACGCTCCTGCGTTGGGAGGAGTTTGGGCCGCCTTTGGTATTGAAGCTGCTGGTGGGCACGATGATCGTCGTCCTGCTCCAGCCGATCATAGTTCTCTTCTTCACTTCGCAGCGAAAATGGGGGCTGTATGCGGCCTTTTGCTGTGCGATGGCCGGCGCGCTCATCCCCGTGGTCTGGCAATTGCCCCTACTTCAAGCAGTACAATTCCCGTACAGGATCTTCCCACTCGCCGAATTCGCAATCGCGACGGGCATTGCCCGCCTCGCCATATCCAGAATTCTGGTTTTCGCGGCCACGCTTCCTATGCTGGGGTTTTCGGCCTTCTTTTTAGTGGGTGAGCGAATGCGAACGGCGCCCGACATGCCGTGGGACCTCATTGCACAATATGGCGATGTGCCTGAGAATCTTCCGCCAGGCGATCGCCCGCCGAGTTGGCCCTCACGATGGGCGCTTGAAATCGCCCGGTCGCATTCAGCGAAGAGCGAGATTGGCGATCTGACCGTCGAACCGGTCTTCTATTTCCCGGCATGGGAGGTGCGGTGCCAAGGCCGACTCGTGCCCGCTGCTCCAGAAGCGACGACGAAGCTGCTCAGCTACAACGGTTTGGACTGCGAGAGACGGCTGATTCTCACACTGCCAGAGCGCGTCGGTGCGGCTATTTCGCTCGCAGGCCTTCTCATTCTCGCAGGTATAGCGGGGGCTCAGCGACGAAGGTGGATGACACCGACCCTGTCTGAATAGTATCGCCGCCATTGAGGCGAGGCGTCGAGTTGTTTCACCAGCGGCTCGCCGGGGCTCAATAGTGTCCAGCGGATGTCGTACTTGCGGACCGCCCTTTCGAACTTCGGCATGTCGCCGCTCACAATGTCAAACCATTCGAGGACGAATGCATCCCCGTACATGTCGGCGCGACCGTCGATATAGGGCTTGATGCCCGCAAGGATCAGCGGTCCGCCAAAGCTGTAACCGTTAAACACGTGTTGGCCCCTCATCTCAGCGGGCACGTGCGCGAGAAGCTGTTGCGGGGTCGTCTGGCTTTGCTTTGGCTCGAACGGGACCCACAGCCGAAGCAATGCGAGGGCCGCAACTGCTGTCATTGCTCCGCCAACACAAAGGCGCCTAACAGCTGTTACCGGGAACAGGGGCGAGGCTGCCCGCGCCCCGGCCAGAAGCGGTGCCAGCACCACCGTCGCGACGATCACCAGCCAGCCCTGGTGTCGGATCTGGGAGAAGGCCCACCCAAGCAGGAAAACGAGAAGGATCGTCTCGCCGAGGCGCAGCTTAACGCCCCGCAGCATCATCAGCGCAAGCGTCGAAAGCAGAACAACGTAGAACAACGGGCTGGAGCTCGGCGAGCTCGGCTGCCACTCTTGGATCAGATAGACTGACTTCATGCCCAGGATGTTGAGCGGAAGCAGCAGCTGCGTCAGTCCGTTCGCGTTGAGCAGCATGGCGAGAACGCTTGCGATCCCGAAGGTGAGCCAGCCCACCAGGACGGGCCGCGACCAGCGTGCCGAGATCACCGCGTCCAGTGCGATCGGGGCCGCGACGATCCACGCGATCGGGAAGCTTCCGTGGAAGTTGGTCCACACCGTGACCAGCAGCGCGAGCCATAGCGGCGGGACCTGCCCCTTGTCCCTGTAATCCAGGAGCAGTGAGGTCCACAGCGCGAGAAGCGGCCAGACGAGCACGTGCGGCCGCGCCAGCATGAACTTGGCAAGGATCAGGTCGAGCGTAAGGAACGATACCAGCATCGCGACCGGCCCGACCCGCTTCCTCAAGTGGGCGAAGACGATCCAGTGAAGCGCCGTAACCGCCAGCGCGACGATTGCCGCGAGCCCCGCGAATCCCGCGAGGTCGAACGCGCTCGCGTAGATGACTTCGGACAGCCATTCGTGCGCGATCCACGGATGGCCGGCCATCGTGAATGAGAACGGGTCCGTGGTCGGGATCGCGCGGTTTTGAAGAATCCAGCGGCCCGCCGCGACATGCCAGCTTACGTCACCGTCTCCAAACAGGCCGGGCTTGCTGACCAGAAGCGGCGGCAGGAAGAGCACGAAGACCGCGAACAGCAGCTTGTCGAAAAAGCCGTAGCGCTCCGGACGAATGAGCGGTTGCTGGGAAACCATCACGACGGCCGTGACTCAGCACAGGCTTCTGGTGCGGCGGCTCGTCCAGCGACTTCTCGCGCCTGCGCTAAGAAAAGCGCCAGCAGGGCCACGACCATCACAGGCAAGGACTTACGAAACCGACAAGGACAAGCAAGACGGCGAAAATCCAGAGCGACGGCCTTGCCAGTGAGACAAATGCTGGGGCTAGCAAGGTAGTCTCGTAGTTCATCGCACCAAACCTCCCCCGTCCCGACAACCGCCGGCTGCCCCGTTCTAACTCGGCAAGTATCCGATTGCGGTTCGTTTTGCGTTACTAAGGTCCCATGGGATTAGTGACCAGACGAGTGCGGTGTTACCACCGGACGATTGCCATTGGGTTGGGGTTGGGCGCCTGCTCAAGCCCGCAGCCAATGGAAGCTCAACCCATGCAGACGGCAGCGAGCCTGCATATCGTAAGCTCCAACCCGAAATCCGGAGCGACGGTAACTGGCCCCGTCGACGAACTCCGGCTCCGCTTTTCCAAGCCGGCGCGCCTGCTCGAGGTCACGATTTCGGGACCGGACGGAGACATGCCGACGATGGTGGATTCCGCGGCAGAGACTTATGAATATTCGATCCCGCTGCCCGACCTCCGCACCGGAAAGTATGAAGCTCGCTGGAGAGCATCGGCGGCGGGAGAGGAAAGCTCGGGCCGCCTGACTTTCAGTGTCAGATAGAGAAACGGCGGGCCGACAGCCCGCCGCTCTCTTGAAGCAAGACTGTTACTGGATTTCAGAACGCTTGGTTTCGAGCGCCCAGAAGACGTGAGTGATCACCTTTTGCCCGGCGCCAAGGTCCTTCACGAATACGTTCGGGCGTCCGGCTGCGTCGGTCCGAATTGCACGGCCCCATTCGGCGGGGCTGTCGCCGGCGGGCGCAGAGCTGAGCCCCGGCGCGACCGCCTTGCCTACCTCACGGACGCCGAAATTCGTGGCCGCCGCCCCAAGAACGGCCGAATTGAAGGAGTCGGCGTGGCTGTAGATGATCCCGAGCTCTTCATAGTCATGGAAGTTCGGACGCTGGTTGCTCTTCGTGCCGTTCGTGCCGGCGGTACCCGTTGGATCGTTCGTGTAATCCATGCAGGTACCAAGATTGGTGTTCGTGAAAGTCTCGTCCTGGTGATCGAGACCGAAGTCATGGCCGACTTCCTGGCAGGCAACCATGTTGCGCCAAGCCGGCGTGTCATACCTGCTGCCCGGCTGATAATAGCTGTCGTTCAGCTTGGTCGTCGCCTGGCTGATATGGCCGTTGCTCAGCCAGATGCTGGCAATGCCAAGCCAGCCGCGCTTCCCATATGCGTAATTGCAGACCAGCGCCTTGCCAGCGACGGGATTGCACCGCTTGCGATCAGCGCTGCTCGCCGTCCTTCGGAGCGTAAGAACGTCGGGAGCGCCACCCACTACGGGGCTGTTCCAGTCGGAAACCGAACCGGCGATTGCCGTTTCCCAATTAGCGGTATTCGAGGTCAGCACATCCAGGGTCAGCGATCCCGCCGTGGTGCTCGCCCAGTGATAGCCGCCCCAGCTGTGATTTGCGGAGGCGGGAACGGCAAGGGCCAAAGCCGAAACTGCGGCAATAGCCGCCGGACGTACGCATTTAACGCGCATTTCGATTCCCCTCGTTAGATCGTCGATTCGACTGGCCGATGCTCTGCCTCGTCTAATCCACTGTCAATGTTGGTTAATTTTGGTCGTTAGAGGGCTGTCCCATTTTGCCCCGCACTTGACTTGTGAGCGCTCTCGTCTAACTGGCGCCCATCGCGTGGGCCTTCGGGTGCGCGCAACCGTCCGAGACAGTTGCTGGGGCCAAGCTCTTATGAGCCCCCCTTAATTTGCAGCCTAGACGGGGACAGGAATCATTCGGAGACGCCCTCGGGTGTCCCGTCGTGCGTTGCAAAGTGCTTTTGCGCAACGCCAGCGAAACCAACTCCCCACGGACACTAGTGCTTGAGCGCTTGCGCTCGAGTTTTTGTTGAACCTCGCTCGAAGCTTGCTTCGGGCGGATTATGGAGTTGGCATGGATCGTTCGCAAAAAGCCGATCTGGTCGACGAGCTGAAGAACGTCTTCACCGAGACGAGCGTTGTAGTGGTCACCCGCAACAACGGTCTTTCGGTGGCGCAGTCCACGGACCTGCGTCTGAAGATGCGCGACGCCGGCGCCCAGTACAAAGTTGCGAAGAACCGGCTTGCACTCATTGCGCTGGACGGAACGCGTTACAGCCCGATCGGGGACCTTCTGAAGGGCCCGACCGCGCTCGCGACGTCGACCGACCCTGTCGCGGCTGCCAAGGTGGCCGTCGACTTCGCCAAGACGAACGACAAGTTCGAAATCGTCGGCGGCGCCATGGGCGACACCGTGCTCGACGTGAACGGGATCAAGGCGCTCGCCGCACTTCCGTCACTAGACGAACTGCGTGCGACGATCGTGGGCCTCATCCAGGCGCCCGCGACGAAGATCGCCCGCACCGTCTACGAGCCCGGCGCACAGCTTGCCCGTGTCTTCGGTGCCTATGCGGCAAAAGCTGCTTAAGGCCGACCTTTTCAATCAACGCACGACATATGGGGCTGAAGCCCCGCAAAGGAGTATCAAATGGCTGACATTGCTAAGCTGGTCGACCAGCTTTCCGAACTGACCGTCCTCGAGGCCGCGGATCTTGCCAAGGCTCTCGAAGAGAAGTGGGGCGTCTCCGCCGCCGCCGCCGTTGCAGCCGCTCCGGCTGCTGCAGCCGCCGCTGGCCCGGCCGCCGAAGAGAAGACCGAGTTCGACGTCATCCTCACGGGCGACGGCGGCAAGAAGATCAACGTGATCAAGGAAGTTCGCGCGATCACCGGTCTCGGCCTCGGCGAAGCCAAGGCGCTCGTTGAATCGGCTCCGAAGGCCGTCAAGGAAGGCGTCAACAAGGACGAAGCCGAAAAGATCAAGAAGCAGATCGAGGAAGCCGGCGGAACCGTCGAGCTCAAGTAAGCTTCTGAAAGACTTTCGCGGGTGTCTTGAAGCGCCCGTGGATGGGAAGGGGCGGCTCCACTGGGGTCGCCCCTTTTTGCTGGTCTATCGACCGCTTGAAGGCTCAAGCAACGCTCGGAGAAGACTGCCGACCCGGCTACTCAATTGCGGCCATGGTGATCCGCATATGTCCTGCACATTCAGAGATAGCGCGAGGATGGCAGTCTCCATTGTCTGCCAACCCCTTGCGGATCAGTGCAAAATTTTCAGCACCGGAAGAATGCTCCCATAATCATCTGTCCACGGCGCAAATCCTCTACGGCCACCTAAATATTGCCAGCCCCCCGGTGGACCAGCATTCTCAAGACGTTCAATCGTTGCGGGAGACGAAAGCACAATGTATTCGGAAGCATAGGACCGAAGAAAACGTGCTTCCTCTGCGCTGGGGGAATGCTTTCGATACCGCGCAGTCCAGCCGTTTGCGGCGGCGCCAGCAACGACCGGTTTCAGATCAAGGTAACGGTTGCTAACGTGGACCAATAAAAGGCCATCTTCCGAAAGAGCGCGACGATATGTTGCGAACGCTTGTTGGGTCAGCAGATGCTGCGGCACCGAGTCAGAAGAGAACGCATCAGCAACGAGGATGTCGAACGAATTCGGATGCATGTCTTCTAGAGCGAGCCGACCATCTCCGATCACGATTGGCGCACGCGGTTGGCAGCGCTTGAGAAACGTGAATCGATGTGGATCTCTGGCAGCGTCCACAACGGCCGGATCGATCTCAAAGAAAGTCCAGTGCTGACCTTGCTTGCCATAGCAGGCTAGGGCACCGGCCCCGAGCCCGACTACGCCAATGCGAGCTGTCGCGCCGAACAACTCCGGTACAGCATGGAATACCAAGCCAGCGCCTGATGAGGGCGAATAATAGCTCGCTGGAGTCATTTCGCGCTTGGCTGAGCCGCGTAGCTGTATGCCATGAACAGTGGTCCCGTGGAAAAAGAAGCGAGCATCACCTTCGGGCGTATCCTCGATCGAGTAGATGCCGAAGAAACTGCGTTCCATCCTGCCGGGTTCGAGCGAAAGGCCCAGCTTCTGCCACCCGCCAAGTGTGAGCATTAACGCGGCAATCGAAGCGGCGAGTAACGTACGACTTCCGATCGCGAATATCGCCACAGCTAGCAGCGCAAGAGAGATGACGAGCACCAATCTAGGCGATTGTGGCCAGTCAAATAGAGGTTGCCCAACGGTAGAGATTAGCAAGACCACAACCGCTCCCCAGAATGCGATGCGCCGCGACATCCGATCACCATCCCAGAGAGTGACCCAACGCCGGAATGGACTGCGAGCCGGAAGGGCCAGTGCGGCGGCGATCATCCAAATTGGGTGTTCGTATGTCCAATCGAAGATCAGCGGTGCGAGCAAAGCGCCGACCAACCCACCTATCGCACCTCCGATTGCCAAACAGAGATAAAACTGAGTGAGCTTCGTCGGATGCGGACGCTTGTCGAACAGGGCAGTGTGCAGCGCCACAGCTATAACGAACAGGTTCACAATGGCAGCCGCGACGAAAGGCAGCCAATAGGCCGACTCCATGAAAACCCCCGCAGCAGCAGCAATTAGGGTCACTGGCGCAAGTCTCGTGAAGAATTTCGATGCGCCACGCTTCTCCGCGAACGCAACAGTGAAACTGAGCAGATAAAGACCCAGCGGAAACACCCACAAGAGGGGAATCGCGACGACATCGGTCGTGATGTGCAAGGTCGTCGACAGCATCAACCCAGACGGGATTGCTGCGATCGCTATCCAATACGTGACATCGCGCCCTGCGGCCTTCGTGCCGGTCGTTCGGTCGCTGTTTGCTTCCTCACGTTTAGGCAGACTGACTGCGCAGGCAGCGGCCAGGAGAACCACCGCGCCGTAACCGATGCTCCAGCCAAAACTTTGCTTAGCCGAAGAAAGAGCCGGCTCCACCAGCAGTGGATAAGCGATCAGTCCGCCGAAGCTGCCGAGATTGGACGCTGCGTAGAGAGGATACGGATCTCTCCCGCCGGTGTTCGCGTACCATCGTTGCAAAAGCGGAGCTTGTGCCGACAACGCGAGGAAAAGCGGCCCGATAGACAACACCAACAGCCACGGCACCCACAAGAACATGTTGGCGTGCGGCGAAGGCGCACCACTGATGAGGCCGATCGGAAGCATCGTAGCCGCTGCGATGAGCAACGTGAGATGAACGCTTGCCTGTGTACGAGCTGCGAACCTGCCGAGCCAGTGAGCGTAGGCGTACCCGCCAAGCAAAAGCAGCTGATAGACCAGCATCGCCGAGTTCCAGACGGCCGGAGCCCCTCCGAGCCGTGGGAGAGCCATCCGAGCAACCATCGGCTGCACAAGAAACAGCAAGAGAGAGCCTGCGAAGATGGCAACGGTGTATCGCCATTTTACGGATACACGCGGCGCAACTTCCCTACTTCCAACGGCAGTGGCCATGAGTATCGATTAACACGCCTTTTGGAGTTGCCGCCAGTGAGGTGACCTTATCGCAAACTCCGATGCCAGCCCGCGAAGTTTGTATGTGGGGCTCTTCGCGCCAACTGCCCCCCGAAGTTCGGTTCCCGACCTTTTGCTCAGATCCACGCCCCGTAGCGCTCAAAAACGTCGGGTGAGCGCACCTCGGCTTCACCGTCCGCTGGGCAGAACCAATCTACGCAAAGTCATAGGGACCGCTCAAATCGGCGGCGCCACTCCGGAGGGAGGAACGGCGGGTCTTGGTGGGGCGAAGGCTCTCCAAAGCTTGAAAAAATGGGAGAATGATTGCCGACTTGAACCCGTGAGGGTCCGCTATCCCATCGACGCCAAATTCCAGTATTTCGCGATGACGGGAAGGCTTGTGAAGTGTGCCGAAAAGCCAGTCCCAAACGGCTAGTGTGCTACCGAGGTTCTTGTTGAGATGCGCCGGTTCCTTCGAGTGGTGGATTTGATGATGTGCCGGACTGAGAAACATGTTTCCCCAGAACCCGGGGAATGTGATCCAGAAATGCGAGTGCTGCAGATTGGTGAGTATCAGGAAGCCCAATACCATGAGAGCGTTCGTTCCGCCGATTAGGTACTGATGCAAAGGGTCTGAAAAGAAGTAACTAAGGAAGCCCGTCGCAATGCCGTTGATGACCGCAAGCACGTTGCCGAAGATCAATGAATCGATCGGATGAACCCGAAAGTTCGTCAGCGTCGAGAGCGACTCAGCTGAGTGATGCACCGCGTGAAAACGCCACAAAAACTCAAAACGATGGCTGAAGAAGTGATACAGCCAGTAGGCAAATTCGTACGTCAGAAAGACCGCCACCGTCGTAATTGCGACCACGGCGATTGTTGGCAGATTCGAAGGTGAAGCTGTACCCAATAGTCCCGTTATGAAGGTGCGAACGAAGGAGGTGATCGCCGCTGACCCGATGACGGCCCAACCGAACATCAGCCCGAAGAACAACAAGGTGAAGGCGGTGAAGGCGATGTCTGTCCGTCCCGAGGCGCTACAGTAGACTCTGCGCGGCATCCAGGCCCGCAACAGCACGCGAGGAGCTAAGTCTCGCTTGCGATTAAGGCGCCGAAAAGAGAGCACTGCTACAATCGTTAAGGCGACGAAAAGTCCCGGCAATGAGCCGATCGCGCCCGGGTTGGTCGCGTGTATCAGCAGGTTCTGACCGATTTCGAACTTCACCGATCCCTCCTCACTCGAGCGGGCCGGGTCTTAACACCAATCAGCGACGATTGCTGAGCGCGTTTCTATACGTGCCGAGATTGGACAATATCTTCAGCACGGATAACCTTTCTATAACGACTTCCAATCAAATAAAGCGCTATGGCAGAGGCGCTTTCGACCCCGATCAGGCTGCTCGCTCGAGCGGGACTCGCTCTCTTGGTCGCAAATGAAATTCGGGGGCTCGTTCTCGCCGCGCCCGTGCTCTTTGGCATGTACCAAGCAGGCGGGGCGGTCATGGCAATTTGGCTTGGGTTTTGCTCGCTCGCCGGCATCGCTTTCTCAGTTTTCGGTCCGCTTCTCGTCGCGAGGAAGTTCAAGCTCGTTTAGCGACCGCTCGCGTTCGGCCGACAGTCGTCTGCAACTTGGAGCAGATGGGGCCCCTGATGTGTTTCTCTTTGGTCCCAGCTGCAGGATCGCGAGCTCGTGCTCCCGGCTCCCAGTAGTAATCTCGTCGTGCGCGCATCGGGCGAGAACGCGCAATTCGCCAAGCATCCGAAGGCGAAGCAGGCGCATCTGGAATTGGGCAAACGCGTTGCGCGCCGTCAGAAGTTAGTTGGGGCTGCAAGTCGGAAGACGAGCCCATCGCCTAGCTTTGCGTCGTTGCGATTTGGTCGGCAACTTGGTGCTTCAGCCGGTCTAAGTTACCGCGAAAAAAGCTACGCTGAAGACCAGCAACGCAAACACCATCATGAGAATGACAGCGGGTTCCCTGAGAGCTTCCCGGATAGCGTCTGTAATGGCTCTAAGGCGTGCCAACTTGGGCGTTCTCGTGCGTGCGAACGAAATATCTGACGAGCGCACCTTGCACCATCCTGCTGCTAGGCGCGAGGGCTAAGGCTTCAGTTTCGGTCCGAATGTCCTTGGAGAGAGGTGCTCGAATCTAATGCCCGCAATAAGTGGTAGCAGACACAAGTGCCCCCGAATCACGTCGCTACGCCGGAGGATATCCGGTGTTGAGCCGCTACTTTAACTTCTTGCTGTCCGAATCGCCCATGGCAGCCCCCCTGCTGCTAAGCTTTCACGATTTTACGAACGTGCCGGATTACCGGTCGGGCCGACTTTTCCGATCACCGTGGCGATCAGTCCCCGCTCCCAGCACCAATGCTATGAAAGTCACAATACCATCAGGTCGCAGGGTTGTGAATCATATGCCTGAAGAAGCACCACATCTGTTGCCGGATCATCACAGCGCAATGGGGTGGCGCTGCGCGCCCCCAAACCACCTTGAGATTTCCCTGTTATTTTCCCTGTTCTCGGGAAACTCCTCCACCTCATCACCCGTCCGGCAGCAGCTCAGCGTCCGATTCCGGCCTTACTCGGCGCGCGCTGTCCGGAATTTCCTACAGGACCCCCTTCACAAGGGGAAAAATAGGATTATATCGGCTTCATCCAACAAATAGACGGCTCCGCCGCACGGTTTCGTGCGTCCCGGGGCTTTTCCCGTCCTCCCCGGGACAGGGTCCGAACAGCGCACGGACCAAACGAATTGGGGAGGAAGAACGGGGGTAGCGCTCCAAACTCAACTCCGGCCCGAGGCCGGAGAACCGAGCTGGGCTCCCGCTTCCCGTGCGTGAGCTTCAGCTCCAGCGCAGGGAAGACAATGGCGACCAAAGCGATCGACGCACCTCGTAAGACGACGAGCGGGCTCAAGACCAACTCGCGGCGCATCCGCAAGATTTTCGGCAACGTCCACGAAATCTCGGAAATGCCAAACCTCATCGAGGTTCAGCGCGAAAGCTACGAGCAGTTCCTCCGCTCGGACCCGGCAATTGGCTATGTCTCGGGCCTCGAAAAGACGCTTCGATCGGTTTTCCCGATCGAGGATTTCGCCGGCACCGCGCACCTCGACTTCGACCGCTACGAGCTCGAGAACCCGAAGTACGACACCGACGAGTGCCGTCAGCGCGGTCTCACCTATGCCGCGCCGATGCGCGTCACCCTGCGCCTGACCACCTTCGAGATCGATCCCGAGACCGAGACCAAGTCGGTCATCGATATCAAGGAGCAGGACGTTTACATGGGCGACATGCCGCTCATGACGCAGAACGGCACCTTCATCGTCAACGGCACCGAGCGTGTCATCGTCAGCCAGATGCACCGTTCGCCGGGCGTCCTGTTCGACCACGACCGCGGCAAGACCCACGCTTCGGGCAAGTTCCTCTTCGCCGCGCGCGTCATTCCCTACCGCGGCAGCTGGCTCGACTTCGAGTTCGACGCCAAGGACATCGTCAACGTCCGCATCGACCGCAAGCGCAAGCTGCCGGTCACGACCCTGCTGCTCGCGCTGCAGCTCGGGCCGGAGGAAATCCTCAACCTGTTCTACAACACGGTCAGCTATGTCCGTGGCAAGAACGGCTGGCAGATCCCGTACGTCGCCGACGCATGGCGTGGCCAGAAGCCGCTGCACGACCTGGCCAACGCCGAGACTGGCGAGATCGTGTTCAAGGCCAACGAGAAGATCACTCCGCGCCGCGCCAACCAGGTGGCCAAGGATGGCATGAAGGCCCTCGTCGTTCCGACCGAGGAGATCTTCGGCCGCTACTCGGCGCATGACCTGATCAACGAGAAGACCGGCGAGATCTACATCGAGGCCGGAGACGAGGTCACTCCGGAGAACCTCGAGAAGCTCGACAAGGCGGGCGTGAAGACGCTCGAACTGCTCGACATCGATTACGTGAACACGGGTCCGTGGATCCGCAACACGCTCAAGGCCGACAAGAACGAGGACGCGGATTCGGCTTTGTCCGACATCTACCGCGTCATGCGCCCTGGCGAGCCGCCGACCCGCGAAACCGCGGACGCTTTGTTCTACGGCCTGTTCTTCGATTCCGAGCGCTACGACCTTTCCGCGGTCGGCCGCGTGAAGCTCAACATGCGCCTCGGCCTCGACGTCGAGGACACGGTCACCACCCTTCGTCGCGAGGACATCCTTGCGGTGGTCAAGGAGCTGGTGAACCTCAAGGACGGCAAGGGCGAGATCGACGATATCGACAATCTCGCGAACCGCCGCGTCCGTTCGGTCGGTGAGCTTCTGGAGAACCAGTACCGCATCGGCCTTCTCCGCATGGAGCGCGCGGTCAAGGAACGTATGTCGAGCGTCGACGTGTCGACGGTCATGCCGAACGACCTCATCAACGCGAAGCCGGCGGTTGCCGCGGTCCGCGAGTTCTTCGGCTCCTCGCAGCTGTCGCAGTTCATGGACCAGACCAACCCACTGTCCGAAGTGACGCACAAGCGTCGCGTTTCGGCGCTCGGGCCGGGCGGCCTCACCCGCGAGCGCGCGGGCTTCGAGGTCCGCGACGTCCACCCGACGCACTACGGCCGCATCTGCCCGATCGAGACGCCGGAAGGTCCGAACATCGGCCTCATCAACTCGCTCGCCAGCTTCAGCCGCGTGAACAAGTACGGCTTCATCGAAACGCCGTACCGCAAGGTCGTCGACGGCAAGGTCACGAAGGACGTCGTCTACCTCTCCGCTATGGAAGAGGCGAAGCACACGATCGCGCAGGCGAACGCCGAGCTGAACAAGGACAACACGTTCGCGGAGGAAATCATCTCCTCACGGCGCAACGGCGACTTCCTGATCGCTCCGCGCGAGCAGATCACGCTGATGGACGTGTCGCCGAAGCAGCTGGTGTCCGTCGCGGCGTCGCTGATCCCGTTCCTCGAGAACGATGACGCGAACCGCGCTCTTATGGGCTCGAACATGCAGCGCCAGGCTGTGCCTCTGCTCCAGGCGGACGCGCCGCTTGTCGGCACCGGCATGGAAGAGACTGTCGCCCGCGATTCAGGCGCCGCCATTGCCGCCCGCCGTTCCGGTATCGTCGACCAGGTCGACGCGACCCGTATCGTCGTGCGCGCCACCGGCGACCTCCGTGCGGGTGAATCGGGCGTCGACATCTACACGCTGATGAAGTTCCAGCGCTCGAACCAGAACACCTGCATCAACCAGCGCCCGCTGGTGAAGGTCGGCGACCCGGTCGAGGCGGGAGAGATCATCGCCGACGGCCCGTCGACGCAGTTCGGCGAGCTCGCGCTCGGCCGGAACGTGCTCGTCGCGTTCATGCCTTGGAACGGGTACAATTATGAGGACTCGATCCTGATCTCCGAACGGATCGTGAAGGACGACGTCTTCACCTCGATTCACATCGAAGAGTTCGAGGTCATGGCTCGCGACACCAAGCTCGGGCCGGAAGACATCACTCGCGACATCCCGAACGTCGGCGAGGAAGCCCTTCGCAACCTCGACGAGGCGGGCATCGTCTACATCGGTGCAGAGGTCGAGCCGGGCGACATCCTGGTCGGCAAGATCACGCCGAAGGGCGAAAGCCCGATGACGCCGGAGGAAAAACTCCTCCGCGCCATCTTCGGTGAAAAGGCTTCGGACGTCCGCGACACCTCGCTGCGCCTGCCGCCGGGCGTGTCGGGCACGATCGTCGAAGTCCGCGTCTTCAACCGTCACGGCATCGACATCGATGACCGTACTCGCGCCATCCAGGCCGAGGAAAAGGACCGGTTAAAGAAGGACGCCGACGACGAGCGCGGCATCCTCAATCGTGCGACCTTTGCACGACTGAAGGAAATGCTGCTCGGCCAGGTCGCGACCGCAGCTCCGAAGAGCATCAAGAAGGGCGCCACGCTCGACGAGGACATGCTCGAGGCGACGGATAAGCACGACTGGTGGAAGATTGCCGTCAAGGACGACAAGCGCCAGGCCGACATCGAAGCCCTCAAGGGCCAGTATGACGAGGCAGCCAACGTCATCACCCGCCGCTTCGAAGACCGTGTCGAGAAGCTAGAGCGTGGCGACGAGCTGCCGCCGGGGGTGCTGAAGATGGTCAAGGTCTTCGTTGCCGTGAAACGCAAGCTTCAGCCGGGCGACAAGATGGCCGGCCGTCACGGCAACAAGGGCGTCATCAGCCGCATCCTGCCGATCGAGGACATGCCGTTCCTCGAAGACGGGACACATGCTGACATCGTGCTCAACCCGCTGGGCGTGCCGTCGCGCATGAACGTCGGTCAGATCTTCGAAACGCACCTTGGCTGGGCTTCGCGCGGTCTCGGGCGCCAGATCGAAGGGATGCTCGACAGCATGCACGAGCGCGGCAAGGACATTGCCGACAAGGACGTGAAGGCGATCCGCACGAAGCTCAAGGACATCTACGGTGATGCCTATGTGAAGGACATCGACGCCCGCGACGACGAAGCCGTCGTCGAATTGGCGTCGAACCTGGTCGGCGGCATCCCGATGGGCACTCCTGTGTTCGACGGGGCCCGCGAGAGTGACGTCTCGGCCATGTTGGAGAAGGCAGGCCTGAGCACTTCGGGTCAGGTGACCTTGTACGATGGCCGCACCGGCGATCCTTTCGACCGTCAGGTGACCGTGGGCTACATCTACATGCTGAAGCTTCACCACCTCGTGGACGACAAGATCCACGCACGTTCGATCGGCCCGTACAGCCTCGTCACCCAGCAGCCGCTGGGCGGAAAGGCGCAGTTCGGCGGACAGCGTTTCGGTGAAATGGAAGTGTGGGCGTTGCAAGCTTACGGCGCCGCCTACACCCTTCAGGAGATGCTGACGGTGAAGTCGGACGACGTGATCGGCCGCACCAAGGTCTACGAGGCGATCGTCAAGGGCGACGACACCTTCGAGGCCGGCATTCCGGAGAGCTTCAACGTGCTCGTGAAGGAAATGCGCAGCCTTGGCCTGAACGTCGAGTTGGATTCGGTAGCATCCGAAGATGACCCGCCGGCAATCGCAGCCGAATAATTGAACGAGATCGGCGGGGCCTAGCGCCCCGCCACCCCATCCCTGCCCCTCCGGGAACCGAGGGGACTAGAGGAAGAGAAAACGAGATGAACGAACTGACGCCATTCGCAAATCCGATCGCCAAGCCGGAGACGTTCGACGAGATCAAGATCGGCATTGCGAGCCCGGACAAGATTCGCAGCTGGTCTTTCGGCGAGATCAAGAAGCCGGAGACCATCAACTACCGCACGTTCAAGCCGGAGCGTGACGGCCTGTTCTGCGCGCGCATCTTCGGTCCGATCAAGGACTACGAGTGCCTGTGCGGCAAGTACAAGCGCATGAAGTACAAGGGAATCGTCTGCGAAAAGTGCGGCGTGGAAGTGACCGTCTCGAAGGTCCGGCGCGAGCGCATGGGCCATATCGAGCTCGCCGCTCCGGTCGCGCACATCTGGTTCCTGAAGTCGCTTCCGAGCCGCATCGGCCTGTTGCTCGACATGCAGCTGAAGCAGCTCGAGCGCATCCTCTACTTCGAGAGCTATGTCGTCCTTGAGCCGGGCCTGACCCCGCTCGAGAAGAACCAGCTCCTCACCGAGGACGAGCTTCTCAACGCTCAGGACGAATATGGCGAAGACGCCTTCTCGGCCGGCATCGGCGCCGAAGCGGTCAAGATCATGCTCATGGAGCTCGACCTCGAAGGAGAGCGCAAGGAGCTGCTCGATGAACTCGCGGTCACCAAGTCGGAGCTGAAGCCGAAGAAGATCATCAAGCGCCTAAAGGTCGTCGAGAGCTTCATCGATTCCGGCAACCGTCCGGAGTGGATGATCCTGGAGGTCATCCCGGTCATCCCGCCGGAGCTCCGCCCGCTGGTTCCGCTGGACGGCGGCCGCTTCGCGACGTCGGACCTCAACGATCTGTATCGCCGCGTCATCAACCGTAACAACCGTCTGAAGCGGCTCATCGAGCTGCGTGCTCCGGACATCATCGTCCGCAACGAGAAGCGCATGCTTCAGGAAGCAGTCGACGCTCTGTTCGACAACGGCCGCCGCGGCCGGACGATCACGGGCGCCAACAAGCGTCCGCTGAAGTCGCTGTCCGACATGCTGAAGGGCAAGCAGGGCCGCTTCCGGCAGAACCTGCTCGGCAAGCGCGTCGACTATTCGGGCCGCTCGGTCATCGTGACCGGTCCGGAGCTCAAGCTGCACCAGTGCGGCCTGCCGAAGAAGATGGCGCTCGAGCTGTTCAAGCCGTTCATCTACTCGCGCCTCGACGCCAAGGGTCTCTCGATGACCCTCAAGCAGGCGAAGAAGTGGGTCGAAAAGGAGCGCAAGGAAGTCTGGGACATCCTGGACGAAGTGATCCGCGAGCACCCGGTTCTGCTGAACCGCGCTCCGACGCTTCACCGTCTCGGCATTCAGGCGTTCGAGCCCGTGCTGATTGAAGGCAAGGCGATCCAGCTTCATCCGCTGGTTTGCGCCGCGTTCAATGCCGACTTCGACGGCGACCAGATGGCCGTGCACGTCCCGCTGAGCCTCGAGGCCCAGCTGGAAGCACGCGTCCTGATGATGTCGACCAACAACATCCTATCGCCCGCGAACGGCAAGCCGATCATCGTGCCGTCGCAGGACATGGTTCTGGGCCTCTACTACCTCAGCCTCGAGAAAGAGGATGAGCCGGGCCAGGGCATGCTTCTGTCCGACATGACCGAGGTCCACCAGGCTCTCGCAGCTGGTGCCGTGACGCTTCATACGAAGATCGTCAGCCGCGTCCCGCAGACGGACGAGGAGGGCAACACCTACATGAAGCGGTTCGAGACGACCGCGGGCCGCATGCTCCTGGGCGAGACCCTTCCGAAGAGCCACAAGGTGCCCTTCGAGACGGTCAACCGCGTGCTGACCAAGAAGGAGATCGGCGACGTCATCGACATCGTCTATCGCCACACCGGCCAGAAGGAGACGGTGCTGTTCGCCGACGCGATCATGGCGCTCGGTTTCCGTCACGCTTTCAAGGCGGGCATTTCCTTCGGCAAGGACGACATGGTCATCCCAGCCGACAAGGTGAAGCTGGTCGACGAGACGCGCGCGCTCGTGAAGGATTACGAGCAGCAGTACCAGGACGGCCTGATCACCCAGCAGGAAAAGTACAACAAGGTGATCGACGCGTGGTCGCGTTGCGGTGACCAGGTCGCATCCGCGATGATGAAGGAGATCTCAGCAACTCCGAAGCGCCCTGACGGTCGCCAGGCGGACCTGAACTCCATCTACATGATGGCCCACTCGGGCGCTCGTGGCTCGCAGGCTCAGATCAAGCAGCTTGCCGGCATGCGCGGGCTGATGGCCAAGCCGTCGGGCGAGATCATCGAAACTCCGATCATCTCGAACTTCAAGGAAGGCCTGACCGTCCTTGAGTATTTCAACTCGACCCACGGCGCCCGCAAGGGCCTGGCCGACACGGCGCTCAAGACGGCGAACTCGGGTTACCTGACCCGCCGTCTCGTCGACGTGTCGCAGGACGCCGTGATCATCGAGGACGACTGCGGCACCGACCGCGCGCTCGAAATGCGCGCGATCGTGCAGGGCGGCGCCACCATCGCTTCGCTCGGCGAGCGCGTTCTGGGCCGTACGACGGCCGAGGACGTCGTCGACTCGAAGACCGGCGAGGTGGTCATCCCCGAGGGCGCCCTTCTCGACGAGGCGATGGTCGCCCAGATCGAAGCGATCGGACTGCAGGGCGTGAAGATCCGCTCCCCGCTGGTCTGCGCTTCGAAGCAGGGCGTCTGCGCCAAGTGCTACGGCCGCGACCTTGCTCGCGGTACGCCGGTGAACATCGGTGAGGCTGTCGGCGTCATTGCCGCCCAGTCGATCGGTGAGCCGGGCACCCAGCTGACGATGCGGACCTTCCACATCGGCGGCGCGGCGCAGCTCAACGAGCAGTCGAACCTCGAAGCGCCGGTAGACGGCACGATCGAGTTCCGTGACATGCCGACGATCACCGACCCGCGCGGCCGGCACATCTCGCTGTCGCGTTCGGGCGAGATCGCGATCCTCGACATGGACGGCCGTGAGCTTTCGACGCACCGCGTTCCGTACGGCGCTCATCTGCTATGCGAGACTGGTCACATCGTCACCAAGGGCGATCGGATCGCCGAATGGGATCCGTCGTTCAGCCCGGTCATCACCGAGCGGGCCGGCACGGTTAAGTACCAGGATCTCATCGAGAACCGGACCATGACGGAGCAAGTCGACGAGTCCACGGGTATCGCCCAGCGCGTCGTCACCGACGACATGGCGAAGTCGAAGAAGGACTCGCTGCATCCGCGCCTGACGCTGACCGGCGACAAGGCGGAAGAGGCAGGCGTCTATCGCCTGGCCGCCGGCGCCATCGTCGCGATCGAGGATGGCCAGAAGGTCGAGGCCGGCGAAGTGCTCGCCCGTATGCCGCGAGAAGCCGCAAGGACGCGCGACATCACCGGCGGTCTGCCGCGTGTTGCCGAGCTGTTCGAGGCCCGCACGCCCAAGGACAAGGCAATCATCGCCCGGGTCTCGGGCCGTGTGAACTTCCTCAAGGACTACAAGGCCAAGCGGAAGATCGCGATCGTTCCGGACGATGGCTCGACGCCGCATGAGGAGCTGGTGCCCAAGTCGCGCGTGATCGAGGTGCAGGAAGGCGACTACGTCAAGCGCGGTGACAACCTCGTTGGCGGTTCTCCGGACCCGCACGACATCCTGGAAGCTCTCGGCGTCGAGGCACTCGCCGAGTACCTCGTGAGCGAGATCCAGGAAGTCTATCGACTGCAGGGCGTGAAGATCAACGACAAGCACATCGAGGTGATCGTTCGCCAGATGCTGCAGAAGGTTGAGATCACCGACGACGGCGACACCACGTTCCTGAAGGGCGAGCAGGTCGATCGCGAGGAGATGGACGAGGTCAATTCGCGGCTCGAGAAGAAGAAGAAGCCCGCGGAAGGCAAGCCGGTGCTGCTCGGCATCACCAAGGCCAGCCTGCAGACCCGCAGCTTCATCTCGGCGGCGTCCTTCCAGGAGACGACGCGAGTGCTCACCGAAGCAGCCGTGCAGGGCAAGGTCGACACGCTCACGGGTCTCAAGGAGAACGTGATCGTCGGACGCCTGATCCCGGCGGGCACTGGCTCCAGCATGAAGGAGCTCCGGGTTGCGGCGACGAGCCGTGACGCGGCTCTCCGTGCGACGCACCGTCGCATGCAGGAGGCGCTGATCGCTCCGAATTCGGCCGAGGAACTGCGTGCTGCCGAGAAGGCACGGTCTCCGCGTGACGGTACGGCCGGAACGGGCGAAGACCCGCTGGCCGAGGTCGTTCCGAGCGGCCACGGCACTGATGCCGATGCCGGCGACTATCTCACCGAGTAGTCGCTAGCCTTTGAAGGCAAAAAGATAGCCCCGCCGGCGCAAGTCGGCGGGGCTTTTCTTTTGGTCTCAGCGATGGTTCAGCAGCGGCCGGACTTGATCGTATTTTCCGTGCAGTTCGCTGCGGACTCAACGTCCTTCGCGGCACCGCGAACCGTGTTGCAGGCGGCAAGCGCCAGGCAGGTCCCGATCAGCGCCCCGGTCACCAGTTTCGATTTCATTTCCACCCTCCATTGCGTTTGCGAAACGACATGACGTCAAGTTGTGCACTTGTCGACTGACTCCCGGATGAATCAGCAGCCCTGGAGGCATGAAAAATGCCTCGCCGGGATCTCCCGACGAGGCACATTCCTTTTGTTCGAAGTGATCGGCTAGCGCCTTAGCACTTGCCACCGTTCATGGTGTTCTCGGTGCAATTCGCGACCGAATTCACGTCGCGGGCAGCGCCACGGACCGTGTTGCAGGCCGCGGTCGCCAGCGCGGCAGTGATAAGCGCCGCCGTCAGAATCTTCTGGACCATACGAAACTCCTCATTTGACGGTCACTAGTAACGCGCCTCTTCCGGAAGCGCTCCATTCCGGCACCGGAATTTTCTTGGGCGTTCGCGGCGAACCGCCCTCAGACGGCGACGGGCGCGGAGATGTGCGGGTGCGGCTCGTAGGCTTCGAACGCGAAATCCTCCGGCTCATAGTCGAAGATCGACTGTCCCCGATCCTTCAGGATGAGCTGCGGCAGCCGCCGGGGCTCGCGCGTCAGTTGAAGGCGGGCCTGCTCCAGGTGGTTGGAGTAAAGATGCACATCGCCTCCGGTCCAGACGAACACGCCAGGCTCGTGGCCCGTCTCACGCGCCAGCATGTGGGCCAGCAGGGCATAGCTCGCGATATTGAACGGAACGCCGAGGAAGAAATCCGCACTCCGTTGGTAGAGCTGAAGGTTGAGACGGCCGCCCGCGACCTGGGTCTGGAACAGGCAATGGCATGGCGCGAGCGCCATCCGGTCAATTTCGCCGGGGTTCCAGGCGGTGACAATTTGGCGCCGCGACGACGGATCGCGCTTGATGAGGTCGACGAGATTCTTGATCTGGTCGATTTCGCGGCCGTCGGCGGTCTGCCAATGCCGCCACTGCTTGCCATAAACCGGCCCGAGATCGCCCTCCTCGTTCGCCCATTCGTTCCAGATGCTGACCTTACGCTCCTGCAGCCAGCGAATGTTGGTATCCCCGCGCAGGAACCACAACAGTTCAACAATGATCGATCGCAAATGGAGCTTCTTGGTCGTCACCAGCGGGAAGCCGTCGCGCAGATCGAAGCGCATCTGGGCCCCGAAATGGGAAAGCGTTCCGGTTCCGGTGCGGTCCTGCTGCTCGACACCTTCGTCGAGGATCCGCTGCATGAGGTCGAGGTATTGGCGCATGTCGAAAGCCTAGCCTCGGATCTGACTCAGACCAAGAAAGATAGTCCATTTTGGACGACCAAAATGGTGGTCCGAAATGAACCTCATTTCCGTCGAGATAGCGAGTTGCACCGCATAGCTAAGTCGGATGCGCTATCAGCGTGCCGCACAGCCTCTCAAGCTGGACGGGCTGGAAGCGGCCCGCGCGTTCTTCGCCGAGTGCTTCGCAGAGTCCGATCCCGCTCGGGAGTGCCTGTGGGTTGCGCACGTCGATGCCGACTGGAATTGCCTGCACCTGTTCCGTTACGGAGGAGATGAGACGGGCGGCACGTTCCCGGTTCGCTCAATCATCGCAAACGCGGCATTGCATGCCTCCACGGGGATCCTTCTCGCCCACAACCACCCGAGCGGCGATCCGCAACCCAGCGTTTCCGACTGCCTCGCCACGCGGCGCCTGGCATGTGCGGCCCAAGGCATTGGTTGCACATTGATCGATCATTTCGTGTTTGCCGGCGCGCACTGGAGCAGCTTCCGGCGGCTAGGCCTACTTTAGCCCTTCCTTGCACGCTCTGATCTGGCCCGGCTCCGGGCGCGGGCCAGCCATGCGGAATGAAGCGAAATAATTCTCGCCCTCGGCGATTGGCTCGAGCCTGATCAACTTCAACCCTACGGCGGCGAACTCGCATCTCAGCAAGTTGGGCGGAATTCCGTGGCGCTTAGGCTCTCGGTTGGCATCGACGACGATCACTTCGCCGTCGGGCTTTAGCGCATCGCGCATGTGCCAGAGGAACGCGTAGGGCGATTCTACCTCGTGATACATGTGGACCATGAAGATGCGGTCGAACGAATGCGGCGGCAACTTTGGATCGTCCGGCTCTCCCAATTTGACCGCGACATTGTCGAGGCTCTCGCGATGGACGCGCTGGACGAGGCGATCCTCGATTTCCGGCACGATGTCTTCGGCGAGAACGCGGCCTCGCCTGCCGACGACCGGCGCCAGCCTGACCGTGTAATAGCCTTCACCGGCGCCGATGTCGGCCACCGACATGCCCGGTACGACCCCCGCAAGCTGGATGACCTGTTCGGCCTCGCCCACCCGGTCGCGCGCGTCTTCGGTGGAGAAGGAGTCCCCGACGATCGGCGCGACAGGACGGTCGGCTTTCGGGAAACGGGGCTGGTCGGGCGCCTGGCGGCAGGCGCCCATTGCGGAAATCAGAAGCAGGGCCAGGAGCGCCCTATTCGACATCCTCGACCTCGACGCGCTCGCCGGTGACGCGCTGGGAAAGAGCCGCGGCCATGAACCGGTCGAGGTCGCCGTCGAGCACGTCGCTCGGCGCCGTCGACGTCACACCGGTCCGAAGATCCTTCACCAGCTGGTACGGCTGCAGGATGTAGCTGCGAATCTGGTGGCCCCAGCCGATATCCGTCTTGGACGCGTTTTGAGCGCTCGCCTCGGCCTCGCGCTTCTGAAGCTCGGCTTCGTATAGTCGTGCCTTGAGCTGCTTCATCGCCGACGCGCGGTTCTTGTGCTGCGAACGCTCGTTCTGGCAGGCGACGACGATCCCGGTCGGGATGTGGGTGATGCGTACGGCGCTATCTGTCGTGTTGACGTGCTGACCGCCCGCGCCTGACGCGCGATAGGTGTCGATGCGCAGGTCCTTGTCCTCGACTTGGATGTCGATGTCCTCGTCGACTTCCGGATAGACCCAGACGCTCGAAAAACTGGTGTGGCGGCGAGCGTTGGAATCGTACGGGCTGATGCGCACCAGCCGGTGCACGCCACTCTCAACCTTGAGGTTGCCGTAGGCGTTCTCACCCTTGATCAGGATGGTCGCTGACTTGATGCCGGCCTGCTCACCCGAATGGTGGTCGATCATCTCGACCTTATAGCCGTGGCGCTCTCCCCAACGCGTGTACATGCGCAGCAGCATTTCGGCCCAATCCTGGCTTTCGGTGCCGCCCGCGCCGGCATTGACCTCGACATAGCTGCTGTTGGCATCCGCCTCACCGGCAAGCAGAGCCGCTACCTTGTCGCGCTCTGCGCGGTCGGCGAGCTCACCAAGGCTGCGGACGGCATCGTCGGCGAGCGCCTGGTCGCCTTCGGCCTCGGCAAGCTCCAGAAGTTCGGACGTGTCGGCCAGCTCTCGCTCGATGGAGTGCGTGGCGTTGATCGCTTCTTCCAGCCGCCGCCGCTCGCGCATGACTTCCTGTGCCGCCTTGGGGTCATCCCAGAGCGACGATTCCTCGACCTTCGCATTGAGCTCGTCGAGCCGCTTCAGCGCGCGGTCCCAATCGAGGAAGCGACGCAAGAGGTCGAGCGCAGCATTGATCTGGTCGGCGTGAGCCTGCGCTTCGGCGCGCATGGTGAATTGCTTTCGTTGTAAACGCGTGGGTTAGGCGCGAGCTAGTAGATGGCACCCTGATTTTGCAAGGCCGCCTCCGCAGCTTGAGGCTGGGGCGTCCGCCGGGACTGGGCCCGAATAACGCGAGGTCGGCGCTCCAGTACGGCAATCTTGTCCGGATTGTTCTCGTCGCCCTCTTCCGGCTGGCCCGCGATGCTGAGCCCATGCGACCGGCGGAAACGTCGCGGCTCGGTCTGCGGCTGGAACGCCTCCCAGATCACCGCGGACTTCGGATCCTCCTGGACCGGGAACGACCCGAACACGCGGCGACCCGTCGCACGATCGACGCGGACCCAGCGAATCCCGTTTGGCGCCACGAACGGCACCTTCGGCATGTCCTTGAAAGCCACTTCCGCGAACTGCTTGAAGATCGGCGCTGCGATACGACCGCCCTGCGCGCCATGGCCCATGGGACGCGGATGGTCGTAGCCCAGGTAGACGCCACCGACGACTTCTGGGGTTCCACCGACGAACCACACGTTGGTCGGGCCGGAGGTCGTGCCGGTCTTGCCGAACATCGGCCGGTTGAGGTCGCGAAGGATCGTCGCCGTTCCGCGCTCGATCACGCCTTCCATGATGTGGACCATCTGGAACGCAGCCATCGGCTCCAGCAGCTGGCGGTCGCGCGACGGAGGCCGCGGCATGGGCTTGCCGTCCCAATCCGCAGAATTGCAATTGCCCATGACCGCGCAGCGGTTGTCAGTCCGGTAGATGACCTTGCCGGTCCGATCCTGGACATAGTCGATCGTGGTCGGCTTCACCGCCCGCCCCTGGTTGGCGAGGATAGCGTAGGCATTCACCAGCCGGGCCACGGTGGTCTCACCGGCGCCGAGCGAGATCGACAAATAATTGGGGAAGTCGCCAACGCCGAGCTTACGGGCATTGGCGGTGATTTTGGGCATTCCGGTCTGCGATGCGGCGCGAACCGTCATCAGGTTGCGCGACTGCTCGACACCCCAACGCAGGGTTTTCGGACCCGCATATTTGCGATCGAAATTGACGAAGCACTTTTGCGGAAGGCCCGGGCCCTGCGAAGTACAGAATGGAGCATCGACGATGATCGACGCTGGGCTCAGGCCGTTCTCGAGCGCAGTCTCATAAACGATCGGCTTGAACGCGGACCCCGGCTGTCGCATCGCCTGCGTCGCCCGGTTGTAGCTCGAACCGACGACGTCGAAGCCGCCCTGCATTGCGAGGACGCGACCCGTGCGGACTTCCTCGGCAAGGAAGCCACCGCCAACTTCCGGGATCGAGCGGAGCGCGTAGCTGCTGGCGCCAAGCTGCTTGACGATGATGATCATCCCCGGCCGGAGATTGTCGAATGCCGTTCCGCCACCGCCTCGCTTGGGCATGTCGGCCACCGACCGAGGGAGAGATCCGGTCGAGCCGTTGGTGAAGCCGATCCTCGCTTCGGCCGAATCCTTCGAGAGAACCACGGCCTTCTTCCAATCCGCGAAGCCGGTGCCGACCGCTGCGCGATCGAGCTGCGCGGCCCAGTCGCCATTCAGGTCCACGCTGAGTTCGAGGTCGCGCCAGCCGCGGCCGCCGTCGAACCGGGCGAGACCCTCGCGCAGGGCATTGGCCGCTGCGTCCTGCATGACCGGGTTCATCGAAGTTCGGACCCAGAGGCCGCCCGCGTAAACGCTGTTGGGACCGTCGTCTGCGTTGTCGCCGTAGCTCTTGAGTAGCGTCCGCCTGACTTCTTCCATGAAGTAGCCGCCCTGCTGGCGGAATTTCTCGTTGCTTCCGTAGCGGATGGTGCCGAGCGGGGTCGCAGACGCCGCGGCACGCTGCTCGGCAGTAATGTAGCCGTTATTCTCCATCTCGCGCAGGACATAGTTGCGGCGAGTGAGCGCCTTCTGCGTCGCGCGGACCGGATCGTAGTTGGACGGAGCCTTCGGAAGGACCGCCAGATAGGCCGCTTCAGGCAGCGTCAGGTCTTTGACGTCCTTGTCGAAATAGGCGCGGCTCGCGGCCTGCACGCCATAGGCATTGCGGCCAAGGAAGATGGAATTGAGATACAGCTCGAGGATCTGCTCCTTGCTGAGCGTCGATTCCAGCCGGAAAGCGAGGATGGCTTCACGCGCCTTGCGGCCGATCGAGTAGCTGCTGTCCTGGAGCAGATATTTTGCGACCTGCTGCGTGATGGTCGAGCCGCCGCGCGCGCGTCCGCCGCCGGTCGCGGTCTTGGTCGTGAAATCGAAGACCGCACCGATCAGGCCGGGATAGTCGATGCCGCCGTGACGGAAGAAGGTCTTGTCCTCGGCGGAAATGAATGCCTGAACCACCATCGGCGGGAATTCTTCGTAGGATAGCTCTACCCGACGCTCGCGGGCGAAGGTCTGGACCGGCGTTCCGTCATAGCCGCGGACGTTGGTCGGCAGAGAAGGCCGATAGGCGAGCAGCTTCTCCGACGACGGAAGCCCGCTCGCGAAATAGAGCCATATCCCGGAAAAAAGAACGAGTCCGGCGAGCAGCAGTATGCCACCCCTTCGGATCCACTTCCTCTGCAGCCAAGGGTCGATGCGCTCACGAACGCGCTGGTTGAAAGCGACGAGGTCCGGAAGCTGGAACTGGGAAGCACTGAGACGGTCGGCACGCATGCGGTATCGCCTCTAGCGCCTCTGAAGCGAGGCCGAAAGGGAAAGGATCACCGAACGATGCGGGATGCGACGTCGGCTTCGATCGCCTGCGCCAAAGCTGCGACGATCTGTGCCCGCTTTTCCGGCTGGGCCAGGAGGGCCTCGTCGTCGGTATTGCTGATATAGCCGGCTTCGAAGAGCACTGCGGGCACCTGCGCGTGCCGAAGCACGCGGAAATCCGCGAAACGATGGGGGTTCGGGCGAAGCAGGTAACGCCCCGCAGACTTTCGCACGAGCCGCTCGGCGAGCGTCGCCGACGAATTCATCTGTTCGCGCAACGCTAGATCTGAGAGCATTCCACGAACCGACCCGTCCTGATCGCTCGACAGGCCCTCGCCTGCTTTGTTCTCCCGCTCGGCGAACCGCGCGGTTTCAGCATCAGACGCAACATCCGAAAGCGAATAGACGGTCGCACCTCGGGCCTCCGGATTGGGCGCGCTGTCGATATGGAGGGAGAGATAGGCGCTCGCTCCAAGACGCCGAGCGATCTCGGCACGCTGGTCGAGAGTAAGATAACGGTCGTCCTCGCGCGTCATCGCGACGCGCACTCGACCGCGCTCGGCGAGCTTATCGCGAAGCTCGCGCGCCAGGGCCAGAGTCAAGCTCTTTTCATTGATGGAGCCGGATATGCCGGACGCCCCCGGGTCCCGGCCGCCATGCCCCGGATCGAGAACGACGATCGGCCGGCCGGGTGCGCTCGCCTTCGTCAGCTTCACTTCGCCGACTGCGGATCCCAGCTCGACGGTCAGGCTGTTGGACCGAGCTTCGCCGACGAGGGCCTTCCCGTCATCGGGGGCAGGCGCGGAGCGCTGGCTTGCGCCGAATGCCGCAGCCGCAAGCGCGACGCCAGCGACGCTGATCGCCACGCCCGCTGCCGCTCTCGCCCGTTTCGACCTTGGCGCCATTATTCCCCTACCCGGCATTTGCCGCAGTCATCCTATCACGCGAACATGGTTAACGCGCAATTAGTGCTGGATTCCAGCGGCTCCGACCTCTCTGAGCCAGTTGCGGCACCCGTCGGGGGATGCTAACCGGAATTAATCCTATGCCCCGAAAACGGCGGCAGAGGATCAAGCGCCGCTCCCGCAGGGGATGCGGCTTCACAGGTTGACGCTGCATGATGCCAAGAAACGCCCCTCGCCCGCTCCCTGAAGAGCGGCGGGTCGCGTCTCCCGCAAAATCCGGGATGGTCCACGCAGCAGAGGCAACAATTCAACAGGACACCATGACCGTCGGCCGACACCCGACTGGAATGGCCATTTCAATTGCGCGCGCCCGCCCGGAACGGAGCGGCTCGCGCGCCCGGAGAATTTTCAATGTCAACGCGCATGCTAATCGACGCGCGCCACCCGGAGGAGACCCGGGTTGCAGTCGCGACCGGAAACCGCATCGAGGAATTTGATTTCGAATCCGCTGAGCACAAGCAGCTCAAAGGAAACATCTACCTAGCCAAGGTCACGAGGGTCGAACCGTCGCTTCAGGCGGCATTCGTCGATTACGGCGGAAACCGTCACGGCTTCCTGGCCTTCAGCGAAATCCACCCCGACTATTACCAGATCCCGAAGGCCGACCGCGAAGCCCTGCTCCGCGAGGAGGCCGAGCACGCCGCCGAGGAAGAGCGCCTGCGCGCCGCCGAGGACGACGATGAATACGATGTCGAGGAAACTGAAGCTGAAGCCATCGAGGCCGAAGCCGACGAGAACGGCACCGGCGAAGGCAATGGCGAGAATGGCGCCGAGGAAGCCGGCACCGGCTCGAACCGCTCGCCGGTCGACGAGTCCGCGGCCGACGAGCTTCGCAAGAAGCGCCAGAACCTCCGCCGCCGCTACAAGATCCAGGACGTCATCCAGCGCCGCCAGGTGCTGCTCGTCCAGGTCGTGAAGGAAGAGCGCGGCAACAAGGGTGCGGCGCTGACGACCTACCTGAGCCTCGCCGGCCGCTATTGCGTTCTGATGCCGAACACGTCGCACGGCGGCGGCATCAGCCGGAAGATTTCGAATGGCTCCGACCGCAAGCGCCTGAAGTCGATCATGTCGGACCTCAACCTGCCCAAGACCATGGGTTTGATCGTCCGTACCGCTGGCCTTTCGCGCACCAAGACCGAGATCAAGCGCGACTTCGACTATCTCGCCCGCCTCTGGGACGAGATTCGTGAGCGCACGCTGAAGAGCAGCGCACCGGCGCTCATCTATCGCGACAGCGACCTCATCAAGCGCGCCATCCGCGATCTCTATCACCGCGATATCAGTGACGTGATCGTCGAGGGCGAGGATGGCTACAAGGCGGCCCGGGGCTTCATGAAGCTGCTGATGCCGAGCCATGTGCGGCGCGTTGCGCTTCATTCCGAAGCGACGCCCTTGTTCCAGCGTTACGGGGTCGAGGACCAGCTTTCGGCCATGTACCAGCCGGTCGTCCAGTTGAAGTCGGGCGGTTATCTGGTGATCAACCCGACCGAGGCCCTGGTTTCGATCGACATCAACTCCGGCCGGTCCACGCGCGAGCACAATATCGAGCAGACCGCCTTCGCCACGAACCTCGAGGCCGCGAACGAGATCGCCCGCCAGCTGCGCCTTCGCGACATGGCCGGCCTCATCGTCATCGACTTCATCGACATGGAACAGAACAGCCATGTCCGTAAGGTCGAGAAAGCGATGAAGGAGGCGCTGAAGAACGACCGCGCCCGAATCCAGGTCGGGCGGATTTCCAGCTTCGGGCTCATGGAAATGAGCCGGCAGCGCCTGCGCACCGGCGTGCTCGAAGCTTCGACCAAGCCCTGCGCGCATTGCGAAGGCACCGGCCTGATGCGGACTGCATCCTCGGCCGGCCTTTCGGCGCTCCGCATGATCGAAGACGAGGCCGCGCGCGGCCGCGGTGAGAAGATCCTGCTCCGCGCCGGGCGCGAGGCCGCGATCTATCTCCTCAACAAGAAGCGCAGCGAGCTCGCCGAAATCGAGGCGCGCTATGGCGTCTCGATCGAAGTCGTGATCGACGAGGGCCTCGAAGGCGCCCGGATGAGCGTCGAGAGCTCGGGCCCACGTCCGACCGCTCCGCAGCGTCGCCCCGAACCGACTCCGATTGAGGAAGATCTCGAGGAAGTCGAAGCCCTGCTCGGAGACGAAGCCGACGAAGACGAGGAAGAGGAAGAAGAGGAAGAGCGCGAAACCTCTCGTTCGCAGGATGACCGTCCGGGACGTCGCCGTCGCCGCCGGCGCCGGGGTGGCCGCGGACGCGGTCGCCGCGAGGATGGTGAAGGCCAGGCCGAGACCGTCGAGGCCGAGGGTGCCGATGCGCCCGAGGAAGCCGCCACCGAAGAGCCTGCCGCCGAAGAGGCCGCGCCAGCGGGTGACAAGAAGCGCCGCCGCCGTCGCGGCAAGCGCTCGGGCTCGGCTGCCGAAGTGAGCCCCGAGGAGGCCGAAATGTCTCCTGACAGCTCACCGATGGCCGAAACGCCGACCGCGGAAGAGCCGCCGATTGCCGAGGTCGAGGCCCCCGCCGAGCCTCAGCCGAAGGCTCGGAAGAGCCGCGCCAAAGCGAAGCCAAAGAAGGACGAAGCTGCAGAGGACGTCGTAGCCTCTTCGCCGCCCGCCGAAGAGGTAGCGGAGGACAAACCCGCCAAGCCGGCGCGCAAGCCCCGCGCGAAAAAGGCGAAGGCTGATGAGAAGGAACCGGCTCCGGAGCCTGCAGCGCCGACTGCCGACAATGATGAAAGCGATGACGAGCCCGGCAGCAGGCCCCGTAGCGGTTGGTGGCAGCGCACCTTCGGATAAGCGTCTGAGGGTTCCGTTTTCATCCAGCGTTCAGATCGCGGGTGGGAAGGCGGCAGCATGAGCTCGCCGCTTTCCCGCTTCGTGCGGATGCTGATGCTGGCGCTGGTGCTTGGGCTTGCTTCGGCAAGGCCAGCCATTGCGGCCGACGAAGGGCCATCGATTCTCCGTGACACGGAGACCGAAGCTCTCTTCGCCGACATCGCCAAGCCGCTGGTCGAGGCCGCAAACCTCGACAACAAAAGCGTTAAGGTCGTCCTTCTCAACGACGACGAAATCAACGCCTTCGTTGCGGGCAGCCAGAACGTCTACGTCAACTCGGGCCTCCTGACCCGGGCCGACAATGTGAACCAGCTTCAATTCGTCATCGCCCACGAGCTCGGCCACGTCGCCGGCGGACACGCCATCCGCATGGGCGAAGGGATGAAGGAAGCGACCGGGATCACCCTTGCGACCATGGTGCTCGGCGCAATCGCAATCGCGGCAGGCGCAGGCGACGCCGGTCTTGGCCTGATGATGATGGGCCAGCGCGCGGCTATGGGTCAGTTCCTGGCCTTCACCCGGGCGCAGGAAACCAGCGCCGATCTCGCTGGAGCGAGCTACCTGCACAAGGCCGGGATCAGCGGCAAAGGCGGCCTCGACTTTTTCAAGAAGCTCCAGAACCAGGAGTATCGCCTCGCGATCTACGCGACCGACAGCTACGACCGGACCCACCCGCTTTCGAGCGAAAGAATCTCGATGCTGACGAACCTGTTCGAGAAGGACCCGGCGTGGAACAAGCCGACCGACCCCGCGCTCGAGGCCCGGTTCCAGCGGGTCAAGGCGAAGCTCGTCGGCTTCATCAATCCGAAACAGGCGATCAGCAAGTATCCGGAAACCGACCAGACGGTGCCGGCGCACTACGCTCGCGCCTACGCCTACCATCTCGGCGCCTATCCGGACAAAGCTCTGGCAGAAGCGGATTCCCTGCTGAAGACGAACCCGCACGACCCCTATTTTCTTGAGCTCAAGGGGCAGATCCTGCTCGAATCCGGCCGGCCTGCGGACGCCATCGCACCGCTTAGGGAAGCCACGGAAAAGTCCGGGCGAGCGCCCCTGATTGCTTCCATGCTCGGCCACGCGCTGATCTCGACCGAGAACCAGAAGAACATGGAAGAGGCGAAGGGCATCCTGAAGACCGCGGTCGCCGTCGACAACGAGAACCCATTCGCCTGGTACCAGCTCGGAATCATCTACGACAGCGAAGGCGACACGCCTCGAGCGGCGCTGGCAACCGCGGAGCGCAACAACCTCGAGGGCAATCCGAAGCTCGCGCTGGCGAGTGCCGAAATGGCCATGCGCGGGATTCCCGCCGGAACTCCGGACTATCTTCGCGCCCAGGACATCGCCATGGTGTCGAAAATCGAGCTGAAGAAGGACAAGAAGGGCCGTGACAGAGAGTAAGGGGTCGCCGCTTGTGCCGGCGATCGTGGGCGGTGTCGTCGGGTCCGTGCTGACAACGGCCGTCCTGCTCATCGCCGCTCCGCAATTCATGAGCAGCCGTATCGTGCGGCAGGGCATGCTCCACGATCCCCAGATCCTGGTCGATGCGGCCGACGCTTTGCGCGACCGGCAATATGCGCCGACCCTCGCCAGCTCGCGCGGAATATTGGAGACTCCGTTCGGATCGTCGTGGAAGGGCGCAGAGAAGCCGGAAGTCGTCCTCGTCGAATTCTACGACTACGCCTGCCCCTACTGCAAAGCGAGCAACCCGCACGTCGACCAGCTCCTTCGCGAGAACCCGAAGCTGCGCGTCGTCTATCGCGAGCTTCCGATCCTTGGACCCGACAGCGTCGTGGCCGCACGCCTCTCGCTCGCTGCATCGAAGGCCGGACGCTTCCAGCAGTTCCACGACGCTCTCTACGCGGCTGGCCGGCCCGCGCCGGAAACGAATGCGGCAGCCGCTCGCATTGCGAACATCCCGCCGACGCCGGGTCAGGACGTGGCGATCGAGGCCGAGCTCAAGAAGAACTTCAGCCTTGCGAGCCAGCTCGGTGCGACGGGAACGCCTTTGTTCGTTGTCGGGGACCGAGTGCTTAGCGGAGCGGTCGGTTACGACGCTCTGAAGAAGGCTGTCGAGGCCGCCCAGAAGAAGGCCTGACCGCTCAAAGCAGCGACGCGAAGAACAGGATCGTCGCAGCAGCCATGACGAGGGTTGCGCCCCAGCCAAAGGCCAGGACCATCGGGTCCGCCACGAAGCGGCCCATGATCTTGCGTCGCCCGACCAGGATCATCATCGCGGCCATCAAGGGCACGGCAACGACGCCGTTCAAAACCGCGCTCCAGAAAAGGGCGCGGATGGGGTTGATGTGCAGAAAATCGATGGCGACGCCGGCCATCGTTGCGGCGACGATGATGGCATAGAAGCGGACGGCATGCTGCGGCTTGTATTCCAGGCCATGCTTCCATCCCCGGGCCTCGCTGACCGCGAACGCCGCCGAGCCCGCTAGGACAGGCACAGCGAGCAGGCCGGTTCCGATGATCCCGAGGGCGAACAGGGCGAAAGCGAATTGGCCGGCGATCGGCCTCAACGCCTCGGCAGCTTCCGCCGCAGTGTTGATCTGGGTGATGCCCTGCTGATGAAGTGTCGCGGCGGCGGCCAAGATGATGGCGAGTGCGATCAGATTGGAGAACGCCATCCCGACGAACGTGTCGACGCGAATCCTCCGAAACTGAGCGGGCGCCTCTCTTGGGGCGTCCCTGAGTGGCCTGTGCCCGGTGTCCTCGACATCCTCCGCCTCCTGCGAACTCTGCCAGAAGAAAAGATAGGGACTGATCGTAGTCCCGAACACCGCAACGATCGTGACGATAGCCGCGCGACCAATTTCACCCGGCCATACCATTCCCATCAGCGCCGCCGACCAGTCGACGTGCACTGAAAGGAGTACCCCGACATAGGCGAACAGGCTGAGCGTCAGCCATTTCAGGAACCGCGCGTACTGATGGTACGGCACGAACAGCTGGAGCAGCACGCTCGTCAGAGCAAAGAGAACCGCAAAAATGTGCGTGCGCCCGCCGATGACCAACTCGGTCGCAGCAGCCATTGCCGCGAGATCCGCCCCGATATTGATCGTATTGGCGATCAGCAGGGCCGCGACCAGGAAAGTGACGGCAGCCTTCGGGAAGCTCGCGGACAGGTTTTTCGCCAGTCCGTCTCCGGTCACCCGGCCAATATGCGCGCTGACAAGTTGCACCGCGCTCATCAGCGGGTAGGTCAGGATCATGGTCCACAGCAGGCCGTATCCGAACTGCGCACCCGCCTGCGAATAGGTAGCAATGCCGCTGGGATCGTCGTCGGCGGCTCCCGTTACTACGCCCGGCCCGAGCTCGTTCGCGGCTTCGACGAGCGCGTGCCGCAACCCGAAATTCCGGATCCGGTGCACGCGCGACCTAATTGCCATTACGCCCTTTGAAGCCTTGGGCGATGACGTACCACTCCGATGAGTCCTTTCGGCTCGCCGGTGGCTTGGCGTGCTTCACGGTTGTGAAGTGGCGCTTCATCTCGGCGACGAGCTGATTGTCTGCGCCGCCTGCCAGAACCTTTGCGACATAGGCTCCGCCCGGACGAAGCACCTCGGTCGCGAACAATAGGCCTGCCTCCACCAGTGCCATGGTTCTCAAATGGTCGGTCTGCTGGTGTCCGACGGTATTGGCCGCCATGTCGGACAGGACCAGATCGGCCTCGCCGCCAAGCGCTTCCTTCAACCGGTCCGGCGCGGTTTCGTCCATGAAGTCCATCTGCAGGATGGCCACGCCATCGATTGGATCGGTCGGGAGCAAGTCGATGCCGACCACCCTACCCTGCGGCACCTTCCGGCGAACGACCTGGCTCCAGCCCCCGGGAGCGATTCCGAGATCGACGACCGCCTTGGCGCCCTTCAGCAGGCCGAAGCGCTCGTCGAGCTCGATCAATTTGAACGCGGCGCGGCTGCGGAAATTCTCCGCCTTGGCCCGTCGAACATATGGATCGTTGAGTTGCCGCTCGAGCCAGCGTGTCGAAGACGGTTTCCGCCCCTTGGCGGTGCGGATGCGCTTCACAGAATGTGACCGTCACGCGCCATCAAGGACCGAAGGATTCCCTCGCGGATGCCGCGATCGGCCACGCCGAGCTTCTCGGCTGGCCAGATCTCAACGATCGCCTCCAGGATCGCGCAGCCTGCGACGACGAGGTCCGCACGGTCGCGGCCGATGCACGGCAGCGCGGCGCGCTCCTCATGGTTCATTTCGGCGATCATCGTGCTGATCTTCTGCATGGCATCCACGGGAACGTGCAGGCCATCTACGGCGCGCCGGTCATAAGCCGGCAAGGCAAGGTGGACGCTGGCGAGCGTCGTCACCGTCCCGCTCGTGCCGAGAAGGCGAATACCGTCTTCGCTGCTGGGTAGGGTCGATGCGAAGCTCGCGAAGGCGCGGCGAGCGCGTTCCCGCATACGGCCATAGGCCTGCACTCGGTCCGGCCCTTCGAGCGCAACCGTTCCCTCGCTCTCCGTCAAAGATACCACGCCCCAAGGAGCGCTCCACCAACTGCGGATCTTCGGAACACCCTCTTCCTGGTCGATCAGAACAAGCTCGGTCGATCCGCCGCCAATGTCGAAAATCAATGCGGGACCGTCGCCCGGCTCCAGCAGCTTGTGGCAACCGAGCACGGCAAGGCGCGCCTCTTCCTGCGGCTCGATGATGTCGAGGACGATGCCGGTTTCCCGCCGAACGCGGTCGACAAACTCTTCGCCGTTTCCGGCCCGCCGGCAGGCTTCGGTTGCGACCGAACGCGAGAGGGAGACGTTTCGGCGCCGAAGCTTCTCCCCGCATACCGAAAGGGCTCCAACCGCCCTGTCCATCGCATCCTGAGAGAGCTCTCCGGTCCGGGAGAGACCCTCGCCAAGGCGGACGATGCGGGAAAAGGCGTCGACAACGGTGAATCCGCCATCGACCGGCCGGGCAATCAGCAAGCGGCAGTTGTTGGTGCCGAGGTCGATCGCTCCGTAGGTATGACGAGAGTGATGGGACCGCCGCTCCGGCAGTTTTCCCGAGGCCGGCGTACCTGGCTGCAAATCCTGCCGCAGCGATGGAGCCGGCGCACTGGCGATACCATTCGCCATGAACAACGCCCGTTTCTATCCTTCACCACCTGGACCAGGTGGCTGACTTGAGGCGCATTTAACCGGCAAAGGTGATTAAGAGCAAGCGGACCGCTCGGTTCGGCCCGGCGGCGTTGACAGTCGAAGGGGCACTTTCTATCCCGCCCGCCTGCCGGCATTGCCCCGTCGTCTAATGGTAAGACTACGGACTCTGAATCCGTCAATCGTGGTTCGAATCCACGCGGGGCATCCAGTCGATCGGCTTAAGAGCCGAATTCCCTTTTGAAGATGTCTGACGTGCGCTCGATCGAGGCGATTCCTCGCTGGCCGCCTTGGCGATCGAGCTGGACGATCAGGTCCACGACCGAACGGACATAGGCGATCGTATCGAGACGCGAGAGGCCGAGGCCGCTCTGCATCACCATCAGCGCGAGCTGTTCCAACGCACCCTGCGGCGAATTGGCGTGGATCGTGCTGAATGAGCCCGGATGACCGGTGTTGATCGCGCGAAGGAAGCTTACGGCCTCGCCGCCGCGAAGCTCGCCGAGGACGATGCGGTCGGGGCGAAGGCGTAGCGCGGCCTGGAGCAGGTCGTCGGTGGTGACGCGCGCTTCTCCCGTCTCGCCCTTAACGGCGATCAGGCCGACGCCGTTGCGATTTCCGAGACGAATTTCCGGGGTGTCCTCGACCAGAATGACCCGCTCGTGCTCCGGAATTTCACGAAGAAGTGCGTTGAGGAACGTAGTCTTGCCGCTCGACGTGCCGCCGGAAATGAGGATCGTCGCACCGCCACGCACTGCCTGGCTGAGGAAGTCGATGTCGCTCGTTCCGTCTGCCCGCTCGTGCCAGGGATTCGCAGTGTCGCCCTTCGCTTCGCGCTCGTAAGCGGTCAGCGGAACGTCGAGCAGCCGGTGGCGGCGGATCGACAGCGCGAAGTGGCGCCGCGTCGCCGGAGGGCTGACGATCTGAATGCGCTCGCCGGTCGGAAGCACGGCCGACAGCAAGGGCCTCTCGCGGCTGATGCCCTGATGACTGAAACGGGCGACTTGGGCGGCGAGCCGGCTCAGGAGAACGTCATCGATGCCCGGAGCCTCGTGCCGCGCCATGCCGGCCTTACCGGCGCTCTCGGTCCATACCTCGCCCGGCTGGTTGACGAGGATCTCCGTGACATTCTCGTCGGCCAGCCATTGCTGAAACGGCGCCAGATAGGCGGAAAGATAGACGCCGAGGTGAGCTACATCCGCCGGCGCATTCGCAGGCGCGGGTACGGTCATCCAGCCACCGTCGAGAAGTCGAGGTCCTTGGCCGTGAAGACACGGATGGGCTGACCCTGTCGAACCTTGATTGTCGGCGGGATCTGGCCGTTCTGCGAGGCAGCCACCGAGGCCGCGCCCTGCCCACCGGAAAGGATGAGCGCGCTTCCGCCGCTTCCAAGCGTCGAAGCCGTTCCGACGATGGACAGCAGGAGCGCCGAGCCGAACCTCTTCATGAAGTGGCTGTCGACCTTGCCCGTAAGGCCGGTCTGGCCGGTCTCGTCCACGGCGGGCGATGCGAGCGCGACCGAAACGCCGTCGGGACGGATCAGGCGCGTCCACATGACATAGGCGCGCGTCTGTCCGTTCGCGACGCCGCTCTTGTACTGGCCGATCAGGCGCGAAGACCTCGGGACGAGGACATTCTTACCGTCGAAGCTGCGGACATCGCTGCTCACGACGGCACGAACGTACCCCGGAAGGTCGCTGTTGATCGCAGTTTCCAGAACCGCAGCGATCAGCGTTCCCTGCGACACTGTCTGGGCCGGGTTTCTCATCCTCGTGGCCTTGGCGACGTCCGTGCTGGCGATGCCGAATGCGTCGTCACCGCCAGCGCCGCCGGGAGCGAGGGCCGCTGGCGTGCCTGCGTTCGAGCCACTGTTGTCGACGATCAGAGTCGGGCCACCGTGCGTGTTCAGCGGTTCACCCGAGACAAGCTGCGGCGGAACCGCCGGCTCGCCCGTCATGACGGGGCCTTGTCCCGGAACAGGAGCGGCAAGCGGCGCTCCGGGCGCAACCTGGGTTAAAGCCTCCGGCGGCAGCACGACCGCTCCCGGAGTGGTCTGCGGAAGCGTGGCGGCGGCGGGAGCCTTGGGGCTAGGTGCGCTCTCGCGACCGCCGGACAATCCGACGAACGTCACCGCGCCGATCATGAGCGCTCCGGCGGCGCCCATCGCGAGGCCCATTCCGTCCTTCTTCGAGGTGCGCTGGGCGACGAGCGGAAATGAATTCCGCTTGGCGAGCGCAAGCGTTTCAGGCTCAAGCTCGATGCGCGGGTCGGATTGCTCCTGCTTCTCGAGCAGAATGAGAGAATTCTTCATCTTAGCGCCCCGCCATCCGGATGGAGTCTGACTTTGATTGGTTGCGGTTGATCAGGACGGCCGTGTCCCTCCCGAGCCGCATGACCAGCGTGTTCGGGACGCCTTCGACGACAATGAAGGAGCCCTGCTGGCGATAGTTCAGAAGGCCTTCGCGGCCTTCCTCGTCGCGGTCGAACAAAGCGGGCATTGGCGCCCCGGCTTTCCACTGAAGGTAAAGCGAGTGGCCGTCGTCATAGTAGCGGGCCGGAAGCAGTTCCTTGTCGCCCTTTCCCTTCCACGCATAGTTCATCTTCGGATGGGCGACGGCCGGCGTCGCGGCGGACGCGTTCGCGAGGAGTTGCGGGTAGGCGATCTTTTTCTGCGGGGCCTGCGCAGCCGGCGGGGGCAACGCTCCATAGGTGAAGCGCAAGTTGTACATCGGCGTGCTGCCCGTCGAGGCGACGCTGAGATCGAAGAGATAGGTGCGCTGATCGGTGATGACCGTCATGTTGGTCTTCGCCTTGCCCATCAGCGGCTTCAGGAACAGCAGGTTGGCGCGCTTGTTGGGCGTCACCTGCCAGGCCGAGGAATCGCCGACGGCGACGTTCTCGATCTGCTCGCCCTGGCCGAACTCGATCATCGACTGGTAGCCGAGACGACCTTGTACCTTGACGACCTTGTCGGCCTGGTAATGGACGCTCTGGAGCCGCGGATCGGCGGCGTGAGCGGGAACGGCGAAAAGCGCTAGGGCCAGAAAAGCGGCCGGGATTTTCGTCATGAGCTGGTCCTCTGAAACTGCATGTTACGTGGTCGATATTGGCGACTGAGACTTCCCAGCCGTGGATCGGTGCGAGGTGCTGGCGCAGGAGAGGCGGTGGCATCCGCCGTCTGGCTCGCGCTCGAATAAAGCGGATAGGTCGGGACGGGAGCGCGCTCGTAACTCGCTGCCCCGCCCGACGCGGCGCTGATGATCGCGCGGACGCGGGGATCGCTGTTGCTTGTGGTCGCGGCGGCTGGCTCGAGGGCGACGGACTGAACCTGCGACTGACCCGGAACGGCTTCCACAGAAGTGGTTGAAGTCTTTCGTTCGCGGCTTGCGCCGAACGGCAACCGCCAGCCAGCAACCATCGTGGCCGATATCTTGAGGGTCACGGCCATCAGGGCGCAGTAAACGGCAGCGGCCAAGAAGAGCGTCGTGGTCAGCCGGAGCGGGACCTGGCCGCCCGCTGCCGCAAGGGAGTCCAGCATCGGCGAGAGCAGCGCAATGGTCGCTCCTCCGATCAGGACCGCCAGAAGCGGAGTCAGAGCGAAAAGGACCGCCGCCTTCAGCCAGCCCTCGAACAGGCCGCGGCTCCCCTCGAACAGGCCGCAGATGATGAAGATGGGGCCCAGCGCAAGCATCGCTGCAAGCGCGATCCTCGCGACAAGCAGCACTCCAACCGTCCCAAGCAGGAGCAACAGAGCGGACAGCCAGAGCAGGTCCGGTCCGGAAGCGATCGAGCCGGTGTCCGTCAAACCTTTCGTGGCGGCTTCGGTCGCGGCGGCGGCCTGCGCTACGACCACGAAGATCTTGTCGAGCCGGTCGGCGAACAATGAAGTCGCGCTTCCGTTCGTTCCGATCAGCAGGCTCGCGATCTGGTCCGGGGCGCCGACCAGCAGGTTCCAGATCACGGACTGATAGGCGACCCACGAGGTCGCGAACGTCAGCGCAATGCCAAGCGTCATCATCCGCGGGGTCAGACTGGACAAGGACAGCGACGTCCGGCCGGTCAGCAATCCAATGGCGTAGAAGCCGATGTACAGGGTCAGCGCCGCCGTCAGTGCCTGACCGAGCAGCGCATCCGTCCCGAACAGGCGCGCGAAGGCGAACGACGCCGCCTCTCCGCTCATGCAGTCGATGACGCGCAGCGCCTCGGCGATGCCGGACGGGCCGGCGCCGTCGAATGTCGGGCAAGAACTCACTCGGCCGCCTCGATATAGAGCACGTCATCGTCAGCATCCGGGCCGCCGGGCCACGGAGCCCGCGTCAGCAGCGGATACCAGTGGGCGGGATCGTCGCCAACATTGGCGCGGATCGCGTCGAGGCGGCGGACGGTGGACTCACGACCCGACAGGACGAGCAGCAGTTCCGGCATTCCAGCCAGATCCAGCCGCGCAACCACGCTGTGGTTGGCATGCCGGATCAGGAAGCAGCGGCTGTGTGCCGGAAGCGACCGGATCAGATCCAGCTCGTGGGCCGACAGTCCGAATCCCGCGCAATAATCTTCCGCCTTCGCCTTCGGGTTGGGCATGAAGATCATCGTCGCCGTCTGCTCGACGAGGGCCGACGAAATCCGGCTGTCGAGCGCATCGCGCGCCGACTGGGTTGCGAAGCCGACGATTGCGTTGCGCTTACGAAGCGTCTTCAGCCAATCGCGGATGCGGGCGGCGAAGACCGGATCGTCGAGCGCCTTCCAGCCTTCGTCGATCAGCACGGCGGTCGGTTCGCCGTCGAGCCGCTCGTCGATGCGGTGGAAGAGGTACATCATCGCCGGAGTCCGCAGGCGCGGGCTGTCTAGCAGCGCGGTCATGTCGAAGCCCAGAATGCGCGCGCTCAGGTCGAGATGATCTTCGTCATTGTCGAACAGCCAGGCATGCTCGCCATTGTTGACCCACGGGTCGAGACGGGACTGGAGGTCGCCCGCTTCCGGACGGCGACGCCCGCCGAGCAGTTCCTGGAAGTAGCGGAGCCGGCGAAAGGCCGGATCGTGATCGAAGCAGGCGTCGACCGCCGCCGAAATCGAGGCAAGCTCCTCCGGCCCTTCGGCGTTGAGGAGCACGCCGAGCCAGTCGCGCAAGAAGGCCTTGTTCTCGGGAGTGTTCGGAAGGCGAAGCGGGTTGAAGCCGGTCGGCTCGCCCGGGCGCAGGACCGAGTAATGGCCGCCCGCAGCCCGAAGGAAAATCTCGGCGCCGCGATCCTTGTCAAAAAAGATCGTGCGCGGACCGAACTTCTGCGCCTGCGCGGCGAGGAAGTTGAGAACGACCGTCTTGCCCGACCCGGATGGACCGATGATCGAGAAGTGGCCGAGGTCGCCTTCGTGGAAGTTGAAGAAATAAGGGGTCGAGCTGGTCGTCTCGAGCACCGAAACGGAATCGCCCCAGTGATTCCCGACCGGCTGGCCGACCGGGAATCCGTGGAGCGAGATGAAGCCCGCCGCATTGGCGGTCGAGATGAGCGCTCTGCGAACGATATAGGCTTCGTTGCCCGGGAACTGGCCCCAGAAGAGCGGCTCCAGATTCACGTCCTCGCGCACTGCAATCGCGCCGATGTCGGCGATGCCGGCCGCGGCGTTCGCCATCGCCGTATCGAGCTCCGCGAGGTCCGGCGCACGAACGAGAAGGCTGAAGTGATGGTCGCCGAAGCCCGCCTGGCCAGCGCCGAGCGCGTCGCGTGCAGAGAGCATCTCGCGGCGCTCGGTTCCGCTGTCTTCCTCGCTCGCTTTCTGACGGCGGAGCGCAAGGTCGATACGCTCGCGCGCAATCTGCCGATCGGCCGGAGCGAAGGTCTCGGTGAGGACCAGCTCGCACGGAAGCCGGAGGATGTTGTCGATCAGGCCGGGCCGGGTCTCGGCCGGATATTCCTTGATCGACAGCATGGCCGCGAAGCTGCGGCCGCTCGCGCCCGCGACTTCCAAGGCGTCGAGTCCGAAGCTTACGCGCTTGTACGGAAGGTGATGGCCAAGGTCGCTGCCGTCTGAAGGCATGACGACCGGTCGCATCTCGCCATTATAGATGCTCGACAGGAATTCGAGCGGCTCCGATAGTTCGCCGGTGTCGGTCCGGTAGGTGGACAATAGTCGAGCGCCATAAGGCTCAAGGCCGGCGAGCAGCGAAGCCGTCGCGGCTTCGAGGTCGCGAATGGCGCCGTGATCGTCTTCGGTACGACGGCTGAAGCGGCGCTGCAGCCGCTCGGGCCAGCCAGTCTTGCCGCGCGCCGGGCGGCGAACGATGGTCAGGAACTGCTCGTTCACGAACAGCCGGCGTTCGGCCAGCCGCGCATCCCACTGTTTGCCGACAGCGGCGCAGAAGGGGGAATCGAACTCGCCGCCTGAGGCGACTGTTACACGACGGCGAACGACGTGATGGTAGAGCACGAAGCGTGCGTCGACGACGCTGCGCAGGAGCACTTCCCGCACCGCCTGGGCATGGTCGAGCTGGTCGGAGTCCTGAGTCTCGAACTCCATCCCACCGATGTGCAACGTGCGCATCACCGCACCGTCGCGAAGCCGGATCGTCGCGTCGTCGATGTGGCGGTCGAACGGCAGGCGATCGCCCGCTTTCGCTTCCCGCTTCATCCACTGCGCAGGGCCGGTCCACTTCATTAGCGCCTCCTTAGGGCGAATAGCTGTTGCAGCCCCAGCGCTTGTAGTTGCGCACCCGGGGGCAGCGGCTGACCTTGGTCAGCCAGAGATCGAAGACGCGGGGCTCGCGGAGGCACAGGAAATATCCGACGGCGTGGATCGCCAGCGCCGCCGGAAGGGCCAGGAACGAGCGGGTCAGGAGAAAAAGCTCCGTGGTGACCGCGGCATTGATCACGAAGAAATTGAACGTCACTCCGGCGAACATTTGCGGCCGGGTCAGGGCGCGGAAGAGCGGCGCGCGCACCTACGCTAGCCCGAGACCGCCGCGGTCGACTGGATGCCCGACACGATCGCCGCCGATCCGAACAGGATGAAGCAGCCGATGATCACCGTCGCTCCGACGCGCCAGTTGAGGCGGCCGGTCAGCATCATGAAGCCGACCATGGCGACCGCGATCACGGCGACCGAAGTTGCGACATTGCCGAGCAAAGTGCCCTGCAGCCAGCCGAGCGCCGACACGATCGGGCCCGAGCCCTGCGGATTGGCCTGCGCGAATGCCGCTGACGGCATGGCGGCAGCGGCAAGTGCGACCGTCGCTTTGACAATCTTCACTGTTATTTTCCTTCTTGAATCGAATTGGCGGCGAGGCGCGCGACTATGGCGCGCACATACGCTTGCGTTTCAGGAATCGACGGAATCCCCCGTGCCGTCATCACCCGCCCCGGACCCGCGTTATAGGCCGCTAGCGCCTTCTCAACGTCGCCGTCGAAACGGTTCAGTTGCTGGCGAAGGTACCGCGCACCCCCCGCAAGATTCTGTATCGGGTCGCGCGGGTCGACGCCAAGGTCACGCGCCGTAGCGGGCATCAATTGCGCCAAACCGATTGCGCCGGCCCGCGACACGGCGGTCGGGTTCCAGCGGCTCTCCTGCCAGACCAGCGCCTCGAGCAGGTGCGGACTGATGTCATTGGCCTTGGCGATATCCTGCAACGCCTGCGCGTAATTGCCCGTGATGCGGTCGCTGAGGACGGTCACTGCACCGTCCGGGAAGACGGCGACATCGTCCGTAATCCCGGTCGTCTGCTGCGTTTCGTCCGACATCCAGGTCGCGTTCGGAGCGTCGCTCAGGGTCTTGACCGTCCCCTTCGGACCGATCTCGATCACGTCGGCCTGCGCCGCGCCCGCCCATACAAGGCCGAACGCGAGCGCGAGATGCCGCATCAAGCTCACGGCACCGGGACCAATCGCGGACTCGCGTTCCAGGTGAAGCCGGCGAACTGCTTCATCTGCCAGCCGTTACCAAGATCGCCGGCCGAGCAATTGAGCTTCTTGTCGAGGCAATTGTCTTCCCACATCTGGTGCACGGTCGGATCCCAAGCCATCCAGAAATCGGCGTGGAAGGTGGTCCCGCGCGGCAAGCTCGGGAGCATCTCGTCCGACGACAGGCGCCAGTTCCCAACGTTGGAGTCCGTTGTGAACCAGGCTCCGAGCGTGAAAGTCGGTATGACGTACGGGTGCGTCGACGGGCACTTGAAGTAGCCCCAGTCGCCATAGCTCGCGTAAGCCACGTGATCGCGGTGGTTCGCGCTGTCGAGGTTCTTGCCGTCCCAACAGTCCGGAGCCTCGATGACCGCACCAAGCTGCGCACCGGCCGGGCAATTCTTCGCGGCCTCCGGAAGCGTCTTGTACTTGCCGGGGACGGAACCGGGACCCTGGCAGTTGTACCAGAGGAAGCCGGTCGGCGATTTGCCCGTCAGCATGTCGTAACCGAAGATGAACTTCAGGCCGTTCGGCAGGTTGACGCAATTGCCCTGAGCCTGCGGATCGCCGCTTGAGAGGCTGCATTTCGGGTCGGATTTCGGCCGGCGCTTATAATAGATGCTCACGAAGTCTGGGCGGACGACGTTGCCTGCTCCATCCAGCATCGCCGGCATCCAGTAGGCCGAGCGGTTGAGCGGAGACATGCACGTCGACTGGCCGCTCGTGCGAAGCGAGTTGTACGTAGACGACGCGTTTGCGCCCGTGTTTCCGTAGAACTGGTGAAGGTGGCTTTTGCCGGGCTGGCCTGGATAGACGATCGGATCGTCGCGAAGCACCTGGCCGGCATTACAGATAAAGCGGAACGCTCCGACGACGTCCGGGCTGGCTGAAGGCGGGATTGCGCCATTGCCACCGGCCGGAACCAGCTCGGAGTTGTAGTCGAAGTTCGAAGCGACCGCCGCTTCGCCGAGCAGGCTCGGGCTTGGGGTCGGCGACGTCGTCGGCGGCGGCGCTGGCGTTGGGGCCGGCGCTGCTGTGTCGGACGTCGTCGTATCGTGGCTCGACTTGTCTTTGGCGGAGACCTTGCATCCCGTAAGAACGGCAAACAGCATTAGTGACGCGGCAAGCGTCCTCAAATTCATGCGCAAATCAGGAATGACCCCCCTCCGGGTCTAGAAATTAACGAAGCTTACTGTGAGGACTTGACCTGTTCGCAGTCGCAGCAACAAGCGTCTTCCCGTCTATCCGCGATGTGTCGGTGTTTTTTACAGTCGAAACGAGGAACGCCGTAAGAGTAACGTAAACATTCGATTAAGCATCGGATTACACGGGTTCCGCTAACTCGAATTGTATCGCTGCCGACATGAATCGGCCTGCATGTCGAATAGCTTAGCGCCGCTTCATCAATTCGGCGGCTTCCCGGACGCGCTGGGCTTCGGAAATCGGGACCACGAGCACATGGTCGGCGGTCGCGATGACGATAAGGTTCTCGACGCCGATCGTGACAATTTCGGGTCCATCTGACCGAACCAGACAGCCATGACTCCCCAAGGAGTGTGCTCTTCCACTCAGGACGTTCCCGTCCGCATCCTTGGGTGCCAGGTCGAAGACCGCCGCCCAGCTTCCGACGTCGGACCAGCTCAATCGGACGGGGACGACGGCGACCCGGTCCGAGTGCTCCATCACCGCATAGTCGATCGACGTGACTGGGCAGTCGATCAGGGCGTCGCGGTCGGGCGTAGTACCCTGACCCTCGACCGAGGCTCGTTCCATCGCAGCTTTCGCCGCCCAATAGATTTCGGGCGAATGACGTTCGAGCTCACGGCGCATCGCACCCGCGCTGAACATGAACATGCCTGAGTTCCAGTAAGCTTTCCCCGAGCGAATAAGCTGCTCGGCGACCTCCTTCGCGGGCTTCTCCACGAATGACCGCGCTTCGAGCACGCCATTGCCGATAGGATCGCCGCCGGTGATGTAACCGTAACCGGTTTCCGGCTGCTCGGGTTCAATTCCGAAGGTGATGAGATGGCCTGCCTCAGCCGCCGGGAGACCACGCCGCACCGCTTCGTACAGCGGCGCAGGATCGGTGATGTAATGGTCGCTCGGAAGGATGAGCATGATAGCGTCTTCGTCCGAAGCCAGTGCCGCCAATGCGACTGCGGCCGCCGAACCGCGCGGAATGGGCTCGAGAATCAGGCGAGCATTCGGCGCAAGCTTCCCGACCTCGCCTGCCTGGGAGGCTGCCCCGACAATCATTGGAGGAGCGAAGAGGTCGGGATCCCCCACTCTTTCGAGCGTTTGCTCGACCATCGTCCCCATGCCGACGATTTCCAGCAGGTGCTTGGGGCGATTTTCCTTAGAAATCGGCCACAATCGGGTGCCGGAACCACCGGCGAGAATAACAGGCTGGACAAGGCTTTTCATTGCATAACCATATCGTTCACTTCGCAGCCAACCAAATCCGGCTGAATGATTACTGGGCTAGTTCGGCACATTTCTGTTCAAAATTGGGACGAATTAAACTCTTCGGTTGATTCTGGACCTTAATTTTGAGTTAATGGTTGCTCGGAGTCGTGCACGTATTTTTGAGCGCGTGGATGGCTCGCTTTTTCAGGGATTTAGATGGCGGCCAATCGTACCCCAAGCCAATCTCGAAGGCGACTTAGCGCAACTAGCGCGGCGCGTCGCGAGAAGCTTGCTGCCGCCAAGAGGCGGAACACGATGCTTGCGATCAGTGGCGCGGTGGCCATCGTTTTCGCCGCTCCACTGTCGATCGCCGCATATATGGGCGTGGAAGCGTCCATTCCCGGGTTCGAGACAGCCAAGAGCTTCCTCGCGATGATGGCCGATCGCTCGCCGGGCGACCGGACCAAGGGCGAGTTGACCAAGACGAAGAAGGCTGCGGCCCCGGCGCCCCAGCAGCGTGCGCTCGGCAAGATCACCAAGCCTGAGCCACCCAAGGAATTCATCGAGGCCATCTCACCGCAGGCACCGACGCTCCAGGAGCCGGCACAATTTGTCCCGACCATCAGCGGGCTCGGGCCGCTGCTCGTCCCTCAGCCACCCGGTGGAGGAGGCGGGATTCTGTTTCCTCCATCGCCGCCGGGAGGTGGAGGCGGAGGCCCGAATCCACCGCCACCGCCAGAAGAGCCGCCGCCTCCACCGCCGCCACCTCCGCCTCCGCCGCCAGCGGTTCCGGAACCCGGCACCTGGGCGACGATGCTGCTCGGCTTTGGACTGACCGGCTGGATGATGCGCCGGCGCCGCCGGGCCGTCGCAGCGATCGTCACAGGATAGCATCATGAAACGCGGGATGGTCGTCGCTCTCGCCTTCGCGGGGCTGACCACGGCTGCCGCTGCGGCATGGTCGAGCCGGATTATCGAGCGCCCAGCCCCGGTGGCCTCAACGGACGATGAACTTCCGACATGGGGCGGAAAGGATCGCATCTTCCTGACGAAGGCGCAGCTGTTCCAGGCTCATGCTCAAGGCGCCATCGACCGCGACGTCCAGTCGATCCTCAATGTTCCAAAGCGGATGCATTACGGCGACTTCATCTGGAACGACCGCAATGTTCCAAAAGGACCGGTCTGGGTCCGAGTCGACCTCAAGCAACAGCTGATTTCGGTTTTCCGGGCCGGGCACGAGATTGGCACCGCCGTGATCCTCTACGGCGCCGAAGAGAAGGAAACTCCGGACGGCGTCTTTCCGGTGATCGCCAAGATCAAGGACCACAAGTCCGTGACCTATGGGGATGCGCCGATGCCCTATACCCTGAGACTTACGAACGACGGCGTCTCGATCCACGGGAGCGACGTTCGGTGGGGAGCCGCGACGCACGGATGCATCGGCGTACCGCTTGAATTCGCCCAGAAGCTGTACGGACAGGTCTCCCGGGGCGACCAGGTTGTGATCGTGTCTGACGACGAGCAGCGCGCCTCCTGACGCCAAATTCGTATCGCGGCCGCAATTCATCGGCCGCGTAAACTGTTTGGTGACCATCCCCTGCGAAAAGACAGGAGCTCAACCGAGGTTGCTCCATGTCTTTTTCGCGCCTGCGTCGCGTTGCCGCCGTAATTGCACTGGCTTCGGCCAGTCCAATGCTCGTGGGCGGCGTCGGACCGCGCCAGAATTTCGATGAGAGACTGCTCGCCGCGCAAAATCGCGAGCGGGACGCAATCGGCGCTGCGCCCCTCAGCTGGGATCCGGTGCTTGCGCGCTCAGCGCGCGACTGGGCTCGCTATCTTGCCCGAACCGGCAAGTTCGAGCATTCGCCGGACAGTCCTTGGTGGTCGGGCCCCGAAGGCGAAAATCTCTGGGCCGGCACGGTCAACTACTATCAACCGGAAGCGATGGTCGGTTTGTGGGCGTCAGAGAAGCGCGCCTACAAGGCCGGTGTCTTTCCCAACAACAGCCGCACCGGCCGCGTCGAGGATGTCGGCCACTACACTCAGCTGATCTGGGACAAGACCGGTGCAGTTGGCTGCGCTCTCGAGCGCGGGCGCAACGAGGACTTTCTTGTCTGCCGCTACACACAGGCCGGGAACGTCCTCGGCGAACGTCCAATCTGACACGGGTCGATGATCGAACGCGTCCTCTTCCTGGCAACGATCGCTGGCGGCGCCACGCTTGGCGTGTTCTGGCCGCTTCACAAGAGCGATGCCCCGGCGATCAGTTCGGCTGCGATAGAAGTCACGCTGGAGCGCAACTCCGACCGTCATTTCTATGCGGATGCCGAGGTGAACGGACGCAGCGTCCATTTCCTTGTCGACACCGGGTCCAGCGAGATCGCGCTTACGGAAGACGATGCGCGAAAAATCGGCATCGAAGTCGACCCCGCGAAATACCAGCTGATCGGTCAAGGCGCGTCCGGGATCGTGCGCGGCCAATATGTCGAGTTGGGCGAAATCCAGCTTGGCGCAATTCGTGAAAGCAACGCCAAGGCCGTTGTCGTTCAGGGCGCCGATGTTTCCCTGCTCGGCCAGCCGTTCCTCGAAAACATCGATGAGATCGTCATCAGGAAGGGCGAGATGCTTCTGCGCGACCAGAAGAGCTCATAGCCTGCCTCGCCGTCTGGCGACGCTTCCCGAACTCTCGGACCTTTCTCGTAATCGGTTGCTCGAAATAGCGCGTCGAAACGTGTGCAAGAGCGAACGTCAGCCCGAATAGCAGCGGCCGCTTCAGATATTTTTCCAGGCGCTCTCCGCTTCCGAGCCAGGTATGCGAGAGCACGCCGTGAATGACGTAGAGGGCGTAGGAAACCTCAGCCACGTAGGCCATCGGCCGAGACACGAGGATCCGCTGCAGGAATGCTGGCGCGCCCGTTAGCGAAGAGCCGACCAGGATCGCGGCTGCATAGGGCCGCAAATATTGCAGCGGCCCGGCATCGGGATGGCTGCAGACGATCAACGCGATTGCGAATGGCCAGACGGGCAGTTTCCTGAGGATGTCGGATGCGCGTTCTCCGAACCATCCCGCGTAAACGAGCGCGATTGTGCCGCCAGCGAGGATCTCATCCACTCGGTGCCAGGTGACGATGCTGATGTGCTCGCCCGCGACAATCCGGGCGGTGGTGACTGCAATCGCAAGGACCGGCACCAGATAGAGGCCGCGCCGGCCGAAAAGCAGGCAGATCGTGGCGACCGTCAGGTAGAACTGCATCTCGACGCAAAGGGACCAAAGATGCTCGCCGCCGATCAGCAGGGTGACCGGCGGAAGGTTCGCGATGAAAAGCAGGTTTCGGGCGACCGTCAGCGGGTCGTACTGGTGCCACAGGACAAGAAACAGCATGGCAGCCCAGGACAAGGGCACGATCCTCGCGAGGCGCTTCATTACGAAGATGCCAAGGGGTGCGCCGGCTGCCAGGAACTGAACGATCAGGAAGCCGGAGAGAGTGAAGAAAAGCGCCATTCCCATGGCGCCGGACAACTCGTTGAGCTCAAGGACCTTGGGCCCCAGCGGGAGCAAGTGCGCACCCAGCACAAGCAGGATGCTCGTCGCTCGCCAACCGTCGAGAACCGGAATTCGGGTGGATAGCCTGGGCTGAGCCTGGATCGGGGCTATCAGTTGCTCGTCCGTCGCGTCACTGTCCATCGCCCGTTCGTCGCGCACGCGGCTTAGCTCGCCTGCGCCAGCGCGCCGCCGGGAATGGCACGCGCCACGCCGCTCCTCGCGGCCGATTTGGAACGTGCCGCGATTGCCACCAGCAGGCCAGCGGAAATCGCAAAGAGATAGTGCAGCACGAAGTCCATGAAGACGAACTCGTACGAAATGTGCGCAACCGCCACGATCATCGTCGCGAGCAGGCCCGGAACGAGTTCCCCATGTTCGCCGGCCACGTGACGCCTGAGCAATCGAAACCCGAGGACGACAATCGACGCGAGCGTCGCAGCGAAGCCGACCAGTCCCAGGAAGCCCATTTCCGCAGTGACGAGATAATAGGTGCTGTGCACCGCAGCGGCGCGATTGTCCTCGTTCCAGGCGACACCCGCCCGCTGCGAGTATCCGCCCGTGTTCGCGACCAGGACATATTGGTTCGCGCCCACGCCGAACGGATGATCGGCGATTATCATCTTGGCCGCCTCCTTCATTGCAGACCGCTCGTAGTCGCTCGACGCCTTCGCAGCATCGGTCCGGCGATTGGCTGCCCACAACATCGCCGGAACGGCCGCGATGACCAGCATCGCAAGCATACCCGCGAAAGCATTCTTGCGGGACGTCTTCCGATGGCGGATCGAAAGGATCACGGTGAGGATTATGCCGATGGCTAGCAGACCCATCGTAGCCCTAGACCCGCCGAGCACGGCGATGATGAGACCGGCACCCGCGGTCGCTGCGGGCCAATAGGTTCGGCGGGTTCCGAGCATCAGCGCGACAGTAGGAAAGACCACGAAATCGAGACTCAGGCCGATGAAATTCGGATGGCCGAGGCTTCCTCCAGGGCGCGGGTTGCCCGTCACATATTGGTAGATCACTAGCAGGGCCTCGATCATCAGGCCGAACCCGAGGCCGGAAATCAGAGCGACAGGTGCATCTTCGACACTCGCGCAAACACGTGCCACCGCAATGAATAGGAGCACGGTCCTAAAAAGCTGCCAGGCGTAAAACGTCGCCGGGATCCACTGGTAAGCGACAAAGATCGAGACAAGGACAGCTAAACAATAGATCCCGAACGCCAGCTTCAACGAGAGAGGTATTCGGACGCTTTTCGTCGACGCGATCAGCGCGATCGAAATGGCATCGACAAACGAGACTTCGATGCCCCTGGCCAGACCTGGCCAAAGCGGCCAGGCAATTGGTGCGGCCCACAGACGCGGAGCCAGAAAGAACATCGTAGCGCCAAGGACGAAGCAGGCTTGCACGATATGGCGCGGCTGCGACCGCAGGAAGCCCGCAAGCGCAGGCGTCCCGATAATCAGCGCAAGAAGGAAGATCCACTTCACGCCAGTTGCTGCCCGCTAGTTCCCTACCCGATCCGATGAAGGATCATATCGCCGCTCAGTCCGGTCGATAAGCGCTTTTCATTGCAGGGAATCGTTTAAAATTCACCCGGCCTTCGTAACGAACCCAATAGTTGCGTGCCCCCTCGGCAACTCACGGATTATTCTCTTGATTGCCACTGGTCCGGCTGTCCATTGTGAGACCAGGCACGATCGAGTTTAGACCGGCAATGGACGATCCGGTCTCGGGCCAAGGGGGAATGAAGCACTGATGTTCCTGGGCGTGCCGAAGTCGATCGTCGTCCGCCTGGGCTGGATGAGCGTGGGCTACGGCGGCGCTCAGCTTCTGCGGCTGGCCAACAACGTCATCCTCGCCCGACTTCTCGCTCCGCCAATATTCGGTCTCATGGCAGTCGTGAATTCGATCCGGACTGGCGTCGAACTGCTTTCCGATGTCGGGATCATGCAGAACATCGTCAGCAACCCGCGTGGCGATCATCCCGATTTCTACGATACGGCCTGGACTCTGCAGGCCGTCAGGGGAGTTGTGTTGGCGGCCATTTGCATGGCGCTGGCGGTCCCGCTTGCCCGCTTCTTCGAATACCCGGAATTGGCCGCCATCCTGCCGGTGGCCTCGCTGTTCTTTGTTTTCACAGGGTTCGATTCCACCGCCCGTCCACTAATCCAGAAGCAGCTTCGGGTCGCTCGCATCAATCTTTTCGACATTGGCATCGGCGTTGTTTCGCTGGTCGCTCATGTCGTGCTTGCGATCCTCACGCCGACGGTCTGGGCGCTTGTGCTTGGAAGCGTCATCACGGGGGCAGCGACGCTGATCGGGAGCTTCCTCTTCATCCCGGGCATGCGTCACCGATTCATGATCGATCCTGAGAGCGCCCGGCAACTGTTGAAGTTCGGAAAGTGGGTGTTTCTTTCGTCGATCGTCTACTTCTTCGCCATGAATTTCGATCGCCTCTATTTCGCGAAGGTGATCAGCCTCTCGGAACTCGGCGTCTACGGTATCGCTCGAAGCCTGGCCGATATGGTCAGCCTGTTCGTAGCCCGGGCGAGCAATTTCGTGCTGTTCCCGACTGTCGCCGCGGCAGGTCTCGCGCCTCCGGAACTCCGGCACAAGCTGCTTCACGGCAGGCGGACATTGCTCCTCGCCGCCGCAGTCATCCTAGGCTCGTTTCTGGCAGTCTCCGGGATCGTCGTCGATCTCCTCTACGACCAGCGTTACCAGCAGGCAGGCCTGATCCTTCCGGTCCTCTGCGTCGGGGTCTGGTTCGGAATCCTGACCTCCACGAACGATTCTATCCTGATGGGGCTGGCCCGCCCCGCCTACCCCGCGCTTTCGAACACGGCGAAGCTGATCAGCTATGCGATCGGGGTCCCGCTGGCATTTCACTATTTCGGCTTCATGGGAGCCGTGGCCGTCATCAGCCTTGGCGAGATTGTGAAATATGCGGCCCTCTGGATGCTGAGCCACAAGGAGCACCTGCATTTCGGTCGCGATGATCTCGCGCTCACCTTCGCCTTTGCCGCGTCTGCCCTGGCGATCGGAGAGATTACGCGTCTGCTTGGAATTGGAGGTGGAATCCAGGGCATGGTCCCGCAATTCCTCGCGCAAATTGCCGGCAGAGTCTGACAATCGGCGACCGTCCGATTCTGGCACGGCTAACCCTTAGGCAGATTTCGAAATGGCGCCCCACAAGCCGAACGGTTAGACCGGGACCAAGGGTAGCGCAGGAGAATTCATGCTGGCGATAGGGGGGAGGACGGCCATTGCGGTCGCCATCTGCACCTACAAGCGCAATGAATTGCTCACGCGCCTGCTCGAGGCCCTGCTGGTCTGCGCCGAGCAGGTCCGGGATCGTGCGGCGGTGGGCGTCGCGCTGGTGGACGACACACCTGACGGACAGGCACGCGTCGTTGCGGATGCCTTTGCAGGCCGCTTCGAGCTCGGGCTCGAGTATCGGATTTCCGGCCGTCAAAATATCTCTCTGGCCCGCAATCTGGCAGTCGAGACTGCGCTTGATCTCGGCGACTGGATCGCCATGACCGACGACGATTGCGAGCCACCTTCGCAATGGCTGGAGGCACTGCTCGATCTTCAACAGGAAACAGGAGCCGATGCAGTTACCGGCCGCATGGTCCGCCGTGTTCCCGAATACTCCCCGCGGTGGATCACGGAACAGCCGTTCCTCGATCTTGGCGTCGAAGAACTCTCCGACGCGAGCGAAATGCCGACAGCTGCAACGTTCAACACGATGATGTCGGGTCAGTGGCTGAGGGACCATCCGAAAATTCGGTTCTCCCCAGAATTCGGTGTGATCGGCGGGGAGGACATGGTCTTCTTCCGCGCTGCGCGGGCGGCAGGGCTGTCGATCAGATTTTCGAAAGACGGGTTCGTTTACGAAAACGAGTCCGCGGAGCGCGCCACGTTCGGCTATCAGCTTTACGTCCACTTCTGGCATGGCAACAGCGCCGCTCTTGCCTGCATCAAGAGTGGAATGAAGCGGTCCCGAATGTTCATTCACGGCAGCGCGTCGCTGGCGCGAGCAATGATGCGGCCATTGTCGCGGCTCGCCCGTGGGCAAAAGCCGCAGTTCCGTTTCTGTCTCGCGCAGATCCTGCAATCTGTCGGCAAGCTGCTTGGCTCGGTCGGCGTTGAAATCGATCACCGCTAGGCCGATGCGCATCCTGTTCGCTCTTCCTGGCCTGCATCGGTTCGGCCGCGGCGCCGAAGTCGTCTTCGAATCTATCGCGCAGCAGATCGCCGCGGCTGGGAAGCACCATGTCACTCTGGTTGGCTCCGGTGAGGTCCGGCCCGACCGCGCCTATGACTTCGTCCACGTCCCCGCGGTTTCGCGAGAGCGGTTCGAGCATTGGCCGAAGCTTCCGTTCCTACGGCACGAGTTCATGTACGAGGAACTGACCTTCGCGGCTGGCCTGCTGCGATTGCCGATTGTCGAGCAGGTGGATGTGACAATGACCTGCAGCTATCCCTACACGAACTGGGCGTTGCGCCGCCGGCGCAGCGGGGTCCGCCCTGCCCATGTCTTCGTGACCCAGAACGGTGACTGGCCCGCGCTTAAACGGGGGCCGGAACCGCGCTTCTTCTCCTGTGACGGACTGATTTGCACCAATCCGCTCTACTATGAGCGCAATAGCGCACGCTGGCATTCGAAATTGATCCCGAACGGGGTCGATCCGCTTCGTTTCTTTCCAGGACCAGCACGCAGGGCCGAGTTGGGCCTTCCAGCCGACCGTCAAATCATCCTGATGGTCAGCGCGCTTGAGTCCGGCAAACGGGTCATCGAGGCAATGCGTGCAGTCGCCGTCGTTCCGGATGCCTTTCTGGTCGTCGCGGGTGACGGTCCGCTGCGCGACGAGGTGGACCGGCTTGCTGCTGAGCGGCTTCCCGGGCGCTTCCTGCGCACGACCTTCGGTCACGAGCAGATGCCCGACCTTTACCGCAGCGCCGATCTCTTCCTGCATACCAAGATCCAGGAGTCCTTCGGCAACGTCTACGTCGAGGCGCTGAGCTGCGGGACTCCGATCGTCGCGCATGACGATGAAGTCACGCGCTGGATCCTTGGTGATCATGCGATGCTTGTCGACACGACGTCGGAAGCGGCCCTGACGAATGCGATCCGGAACGCGTTGTCCAATCCCGCAGCTGACGCCGGAGCAGCGGCGTGGGCTCACGCGCGATACAGCTGGGAAGTTGTCGCCGGGAAGTACGTTGACTTCTTCGAGGACGTTCTGGACAGGTCCGGGAATTCCCGCGCACATCCGTCCGCGGAGCCAATCCGCCAGGGAGCCCAGGCTTGACCGCACCAAGTGTCGTGACCGGCGCACCTGTTCGCGCAGCGATCGTGGGAACCGGCTACATTGCCGAATTCCACGTGCGCGGAATCCAGAACGCGCGCGGGGTCGAGCTTGTCGCAGTCTGCGATTCCAACGCGACCGTCGCGAAGGCGTTCGCGGCCGGCATCGGCGTTCCGGCCTATTCGTCGCTGCAGGCCATGCTAGCTGAACAGCGCGTCGACGTCGTCCACCTGCTGGTGCCGCCCGATCTGCATCACCCGCTTGCCAAGGTGGCGCTCGAGGCTGGAGTAAACGTCTTCCTCGAAAAGCCGATGTGCGTTTCAGCCGAGGAGACGCGCGATCTCCTCGACCTCGCCAGCGCGAAGGGTCTGACGATCGGCGTCAACCACAGCATGCTGTTCGAAGGCGCATTCCAGCGATTGCGCGACCATGTGCGGAACGGCGATCTTGGTCCGCTCGACCATGTGACGTTCAACCACTTTGCGGAGCTCGCCTTCATTCGCGTCGGGCCTTTCGGCAACTGGATGCTCCGCGAGCCGGGCAATGCGTTGCTGGAAATCGGTCCACACCCGGTCTCCGGGCTCGTCGACCTGCTGGGCGTTCCGGATGAGATCCAGGTTGTGGCCGATCGCGACGTCGTCCTTCCAGGTGGAGCACGAGCTTACCGCCGCTGGCGAATTCACACGCTCGTCGGCCGCACCGCGGCCGACATCAATATCGAGCTTGGGCCGGGATTTCCCCAACGCACCATCGCCGTGCGTGGCCTGCTCGGCACTGCGCTCGCAGACCTGGATGCGAACATCTGCACGATCGACAGGCGGACACCCGCAAGTCCTGATTTCGACCGGCACAAGCGAGGCGCCTGGATTGCGTCGCAGGTGAGCGCGCAGGCCCGCTCGACACTTGCCGATTACATTCTGACGAAGGCCAAGCTGCGCCGCCGCGGCAACCCGTACCAGCTGTCGATCATGAACAGCATCGCGGGCTTCTACGACGGGCTGCGCTCGCCTGCAGGCCTGGATAGTAGGATCATGGGCGAAACGGGCCGATCCGTCATCGAGACCTGCGAGACGATCATCCGCAAGGCGAAGCTCAAGGGCCGCGTCGAAACCGACAGGGTCAGCCCCTCCCCCGGGCTCCAACCGACGATCCTGGTCTTGGGCGGTACGGGCTTCATCGGCCGCCAGTTGATCAAGCAGCTGCTCGACAAGGGTCATGCCGTGCGAGCGGCCGCGCGTGGATCGAGTCTCCCGCTCGAAGAGCTCGGTAGCGATCGCCTGGAAATCGTGCGGGCCGACATGCGCTCCGAGGAAGATCTCGAGAGCATACTCGCGGGTATCGACTATGTGTTTCACCTCGCCACGTCGGACGCCAGAACCTGGGACCAGTTCATCGAGCGCGAAGTTGAGCCGGCGCGAACGCTCGCCCGTGCCTGTCTCAAGCACGGTATCAAGCGGCTGATCTACACCGGCACGATCGATTCACTTTACGCTGGCAGCCGCGCCGGCACGATTACCGAGCGGACGCCGCTCGATCCGAACATCAGGCGCCGCAACTATTACGCACGTGCCAAGGCGGCGGTCGAACACCTGCTGACCGACATGCATCGCACGGACGGCCTTCCGGTGGTCATCGCACGTCCGGGGATCGTCATCGGCCCCGGCGGAAATCCATTCCATTGGGGTGTCGGCAAATGGTCGTCGGAAGGCGTCGTTGAAACCTGGGGAGAAGGCACGAACAAGCTGCCGCTGGTCCTCGTCGACGACGTCGCGTCGGGCCTGATCCGGGCAATGGAAGCGCCCGGAGTCGAAGGTCGAGCCTATAATCTGGTCGACATTCCGCTTCTTTCAGCGCGCGACTATATCGTCGGGCTTGAGCGTCTCGCTGGCTACAGGGTCGAAGTCCATCCACGTCCGATCTGGCGGTTCTGGCTGGCGGACTTCGCAAAATGGCCGATCAAGCTTGCGGTCGGCCATCCCGACGGCAGCCGAATTCCCAGCTATGCAGATTGGGAGTCGCGCACCCAGAAGGCCGTGTTCGACACGAGCCGCACGCGCGAGGAGCTTGGCTGGACGCCGATCTCCGATCCGCAGCGCATGATCGATGAGGGCATTGGAGGATCGCTGGCGGCTTGGCTGGCGGCGCGAGGATGATCGTGCGGGGCGGGGCTAAATGACCGAAAAGCGATTGAAGATCGCATTCCTAAGCGGTCCCGCGAACGCGGCCGAGATCTATCGCGAATGGTCCAAGGCCGAGGCGCAAGTTTATTTCGGAACGGACTATCTGAAACAGTTCCTTCAGGTGGCGTCCGACCTCGACGCGGAAAGCTATGTGGTTACCTGGTACGGCAATGAGCAGGGATTGACGAAGCTCGGATCGTTCACGTTCGACAACCGCCCAATCACGTCCGCGGGCGGGGCCCGCTATTATCTAGCGCAACTGCGTTGGCACCTTCAGCTCCTGCCGAAATTGCTCCGGTTCAGGCCCGATATTCTTATGCTCACGGGCAATCAGAACTTCTGGTGGACGCTCGCACCGGTGCGTTGGCTCGGCGCCAAGATCGTCATTTCCTACCACGCGGTGCTTTGGCCGCAGTTCCGACCGGTCAAGAAATCGTGGCGCTTCCTGCTGGAATTGAACCGGATTTTCATCCTGCGTCACGCCAAGGGCATTCTATCGACGTCGCGGGATATTCGCGGGCAGATTGAGCAGCTTCTAGGCCGCGACAAGGATCGGGTTCCGATCTTCGATCACCTGCCGACCTATTCGCCGGCACAGTTCGCTGACATCTCGCCGCCCGACGATTTGCCGCGGCGGCCGTTCCGGACATTCTTCATGAGCCGGATCGAAGAGAATAAGGGCGTCTTCGACATTGTGGAGATTGCCCGCTCCCTCGAAGCTGCGCGTCCGGGGGAGTATCGCTTCGACATTTGCGGAAGCGGCGGCGCGCTAGCGGCACTCCGTGAGCGCGTGGCCGACGTTGGCCTAGAAGAGGTGGTAATGTGCCACGGCTTCAGCAGTCCGGAGAAGGTCAGCGAACTGATGAGCGCAAGCCATGTTTGCATCGTTCCGACCCGGACGGATTATGAAGCGGGCTTTGAGATGACCTGCTCCGAGGCAATCCTCGCAGCGCGTCCATTGGTGACCTCCGCGGTTTGCCCTGCGCTCGATTATCTGCGCGACGCATCGGTCGAAGCCAAACCCGACGACTCCGCTTCTTATCGCGAAGCCATCGTGAAGCTGAGCGACGACCCCCAGTTGTATGCCGCGAAGCAGCGCGCCTGTGCCGGCCTGCAGGAGCAATTCTACGATCGCGGCAACAGCTGGTATTCGGCAATGCGGCGTGCGCTTGATCCTTACGCACGGAAACGCTGAGCTAGGGGCCGGAAATGCGCATCGCCTATCTCACGAGCCAATATCCGGCAGCTTCGCATACTTTCATCCGGCGCGAGGTCGAGGCGTTGCGCGAGCAAGGCGTCGCCATCGATACTTTCAGCATCCGCAAGCCCGGCTCCGGCGAAGCCAGCGCCGAAGCCGACAAGGCCGAAGCTGGTCGGACATTCTATGTCCTCGCACAGTCGCCGCTCGCGATTGCCGCCGCAAATCTTGCAACCTTCGTCACTCGGCCCGCCGCCTATCTGAAGACGTTCGGTCTGGCGCTTGGTCATCGCGCTCCGGGAGCCCGCGGGCTGTTCCTTGGGCTCGCCCATTTCGCGGAAAGCGTATTGCTTGCGCGCGAATTGCGCCGCCGGAAGACGGAGCATCTTCACAACCACTTCGCGAACTCCGCTGCCACGGTCGGGCTGCTCGCTTCCCGCCTGCTAAACATCGGCTGGAGCTTCACCATGCACGGGATTTCGGAGACCGATTATCCGGCCGGGCTCATGCTCGGCCGAAAGATCGAAGCGGCTGAGTTTGTCGCTTGCGTCTCCTTCTTCGGAAGGGCGCAAGGAATGCGGCTGGTTGCGCCCGAACATTGGGAAAAGATGCACGTCGTGCGCTGCGGGCTCCCCTTCGATCAGCTGCCGCGAAGCGGACCGCGGAACTCCGAAGCAAAGACCATCATTTGTGTCGGACGACTCTCTCCAGAAAAAGGGCAGGCCGGACTCCTTCGAGCCTTTTCGAATCTTCATAAGGCGCACCCCGACATCCGGCTGCGGTTGGTCGGTGACGGTCCTGATCAAGCTTCCTTGAAAGACCTCGCGGAAGAGCTTGAGATCGCCAGCGCAGTGACGTTTCTGGGCAGACTTTCGGAAGAGCAGACACTGACTGAGATTGCGCAAGGCGACCTGCTCGCCTTGCCCAGCTTTATGGAGGGTCTTCCGATCGTCCTGATGGAGGCTATGGCTCTCGGCGTTCCCGTCGTCGCAAGTGGGGTAGCGGGCATTCCCGAACTTGTGGACGATGGGGTCACCGGCTTGCTCTTCAAGCCTTCGGACTGGGATCAACTTGCAGCGCAGATCGAGCGGCTGCTGAACGATCATGCGCTTCGCGGGGCTGTCGCTGAGCGTGGCAAGGCAAAGGTGCTGGCGGACTTCGATGCGCGCAAGTCTGCTACGCAGATTGGTCGGCTGTTCAACAAGCGGGCTGGCTCGATCGTCGCGGTGAACTGAATGAGAAAGTTGTCCCTGACGTTCGGTCTCAGAGAGGCCGTCGTGCTGGCCCTTGCCGGATGCGTGATTGCCGTGATGGTCGCGATCCGGAATCTCTAACCCTCAGCGGCCCGTCCGGAGCCAATCCCCGGGCGTCCCGCGCTTGGCGAGGCCGAGGTACATCGGCAGCTTCCACATTGCATAGAGAGGCAGGCGCGTCAGCACGCCAAGGGAAATGAATTGCCGTCCTTCACGCAGCCAGACGACGAAGATCGCCAGGAGCGCTACGACGAGCAGGCCGAGCTGAAGGACGACCGGCCACCAATCCAGCTTCAATGCCAAGGACAAGAGCGAGGCAATCGCCAGTGCGGCAACGTTCAAAAGCGCGAAGAGCGCGAGCGGCGGCACAAGGAGGTCGAGGCCTGCGAGCGCGCTCCTGACATCGCCTTTCACAACTGACTTGAGGATCAATTTCGGGGCCTGCCGCAAAGAGGTCGCGAGGAAGCCGCCTTCCCATCTGCGCCGTTGCGTGAGCGTCCCTTCCTCAGTGCTTGCGCCGCTCCAAACCGTCGCATCGCCAACGAGCTCGGGATGGTGCCCGGCTTCGGCAAGCTCGAGCCCCTGCGCCAAGTCCTCGACAATGCTCGACCGTACTTTGCCGGACGCGCTGAAGAGTCCGTACGGCATCGCCATCCCCGTCCCGGTGAGATGCACTCGTCCTGCGATCCTCTGAAGACCGCGCTGCCGGACCAGATTCTTCAGCATGAATGCAAAGGTCGAAATCTGGACCAGCGGGGGGTTCGCCTTGTCGGGCCGCAGGAGATTGACTGCCTGCGCGGGGCCTCCGGATCCGGCCGCCGATACCAATGCCATCAGGCTCGGGGAATCCATCCGGCAATCCGCGTCGAGAACGGCGAGGACATCGGGCGGATCGCTGGCCAGATGCTCGGCCGCAAATGCAAGCGCGTGGCCTTTCCCCCTCCGGTCCGCGTCATTCCGTTCGATCACTTCCACCCCGGCCGAGCGTGCAATTTCTGCCGTCGTATCCGAGCAATTGTCCGCTACGACGAGTAGCCGAACGCCTTCCGGCAATGCAGCCGTCAAGGCCGCCACCGTGTCCCCGATCACCAGGGCTTCGTCATGAGCCGGAACGATAACGACTGCCGACATCCGATTGCTGCCCGCGCACCGAAATCGACTGGCTGGAAGACCCGCGATCACTTCGACGACGAAGAATGTCGTCAACACCGCAAAAGGTGCCAGCAAGATAATCACGATCCCGATCACGAAATGTGTCCCAAATTCATCTTCGACAGCAATCCGGAAAGCTTGCGGCGGGTTTAGACTAGGTTTAGCTTTTCCTTCGCACAATCAATCAGACGAATGTGCAGAGATCGGGCACCACCTTTTGCTTTTAGCCAAGGCGCAACCTCAAGCCAGTTTTGTACGCTCGATCGGCCTCGCCGATCTGGTGCTGATAGCAGGCGTCGGAATAATCCTGCTGCCCACCATGATTCAGGTTGCCCGGTTCAACTGGACGACTGAACAAGGCGGTCACGGGCCCATCGTCCTGGCGACCGGCGCGTGGCTACTTTGGCGCGAATTGAGAAGCAGCCAAGCGGATCGGCGACCCGGGAACCTTCTGTTCGGCACAATGCTTATCGTGCCGTTTCTCGCCGTCTACGGACTGGCTCGCGTAACCGGCATTCTAGAGATCGAGGCGATCGCAATGTACAGCGCGCTGATCTCCGGCCTCTACTTGCTGCTCGGCGGAAAGCTGCTCAGATCGATCTGGTTTCCGCTAATGTATCTTGCGCTCGCTTTGCCTCCGCCGGATTCGGTCGTCGCGGCGATCACCCAACCGATCAAGATTGCGATCTCGCAATGGGCGGTCAGTCTTCTCCACGCGCTCGGATATCCAATCGCAAGTTCAGGTGTGACCATCCAGATCGCTCAATTTGAATTGCTGGTCGCGGCCGCGTGCGCGGGGCTGAACTCGATCATCAGCCTGGGTGCGATCTGCCTGTTCTATGGATATCTGCGCCACCGCAGCAATTTCCTGTCCTTTGCAGTCATTGCCCTGTCAGTGATCCCGATCGCCGTCTTCTCGAATTTCGTCCGCGTGATCATCCTGATCCTGATCACCTATTACATGGGCGAGTCAGCTGCGCAGGGATTCCTCCACGACTTTGCCGGGCTCACGATGTTTGCCGTCGCCTTGGTAACGGTCTTCGTAATCGACAGCATTTTCACGCGCGTCCTGCATCTCCGGACCGGAAGGTCCGCGCAATGAGCGACGATATCGGACGGTCCGACCGAATGATGACGAGGCGCAAGTTCGGCCTTGGCCTCGCTTTCGCATCGGTCGCCGGCATGGCAGCTGCGAGATTGCCCAACAAGAATCTGGATTATCTCGGCAAGCAGAAGCTCGAAAGCGTCATCCCGGATAAGATCGGGCGCTGGAACTATGTTTCCAGTAGCGGCTTGGTGGTCCCTCCCGAGGACCAGATGATCCGCGCGCTTTACAGCCAACTCGTCACACGCGTGTACTCGGATGGAAGCGGTCCGCCGATTATGCTTCTCGTCGCGCAAAGCGCAACGCAGACCGGCATTCTGCAAATCCATCGCCCCGAGATTTGCTACACGGCCGGCGGGTACCAATTGTCGGCGATCGAGCCGCATGTCGTTGGATTGCCCTGGGGCCGCCTTCCGACCCTCAGCATGTCGGCGACGAGTGACTCCCGAACCGAACAACTGGTCTATTGGACCCGCATCGGGGATCACCTTCCAAAGAGCTGGCGAGAGCAGCGGATGGTGGTCGCAATGGACAATCTGCGCCGGATCATCCCGGATGCGATTATGGTTCGCGTATCGACCTTCGGAAACGACAAGACGCGCGCTCTTGCATCGATGGACGAGTTTATCGTGTCGCTGATGAATTCCGTCTCGCCGCAGGTGCGGCGCGTATTCATTGCCTGAACGTCATCTCTTCGGCCAGGATTTGAATGGCCTCAGGTAGTAGATGATGAAGCCGAGCGTCGCGAGAATGAGCGGAATTGCAATGAAATGCAGTCCCTTGTTGCCGATATAATTGGCAACCGCGCATCCAAGCCCGGCACCCAGATAAAGCAGCAGCGAGTCATTTTCATGCTGCACTTCGTCGGAAGTCGAACGCTGCATGAAGAGAACTACAAGCCCGGCGAAGATCCCAACTGTGACCCAGTCGTAGACGGTTTCCATGTCCCCCCTCACCCGAATGGCCTGTGGCATGGGCGATTCCTCCATGCTATGACCTTATACCGCGCGATTTTCAAATGGTGGGGGCTTAGCGTGCGTTCGACGATACTAATTGGCGTTGGATTGGCTCTGGCCTTGTCCGCCTGCAACAAGAAGGCGGAAGGTCAAACGGTTGCGATCGTCAATGGCGAGGAAATAACCGCAGCCGAGCTCAACGCTGAGCTGACCGGTGCGAACACTCCCGTTGGCGCCGACAAGAACGCCATGCGCTCACGCGTCCTTCAGGCGATGATCGATCGCCGGCTTCTTGCACAGCAAGCAAAGACCGACGGCGTCGACAAGACACCGGAATTCCTCAACCGGCAGCGCAAGCTCACTGAAGATCTTTTGATCAGCATGCTCGCGGCGCGGCAGATCGACACGGCGCAACTTCCGTCGGACCAGGAAATCCAGAAGTTCGAGGCGAGCAGACCGCAGATGTTCGCAAATCGCGAGCAGTGGAACCTTGAGCAGCTGCGCTTCCAGATGCCGACCGACCCGGCCGTGAAAGCGAAGCTGGATCAATCGAAGACGCTCGACGATATCGCCGCCGCCCTCACTGGCGCGGGCATTACGTTCGTCCGCCAGAAGAACCGGCTCGACACGGCAATCATCCCGCCCAGCCTGTACGGCCAGCTTGCAACGGCGGCAGGTACGGAACCCTTCATCATTCCGGTGGGTAATATTGGCGTCGCGAGCATTGTCGTTTCGCGCGAGGCTGCCCCGATTACCGGCGAACAGGCCAAGTCGGTCGCGGTCGCGACAATGCGTCGGGAACAGGCGGCAAAGCTGATGCAGAACCGCCTGAAGACGGTCCGCCAATCAGCCAAGATCGAATATAAGCAAGGCTTCGCTCCACCCACCAAATAAGGGTCAGGAGCGGCTTCTAGCTCTTGGTCTTGGCTTCCGCCTGGCCATACCCGGCCGCGTAATAATCATCGACGCCATAGCCTTCGCTCACGACGCCACCACGGTACTTGTTCAGGATCACGCCAGCTAGACGCGCGTCGCCCAGCAGGTTCACTGCGTCCTGGATTTCGCGCTGCTTTGTCTTACCTTCCTCAGCGACGACGATGTAGGCGTCGAGACGGCCCATGGCCGTGGATGCGTCGTCATTCGCGAACACTGGCGGAAGATCGACTATGAAGAGGTTCTTCTCGTCCGAAACCCGCATCGATCGAAGTAGCGTCTGCGCACGCTCGCCCGCCAGCAACTCGGCCGAATGAATCTTCCCCGCCATGGTCGGCATGATCAGCAGCCGTTCGCCCTCGAGGTGATAGACCGCCGGCGCGTCCACGCCGGGCGTCCCTTGGAGATAATCGCGAAGTCCGTTTTCCGGTGCCAAGCCGAAGAAATCGCTGAGCGAGCCTCTGCGAAGATCGAGATCGACCACGTAGGTACGGAACCGCGGATCGCGGCTGAGCGACGCGGACACATTAGCGGAAATGAACGATTTTCCGACGTTCGGAGTCGCGGATACGACGCCGATCATACGCCAACCGCGCTTCATGTTCATTTCGAGCAGGCGCGCCCTGATCAGATTGAAGCTGCGCGAACGGGTATCCATGCTGTCGAAGCCGAATACGCCCCGCGCCCGAGCAGTTTCGCTATCCCACGGCACTTCCACGGCGCCTTCACGGCCCGGGATGGGGATTACGGACAGCGTCGTTGCTGGCTCAGCGCTCACGGACGACACTCCAGCCTCGTGGAACGGATTATGCAAAGCGAGCCTCACGCTTCCTGAAAAGTCCGAAGCGCTTCTTACTCGACCGGGTTTGAAGAATTGGTACCACGCCGAGGATCGGAAGCCCCATGGACTGAACCTGGGCCGGGCTCCGCATCGGCCGATTGAGCAATTCTATAAGCAGCGCGAGGATTAGCCCGAGCGCCAGCCCGGCTGCCGCTCCAGCTCCAATCACCAGCGGTCGATTTGGCCACTGCGGACGATCCGGCAGGTTCGGGGGCTCGACAAGCGACAGGCGCTCCGCACGCTGCTCGTTGGCGAGACGCGCACTACCCTGAGCCCTCATCAAGTTGCCGGCGACGGTCTTGTACTGCTCGCGAAGCCCATTGGCCTGGTTCTCGAGCTGGGACGCTCGTTCCATGATCGCAGGCGCCCTTGCCTGGCCCGCCGCGGCCACATTGGCCCGATTGACCAGCGCATCGCGAGCGGCCCGAAGCTGGGCGATCGCCGCATTATTGGCCTGGATCTGGTCCTGGACGATCGAGTTCGACGTGGAGCCGCTGTTCCGCGCCGCCTGCCTCAGGATTTCGACACGCTCTCGTGCCGCGATGACGTCCGGGTGAGAGTCGCTGTAGGTCGACTGCGCGACTGCAAGCGCGGCCTCGGCCTGCGCCAGTTGAGAATCCGATCCGCCAGTCTTGCTCTGGCGAACCAATTGCCGATTCTCATTTTCGAGGCTGGTGATCTGCGCGGTGTAGCTTCCCGTATCCATAAAGACCGGCGCGCCGGCGCCCGAAAGAACGACGCCGTTCGTCGTCTTCAGCGCAGTGATCTGCCCTTCAATCTGCTGGATCTGGGTCTGCAGTTTGCCAGCCTGATCCTGAAGGAAGCGGACGGTCATGTTGGCCTGATCCTCGACCTCGTCGCTGTCCATTCTCAGAAACTGGGTCACATAGGATTGCATCACGGCCTGAGACTTGCCCGGATCCGGGTAGTCGTAGCTCATCGTGATCGCGATGGTGCTTTCCTTGCTCGTCCCGCTCTGTCCAATGTCGCCTGCCAATGCTCCGACCGTCGTCGCCTTCCGCATCTTGTCGACGACATAGGACATTGGCTTCGTTCGACGCTCGGACGGATACAGATCGTTCTGCTCGATCAGGCTGATGAGGTCGCCGCGGCTAAGGACCTGCTCGCGAATCTTCGCGATGCGCTTCTCGATCTCACCAGCGCCCGGAGCTTCGACGATATCCGTCGAAAGGTCCTGGGACTCCACGAGCAGCGTCGCCGACGACCGATAGAGCGTAGGAAGCATGAAGGCCGTGATCAGGCCGACCAGGAACAGGACGATGAACGGCACGATCACGTACATCCGCCGCTGCCAGAGAATGGCGGGCATGTGGTTGATCAGCCAGGCACCGCCGCCTTCCGCCCGCTCGAGCGTTCCGGGCTCGATCATCCAAGATCTCCGAGACGATAGCGGAGGAATAGCGAACCGGTGAGGTCGCCATCAGGATCAGGGCCATTCTGGCGAAGCCAGCGCCCGCTCACGTCCGCTCCTCCGGAAAGGCGGCCATTGATCTTGCGGCTGTAGCTCGCCGCGATGCGGAAATAGTGCGACTTGAAGTTGCTCGTAAGCTGATCGTCGGTGACGTACCGAGTGACCCCGGTCGACAGCTGGATGGTCTGCTTGTCGTCGAGCCTCTTGTACCAATCTACGTTGACCGACGAACTATTCGAGAGCGCCGCTCGTGAAAGACTCTGCGAGCTCCGCGCAATCCGCCCACACAGCCGTTCCGTTTCCGAGCTGTGGCAAATCGATCCGTCGAACACGAGCGACGTGGAATGATCGCTCTCGCCGTCGCGTTGGAACCTCGAAAAGCTGACCCCGATGCCACCTTGGATGTCCCAATACTCGCTGAGCCGCGTGCTCAGCGTCAGCCTCGGGCTGATGATCGTCGAATGGTCGCTTGAGTTGTCATAATTGGTGCGGTCGGCCCCGACATTGAACCCAATTGAAGTTCGCTCCGACAATTGGTGATTGTAGGCGCCGTTGACGAAGACGGTCGTATAATCGTTGAGAAAATCGCCGGTGAACCAAACCCGCGATGCGCCCCCCGAAAGGGTGATGTTGGTGCGTGGTCCGGTCCGGATTGCCGCACCGCCCTGTCCGTACAAACGGTACTGACGCCCTGCGAAGGAGAAGAGATCAGGATCCTGCACCGTGACCGGCGGTGGCGGCAATGTGACGTCCGGCACTTCCGGAACGGGCGGTACGTAGAGGAAGCGATTGCTCAGCTGGCCTGAAAGATCGCCGCTGACACCGCCGGAGGCGAAAACCCGGATGGTTTCGCTCGCTTTGTATTGAGTGTCCCCGGTGACGGAGAAGATGCTCTTGAAATCATACTTGTTGAAATAAGTGGAGCCCTCGGCAAACGCCGCAATGCTCGTCGAAGCGCGCTCGCTCGACCAGGCGTGCACGCCGCGCGCTCCGAGCCGCCCGAAAGCAGATCCGTCACCGTTGAACTCCAGGAACGGATTGCTCGAGTAGCCGAGGCCCGCAGTCAGATCGATGTAGCTTGCCGACCTCTGCGGCTGCGCTCCCTCCGTCGGCTGATCCGTCGCCTGGGCAAGCGCGGGAGCGCTCCAGACTGCGAAGACCCCTGCGGTCGCGGCGAGACAGTGCTTTCGGAATGCGTTCATCACGGCACCACCAATGTATCTCCGCTCTGGATGAACGGAATGTCTGCTTCAGTGAGACCCTGTGTGTCCCCTTTGAGGACATTGCTCAAGCGAACTCGAATGGTCTGCAATTGCGTGCCTGACTTGCGCAGGATGGAAATGTTGCTCATCGACGCGAATTCGGTCGGCCCGCCCGCAATCGAAACGGCCTCCAGCGCATTGACGTAGCGGCCAGGGGTGTAGGTGCCCGGCGCCTTGACCTTGCCCACGATCGAGAACTGGTAACCATTCGGGTTCTTCACGCTTACGGTCACCTGGGGGACCGCTCCGCGATACTGTGGCTGAAGAGCTGCCGAGATGACCCGCTCCAGATCCGCGGGCAGCTGGCCAGCAGCGACGAGCTGCCCAACCAGCGGGAAAGCGAACGTGCCGTCAGGAAGGACGCGAACGGTCCGCTGAAGACGGTCGTCGCCCCACACCATGATCTCGATATCGTCGCCGGGATTGATGCGATACGCGGGACCGGCCGTGGCCTGGGCAGGCGCTGGCCGCCGCGTTTGGGCGGCGAGCGGTTGGAGCAGAACAGTGTGGAAGAGGATTCCAGCAATCAAAGCGACAAAGGCTTTACGCACCAAGGCTCCTTTCGTCAGTCCGCGCGCACACGCGAGATCGTCCGGCCGTTCAGCATGCTAGGTTACAAAACGATAACTCGCAGAGTAGTATATACAAATTATGAAGGTCCGAAGCCCGTTTTTTGCGGCTTGTTGCATTGCCGCCACGGGGCTTTCGGTAGCTCTCGCCGGCTGCAGTTCATCAGAGTCAAAAGCCCGTGCGGGCTTTGAGGAATATCAGGCCGCAGCTGCGTCAGGAGACCTGCTCGCGGCTCGCCGGGCATTGCTCGAGGTCGTTGCCGCCAAGGACGACGAGCCCGCTTATTGGGAGGAGCTCGGCAAGGTCCAGGTAGAACTGGGGTCGCTCGGCGACGCCTATTATGCTTACACCCGGGCGCATGAACTGGACCGCACGAACGCGCAGGTCCTGGCAAACTTGACACAGTTGGCGTTGCTTAGCGGCGACATCGACCTGGCGGAGAAGCAGGCTCGGCAGCTCGAGCTCATTTCCGCCGACGCACCGGCGGTCAAGCTAGCCCACGGCTATGCGGCACTAAGGCGCCAGAACCTGGACGAAGCGGATAGGCAGGCCGACGCGTTGCTCCGATCTCTTCCGTTCGAGCCGGGCGCGAAATTGCTGAAGGCGCGCATCCTCTTGGCGCGCGGTAAGCATGAAGAAGCGGCCTCGTTACTAGAAAAGCAGCTTGTCGTTCGCCCCGACGATGCGGGCTCCCTGAAGGCCCTCATGGCGCTCCACGAACGCTACGAGAATTGGCCGGGGGTGGCGTCCGCGGCAAGCCGGGTCGCACAGCTGGATCCCAAGGATATCGATGCCGGTCTGGTTGCCGTGGACGCAAGGCTTCGGTCGAAGGACATCGCCGGCGCCCTGCGAGTGGCACAGCCTTTCCTGAAGCCCGATGCGCCCGGCGAACAGGTCGATTCCGTGCTTTGGTTGTGGGCGGAGCATTGGAAGTCCCCGGAGGCAGTCGCCGCCGCCCGGCAACTCAGCAGGGCGGCCGGCCCCCAGCAGCGGTTGGCCTATGCGGGCTATTTCAATGAGGTCGGTAGCCCTCAGGACGCCATCGACCTGGCCGGCGGCGGGCCCATCCTTCCGATCAGCCTAGCCAACTCCAGCGCCAATGCCATCATCGCGGACTCGCTCGCGATCAGCGGTCGCGCTGCTGAAGCAAAGCAGATGCTCGACACGATCCTGAAGCTGGAGCCGGACCACGTCTATGCGCTGCGCGCGCGGATTAACCTCGAAATAAGAGCCGGTAGGGCAATTGCGGCGATCAGCGATGCCCAAAGGCTGGTAAGCGTTCTGCCCAAATCGGCTCGCGATCGTCTTTTGCTTGCGCGTGCGTATGTTGCTGCTGGTGACAGCCGCCAGCTGGACAGGACACTCTGGAATGCGTTTCATGAGATTCCCGCCAACCGCGACCTTTACGAGGCACTGCGTGCGCATGTCGCCAAGTCCGATGGACCAGACGCCGCCGAGGCGGTCGACGAGGAATACCGGCATCAACAGGATGCGGAGCTTGTGCGAGAATTCATCTGATGCCTCCTGCTGACGACGCAATCGTGGTGCAGAAACCAGTTGATCCGGCAGTTGAGGCGCGGGGCACTGACTCGCGCAGGCGGCCAGTTCGCTTCACATCGAACATCGTCGGACCGATCATCCTCGCGAGCGACCTCGCATGCCTTGCGCTGAGCGTTCCCATGGCTCTCATCGCCTACGACCTCCTCGTGGGCGAGCGGGTCATCTACTCTGTGCACGTTTTCGCGTTCGCCATCCTCTCGGCGAGTTTCCTGCTGATCCGCTCCTCGAGGCGCGCCTACCGCCGCACGCTCGTCAATCTGATGCATGAGGAAGGCGACGCGCTCGTCGACGCGACGGTCAGCAGCCTACTGGCGTCGGCCCTCGTCTGGCAGTTCGGGATGATCGGGAATTATTCCCGCGGTGTCAGCCTGCTGTATCTCGTCTCGCTGCTCTTCTGTCTCGCATTGTCCCGCCCGCTGATCAGGATCGGCCTCACCCGCATGGCGGCACGTGGATTGATCGAACAGCGCATCGCCTTCTACGGCGCCGATCCTCAGTCGATCGCGATGATACGCCAACTGCTGGGCGCGCTCGATCTGCCTCACCTGCGCTTCGTCGGGGTCGCGGACGACAGGCCCAAGATCGGCAAGCTCGATGATCTCAAATTGATCGGAGGCTACAAGGAATTGGCCGAGCTCGCGCGGCGAGGCGAAGTCGACCAGGTCCTGATCAGCGTTCCGAATCTGCCGACCAAGCGACTGCACGAAATCGTTGACGGGCTGAGCGCTGTTTCGGTCGACGTGTCCTTGATACCGCCGGAGGCGATCGAACTCGCCCCGGATTATCGGGTCCATCTCCTGGGATCGCTTCCAGTTCTGAACCTGTGGCAGCGGCCGTTCCGCGACATCAACCAGTTCGTGAAGCGAGGCGAAGATCTTATCCTTGGTGGGATTGCACTCGTCTTCCTTTCGCCGATCATTGGTCTCGCGGCACTTCTCGTTCGGCTCTCTAGCCCTGGCCCCGCACTGTTCGTGCAGCCGCGGGTAGGCTTCAACAACGAGGTCATCCATGTCCTCAAGTTCCGAACCATGTTCGCGGACCAGTCGGACCTCGGCGCGCGCGAGACGACGACCCGCGACGATCCGCGAGTGACTCCGGTCGGCCGGATCCTTCGCAAGCTGAGCATCGACGAGCTCCCACAGCTAATTAACGTCATCAGGGGCGACATGTCGCTAGTGGGGCCGAGGCCTCATGCGCTCGAGATGCGGGTCGGCGACCGCTACTATCAGGATGCAGTACGCGGCTACGCGGGGCGTCACCGCGTTCGACCGGGCATCACCGGCCTCGCTCAGGTCAAAGGCCTTCGCGGCGAAATCCGTTCGGTCGAGCGTGCGAAGCGAAGGGTCGAGCTGGACAAGGAATATATCGACCGCTGGTCGCTGGGTCTCGACTTCTGGATCATGATTGCGACCGTTCGCGCGGTGCTTTTCGACCGCGATGCCTACTGACCGCGAGAACTTTCTGGATGTCGCTTTCGATGTCCTTCCGGTCGATCGGTTGCTTTCCCGAATCGCGGAGACCCGGTCCGGCGCTCCGTTCCGCTACCTCGTCACTCCAAATGTCGATCACATGGTTCGTCTTCACAAGCGGAGCGCTCAGATAGACGGTCTCGAGGAGGCATATCGAAGAGCCGACCTCTGCATCTGCGACAGCAAGGTCCTGGGCATGCTCGCGAGATGGCGCGGCGTGCACCTGCCGGTCCTGCCCGGGAGCGACCTGACCTCGCTCATGTTCGACCGGGTGATCCAAAGCGGAGACCGGATTGCCATTGTCGGCGGCGACCCGGCGCTTCTCGGAGGGCTCCAGCGAGCGCACCCGAAAATTCAGTTCGTCCAGCATTGCCCGCCGATGGGCCTGATGCAGAACCCGGATGCGCGAACGGCGGCCGCAGAGTTCATTTCGGACCAGAAGGCGCGCTTCAGCTTCATTTGCGTCGGTTCGCCCCAGCAAGAAATGATCGCCGCCGAAGCAGCGAAACTTGGAACCGCAAGTGGAATGGCTTTCTGCATCGGGGCGGCACTCGAGTTCATAACCGGGCAGACTAAACGCGCTCCGGTCCTGGCCCGGCGGTTGGGGCTGGAATGGGCACACCGCCTGCTGACCGATCCCCGGCGTCTGTGGAGGCGATACCTCGTCGAAGGCCCAGCCATTTTCTTGCTCGCCTATCGATGGCGAAAGAGCGCCGCATGAAAGTCGAAGCGGCGAGACAATGGAGGACGCGCCAGCGACGGCGCTTGTTCATTGTTGGCGGAATAGGCGCAACAGTCCTCTTCCTACTTATCGGGGCAGCGATCCTGTTCTCGCAATCAGGGTCACAACCATTCGAAATCGCGCGCTCGGACAAGCCGTCCGCACTTTCGAGATCGGTGACGGTGAAATTGAACATCCCGCCCCCCGATCTCCTTCGGCCGATCTCGCCGGAAGAAGCGCTGGCTGAAAATTCGAAGCGAGAATTCTCGGAGCGGCCCGACAGCGCCGCGGCCGCCTTCACCCTCAAAGCCGACTTCACGACGCGAGAGCGCGCGCTCGAGTGCCTTACCCAGGCCGTCTATTACGAGGCAGCTGGCGACGGTGCCGACGGCGAACGAGCGGTGGCTCAGGTGGTGCTGAATCGGATGCGTCACCCTGCCTATCCGTCGAGCGTTTGCGGCGTCGTCTATCAGGGCTCGGACCGGCCGGTCGGCTGCCAGTTCACGTTCACCTGCGATGGCTCGCTCGCGAGAATTCCCATCCCGACCCTATGGAAACAGGCTGAAAGGATCGCCAGTCAGGCCCTTGCCGGAAAGGTATTCGCGCCGGTGGGCCACTCGACCCATTATCATGCCGACTATGTCCTTCCGTATTGGGCCGACTCGCTCGACAAATCGGTGCAGATCGGGCGGCACATCTTCTACCGCCTCAAAGGCGGCCTCGGCGCCATCAACGCTTTCCGCCAGCGCTACAGCGGTGCGGAGCCATTGCCGCCGTCGCCCACGACCGTGGAAGTGGCGCTGGATGCAGTTCAAAGCGCGGGGCCAATGCTGTCGGGCCCGACCGTCGAGGATCCACTTCGGGTATCGGCAGGAGAGCTGATCACCAGCGGCGAGCCCAAGCCCCAGCTCGTCGCCGACGCTCTCCAGGGAACGTTGCTGGTCGACGGCGAAGCAAGCGCATCAACCACGTCTTCCAAACCAAAATCGAAGGCTACACAGGGTTGCCCTGACGATGCGGCAAAACGGATGAAAGCGCTCTCGTCCAACGACCTTCGCGCGCAAGGAACCGGCGCCGGCTGCTGATCCGCGGCGGCCGAACGAAAACACGGTTAATCCAGTGTTTCCTACGGAGTGACGATATCTTAACTCCGGAAGCCCGAATGTGCCCCTGCTTTTGTCTGGGGAGGCAAAACAGATGGGCGAAGATTTCTCGGCCTTTAAGGCCTTGGCAGGTGGTGTCGCCGCTCTGCTGATTGTCACTATGGTGGCGCCGGAAATTACCGGCGGCCAGTTCGATCCTTTGAGGCTTTCCAAGAAGAAGGGTCGGTCGGTCGACCCCGCGCCCACCACGACCACCACCACGACTACGGACGGTAGTCTGAGCGGCACGACCACGACCACCACGTCGACGACGACCAACAGTTTCTACACCGAGGAAACGATGGTCCCCAGCAACTTCGACATCAACACGGAGCTCGTGAGTGCGACCGTCCCCGGCTCCGCCGCCCCGGACGTCGTCGGCGCGTTCCGCTTCATCTGCAATGCGGGCCAACTGCGTTACGACGATCCCATCGTCTTCCCGGGCCAGCCGGGCAAGTCGCACCTTCACCAGTTCTACGGGAACACGACCGCCGACGCCTACTCGACCTATGCATCCCTGAGGGGGGCGGGCGAAAGCACGTGCATGTCGCCGCTGAATCGTTCGGCGTACTGGATGCCCGCCATGCTGAACGGCCGCGGCAGCGTGGTCCGTCCGGATTTCGTCGCGATCTACTACAAGCGCCGACCGATCACGGATCCGAAATGCTCGCTGACGAGCGGCGACCCGCAAGCGGAGGGCAATTGCGTTCCGCTCCCGAACGGCCTGAAATTCGTCTTCGGGTACAACATGCTCGATCCGGCGAAGACTCCGACGGGGTCGCTCTACTTCAACTGCCAGGGAACTGGCGCCGTGCCCGGCACCTATCCGGATCTCGTCACGGCCGCCAAAAACTGCCCGTCGGGGGCGCAGATCGGAGCTGTCATCAAGGCGCCCGACTGCTGGGACGGCAAGAACCTCGACAGTCCAGATCACCGCAGCCACGTTTCATACGGGAGCTACGGTGACTGGGGCTATTACAAGTGTCCGTCGACGCACCCCTATGTCATACCGGCGTTCACGCTTGGTGCCTGGTACACGGTCGACGACACGCTCGACCGCTCGGGCACTTGGGAAGCCGGAAAGACCGTGACGTGGAGCCTGTCTTCGGACACAATGGCCGGAATGACCCCGTCGAAGCCCGGAACTACGTTCCATGCCGACTGGTTCGGGGCCTGGGACAATACGGTCATGAGCATGTGGATGGACAATTGCATCAACAAGATGCTCAATTGCTCGGGTGGCAACCTCGGCAACGGCAAGCAAATGAAGCAGTATGCGGGCTTCACATGGCTGGCGAGCCCGCGGCTCGTGCCCGTCCCGTAGTCATGATCATGTCGAGCGCACCCGCCAAGGTAAAGGGTCTTGCCCTGTTTGCCTTGGCGGCGGCGCTCGCGGCCTGCGGATCGCACAAGCCACCAATTACGGACATCCAGCGTGACGACGCGGAGCGTCAGGCTCTCATCCAGGCAATGAAGCATCATCCCGCGTTGGCTGACGGCGGGAACAACGCCGCGACCGGAAAACCGATCGATGTTCCGACGACAGTGCCACCGAAAGCACGGGGGGCCGACGATCGTCATGACCATCCGGAACCCAAACCAAAACCGTAGCGAAGCCATTCTTTCGGCACATCGCCATCGGCGAGGATAAAGGTCCTTTAACCCTGACCGCCTAACCATGTTGCATGACGTTTCGACGGGTCACCGCAACTCTTGAGGCCCTGCTCAGGGAGGAGCGCGGCAATGTGCTTGCACTGGCGGCGATCGGGCTTCCGATTTTCCTCGGTTGCGCGGCGCTCGCCGTGGACACAATCCAATGGGTCTACGCCAAGCGCGAGCTCCAAGCTGCCGCAGACTCCGCTGCCCTCGCGGGCGTCTACGGACTGATCCAGGCCGGTGACATGGAAGGGGCAGTCGACCGCTCGATCGCTTCGAACCCGGAACTCGATCCGCGCCGTGCGGTCACGGCGGAACAGTCCCCGGACATTTACAAGGATGATCCGTTCGCTGTCAGGGTGCGGATCGCAAGTCCTACGAGGATGACGTTCGCCTCCCTCTTCCTCAAACGTGCACCCGTAATTGCAGTCGAGGCCACGGCAACCGTTGTCGAGAATGGCGATTTCTGCGCCTTCGCCATCGGCTCCGGTTCGGAAACCGGGCTGCAGATTGATCCAAGCGCGAACGTGGAGATGGATTGCGGTCTGGCGACCAACGCGTCGTCCGCAAAGGCCATTCAGGCCGATGGCTCCGCGACAATTCAGGCCGAGAACATCGTCGCATTCGGCGGAATCGACGCAGAAGGCATCCAGTCGTCGCGCGTGCGCGCCTACAGCGTGCGGCAGAAGGACCCGCTTGCCGAGCGGGATCCGCCCTTGATCCCCAATACGGGCTGCCCGAACGTGACAATCAATGCGGACGCGGCCTCCACGAATGGCGGACGGGTAACTTTGCCCGCCGGTTGCTACGGAAACGTCCTCATCGACGGCCCGGTGCTGCTCGCCGACGGCGAATACATCCTCAATCGCGGAAACCTGGTGATCGGGCCGACGGCCGAAGTGACATGCAAGGCCTGCACGATCTTCCTGACGAGTGAGCAGGCGGCAACCGATCCCTGGTCGGTTGGCAAGGTTCAGATCGACAGCCATGCGAAGGTCAAGCTTGCAGCCCCGACCCAGGGCCCGAACGCAGGGATTCTGATCTTTCAGGACCGCCGCTCGGCAGGCGCCCACGACGAGACCGAGAACATCATCGGCGGGAACAGTTTTTCGGAGCTCAAAGGGTTGATCTATTTCCCGTCGGAGACGCTGCGCGTCGACGCGACATACACCCCCGACATTCAATGCTCCCGGTTCATTGGACGGCGCCTGATCTTCCAAGGCCGTGTCCTGATCGCGTCGGGCTGCTCGGGTTCGAGCGTCATGAATTTCCGCGGAACCGAAGTGAGGCTGGTCGGCTGACCGCCACCCATAGCGAACGCACAAACGAAAACTGCCGGCCCGAAGGCCGGCAGCTGCGTGCTCACTCAATCGAGTTTGCTTAGGCGATCTGCGCGAGCGCCGTCGTACGGCGACGGCTGCGGCGGAGAGCCGTCCCTGCCGCACCGAAGCCCAGAAGCATCATTGCCCAGGTCGCCGGCTCCGGAACGCCCGGCGGTGTGCCGGTCGTGTAGAGCGTGGCGTTCGACCAGCCGGTCGGATCGTCGAGCGTGACGAAGTCGGCGCCCTCGGTGCCGAAGTCGAACAGCCAGAACACCGAGACGTTGCCGGCGTCGCCAGCGACGTTGCCGAAGTGGGCACCGATGATGGTCAGGCCGAACATGGTCTCGCCGAAGTTCAGCTGATCGCCGTTCGTCAGCGTCAGGATCGTGTTGTCGGCAAGGGCATTCCAGTCCCCGTCGAACTGGAAGTCACCGGGAAGCGAATCGATCGCCGCCTGCTGGTTGGCGATATCCTCCGCACTGCCGTTCAGCAGGTTGCCCGAGTAGTAACCGGCGCAGGCAATTGCGTCCGGCGTCGGGAGGCTGAGGTCACAAGCCGACACAACGGTCAGCGAGTTAGTCGTGCCACCGGACGGCGGAAGATTGATCTGCCGGGTGTCCTTGGCAAGAGCCGGGGACGCGGCGGCTGCGGCCATGGAGGCAGCAGCGAGAAATTTGAAAACTGAGCGACGCATTTTTTCACCTCTTGAGTGAGCGACGACCCATCCCTGTTAGAATGAGCACCCAATCCAAACGCTAAACGAAATCTTAATGTTCCTCAACAAGATATTAACATTCTTTGTATCAAAATGGGATTCGGCTCGGTCCTAAGAGGAATGGTTGCGAGCGGGGATCGAAACTCGCTACTTAGAGGCAGCCGCAGCGTCGGAGGGGGATGAATGGCTCGCAGCTACAATATGCGGAAGCGGGTGATGGTGACCGGCGGCGCGGGCTTCCTCGGCTCCCATCTCTGCGACCGCCTGCTCGACGCGGGCCATGACGTGCTCTGCGTCGACAATCTGTTCACCGGCACCAAGGACAATATCGGGCACCTGCACTCGAACCCAAGCTTCGAGTTCATGCGGCACGACGTGACCTTCCCCCTCTTCGTGGAGGTGGATGAAATCTACAATCTGGCCTGCCCCGCATCGCCAATCCACTACCAGCACGATCCGGTGCAGACGACGAAGACGTCGGTGCATGGGGCCATCAACATGCTCGGCCTTGCCAAGCGCCTCGGCTGCAAGATCCTCCAGGCCTCGACTAGCGAGGTCTACGGCGATCCTTCAGTCCATCCGCAAAGCGAGGAATATTGGGGCCATGTGAACCCCATTGGCATCCGCTCCTGCTACGATGAAGGCAAGCGCTGCGCCGAGACCCTGTTCTTCGACTATCACCGGCAGAACGGGGTTCCGATCAAGGTTGCGCGAATCTTCAACACCTACGGTCCGCGCATGCACCCGGCCGACGGGCGCGTCGTTTCCAACTTCATCATGCAGGCGCTGAAGGGCGAGCCGATCACTATCTACGGTGACGGCAGCCAGACGCGATCCTTCTGCTACGTGGACGATCTTATCCGCGGTCTCTTGGCGCTGATGGAAACCGGTCCGGAGACGACCGGGCCGATCAACATTGGTAATCCGAACGAATTCACCGTGCGCGAACTGGCCGAGAAGGTCATCGCGTTGATCGGCTCAAGCTCTCAGATCGTGCAGGAACCGCTGCCCCAGGATGATCCGAAGCAGCGTCAGCCTGACATCACGAAGGCAAAGGAAGTCCTCGACTGGCAGCCGTCGATCGAGCTCGAGCAAGGGCTGGTGAAGACCATCGATTACTTCCGGCGGTTCGTGTGACCCACGGCCGGTGGGCCTAGTGGTGCTGACCGGCGATCCAGTGTTCGAAGCGCGTACGAAGTGAGCGACGCGAGGGAATGAAGCCCGCCTCCGGGACGTCCGAAGCAACGGGAGTCTCATAAATCTTCAGATTCTGGGGAATGCGGGGCCGGACGGTTTCGCGGCCGCGAAGTCTGTCTTCCGCCAGGTTCAGGGCCCGATGCACTTCTTCGGCGGTGAACGGCTTCATCAGGCAACCGAGGGCGAGGTCGGGCATCGGAAAGTTCGGCGCCTTGCCGCTGACGAACAGGCACGGCACGTCGAAGTCGCCGAGCCGGACGGCCGCCGAGAAGCCGGTGCTGCCACGCGCGAGGTGCAAATCAACGAGAGCGAGATCCGGTTCGAAATGCTCAGCCGCGGCGACGGCATTGTCCGCATCGTCGGCGATCGCGACGACCTTATATCGGGGATTGTCCTCCACCAGATATTTCAGCGTCGTTGCGAGCTGAGAGTCGTCCTCAACAATCAAAATCTTGAGCACCGAATTCCTCCCCATCCCCATGGAGAAAGTCACTGGATCGGATGCTCGACCGAAAATCGCCCGCTGCGAATCCCCATTGAACGAAGTTTACGACGAACCGACTCGCCGGCCCGCCCAGACGAAAGAAAAGGCCGGAACGCGCGCTGCGTCCCCGCCCTCCCCTCCTGAAAACTCGTTGAGATCAGGCGCGATAGAAGATGTGGGCGCCGATCTGGCTGACCCGCGTCAGCCGGCGTCCCCACGATGGGGCGACATAATTCGCGTGATACCAGAGCACGTCGTTCGACACGCTGGGTATCGCATTGCTCATGGCGAGACGGGCAATGCCCTGGGCCTTCCGCCAGGCCTCGCAGTCGGTGTCGACATACGGAAACTGGCCATTGCGCACGAAAGAGAACTGCCACGGCTGCTTGACGGTGGCGCACCAGCTCGACGGATAACGACCGGAAGCGGCGCGGTTCATCACGACGCGGGCGACTGCAAGCTGACCATCGAGCGTTTCACCGCGCGCCTCGAAATAGACCGCCGTGGCGAGGCAAGTCGCCTCTTCGTTTAGCGGCGCCCCGACGCTGTAGCGATCGACCAGCGCGTAGAGCGGCCAGCCGTTCTGATAGAGCCATGCAGCTTCGCGATTGATCGACGGCGCGAGGCTCATCGTGACCGCCGTCGCCGGACGAGCCTGGATGACACCGCCCGAAACCGTCGAGACGACGGCCGTGGTCGCAGTGCTCAGGCTGCTCGCGGCGGACCGCACGACCTGCGTCGCGGCGCCGAGCGGCTTTGCGGCGGCGTCGATCGTGCCCGCCGACAGCGGAGCTGCCGTAGCCGAATTGGATGCCGCAATGAGGAATAGCCCCGCAACCGCGGTCAAGCCGCGGCCCACCAAGAACCTTTTCAAATCTTTCTCTTTGTACTGGCGGTCGACCGCTACCGGGCGCTCCCTAGCGCCTCTGCGGAGTTGGTCGTCCGTCTTGCCCGGAGCCGCGCTCAATTCGCGCTGGCTCACCCGCTTCAAATCGTTAACGACCAGATAGGCGCGTCATTCGTCTAACCCAACCCAAGGGAAGGCGAGTCGAGCCTCACGCGGGTTAACCTGCGGAACTTTATGGTTAATCCTCAGCTCGACGATGGATTGGCTCGACTCACCGATCCGAAACTGCCGCTTTCGCGAAGCCGAATGCCGCGATAGTTGGTTCGGATATGGCGTATTGGCTGATGAAATCGGAACCTTCGAGCTACAGCTGGGACGATCTCGTCCGCGAAGGGGGCACGGAATGGGACGGCGTGCGCAACAATGCCGCGCGCCTGCATCTCAAGGCGATGAAGAAAGGCGATGAAGCCTTCTTCTACGCGAGCATGACCGACAAGGCCGTGGTGGGCATCATGCGCATCACCCGCGAAGCCCAACCTGACCCGAAGGATGCCGACTGGGTGTCGGTCCGGGTGGAGCCAATGAAGGCGATCGGTCCAGTGACCCTCAAGGATATCAAAGCGGAGCCCAAGCTGGCGAAGATGGAACTGATCCGTCAGTCTCGCCTGTCCGTCGCGCCCGTCCGCGACGACGAATGGAAAACCGTACTGGGGATGGCAGGCTGATGGCTGAACGATTTGAACGGCACCGCCAGCCCTGGCGGCAGGACGAGATCCAGAAGCTGCACCAGCTGGCGGCGAAGGGCATGTCGCTGAAGTCGATCGCCAAGGCGCTCACCCGCAGCGAAGAATCGATCAAGGACCGCGCCAAGATCGACAAGCTGAAGATCTCGAAGCTTCGATAGCTGCCGACAGCGATCAACCTTCGATAAGTATAATCCCGATCAAGAACAGGGCATTGCCATCTGCCGGTGTTCCGATTCCCGGCAGGTGTCGTCCTCGTCTCACCTCGGGAGAGACCGCAATGATTCGTTTTCATTCAATTGCTACCGGCGCAGTTGCTGCTGCGCTCATCGCTTCAACTCTGTTCGCCGCGCCGGCGCTCGCAACGCCCGGATCCGGGTTTGTGCCCTCGCCTATCGTGAGCGGAACGTTCGGCACGCTCAGCATCAACACGTCGAAAGACAAGACAGACAAATGGGGTCTGATCCTGAAGACTCTCGACGACACCGATATCAGCTCGGATCGGCTGACCGTCCAGGCAGGCGGCTACAGCGGTTGGCATGCCCATCCGGGACCGGTCTTCGTGACCGTCACTCAGGGCAGCATCGTATGGTATGATGGTTCAGATCCGCTTTGCACCGGGAAAGCATACAGCGCGGGGCAATCCTTCATCGAAGACGCCTACGTCACGCACAATGCAACCAGCGCGAGTGGCGCCGAATTCATCGCCATCGCTATCAAGCCAGTTGGGTTTCCGGGACCGGCATTCCGCCTCAATCGCGACAAGCCCAACAACTGCAGCTTCTAGCGGGTCATATGCGGGGGCGGCGTCCGGCCGCCCCCAGTGCACCGACCTGCTCCCCATTGTTGATTTGCCGTGTTACGCCCGCTCGATGAGTAATTGAGGGGGCATTCATGATCTTGCGTCGGCCGTCCGTGTTCGCCTTTGTGCGTTCGTTGCTTCTTTCCGGAAGCGTCCTTGCCGGTGCCGCCTTGGCGCAGAACGCGCCCATCCTTCAGCCCGGAGCACCGGGACAGCCGACTAGGCCGATCAATCCGCAGGATGCGATCCGCATCGCCGACACGCGCTTCTCGCCCGACGATGTCCGCTTCATGCAGGAGATGATTACCCACCACCAGCAGGCCATCGACATGGCCGCTTTGGTGAAGGATCGGACGAACCGCCAGGAAATCATCGCCGTCGCGCGCCGCATCGACGCCTCTCAGGCCGACGAGATGAAGTTCATGAAGACCTGGCTCCGCGAGCGCGGCCAGTCGGAGCCGGACGCGCATGCGATGCACAGGATGCACGCCGCCGCTGCCGGCGATGCAGGTCATGAAGTGCCAGGCATGGCGACGCCGGAGCAGATGGCGGCAATGGCGGCCGCCAAGGGCCTCGCCTTCGATCGCATGTTCCTGCAGCGGATGATCGCCCACCACGAGGGCGCGGTGACGATGGCGAACAAGCTGCTCGACCGTCCCGGCTCTGCCTACGATCCGGTCCTGTTCGAGTTCGTCAACGAGGTGATCAACGACCAGAAAGCCGAGATCAAGCGCATGGACGCGCTGGTTCCGGCTCTGGCGGAAGATCCACGGTCAAGCCTCAGCGCAGGCTTCGCGAATGCCGGCCAGGCGATCAGCAATCTCAAGCTCGTCGCGTCCCTGCCCAAACCCACCGGCTTTCTTGACCCGGCCAACCCTGCCGGTCTCCCACCCGAAGCGCCCGCCAAGGACAAGAAGGCCGGAGCCGACAAGAAGGCCGACGAGGACAAGGCGAAAGACGAAGAGCATGAGCGCTACCCGCTGCTCAGCTTCGCCAACACGGACATGGCCTTTTCCGGGAATATCCTGGCGGTCGGCAATTACCACGGCTTCAACCTGTACAACCTCGACACGGGAGGCACACCGCAGCTGATCAGCTCGACGATCTGCCCCGGCGGACAGGGCGATCTCTCGATCGTCGGCAATCTCATGATCATGTCGGTCGAGCAGACGCGTGGCCGGATCGATTGCGGACGCCAGGGCGTGAGCCAGGACGTGAGCCCGGAGCGGTTCCGCGGCCTACGGATCTTCGACATCAGCAATCCGGCGCTGCCTGTTCAGGTCGGACAGGTTCAGACCTGCCGCGGCTCGCACACCCACTCGGTCGTCTCCGGGCCCGACAAGGACGGCTCGATCATCGTCTACGTTTCCGGAACATCCTCCGTCCGGAAGGAGCAGGAGCTCCCGGGCTGTGTCGGCGAAGTGGCCGGCGACGCCCGCACGGCCCTGTTCCGGATCGACGTCGTCGAGATTCCAGCCTCGAACCCTGCCCGTGCGCGGATCATCGACAGCCCGGCGGTCTTCGCGGACCCGGCGACGGGGAATCTCGCGGGTCTTTACCGGGGCGACGACCACGAAGACCCGACCCACTCGACCGCGCGGACCGACCAGTGCCACGACATCACCGTCTTCCCGAGCCGCAAGCTCGCGGCGGGAGCCTGCTCGGGCAACGGGATCATCTTCGACATTTCGAACCCGCGGAAACCCAAGCGCGTCGACGCAGTGTTCGACCCCGGCTTCGCCTACTGGCACTCCGCGACCTTCAACAATGACGGGACCAAGGTCCTCTTCACGGACGAGTGGGGTGGCGGCTCACGCCCGAGGTGCCGCGTGCAGGATCCACGCAACTGGGGCGCCGATGCCGTCTACGACATCGTCGACGACAAGCTTCGCTTCCGCAGCCACTACAAATTGCCGGCAGCGCAGTCTGAGCAGGAGAATTGCGTCGCGCACAACGGGTCGATCATCCCCGTCCCGGGCCGCGATATCTTCGTCCAGGCCTGGTACCAGGGCGGCATCTCGGTCATCGACTTCACGGACTCAACGAAGCCGGTCGAGATCGCCTATTTCGACCGTGGCCCGATCGACAAGGAGCATAACGTCCTTGGCGGCTACTGGTCGGCCTATTGGTACAACGGCCGCATCTACGGAACGGAGATCGCGCGCGGGCTCGACGTGCTTGCGCTCACCCCAAGCGCACAACTGACGCAGAACGAAATCGCCGCGGCCGCGCTCGCCGATTACGGCGGCCGATTCAACCCGCAGCAGCAATTCGCCGTGACCTGGCCCGACCATCCCGTGATCGCCCTCGCCTATCTCGATCAGCTCGAGCGAGCGAAGGCGCTTCCCCCCGAGCAAGTCGCCACGCTCAGGCAGGCACTGACGCAGGCTGCCGCGGAGGTCGGCCAGAAGAAGTCCGACGCGCAGCTCGCCTCGCGAATCGGCGGACTGGCTTCAGGCGTACCCACGTCGAGCAGCGATCCGGCTACGGCAACGCGCGCCTCGGCGCTGCGCCAGGCCCTCGGAAAGATCGCGGAACGGCTGCGATAGTCAGACGCCCTAGGCCGCTTCCATCTTCCGCGACTGGCGCTTGCGCTCGTGCGGATCGAGGAAACGCTTGCGGATGCGCACGACCTTGGGCGTGACTTCCACCAATTCGTCGTCCTGGATGTAGGCGATCGCCTGTTCCAAGGTCATCCGGCGCGGCGGGGTCAGGCGGATGCCCTCGTCCTTCGGTCCGGAGGCGCGGAAGTTGGTGAGCTGCTTGGACTTCAGCGGGTTGACCTCGAGGTCGTGGATCTTGGCATTTTCGCCGATGACCATGCCTTCGTAGAGATCGTCACCCGGCGAAATGAACAGGATGCCGCGATCTTCCAGTGCATTGAGGGCGTAAGCGACGGCCTTGCCCTGTTCCATCGAGATGAGGACGCCGTTCTGGCGGCCGCTGATCGGGCCCTTGTGAGGACCGTATCTCTCGAACAACCGGTTCATGATGCCGGTGCCGCGCGTATCCGACAGGAATTCGCCGTGATAGCCGATCAGGCCGCGTGACGGCGCGCTGAAGATCAGGCGCGTCTTGCCGCCGCCCGACGGACGCATGTCGGTCATCTCCGCCTTGCGCATTGCCATCTTGTCGATGACCGTGCCCGAGAATTCGTCGTCAACGTCGACCACGACCGTCTCGTAGGGTTCTTCGAGACCGTTCGGGCCGTCGCGGAACAGAACGCGAGGGCGGCTGATTGACAGCTCGAATCCTTCGCGACGAAGAGTCTCGATAAGCACGCCGAGCTGAAGCTCGCCTCGACCGGCGACCTCGAAGCTGTCGTTGTCGCGTGCGGTCGTGACTCGGATGGCGACATTGCCCTCCGCTTCGCGCTCCAGCCGGTCGCGAATCACGCGGCTCTGCACCTTGTCGCCGTCGCGGCCAGCATAGGGGCTGTCGTTGACCGAGAAGCTCATCGCCAGCGTGGGCGGATCGATCGGCCGCGCTTTCAAGGGCGCACTTACCGCCGGATCGGCGAAGGTGTTGGAAACGGTCGCCTTGATGAGTCCGGCGATGGCGACAATTTCGCCCGCTTCGGCGCTCTCGACCGGCACCCGCTCAAGGCCGCGGAATGCGAAGACCTTGGTCGCTCGGCCTTCCTCGACGACATTGCCGTCCACGTCGATCGCCTTGATCGGCATGTTCGTGGTCAATTTGCCGCTCTCGATCCGCCCCGTGAGAATTCGGCCGAGGAACGGATCGCGGTCGAGCAAGGTGGCGAGCATGCGGAACGGGCCCGCGTCGACTCGCGGCGGGGGGACATGGCTGACGATGGTGTCGAACAGCGGCGTCAGGTCGCCGGAGCGGACATCGTCGGAAAGGCCCGCGTAGCCGGCGCGGCCGCTGGCATAGAGCGTCGGGAAGTCGAGCTGCTCGTCATTGGCTTCGAGGTTCAGGAACAGCTCGAACACTTCGTCGAGCACTTCGGCCGGGCGCGCGTCCGGACGGTCAATCTTGTTGACGACGACGATCGGCTTCAGACCCAGCGCCAGCGCCTTGCCCGTGACGAACTTGGTCTGCGGCATCGGTCCTTCGGCCGCGTCGACCAGCAGGATAACACCATCGACCATGCTGAGGATTCGCTCGACCTCGGCGCCAAAGTCGGCGTGGCCCGGCGTGTCGACGATGTTGATGTGGGTGCCATGCCAGTCCACCGAGGTGCACTTGGCAAGGATGGTGATCCCGCGCTCCTTTTCGAGGTCGTTCGAATCCATCGCCCGCTCCTCGACACGCTGGTTGTCGCGGAAGGTGCCCGACTGGCGGAAGAGCTGGTCGACAAGGGTCGTCTTGCCGTGATCGACGTGGGCGATGATCGCCACGTTTCGGAGCTTCATGATTTATCCCGGAAAATGTGAGCCGCGCACATAGTGAATGAGCGACGATGTTGCAACGCAACGAGGAAACGCCCTTCGCCGTCAAGCGTTTATGGCGCGAAACCGTCAGCGAAGGAGAGTTATCATGCCTCGCGGTGCGTACACTGAGAAGCAGGACCGCAAAGCCGAGCATATCGAGGAAGGCTACGAGAAGCGCGGCGCAAGCAAGAAAGAAGCCGAGCGCCGGGCCTGGGCGACCGTCAACAAGCAGGACAAGGGCGGCAAAAACAGCGGCTCAGGCCGTTCAAGCAGCCGCAGCGCGGCAGCGAAGAAGGGCTGGGAAACGCGGCGCCGCCGCGGGAACGGCTAGGTCTTAGCTACTTCGCGCGCTCGAGGATTTCGACGGCGCGCTCGATCGCCCGAACTTCGCTCGGCGCTAGCCGTTCGAGCTTGCTCGCGAGGGCCCCGGATTCGGACGGCTGCTGAAGCACGTCCCGCCCGGCCTGCGTAAGCCGCATGGCCAGCCTGCGGCGATTGTCCGGGTCGGCGGCCCGCTCGACCAGGCCGACTCGCACCAGCGCATCGACCGAGCGGCTGACAGCCGGAGCGCCTCGCCCGACCGTCTTCGCCACCTGATTGAGAGTGGCGGGCTCATTCGAAGCCACCGCGGACAGGAGAATGCGGCGTGCCCGATCCGTGCGTTCGGCCGGCCCGTCCGCAAGGAAGAGCTGCGAAACCGCTACGTAACGAGCCGCGACAGCGGCCGGTGAAGAGCCCCACAACATGATTGCAGAGTAGCAAAGGTTTGCCGCTTGGCAAGTTTGTAGCTAGCAAGCTGCCGTGCAGCCGAAACCGAAGCTCCCCCGCAACGTCTGGATTCTGGGTTTCGTTAGCCTGCTGATGGACCTCAGTTCGGAGATCTACCACGCGCTTCTTCCGGCCTTCATCACGGTCACGCTCGGGCTTCCGGCGGTAGCGCTCGGGGCCATCGACGGAGTCGCGGAAGCGACCGCCAGTTTCGCCAAGCTCGCGTCCGGCCGGCTTTCCGACCGCAGCCGGAAGCGGAAGCCCTGGGTGCTGCTGGGCTACGGTCTGGCCGCCCTGTCCAAGCCCCTCTTCCCAATCGCCCACGGAGCATTGGAGCTCATGGGCGCGCGTTTCGCCGATCGTGTCGGTAAGGGAATTCGCGGTGCCCCGCGCGATGCGATCATTGCAGACGAAACGCCGCCGGAAATACGCGGGCGGGCATTCGGATTGCGACAGGCGCTGGACACGGTAGGCGCCCTGATCGCACCACTCGCGGCGATCGGACTGATGTATCTCTTCCTCGAGAACATCCGCGCGGTCTTCTGGATTGCGGCAATCCCCGCCGCTTTGTCCTTCCTACTGGCTTTCGCGGCAGTGAAGGAGCCGTCGGTTCACCTTCCGGACGGCAAGCAGCAGCCGCTTTTCAGTGGCTTCCGCGATCTCGACAAGCCCATGCGCCGGCTCTTGGCAGTGACCTTCCTGTTCTCGCTTGCCAGGTTTTCCGAAAGCTTTCTCATCCTCCGGGCGCTCGACATCGGCGTCTCGGTCACTTTGTCGCCGCTGGCCCTGGTCGCGTTCAACCTCGGCTTCCTCGCGCTCGCCTATCCCGCCGGAGCGCTGAGCGACCGGCTCAGCCCACGCCGGATCTTGATGGCCGGCATGGGTGTCCTCGTGGCGGCCAACCTCCTTCTGGGCCAGGACATTGGCGTCGTCGGACTGGTTGTCGGAATCCTGCTTTGGGGAGCGCACATGGCCCTGACGCAGGGCATTTTCTCGCGGATGATCGCGGACGCAGCGCCCGACCACCTTCGCGCAACGAGCTTCGGCGCCTTCTACTTCGTCAGCGGCATCGGCACGTTGGTCGCAAGCCTCGCCGCTGGCTTCATCTGGGATCGCGACGGCGGGTCGATGACCTTCCTCGCCGGAGCCGGCGCGGCCGCCGTCGCCCTCGCAATGCTCAGCCTTCTTGGAGAGTCTCGCCGCGGCCCTGCCCGATAACCACGGGCTCATGGTGCGGAGCCTTGAAAGGCGGCATTCGGGCCGAACCGCGCCAACGGTCGATGAACTGGTGCTTCAGCGCAGCGGCAACGTGCAGCACGATGAGCGCGACCAGCAAATAGGCGGCGATCTCATGCACTTCTCCCGCCATCTCGCCGGTACTCTTGCTTATGCCGGGGATCACGGGGATCGAAATGCCCCCAATCAGCGGCGTCGTGGGGCCGTTCGCAAAGCCAGACACGGCGGTGAAGCCGACGATCGGCATGGCGATGAGCAGGGTATAAAACAGACGGTGGTTCCAGACGGCGGCAAAGCGCTCGAACGCCGATAGCTCAGGCGGAAAAGGCGGCGGCGGGTTCTTCACCCGATAGGCCAGCCGAGCGAGCACCAGCAGCAGGATCAGCGCTCCCACGCTCTTGTGCCAGATGAAAACCCCGTCGCGACCCGGACCCGGCTCGGATAGCCCGAACCGGAAGCCGAGATAGGCCTGCAACAGGACCAAGGCGGCCGTGATCCAGTGGAATGCGACGGCCGCATTCGAATAGCGTAGCACCGCGCGCTGTGGAGCGGTTTCGGGGACGCTCGTCATCGGCTTCTCCCTTCAATCGGAGAGAAAACGCGGTCGGACGGGAGGGGTTCACCCTAGCGAGTGAACTTCTCTCCGGCGGCTGCCTTGTCGAGCAGCAGCTTCGAGAAGCTGAAGTCGCTTCCCATCCGCTCTTCTTGCCGCTTCAGTCCTTCGACGATGTTCTGAAGGCCAACCGTGTCGGCCCAGAACATCGGGCCGCCGCGATAGACCGGCCAGCCGTAGCCGTATACCCACACGACATCGATGTCGGAGGCGCGCTGCGCCATGCCTTCCTCGAGGATCTTCGCGCCCTCGCTGACCATCGTGTAGAGCGTGCGCTCGACGATTTCCTCGTCGCTGATCTGGCGGCGCTCGACGCCTTGCTTGGCGGCGAAATCCTCGATGATCTTCTGGACGAGCGGCGACGGCGTCGGGCGGCGCTTCTCGTCATAGTCATAGAAACCAGCGCCCTTTTTCTGGCCCCAGCGGTCGATCGCGCACAGCGCATCGCGGATATTCTCGATCCGGTTCGGGTCGCGGTGCCAGCCGATGTCGACGCCGGCGAGATCGGCCATTTGGAACGGGCCCATCGGCATTCCGAACTCGACATGGACACGGTCGATCTGCTCCGGCGTCGCGCCTTCGAGCAGAAGCTTGGTCGCCTCGACCTGCCTCGGCATCAGCATGCGGTTGCCGATAAAGCCGTGGCAGACGCCCGCGACGACCGCCACTTTCCGGATCTTCTTCGAAAGGCCCATGACCGTGATCAGCACGTCCGGCGCCGTCTTCGCTCCGCGAACGACCTCCAGCAGCTTCATCACATTGGCCGGCGAGAAGAAATGCATCCCGACCACGTCCTGCGGTCGCGATGTCACCGCGGCGATCTCGTCGATGTTGAGGTAGGACGTGTTGGAAGCGAGGATCGCGCCCTGCTTCACCGTCTTGTCGAGCCGGGTGAAGATATCCTTCTTCACGTCCATCTGCTCGAACACCGCCTCGATGATGAGGTCGCAATCGGCCAGCGCTTCAAAGTCGAGCGTGGGCTTCAGCAGGCCCATCGCCTTCTCAACCTGCTCGCCGGTCATCCGGCCCTTCGCAGCGGTCGCTTCGTAATTCTTGCGCATCACGCCCGACCCGCGGTCGAGCGCCTCCTGGTTCATCTCGAAGATCGTCACGGGGATGCCAGCCGACAGGAAGTTCATCGAAATGCCGCCGCCCATCGTGCCGGCGCCGATCACGCCGACCTTCTGGATCGTGCGTGGCTGGGTGCCTTCGGGAAGGTTTTCGATCTTCGCAGCCTTGCGCTCGGCGAAGAAGAAATACTGCTGGGCGCGCGATTGCACGCCGCTCATCAGCTCCATGAACAGCTTGCGCTCCTCGATGACGCCTTCCGCGTAGGGCTTCTTGCAGGCGAACTCGACGGCCCGGATGTTCGCGTCCGGTGCGTCGAAGCCGCGAAACTTGCGGGCGTTTTCCTTGCGGAAATCCTCGAACACCGAAGGGTCGCACTCGTTGATCTTGTATTCGCGCTCGCTGCTCTTCGGCAGTGGGCGAACGTCGCGCACTTCCTCCGCATAGCCGACCGCGTGCGGAATCAGATCATCCTCGATCAGCCGGTCGACGAGACCGCAGGCGAACCCGTCCCTGGCGCCGATCGGATTGCCGGTCGCGCACATCTCCAGCGCCTTTCGAACACCGGCGACACGCGGAAGCCGCTGCGTCCCGCCAGCTCCCGGCAGCAGTCCGAGCTTCACCTCAGGCGTCCCCAACTTCGCCGAGGGAAGTGCCACGCGATAGTGACAGCCAAGCGCGACCTCGAGACCGCCGCCGAGCGCGGTCCCATGAATCGCCGCCACCACCGGCTTCGAACACGCCTCTATCCGATCCACGACTTCCGGCAGCCAAGGCATGACCGGCGGCTTGCCGAACTCGGTGATGTCCGCGCCGGCGAAGAAGGTCTGGCCCTCACAGGCAATCACCACCGCCTTTACCGCATCGTCGGCCTCGGCCTCCTCGATCGCCGCGACCAGCCCTTGCCGGACCGCAGCGCCAAGCGCGTTCACCGGTGGATTGTTCGACAGGACGATCAGGACGTCGCCGTGGCGCTTCGTCGAAATCGGGCTGGTGGTGGCGGGATTGTCCTCTGTGACCGTAGCCATGATGCTCTCCAATGAATCTTTAGAACGTGCAGCCGTAGGCTTGCCGCGTGAAGGGGTGGCTGATCGAAAGTCCGCCGTCGGCAACCAAAGCATGGCCGTTGACGTAGCTGGACTCGTCGGACGCCAGGAACAGCGCAACCTGCGCGATTTCATTGGGCTCGCCGCCGCGCCGGAGGGGGTTGAGCTGGCCGATCATCTCCTGCTTTCCGGCAGCGCGAGCCATGTCGTAGATGCCCTGCGTCATGCCCGTCTCGATCAGGCCGGGGCAAATGGCGTTGACGCGTATGTTGCTGTCGCAAAGCTGCGCCGCGGCGGTTTTCACCAGGTTGATGACGCCGGCCTTAGACGCCGAATAAGCGACCCCGCCCGCCCCTGCCCGAAGACCCGCGACAGACGCCGTGCAGACGATTGATCCGCCGCCGCGCTGCTTCATGTGCGGAGCGGCATATTTGATCGCCAGCCAAGGCCCGATCAAATTGACCCGGAGGATTTCCTCCCAGTCCGCGGAGCTCTGCTCGAACAGGCCGGCCAAGCCGCCGGAAATGCCGGCATTGGCGAAGAAGATGTCGACCCCGCCATGATCGGCGACCGTCTGCTCCACAAGCCGCTCGACGTCCGCCTCGGAGCCCGCATCGACCGAGACAACGTCCACGCCCTCCGCGCGGTCGGCAGCAACGACCGTCGCGCCTTCCGAGCGGAACAGGTCGGCCGCCGCCTCGCCAATGCCAGACGCGGCGCCGGTGATGATCGCGACCTTGCCTTTAAGCCGGGGCATGCTTGGCGAACTCCATTTTCGCGATGGCGCGGTTGTGAACCTCATCGGGCCCGTCGGCGAGCCGAAGCGTGCGGATGCCCGCCCAGCTTGCGGCAAGGGGTGTGTCCTGGCTGACACCCGCCGCACCGAACGCCTGCACGGCGTCGTCAATGATCTTCAGGGCCATATTCGGCGCCTTCACCTTGATCATTGCAATCTCGGCCTTGGCGGCCTTGTTGCCCGCCTTGTCCATCAGATCGGCGGCCTTCAGACAGAGCAGCCGCGTGCAGTCGATCTCGATCCGTGCCTCTGCAACCCGCTGCTCCCAGATGCTGTGCTCGCTGATCTTCTTGCCGAAGGCAACGCGGCTCTGCAGCCGCTTGCACATCAGCTCGAGCGCCTCCTCCGCCGCACCGATCGTCCGCATGCAGTGGTGGATGCGACCCGGCCCGAGCCGCCCCTGCGCAATCTCGAAGCCCCTGCCCTCGCCCAGCAGCAAGTTCGCTGGCGGGACCCGCACATTATCGAGCTTGATCTCCATGTGCCCGTGCGGCGCATCGTCATAGCCGTAGACGGTGAGGTGCCGCTCGATCGTCACGCCTTCCGCGTCCAGCGGCATCAGGATCATCGACTGCTGCTGGTGAGCCTTCGCCGACGTGTCGGTCTTGCCCATCAGGATCGCGACCTTGCAGCGCGGATCGCCCGCGCCGGACGACCACCATTTCTTGCCGTTGATCACATATTCATTGCCGTCGCGGCGGATCTCGCACTGGATGTTGGTCGCGTCAGACGACGCAACGCCGGGCTCCGTCATCAGGAAGGCGGAGCGGATCTCACCGCGCATGAGCGGGCTCAGCCACTCGTCCTTCTGATCCCGCGTGCCGTACCGATGCAGCACTTCCATGTTGCCCGTGTCAGGGGCCGAGCAGTTGAAGACCTCACTTGACCAGTGAATCCGCCCCATCTCCTCGGCGCAGAGCGCATATTCGAGGTTGGTGAGCTGCTCGCCCTCGAACGGGAAGCTCTCGTCGACGTGCTGGAGCGCACCGCCCGGGGGCATGAACAGGTTCCACAGGCCCGCCTCGCGAGCCTTCGGTTTCAGCGCCTCGATGACCTCAATTACTTTCCAGCGATCGCCGGTTTTCTGATCGCGGTGGTAATCTTCGACTCGCGGGCGGACTTCGGCGTCCATGAAATCGCGGACGCGATTGCGGAAAGAAGCCTGTCGTTCCGTAAGGTCAAAGTCCAAGGCGTTGCCTTTCCTTGTCCCGCATGCGCTTTTGCGGCTGATTTCCGCTAAGCTTGGGGCGCTTGGGCTGCAAGGGATAGGCGATGGCGCGCGACGATCCGCAGACCGATCATTGGGACGTGATCATCGTCGGAGCCGGTATTTCCGGCATCGATGCCGCGTACCGCCTGAAGACCCGCTGCAAAGGCAAGAGCTGGCTAATCCTCGAGGCGCGAGACCGGATCGGAGGCACCTGGGACCTGTTCCGCTATCCCGGCGTCCGCTCGGACTCGGACATCTTCACTTTGGGCTTTCCCTTTCGCCCCTGGCCGTCGGACCAGGCGATCGTCGAAGGCGCCGCGATCCGCGATTATGTGGAGGACACGGCGCATGAGTTCGGCATCTTCGAGCACATCCGGTTCGGCCACCGGGTCGTCGGTGCTTCCTGGTCCTCGGACGATGCGCGCTGGACGGTCGAAATCGAGCATCGGGGCCAGACCCGCCGACTTACCTGCTCCTTCCTTTTCTCCTGCGGCGGCTATTACGACTACGAGGCCGGCTATCGTCCCGAATGGCCAGGCGAAGAGGATTTCCGCGGGCGAATCGTCCATCCCCAGGCCTGGCCTGAAGACCTCGACTACGCCGGCAAGAACGTGGCGGTGATCGGCAGCGGCGCGACCGCGGTGACGCTCGTGCCATCGCTCGCCCAGAAGGCCGCGCATGTGAAGATGGTGCAGCGCTCGCCGAGCTATATCGTCGCCCGGCCCGCGCGCGACCGAATTGCGGGCCTTCTACAGCGGGTCCTGCCGCGAAAAGTCGCCCATTCGGCCATCCGGTGGAAAAACGTCCTGCTGACGATCTACATGTACTCGCGGGCGCGGAAACGGCCGGAGCGCGCGGCCGCCTTCATCAAGCAGCTGATCCGCAAGGAGCTCCCCGACGGCTACCCTGTCGATCGCGACTTCACGCCACCCTACAAGCCCTGGGACCAGCGCCTCTGTCTCGTCCCGGACGGAGACCTGTTTGCTTCGATGCGATCGGGCAAGGTTTCCATCGCCACCGGCGCCGTCGAACGTTTCACCCGTAAGGGGCTTCACCTCGCAACCGGCCAAGAGGTCCCGGCCGACATCGTAGTCACCGCCACGGGTCTCGTCGTGAAGCTCTTCGGCGGCATCGACCTGACCGTCGACGGCGAGCAGGTCATCCCCGGGGAACGCCTCATGTACAAAGGCATGATGCTGAGCGGCGTCCCCAATTTCTTCCTGTCATTCGGCTACACCAACGCATCCTGGACCTTGCGCAGCGACGTTACCGCGCGCGCCGTCTGCAAGATCCTCAACCACATGGCCCGCCGGGGTTTTGATGTCTGCACTCCGCGGGAGCCAAAGAAAAGGCTGGAGCGCATTCCGGTCATCTCCTTCAGCTCCGGATACGTGCAGCGAGCGCTCCCCTCACTCCCGAAGCAGGGAAACCGCCAGCCATGGCTCGTCCCACAGAACTACGTGAAGGACCGCCTCGCCATGCGCTTCGTGCCTGTGGACGCGGACCTGGAGTTCAGCCGCAACGCTACCGCCGTTCGCGCGTAATGGCTTCCATGAAACGCTGCGTCCTCCCCGCCCTGTTCCTCGCCGCCTGCTCTCAACAGATCCCGAAGGATGAGGTTGCAAACGCCCCGGAAACGAACCTGCCTGCGACCAATACGCAGGCTCCGGAAGCACCGCTGAACCCACCGGCTCCGGGCGAGCCCGGAGGATTGCCTGACGACCGCACTCCGGTCTCGGAAGGCCCGATCGACCCGAAGAGCGCCCAGGGCGCCGGCCAGGTCCTTCAGACTTATTTCGCTCTAGCCGAGCAAGGAAAGGCCGCCCCAGCGAACAAGCTCTGGTCCGAAGGCGCCGACAAGCTCGACCTGAGCAAGTATCGCGAAATCCACGCGAACATCGGCGCTCCAGGAGGCATGGAAGGCGCGGCTGGCTCCAGCTACGTCGACTATCCCGTTCAACTCTACGGGCGCACGAAGGACGGCAAGGAGTTCAACGCGCGCGGCACGATGACGCTTCGCCGCGTGAACGACGTGCCCGGCTCAACCGAAGAGCAGCGCAAGTGGCACATCTACAAGGCCGACTTCTCCTAAGCCGACCACAGGCGGCCATTAACGACAGCTAGACGGCAAGTTATTGTGTGCGGTTAGGAACCGTGCGAGCCTGCGACCGTCCGCCCGCCGAGTCTCGCAGGTCGACGCGTGCACGCTTGCGGGGGGCGCAGCGCATGAAAGCTCGGGCCGGTGATCGCGGCAGACAGCCGCGATGATCTTCAATTCGCTGACCTTCCTGGTGTTCTTCGCGCTCGTGCTGGCGATGCACAACGCGCCTTTCTTCAGCTGGCACCAGAAGAAGATAAACCTGCTGGTCGCGTCCTACCTGTTCTACGCGGCGTGGAACCCGCCGTTCGTCATCCTTCTCTGGGTGTCGACCGTCGTCGACTGGTGGGCGGCACAATGGATGGTGCGCGCCAAACACCAACGGACGCGCAAGATCTGGATGATCACGTCGGTTGTCGTGAACATCGGCATGCTCGGCTACTTCAAGTACGGCGAGTTCCTGCTCGAGAATTTCGTCACGCTCGCGGCCTCGGTCGGCATCGCCTACCAACCGCCCAAGTGGGACATCATCCTGCCGGTCGGGATCAGCTTCTATACCTTCGCGACCTTGTCCTACACGCTCGACGTCTATCTGCGCCGCGCAAAGCCGGCCCAGCACTTCCTGGATTATGCGCTCTTCGTGACCTTCTTCCCGCACCTCGTTGCGGGTCCCATCATGCGGCCGACCGAGTTGGTGCCGCAGTTCGCGAGCAAGCGCAGAGCGACCGCGCATCAATTGTACTTCGGCCTGTCGCTTATGATCCTCGGCCTGTTCCAGAAGGTGGTGCTCGCCGACGGCTTTCTCTCGCCGGTGGTCGAGAAAGTCTACGATGCGCATGAGGGCGTCCCGATGGCGCTGGACGCATGGGTCGCGACGCTGGCGTTCAGCGGCCAGATCTTCTGCGACTTCGCCGGCTATTCGACGACCGCCATCGGCGTTGCGATGTGCCTCGGCTTCGCAATGCCCGACAACTTCCGCTTCCCCTACGCGGCGGTCGGTTTCTCAGACTTCTGGCGACGATGGCACATCACGCTGTCGAGCTGGTTGCGCGACTATCTCTACATTCCGCTTGGGGGGAACCGGCACGGTCCCGTGCGAACCTACACGGCGCTGATGGGCACAATGCTGCTCGGCGGGCTTTGGCACGGTGCAGCCTGGACGTTTGTCGTCTGGGGCGGGCTGCACGGGACCTATCTTGCCGTCGAGCGCTGGCTGAAGGCCCGGTTCGCCGGATGGACCCCCGGACCGCTGGCATTCGTGGCTCTCGGATTGATGACCTACGTGCTCGTCAACATCACCTGGGTGTTCTTCCGGGCGAAGACCTTTGGTGGGGCATCGACGATGCTTCAGTCGATGGCCGGCCTGGCCGAGAAGCCGATCCCGATGATTGCGCTCCTGCCGATGATCTACGCCATGCTGATCATCTCGGCGATCGTCGGAACCCACTGGTGGATGCGCGACAAGACGCTCGAGATCGCGGTCGAGCGAACGCCCGCCTGGCTGGTCGGCGGCCTCCTCGCGATCATGGCGGTGGCAGTCCTCGCGGAACAGGGGAAAGGCAGTGCCTTCATCTACTTCCAGTTCTGACCCCGGCTCCGTTCCCAAGGGCATCGTCCAGCGCGAAGGCGCGCTGCCGGCCGGCCTTCGGCTGACCGCGTCAGACCGACCCGGACAGGCGCAGCCGGTCCCCACCCGGGACGTCCCAGCACAGCCATGGGGGCGAATACTCGTAGGCGTTCTGAGCGCGCTCATCGTCAGCGCGATCGGGCTCGAGGTGAATGCGCGCGAACGCATCGGCCTTCACGCCGGCGACCTCGACAACAGCGAGATCGCGTGGAGCAATGAGAAATTGCGCGCGGCCGGAGCGCAGGCGGCGATTGTCGGCGATTCCCGAATCCTGTTCGACACTGACCTCGATCGTTTCGAAGCCTTGACGGGCGTGCGCCCGATCCAGCTCGCAATCCATGGAACCAGCGCCCTGACGCTTCTTGAGAACATGGCCGACGACCCGGATTTCAAGGGCGTCCTGATCGTCGGGCTCGCCGACACGATGTTCTTCCAGCCGTTCGACGGTTACGGCGGCTACGTTAAAAAGTGGCATGAGTTCAGGGCGCCCTACCGGATTGTTTCGAACGAGATCGATCACGTCCTCCAGCGGCGAATTGCGTTTCTCGATTCCAATTACCGGCTCAGCGTTCTCGCCCATCGGCTAGACCGCGATTTCCGGCCCGGCGTCGAGGGCCCGATGGACGATATCTGGAAGCTGCAGGAGGTCGGCGAGCATCGCGCAACGCACCTTTGGGACCGCGTCGAATATGATCCCGCCTGGCGAGCCCGCACCCGCTGGGCCTGGAAGGGCTTCAAAGACAAATTCCCCTATACGCCGGAGCTGATCGCGAAGGGACACGCACGCGCCAAGGCTGCCGTCGAAAAGATCAGGGCGCGCGGAGGCGACGTGGTCTTCATCCGGCCGCCGTCAGCGCCGCAGCTGCGCGTTAACGAGGAAGCCGAGGTGCCGAAAGCGAAGGGCTGGGATTTCCTTCTGCGCAACACGCATAGCGTCGGTATCCACGCCGACGATCTTCCGGTCTCTGCCAATGGCTGGAATCTGCCCGAATGGTCGCACCTCAGCCCCAAATGCGCGACCGTCTTTACGGACGCTTATGTGCGCCGGCTGACCGAGCTAACTCCGCGATTTAGGTTGCGCACCGACGCCCCGCCTTCGCTCAGCCGCGTGGACTGCACCTAGCAAAAAAGGGCGGCCCGTGCCGAAGCACGAGCCGCCGGGCGTTCCACTTCAGGCGAGATCAATCGTCGTCGTCATCATCATCGCCGTGACCGCGCCGATTGCGATTATCGTGGTTCCGGGTCCAGTTGTGATCGCCGTTCCACTGGTTGCCGTAGTTGTTATAGCCGTAGCGGCCGTAGCGAGTCCGGCTCGCAATATAATCGACGCGCTGTTCGAGCTGGGCGAGGCGACGCTCGACACCATAGGCCCCGCCGCCGTAGCGAAGCTGTCGCTCCAGGTCATACGTGGCAGCACGGAGGCTACGCGCTTCGCGATCGCTGATCACGTTCGCCCGGTCGAACTGGGCAATGTGGTTCTGCAAGCGGTCGATCCGGTACTGCAGATTGCCGTAATCATTGTAGCCGCCGTACCCACCATTGCCATACTGCGGCGGATAGTTGTTGTACTGCGGCGGATACCATTGCGCCGCGGCCGGAGTGGCAACTGCAAGGGCAGATGCGGCGGTTGCAGCGAGAATCAGAAACTTACGCATTTCGGCTCTCCCGATGAGATTGAAGCCCTTTTGCACCCCTTCTGCTAACCCCATGCTGAACCCATCCGTTATTCGTCGTTCATGCGCGACGTTACGGCATCCGCCATCCGGCCGGGCGCGGCCGATTCCACGGCTTGATTCGAGCAAAGTAAGAGGTCACGGACCTCTGTAACTTTCTCGGCGGTGACCCATGACTGACCTCGACTCCTTTCGGTCCGAAACACGTGCATGGCTGGAGGCGAATTGTCCGCCCGAAATGCGCGAGCCGATGCGGTCCGAGGCTGACGCCTGCTGGGGCGGCCGCAACCCTACCTTCCAGAGCGATGCCCAGCGCCAGTGGATGGAGCGGATGGCCGAGAAGGGCTGGACCGTCCCGCATTGGCCGAAGGACTATGGCGGCGGCGGACTATCGACCGCCGAGACCAAGTTGCTCAAGGAAGAAATGGCGCGGATTGGCGCCCGTTCCCCGCTCACCAGCTTCGGCATCTCTATGCTCGGTCCCGCGCTGCTCAAGTTCGGCACCGAGGAGCAGAAGAAGCGCTTCCTTCCCGAAATCGCACGTGGCGAAATCCGCTGGTGCCAGGGCTATTCCGAGCCCGGCGCCGGGTCCGACCTCGCCGGGCTGGCGACCAAGGCCGAGGACAAGGGCGATCACTGGCTGATCAACGGCCAGAAGGTGTGGACCAGCTATGCCGACAAGGCAGACTGGATCTTCTGCCTCGTTCGAACCTCGACCGAGTCCAAGCACCAGGGCATCAGCTTCGTCCTGTTCGACATGACGACACCGGGCGTGTCGACCAAGCCGATCAAGCTCATCAGCGGCTACTCGCCATTCTGCGAGACTTTCTTCGACGACGTGAAGGTGCCCAAGGACCAGGTGGTTGGCCAAGTGAACCGCGGCTGGGACGTCGCCAAATATCTCCTCGGCCACGAACGCGAGATGATCGCGGGCATGGGGCTCGGCGGAATGGGCGGCCTGGGCGCGGGATCGCTCGGAGCGGCGCTCAAACCCGACAATTCGCTGCTTCGGGCCGACATCGCGGCCTTCGATGTCGACGCCCTGGCATTCGCCGCGATGAGCGAGCGCTTCTTCGAGATGTTCAAGGCCGGCGAAGCGCATCCCGCCAGCCCATCGATGATGAAATATGCCGGGACGGAGCTGAACAAGCGCCGCCACGAGCTGGTGATGGCCGCGGGCGGATCGGACGCGCTCGAGTGGGACAGCGAGCGATCGAAGAACGGCAAGAACGCGCGCGACTGGCTCCGCACCAAGGGCAATTCGATCGAAGGCGGCACCAGCGAGGTCCAGCTCAACATCGTCGCCAAGCACATCCTCGGCCTTCCGGGAGCCTGACGCATGCCGCTTCTGACCGACGACCAGAAAATGCTTCAGGAAACGGCGGCGGGATTCCTTGCCGACGAGGGCGGGCCGGCGAAGCAGCTACGCCATTGGCGCGACACCGGCTGCACCGATGGCTACGGCACGGACCTCTGGAAGAAGTTCGCCGAGCTCGGCCTCACCGGAATTTGTATTCCCGAGGATCAGGGCGGTCTGGGGCTCGGCTCGGTCGAAGCGGCATTGGTGCTCGAAGAAATCGGCCGCAACCTGACGCCTTCGCCATTCCTTACGACCGCTGTCGCCGGCGCACGAGCGATCGAAGGCACTGCGCATGCCGCGCGTTTGTATCCGGGTATCCTCGCCGGCGAGAGCGTCCTCGCGCTCGCGGTTGACGAGTCTCGCGGACATGGCCCTGAAAAGACTGCGCTCTCGGCCGATCGCCGGGGAAACGGCTTCGTCCTCAATGGCGCGAAGCAATTCGTCGTTCACGGCAATTCGGCTGACGTCCTCCTCACGGTTGCAAGAACCTCCGGTTCGCCAGGCGACCGCAATGGCCTGACGTTGTTTGCAGTCCCGAAGGGAGCAGCGGAAGTCGACAGCGTCAACCTGACCGACAGTTCCAAGGCGGCGCGGATCAAGTTCGACGATGTCGAGCTCGACGCAGACGCGGTGGTCGGTGAGGTCGACAATGGTTGGACGCCGCTGGCCCGAGCTTTGAATGCAGGCCGCGCTGGCGCCGCTGCCGAACTGGTCGGCGTCGCCGCCGGCGCTTCGACCATGACCGTCGACTATCTCAAGCAGCGGAAGCAATTCGGGAAGCTGATCGGCGAATTCCAGGCCCTTCAGCACCGCGCCGCTCATCTCTACGGCGAGATCGAGATCGCTCGTGCTGCGGCGCTCAAGGCCGCGGAGCTGATCGATTCCGGCGACGACAGGGCCGAGCTCGCGGTTGCAGTCGCAAAAGCAAAGGCGGCGGACGTGGCATCCCTGGCCGTTCGTGAAGGCGTCCAGATGCATGGCGGCATCGGCATGACCGACGAGCATGACATCGGCCTCTATATCAAGCGTGAAGCGGTGCTGGGCGAGCTGTTCGGCGACGTCTACTATCACCGCAACAAGGTCGCGGAACTCAGCGGCTACTGATCGCCGCGATCGAGCAGGAAATTGAGCCGCGCGCTCGCAATGGGTCGTGAGCGCTCCTTCTGCCAGGCAAAGGCCTCGACGTTTGCGATGCGGGCCCCCAGCCTTTCGATGGTCGCCGCAGCGAAGGTCTCGCGTGCCGTCCCGGCCCGCATATAGTCCACGGTGACCGTGATCGGCTTCATGACGACGCCCTCGTCGCCCAGTTCCCGGCCAAGCGTCGTGAATGCCGCAAATTCCAGCAGACCGGCGATCGCTCCACCATGGAGATAGCCCGGCCGTCCGACGACATCGTCGTGAAACGGCATCACGACCAACGGCCCATGATCGCCATCCTCGATCCGGAGCTTCAGAAGCTGGGCATAGGGTGGAAGATTACGCACCCGGGTGCGTTAGGCGAGCGAGGCAACAGCGCCAAGCATGAAGGTCAGTCCTTCGACTTGTATCCGCAGACCGCGCCGAGGATGAAACTCGTGAACAAAGCGAGTTGCACTTTTCCGGTCGGGTCATCCCAACCGAAGTAGCGCGCGCCCCAACCGATCAGGGCGATAAACATGGTCATTGCGATCCAAACCATGTGCTCGTTCCTTACCGCGCCGGACACAAGCCCGGCAGAGTGAGAATGCTCCCAACAAGGTAAACAGACGGTAAAGTCTTGCCGCGCTAGGCCTCGGTGGCCATAGGCGCGCTTGAGGGCCGGATTAGCTCAGTTGGTAGAGCAGCGGTTTTGTAAACCGAAGGTCGCGGGTTCGAATCCTGCATCCGGCACCAGCACCGCCGTCAGGTCGCTTGCTGCTCCTTGCCAGGTCGAAGGACGAGCACCGAGCAGCCCGCGTCTCGGGACAAGCCTCCCGAATGCGTCGGCAGAAGCCGGTCGAGCATCGAATAATGGTGCGGCGCCAAGACGATGAGGTCGGCGCCGATCCGGTCGGCGACGTCGATCAGCCCGCTGTCGACCGTGCCCGTTCCGACCTCGACATGGACCTTGATGCCGTCCCTCATTCGCTCGGCGATTTCATCGAGCTCAGCGTGCTTCTCGGCGATCCGCTCCTGATAAGAATTCGGCCACCAATCCCCGGTCTCGACCGCCTCCGCGGCGGTTGCGATCGCGCAAAGCGTGATCTCGGACGAGTAACAATGCGCCAGTGACTGGACGACCGGGAGGGCTTCGTCCCACGATTCAGGCCGCTTCAGGTCGACCGCCATCAAGATGCGCTTGAACATGACTCAAGCCTCTCGCCGGGCCAGCGATTGGAGGACGAGCTCGGGCGACGCGACTCCGGCCCAGGCGTGGTGAAGCGAGCCGCCTCGAGCAAACAGGAAAGTCGCGCCCCGGTCACGGTCCAGCTTCAAGTCCGGTTCAGCGACCTTCTGGAATGCTTCCCATGCCGTCCCGTCCGGATCGTAGACGATCGCACAGGGGCATTTCTGTTCCGGCGAGACGCCATCCTGCTCGATCACGGTCAACAGCCAGGCGTCGTAGCCCGAGAGCTCGCACGCGACCGTCGCACATTGGTCGAGCGCCGCAGTCTCGGCGGCGCGCCCCCGCGGGCAGAAGAGCACGACAAGGGCATGCCCCGCGAACGCAGCAGGGCTGACCTTGCCCCCGCTCAGGCGTGGCAATTGGAGGTCTGGAATGCCGAACTTCAGTTCCGTGCGCATCGTCGCCTCGCAAATAAGAGGCTGATTGGCTAGGCCCGGAGCGCGCGCATTCGAATCCGTAATTGCCCTGATCCGGATAAGGACCATTGCGTAGCGTGAGCCTGTAGTGGCCTATGTAGCCACGCAAGGATGGAAACGGCGAGAGCCATGGACGACCGCCACGAGCAGTCTGGAGCGATCCTGAGGACGAAGCGGATCGGGCTTCATACGCAGCGGGAGCCGATCGTCGTCATGCGAAGCGATTGTCCGGTATGCCGTTCGGAAGGCCTCGCACCGAGGTCTCAGGTCCTTTTGAGAGCCGACGGGCGCGAAGTCGCGGCCATTCTTTTCCAGGGCGCGGACGAATTGCTTGCACCCAATGAGATCGGCCTATCGGAAGCGGCCTGGGAGTTGCTCGGCGGGGTCGAGCACGAACGCGTCCGGATCAGCCACCTCCCTCCGGTCGAATCCATGGGATCGGTACGCGGGCGCATTTTCGGCAGATCGCTCGGACAGGCGGATCTGGCCCGGATTGTCGAGGACGTGGTCGCCGGAAGATACAGCGACGTCCAGCTTGCGGCATTCATCACCGCAGGAACGGCGGTTCCCTTCGACGATGAGGAGACTTTCGCCTTGACCGCCGCAATGGCCGGCGCGGGCGACCGGCTCGACTGGGATTTCGACGTCATCGACAAGCACAGCGTCGGAGGACTTCCCGGCAATCGGACCACGCCGATCGTTGTCGCGATCGCGGCCGCCGCCGGCCTCCGGATTCCGAAGACGTCTTCCCGCGCGATCACGTCTCCCGCGGGCACGGCCGATGCGATGGAGACGGTGACGAAGGTGGACCTCGACCTCGATACGATCCGCAAGGTCGTGGAAGCCGAAGGGGGCTGCCTCGCCTGGGGCGGAGCGCTGAGGCTAAGCCCTGCCGACGACATCTTCATCGGGGTCGAGCGGCAGCTGGACATCGACCCGGAGGGGCAACTGATCGCGTCCGTCCTGTCGAAGAAGATCGCTGCAGGAGCGAAGCGGCTGGTGCTCGACATACCCGTCGGTCCGACCGCTAAAGTCAGGAGCCAGGCAGCGGGTCACGCTTTGGCCAAGCGCATGATGGGAATTGCGGCTCGATTTGGAGTGGCCGCCCACTGCCTGCTTTCGGATGGGCGTCAACCTGTCGGCCGGTCGGTCGGGCCGGCGCTTGAGATGATGGACGTGCTCGCGGTCCTGCGTGGCGAAAGTGATGCACCGGCTGACCTTCGCGACCGGGCTCTTACGCTTGCCGCTGCGGTTCTCGAGCTGGGTGGAGCTGTCGGCAAGGGTCACGGCGACGAACGCGCCCGGCAATTGCTCGATGACGGCTCGGCCTTGCGGAAGTTCGAAAGCATCTGCCGGGCCCAGGGAGGCTTTCGCGAGCCGAAAGAAGCAAGGTTGCAGAGGATCGTGACGGCATCGGCGTCTGGGACGGTGAACGCTGTCGACAATCGGAAGGTCGCCCGCCTTGCAAAGTTCGCAGGCGCCCCGGACTCACCCTCCGCCGGGCTTCGGCTCCACGCCCGCCTGGGCGACCACATCAATCGCGGCGACCCGCTTTTCACACTTCACGCCGAGACGTCGGCGGAACTCAATTATGCCCTCGACTATGCGGCGAGCGCCGGAGACGCGATCACGCTTTCGAAGTAAGCGCCCGCACCGTCTTCACGAAGCTGTCGGGGTTCAGCGAGATGGAGTCGATCCGCTTCTCGACGAGGAATTGAGCGAACTCGGAATAATTGCTCGGCGCCTGCCCGCAGATCCCGACCTTAATGCCAGCCCGATGCGCACCGTCGATCGCATCTCCGACCATGCGCTTCACCGCTTCGTCGCGCTCGTCGAAAAGGTCTGCGAGATCGGCTGAGTCCCGGTCGACGCCAAGCACCAGCTGGGTCAGGTCATTGGAGCCGATCGAAAAGCCGTCGAAGCGCTTCGCGAATTCCTCGGCGAGAATGACGTTCGAGGGTATTTCGCACATCATGTAGACTTGGAGGCCATCCTTGCCGCGGCCGAGGCCATTCTCCGACATCGCCTGAAGGACCCGGTCCGCTTCGGTCACCGTTCGGCAGAAGGGCACCATCACGATCAGGTTCGTGAAGCCCATCTCCTCGCGCACGCGCTTCAAGGCGCGGCATTCGAGCGCGAAGCCGTCCTTGTAGCGGTCATTGTAATAGCGGGACGCTCCGCGGAACCCGAGCATCGGATTCTCTTCCTTCGGCTCGAACGCCTCCCCGCCGACCAAGTCCGCATATTCGTTGGTCTTGAAGTCGCTGAGGCGAACGATCGCCGGATGCGGGTGGAAGGCGCTCGCGAGCTTTGCGACGCCCACGGCCAACCGGTCGACAAAATAGTCCGCGGGCGTCGGGTAACCTTCGCTCAGGACGCGGACTCGGTCGGCATCAGCGGCGGACAGTCGCTCCGGATGCGCCGCAGCCATCGGGTGGAGCTTGATCGCAGAACCGATAATGAACTCCATCCGAGCCAGGCCGACTCCCTTCGCCGGCAACCGCCACCATTCGAATGCCGCTCCCGGGTTGGCCATGTTGACCATGATGTCCACGGGCGGCTCGCCGAGCGTTCCGACATCGATCGTGTCCCGCGAGAACGGAAGGATTCCCGAATAGACCGCTCCGCGCGATCCTTCCGCGCAGGAGACGGTGATTTCCTGGCCGGCGCGAAGGACGCTCGTCCCATTGCCGGTGCCGATGACGGCCGTCACTCCGAGCTCTCGACCGACGATCGCCGCATGGCTCGTCGGTCCGCCATGGTCCGTCACGATTCCGGCCGCGCGCTTCATGATCGGCACCCAGTCAGGGTTGGTCGCCTCGGCGACGAGGATTGCGCCGTCCTCGAACCGTTCGATGTCTCCGGGATTTCGGACGATGCAGGCTTTCCCGCTGACGATGGCGCTGCCGATCGCGACGCCTTCGACCAGGCGCTCTCCTTTTGCCTGCAATGTGTAGACGTCAAAGCTGGTGCCGGACTTGGCCGCATGCACGGTCTCCGGACGCGCCTGGACTATGAACAGCTCGCCCGAAGCCCCGTCCTTCGCCCATTCGACGTCCATCGGACGGCCGTAATGCGCTTCGATCGCGACGCCCCAGCGAGCAAGCTGCAGGGCCTCGTCATCGCTCAGGACAAAGCTTTCGCGCTCAACTTTGCTGGTCTGGAGGAGCTCCGTTCCGCGTCCATCCTGGCCGTAAACGAGCTTCTGGTTCTTCGCGCCCCGGACCTTCTCGATGATTGGCCGGAATCCGTTCCGCAGCAAAGGCTTGAAGACCATCAACCGGTCGGGATCGACGGTGCCCTGGACCACCGTCTCGCCGAGGCCCCAGGCCGAATTGATGGTCACAACGCGCGGAAAGCCGCTTTCCGTGTCGAGCGTGAACATGACACCCGATCCGCCGATATCCGATCGGACCATGAGCTGGACACCGATCGACAGCGCGACCCGCAAATGGTCGAAGCCCTTGGCCTCGCGATAGGTGATCGCCCGGTCGGTGAAGAGCGATGCGAAACAACGCCGGAAGGCATCGATGAGGGCATCTTCGCCCTGCACGTTGAGGAAGCTTTCAAGCTGTCCGGCGAAGCTCGCGCCGGGAAGGTCCTCTGCGGTCGCACTGCTGCGAACGGCCACTGCCGGATCTTTCCTGCCCGACTTCCGGCCCAGTTCGCGGTAGGCATCACGCAACTGCTGCTCGACCGGCGGCGGGAGCGTGCCCGCGAAAATGAGCGTTCGAATTTCCGCACCAGCGTCTCGCAGCGACTTTTCGCCAGCTTGCAAGCTTGCAAGCAGGTCCCTGATCCTCGGTTCGATTCCATTGGAGGAAATATGCAGCCGATAAGCGTCGGCGGTCGTCGCGAAGCCGTCTGGTACGCGAATTCCCTGTGCACCGAGAGTTCCAATCATCTCGCCGAGCGAGGCATTCTTGCCGCCAACTATGGCAACGTCGCCCATCCCAATGGACTTGAAAGGCAGAACGAAAGCTACGGTCTGCACAACCGCCTCTGCCTCGACAAAAGTGGAGTCGTTATCAGCCATGGCGCGACAATCACGGCGCCAACCGCGCCTGTCTGTGCGGAAGTTTACTTAGCTTGGGAGCTTAGTCGCGCTCGCGGACCCTGACGCCGTCGTCGACCTTGTCGCTCGGATGGAGGATGACGCGTTCCCCGGCGGCCAGGCCGCTGACGATCTCCGCTTCCTCGTCGTTCATCCGGCCTGCCTTGACCTGCTTCAGGCGCGCCCTTCCGCCGGCATCCACGACAAACACGCTCCACTCGCGCCCCGTCCGGAAGAGTGCGCTGATCGGCACCTTCAAGACATTCGGGGCGGCTGAGGTGACGATTCGAACCGTAGCGCGATAGCCATGGCCCAGCCGAAGCCAGGCTTCGCGCGGCTCGGCAAAGTCGATGACCACGTTGACCCTCTGCTCCTCGACCCCGAGCGCGGAAATCTTCGTGAACCCGTAGGGCTCGACGAGACGCACCCGGCCCTTGAGCGGACGATCTCCACCCCAGTCCTCGATGAAGACTTCCGCTCCCGGCCGAACGCGGACCGCGTCAGCTGATAAAAGATCCGTGACGATTTCCAGCCGATCGGGATCGCCCACTTCGACCAGGGGCGTTCCCGCGACCACCACGCGCTCGCTCTCCTGCGGGACGCGGAGCACGAAGCCCGGGACGGACGACGTCACGTCGACCGCTCCAGCGCCTTTTGCTTTCGTGCCGGCGACCATCAGCGCGGCGCGAGCGGCCTGAAGGCCCTGGGACGTTGCCGCGACCGATTGATTGGCCTCGGCGAAGGCAGCGCGGCTGCGGTCCCGCGCCGCGCGCGCCCGGTCGACGTTGGCGCGAGAAACGAAGCCGCGGTTGGCGAGATCGGACGCCCTGCTGAACTCACGCTCGGCCAGAATCTGCTCGGCGCGAGCCTCCGAAACCCGCGACTGCGATGCGGCAAGCTGCGCCTGGAGCGAGCGGATTTCCGCCGTAGCCTGGGCATAGGCGCGTGCGTCGAGCGGACTCGGTTCGACCGGCTGGATCCTGCCGAGCAAAGTTTGCCTCGGAACGACCTGCGCGCCGGGCTTCAGCGGCACACGCAAGAGCTGCCCGGTGATCGGAGCGGATACGACGTAGAGGTTGGTCACCCGCGTCTCTCCGAGATCGTCGATCGTGACGATGAGAGGACCGCGTTCAGCACGACCCATCTCGACGTTCACTGCTGGCTCTCGAAGCGCAACGAAGACGGCTAGCGCGACCGCTGCGACGAGCAGCGCGAGCAACAGCCTTGGTCCCGTCAGCCAGTTTCGCATCATTCCCTCGTCTTCAATGCGCGGACGAGATCCAGGCGGTCGATCCTGCTTCGGATCAGCAATGCAGTCGCGGCCGCCGCGACCACCACTGCGAGCACGCCTTCGGCTGGCGTCTGGGGATTGAATCCCAATGGGATGCTGTAGAGATCGGCACTGAATTGCTGTGTCACATAGCGTGTAAGAGCGATGCCCAGGCCGATGCCGATCGGCAGCGAGATCAGCACGAGCAGGCCCAGCTCGCCAAGCAAGACGTAAGCGACCTCTCCTCTCCGAAAACCAAGGACGCGCATGGATGCTAAATCGCGCGCCCTCTCCGACAGGCTGATGCGGGCGCTGTTGTAGACGACGCCGAGCACGATGAGCGCCGCGAACAAGGTGTTGAACAAGGTCACGATACCCATCTGCTCCGCGACTGTATCCCTCACGCCCTGGACGATTGCCTGTTGCGAAGTGACCCCCGCCACCTGCGGCGTCTCCTTCAGCGCCCGGAACACAGCGTCTCCGTAATTGCTGTCGACCGCAAGATAGGCGCCGGAAAGGGTCGCCCCTTCGCGAAGCATGCGGTTCAGATTGGCCCGGTCCAGTCGTGCCGACGAGCCGAGCGGCGTATCGATGACGGCCGAGACTGGCAGGTCGAGGACCGGCCGCTCGCCCTCGGTCACGATCGCCCTGATCGGATCCCCAGCGCGGACGTCGAGTCGGCGCGCGAGCCTGCTCGAGATGACGACGCCCGATTGCGGAGGCTCGATCACGCGGCCTTTAAGGTCGACTGCACGGCTGAGGTCGCTTTGCTGCGGGGAGCCGACGAGGCCCTCGCGAACCTCGTGATGACCGGCGACCAGCCGCGCGCTGATGGCTCGGTACGGCTCGACCCGGAGCACTCCGGGAAGCCGGCTCAGCTCGTAAAGTGCGCGGGCGTCGCGCGGCTCGGCGAAGGTGACAACGAGATCCTCGCGTTCGGCCTTTCCGAATGCCAGCTCGATCATCCGGTCGACATTGTCCGTTGCGCTCGCCGACGCGATGTAGAGCGCGAGCGCAGAGGAGAGTCCGAGCACGGCAAGCATGCTCCGAAGGGGTCGGCGGAAAAGGCCGCGCAGAATCATCCTGCTGGGTTCATCGGGTACTAGCGCCCGCGCCGTGTTCGCGGTCCATCGGCCGGAAAAATCCGCCGGCGCCGGAGGCCGCATCGCTTCGGCGGGGGTCAGCCTTGCTGCGCGCGTAACCGCGAGGGCCGCACCGGCGAGAACAGCGATCAAAGTCGCTGCAATGCCGATCAGGTAGATGTCCGCCCCGGCCCGGAATTCGAGAAAGGGAAAGACGAAGTATCGCTGATAGATGCCTGCCAATCCCCGGCCGAGCCAGGTTCCGAGACCGGCACCGAGGATCAGTCCCCCGACCGACAGAAGGACGGCCAGTTGTCCATAGTGGAAGAAGATCGCGCGATCGCGGTAGCCGAAAGCCTTGAGCAGGCCGATGACCTCGCGTTCCGTCTCGACCAGGCGGGCCAGCACGATGTTCAGGAGGAATGCGGCGACCGCGAGGAAGATTGGTGGAAGGATTTCGACCATCGTCGCAAGTTGCTCGATTTCGTTCGAGACGAAACGATCCGAAATCTGCAGGTCGCGCCCGTAGGCGCCGATCGCCCCGTAGCGGTCCAGAACGATGTCGAGTCTGCGGATGACTTCGTCACGGTCTGCGCCCGGCGCGAGACGCACGAGCGCCTCGTTGAAGGACTCGCGAAGGTCGAGCGCGCCGGCGAGCGCTTCCTCGTTCATCCAGACCACGCCGTACCGCCGATTGTCCGGGAAGATCTGCCCCGGCGCGACTGCGTAGACATATTCCGGCGACAGCACCGTCCCGGTTAGCCGCAGGTCGATGCGCTTTCCGTAGATCAGCGCCGAGAAACTGTCCCCTGGCGACAATCGCGCGGCCTTCGCGAAGGCCTCGTTGACGACCACTTCGTCGGGAGCGTTCGGGTTCGGGAGGCGGCCTTCGCGCAGTACGAGAAGGTTCAGCCCCTTCGGATCAGGAAGCGAATGAACCCGGGCGGAAACGGGCTCCGCGATCCCAGGCACGTCGAGGATCGCGCCGGCGCTGACGCGCCCTTCCGCATAGGCGACGCCGGGGATCTGCCGGACCGTTGCGATGGCCGATAGTGGCGCCCGACGGATAGGCGCGAACACGTCTGCGAAGCGATAGATGTCGTAATAGGACGCGCGCGTCGCTTCGAGCGATCGGATCATCCCGAACGACATGATCACCATTCCGACGCCCGCCGCGATGACCAGCGCGATCGCAACCGCCTGGGCTCGAAGCCGCCAGACATCGCGCAGAAGCTTGATGGTCAGCGGCGACAGCCTCACCAGCGAAGCTCCAGCGGAGGCTTGCGAGTGGCATTGCTCCGGCGGTCGACGATCCTGCCGTCACCGAACAGCACGACGTCATCTGCCATCTCGGCCACCACGGCATTATGGGTGATGATGAAGACGGTCGTTCCGATCTCGCGATTGATGCGGTCGAGCGCGTCGAGCACCCGGACTCCAGTCGCACTGTCGAGAGCGCCTGTCGGCTCGTCGCAGAGCAGCACGCGGGGGCGCTTGGCGATGGCGCGGGCGATGGCGACGCGCTGCTGCTCGCCGCCGCTCAGCTGCGACGGGAAATGATCGATACGGTCCTGCAGGCCGACCATCGCAAGCGCTTCCGCCGGATCCATCGGATCCTTGCTGATCTGGGTGATCAGCGAGACGTTTTCGCGCGCGGTGAGCGACGCGATGAGATTGTAGAACTGGAAGACGAACCCGACGCTCTCCCGGCGATATTCGGTGAGCCCGTCGTCATCCAGGTCCGTCAAATTGGTGTCGAAGAAATGCGCGTGGCCGGAGGTGGCGCGGTCGAGCCCTCCGAGGATATTGAGGAAGGTCGACTTGCCCGACCCGGAGGGGCCGAGCAGGACGAACATCTCGCCTTCGTCGACGTCGAGATCCACGCCTCGCAGAGCATGCACGGCCGCAGGCCCGGAGCCGTACGTCTTGGTCAGCGCCTCGATACGATAGATGCACTGCCGCGCAGTTTGCTGGCCAGACGATGACTCGCCACTCCGCCTATGCACCGGCCGCCCCAAGCAGTTTCAACGCGGTCAGGTTTATCCCGCAAACCGGCGCGGCCGAATAGGGGCAGCTACCTAGGTGGTCTCCACCGGTCGCTCCGCACCGCGCGCCTCGTCGAGAAGCTGCTTCACTTCAGCGTCCGTCGTCTGAGTGAAGTCGGCATATTGCGAGCCGACGGCGTAAAATGGGTCGGGCATCGCGAGGCAGACGACTTCGTCGCATTCGGGCTCGAGCTCCCTGAGCGAATCCTCCGGGGCGACGGGCACCGCAAGCACGAGCTTTGCCGGCTTTCTCTTGCGGACGGCCTCCAGCGCTGCCCGGACAGTCCCACCGGTCGCGATCCCATCGTCGACGATGATGACCGTTCGGCCTTCCACGGATCGCGGCTCGCGGTCTCCAAGATACTCTCGACGCCTACGCTCAAGCTCCACGTATTGCTGCTCGGCTTCGCGCTGGATGTATCCGGGAGGCAGGGACAGCATTCGGACGAGTTGGGGGTTGAGGATTACCTGCGGCTTGTCGCCGTCCACGATTGCTCCGATGCCCAATTCTTCATGCCCGGGCGCCCCCAGCTTGCGCACCAGGAGGACATCGAGATCGGCCCCGATGAATTTGGCCGCCTCATAGGCGACGGGCACTCCGCCTCTTGGGAGAGCGAGCACCAGCGGCTTCTGATCCTTGAACCGCGCGAGCGCCCGCCCGAGCATTCGTCCCGCCTCGCGGCGATCAGCAAACGGAAGCCGAACCTTCAGTTCAGCCTGGCCCAGATGCATGCTGAACCACTCCGCCGCTTCATCGACGACCATGTCGAGCGTTCCTGGTTCCTCGAAGAGGTGCGATGCGCCAGGAATTATCGTGAGCTTCTTCTCGCAGCGCAGCTCGGCGAGCGCTGTCCGATTGAGCTCGATGACCTGTGTATCGAGGCTCCCCACGAGAAGCAGGGTCGGAGCCTTGACGGACGGCAACGCCGCCATCGCAAGGTCTGGCCGGCCGCCGCGAGAAACGACCGCTGAAATACGAGAATCCGAAAAGCCCGATGCCAGCAATGCCGCGCCGGCGCCCGTGCTCGCTCCGAAATAGGCGATAGGAAGGCCAGCCGTTGCCGGCGAATTCTCGGCCCATTCGGTGACTTCCCTGAGCCGGCGGGCGAGCAACGGAATGTCGAAGACGTTGCGCCGGTCCGTTTCCTCCTCGAGCTTCAGCAGGTCCGGCAAGAGTGTGGCGAAACCTACCTCCTGTAGCTTGCGGGCGACGTGGTTGTTGCGGGGACTGAAGCGGCCGCTGCCGCTCCCGTGAGCGAAGATTACCAGCCCCTTCGCATCCGGGGGCACGACGAGAAGCCCTGCCAGATGGCTCGAGCCGACCACCACGGGCGTAGGATCGGGGATTGCGATGGTGCCCATGACCGGGCTCCTTGCTGCGGTTTGGCTAGAAGCCTCTCCCACAACTCGCCGGAGCCAGTCAGTACGGATTCTTCCCTAGGATGATCCGGCGGTTTCTTCCTCGACCGTGAATTTCTCGGCCGCGCCCCAGCTGGTCGCGTAATCGAGTACCGAGACATATTTGCAATTCGCCCGCATCAACGCCGTCACTGACGTCGACGGCAATTCGTAGTCCGCGAGATTCGGATGGCGCTCCACGAGCAGGCGCCATGCCTGGTCGCGCTCCGCCGGATCGACAACTTCCGATGCCGTAGCGCCGGCATAGACCGCCTGCAGCTCACCCAAATTCCGGGGCTCGGGCGCAACGGCAATCGAAACGCGATTGTCTTTCGAGATGTTCTCGAACTTCTGGCTTGCCCGAAAGATCAGGAAGTAGATGACCAGTCCGATGTTTGCGTAGCCAACGATCGTCGTCTGCGGCCAGCCGTCCGGGCGGACCGTCGAGACGGCCATGAGCCTCTGGCCGTCCAATATTCGAATGGCCTTGCCTTCTTGAGCCGCGCTCATGCCAATTCTCCCTCAGCCAATTCGCTTCGCTGTCCCATTGCCGGGATCGTGCAGTTCCACTGCAACTCGCGTTCGATGCGATCGCGCAGGGCGGCCGATGCGTCCGGCTCGCCATGGACGATGAACGTTTCGCGCGGCGGCGCCTGAAAGCCCCGAATCCATTGCAGCAATTGATCGGAATCGGCGTGCGCGGAAAGGCTGGTCAGGTCCGCGACTTCCGCGCGGATCTCGATGAATTGTCCGTGGATCTTCACCTCGCGAACGCCGTCGACCATTGCCCGACCACGGGTGCCTGGCGCCTGGAAGCCGGCGAACAAGATCGTGTTGCGCGGATCGGGTCCGAACGCTTTGATATGGTGGAGCACGCGTCCGCCGGTCGCCATCCCGCTCGCGGAAATGATCACCTTCGGCATGGCGCTAGCCGAAAGCGCTTTCGAACCGTCCGTGTCACGGACGTAGGTCGGGATTGCATAGGCTTCCCGGCAGACCGAGGGCTGCATCCGATGGTCGTCCATATGCGCGGACATGAGGTCGGTGGCGTTTGTCGCCATTGGGCTGTCGACATAGATTGGGATTAGCGGAAGCTCGCCGCGCATCTTGAGCGCCCACAAATGGTAGAGCAGCGATTGGGTGCGGCCGACGGCGAATGCCGGAATCAAGATCGTTCCGCCGCGTCGGGCAGTCCGCTCAATGATGTCGTGCAGCACCTTTTGAGTATCGATCTTCGGATGAAGGCGATCGCCGTAGGTGGATTCGATGACAAGATAGTCGGCATTCGGCACTGGCTCGGGATCGACCATCGTCTCGTCGCCAAAGCGGCCGAGGTCGCCGGAGAAAACGATCGTCTGGCCCGATAGACGGATCTCCGCGGTCGCCGCTCCGAGGATGTGCCCCGCCCGCCGGAACAGCACTGACGCGTCCCCGCCAAGATCGTGCGTTTCATGGAATGCAGCGGGCCTGAACTTCTCGAGGGCGATCTCGGCATCCGCGCGCGTGTACAGGGGAAGCGCAGGCCGATGGCGGCTGAAGCCGTGCCGGTTCGCAAACTCGGCGTCCTTTTCCTGAAGGAAGGCGCTGTCCAGCAAGATGAGACGCGCAACGTCGACCGTCGCTGGAGTCGCGTAGATCGGCCCGTCGAAACCGTCCTTCACCAGCCTCGGGAGGTAGCCGCTGTGATCGAGGTGAGCGTGGGTGAGCACGACCGCATCGATGCTCGCCGGCTCGACTTCCAACCGCCGCCAGTTCAGCTCGCGAAGCTCGCGCGGACCCTGGAACAACCCGCAGTCGACCAACAGTCGCCGGCCGTCATAATTGAGAAGATGCTTCGAGCCGGTCACGGTGCCGGCTCCGCCCAGGCTGGTAAGGCTCAGCGTCACGGTCTCTCCGTCGGCTCGGCTTCGATGACGGTCAAGCCCGTGCCGGTCGCTCCTTCCTTCAGAGAATCCACAGTGACCACGATCGTGGTGCCCGGCTCCAAAATGCCGGCGACGGCCCGCCGGAAGGATTCCGGAGCCTTGAAACGCTGCCACTCCTCGCGAGGGACCCGTCCGTTTTCGCCACCCTTTGACAAGGACACCCGCATCCAGTGCTGGCCTGTCCCGTCCACGGAGCGTAGCGCATAGGCCCAGCTTCCCGTGATCGGGCCTTCGACGGCGACCGGCCCCGATCCGATCTCCACGCCATTCCGAAGCACGACCGCTCTGCCGTCCGCCACGCTGACGACAATCGAGATTGGCCCCGACGTCGAGCGCTCCGGTTGCCAGACGACCGTTCCGCCCTCGCTCCCATTCCCTTCGCTAAATGGCGGGGTGGCGGACGGGGAGGGCGCAAGCCGGGGGGTAGTAGGCTCGTCGGTGATCACCACCGTCATTCCCAGGCGTGTCGACCCATAAAGCAGCTTCGCGAATCCGATGGGAAGTCGGATGCAACCATGGGAAGCCGGGTATCCGGGAAGATTCCCCCCGTGCAGCGCGATACCGTACCAGGTGAGCCGCTGCATGTAGGGCATTGGAGCGTTGTCGTACTTCACCGAATAATGCTCGACGTGCTTCTGAAGGATCGTGAACACTCCGGTCGGGGTGTCATAGCCTGGGCGGCCTGTAGACACCGTCGACGCACCGATCGGAACGCCGTTGCGATAGAGCGTCGCACGCTGGGTCTTAAGGTTGACGATCAGGAGGGTCGGGCCGTCAGGCGCAATCTCCGGGGCCCAGACATATTCGCCTGCATGCAGTTTCTTGACGATCTCGACGATCGAGCCCGATCCAAGGTCGACCCTCTGCGCGGGCGCCGCTCCGCCCCAAAGCAACACGCCCACTCCGAGGGCGATCGCAGCGGACCAACGACGCATGGACGCACCGTACAGGGATTGCGGCAAGCCAAACGCTCCTTTTCAATCCGGTCCGCTAATGCGGGCGGCACGCAAAATTCAGGATACGTGATTTTCCTGACGCAGGCCCGGCACTTTTACGGAAGATTACTTATTCGAGCCGCCACCCAATCGATGCGAAACGGGCCGGATGATCAACCGCCCCTTGAAAAGCCTCGCCCTGACCGTCGCAATCGCGGCGGCGACGGCCTGCACAACCGCAACCCCATACCAGCCCTACAGGCCCGAGATGGCCGGCGGCGTTCACGGCGGCTACTCCGAGCAGCGCGTGGCGCCCGACCGCTACATCGTGAAATTCCACGGCAATGAGCTGACATCCCGCGACCGGGTGGAGGGCTACCTCCTGTATCGGGCCGCCGAAGTCACCACCCAGAACGGTTACGACTGGTTCACTGTCGTCGACCGGCGAACCGAACATGATGTCCGGACCTATGCCCGGCCGGACCCGTTCTACCGGCCTTGGTACGGCCCGGATTACGGCTACTGGCTTCCGTCCTGGCGTTACTATCGGCCCGGGTTCGGCTGGCGCGACTGGTATCCTGGCTATGGGCCCTTCTGGGCGAACAGTATGGATGTGACGACGGTGGAGTCGTTCGAGGCGCAAGCCGAGATCGCCCTCGGCCGCGGCGCGATCCCTGCCGGAAACACTCGAGTGTTCGACGCCCGCAAGGTGATGACGGACCTCGGCCCGACCATCGTCCTGCCGAAGCGCCCATGATCCGGTCTCCTAGGAGCATTGCGTATTACGCCTGCGCCGCGGGCTTCGTAGGGCGACCAGCATGAACTGGAAGACTGTCCGACTTGAGCTCTCGCCGAACGTGAGTTCCACGAAAGCATCGCCCAGCCGGGCATTCCTCATTCGGGTTCCGCTCGACGAGCTCGGCGTGATCGACGCGGCTGAGCTTGCGCGCGACCCGCTGCGGGCAACCGTGCTCCGGACCTGGTCGTCCGAGCCAGATCAGTTCGGCCATATCGAGCGCGCCGATGGGCATTGGGTGTTTCGCTGCTCCCGCAAACGGGGCGAAGACGTCTACCGGATGCCGGCCGTTCCACTCGGCCTGCACGATCAGGTGACCGTCCAGGATCCCAATGGAGCCACTCAGCCCTTCACGGTTGCGAGCATCGGCGGCACGAACCGAAGTTCCGCTCAAGCGTAGCGATTTTGATCTTGGGTGATATTGTCCGCGCCCATGGACCGCGTCACGGGCGCCAGCTCAGTCTCAATGCGCGATAGCGAAACCCATCTTCGGTCGATCCTGGCCACCATTCCCGATGCAATGGTCGTGATCGACGAGACCGGTCATATCCTGTCCTTCAGCGCGGCCGCCGAACGAATGTTCGGTTACACCGAAGAAGAAGTGCTCGGCGAAAACGTGTCCATGCTGATGCCCTCGCCGGATCGCGAGCGGCACGACAGCTATCTCGAAAACTATCGGAATACGGGCGATCGCAAGATCATCGGGATCGGCCGCGTGACGACCGCACGTCATCGCGACGGTTATACCTTTCCGATCGAATTGTCAGTGGGCGAGGCCTGGCTGGACGAACGGCGCATCTTCACTGGCTTCATCCACGACATCACGCAGCGCCAAAAGGTGGAGCGGAGACTCCAGGATCTGCAGTCCGAACTGGCTCATGTCGGGCGCGTGAGCGAGATGGCGTCCTTTGCTTCATCGCTCGCGCACGAGCTCAACCAGCCACTCACCGCCATCGCCAATTATTGTGAAGCGGCCCGCGACCTGCTCGACAACGGCTCGGACCGCGAGACCCTGGATACGGTCCAGGAGGCTCTCGACGAGGCCTCAAAGGAGTCGGTGCGGGCCGGACAAATCGTTCGACGACTGCGCAATTTCATCAGCCGCGGCGAGACAGAGCAACGAGTCGAATCTCTTGGGCGGCTGATCACCGAGGCAAATGCCCTGGCGCTGGTCGGCTCGCGTGAGCATGGCATCGAGGTCCAGGTCCAGCTCGATCCGGATGCGGACCTCGTGTTCGTCGATAGGATCCAGATCCAGCAGGTGCTGACCAATCTCATTCGGAACGCTATCGATGCGATGATCGACAGCAGCCAAAAGTCGCTGATCATCCGGACTGCTGCTGAACCTCAGGATTATGTAACCGTCACGGTCGAAGACACCGGGCCGGGAATCAGCGAAAGCGTCGTCGCGGAACTGTTCCAGCCGTTCGTGACATCGAAAAGCGCCGGCATGGGCATCGGCCTCTCGATCTGCCGGACCATCGTCGAGAGCCACGGCGGCCGGATCTGGTTTGAAGAGCGGCCCGGCGGCGGTACCGCCTTCCAATTCACCTTACCGTCTGCGGGAGTTGAGAATGAGTGACGCCGAGAAAGTCGTTCATGTGGTCGACGACGACGATTCCGTTCGCCGGTCCGTCGGCTTCATGCTCAAGACTTCAGGCTATCGTGTCCGCTCCTTCGCGTCCGGCCCAGAAATCCTCAAGGAATCGAAGTCGCTGGAGCCGGGGTGCGTCCTGCTCGACATCCGCATGCCGGGTATGGACGGCCTCGAAGTCCAGGAAGCTCTCCGGAGCCACGGAGTACCGCTGCCGGTGATCATCATGACCGGTCACGGCGACGTTCCCTTGTCGGTTCGGGCGATGAAGGCGGGAGCGATCGACTTCATCGAGAAGCCGTTCGAGAAGGACGTCCTGATCACTGCGATCGAAAGCGGGTTCGCCGTCTTGAAGCGGGCAGATTCAGGGCGCGAGAAAGCGAAAGACGCCGCCGTCAGGCTTCAGGTCCTGACACCCCGCGAGCGCGAAGTGTTGGACGGACTAGCCCAGGGCCTGCCGAACAAGACCATTGCCTACGATCTCGGGATCAGTCCCCGAACGGTGGAAATCCATCGCGCAAACCTGATGACCAAGCTGGAGGTCCGGAGCCTCTCCGAAGCGTTGCGCCTCGCCTTTGCAGCGCAGGAGCAATCCTAGCGGCCTCAGCCGCTTGCGTGCCGGGTCTCGATGGCCTGCTGCAGATGAAGCTGTTCTTCCTCGAGGAGCTTGCGCAGGATCGCCTTCTGCTCCTCGTCTTCCGTTGAGCGCAGTTGCGCCTTGAAGCGCTTGATGTTTTCGCGTGCGACGAATGACTCCATCGCAGCCCTCCATTGCCAACCCGCGAGTCGAGAGGCCGGCAGACTAGCACGGCCGGGACTCCCTTGTCAGCGGATTGGGCGTGAACGCCGGACGACGGACCATCCACCCGATACCAGCCCGATCAACATCCCCATCGCCAGTATCGAGAGCGGTGGCATGGCGAAGCGCAGCACTTCGAGCAGGAACGGGACCGTCAGCGAGGCGGTGACGAGCAAGACCGCACCGGCGACGATTGCCCAGAACACGCCCCGCCCCCGAGCTAACAGCGGTCGACCGAACGAGCTGCTTTCGGCCAGCGCGAGGCTGAGGTGACCGGTCACAAGCGCAACGAAGGCGCCGGCCCTGGCGACTTGCTCTCCAACGTTCGACGTATTCAGCCAAAAGTAGAAGGCAAAAACCGATGCGAGCACCACCGCACCCTGGACGATCGCCAGCGTGAGCTCGCTCCGCCCGAATAGCCGCTCGTCCCGGCGGCGCGGCGGCCGTTGCATCGCACCGGATTCGCTGCGCTCCCCTTCGAACACGATCGAACAGAGCGGGTCGATCAGCAGCTCGAGCAGCACGAGATGCATCGGAAACAGCATCGGCGGAAGGCCGACGAGGATCGGGATCAGCGCCAGCCCCGCCACCGGGATGTGAACGGCGGTGATGTACGTCATAGCCCGGCGCAGGTTGGCGAAGATCCGCCTGCCGAGCGCTATTCCGCGAATGATGGAAGCGAACCGATCATCGAGCAGGATGAGATCCGCCGCCTCGCGAGCGACGTCGGTGCCCCGCTGCCCCATCGCAATTCCGATGTCCGCGGCGGCCAACGCGGGCGCATCGTTGATCCCGTCTCCAGTCATAGCCGTGACGTGACCCGCCTGCCTGAATGCCTGCACGAGGGCCAGCTTCTGACCCGGCATGATACGCGCGAAGATGCGTGCTTCGACCGGCACGTCCGCCGCCTTGGCGAGGTCGGCTCCGGTGACCACTCCGCCAGCCGTCGAGATGCCGGCGGTTCGGGCTGAAGCCAGCGCAGTCGCGGGAAAGTCGCCGGTGATCATCGCGACCGACACGCCGGCACGCTGCGCTTCGACGAGCGCTTCGGGGACGTCGCTCCGCACCGGATCCTCGAAGCCCAGGAGACCTTCGAGGTGATAGCGGATTGCGGCAGGCTCCAGCTGCGGGTCGTTTGGAAATTGCGCAGTGGCGACTGCCAGGACTCGCATGCCCTCCGAGCCAAGCTCATGGGCCGCGGCCTCAGCCTCGTCTCCTTGTTCCTCGTCGCAAAGGGGCACCAGAGCCTCATGAGCGCCCTTCGCGGCATAGATCACGCCACCGTCCGCAGTTGGCCAGACCTGGACGAAGGCGAGGAAATCAGGCCGCAGCGGATAGGACCTGAGTGGCGAGCCGGCCGGCCGCTCCGAACAGGCATTCTGGACGGCAAGATCCATCGGATCGTGCGGGCGGAGCGCGGACGCCATCTGCGCCGCGTGCACGACGGGATCGGCGCCGGCTGGCCGCCCTCCCGACAGCTCGAAGCGCTGGCCGGAGCGCCATACGGACCGTAGCGCCATCCGGTTTTCGGTGATGGTCCCAGTCTTGTCGACGCAAAGGAGGGTAGTCGCGCCGAGGGTCTCGACGACGGCAGACCGCCGGACGAGCACATTGTGCCGGGCCAGCCGAAGCGAGCCGAGCGCCATGAAAATCGTCAGGACCATCGGAAACTCTTCTGGGACGAGCGAAATCGCCAGTGTGAGTCCGCTCAGCGCGCCGGCCAACCAGTCGCCGCGAAGCAATCCATAGACCAGGGCCACGACCAGGCAGAAGCCGACTGCAAGCACGCCGATGATGCCGACCAGCCGGCGCACGTCCCGCTGCACGAGGGTCGGTTCTTCGACCGCTTCGCCGAGCTCGACGCCGATCCGTCCGACCTCGGTGGACGTTCCGGTGCGAACGATGCGCGCGACACCTTGTCCGCGCACGATCAAGGTCGCCGCGAAGAGAGAACTCGTTTCCGCCTCGCCGGGCGACTGTAGCTCGTCGGAGAGTGCCTGGGCGCCTGCCGGCTTCTTGGTGGAGGAGCTGGACTCGCCGGTGAGCGCGGACTCGTCGACCTCGAGCGCGTCGCCGTCGACGAGGACGGAATCGGCTGGAATCCGCCCCCCCTCGCCCAGCAGGACGATGTCGCCGGGAACGAGATCACCCGACGGGATGGACCGAGTCGCCCCGTCGCGGATGACGCGCGCCTGCGGTTCCGCCAACGCGTTGAGCGCCTTCAATGCGCGTTCACTGCGCGCGTCCTGAAAGATCACCAGCCCAAGGGACAGCATTGCGCCGGCGGTCAGGAATAGGCCCTCAGCCAGGTCTCCGATCGTCAGGTAGAGTGCCGCCGCGGCCAGAAGGAGCAGGAACATCGGCTCCCGAAGCGTTCCGAAGATGATCTGGTGGAGAGCGCGCGACCTTGGCTTGCGAATGATGTTTCGTCCGTATCGCGTCAGGCGCGAGGCGGCCTCCTCCTGCGAAAGCCCATGAAGATGCGCCGCAAGGTCCATCGGTGGTCGCTATCCCTCCAAAGGCAGTACGCACTTACGTGAATATCCTGATTACGTTCAGGCTCGCGGATGTCGATGCTTCGGGACGATCGGTAATTTGCGCCGAGAGTCGGGAGACGATCGATGACGACACAGATTTACCTGGAGCCCGAGCAGGCCACGAAAGCCGCCGGCGGCCAGCGGGCGCAGGCGGGCGTCAAGACGATCCTGCTGCATGTCCAGAATGACAAAGCGCTGGATTCCCGGGTCCAGACGGCACTGGCCCTCGCCCGTGCTTGCGACGCTCATCTCAGCTGCGTGCATATCACGCCGATCGAATCCTACGTCGCGTTTGACAGCTTCGGCGGCGTTTTCGTCATGAACGACGTAATCAAAGCGGTCGATGAGGAGGCCGTGCGGATCCGAAAGAGTCTCCACGAAAAGCTGCGGAACGAAGACGTCTCCTGGGACTATGTCGAAACCACCGCGAATGTCGCGAGCTCGCTTGTCAGCAGGGCAGCGCTGACGGATCTCGTCGTGACTGGCCGCGACCCGCACCGGACGGACTTCGCTGGTCCGACAATCGGCTTGCTTGGCGAGCTCCTCCACCGGTCCAGGACGCCGTTGTTCATTCCGGCGGACGATGGGGCTCCGGTCGATCCGACTGGGACGGCCTTGATTGCGTGGGATGGAAGCTACGAAGCCGCGAATGCGGTTCGGGCAGCGGTCGGCCTTCTCAAGATCGCATCGCAGGTTCGAGTGCTCCAGATTCACGAGAAAGAGGAGGAGGCGTTCCCCGGCACGAAGCTGCTCGAATATCTCTCACGCCACGGCATCCATGCCGAGCTATTCACCGAGAGCGCCGCTTCGAAGGAATTCGTCTCGGACGCGCTCGTCGCACATGCACGGGCGATCGGCGCAGCCTACATCGTCATGGGCGGCTACAACCACAGCCGCGTGGGTGAGTTCGTCTTCGGCGGCGTGACCCGCAGCCTGCTCAAATCCTGCCCGGTCCCGCTGTTGATCGCGCATTAGGCCTCCAGCTCCACCCAGGTCGGAGCATGGTCGCTGGTCTTTTCCCAGCCGCGCGGCGTGCGGTCGACACCTGCCGCCTTCAGCTTTTTGGCGAGCGCCGAGCTGAGCAGGAAATGGTCGATGCGGATGCCGGCGTCGCGCTGGAACGAATTCCGCCAGTAATGCCAGAATGTGTAGATGCGCTCGTCCGGATGGAGCGTGCGGATGGCATCGGTCCAGCCTTGGTCGACCAGCTCCGCGAATTTCGCGCGTACCTGCGGCGAGAAGAGCGCGTCCTTCGCCCAGCGCTCCGGCTTGTAGACGTCCTGCTCGGTCGGGATGACATTGAAGTCGCCCATCAGCAGCGCCGGCAATCCACTGTCGAGAAGGTGCCGCGCATGAGCGTGCAGCCGGTCCATCCAGGCCAGTTTGTAGTCGAACTTCGGCCCCGGCCATGGATTGCCGTTGGGCAGATATAGGATCCCGATGAGGATGCCGGAGACCGCGGCTTCGATGTAGCGGCTTTGGACGTCATCGGGATCGCCGGGCAGGCCGCGTCCTGTCTCGACCGGCTCCCCGATGCGGCTCAGAATGGCGACGCCGTTCCAGCTCTTCTGCCCGTGCCAGATCGCCGAATAGCCGAGCGCTTCGATATCCTTGGCCGGAAAGGCCTCGTCGGTGCATTTCAACTCCTGCAATCCAACGACGTCCGGGCGGAATTCCTCGAGCCAGCGAAGCAGCACGGGCAGCCGCGAATTGATGCCGTTGATGTTGTAGCTGGCGATGCGGAGCGCGCGTTTCTTGCTCATCAGCGTGAAACCATCGTGAAGGCACTCCGTTCGATCGCGGGCTAAATCGGCGCCTTGTCGCGAGTCGCACAGGTTTATCCACCATTACATCCACAGATTTTATGCGCGCCCGTGCAGAATCTTCTGGAACATCCGTCGTCGCCAGCTATTGTTGTTATGTGCTTCAGGACCCGAAAGGGAAGCGAAGCATGGGACCCCGCCAACTTCGGTTGGCGGGGTTTTCCATTTCTGGCGGCTGCCGCTTCCCCCAACTAAATTGCTGATCTGCTCAACAGCCGTTGGAACCTGTTCCGGGTGCGCGGGTTATCGCGTCGTACTTCGGATCCGCAGATCAGCGTCATGAGACGCGGAACGCGGACGATAGTCGGCGATCGGCGTTGGGACGCAGATCATTGGATTAGAAGTACGGGAGCCCCGCCAGCCATCAGTGCCGACGGGGCTCCAACATTTTAGAGCATCGCCGCTTTCGCGCTCGCGAGCTGCAGCCGCCGCGAATTGTCGGACAGCGGGTACTTGTTCCCGTTCGCGCAGTTGAACAGCAGCGCCGTTTCATCGCGAGTGACCAGGCCGCGATCGAGCGCGGCACGCCATCCCGCGAGGACAGCGCCACCTTCCGGGCACAGCAGCATTCCATCGTCGCGTGCCGCGTCCTCGACCGCCTGCAGGATATCCTGCTCATCGACGGCAATCGCCGCGCCGCCGCTCTCACGCACTGCGCGCAGGATGAGGAAATCGCCGACCGCGCTGGGAACGCGAATTCCGGTCGCGACGGTTGCCGCGCCTTCCCAGCGTTCGGCGAACTCGTCGCCCCGCTCGAATGCACGGACCATCGGCGCGCAGCCGGCCGCCTGGATGGCGTACATCCGTGGCCGCTCGGGACCGATGAGACCGACAGCTTCCAGCTCGTCGAACGCTTTCCACATGCCGATCAGGCCGGTGCCGCCGCCGGTCGGATAGAAGATCGCGTCCGGCACCTTCCAGCCGAGCTGCTCGACCAGCTCGAAGCCCATCACCTTCTTGCCCTCGAGCCGATAGGGCTCCTTCAGCGTGGAGCAGTCGAACCAGCAGCCTTCTGCGGCGCCTTCGCGGATCAATCTTCCGCATTCGTCGATCTGGCCATCCGCGACCCAGACGCGAGCGCCGTAGGCGGCAGTCTCGCGAACGTTGATTTCGGGCGTCTCGGCCGGGCAGACCACCACGGCCTCCATTCCGGCGCGGGCGGCATATGCGGCGAGCGCCGCGCCGGCATTGCCGTTGGTCGGAAGCGCGACGCTCTTGATCCTGAACTGCTTCGCCATCGACACCGCCATCGCCAGGCCACGCGCCTTGAATGAGCCCGTCGGCAGGCGGCCCTCGTCCTTGACCAGCAGGCTGGCGGCGCCCGCACTCGAAGCGATCATCTTCAGCGGAATCATCGGCGTTTCCGGCTCACCAAGGCTTACGGGCTCGGCACCTTCAGGTAGCGGGAGCAGCTCGTGCCACTTCCACATTCCCGCCGGACGTTCTGCCACGGTCGACCGGGTCAGTGTCCGAAGCGCTCGCTCATGGTCGTAGCGTACGAGCAGGGGCTTGCCGGCCTTGCTCAGGTTGTGGAGTTCACCGGCGCGATAATGCTCTCCGGTGAGAGAACATTCGAGATGCGTGACGAATCCCATCAGCAGCCCGTGTCTTCGAGATGGCTGCGCTCGATCTGAAGTGTGCAATGCTCGATTTTGAAACGGTCGTGGAGCATCTTGCCGGCCACCTTCAGCAGTTCATCCGTCGATCCCGCGGCCGGTGCAACCAGGTGCGCCGTCAGCGCAGTTTCAGTGGTGCTAAGCGGCCAGACGTGGAGATCATGGACCGTCTCTACTCCGTCGAGATTCTGAAGTTCGGCGGCGACCAGCTCGAGGTCGATGCCCTTGGGAACGCCGGCCAGGGACATCCATATCGACTCCTTGAACAGTCCCATGCTGCTCCACAGGATGACGGCCGCGACGGCGAGGCTAATAATCGGGTCGATCCACTCGCGCCCGGTCCAGATGATCATCAGTCCGGCGACGACGACCGCAGCCGATACGGCCGCGTCTGCCGCCATGTGCAGGAAGGCTCCCCGGATATTGATGTCGTCATTCCGACCCCGAGCGAACAACAGCGCCGTGATACCGTTGATGACGATGCCGATCCCGGCCACGATCATCACGGTTCCACCCTCGGTTGCCGAAGGATGAAACAGCCGCCGAACAGCTTCGGCGCCGATCGCCCCAACAGCGACGAGGAGGAACAGGGAATTCGCCAGGGCGGCGAGTATCGGAGCTTTTTTCAAACCATAAGTGAAGCGCGGCGACGGGGCTTTCTTCGCCATGGTTGCCCCCGCCCAGGCGACCACCAGCCCGAGGATGTCCGAAAGATTGTGCCCCGCATCCGCCAACAGCGCCATCGAGTTGGCCGCAAAACCGAAGACCGCCTCCACCAGGACGAAGGCGGCATTGAGGAAAATCCCGATCGCGAATGCGCGGCCGTAATCTCGCTGTCCGTGACCATGGTCGTGCTCGTGAACGCCAGCCATTTGTCCCGACTACAAGGCTGACCGTCGAAGGCAAACAGAGTGGCAGCGAAAAAGGCTTGTGATAGTATATCATCCGACGTAGGCGTGATTCAATTCGACCCGTAGCAAATCAGGACTGATGCACTCTTCTCGACTGGCCCTCGCGGCAGCCCTCTCCTTCCTGGCATCCCCCGTTCTGGCCACCGAAACGACGGTCGCCGGGAAGGATGCGTCCGCTACGACCGCAAAGTCCGACGCCTCTTCGGCCGCGACGACCGACGCGCCGCAACCCGGCAGCGCCGATGAAGCGCATCATGACCATAGTGACGATGTCGTGGTTACGGGCGTGCGCCGCAAAGCGAACGACGTGCTTGGTGGAATCTCCGTCCTCGACGCGGCCGACCTGACCCGCGAGGTACGCCCAAGCATCGGTGAAACGCTCGCCCGGCAGCCCGGCGTCAGCGCAACCAGCTTCGGCCCAACAGCCTCCGCGCCCGTCCTTCGCGGCCTCTCGGGTGACCGCGTTCGCGTGTTGACCGACGGGATCGGCAGCCTCGACCTGTCGTCGTCCGGGCCGGATCACGCCATTTCCATCAACCCCGTCACAGCGGAGCGCATCGAGGTTCTTCGCGGGCCTTCGGCGCTCCTGTTCGGCTCGTCGGCGATCGGCGGCGTCGTGAACGTGATCGACGCGCGTATTCCGCGCCGGTTGCCCGAAAATTCAGTCGGGGTGACCGCTCTCGCCAGCTACGGCACGGCGGCGAACGAGCGCCTCATCAACGGGTCCGTCGACGTTCCCCTCGCGGGAAAGTTCGTCGTCCACATCGACGGCAACTGGCAGAAGAGCGATGACCTGCGGACAGGCGGCCACATTCTTTCGAAGGAGCTTCGCGAGGAGGCTTTGGCCAGCCCCGATCCGGAAATCCAGGCGCTGGCCGATCTAAAAGGCAAGCTTCCGAATTCCGCCGCCGAATCCAAGGAAGGCGCCATCGGCCTCGCTTACGTCGATGGCGGGCTGAACATCGGAGCGTCGGTCACGCGGCACCTCGCGACCTACCAGGTCCCGATCCGCTATTCTCTCGTCTCGGGCGTGGAAGCGGAAGCGCCGACCATCGACCAGGAACAGACGCGCTACGACTTCCGGGCGGAGATTCCGGTCAGCGGATTCTTCAGCCAGGTCCGCGCTCGCGGCGGCTATGCCGACTATCATCACGACGAGCTCGACGACACGGGTGCAATCGGCTCGAGCTTCTTCAGCAAGGGAGGCGAGGGCCGCTTCGAGCTGATCCAGAGCGAGCGCGCGGGATGGGGCGGAACGAGCGGCTTGCAGTACCTCGATCGCAACGCACGGATCGAAGGCGACGAGAAGTTCCTGCCCGACAGCAGGCAGCGCCAGGCCGGGCTTTTCACCCTGCAAACCCTGGTCAGCGGGCCGCTCCGCGTCGAAGGCGGCGCTCGGGTGGAGTTCAGCAAGCTCACCGCCGATGCCGACGAGCAGCTCGCGACGCCCGACCGCTCCCGCAACTTCACCACCTGGTCGGGTTCGGTGGGCGGTCAATATGAGTTCTCGCCTGGCTGGCGCGCAGGGCTGACCTTCTCGCGAAGCTCGCGCGCGCCCTCGATCGACGAACTGTTCTCAAACGGTCCGCACGGCGCCAGTCAGTCCTTCGAAGTCGGAAATCCGGATCTCAATCCCGAAACTAGCGTCGGCGTCGAGGCCGTGCTGCATCGCCAGTCCGGACCGGTCACGTTCAACGCCAGCGTCTATTACAACCGCTTCTCCAACTTCATCTTCCAGGCGCCCACGGGCGAAACGGAAGGGGATCTTCCCGTTTTCCAATATCTCCAGGGCCGCGCCAATTATTACGGGTTCGAGGCCCAGGCGCTGGCGAGGTTTGGTGAAGCGCTCGGTGTGAAGTGGAAGGGCGAGCTCCAGGCCGATGCAGTCAATGCGACGGTGAAAGATTATGGTCCCGCCCCCCTTATCCCACCGCTCCGCATCCTTGGTGCGATCGAAGGCAGCGGCGGGACGGTCGACGGCCGGCTGGAGGTCGAGCACGCGTTCGACCACAACCGCACCGCTCCGATCGAGACCGACACGCAGGGCTATACGTTGGTCAACGCCTCGGTCGATTGGCATCCCTTCTCCGCCAACCCGGAGCTTTCGCTGTCGCTGGCGGCGAACAATCTATTCGACGTCGAGGCGCGCCGAAGCACGAGCCTGCTCAAGGATTTCGCGCCGCTTGCCGGCCGCGACATCCGTTTGACGGCGCGGCTGGGCTTCTAAGAAGCCGACCAGACCTGCCGACTTGGTTGTTTGGCGTTAGAATGGTCGCGTGAAGCGACTCTGGATTTCGCTGGCCATTCTCGCGCTTGGCGCCGCCCTCGCACTCGCGATCCTGAATGGCTGGTATTACGGCTAGTCAAATGTGAGGCGGCCCGGCTCAAGGGGTTGGCCGGGCCGCCTCGCCGCTTGCTGGGGAGAGCGAGCGGCGGGGAAATTTTCTTAAAGGTCGATGCCCGCGGCGATGGCTTCCAGCTTGCGGACGCGTTCGCGTAGGTCGGCGACCTCGATGCGGTTGCCCGCGGGAGGAAGCATCCGGTCTCCTGCGGCATGGGTTAGCTCGAAGCGCCTCAGCTCAAGCCAGCCCTGCCATCCCTTGAGAGCCGCAACACTTGCTGCGCTCAGCCCGGCAAAGATGCCACTGGCCAGGATGCCAATCGTCAGCGGTTCCATCACTTCTCCTCCCGCAGCGCCTCGATCTCGCGCGCCAGCTCGTCATTGGTTGAGTTGATGTGGTCGTCGATCGCCATCAGCCGGCGGTCGGTTTCGTCGAGTTGCGTCCGCAGGGCGTGAACGGTCGGGCGAACCCGGCTCACTTCCTCCATGCGGTCGTAGTCGCTTAGCTGGCTCCGCTCGTATCCGCGGGTCGCCTTGTTGCGCTGAATGTGCATGTAGATACCCGCGCCGATGTAGGCGATCAGAGCCAGCTTCCAGCTCACCAGGATCGCGGTAGCGACGAAGCCTATCCGGATGAAGGTCGGGTCGATGTTGAACACCTCGCCGATCGTCGAGCAAACACCGGCGACCTTCTTTTCACGGCGGTCCATCGAGTAGCGGTAGTTGTAGCGGGCCATTGCCCTTCCCCTTTCGTTCACTTGGTGCGTGCCGCGATTGCGGCCTTCATGGCTTCCAGCTCGGCGTCGACCTTCTCGGCGGCGCGGAGCTCGGCGATCTCTTCCTCAAGGCTCCTGGGGCCGGTCATCCCCAGCGCTTCCGCGCGGCCTTCGGCGAAATCTGCGTGACGCTCGAGCACCTCGAACTTGGCGAATGCGTCGAGCGTACGGCTGCCGTGCATCACTTCGCGGGCCTTGGCGCGGGCCACCGCGCTTTCAATCCGGGCCGCAATGGCATTCTGCCGTCCGCGAGCTTCACGAAGCTTGGTCTGAAGCTTGGTGATATCCACTTCGTAGCTTCGCAGAACCTGCTCTATCTGCTCCATCTCCGAGCGAAGGCCATCGGCCATTTCGGCCGCCTTCTGCTTCTCGACGAGAGCCTGCTTCGCCAGGTCCTCACGGTCCTTCGACAGCGCAAGCTCGGCCTTGTCGTTCCAGCCGATCTGGAGCTCTTCCAGCCGACCGACCGCACGCTTCATCTCCTTGGCGTCTGCGATCGAGCGCGCCGCGCTGGAACGAAGCTCGACGAGGGTTTCCTCCATCTCCAGGATGATCATGCGGATCATCCGGGCGGGGTCCTCGGCCCGATCCAACAGCTCGGTCATGTTCGCCGCGAAGATGTCTCTCGCGCGGCTGAAAACCGGGCCGTTGAACCAGGTGGCGAGCTGTGTGCTGCCGGAAGTCATCGTTTCGGGCTCCCTAACCAACCGGGGCGTCCTCACCGGAACTTTCGCTTCGATGATCTCGAGCTCAGGCATTGGTGGAAACTGCGACGGGGCTTGCGACTGCCTGGGCGGGGCCGACCGCGGCGCTGACCGCGACGGAGCTCATCAGGAGCGCTGCTGCAAGAGCAGTAAGCGTACGAGCAAGTTGCGACTGACCGGACATCTGTAATCTCCCTTTTGCCGATCCGCTTCATCAGTTGCGGGCCGGTGCCAGTTACAATTCAAGAGCCGTGCCAATCCCGGAAAACTGCGAAAAATGCGGAAACGGGATGATTTTCAGCGGCGAGTTGGCGGGATTTGCCACCTAGGCTTGGTGAAGATTCCCAACCAGCCCTGCGGGACCCGCTCGAGGTCTGCCGCGTTGGTGCACCAAGACCAATTCGAAAGGGTGTTCAGATGTTGGGTAAGCTTGCTGGAGCGTATGTCGGAGAGAAGATGGCAGGCCGCAATCGCGGGATGAGAGGCGCGATCCTGGGCGCCGGCGTGGCGGCAGTTGCGCGCCGCGGTCTTGGACCGCTCGCGCTCGCACTAGGCGCCGGCTGGGCAGCAAAGAAGATGTGGGACAAGCGGCAGGACCGCCGCAATCCGCACTATCCTTCGGACGCCTCTCCGTCCTGAGCCTCACCGAGCGACGGCTCGATATAGGGCTCGACCTTCCCCTTGAGCTTCAGCGTCATCGGATTGCCGTAGCGGTCGCGGCTGCGGCCGGCCGAGACGCGGATCCAGCCCTCGGACACGCAATATTCCTCGACGTTCGTCTTTTCCTGCCCGTTGAAGCGGATGCCCACCCCACGCTTGAGAATTTCCGCGTCGCAATAGGGGCTGCGCGGATCGAGCGAGAGGCGGTCGGGGAGTTCGGTCTTGTCTTCGGCCATGGCCAGCGCCCTAGCCTCGCGGCGCTTGTGAGGTCAACGCGCGCTAGTTGCCGCATTCGTGACTCCGGACTAAGCGCCTCATCCACATGAGCGACAAGGATCCAGCGCCCCTAAAGCCGAACAGGCCGAAGCTCGCACTGCACGTGCCCGAGCCGCCATTCCGGCCCGGCGACAAGCCCGACTTTTCGAAGATGAAGGTGCCCGCGGCCGGTTCCGCGCCGCGGCCGGACGTTTCCGCTGCAGCTTCCGAAACGCACCCCCTGACGACCGCGCTTGTTCGGGTTCTCGGCGAGGACAATCGGGCGGTGGGTCCGTGGGACCCGAAGCTCGACCCCGACACGCTGCGCAAAATGCTGCGCGACATGGTCACCGTGCGCGTCTTCGACGACCGCATGTACCGCTCGCAGCGGCAGGGTAAGACCAGCTTCTACATGAAGTGCACGGGCGAAGAGGCGATCGCAGTCGCCGCCCAGAACGCCCTCGACCGCGAGGACATGCACTTCCCGACTTATCGTCAGCAGGGGCTTCTCGTCGCGCGCGGCTATCCGCTCGTCGACATGATGAACCAGATCTACTCGAACAAGGGCGACAAGCTGCAGGGCCGCCAGCTCCCGATCATGTATTCGGACAAGGCCTACGGATTCTTCTCGATCTCGGGCAATCTCGGCACGCAATTCCCGCAGGCGGTCGGCTGGGCGATGGCTGCAGCGATCAAGGGCGACAGCCGCATCTGCATGGGCTGGATCGGCGACGGAGCGACGGCGGAAGGCGACTTCCATTCCGCGATGACCTTCGCCGCGGTGTACAACGCGCCAGTCATCCTCGCGACGGTGAACAATCAGTGGGCGATCTCGAGCTTCTCGGGAATCGCTGGCGCGGAGCGCGCCACCTTCGCGCAACGCGCGGTCGGCTATGGCATCGCCGGCCTTCGCGTCGACGGCAATGATGCGCTTGCGGTTTACGCAGCCGTTCGCTGGGCATCCGAGCGGGCGCGCACGAACCAGGGCCCGACCCTGATCGAGTTCTTCACTTACCGCGCCGAGGGCCACTCCACGTCGGACGATCCTTCCGGCTACCGCCCAACGGACGAAGCCAAAGCATGGCCGCTCGGCGATCCGATCGAACGGCTGAAGGCGCATCTCGTAACTATCGGCGAATGGGACGAAGAACGTCACGCGGCGATGACCGCCGAATGCGACGCCGCCGTCCGGGCCGCCCAGAAGGAATCCGAAAAGCTCGGCATCCTCCCGCAGCAGGGCAAGGACAATATCGGCAGCATGTTCGAGGACGTTTACGCGGACGTGCCGTGGCACATCGCCGAGCAGCGCGAGCAGGCATTGGACGAGAACCGCTGATGCCGACCATGAACATGATCCAGGCGCTCAATGACGCCCACAAGGTATTGATGCGCCGCGACGAGGACATCGTCGTGTTTGGCGAAGATATCGGCTTCTTCGGCGGCGTCTTTCGGGTCACCGAAGGCCTGCAGAAGGAATTCGGCAAGCAACGCGCGTTCGACGCGCCGATCAGCGAAGGCGGCATCGTCGCGACCGCGGTCGGCATGGCCGCCTACGGGATCAAGCCGCTGATCGAGATCCAGTTCGCCGACTACATCTACCCCGGCTACGACCAGATTGTCAGCGAGGTAGCGAAGATGCGCTACCGCACTGCCGGCGAGTGGACGATGCCGATGGTCATCCGCACTCCCTATGGCGGCGGCATCTTCGGCGGCCAGACGCACAGCCAGTCGCCCGAAAGCCTGTTCACGCACATCGCGGGCCTCAAGGTCGTCGTGCCTTCGACGCCTTGTGACGCCAAGGGACTGCTGATCGCCGCTGTCGAGGATCCGGACCCGGTCATCTTCTTCGAGCCGAAGCGCATCTACAACGGCCCGTTCGACGGTCACCACGACCGCCCCGTCACGCCCTGGGCGAAGCACCCGGCGAGCGAGGTTCCGGAAGGCCATTACACCGTGCCGCTCGGCAAGGCCTCAGTGGTCCGGGAAGGCAACGAGCTGACCGTCCTCGCCTACGGGACGATGGTCCACGTCGCGCTTGCCGCGGTGAACGAGCAGGGGATCGACGCCGAGGTCATCGACCTCCGCACCCTCGTCCCCCTCGACATAGAGACGATCGAGAAGTCGGTCGAGAAAACCGGCCGCTGCCTGATCGCTCAGGAAGCGCCGCGCACGTCCGGCTTCGCGGCCGAGCTCAGCGCCCTCGTGCAGGAGCGCTGCTTCTATCACCTCGAAGCGCCGGTCGAACGCGTGACGGGATGGGACACGCCCTATCCGCACGCCTACGAATGGGCGTACTTCCCTGGTCCGAAGCGCATGAAGACGGCGCTTGAGAAAGTGATGGCCGACTGATGGCGAAATATGAATTCAAGCTGCCCGACATCGGCGAAGGCATTGCCGAGGCCGAGATCGTCGCATGGCACGTGAAGGTCGGCGACACGATCGCCGAGGACCAGCAGATCGCCGACATGATGACCGACAAGGCGACGGTGGAGATGGAATCTCCCGTGGCCGGCAAGGTCGTGCAGCTCGCGGGCGAAGTCGGCGACCAGATTCCAATCGGCTCGGTGCTCGCGGTGATCGAGACCGAGGGCGAAGCGCCGTCCGAAGCCGCGCCCGCTCCAGCGGCAGAGGAAGTGCCGATTGCGGACGGCGCCGCCGAACCGACTCCCGCGCAGGCGGAAGAGCTTCCGACGACCGCGGTCGAAGCACCGAAGGAACCGCCGCGCGCTCCTGAGCCGCGGGTCGAGCCCGAAGTTGCGAAGAAGGAAGCAGGGGGACCGCATGTGCTTGCTTCCCCTGCAGTCCGCGCCCGCGCCCGCGATCTCGGCATTGACCTTGGTCAGGTGAAGATCACAGGCGACCGCGTCCGCCACTCCGACCTCGACGCATACCTACTCTACAACGGCGGCAGCGTCTCCACGCGCGGCGCCGGTGCTCCGCGCAACGATGAAACGATCAAGGTCGTCGGCCTGCGCCGCAAGATCGCCGAGAATATGACGGAGGCGAATCGCCGCATCCAGCATTTCACCCTGGTCGAAGAGTTTGACGTCACCGCGCTCGAGGAAGCGCGGCAGATGATGAACCGCGACCGCGGCGACAATCCGAAGTTGACGCTTCTTCCCTTCCTGATCACCGCAATGTCCCGCGCGCTTGCCGACTGGCCGATGCTCAACGCGACGTTCGACGACGAGGCGATGGTCGTGACGCGCCACGGGTCCGTGCACATGGGAATGGCGACGCAGACGCCGAATGGCCTGATGGTCGCCACCATCCGCGACGCTCAGTCAAAGTCTATCTGGCAGCTCGCGTCGGAGATCGGCCGCCTGTCCGAAGCCGCGCGTTCTGGCAAGGCAACCCGCGAGGAGCTCAGCGGCGCGACCTTCACGATTTCCAGCCTCGGACCGATGGGCGGCATCACCTCGACGCCGGTCGTCAATCCGCCGCAGGTCGCGATCGTCGCGGTGAACAAGATCGAGGACAAGCTCGTGCCGATCGACGACGAGATCGAGGTCCGCAAGCGGATGAACCTGTCGCTGTCCTGCGATCACCGTGTGGTCGATGGCTGGGATGCGGCGAGCTTCATGCAGGCCCTGAAGCCATTGCTCGAGAACCCGCTGCGGCTGCTTTCGTAGGATTGGAAGGGTCGATGGCGAAAGATTGGCGCGTCGAGACGCTCGGCAAGATCCGGGAGCTCATTGCGCAGGCAGACCCCGATGCGACCGAGACCGTGAAGTGGCGCAAGCCGTCCAATCCCGACGGCGTCCCCGTATGGGAGCATGACGGGATCATCTGCACGGGCGAAACCTACAGGGACAAGGTGAAGCTGACCTTCGCTCAGGGTGCTTCGCTCGACGATCCGACCGGCCTTTTCAACGCCAGCCTCGACGCCGGAACCCGCCGCGCGATCGACATCCGTGAGGGCGAACACGTCGACGAGGCGGCATTCAAAGCGCTCATCAAAGAGGCGGTTGTCCGGAACGCCCGCTGAGCCGGAACTCTTTGCGGCGCTTGTTGCAAGAGCTAGGGCTGCTCCATGCTGAAGCCCGTCATGACCGACATCGAAGCGCTCAAGATCCTCGACGAACGGCTGCGCTGGCTGTCGGCGTGGACGATCCATCACGCCAATCACATCCGCGAGAATAGCGACGGCCTGAAAGTCGGCGGGCATCAGGCAAGCTGCGCGTCGATGACCGCCATCATGGCCGCGCTCTATTTCCACGCGCTCGGGCCGAACGACCGCGTCGCGGTGAAGCCGCACGCCGGTCCGGTGCTTCACGCCATCCACTATTTGCTCGGCACGCAAAGCCGCGAGGCGCTGGAGAATTTCCGTGGCTTCGGCGGCGCGCAGTCCTATCCGAGCCGGACCAAGGACAAGATCCCGGTCGATTTTTCGACGGGCTCAGTCGGCCTTGGGGTGGCGATCACTGCCTTCTCCAGCCTTATCCAGGATTACCTGACCGCGCGCGGAATGATGGACGAGGCCGATCGCGGCCGCTTCGTCGCCCTGGTCGGCGATGCGGAGCTGGATGAAGGCAACATCTACGAAGCGCTGATCGAGGGTGCCAAGCACGACGTCCGCAACTTGTGGTGGATCCTCGATTACAATCGCCAGAGCCTCGACGCGACCAGCGCGGACCGCATGTTCGAGCGTTTCGACGAAATCTTTCGCTCCTGCGGCTGGCGCGTTGTCGAGTTGCGATACGGCAAGCGACTGAAGGCCGCGCTCGACGCTCATCCGAAGCTCAAAGCGTGGTTCGACGGACTGGAAAATGCCGAGTTGTCAGCCTTGCATTACCAAGGCGGGGCTGCCCTTCGAAAACGCATCGAAGCCGATCTCGGCAAGAATGGCGCAGCATTCCTCAAGGCGAACGACGATGCCGCGTTGGCGTCACTCTTCAGCGATCTTGGCGGTCATTGCATGGAATCGCTCGTCGAGGCGTTCGACGACGCGCAGGACGATGTCCCCACCCTGTTCATCGCCTGGACGATCAAGGGCAATGGCCTCCCCTTTGCCGGGCACAAGGACAATCACGCCGGCCTGATGAACCCGACGCAGATGGCGGCATTGCGCGAAGTGATGGGCGTGGCCGAGGGCCGCGAGTGGGAGCCGCTCGAGAGCGTCGGCGACAATGCCCGGCCCGGCGTCGAAGCCTTGATCGAGCGTAGCCGCGTCGCCCGCGAGAAACGCCCGCGCGCATTTGGCCAGATCGAAATGCCCGCAGTTCCGGCACCTTCAGGCGAGGAGCAGTCCACGCAGGCGGCCTTCGGCCGAATCCTGCTGGAGATTGCGAAGTCCGGTGGAACGCTCGCCGACCGCATCCTTACGACCTCGCCCGATGTGACCGTCTCGACCAACCTCGGCGCATGGGTGAACCAGCGCGGCCTATTCCGGCGCGAGGGCATTGACGATATTTTTGCGCGGGAAAAGATTGCGTCCGCGCAGAAGTGGTCTTCAGCGAATAAAGGCCAGCATATCGAGCTTGGCATCGCCGAGAACAACCTGTTCCTGATGCTCGCGGCCGCGGGGTTGTCCGGCGATCAATTCGGAACGCGGCTGGTGCCGATCGGGACGCTTTACGACCCGTTCATCGCCCGCGGTTTGGATGCGATGAATTACGCCTGTTACCAGGATGCGCGGTTCCTCCTCGTCGCAACGCCGAGCGGAATAACGCTCGGGCCGGAGGGCGGCGCGCACCAGTCGATCAATCCACCGTTGATCGCGCTCGGACAGCCCGGACTTCGACATTACGAGCCGGCCTATGCCGACGAGCTCGCAGCGATGATGGAGCTGGCGTTCCGCTTGATCGACGATCCGGCGGGCGAGAGCACATACCTTCGTTTGTCCACCCGCAGCGTCAAGCAGATCGAGCGCGAGAGCGACGGCTGGCGCGACGGCGCGCTGAAGGGCGCGTACTGGCTGCGTGAGCCCGGTGCGGAGTCCGAAGCAGCGATCGTCGCCATGGGGACGGTCATGCCGGAAGCGCTCGCCGCTTGGGAGGAATTGCGCGAGGACATTCCGGGCCTGGGCTTATTGTCCGTCACATCGCCCGACCTACTGCACCGCGGATGGACTGCCGCACAGGCGGCGCGTTGGGCAGGCGAGCGCCGGCCCAGCCCCATCGAGCAATTGCTCTCGCAACTCGGCCGCAACGCCGGACTCGTCACGATCGCCGACGCGGCGCCCGCCTCACTGTCCTGGCTGGGCGGAGTGCTCGGCCAGCGCGTCGCTCCGCTCGGCGTCGATCGCTTCGGTCAGACCGGAAATCTTGCGGATCTCTATGCAGCCTACAGGCTCGACGGCGCCGCGATCACCGAAGCCGTTGCCGAGCTTCTGCTTGCCGAATAGAGAATGTCCATGACCGGGCGCTATTTCGACGAGTGGAAGGTCGGCGACCGCTTAGAGCATTCGATCTCGCGGACGGTCACCGAGACCGACAATGTGCTGATCTCCACCCTCACCCACAATCCGCAGCCGCTGCACATCGACCACGAAGCCGCGGCGAAAACCGAATTCGGCAAGCCGCTGGTCAATTCGGTCTTCACGTTCGGGCTGATGATCGGGGTCAGCGTCAACGACACGACCCTCGGAACGCTGGTCGCGAACCTCGGCTACGACAAGCTCGTCTTCCCGAAGCCGGTCTTCGTTGGCGACACGCTCCGGTCCGAGAGTGAGTGCATCGACCTTCGAGAGAGCAAGTCGCGGCCGAATGCGGGCATCGTCACCTGGGCGCACCGCAGCTTCAACCAGCGCGGTGAACTGGTGTGCGAATGCACACGGTCCGCACTGCTGCTGAAAAAGCCCCAATGAGCGAGCCTCGCAGCTGGCTGTTCGTGCCGGCGGACAGCGAGAAGAAGATCGGCAAGGCGATCGAAAGCCAGGCGGATGCGGTCATCTTCGACCTCGAAGACAGCGTCGCCTCCGGCCAGAAAGCCGCCGCCCGGCAAGTCCTGAAGGACCTCGGCAAGCGCTCGGGCGGCCCGCAATGGTGGGTCCGGATCAACCCGCTTCGCACCGACGAGCATCGCAAGGACCTCGAAGTTCTCGGCATTTCCGACATCCACGGCATCGTCTTGCCCAAGGCGGAAGGCGGAGCGGACATCGCCGAGCTCGCGCACCGCACCGGCAACATCCCGATCCACGCTATAGTCACCGAGACGGCGGCTAGCCTGTTCAGAATGCTCAGCTATCGGGACCCGAAATCGCCGCTCGCTGCGATGAGCTGGGGCGCCGAAGACCTGTCAGCCGCTCTCGGTGCATCGTCCAAATACGATGCCGACGGCAGCCTTAGCTTCACCTACAAGTTGGCGCGGTCGCTATGCCTTGCCGGAGCCGTCGCAGCGGGCGTGCAGCCCGTTGACGGCGTTTTCGCGGACTTCCGTGACGAGAAAGGCCTTCTGGCCGAGGCTCAGGCAGCGGCCCGCGAAGGCTTCACCGGCAAGCTCGCGATCCACCCCGCTCAGGTCGGCGTGATCAATGCGGCCTTCACCCCGTCGGCCGCGGAACTCGATCACGCGCGTGCTATTGTCCAAGCGTTCGATGCCGAGCCCGATGCCGGCGTCCTGTCAGTAGGTGGCCGGATGGTCGACCGGCCGCACCTGGTACAAGCGCGAAGGGTACTCGACCGGGCAAGATAGAGGAGGCCGACATGGCGACGACTGCGGAACCCACCACGACTTCGGAACGCACGGACGGTCCGACGCTCGCCAAGGGATGGGGCACCGACGCGCCAGACCAGCCGCTTCGCCCGATGGAGTTCGAACGCCGCGCGCTCCGTCCCAACGACGTTGCGATCAAGATCACCTACGCTGGCATCTGCCATTCCGACCTGCACACCTGCCGCAACGATTGGGGCGGCACGCGCTACCCGGTCATCCCGGGCCACGAGATCGTCGGGATCGTCACGGCGATCGGCGACGAGGTCACCCGCCATCGCGTCGGCGATACGGTCGCGGTCGGCTGCATGGTCGACAGCTGCATGGAGTGCGACCAGTGCCTGGAAGGCTGGGAGGTCTTCTGCCGCAAGGGCTGCGTCCAGACCTACAACAGCAAGGACTATCACGACGGAACGGTCAGCAAGGGCGGCTACACCGACCATATCGTCGTCCGCGATCACTTCGTCTGCAAAGTGCCGGACGGCATGGACGCGGCCAGGGTCGCGCCTTTGCTCTGCGCGGGCATCACGACCTATTCGCCGCTTCGGCAGTATAACGTCGGACCGACGACCAAGATGGCCGTCGTCGGCCTCGGCGGCCTCGGCCACATGGGTGTGAAGCTGGGCGCGGCGCTGGGCGCCCACGTCACGATGATCACCACGACGCCAAGCAAGGGCGAGGACGCCCGCGCGCTCGGCGCCCACGATGTAATCATCTCGACCGACGCGGAGCAGATGAAGGCGGCGGCGACGCGCTTCGACTTCATCCTCAACACCATTCCCGTCAGCCACGAGATCGATGGCTACCTGCAGCTTCTCGGCCGCTCCGGCCGGATGGTGATCGTCGGCGCGCTGACACCCATGCCGGGGTTCGTTGGCATGAACCTGATCTGGTGGAATCGCGCGGTCGGCGGTTCGGCGATTGGCGGCATCCCGGAGACGCAGGAGATGCTCGATTTCTGCGCCGCGAAGGACATCTATCCGGATGTCGAATTCATCCGCATGGACCAGGTCAACGAGGCCTATGAGCGATTGCTCAAGAACGATGTCCGCTACCGCTTCGTGATCGACATGAGCCACGGCCTGTGAGCGAGACCGTCCATCCCGTTCCCGACGACTTCAATGCGAGGATCGGACCGGCTGAGCTCGACGCGCTGTCGAAGGCCGAGGAGTCCGATCCTCATCGCCACTGGATGGAACAGGCGAAGCGCCTGCAATGGACCAAGTTCCCCGAGCAATCGGGCGACTGGTCGTTCGACGAAGATGATTTCCACATCAACTGGTTCGCGGACGGAAAGCTCAACCTGTCCGTCAATTGCCTCGACCGGCACCTCGAAAAGCATGGCGACCGCACCGCGATCATCTTCGAGGCGGACGAGCCGGGTCACGGTCACCGCTACACCTATCGCGAGCTGTACGAGGAGACCTGCCGCTTCGCGAACCTGCTGAAGCAGCGCGGTGTTCACCGCGGCAGCCGGGTCATGATCTACATGCCAATGATACCCGAGGCCGCGGCGGCAATGCTTGCCTGCGCACGGATCGGCGCGATCCATTCGGTCATATTCGGCGGTTTCTCGCCGGAAAGCGTCGCGGGGCGCGTCGCCGATTGCGACGCTTGCGCGGTCATCACCGCCGACGAGGGCGTGCGCGGCGGCAAGCACATTCCGCTCAAGCGCAACGTCGATGCGGCGCTCGAACATCGCGACGTGCAAACGGTGATCGTCGTCACCCGCACCGGAGCCGATGTTCCGATGAAGGAAGGCCGGGACGTCAGCTATTCTGCCGTCCGCAAACAGCTTTCGACCGAATGCGAAGCGGAAGCGATGGACGCCGAGGACCCGCTGTTCATCCTCTACACTTCCGGATCGACCGGAAAGCCCAAGGGTGTTGTCCACACGACCGGCGGCTATGCGGTCTGGGCCGCTGGGACCTTCGACTGGGTATTCGACTATCGCGAGGACGACGTCTTCTGGTGCACCGCCGACGTCGGCTGGATCACCGGGCACACCTATGTCGTCTACGGTCCGCTGATGAACGGCGCGACGAGCGTGATGTTCGACGGCGTTCCTAACTATCCCGACTTCGGCCGGTTCTGGGAGACGGTGGATCGCCTCGGCGTGACCATCTTCTACACAGCCCCGACCGCGATTCGCGCGCTGATGCGCGAGGGCGACGAACCGGTGAAGAGGTACAGCCGCAGGTCGATCCGACTGCTCGGTACGGTCGGTGAGCCGATCAACCCTGAAGCGTGGGAATGGTACTGGCGGGTCGTCGGCGACGGCCGCTGCCCCGTGGTCGACACGTGGTGGCAGACCGAGACCGGCGGGATCCTCATCTCGCCCTTCCCCGGCGCGACCCCGATGAAGCCCGGATCGGCGACGAAACCGCTGCCCGGCGTGAAGCCGCTGCTGGTCGATTCGGAAGGCAAGGAATTGCAGGGGGCGACGAGCGGAAACCTGTGCATTTCCGCATCATGGCCCGGCCAGATGCGCACTGTCTGGGGCGACCACCGGCGCTTCTTCGAGACCTATTTTTCTACCTATCGCGGGCTCTACTTCACCGGCGACGGATGCCGCCGCGATGAGGACGGCTATTACTGGATCACCGGCCGCGTCGACGACGTCATCAACGTGTCCGGGCATCGCATCGGCACCGCCGAGGTCGAGAGCGCGCTGGTCGCCCATCCTCTTGTGGCCGAGGCCGCGGTTGTCGCTTTCCCTCACGACATCAAGGGCCAGGCGATCCACGCCTACGTGACGTTAAATGCCGGCGAGGAAGGCGGGGAGGATCTTCGCCGCGAGCTCAATCAGCAGGTGCGCAAGGAGATCGGCGCCCTCGCATCGCCCGAGCGAATCCAGTTCGCGCCGACCCTTCCCAAGACCCGTTCCGGCAAGATCATGCGCCGGATCCTGCGCAAGATCGCGGAGGGCGAGACAGCAGGCTTCGGCGACACCTCGACGCTCGCCGATCCGACGGTCGTCGACCAGCTGCTCGCCGGAGCGCGCGAGTTCCAGAAGGCTCCCGCCTAAGCGCTTGCAGCGTCGCTCATAGCCGCTAACCCTTTGCCGGCAGGGGGAGCAGCATGAACGATCAAAAGGCTTGGTCGATGAAACGCGTCGTTGCCGCATCGTCGGCCGGCACCGCGTTCGAGTGGTACGACTTCTTCATCTTCGGATCGCTCGCGACGACCATCCAGAAGGTCTTCTTCGCAGGGCTCGACCCGACCGCCGGATTGGTAGCGGCGCTAGGCCTGTTTGCAGCCGGCTTCGCCTTCCGTCCCCTCGGCGCACTCATCTTCGGGGTGATCGGCGACCGTCTCGGCCGCAAGGGCGCCTTCCTTGCCACCGTCAGCCTGATGGGCGCTTCGACCTTCCTGATCGGCATTCTTCCGACCTACGCCACGGCGGGCATCGTCTCGCCCATCCTGCTCATCCTGCTGCGCATCTTCCAGGGCATCGCGCTCGGCGGCGAGTATGGCGGCGCGGCCATCTATGTCGCGGAGCACGCACCGAACGACAAGCGCGGCGCGACCACCGGCTGGATTCAGATCACTGCATCGCTCGGCCTTATTGCCGGCCTCCTCGTCATCCTCGGAACGCGCACCGCGACCGGCGAGCAAGGCTTCCTCGAATGGGGCTGGCGGGTCCCATTCCTGGTTTCCGTCGTCCTGCTGATCATATCGGTCTGGCTGCGCTTCAAGCTCTCGGAAAGCCCGGCCTTTTCGAAGCTCAAGGAAGAAGGCGATGTCAGCACCGCTCCGCTCCGCGAAGCATTCGGCCGCTGGGACAATCTCAAGCGCGTCCTGATCGCCTTCTTCGGAATCATGTGTGCCCAGGGCGCCGTCTGGTACCTGTCCTTCTTCTACGTCCAGGTCTTCCTGACCAAGTCGCTGGGCGTTCCCGATTCGACCAAGGATGCGCTGGTGCTCGCGATGACGGTCGCCAGCGCGCCGCTTTACGTCTTGTTCGGCTGGCTGTCCGACCGCGTCGGCCGCAAGCCGGTGATGATCGGCGGCATGCTTCTCGCCCTGATCGCCTACTACCCCGGCTTCCACGGCATAGCCGCGGCCGCGAACCCGGCGCTCGTCCAGGCGCAGCAGAACTGGCCGGTCGAGGTTCACGCCAACCCCGCGACCTGCTCGGTCCAGTTCGATCCCGTTGGGACGCGACGCTTCGACACGAGCTGCGACATTGCCAAGAGCCTGCTCGCCTCGACCGGCATCTCCTACACGAACCGCAGCTACCCCGGCGACATGGCGATCATCGCGGTCGGAATCCAGCAGATCGAAGTGCCGGACGGCCGCGGCCTGGACGCTGCAGGACTCAAGGCGCTGAAGGAAGCAACGGCCAAGACGGTCAAGGCCGCTCTTGCCGCCGAGGGCTATCCGGCGAAGGCCGATCCCGGCCAGATGAACGTACCGGTCATCTTCTTCTGGCTGATGGTGTTCGCTGTGGCCGCGACCGCTTTGTACGGACCGCAGGCGGCCGCTCTCGTAGAGATGTTCCCCACGCGGGTGCGCTACACCGCCCTGTCCCTTCCCTACCATGTCGGTACCGGCTGGGTCGGTGGCTTCCTTCCGGTGACAAGCTTCGCCTTGGCGGCGATTACCGGAAACACCTATGCGAGCCTCTGGTACCCGGTTGTCTTCACCGTGATCCCCATCCTCGTCTCGCTCTTCTTCCTGAAGGAAACGCGCGGCAGGCGCCTGGAAGACGTCTAGTTCGAGACGGGGCTAACTTTGGGTAAGGTTTCGCCCAGCAACCGATTGCGTATCGTGGCGGCGGGGCTCGTTCACTTCTGAAGCGACGCGGGGGTGCGGGCCCCAACCTTGTGCGGTGTCTGCAACCGCTATTCGAAAAGGGAATTATGTCGGCTGTCTTTCGGTTTCTCGTCGCATGGATCATTTTCGGCGCAATCGCCGCGACCATCACATTCGGACCTGCGTTGCTCCGGGTGATCGCATTCGGGCCAATCAGCCTCCTGCAGGTGATGGTGGCCTAGCCTTCAACGCATTGCGGATCCTTCGCATCGCGGCCATTCAGCCCCCCATGGTCATGACTCCGGCACTCGCCGAAACTCTGGCAATGGTTTCCGAAGCGGCGTCGGGCGCCAGGCACCCGTGGTGGATCATCGGGAGCGCGGCTGTCGTCCTTCACGGACGCAGCATCGATCACGTCAAGGACGTCGATCTGGTGATGTCCGCCGCCGATGGCGAAGAATTCCTGAAGCGCGTGGGCGATCGGCCTCAAAGCGGCAAGCCGAACGATCGGTTCCGGTCGCTCGTGTTCGGCACTTGGACGAAGCCGCCGATACCTGTCGAAGTGATGGCTGGCTTCAGCGTCGCAACGCCCGAGGGCTGGCGCGACGTCGCATTATCCACGCGCGAGGAAGTCACGGTCCAAGGACAGCGTGTTTACATTCCTTCGGTCGAAGAATTGATCCGGCTGCTCCGCTCATTCGGTCGAGCAAAGGACAACTCGCGGGTTGACCTGCTGCAGGGCTAACGCCTGCAGAAGATTGTCAGGGCGCCCAGTGAATGTCGATCGGCTGCTCCGCTTCGGCGAGCACTCGGCCGATCGGCAGCTTCGAGCTCTGCCCGTCCTCGATTGCGCCTTCGAGCATCTCCCGCTTGTCGTCGCCCTTCAACGTAATGAGGACGGTTCGGGCCGACAGGATCGCGGATCGCGTGAGCGTTACGCGCGGCACCGGCGCGTCCTCCGGCATCGGGTCCGGCATGACCCCAACGGCACGACGCGCCTTCGGAGCATCCAAGGCGTCCTGAAGATCAGGCCCAGTGAAAAGCGACGCCGTGTGACCGTCCTTGCCCACTCCGAGCCAGACGAGGTCCGGTGGCCAGGGCAGGTCTTGAAGTCGCGCATCGGCGGAATTGCCTGCGAGCTTGTAATCGGGAATGTCCGCCGCGATCGGGATCACGCGCGCGCCAGCCGGAAGGAATGCGCGGGCGATTGCGCGCACATTGCTGCGCTCGTCGTCCATGGGAACCAGCCGCTCGTCCGTGGGGATGATCGTCACCTGCTTCCACGGCAGCTTCTTCGCCGCCAGGGCCTTGAGGATGGGTTCGGCGGTATCGCCGCCCGGAAGCGCGATCAGCGAAGAGCCGCGCGCGTCGAGCGCGCTCTCGATGATGAAAGCGATGTCGCCCGCAACGGCCTCGGCCATTTCATCGGCGTCGTCATATTCCCACCATTCGGCTTCGATCATCGTCAGGCTTTCTTTGTCGGCTAGCGCGGAGGCTCCTGCCCATAGCCGGCCCAATCCGCAACCCGTTGACCGCTTCGATCGAGCGCCGGCTGATAGCGCAAGCGCTGCCGGGCGATGCTGCACACCTGCGAATCGATGGCCGGATTGCCGGTCCCCTGGTCGACGATGCACTGGATGATTGCACCGTTCGCATCCACACGGAATCGCATCCGGATCCAGGCGCCGCGCGGCCAGGAATCGAGCAACTGAGGCGGGAAGTCGCGACCCCGAAGCGGCCGCGTCGCAAGCCTCGTCCGGACGGCGGCAAGCCCCTGCCCGCCTCCGCCGGTCCCGCTGCCCGCTCCGCCCGAACCCGTGCCCGTCCCGGTGCCGCCTGCACCCGTGCCCGGTCCCGGTACGCTCGAGGCCCCCTGGGTCGGCGCGGCGCCTTCGTTGGGCGTCCTGGTCGGCGTTACGGGGACCGGAATGGGCAGCTCGATCCGCGGCTTCGGCGCTACCACGGGCGTGGCCTGGCTCTTCCTGTTCGCGGGTGCGGCTGCACCCTCCGCCTCCTTCGGCTTCTGCGTTTCTTCGGCCTGCTTGGGGGTGACCGGCGGAGTGGGCGGTGGCGGCGGCACTTCGTTGACGTCGAAGACGCGCATGACGCTCTGCGGGTCGGCGAGATCTATCCGTCCCGACAGATGGAGGAGCATGAACAGCAGGACCGCGTGGATCGCGATCACTCCCGCGATGGCCCCGCCCTTGTCACGATTTTTGAGATTGGAGCGATACATTACGGTCAGACAACGACCGTAATGCTGCGCGGTTGCCGCTGTCACGCCGTTGCAGGAAGAGAGAACGCCGGACGGATGAGCATCCGCCCGGCGCCGCTCTCACACAGATTTATCAGCGGCTCATACTGCTTGCACTCTTACGGCCGCCGCCATGGCTAGCCCGGCCGCCTTTGCTTGCAATCTCCCGCTGCTTCGCGGGGTCCATCGCAGCAAAGCCGCGCTTCGCCTTCGATCCGGCCATGCCTGCCTCCTTATGAGCTACAACCCGTAGCGACACCGAAAAACGCAGCCCGGAAACAGCGGTTCAAATATCTGATGTGAGTTAGCGAGATTTCCGGCGCGGCAGATTCCGATAGGCGAAAGCCGAAGCGGCGATCACCGCAATACCCGCGAGCTCGAGCCACCAGCTCCTGCGCAAGCCCCCGATATTGACGGTCACCCACCGATCGATGTGGTGGAACGAACCGGCGCGCATGACCACGAATCCGAACAGCAGCGCGATTCCAAGCGCTGCAGACTTGACCGGCAACGGTGAACGCCGGAGCCAGCTAGCGAGCGCGATGATCGCCACAATCAGTCCAGCCGCCAGGAGCAGCAAAAACAGGCCCTGGACCAGACGCCGCTGATCATACCAGCCTTCATAGTGGGCCAGCTTCCGAGCCGTATCGGTGAGGAAAGTCTGAAGATCGAGTTCCTTGTTGAACCCCAGGAAGGTGAGCAACAGCGCGGTACCGATCCAGAATTGACGTTCGCGCTTCCGCGCCGCGCCACTAGCCCAAAACGCTGCCGCGGCACCGGCAAAATAGGCCGCGACGATGACCCAGGCGGTGGTCGACCGGTCGTTGATCAACAAGGCTGAGATCAAGCTGCCCTCAAGGTCGAATGCCCTTTCGATGGGCGCTGGCGGAGAGGGTGGGATTCGAACCCACGGTACGGTTGCCCGTACGCCGCATTTCGAGTGCGGTGCTTTCGACCACTCAGCCACCTCTCCGCATTTGTATGAAGGCGCTGGCCGGACGAAGCCGGCTGGGCGGAGGCGCCTCTAGCAGCGCGTTCCGGCATTGCATAGCCGCCTTGTGGAACCGCGCGCGATCCCTAGATTGAAGCCATGTCGCACGTCGAGCGTTTCACAGCCATGAACTCCGCAACGCCTGCTTTGCCGATGGCCAAGGCCCGGTTTGGAATCGGCGATGTCGTTCGCCACCGGCTGTTCGATTTCCGCGGAGTCGTCTTCGACGTGGACCCGGTCTTCGCCAACAGCGAGGAATGGTACCAGGCGATCCCGGAGGACCTGCGTCCCTCGAAGGACCAGCCGTTCTACCACCTGCTCGCCGAGAATGCCGAGCAGAGCTACATCGCGTACGTCAGCCAGCAGAACCTGCTGCAGGACGAGAGCGACGAGCCGATCGACCACCCGGCGATCGAGGCCTACTTCAACGGCTTCGACGGCAGCCGCTACCAGCTCCGGCCGGAGCATCGTCACTAGTTTTTCGACGCCGCCTGCGGTTGACAGGTCACGGCCGCTGCCATAGGCGGCTGCCTTTCGCGCGGGGGTTTATGCCCGACCGCGCGTCCAGTTTTGCAAGAGAAGTGAGCCAATGTTCGCAGTCGTGCGCACGGGCGGTAAGCAATATCGCGTCACCGCCGGAGACAAGATCGTCGTCGAGAAACTCGCTGGTGAAGCCGGCGACAAGATCGACATCACCGACATCCTCCTCGCCGGGGAAGGCTCGGACCTGAAGTCCGTCGCTGGACTCGTGGTCGGAGCGGAAATCGTCGCCCAGGCAAAGGGCGAGAAGGTCACCGTCTTCAAGAAGCGCCGCCGGCACAATTACCGCCGCAAGAAGGGCCACCGCCAGAACCACACGATCCTGAAAATCGTGTCGATCGGCGGCGAGAAGGCCAAGGCCGCGAAGCCGAAGGCGGAGGCCGCTCCGGCCGAGACCAAGGCCGCTGCTGCACCTGCGAAGGCGGAGAAGCCGGCCAAGGCCGAAGCTCCGGCCAAGAAGGCTGAGCCGAAGGCAAAGGCCGACAAGGCGCCGTCGACAAAGGATGCTGCACCTGCTAAGGCCGCAGCCAAGAAGGCCCCTAAGGCCAAGTAATCACTCGTTTAAGAAATTCAGGCAGTAGTTTCTCATGGCACATAAAAAAGCAGGCGGTTCCAGCCGCAACGGTCGCGACAGTGAAAGCAAGCGCCTCGGCGTGAAGCTCTTCGGCAGCCAAAGCGCGCGCGCCGGAAACATCATCGTGCGCCAGCGCGGAACGAAATGGCATGCCGGCAGCAACGTCGGCATGGGCAAGGATCACACGCTTTTTGCTCTTACCGACGGCACCGTCGCGTTTCGCGACGGCAAGCTTGGTCGCAAGTACGTGCACGTCATGCCGATTACGACCGAGGAAAACGCATAGGGGCTGGTCGATAAGGGGCCACCCCAGGAGGGGGCAGCCCAAAGTCGACCGCAAGGTCACAAGGGAGAAGAGGGAAGCCCCCTCTTCTCCCTTCTTTGTATCTGAAGGGCCCAATTCTTCTCCCGAAACAGTCACGGAGCGGCGCTACGGCGCGGCTCACGGAGGGAGATGGAATGATGTTCGCCAGGACTGAACGGCTGCTTCTGAGGCCCGGCTGGGCTGAAGACGCCCCGGCGCTTGCCGCTGCGATTGCCGACGAGATGATTGTCCGCAATCTGGCGACGGCGCCATGGCCGTATCGCCTTCGCGACGCCGAAGCCTTCCTCGCGCAGCCTCGCGATCCCGTTCTGCCGTCCTTCCTGATCTTCGCCCGGACGAAGGGCGCACCACGTCTCGTCGGCTCATGCGGGCTTGGCAGACGTCCATCGGGTGCGGTCGAGCTCGGCTACTGGATTGCGAGACCTTATTGGGACCGCGGCTACGCGACCGAGGCCGGCCTGGCGCTGATCGACATCGCCCGGACGCTTGGCTTCACCCAGCTCGAAGGCTCACACTTCCTCGACAATCCTGCCTCAGGCCGGGTGCTCGAAAAGCTGGGTTTCAAGCCGCTCGGTATCTCTGCACCTCGGCTCAGTTGCGCTCGCGGAGCGGAAGCGCAGGCTCGACTGCTCCGCCTGACCTTGGCCGTCGAGGAGGACGAAGCGCTGGCCGCCTAGGCCGCGTCGTGGAGGATGATGCCCAGTGTGTGGCGGCTGCCGCTGCGCACGGGGCTGACTCCATGGCGCATCGTAACGCGATACGTGCCCTTCGCTCCCTGGATGGGGCGGTGATTGACCGCGAAGATCACCGCCTCGCCCGCCTTTAGCGGCACGACTTGCACCCGCGATTGCATGCGCGGCCGCTGCTCGGTGAGAACGAATTCCCCGCCCTCAAACTCCGCCGAATCCGACAACAGAAAGGCTGCCTGCAGCGGGAAACTCAAGTCGCCGTAGAGATCCTGATGCAGACAATTGTAGTCGCCCGGCCCGTAGCAAAGCAGCAGCGGCGTCGGCCGCGTCTGGCCGGCGGCATGGCATAGCTCGAGATACTCCGAATGCTTTGCCGGCAGGAGGTCGCCTTGCCCCAGGCGCTCGCGCCATCGGTTCGCGACCGGAATCAGGCGGGCGTAAAGCGCCTTGCGGAGCGTCCCGATCAGCTCCGGCAGTGGATTTGAGAAATACCGATATTCGCCTTTGCCGAAGCCATGCCGGGCCATCACCACGGTGCTCCGGAAGAGCCGGTCTTCTTCGTACGCTGCGATCAGCGCTTCCCGCTCCTCCGCCGAAAGCAATGGCCCGGTGGTCGCCCAGCCTCGCTCATCGAGATCAGCTGAAACGCGATCCCAATCGATGGCGGCAAATCTGTTCTGAATTTTCATGACGACTGAGTAACTGCGGGGAGGCCGCCAGGCGTCCCGCCGCTTGCCGCCAAACTTCAGGCCGCGTTGCGGACCTTCTTCACCGGAGCCGACGCTGCCCCGACTGCGGCGCTCGCTTCATAGGCGCGCAGGAGATTCCGGTCGTCCTCGTTCCACGGGTGGAACCCCGGAAGGAAGAATTTGAACCAGGCGACTCCGATCTTCCGGAACATTCCTGGATAGACCCACAAATACCAAAGCAGCCGCGACCATGCTCGAAGGCCGGTCACGCCGTCCTGCCGCATGAGCTCGAGCGAACCCGCCGTCCTGTCGACGACGAAATTGCGGGTGACGTAGAGCATCACCTTCGCCTTCACCTTCCAGCGCTTCGTGCGCGGCCAGTTCCGCGTGGCGTGCAGCCAGGTGTCGTAGGCGACGCCCTTGTGCTCGATCTCCTCGCAGGCGTGCCAGCGCCAGAGATCGGCTGCATCCTTGTCGGCGCCTGCCAGATGGCTCGGGTCGGCGAGAAGCTCGTGGGCCAGAATCGCGGTGAAATGCTCAAGCGCCATCGTCGCCGCGAGGCTGACGATCGGCGGTTTCGTCTTCGTAATGCTCAGCCTGTATTCGACCTGCGCTTCGAGCTTCGACAGATCATATCCGGAGTCAGCGGCGCGGCGATTGAACGCCGCGTGCTCGCGGCTGTGGATGGCCTCCTGGGTGGTGAACCCCTTGATCTCCTGCGCCAGCTTCGGCGGCGTGCCTTCACGGAAGGCGCGGACACTCTCGACGAAATAGGCCTCGCCGACGGGGAAGGTCGTCGACAGCGCATTGTAAATGGCAGTGGCCTCGACACTCCCGCCGTGCCACAGGCGTTGACCAAGCTCGCCGCGTTCGAACTTCCGGTCGCGCGGCGTGATCGTCAGATCTGACGGTGTCGGCAGAATCGTCGTGCTCATGGGCAGAAGCTATAGTAACTTACACACGTGTCAATAAGCCGTAAACGCCTCAACTCCGAAGAGAGCCGCTCCACCTCGCTGGAAGCTGCGCGGCTGCTTCTGCTCGAGCAGGGACCACAGGCCGTCACCCTAAAGGCGGTCTCGGCGAAGGTCGGCCGAACCCACGCCAACCTGCTTCATCATTTCGGCTCGGCAGCAGGCCTCCAGGCCGAACTCGCACGCTCGATAGCGGACCGAGTGACCGGAAGCATCGCTGAGGCAGTGGAACGCGCCCGCGTCGGCGAGCGTGACGTTCGCGAGGTCGTCGACGGCACGTTCGACGCCTTCGACCGCGAAGGCGCAGGCGCCCTCGCCGCCTGGATGATCCTGTCGGGCAACCGCGACGCGCTGAACCCGATTCTAGACTCGATCCGCGCTCTGGTCTCCCAGCTGAGGGTCGGCCACGAGGAACATCACGTACCCGAAAGCACTCTATGGCTGGTGCTTGCGGCGCTCGGAGATTCTCTCCTGGGTGAACCGATCACGAGTTCGCTCGGATTGCAGCGCGATGCCGCGAGACGGATCGCGACAGAAGCCCTTCGTTCGGAGATTGCCGCAAGGCACCCGCCAACGGCCTGAGTGGTCATATCGGGCGCGCCGCCCTACATGCGCGTTCATGCATTTTCTCGACCAGGCAAAGATCTACGTGCGATCCGGTTCCGGAGGCCCCGGCGCCGTCAGCTTCCGTCGCGAGAAGTTCATCGAGTTCGGCGGGCCCGACGGCGGCGACGGGGGCAAGGGCGGAGACATCGTCTTCGAGGCGGTGCCCGGTCTCAATACGCTCATCGACTTTCGCTACACGCAGCACTTCCGGGCGAAGCGTGGCACTGGGGGTTCCGGATCGAATCGCACCGGCGCCGCCGCGCCCGATCTCGTCATCAAGGTCCCAGTCGGCACTCAGATCCTCGCTGACGACGAAGACCGCAGCCTCATCGCCGACCTGACGGTGGAGGGTCAGCGCGTCGTCCTGCTCGAAGGGGGAATGGGCGGCCGCGGCAACGCCAGCTACAAGACCTCGACCAACCGCGCCCCCCGCCAACACCAGCCCGGCATCGAAGGCGAGGAGATGTGGCTCTGGCTTCGGCTGAAACTGCTCGCCGACGTCGGCCTCGTCGGGCTCCCGAACGCGGGCAAATCGACCTTCCTCAACGCGGTCACCAATGCGTCGGCCAAGGTAGGCGACTACCCATTCACGACGCTCCGCCCCCAGCTCGGAGTCGTTCGCCACAAGGGCCGCGAGTTCGTGCTCGCCGATATCCCCGGCCTGATCGAGGGTGCCGCCGAAGGCGCGGGCATCGGCGATCGATTCCTTGGGCATGTCGAGCGGACCGAAGTGCTGTTGCACCTCGTCGACGCCGCGGGCGACGATCTGGTCGAAGCCTGGCGCGTCGTGCGCGGTGAGCTGGAAAGCTACGGCGCGGACCTTGCCGGCAAGCCGGAAGTCATTGGGCTCAGCCGCAGCGACCTCGTCACCGAGGAACGGCTGCATGAGCTCAAGCGGGAGCTTGAGGACGCAACCGGCCAAACCGCCTTTCCCATTTCCGCGCCGCTCGGCGAAGGCGTCGTGCCCTTGCTCGACGCCGTCATTCAGCGCCTTGGCACGCAAGCGGAGGTCCGGGAAGACGCCACCGCGGACGAACGGCCCTGGTCGCCCCTATGATCCTTGCCGTCACCGGCGGAACGGGTTTCGTCGGAAAGCGGCTCATCGACCTTGCAGTGGAGCGCGGCCATCAAGTGCGGGCGCTCACCCGCCGGCCACAGGATGTACGCAACGGCGTCGAATGGATCGAGGGGAGCCTCGACGACCGCGACGCGCTCCAGCAGCTCGTGACCGCAAGCGACGCGGTGATCCATGTCGCGGGCGTGATCAACGCTCCGGATACCGCCGGCTTCGAAGCCGGGAACGTCACCGGAACGCTGGCGATGCTCGCCTCCGCGACGGCGGCCGGCACGCACCGCTTCGTCCACGTCTCGTCCCTTGCGGCGCGCGAACCGGGCCTTTCGCAATACGGCGCGTCCAAGGCCCGTTCGGAAGAGCTGGTCCAGCGCTCCGGCCTCGACTGGACGATTGTTCGCCCGCCCGCAGTCTATGGCCCCGGCGACAAGGAGACGCTAGAGCTGTTCAAGATGGCAAAATCCGGCGTTGTCTTCCTGCCCCCGCCAGGCCGCCTGTCGGTCATTCACGTCGACGATCTCGGTCGCCTGCTTCTTGCGCTCGCGGAGCGAGACGATCCGGTGAAGCAAATCATTGAGCCGCACGACGCAAGGGCGAACGGCTGGACGCACCGGGAGTTTGCCGCAGCGCTGGCGAAAGCGGTCGGAACCCGCGCCATCTCGCTCGCCACGCCGCGGCTAGTGCTCCGCGCAGGCGCCGCGATCGACCGGATTGTGCGCGGCGACAAGGCCAAGCTCACCCCCGACCGCGTTGCCTATTTCTGCCATCCCGACTGGGTCGTGAGCGACGGAAGCGAGCCGCCCGCCGGTCTGTGGCGACCGGAAGTGCCGACGGAGCAAGGGCTGGCGCAAACCGCCGGCTGGTATCGCGAACAGGGCTGGCTTTAATTAGGTCGCCTTGACGGAGCCGACGTCCCTCAACTAGCAAATGCCGCGATGAGGCACCTGAACGCCACCTCCGCGACTCGCTCCGCCAAGCTCTGGTGGCGCGTGTTCACACATGCGGAGCGATGGCGCGTCTGATCGACCAATCAACGATCATCGACTGCCCGCCCGCCATCGGCGGGCTTTTTTGTTTCAGGTGACCATAATGACCGATATCGTTCTGCTCTTGGCCGCGAACGCGCTGGAGCTGGGGCAATGCTGATTGCGATCATCGCGACGCTCGCGTTCGCCATTCTCGTCAACGTCTCTTTCCTCGCACGTTCGGCGATCGCGCGAGGGGCGAAGCCCACGCTCGAAGCCACCATCCTTGGCGCCGTCGTCAACTTTTTCGACACGCTGGGGATCGGCTCGTTTGCCCCGACGGCAGCCTGGCTCAAGTTCCGGAAGCTCGTGCCGGACAGGTTGATCCCGCCAACCATGCTGGTCGGGCTCACGCCGCCGGTCATGGCCGAGAGCGTCATCTTCCTGATCCTGCTCGGGGTGATGGTCGATACGACCTTATTGGTCGGATGCGCGCTTGCGACGATGATCGGCGGGATCGTCGGAGCTCCTCTTGTCGCTCGCGCAAGGGTCTGGGTCGTTCAGCTCATCCTTGCGATCGGCCTCGCCCTTGCCGCGGGCGCCTATGTGATGACCAACCTGCACCTGTTCCCCGGTGGAGGCGAAGCGTCCGGACTTCCGGTCGAGCTGACCGTCATCGCCGTGATCGCAAGCTTCGTCCTCGGGATCCTCGCCAACTTCGGCGTCGGCAATTACGCGCCGATGCTCGTCATGCTGAGCCTGATGGGCATGGACCCGAGGCTGTGCTTCCCGATCATGGCGCTCGGAGGATCGCTCATGGGCGCGAGCGCGAGCGTCCGGCACATCCAGATTGGTCAGGTCGACATGCGCGTGGTCCTCGGCCTCACTCTCGGTGGAATCCCGGCGGTGCTCGTCGCGGCGCTGATCGTGAAGTCGATGCCGATCGAGGTCCTGCGCTGGATGGTCGTAGTCGTCGTTCTTTATTCGGCGGCAATCCTGCTTCGCGCCGCCTTGCACGGCCGCCGCGAGCATCGAGCCGAGAGTGCGACAGCCGCGGTGCCCGCATCATGACCGATACGAACGCCATCAACCGCGACTTCGAAAAGTACGACCAGGTGCGCAAGACGCACACCTACCTCCTTGCCGAAAGCGAAACCGACGAATTCGACGAGGAGTATCGGATTGCAACGCTAGACTTCGGGCCATTCCTGCACGGAAGCTCGGATGACAGGGCCCGGTTCGCCGAGGAATTTGCGGCCGCCTTGCAAGACATCGGCTTTGCTGTCCTCACCGGGCACGGCGTCGATCCGGCGCTACACGATGAGATGCACGACCGCGTCGCGGAACTGTTCACGTCGACTCCGCCGAGCGAGAAAATGCGGTTCCGGGCCCGGCGCTACGGCTCGGTCAGCCAGGGCTATTTCCCGCTGGAGGAAACCAGCGACATCCATCCCGACCTGGTCGAGGGCTGGGTCTGGTGCAGGCGTGCCTTCGATGTCCCGCAAGATCGCGATGCGCCGTTCAATGCCGAAGATTATTGGCCGAGCGCGGAACAGGAGCTGCAATTCCGCCGCCTGGTCGAAGCACATGAGCCTTTGATCAAGCCGATTGCACAGGCCATCTTCCAGGGCCTCGGCTGCGATCCGGACATCTACGATCGCAAGCTGACACAGACCAATTTCGGCCTGCGGCTGAATTATTATCCGCCGATGACGGAGGCGCAGGACCGCTCCGGGGCCGGCCGCCTACTCGGCCATGAGGACGTGGACCTGTTTACGATCCTTCCGGCTTCCAAATGTGATGGCCTGCAGGTCTGGAATCACCGAAGCGGCAAATGGGTTCGGCTGCGTGCTCCGCGCGGGTCGATTATCATCAACACCGGCGATTACATGCAGCGGATTTCGAACGACCGGCTTCCGTCGACGACGCACAGGGTCGGCAAGCCCAGCGACGGCTCGCACCTGATGAGCGCGCGGACGTCGTTCCCGATGGCGGTCTACCTTTGGGAGAATGAGATCCTCGACGTCCTGCCGGGGCTCGGCGCGCCGAAATACGATCCGATCGAGGCCATTGCCTTCCACACGCGCAGCACGAGCAAATTCTACGGCGACGATTACGCCGTCGGTTAGGCCGCGACGAGCTCGGCGAACTTGCCGAGGTCGATGTTTCCGCCAGAGACCACGCAGACGATCGGCCCCTCGCCAGCCTCGCCGGTCAGCGCGGCCGCGAGTGCCAGCGCTCCCGCGCCTTCCGCAATCGTCCGCGTCTTTTCGGCGATCAGTCGCATTGCCTCGCGCGTCTGTTCCAGGGTGACGGTGATCGACCCGTTGGTCACCGGCCTCATCCGCTGCCACATCCGCTCGGTGACGCTTTTCCCGCCTGCGCCGTCGACGAACGAAGCCTGCCATTCCGTGAACTTGCGCGGGCCGCCTTCGCGCAGCGACAAGGCATAGGGAGCCGCCGTTTCGGGCTCGGCGCCGAGCACCGGCACGTCCGGTCGCTTCGCCTTGATTGCGCTCCCGACGCCGCTGATCAGGCCGCCGCCGCCGATCGCTGTGATTACGGTGCGGACGTCGGGAGCATCCTCCAGGATTTCGAGGCCTATCGTTGCGTGCCCGGCGATGAAGTCGTGATTGTCGAAGGGGTGGATGAAAGTTCCTTCGAGGCCGGGGAACGTATGGCTCTCCGCTGCCTTCCAGGCGTCATCATAGGAAACCGGAACGATGGTCGCGCCGAGCGCCCGCATTCGGTCTAGCTTGGTCTGCGGCGCAGTTTCGATAGCGACAACGGTCGCGGGGATGCCGAACTTGCGAGCGGCATAAGCCACGCCCTGTCCCGCATTGCCGGCGCTGATCGTCCACACGCCGCGCGCCCGTTGCTCTTCCGACAGGTTCGCCACCGCATTGGTCGCGCCGCGGATCTTGTAGGCGTTGGTCGGCTGCAGGTTTTCCAGCTTCAGCCGGATGTCCGGCCCTCCCTTGCCGAGGTCCAGCCTGACGAGCGGTGTGCGAATCACCGTCCCCGCGATCCGCCCCCGCGCCTGCTCGATGTCGTCGAGTGAGATTCGCCGAACCGGATCGATCATCGCCTTCCCCGCGCCTGGTTGGCGATCCTTATGGTCGGCTCAGCCGGCATCTCAAGGCCAATGTCCGCTTTCGAACCCAACACTGTCCCGTCCGGCATCCTCGAGGATGGCGAAGGTCGCACTCTGATCAACTTCCGATCTGCTTCCACCAAAACGGTCGGCCGCTCACAACTTTCGCCGCCCACCATCAACTTCGTGCCCCATAGGTCAGGCCGGACATTCGTGACCATTCGCGCAGATTTCACCGTGTGTCCGCCGCTTTTGCGCCCCATTGCGTTGCGAAAGGACCCGCCTCCTAATAGGGCGCATCCATGACCGACCGCGACGAAACCGAAGCCAAGATCCGCGAGCTGATCGATCCCTTCAACAAGAAGGGCGTCGAAATCTCCGGCGACACACGCTTCGCCCAGGACCTCGAATGGGACAGCCTGACCGTGATGGACTTCGTCGCCTCGGTCGAGGACGAGTTCGATATCCTCATCAGCATGAACCGCGCCGCGGAGATCGAGACCGTCGACCAGCTGATCGATGCCGTCCGCCAGCTCGAGAGTGAACGTTGAGCGACCTCTTCTCCAAGTTCGACGACCTGATCGCACTTCGCGAGGGCCTGCTTTCGAGCGGCGTCACCGACCCGTTCAACCTGGTGATGGAGAGAGTCGAAAGCCCGACCGTCGCCATCTGCAACGGCCGCCGGACGATCCTGCTCGGCACTTACAATTACATGGGCATGACCTTTGACCCGGACGTCATCGCGGCCGGCAAGAAGGCCCTCGACGAATTCGGGTCGGGCACGACCGGAAGCCGGGTGCTCAACGGCACCTACGTCGGCCACCGCGCGGTCGAAGATGCGCTCAAGGACTTCTACGCCATGGACCATGCCATGGTGTTCTCGACCGGATACCAGGCGAACCTCGGCATCATTTCGACGATCGCCGGCAAGGATGACTACATCATCCTCGACATCGACAGCCATGCATCGATCTACGACGGCTGCGCGCTGGGCAACGCCCAGATCGTCCCTTTCCGCCACAACGATATCGAAGCGCTCGAAAAGCGGCTGAAGCGGGTGCCCGAGGGCGCCGGCAAGCTCGTCGTGCTCGAAGGCGTCTATTCGATGCTCGGCGACATCGCCCCGCTGAAGGAGATGGTCGCCGTCTCCAAGGCAAACGGTGCGATGGTCCTCGTCGACGAGGCTCACTCGATGGGCTTCATCGGCGAGCATGGCCGCGGCGTCGCCGAGGCGCAGGGGATCATCGACAACGTCGATTTCATCATCGGCACCTTCTCCAAGTCGGTTGGAACGGTCGGCGGCTTCTGCGTTTCGAACCATCCGAAGTTCGAGATCCTGCGGCTCGTCTGCCGCCCCTACGTCTTCACCGCCTCGCTCCCGCCTTCGGTGGTCGCGACCGCAGCCACGTCGATCCGCAAGCTGATGGATTCATCCGACAAGCGCGCTCATCTGTGGGAAAATTCGAAGCGGCTCCACGCCGGGCTTCGCCAGCTCGGCTTCAAGCTCGGCACAGACGAGCCACAATCGGCCATCATTGCGGTGATCATGCCCGACCTCGAAACCGGCGCGGCGATGTGGGAAGCGCTTCTGGAAGAGGGGCTATACGTCAATCTGGCCCGTCCGCCCGCAACTCCGGCGGGAATGACGCTCCTGCGTTGCTCCCTCTGCGCCGAGCACAGTGCAGAACAGGTAGAAGAGATACTCGGAATGTTCGCTGCGGCAGGCCGAGCAACCGGTTGCATTTAAGCGTTAACGAGCCTTCCGTCGGCTCGCAGACGGGGCTAAACTGATTTCATGACGCCCAGCGGGGACGATCTCCAGTTCGACTGGCGACGGGGTGGGGCAGCGGCAGGCGCACTGGTCGCCACCCTGATTCTGCTCGCCATGGTCGTGCTTGTGGCCATGTCCAACCAGACGCGCGACCGCGCTCTGGCCGGGGAGCGGCACGCCTATGACGTCAATCTGCTCTCGCGCGCGGTCGATGCCAGCATCTCCCGGGCCGAGGCCGGACTCGGCCGCTTCGTTCTCGACGAGGAGGTCAGGACCAGCGGCAACATCTATTACAGCCAATGGCGGCTCGCCGGCCAGCAGATCAGGCAGCTCGAGCGCCTCGTCCGTTCCGACCCCGCGCAGCGCAAGCGGGTCCAGGAGCTCGACCGGCTCTACCAGATGCGCGGGGAGGAGTTTGCAGCCGCGGCGCGCGCCACTGTCGCCAAGCAAGGCTCCGGGGGCACCGGCTATTTCTACCAGGCCGCGCAGTCGGAAGTCGGCACGGATCTCTCGGCCAAGCTGGCGGAAATCGCCGCGGCCGAGCGCACCCTGCTGCGCCAGCGCATGGAGCAGACGCAGTTTTTCTCCGCCGAAGCGGATCGCCTCACGGATTATCTGAGCTGGCTCGGCGTCCTCGTCGGGCTCGGCGCAATCTTCCTGGGCCTGGTTTCGGTCCAGGCGGTGCGGCAATTCGCCTACGCAAAGAAGCTGGCGGAGACGGAGACGGAGCGCGCCGAGGGTCTCGAAGAAGCGGTCGCCGATCGCACCCGCGAGCTGATCGAGGCGAACAAGGCGCTCAAAGCGGAAGCCGAGGAGCGCGAAGCGGCCGAAGCCCAGCTGCGCCAGGTCCAGAAGATGGAGGCCGTCGGTCAACTGACCGGAGGCATCGCGCACGACTTCAACAACATGCTGGCGGTCGTCGTCGGGGGGATCGATCTCGCCCGCAGGCGGCTCAATGGCCCGAAGCGCGAGGTCCTCAACCACCTCAACAATGCGATGGAGGGGGCGACGCGCGCAGCCGCCCTCACGCGCCGCCTGTTGTCGTTCGCTCGTTCGGAGCCGTTGCTGCCGGAGCGCGTCGACAGTTCGGAGCTCGTGTCCGGAATGTCCGACTTGCTCGACCGCACTCTCGGCGAGCGCGTCCATGTCGAGGTCGATCTCGCTCCCGACGTCTGGCCGATCTACGTCGACCCGCATCAGCTCGAGAACGCCATCGTCAATCTTGCGGTCAACGCCCGCGACGCGATGGAGGGCGAAGGCCTGATGCGCATCACCGCGAGCAATATCGTCCTCGCGGCCAACGAGGTCGGCGACATTCGCGCCGGCGAATATGTCCGGATCGGCGTCACCGATACGGGCTGCGGCATGACCCCCGAAGTTATGGAACGGGCGTTCGAGCCCTTCTTCACGACCAAGCCTGTCGGCAAGGGTACCGGTCTCGGTCTCAGCCAAATCTTCGGCTTCGCACACGAGTCGGGTGGCGAGGTCGGAATCGAAAGCCAGATTGGCAAAGGCACGACCGTGTCAGTCTATCTGCCGCGGACCGTTGCTGCGGAAACCAAGATCCGGCTCCATCCGGCTATGCAACGGGTCGACGACGCGACCGTCGCGGGGGCCCGCATCCTGCTGGTCGAGGACGACCCCCGCGTACGCTCATCCACGATCGAGGCTTTGCAGGATCTCGATTACGACCCGGTCGCGTGCAGCAGCGGTGCCGAAGCCGTCGGGATCTTCGAAAGCCAGCCGTTCGACCTGGTCATCACCGACGTCATCATGCCGGAAATGACCGGCCCGGAACTGATCAAGCATTTGAAGCAGTCGCACGACGACTTCGCCGTGCTGTTCGTCACCGGATATGTCGGCGAGGGCGAGACCGGCGACCTCGTCGGCTACGAACTGCTGCGCAAGCCGTTCACAGTCGGCGCGCTGGCCAATGCCGTAGCAGTCGCTTTGTCGCGCCGGCCTAGCGAACCGCGCCGGAGCGGAGGAGCCGCGGCAGCAGGCTGATCGCGGCGAGAAGCGGCCAGCGTCTCTGCCAGGGCTTGATGTCGATGTCCGTGCCGGCGTGCCGGTTGATTTTCCAGGCAATGTAATCGACGCCGCCCGCGAAAGTCGCGCTCGCCTTGGCGAGCCGAACCACCGACAGCATCTTTCCTTCGACGCGCCGCCTTGCCCAGCTCGACGATCGAGCCATCAGCGCGGGGATCGCTGCAGTCGCGGGGCCGCTGAACCGCTGGTAGCGTTCGAGGTCTGCGTCGACGACCGACGTGCTGCGGCCTTTGCGCTCGGCCCGAAGCTCGGCGGAATAGGTCAGGGAGAAGGCCCGGCGCCACCAGTCCAGCGGCGCCTCCCCCTCAACCCGTCCGGCCGATGCGAGCAGCGTCGGAGCCGACCGGGATATCGCTGCAATTGCGGCCGCCCGGGAAGCGTCATCCGCAGCCCAGACCAACCGCGAGGGCTGTGCGAACCTCGCCCAGACCGAGACGTTTCGGGTCTCGGGGCCGTTGAGACGGTAGAAGTCCGGCTCGCTGAGCACGGCATATTTGGCGACCAGGCCGTCATGCTCGAAGTAGAAGACGTTCGGCGGGATCATGCGGTTCGCAGCCGCAAGCCAGGACTTCCCGTATGTCGTGCGGTAATCTGAAACGATCAGGTAGAAGTCGAGCATCAGCCCTTCGAGTTGCTTCTGCCGAAGACACGAACCGTAGAAAAGGACGGCACGGGCCGCCGGCGCATGCTTCGCCGCGATCGCCTCCGCCATGGCCCTGACTCGCGGGTCGACCGGCTCGGCGAGCTCTTCGGCGACGAGATCACGCAATGACGCCACGGCTCAGGCCGCGAGGCGGACGAACGACAGCGGCTGGGCGGGCCTCAGGACGATTGGCCGGCCGATTTGGGTGTGGAACATCTCGCCGTCGAGAATGAGGCTGGAGCCCTCGCCCTCAATGCTGATCTCGTCCGCTTCCTCGAAATGAACGCCCTGCAGCCGCGAGCGGCCAAGCTTGCCGGCAATGCTAGCGAAGACCGCTCTGAACAGAGAGGCCGGGCGTTCCTCGATGGCCAGCAGCTTTAACGGCCCTCCGCCTGTTCCCCGCAACTCACTCGAAAGGAGCATCTTTTCGAGCGTGGTCACGGCAAGGAGCGCGAAACGGCCGGTGATCGGGCCTTCACGCCGGACGGAAACCTGCAATGGGCTTGGTGTCGGGGGGAGGAAACGATTTTGCAGCCCAAGGACCATGCGGACGACCAACGCGAGCGCGGTCAACACATGGCTGACACCATTCGGAAGACCGAGCGGGTAAATCTTGTCGCGGCAGTAGAGCATGGTGTCGGCGAGGCCGGCGCCGCCGAGAAACATGCCGATGACCGGTCGCGATAACGGGTCGCAGCGCAGCGCGATCAGTTCGCGCGCAACGATGTGCGGGCTTAGGTCCGACTGCGCGAGCAGGACGAGCCGCTCGAGCGCAACGATTGGGTCGCCCTGCGCACCCAGGTCCAGAGCGATAAGGTTTGTCTTGCCGTTCGGGAGAACCGCGACGGGCGGAGGCTGCGTCCCGAAATGACCGCCGTTGTGGATTTCGGTCAGAGCAGCCTGCACCGTCCCGTCACCGCCGTTGATGATCAGGATCTTCGGGCGGACGCGAGCGATCGTGCGAAGGGCGTCGCCGATCTGCTCGGCGCGCTCGACCTCGTAATGGAAGATGTCCGGATGCTCGGCGCAATAGTCGCGGATGCGCGAAAGCTGAGCGATATTCCCGGTCGACTTCGGGTTCGACAGCAATGCGATCCGTGGACGGGACATCTTATTCGCTGACTTGCGGAGCGGCGAAACGCGATTTCGACATGATTTTCACGTTCCGTCCGTTATAGGCTTCGACCAAGGCCGTTCAGCAAGATGCAACGGCCCATTGCGCTATCTGGGTCGGGTTTGCGGCCAAATCATGGTGTTGGGACGACTAAATCCGTGCGCCGACTAACTTTGATCGATCGCTACCTCGTGAAGACGATCGCGGTGCCGCTGATCGGAACGCTTCTGCTCGCCGCCATGCTGCTGGTCCTCGACAAGATGCTTCGCCTGTTCGATTTCGTGGTGACAGCCGGCGGTCCCGTCAGCGTCGTGTGGCGGATGCTCGCGAACCTGCTGCCCGAATATTTCTCACTGGGCATCCCGATCGGGCTGATGCTCGGCATCCTGCTGGCCTTCCGGAAGCTGGCGTTGTCTTCGGAACTCGACGCGTTGCGCGGGATCGGGGCGGGCTTCGGCCGGTTGCTACGTGTCCCCTACGCCTTTGCCATCGGGCTGCTACTGCTGAACCTGTTCATCGTCGGCTGGCTGCAGCCCTGGACGCACTACGGATATGAGCGGCTGCGTTTCGACCTGCGTTCGGGCGCACTCGGTGCCTCGATGAAGGTCGGGGAGTTCAATCACCTGGGCCGAAGGCTGACGCTCCGCATCGATCGCAGCGAAAATCGCGGAACAGAGCTTCACGGCATTTTCGTCCAGGTCGACGACAAGTCGGGAACCCAGGTTGCTGCGACCGCCGACCAGGGCCGGTTCCTGTCGACCGACGATCCCGACGTGATCCTCTTCAGGCTCGAGAAGGGTCGCCTGATTCAGGATTCCCCGAAGTTCCGGACGCCGCGAACCTTGTCGTTCGACCTGTACGACTTGCCGATCAATCTGCCGCGCGTCGACAGCTTCCGGCAGCGCGGCCACGAGGAGCTGGAGGAGCTGACACTGCCCGAGCTCTTCCGCGATGGCTATTTGCGAAACGTGCCCGACGCACAGCGGTTCGGTGCGCAGGCGAACTTGCATTTCCGTATCGTCGAGGTGCTGATGATGCTGATGCTTCCGCTGCTGGCCGTCGCCCTCGCTGTCCCGCCGAAGCGAAGTAGCTCCGCGCTAGGTATCTTCATCGGGATCGTGATCGTGGTCGCCTATCATAAGGTGAACCAGTACGCAGAGCAGGCAGCGGCGCAGGGCCGGATGGAGCCGGTGCTCGCGCTCTGGATCCCGCTGTTCGCTTTGTCGGCCATGATCTACTGGATGTACCATGTGCTCGCACACCGGCCCGGCGGACAGCCGATCGGAGCGCTGGAGCGGGCGTTCAGCCAGGTCGGCAAGGCCGTCCGCAGGCTCCTGCCGAAGGTCCGGCCGGCATGATCAACCTGCAATTCTTCCCGTCGCGGCGGCTGGCGCTCTACACCGTCAAGCTCTTCATCACGCGAAGCCTCGCGGTGTTGCTCGCGCTCGTCCTCGTTCTGATGACGCTCGACCTGCTCGGCGAGTCCGGAAAGATCCTTGCGATCCCGGGCAATGGCGAGCCGGACCTATGGCGATACGTTTCGTTCCGGGTGCCACTGCTCATATCGCGCTTCCTGCCCTTCTCGGTCCTGCTCGGGACGCTGATCGCGTTCACGGGTCTCAATCAGCACAGCGAGGTCGTGGCCATGAAGGCCGCGGGCATTTCAGCGCACCAGATGCTGGCGCCGCTGATCCTTGCCAGCCTCGTCATTGCCGGCGGCCTGTTCGCATTCAATGAGAAGGTGGTCGTCAACGCGAACCGGCAGGTCACGGCATGGAGCGACAACGATTATCGGCCGGTGCCTCCCGAGAGCGGAATCCTCAGCAATGTCTGGCTTCTCAATGGAGAGGATTTGGTACAGGCCCGGCACGTCGGGGGACAAGGACGGCACTTCCACGCAGAGGGCGTGTCGATCTACGACCGCGAGGGCGGCGTCCTTCAGCGGATCATCCAGGCCGATCGCGCCGATCCCCAGAACGGCGCATGGAAGCTTTCGAAGGTGCGCGTCTACGATTCATCGATGAATATCGTCCGGCGCATTCCTGAAATGACCGGGCTCGAAGGAGTCAAGCCCGAGCAGCTGACCCTCGCGAAGGTCGATCCGGACCAGCTCGATTTCTGGACCTTGAAGGAGCGCATCGGTCAGCTCGAGCGCGCCGGACGCCCAGCCGACGAGGCCAAGGCCGGGCTGTGGCACAAGATTTCTGGTCCACTTTCGACCCTTCTCATGCCCCTGCTCGCGGCGACCGCGGCATTTGGGCTTGCCCGCTCGGGCCAGGTCCTGATGCGCGCGACGATCGGCATGGCGCTCGGCTTCGCTTACTTCGTGGCCGATAATTTCAGCCTGGCGATGGGCAATGTGGGCGCCTACCCGCCCTTTCTCGCCGCCTGGGCGCCGTTCCTGCTGTTCCTCCTCGTCGGTGAGACGGTCCTGATCCGGTCGGAGGAGTAGGGACTCCATCCGTTTCGGAGGAATCCGCAGGCTCCGCTTAAGCCTGACCTGCCGAAGCCTTGGCGGTGTTCCTGTCCGCCGCTCTTGCCACCGCGATCTCTGCCGCTCGTCCGTCCGCGCAGGCGCTGGCGGCAGTTCGCGTCGCCCACTCAGTCCGCGTCACGAAAGATACGTGGCGGCAGGAGCGGGCTGCACGAAAGCGAGAGATCATGATTGTCGAGAATGGACGCCCGGTGATCGTCCGGGTCATCGAGTTCGAGTGAAAAGCGCTTAGCGGGCGCCGGCAGTCCAGCTGCTGGCCGCCAGCCGTCCGACCAGCCGAGACAGGCTGCGATAGGTCGAGTCATGATAGACCGAATCCCCATCCAGCGCCTTGCACAGACGGCGGTGCGCCTCGCCAAGGGCATGGTAGGGCAATCCCGGAAGCAGGTGATGCAACGCGTGGTAGCGCAGGCCCACCGGCGCCCAAAGAGCAGGCAGGGTCCCTGGCGGCGGCACGTTTACGCTGTCGAGGAACTGCGCGGTGACCGTCATCGGCTCGCCGTCGTTTTCCCAGAGATGCGCGACCAAAGTGCGGATCTGGTTGAGGAACATCACCCCGGACGCAACGCCGAGGAAGATCAGGAAGGCGCGCACGGGGACGACGCCCGTCGCAACCATCGCGAGCAAGGAGATGGCCCAGATGCTGCACGCTATTTCCATCGCCAGCCACTGCTTGCAAAACTCACCCTCGGGCTGCGGACGGCGGAATTTTGGATTGATCTGCAGGCCGGAATATTTGGCGACGACCGTGTCCCGCAGCTTGGGCGAAAGCAGCGACAAGGGTGCGAGGATTCCGAAGCGGATCAGCATGCCGATCGGCGCGAGTGCGGCCGCAATCAGGAAGACCGGCAAGGTCCACGGCTTCATCAGCGCGAGCGGGAGATATTCGGGATCGTTGACCGTCCCGTAGTAGCGCTTCGCATGATGCTGATTGTGGACGCCTTCATACAGGAAGGACGGCACGAGCAGCGGGATGCCGACGATCAGGTTCCAGACGAGCCGGAAGCCAGGGACCGCGTTCGGCTTGATGTGGGTCAGCTCGTGAATGAAGCTGCCGGCGCGGTACAGCGCGAGGATCGCAACGACGACCGCCACTGTCTCGACCACCGTCGAGCCCGTGAGGATCGCGGTGAACAGGCCCGCGTAGCCAAGGACGGCGCATCCGATCATGTCGGCCCAGTAGATGCCCGGCCGAGCGACATTGAGGTCGCGAGTCAGGTCCGCGGCGGCCTTCAGCATCGCCTTGTCGTCGCCCGACGCGCGCGCCGGCGTCTGGCCGCCTCGCGTGGAATCGGTTTCGGCGCTGCGCTGCAGCTCAAGAATGCTCGTCCGGGTCATGATTTGGCTGCCTCTGCAAAGAGATAGTGGCGCGATGATGGCGCTACAACGGCGCTATGGCTGGCGGTTGGCGCGTTGCCGCGCTAGCCAGCGCTCATGAATTCCTCAGCACTGACCGTCCGCCCGATCGAATCAAAGGCGGATCGCAAGAAGTTCGTCGACTTCGCCTGGGACGTCTATCGCGACGATCCGGCCTGGGTCCCGCCTTTGAAGGACGAGGTCCACGGCCTGCTCGACCCGAAGAAGAATCCGTGGTTCCAGCATGCGAATGCGCAGCTGTGGCTCGCCGAGCGCGGAGAGAAAGTCGTTGGACGCATCAGTGCGCAAGTCGACCAGCTCGTTCAGGACGAAATGGGCCAGGGCACCGGGCAATGGGGCATGTACGAAGTGCTCGACGCCGAGGCTTCAGCCGCGCTCATAGCGACTGCCGAGGATTGGCTTCGCAAGCAGGGCATGAAGCGGGCGCTCGGTCCGATCAGCGTGTCGATCTGGGACGAGCCGGGACTCGAGATCGAAGGCTTCGACGAATCCCCGACCGCAATGATGGGGCACCACCGGCCGGAGTATCAGGGCTGGATCGAGGCGGCCGGATACGAGAAGGCCAAGGACCTCATCACCTACGAACTCGACATCACCAATTGGGAAGACCCGCTGATCACCCGCCTGATCGCGGCCGGCGAACGAAACCCGCGCATCCGCGTCCGGAACGTCGACAAGTCGAAATTCAACCAGGAAGCCGCGCTGATTCTCAATCTGCTCAACGACGCCTGGTCGAATAATTGGGGCTACGTCCCCCTGACCCCCGCAGAGATCGCTTATGCGGGAAAGAAGCTGAAGCCGATCATCTTCCCCGAACTGGTCCGCATCGCCGAAGTCGATGGCGAACCCGTCGCGTTCATGCTCACGATCCCCGACATCAATGAGCTGACCAAGGACCTGAACGGCGAGCTGTTCCCGTTCAACTTCATCAAGCTGTTGTGGCGGCTTCGCAAACCGCGGACCCGCCGCCTCCGCGTGCCTTTGATGGGCGTCGCCAGGAAGCTGCACGGCTCACGCCTCGCAAGCCAGCTCGCCTTCATGATGATCGAATTCACCCGCCGCGATGCAGTCTCCAAGTTCGGCGCCACTCATGGCGAGTTCGGATGGATCCTCGAGGACAACAAGGGAATGCTTTCGATCGCCCAGCTGCCCGGCGCAGAGATCAACCACCGCTACCGAATCTACGAAAAGGCGCTTTGACGGACCAACGGCGGGCCGGACGTTAATGTCTGCTTTCGACCTAAAGCAGACATTAGGTCGCCTCATCGAGCGTATGCGAAGCTGACCTCGAACTTCTGTTCGTTCACGTGGGGGTGAGACGAAGTAAAGAGGTCACGGCAAGCAATGGCATGAACCTTGCCACGCAATCCTGTCGGCGGAGGGCGTCGGCCCTCCAGTTGAGAGAGGTCGAGAAACAGGTCGCGCTTGGCCCTTGGCGGAATGACCTGAACGCCTTCCCTAATATCCATGCCCCCCAATAAGTCGGGTGGCGGTCGGTTCTCGAAAACATCGCTGCTGCTCTCTGGCAGCACGTTGATGAAACCGCCTCCTAGTCGGACCTCGGCTGAAGGGACGCAAAGGTAATCCGCGGACTGATTGCTGACAGTTATGAAGACGGTCTGCGGAGCCTCAGCGACGTGACGCGCGTGGACGGAAAAGTTGGATGCCTCGCCGGAAGCCTCTCCGCGACAACCTGCGACGCTACACAGCGCAATAAGTGCGAGTGTTCCTCTCATGCAGTGGGACTAACGCTCGCAATGCCTGCTTTCCACCCAAAGCAGACATTCAGCGATCAGGCGAGCTCCACCCAGGTTGGGGCATGATCCGAAGCTTTCTCTTCGCCCCTTGCCCACTTGTCGACGCCAGCATTCTGAAGTCGGTCTGCCGCTTCGGGTGAGCAAAGCAGGTGGTCGATGCGGAATCCTGCATCGCGTTGCCAGCAGCCGGCGGTGTAATCCCAGAAGGTGTAGAGATGATTGTCGTTCGGGTGGAACGCGCGCAGGGCTTCGGTCCAGCCCTGGTTGAGCATCCTGCGCCACTGTGCCCGCGTCTCCGGCTGGACCAGCGCATCGTTTGACGCGGCCCGGATCGAAAAGACGTCGCGGTCTTCGGGGACGACGTTGAAGTCGCCCGCGAGGATCACCGGTCGCTCGTCCGCCAGCAGTTCCTTCGCGTGCTCCTCGAGCCGTTCCATCCAGCGGAGCTTGTAGTCGAACTTCTCGGTGCCGATCGGATTGCCGTTGGGAAGGTAGATCGACGCAACGACCATGCCATTCGTCTCGGCCTCGATGTAGCGGCTGTGGGTGTCGTCGGGATCGCCCGGCAATCCGACGCGCCTCAACTCCGGCGTGTCGCCCCTTACGAGAATGGCGACGCCGTTGAAGCCCTTCTGCCCGTGCCAGACCGCGCCGTATCCGGCGCCTTCGATGTCGGCGATTGGCAGGCTTTCGTCGGCGCACTTCAATTCCTGGAGGCAAACGACGTCCGGCTTTTCGCGGTCCAGCCATTCGAGCAGGCGCGGAAGCCGCGCGCGGATGCCGTTGATGTTGAAGGTCGCGAGCCTCAAACCGAGAAGCTCGAGCCGCAGCCGCAGCCCGACGCCGCATTGGGATTGGTGACCTTGAAGGACGCGCCGCCGAGGTCTTCGACGAAGTCGACGGCCGAGCCCCGAACGAGGTCGAGACTGATCGGATCGACCACCAGCTTCACGCCGTCAGTCTCCGCGACCGTATCGTCGTCGGCCTGGCTCTCGGCGAGCTCGAACTTGTAGGTGAAGCCGGCGCAGCCGCCGCCATCCACTGCGAGACGCAGGATTGCAGGCCTGGCCTGGCGCTCAGCGATCCAGGCTACACGCTTCGCAGCGCTCTCTGTCAGGATGATGTCAGGCCCGCTCACAGGTAGCGAGATAGGGTGGCGCCGCCCAAGCGGCAAGAATTAGCGCTTGCCGCCTGACGGACCGCCAAGGGCGATCGTGTCCATCGAGTGCGTTCCGGCGTTCTTCTGCATCGCGACCAGATAGTCGGTCGACTTCATGAACGGGATCGGATTCACGGGACGGCCGTCGATGCGCACTTCATAGTGCAAGTGGCTGCCGGTCGAGCGTCCGGTCGAGCCCATGCGGGCGATCAGCTGACCGCGAGTGATGTGGGCACCGGCCTGCACGAGAACCTGCGACAGGTGGCCATAGCGGGTGGCAATGCCACGGCCGTGGTCGATTTCGATCAGGTTGCCGTAGCCGCCACTGTTCCAGCCCGCGCGAAGGACGGTGCCGTCGGCGGTCGCGTAGATCGGCGTGCCATACGGGCCCGCGAGATCGATGCCGGGGTGCATCGCTGCCGAACCGCGAAACGGATCGGAGCGGACGCCGTAACCGCTGGTGAAGGCGGCAGTCTTGACCGGCTTGTCCGAAGGAACGGCGATTGCGCCGGACGCGAGATTGTCGAGCTTCTTCCAGCTGGTGAACAGCTGCTTGAAGGTCGGGTCGGCATTGCCGTCGAACGGACCGCCGCGGCCGTCCTGGCCGGCTTTTGAAGGATAGAAGCCGAGACGCTCGAGCGTCGACTTATCGATGTTTTCGCTGGAGAGAGCTGCTGCCAGGGCCATCTGGCGCTGCTCGATCAACTGGACCCGGCGCTCTGTTTCAGCGGTGAGCTGGGCGACCTGGGCGGCATAATCATTGCTGGAAGCTTCGGGGGCGGCAATCGGGGCGGGAGCGGGAGTCAGGATGCGGGCGACGGAGTAGCTGGACCACGCAACGAGCGCGAAGAACGCGGCGAAGACGACAATTTGAGCGGAGGCAGACAGGCGGAACCTGCGAAGTTGCTTTCCGTCGTGCACGAAAAAATCGCGGTCCCTAAAAAGGCCGGACGTCGCCGCCAACACCGTAGACATGACCCCTCGCTCCACAAATCCATGCGGGCCGCGCGAAAACGCGGTCCGAAATTCCATCGATAAAGGAGCTCCCCAGCCCCCCACCTGCCAACAGAGTTTGCCCACCACCAGCTGGCGAGGGGAGACTGACCCGCCCCGGTTAATGAATTCAACCTTCGGTTCCTCCAGCCGGGACGAGTCGTCCGCTCACTGCGGTGAAACGAGCAAATCGCGTCGAACACAGAGGGAAGATCACCCGAATCAAGCGCCCTTCGGCCTTAATCTGCGATAATTTCGCACTGCCTTGCCCATGCCGCATTCGCCGCTAGAAACGGCGGCGGGCCACGCCGTCCCAACGCGGCGCGTGCTCTCTGCGAGGAGAGTTGAATTGACTGATACCACTGCGGCAGGCGCGACGTTGCGCCGGCCAAAACCCGATACTTTACCGGCTCGCCCGCATTTCTCGTCGGGCCCTTGCGCCAAGCCGCCGGGCTGGTCCCCAAGTCTCATCGACACAAGATCGCTCGGACGGTCGCACCGGTCGGCGCTCGGCAAAGCGCGGCTTCAGGAAGCGATCGACCGCACCAAGGCGCTGCTTCAGCTGCCGGCCGACTATCGGCTCGGCATCGTTCCGGCGTCGGATACCGGCGCGGTCGAAATGGCGCTGTGGGCGCTGCTTGGACCGAAGCCGGTCACCATGCTCGCATGGGAAAGCTTCGGCGCTGGCTGGGTGACGGATGTCTCCAAGCAACTGAAGCTGGAAGCAGAGGTCCGCACCGCCGATTACGGTCAGATTGCCGAGTTGGGCGGCATCGATCCGGCGAGCGACGTGGTCTTTACGTGGAACGGGACGACCAGCGGCGTCCGGGTGCCGAACGGTGACTGGATCGCCGATGACCGCACCGGCCTTACCATCTGCGATGCGACCTCGGCTGCATTTGCCCAGCGGATCGACTGGCCGAAGATCGATGTCGGCACTTTCAGCTGGCAAAAGGCGCTCGGCGGTGAAGGCGGGCACGGGATGCTCGTCCTCAGCCCGCGCGCAGTCGAGCGGCTTGAACAGGCCCAGACGAACCGGCCGCTCCCCAAGATCTTCCGCCTGACCAAAGGCGGCGCGCTGATCGAAGGCGTGTTCAAGGGCGAGACCATCAACACGCCCTCGATGCTCGCGGTCGAGGACTGGCTCGTTGCGCTCGATTGGGCGGAGCGGGCTGGCGGTCTCGACGCGCTGATCGCCCGGGCGGATGCGAACGCCGCAGCGCTCGACCGCTGGGTCGCCGAGTCAGACTGGATCGAACATCTCGCCAGCGATCCCGCGATCCGTTCGAACACATCGGTCTGCCTGCAATTCGCCGACCGCTCCGACGAGGATGCGAACAAGGCGCGGCAGAAGGCGATCGTGAAGCTGCTCGAGGTGGAAGACGCCGCGTACGACATCGGCGCCTATCGCGATGCGCCGCCCGGTATCCGCATCTGGTGCGGAGCCACGGTGGATACAGCGGATATTGAGAAGCTCGGGCCCTGGCTCGATTGGGCTTGGGAGGCGACGGCGTGAGCGAGCAAGTGCGCGTACTGATTTCCGACAAGATGGACCCGCGAGCGGCGGCGATCTTCCGCGAGCGGGGCATCCAGGTGGACGAGAAGCCAGGTCTCACGCCGGAAGAGTTCAAGGCGATCATCGGCGACTATGACGGCCTGGCCGTTCGCAGCTCGACGCGGGTCAATGCCGGGGCGATGGATGCGGCAATCCCGCGACTGAAGGTCATCGGCCGGGCGGGCATCGGCGTGGACACGATCGACGTTCCGGCTGCCACGGCTCGCGGTATCGTCGTGATGAACACGCCCTTCGGCAATTCGATCACGACCGCCGAGCATGCCATCGCAATGCTGTTCGCCTTAGCCCGCGAAATCCCCGCTGCCGACCAGTCCACGCAGGCCGGCAAGTGGGAGAAGAACCGCTTCATGGGTGTGGAGCTCAGCGGGAAAACGCTGGGCCTGATCGGCTGCGGCAATATCGGCTCGATCGTCGCCGACCGCGCCCACGGATTGAAGATGAAGGTGGTCGCATACGATCCCTTCCTTTCTCCGGAGCGTGCTATCGAACTCGGGGTCGACAAGGTCGAACTGGACGAGCTTCTGCGTCGCGCCGACTTCATCTCGCTGCACACGCCGCTGACCGACCAAACGCGAGGCATCCTGTCGCGAGAGGCGCTGGCGAAGACCAAGCCGGGCGTCCGCATCGTCAATTGCGCACGCGGCGGCCTGATCGACGAGGCGGCACTCAAGGAAGGGCTGGAAAGCGGCCACGTCGCGGGCGCTGCTCTCGACGTGTTCATGCAGGAACCGGCGAAGGAAAACCCGCTGTTCGGGACCCCCAACCTGATCTGCACGCCGCACCTCGGTGCCTCGACCAACGAGGCTCAGGTGAACGTCGCGATCCAGGTTGCCGAGCAGATGGCGGACTTCCTGCTTCTCGGCGGGATCACCAATGCGGTGAACATGCCTTCACTGTCGGCGGAGGAAGCGCCGCGGCTGAAGCCCTACATGGCGTTGGCGGAGAAGCTCGGTCGCCTCGTCGGACAAGTCGCGGGAGCGGACATCCGGTCAGTCGCCGTCGAGGTTGAGGGCGCGGCAGCCGAGCTCAACATGAAGCCGATCACCGGCGCGGTGCTGGCAGGCCTGATGGGTACCTATTCCGACACGGTGAACATGGTGAACGCTCCGGTCTACGCCAAGGAACGCGGGCTCGACGTCAAGGAAATCCGGCACGAACGAGAGGTGGATTATCATACGCTCGTCGCCGTCACGGTCGGCACAGCCGAGGGCGACAAGCGCGTCGCCGGCACCCTGTTCGGCAACCGCGCTGCGCGCCTGGTCGACATCTTCGGTGTGGCCGTCGAGGCCGATCTGACCCCGCGAATGATCTACATCGTCAACACCGACGCGCCGGGCTTCATCGGCTCGCTCGGAACGACGTTGGGCAAGGCAGGCGTCAACATTGCGACCTTCAATCTCGGCCGCCGGAAGGCCGGTGGAGAGGCAGTGGCCCTGGTAGCGGTCGACGATCCGATCACGCCCGAACTGACCGAAGAACTTCGGAAGCTTCCGGGTGTCCGTCAGGTCGTGCCGCTGACCTTCTGAGGTCCGCTCGACGAGGTTTCCAGCTCGGTGAACCGGACGGGCATGATCTCGCGTGTCCGGATCTCGCCGCTGCCGGTCTTGTCGATGACGCTGAGCTGCTGGATGTCCTGCCCGCCGATCGGGATGGCCATCCGGCCGCCGGGTTCAAGTTGCTCGATCAACGCGGGAGGCGGTTCTTCCGCGGCGGCCGTGACGAGAATCCGGTCGAAGGGCGCGTGTTCGGGCCAGCCGCGCGTTCCGTCGCCGACACGCACCTCGATTTCATAGCCGAGAATGTCGAAGCGGGCCTTGGCGGCCTCCGCGAATTCTTCGACCACTTCGACACTGAAGACCTCGGCGCCAATCTCCGCCATGACTGCGGCCTGGTATCCGAAGCCCGTGCCCACTTCGAGCACCCGGATTCCTCGCTCGACGCCGAGCAGGTCGATCATGAGGGCGCCGATGAAAGGCTGCGATATCGTCTTGTCGAAGCCGATCGGCAGCGGCGTGTCCTGATAGGCCATCAGCATCAGGCTCTGCGGGACGAACAGGTGTCGCGGAACGTCCATGAGCGCGCGCTTTAGCTCGGGATCGAGCGCGTCCTTTCCGATCTCGTCGCCAGCGAGTTCGAAATGCATGTCGATGATCTCGACCATATGTCGACGGTAAATCGCGAGATGCTGTTCGGTCATCGGCTTCATGCGCAGACCTCTGGATGCCGAACGGCCCCCGGGCGCGGGCGTTCCAACCGCTCGAAACTGGACGCTTGCGCCACGGCCCCCTAGGAGCGCCGTGCCTCCACACAAAGGGATTCGAATTGGGCAATGTAACGGTCATCGGCGCGCAATGGGGCGACGAGGGCAAGGGCAAGATCGTCGACTGGCTCGCCAGCCGAGCCGACATGGTGGTCCGCTTCCAGGGTGGTCACAACGCCGGCCACACGCTCGTCGTGAACGGGGAGACGTTCAAGCTTTCGCTGCTGCCGTCCGGAATCGTGACCGGCACGCCTTCTGTGATCGGAAATGGCGTGGTCCTCGACCCCTGGGCGTTGAAGGCAGAGGTCGAGCGCATCCGGGAACAGGGCGTGAAGGTTACGCCGGAAATCCTGATGCTTGCGGAGACCTGCCCCCTCATTCTCCCGATCCACCGCGATCTCGACGCACTGCGCGAGGACGCCAGCGGCGCGGGAAAAATCGGCACAACCCGCCGCGGCATCGGTCCCGCCTATGAGGACAAGGTCGGCCGTCGCGCGATCCGCGTATGCGACCTCGCCCACCTCGGCGAGCTGGAGCCGCTGCTCGACCGCCTTTGCGCCCATCATGACGCGTTGCGCGCTGGTTTCGGCGAGCCGCCGGTCGACCGCGAGCGGCTGCGCAACGACCTCGCGGAGATCGCCGACTTCGTCCTGTCGTTCGCGAAACCGGTCTGGCGCGATCTCGACGCGGCGCAGCGCCGCGGCCGGCGTATCCTGTTCGAGGGCGCGCAAGGCGTGCTGCTCGACGTCGATCACGGCACCTATCCATTCGTAACCTCGTCCAACACCGTCGCGGGCGCGACCGGTCCTGGTACGGGCATGGGTCCGTCATCGGCCGGTTTCGTGCTGGGCATTACCAAGGCCTACACGACCCGCGTGGGCTCCGGCCCCTTCCCGACAGAACTCGATGATGAGATCGGCCAGCGGCTCGGCGAGCGTGGACACGAGTTCGGCACCGTCACTGGTCGTCGCCGCCGCTGCGGATGGTTCGATGCGGTGCTCGTCCGCCAGTCGGTCGCTGTCAGCGGCGTGACCGGGGTCGCGCTGACGAAGCTCGACGTCCTGGACGGGTTCGAAACGGTCAAAATCTGCACCGGCTACACGATCGACGGGAAGACGTTCGATTACCTCCCGCCGCACGCGCAGGATCAGGCGCGGGTCGTTCCGCAATATGAGGAAATCGAAGGCTGGCCCGGATCGACGCGCGGAGCGCGCAGCTGGGCCGACTTGCCGGCGCGCGCGATCAAATATGTCCGCCGAATCGAGGAGCTGATCCGCTGCCCGGTGGCGCTGGTTTCGACCAGCCCCGAGCGCGACGACACGATCCTCGTCCGCGATCCTTTCGCGGGCTAGCCGCGCACCTCGAAGTCGGTCAGTCCAGCGACCGCCGCATCGCTGACCCGCACGTTGGCGACGCGAGCGCTCGGCGGGCCGTCGCCGATCAGGTCGATCAGCCAGTTCACAGCGCTTTCGTCACCCTCGAGATGAGCCTCGACCGAACCGTCGGGACAATTGCGAATCCAGCCCCGGACATTCAGCCGCTCCGCCTGCTCTTCCGCCCACGCGCGAAAGAACACGCCCTGCACCCGGCCGCTCACGTCGACGTGGCGAGCGATGATGCCCATCACACCGTGGCGATGTCGGGTGCGTCCTCGGCCTTCATTCCGACGACGTTGTAGCCGGCGTCGACATGGTGGACCTCGCCCGTAACCCCGCTTGCGAGATCCGAGAGCAGATAGAGCCCTGCCCCGCCGACATCCTCGATCGTCACGTTGCGGCGCAGCGGCGAATTATACTCGTTCCACTTCATGATGTAGCGGAAGTCGCCGATGCCGCTTGCCGCCAAGGTCTTGATCGGACCGGCGGAGATTGCGTTCACTCGAATGCCTTCTGGGCCCAAGTCTGCAGCGAGATATTTGACGCTCGTCTCAAGGCCCGCCTTCGCCACGCCCATGACGTTGTAGTGCGGAATGACCTTCTCGGCGCCGTAATAGCTGAGGGTCAGGATCGAGCCGCCCGGATTCATCATGGCCCGCGCACGCTGGGCGACGGCGATGAAGCTATAGACCGAGATGTTCATGGTCAGCAGGAAGTTGTCGATCGTCGTGTCGACGAACTTGCCGCGAAGCTCGTTCTTGTCCGAGAAGCCGATGGCGTGAACGACGAAGTCGAGCGTCTCCCATTTCGACTTCAGCTCCGTGAACGCCTTGTCGAGCGCCTTCATGTCTGACACGTCGCAGTCGATCAGGAGCTCGGACCCGAGCTCCTGCGCCAGCGGCCGGACACGCTTCTCGAGCGCTTCGCCCTGATAGGAAAAGGCCAGCTCCGCGCCATGCTCGCCGAGTGCGCGCGCGATGCCCCAGGCCAGCGAACGATCGTTGGCCAGGCCCATGATCAGGCCCTTCTTGCCTTGCATGAGTTTACTCAAAGCTGCGGTCCCTCTGGTTGCGGCACGAGCTCCACGTCCTCTCCGGGTTGCGGCTCTTCTACCTCGAGCTGGTCCTTGTACGGACCGGAATAGACTTCGCCCTTTAGCGCCGTCGGCGAAGCTTCCGCCAGCGCCGCATTGAGCTCCGCGCCCATAACCACGCCGAGCCCGACCATGAAGAAGAAAATCAGCACGACCATTACGCCGGCCAAGCTTCCGTAGGTCAGGTCGTAGCCGCCGAGCAGGCCGATCACCTGCGGCAGCAACTCTGCGGTCAGGAGCCACCATGTGGTGATGAGCAGTGCGCCGGGCCATTTCCTGCAACCCACCTTCCGGTACCTCGATGGCGTGAGCAGGTAGAACAGCAGATAGACGTTTGCGAACAGGACGAGCGCCGGAACCACGCGATAGAGAGTCATCGCATCCGCGACGTTCTGGAAGATCGGAAGCCAATGCTCGATGGCGTGCTGAGCAGAGCTGAGGATGATGCTGACGCTGAACGACACCATCAGCAGGAAGACCGCTCCGACGATCATCGCCATCGAAGCGAGGCGGTACTCCCAGAAGGGTGCGCAATATTTCACGCCATAGGCCCGGCGAAGGATGTCGCGGATCGTTTCTATGAAACTGCCGACTGTCCACAATCCGATGATGGCGCCGATCCAGAGCAGCGGGCCCGTCCGCGCCGACAGGACTTCGGCGATCGGCTCGCGAAGAACGTCGGCCACGTTGGGCGGCATCTGCGACAGAATCGAGAGTACGGTCTTGCGGCCGTTCTCCGACGCGCCGAGCAAATTGGCGAGCGCCGCAGCGACGATGAAGAACGGGAAAAGCGCCAGCAGAGCGAGGTAGGCGAGATTGCCTGCGTGAATGAAGCCGTCGTTGTAGACCCCGGCCCCGATCCGTTTCACCACCTCCCACGGGTCGATGCGGTGTTGAAGCTTGACCGCAACGTCACGCCCGAAGGCGGCGCTCATGCTCGCGAGCTGCTTGCGGCGTTCCTCAGGGGATAAAGGTGAGTGGTCCTGCATCTAATGCAGTTAAACCCCGAGGTTCGCGCGGGGGTTGCCGCCGCCGCTCCACTTCTCGGCGAACGACTGCAGTTCGGCGTCGTCCGGAGGCAGGTCCACCTCGAGCGATACGAGCTGGTCGCCGCGCTTGCCGTTCTTGCCCGTGAAACCGCGACCCTTGAGGCGAAGCACCTTGCCCGATGTGCTGCCCTTGGGAATCGTGACCATCACAGGGCCATCCGGCGTGGGCACTTTCACCTTTCCGCCCAGCACAGCCTCCTTGAGCGTGACCGGCAAGTCCAGCCGGATATCGTTCCCGTCGCGCTTGTAGAATGGATGCGATGTGATCGAGATCGTCACCAGCCCATCGCCCGCGCCACCCGGTCCCTGCTCGCCCTTGCCGCCGAGGCGGATCTTCGTCCCCTCCTCGACTCCGTTGGGAAGCTTGAGGTCGATCGTCTTGCCGTCGGCCAGGGTGATACGCTGCGGGCTGAGCGTCGCCGCATCCACAAACGAGACGGTAAGCCGGTAGGCGATGTCCGCACCCTTCTGGGGCGCGCGGGCGCGCTGACGAAATCCGCCGAAGCTGCCCCCGCGCCGGGCGCCGCCTCCGCCGAACAGCCCTTCGAACAAATCGCTGAGGTCGGCAGTCTCGGCGCCCGCGAATCCGCCCTGGAATCCGTCGAAGCCACCACCTGCCGGCCGCGCGCCGCCGCCGAACCCGCCCGCACCGAACGGCATCTTGGGATTGCCGTCCTCGTCGATCTCGCCTCGGTCGTATTGGGCGCGCTTGTCCTTGTCCGACAGCAGGTCGTAGGCCGCCGTCACCTCGCCAAAGCGCTTGGCGGCGTTCGGATTGTCCTTGTTGCGGTCGGGATGCAGCTGTTTCGCGAGGCTGCGGTAAGCCTTCTTGATCTCCGCTTCGCTCGCGCCGCGCTGCACGCCCAGCCTTTGATACAGGTCCATGGCCTGCTCCAATGCCGTAACACACCTCTGGTTACCAGATGGGTTGCGGCCAAGGCTGCTCCAAGCCTAAGCCCGAAGGGTGGCAGATACCGACCCATTCCAGCTTTTCTCGGACTGGTTTGCCGAGGCGCAGGCGAGCGAACCGAACGACCCGGACGCCATGGCTTTGGCCACGGCGACTCCCGATGGACGCCCCTCCTTGAGGATGGTCCTGCTGAAGGGGCATGGCCCGGACGGCTTCACATTCTATACCAATCTCGACAGCCGGAAGGGCGCCGAGCTGGCCGCGAATTGCCGCGCCGCCTTGCTGTTCCACTGGAAGTCGCTCCGCCGGCAGGTGCGCGTCGAAGGACCCGTGGAAACGGTAAGCGATTCCGATGCCGACGAATATTTCGCCACCCGCGCCCGCGATTCCCAGCTCGGCGCCTGGGCGTCCTGGCAGTCGCGTCCGCTCGACGCACGCGCGACATTCGAAAAGCGCTTTGACGAAATGAGTCGCCGCTTCGACGGCGATACCGTGCCACGCCCACCGCGGTGGAGCGGCTTCCGAATGAAACCCGAATCGTTCGAGTTCTGGAGCGACCGGCCCCACCGCCTTCACGAGCGCCGCGTGTTCAAGCCAGCTGCGGGCGGATGGCGCGAGGGGCTTCTCTACCCGTGAGCGGAGTGCACCAGCACCATCACGGCCATCATCATGCCCATGGCGACGAACGCTCGGCGCTGACCGCGCGCGCCGCGATGGCGAGCATCACCATGGCCGTGCTCCTCATCGGGCTGAAAACCTGGGCGTCGGTCGAAACATCGTCGATGGCCATGCTTGGCTCGCTGGCCGACAGCGGGCTGGACCTGCTCGCAAGTCTGGTCGTGCTCCTCGGCGTCCGCGTTGCCGCGCAGCCCGCGGACACGGATCACCGCTTCGGCCACGGCAAGGCGGAAGCGCTCGCCGCTTTGGTCCAGGTCATCCTTATCACTCTCTCCGCGCTGTTCATCGGCTATCGCTCCATCGAACGGTTGATCAACGGGGAACAGACGACCGACGCCCAGCTTGGCATTGCCGTGTCGATTGTCGCGGTCGGCTTCACCCTCGCGCTGATCGCCTATCAGCGACATGTCGTAAGGCGGACCGGATCGGTCGCGATCGCCACCGACCGACTTCACTACGCCTCGGATCTTCTTCTCAACATCTCGGTGATCGCGGCCCTGGTGCTCGACCAATATGCGGGATTGCCCGGCGCCGATGCGGTGTTCGGACTGCTCATCGCACTCTGGTTGCTGTGGGGAGCGTGGACTTCGTCCAGCCATGCGCTCGATCAGCTGATGGACCGGGAGTGGCCGGAAGACCTCCGCGAGCGATTCCTCGCAGCAGCGAAGGAATATCCCGAGCTTGCCGGGCTGCACGACCTGCGCACCCGCACGAGCGGAACGCATCACTTCGCACAATTTCACGTCTGGGTTCCGGGCGACTGGACGGTCCAGCATGCGCACGACCGGATGGACCGGATCGAGGAAGAGCTTCAGGACCGCTTCCCGGCCACGGAGATACTGATCCACCTCGATCCGGAAGGCCACACGGATCGCGAAACGATGTTGCCGTCCGAAATCACGGAGAAGGCGTCATGACCGGAACCCCGTTCTTCCAGGTGGACGCGTTTGCGGAGAGGCCTCTGACGGGGAATCCGGCTGGTGTGATGCCGCTAGATCGGTGGCTTCCGGACGATGCGATGCGGGCGATCGCGGCGGAGAATAATCTCTCCGAGACGGCCTTCACGGTCCCGTTCGAGGGCGAGGATGCCGACTACGAACTACGGTGGTTCACGCCTGCGGTCGAAGTGCCGCTCTGCGGACATGCGACGCTCGCGTCCGGCCACATATTGATCCACATGGACCGGGTGCGGTTCAGCACGCAGGCCGGAATCCTGACCGTGACGCGGAATGGCGACCTGCTCGAACTGGACCTTCCGGCGGCCCAGTTGACCGAGGTCGATGAGCCCGAGCTTTGCGAGGCGCTGGGCCTCAGTCCGAGACCGGTCTGGTTGGCATCGCCGGGGTTTAACGACAGCGCCATCGTCCAGGTAGAAAGTGAAGCGGAGGTGCTGGCGGTTTCGCCCGACTTCGCGAAACTGAAGACGATCCGTCGCATGGCCGTGGTCACGGCGAGAGGCGAGGAGCACGACATCGCCAGCCGGGTCTTCGTCCCCTATGCCGGAATCGACGAAGATCCGGTGACGGGTTCGGCACACGGAGCGCTGGTGCCCTACTGGGCTGAGCGCCTCGGCCGCGAGAGCTTTACCGCGCTGCAGGCGAGCGTGCGGAGAGGCGTGCTGCATTGCCGGCTCAAGGGGGATCGCGTGGCGCTCGGCGGACGTTGCTTCACGGTCATCGCGGGTACGTTCCAGCTTTGAGCGACAGGCACGGTCTCCCGCGCCGGATCGGGATCGGCGGGGCGCTGCTGCTTGCATTCAACGGCGCCATCGGCGCGTCGATCTTCGCTCTCCCCGCGACCCTGGCCGCGGATTTCGGCACGTCTGCGCCCTGGCTTTTCCCCCTGGTCGGCATCGCATCGTTGCTGATCGCGATCCCCTTCTCGCGATCCGTCGCTGCCTTCCGGGAAAGTGGAGGGCCGGCAACCTACGGGCGCGTGTTCGGCAGGCTGGCCGGGTTCGAGCTCGGATGGATCTACTACGTCGCGCGGGCGACGGCCTTCGCGGCCAATCTCAACGTGCTCACTTCCTATTTCGCGCGCTGGTGGACGGGCGCCGACGGCGGAGCCATGCGAGTGGGCCTCATGCTCGCGCTGGTCGCCGGCTTTGCCGCCATCAATATTTCCGGCGTCCGGTCGGCGATGAGAGTGCTGGGTGGGCTGACCGTCCTGAAAACGGTTCCGCTCTTGCTGGTGGCCGGGGCAGCGCTGTTGATCGCAGGCGTTCCGACGCCCGGCCCGCTGCCGCCGATCAGCGATGTCGAAGCCGGCGTGTTGATCGTCTTCTACGCATTCGTGGGATTCGAGAACGCCACGGTCACGGCGGGCGAGACGAAGGAGCCGAACCGCACGCTCCCGCGGGCGCTGCTTGGGACGATCGCAACCGTCGCGCTGCTCTACTTCTTCGTGCAACTGGCCTTCGTAGCGGTGTTCCCGCAGGGCCTCGAAAGCGGATCGGATGCGCCGCTTCTTGCGCTCGGCGATTGGCTGATCGGACCTGTTGGAGCGCTCCTGATCGGCGTGACCGCGATATTCTCGACCGCCGGCAATCTGCACAGCAACATGGCGGCGACGCCGCGCGTGACCTTCGCCATGGCCGAGCGCGGCGAGCTCCCCGCATGGCTGGCGACCGTTAGCCGCCGGTTCGACACGCCGGTCGCATCCATCCTCTTCTTCGCAGCACTGGTCGCTGCGCTCGCGGTGAGCGGGAGCTTCGTCTGGCTCGCGGTGATCAGCACTCTCGCGAGGATGATCATCTATTCGGTGACCATCCTGGCCCTGCCCCGCGCTCCCGAACGTCCGAGCCGGATCACTCCGTCGCACTGGACCCTCGCAATTGTTGGCGTCCTGATCTGCGCGCTCGTCGCTGCACAGGCCGACCGGTCGGCCTGGCTGACACTCGCAGCGCTGTCCGCGGTCGGCCTGTTGCTCTTTTTTGTCACCGCTGTCCGGAGCACTTCCAAGGCATGAAAAGAATGCTCCTCCCGCTTCTGGCGCTCGCCGCGCTTGCGTCACCGGCGGTCGCCGCGAGCCCGAAGGCAGAACGCGCCGCTATCCTGGCCACCATTGCTCGTATGGAGGCGGCCTGGAACCATGGCGATTTCCGCGGCTACATGGCGGGGTTCAAGAACCCGGACGTAGTCTTCGTTTCCGGCGGAAAGTTTCAGCAGGGCTGGCAGGGCACGCTCGATCATTACGTCCGCGACTATGGCGGGTCGTCAGAGCGGCGCGGGAAGCTCCACTTCTACAACATGAAGGTCGATTTGCTCGCGCAGGATGCCGCCATGTTGGTCGGCCAATACCGGCTGGAGCGCGGCGCACGCGTGACCGAGGGTGTCAACACGCGGCTTTTCCGGAAGGTGCGCGGAAGATGGCTCATCACCATGAACCACGTCTCCGCCTACGACGCGGCGCCTACTTCGACCGCTCCAGAAGCGAAATAAGGTCGGCCTTCCAGAATTTCGCCCAGGTGTGCGTGCCGTGGCCGCGCGTTTCGGCGGTCTCCTGGATCAGGCGGAACCTGGCATTCGGCATACGCTTCACCGCCTGTTCCCGGATCGGAAGATTTCGCGGGTTGATGAAGTCGTCGGCCGAGTTGATCCAGGTGACCGGCGCGACGATCGCCTCGAGCTTCGGCCAGGGATTGTAGTTCCGCGAAGAATCGAGCTGGTAGATAGTGTCGTTGGCATCCAGCTCCTTCATGGCCGAGGCCACGCGCTCCTCGGCGAATGGGCCGGCCTTCGCACGCGTTGGATATTGCGCCTGATAATAGAGCGGTGCGGAGCCCGCGACGAACAGCAACGACTGCGCAGTCCTTAGACCCTGCGTCGGCTGCGTTGAATAATTGCCGCGTTTCCATGCCGGATCCGCCTCGATCCCGTTGATCGCAAGTTGCCGCCACATTCGGTTCAGCCCAGCGATTTCGATCGGCTCGCACGCAAGCGGGAAAAGCGCTTTTGCGAAGGTCGGGTGAGTCTCGCCCCAGACGAATGCGTGCATGCAGCCCATCGAAGTCCCGGCGATTAACCGTAGTTGCTTGACGCCGAGCGACTGGAGCATCCGGTACTGCGCCTCGATCATGTCGTCATAGTCGTACTTCGGAAAGTTCATCCGAAGGCCGTCCGACGGCTTGGACGACATCCCATGGCCGATATTGTCCGGAAGGATGATCCAGTATTTCCGGATGTCGAGCGGCTGACCCGGGCCATATAGCTCGTCGGCGAACTGGGGCCGAAGGAACTGCTTCCCCGTTCCGCCAGTGCCGTGAAGCACCATCATCGCATTATCGATCTGGCCCGCCGCGTTGCGGTGCGGACTGCCGAGCGTCGTATAGTGCATGCGTAGCTCGGGGAGCACCTCGCCCGTCCGAAAACGGAAGTCCTTGAGTGTCACATCGCCTTCGCGGATTGGCCAAGTCTTCGCGGCTGGTGCTGCAGACGGTTGAACGGCCGGGATTGGCTGGACGACGGCGGCGGCAAGAAGAAACAGAATCGTCATGATTCCAGCTTCTTCTCGATAGCATCGAGGATTGGCAACTGGCTTGGCAGCATCATTCGGCGGGCTTCCCCCAGCGGCATCCAGCGTGCTTCCTCAGCTTCGGGATAGGCCTGCATCCGTCCGCTCTTCGGCGGCCATTCCATTTCGAAATGAATGCTCTTGATCGCGGCTGCATCGACGTCGCCCTCGGCCGCGAAGACCTCGACCTGCTTTCCGCCCGACTGCTTGATCGAGCACAAGGGAAAGGGAATCGGACCGAGCGGATGCCCGATTTCCTCCTCGAACTCGCGTAGAGCGGCATCGGCTGCGGTCTCACCCGGCTCGATCGCGCCTTTCGGGATCATCCAGGCGCCCGCGTCCTTGTTCCGCCAGAACGGGCCGCCCGGTTTGATCAGCAGGACCTCGGTTTCTTCCCCACGCTGCCGGAACAGGAGAATGCCGGCGCTAGGCGGCGGCATCCATCGCGCTTCGAACCGCCGACCGGGTTTCGGCGATCCATCCTCCGCCGAGCATCCGCGTTCCGTCATAGAAGACCGCGGCCTGGCCGGGTGCGACACCGTATTCTGCCGATGCCAAGCGGACCTGCCCGCCATCGATGTTTGCCGGAACGGGCGGGGCGAGCGACCGGACCTTCACGCCGATTTCCGTCTGGTCCTCGGCGATCCAGTTGATTTCCTCGACACGCATCTCCTCGACCGCAAGCGCGCGGCGCGGTCCGACGACCAGCCGCTGCTGCTCCGGCTCGATGCGGACGACGTACAGCGGCTCCGTCTGACCGCCGACCTCGATCCCGCGCCGTTGACCGACCGTGAAGTGGACGACGCCGCGGTGCGTGCCGAGAACGCGGCCTTCGAGGTCGACGATCTCTCCGGCGGCGATGGTCTCCGGCCGAAGCCGCTGCACAAGGCCGGCATAGTCGCCGTCCGGAACGAAGCAGATGTCCTGACTGTCTGGCTTGGCGGCGACAATCAGTCCTTCCCCTTCGGCGATCCGGCGAACCTCGCTTTTGGGAAGATCGCCGACCGGGAAGCGCAGGAAATCCAGCTGTTCGCGCGTCGTTCCGTAGAGGAAGTAGCTCTGGTCGCGCGCCGGGTCCGTGCCCTTGTGAAGCTCCACGCGATCGGCGTTCACGACGCGGCGGACGTAATGGCCGGTCGCGAGGCAGTCCGCGCCAAGCTCCTTCGCGAACGCCACCAGATCCCGGAATTTCACGCCCTGGTTGCAGAGCGAGCAAGGCACCGGCGTCCTTCCCCGCGCATATTCGTCGGCGAAATGCTCGATCACGCTTTCGCGGAAGCGACTTTCGTAATCGAGGACGTAGTGCGCAATGCCGAGCCGCTCGGCGACCATGCTCGCGTCATAAATGTCCTGGCCCGCGCAGCAGGCACCCGAACGCTTCGCCGCCTCGCCATGATCGTAGAGCTGCAGCGTGACGCCGATCACCTCCGCGCCCGTACGCGCGGCAAGCGCGGCCACGACCGAGCTGTCGACGCCGCCGGACATGGCGACAACGATCCGTGCTTCGCGAACGTCGCGATCGAGGCCGAAATCGATCTGCATTGGAGCTTTCTTGAGGTCTCTTTACCTGAATTTCACCCCTGTGAGCTAGGCCGATAGTCAGTCGGGGCCATCGACGAGGGGTATTTTGTCTCGGCCAGAGTCGAAATTCAGCGCTGCAGGACCTGCCGGCATGGATGCCGCGGAGCTTGTCGCCGCGTTCGAGGCGCAGCTTGCCAGTGCGCGGGGTGACCGCAGGCTTGCGATCGCCCGCCTGTTGGCGGCCGGTCCCGGCTGGCGCGAAGCCCGCGACGTCCTTGGCGGCGCCTTCGCGGAATCGCCGGCAACGGAAGGGTTAAAGGACGCGAAGGATACGTGAGGGGTAAATTAACCAGCGTGTTTCAGAATGTCTTCAAGGGCCAGCCTTTAAGACCAGTGCCATCGACAATGATTAAGCGGGTTTAACGAAGAGATGCTCGAGAACCAGAAGATTCGGCCAGCACAGGTTATCGGACCGCTTGGCGAGCCTTTGACGCTCGAAAGCCTTCCGCCTGCCGGCACCACCCGTTGGGTCGTGCGCCGGAAGGCGGAGGTTGTCGCGGCAGTTGCGGGCGGCCTGCTGTCGGTCGACGAGGCCTGCGACCGCTATTCTCTGAGCCTCGAGGAATTCACGAGCTGGCAGCGTGCGGTCGATCGCAGCGGCATGCCCGGCCTGCGTGTCACTCGCATCAAGCATTACCGCGACCAATACGAGCGCCAACAGCGCTATTAATCCCTCTGTTCCGGTCGTTACGGCGGGTAATTTATCCCGCCGTTCCGCGGTGCATTAACCAAAAAACTGGACAGTTCCTTCCGAATCCGGAACAACCGCCGCGCATCAGCGTCTAGATGCCGGAAGGCCGCTGGGTAGTGAATGGCGGCCCACGAACAGGAGGGAACGCTACATGGGTATCATTATTTGGCTCATCGTCGGTGGTGTTTGCGGTTGGTTGGCCAGCCTCATCATGCGGACCGACGCACAACAGGGCATCCTGCTGAATATCGTGGTAGGCATTGTCGGCGCCGTGATCGCCGGCTTGATCTTCGGCGGCAGCATCAATTCGGCGCTGACCGTTGAAACTTTCCTTTATTCATTGCTTGGCGCGGTCATCCTTTTGGCGATCGTGAACCTCATTCGCCGCGGATCGGTTCGCTAGCCGACCGGTACTCGGAGAAAAGGAAGGGCCGCTCGGGAAACCGGGCGGCCCTTCTTTTTGGATTACTGGAGGTCGAATACCATCGAGAGCGTGACCTGCAGCTTCTGCTCGCCGGCCACGACCTTGGTGTCGGCAGCCTGGGCGCGAGCCTCCATGAAGACTGGCGCCGGCGGCGGCACCGGATAGCTTCCTCCGCCTTCGCTCACCGAAACGATACGAGCCACCCGCTTGCCCATCGCCCGGGCGTATAGCTCGGCGCGGGCGCGGCCTTTGGCGATTGCCTGCTCGCGCGCCTCGTCCAACGCCGATTCGGGCTTGTCGATGGTCAGCGAGGGACCGTTGATCTGGTTCGCGCCTTCCGAAACGAGCGCATCGAGGATCTTCCCGCTGTTGCGAATATCGCGAAAGCGGATGCTGATTTGGTTGGAGGCGGAATAGGCGACCAGCTGCGGAGGCTGGTTGTCCTGGTACCGATACTCGAGATTGAGGTTGAGCGAGCTGGTCTGGATATCGCGATCCGCGACCCCCGCCCGCTTCAACGCAGCAAGAACGCGCTCCATGCGAGAAGCATTCTCCTGCATCGCGGCGCTCGCCGTCGGCTGCCGGGTGACGACACCGGCGGAGATGATCGCAACGTCCGGAACGCGCGTGACCTCGCCGGTCGCGCTGATGTCGAGCCGGGTGCCGGTGATCGGCGGCATCGGCAGCTCGGCAGCCTGGGCAGCGGCGGACGTTACGGGAAGCGCAGCCGCAGCAAGTGCCAGCGCCATCCACATGCTCTTCATCCAGATCCTCCTGAACCTTCGAAACGAAGGCGAAACGTCACATCGGCGCCATGGCTGATTGCTGAACGACGATGCGGCCTTCCGTTCAGCAGGTCAGCGGCGGCGCGCCAGCACCAACCGGTAGATGAGGAGGATAACGAACGCACCGACGATGGCGGCAAGGAAGCCCGCGCCTTCGCCATTATGATACCAGCCGACCGAGCGGCCGAGGAAGCCGGCGAGAAGAGCTCCGGCGATACCGAGCAGGATGGTGATGATGCAGCCGCCGGGGTCCCGGCCCGGCATGAGCAGCTTCGCGATCGCGCCGGCAATACCGCCGATCACGATCCATCCAAGGATACCGTACGTTTCCATTTCCGCTTCCCCTTTAAATCCGCCCATGTCAGTGCTGCGGCTCGCAGCAGTGTGGGCCAACGCGCCTTCGCGACACAAGTGCCGCCGTTGGTCGAAAAACTGTAGCCGGGTCCGATTACACAGGGTCAGTTGCGGCCACTGACTTATTCGGGTAATACAGTTCCGCCGAACCGCTGTCAGATTCGTGGGGCGTGGCAAGAGAAGTGGAAATGAACCGGGAAACATCTTCTTTCGAGGGCTCCGATACCCTGGTGATCGTGGACCGCTCGCGGCGCCGGCGCACCATGCTCATCGCGGGCGGCGTTGCGATCATCGTGCTCCTGCTTGCCTTCTTCCTGATGCGCGGCGGAAGCGAAGAGACGACGAATGCGGGCGGTCCCGGAGGTCAGGCGGTTAGCCAGGTCCCGACCGTCACCGTGATCGTACCGGGCCGCAGCGAAGTTGCGCGCACCGTGACCGCCAGCGGGCCTTTGGCCGCTCGGCGCGATCAGCCGGTCGGAATTCCCGGATCAGGCGGACGCGTCACCCGAGTGCTCGTCGACGCCGGAACGTGGGTCAGCGCGGGCCAGACTCTTGCGACGGTGGACCGGTCGGTCCAGGCGCAGCAGGCCTCGCAGCTTGCCGCCCAGGTCGCCGCAGCGAAGGCAAATGCCGACCTTGCACAGAACAATTACGAGCGGGCGATCGCGCTCCAGGGCCGCGGCTTCGTGTCGAAGGCCGAGATCGACGCCAAGCGCGCCGCACGGGATGCGGCGAATGCCCAGGTTCGCGTGAACCAGGCGCAGCTCAACGCCACCCGCGCCGAAATCGGGAGGCTGGACGTCCGCGCGCCTGCAAGCGGGCTGATCCTCGAGCGCAACGTCGAAGTCGGCCAGATCGTCAGCCCTGGTTCGGGCGCCCTGTTCCGCCTCGCGGAAGGCGGCCAGATGGAGATGCGCGCCCAGCTTTCGCAGCAGGATCTCGCGCTCGTCAAAGCCGGCATGGCGGCAAGCGTTACCCCGGTCGGTTCCGATCGCAGCTTTGCTGGCCAGGTCTGGCAGGTCGCGCCGACGATCGACCCTCAATCGCGTCAGGGCGACGTCCGCATCCTCGTCCCGTACGACCCGCAGATCCGGCCCGGCGGCTTCGCCGAGGCCCGGATCGGCGCGGGCGCAGCGACGGCTCCGCTCCTGCCCCAGAGCGCCGTGCTCAGCGATGATGCAGGCAATTACGTCTACGTCATCAACGCGAAGAACGAGGTCGAGCGCCGCACCGTCAAGATCGGAAGCGTCGATCAGGCGGGCGTGACGATCGCCGAGGGACTGTCGGGCAATGAAGCGGTGGTACTGTCGGCCGGACCGTTCCTCAACCCCGGGCAGAAGGTCAATCCGAGGCGGCAGGCCGCGCGCTAAGCCGGACGGAGAGTATTAGCTCATGAATTTCCGCAACATCTCGTCCTGGTGCATTCGCAACCCGGTTTTCCCCATCGTGCTCTTCGTCGGGCTCATGCTCGCCGGCCTCATCTCGTTCTACCAGATGCAGGTGAACAACGCGCCGGACATCGACTTCCCGGCTGCGACCGTTTCCGTAAGCCAGCCGGGCGCGGCACCGAACGAGATCGAGACCCAGATCACCCAGAGGGTCGAATCCGCGATCCGCGGCGTGAACGGGGTCGAGGAAATCAACAGCTCCGTTCGCGAAGGCAACAGCTTCACCTTCGTGCAATTCGAGATCGGTACGTCGACCGACCGTGCGGTGAACGACGTCCGCAACGCGATCGCCCAGATCCGCGGCAACCTTCCGGAGGGTATTCTCGAGCCGCAGATCACCCGCGTCGACGCCGAGGACCAGCCGATCATGTTCGTCGGCGCCGAGACGACCGACATGACGCTCGAGCAGTTAAGCTGGTACATCGACAACACGGTCTCGAAGCGACTGCTCGGCATCGAAGGCATCGCCGCCGTTTCCCGCTCGGGCGGCGTGGACCGCACGATCCGCGTCATCCTCGATCCGGCCGCTTTACAGTCGCAGGGGATTACCGCAGCGCAGGTCAACCAGCAGCTCCGGCAGAGCAACCTCAATGCCGCCGGCGGCCGCGCCGAGGTCGCCGGTTCCGAACAGTCGGTCCGGGTGCTCGGCAACGCGCGCAACGCTTACGAACTCTCGCAAACTCAGATCACGCTCCCCGGCGGCCGTTGGGTCCGCCTCGCCGATCTGGGCGAGGTCCGTGACTCTTCGTCCGAGCAGCGCTCGATCGCCAAGATGAACGGCCGCCAGGTCGTCACCTTTGCGGTGCAGCGCGCGAAGGGCTCGTCCGAAGTGACTGCCTACGAGGCTGGCTGGGCGGAAGTGCGCAAGCTCGAGAAGGAAAACCCGAAGGTTCGCTTCTCGGAGATTTTCAACACGGTCGACTACACCAAGTCGCAGTACCGGTCCGCGATGGAAGGTCTGTGGGAAGGCGCCGTCCTCGCGGTTCTGGTGGTCTTCCTCTTCCTCCGCGATATCCGCGCCACGATCATCTCGGCGCTGGCCATCCCGATGTCGGCGATTCCTGCCTTCTGGTTCATGAGCATGTTGGGGATCACCCTGAACTTCATGTCGACGATGGCGATGGGCCTCGTCGCTGGTGTCCTCGTCGACGATGCGATCGTCGAGATCGAGAACATCGTCCGGCACATGCGCATGGGCAAGTCGGGTTACCAGGCCGCGCTCGACGCGGCGGACGAGATCGGCCTCGCCGTCCTTGCAACGACCATGGCGATCGTCGCCGTTTTCTTCCCGGTCGCCCTGATGCCCGGGATCGCCGGCCAGTACTTCAAGGCGTTCGGCTTCACCGTCGTCATGTCGGTGCTTATGAGCTTGCTCGTCGCGCGCATGATTACGCCGCTGGTCGCGGCCTATTTCCTCCGCTCGCATGGCGTACAGGATCACGCGAACTGGAAGTGGATGGACCTTTATCTCAAGGTTCTGAACTGGAGCCTCGATACGTCGAAGGCGGATGCGCTCCTCGCGCGGCTTCCGAAGGCCGCGCGCAACCCGGGCTATTACCTTCTCGGCGCCTTGCTCCTTCTGCTCGTCATTGGAGCGTTCGTTGCCGGAACGGGCGCGGGCATGTTCGGGCTCGGAAAGCTTGCCTGGAATGGCGGTGTGACCTTCGTTCTGGCCCTCGGCGTCGGAACGCTAGTCGCCTACGGCGCGGGCAAGCTGATCGGCTTCCTCGTAGGAATGATCGGAAGTCACGGGTTCGCCCAGTGGCATTCGACGATCGCGGCCCGCTGGAATGCGCGCCTTAAAGATCACCGGCTGGCGATGGTCGGTGCGGGTATCGGTACGCTGCTGCTCAGCATCATCCTGTTCGGCACGCTTTCCGTGTCCTTCTTCCCGCCGCAGAACAACGACTTCACTCGCGTGAACATCACCCTTCCGCCCGGAACCACGCTCGCGCAGACCGAAGGCGTCACCGACCGGGTCGCGGCGCTCGTCGAAAAGGATCCGAGCGTCGAGCGGGTGTTCGAGCGCATCAATGTCGGTACCGGCAGCGTGAACATCGTGCTCAAGAAGGACCGAAAGGTCACGAGCACCGAGTTCGAGCGCAACATGTCTCCGCAGCTCGCCGCCTTCCCCGACGCTCGCGTGAGCTTCCAGGCTCAGAACGGTGGTGGTCCCGACGGCGATTCCCGTGACATCATGGTCTATCTGGGCGGCGACGATCCGGACGAGTTGACCCGGGTAGCCAACCAGATCGCAAAGGAAATGGCGACCGTTCCCGGCCTTCGCGCTCCGCGGGTCGGAAGTCAGCTCGCGCAGCCTGAAATCACCATCAAGCCTCGTTTCGACCTGGCGGCGGATCTGGGCGTAACCACCATGGCGCTGAGCCAGACGATCCGAATCGCGACGCTCGGCGACATCGAGCAGAACAGCGCGAAGTTCTCGCTGTCCGATCGTCAGGTCCCGATCACAGTTTCCCTGTCCGAGGATTCCCGGCGGGATCTCTCGACCCTGGAAAACCTGCCGGTTCCGACCTCAAACGGTGGCTCGGTTCCGCTCAAGACCGTCGCCGACATCGGATTCGGCTCTGGCCCGACGACGATCCAGCGGTCGAACCAGATTCGTCGACTCTCGATCGGAGCCGATCTCGCGCCCGGTGCCGTTCAGGGCGACGTCCAGGTCAAGGTCAGTGCGCTTCCGACCATGAAGAACCTGCCTCAAGGTGTTCGGAAGCTGAACCTCGGCGACCAGAAGTGGCAGAACGAGCTTCTGTTCAACTTCGCGGTTGCACTGATTTCCGGCGTCCTGCTCGTGTTCGCCGTGCTCGTGCTGCTCTACCGGCGGTTCCTGTCGCCGTTCGTGAACATGGGCTCGCTGCTTCTGGCTCCGCTCGGCGCAGCCGTCGCGTTGCACATTGCGGGTCAGCCGGTGTCGCTATTCGTGCTGATCGGAATCCTGATGCTGTTCGGGATTGTCGCCAAGAACTCGATCCTCCTGATCGATTTCGCGGTCGAGATGATGAACCATGGAATGCCGAAGAACGAGGCAATCTGGGAAGCCGGTCACAAGCGTGCCCAGCCGATCGTGATGACGACCATCGCGATGGTCTTCGGCATGTTGCCGACGGCGGTGTCGATTACGGGAGACAATAGCTGGCGCGCGCCGATGGGCATCACGGTGATCGGCGGCCTGATCTTCTCTACGCTGCTGACGCTGCTCCTGGTCCCTGCCTACTTCTCGATCGCCATTTCGATCGAGTCCCGCATCGGCCGGCTGTTCCATAAGTTCGTCGGGCAGGACGCCCATCGGACGCCGAGCGGACCGGCGCCGCAACCAGCGGAGTGAACCGAGCGCCCCGCTCGTCTATTGATGGGCGGATGGACGCAACGACACAGCCCCGTGGAGCCCTAGCGCGGTTCAACCCGGCCCAGCCTGGCGCGGCAGGGATGAAGATGGCCGCGACGGGCCTGCTCGTCCTCATGGCAGCGATTTTCGCGGCTTCACGTTCGTTCGAGCAGCAATATCCCTGGCTGTCCTTCGTGAAGGCATTCGCGGAGGCCGCTATGGTCGGCGGCCTTGCCGACTGGTTCGCGGTGACGGCCCTGTTCCGCCATCCGCTTGGACTTCCGATTCCCCACACGGCGATCATCCCGCGCAACAAGGACCGGATCGGCGAGACGCTCGCCAACTTCATCAAGGAAAATTTCCTGATCCCGTCGGTGGTCGCCCGCCGGATGCAGAACATTGACGTGGCTGGCGCGACTGGGCGCTTCCTGCAGACGCCTGCCGGTGAAGGCACCCGCATTCGGGCCGGGGCGTCTCGCCTGATCGCCGACATCTTCGAAAGCCTCGATGACGAGCGCCTTGGCGGGATCGTCAAAGGTGCGGTCTCGGCGCGTCTGCGAAAGACCGAGGTATCGCCGCTGTTGGGCCATGCCTTGGCGTCGGCGATCAACGAGGACCGCCACGTGCCCATGCTGGAAGCGGCCATTCGCTGGACCGCGCGGGCGCTCGAAGCGAACGAGCCCCTGATCCGCGAGATGGTTCACAAGAAGGCGAATTGGGCGCTGAAGCTGGCGGGTCTGGACGCGAAGCTCGCCGACGCGATCATCGACGGCCTGCGCAAGCTGACGGTGGAGATGTCGACCGACCCCGCGCATCCTGTCCGGGTCAAGGTGGAGGAGGCGCTGGCTCAGCTCGCCAACGACCTGCAGACTAGGCCCGAAACGCGCGAGCGTGTCGAGGCGATCAAGGAGCAATTGCTCGACAACAAGTCGGTCGGCCTGTGGATCGACACCCTTTGGCAAAAGGCTCGTGAAGCGGTGATCAAGGCCGCTCGAAACCCGGATGCGGCCTTTGCCGGCAAGCTCGGCGAAATCCTGAAATCGATGGGCGCGACACTGGAGAGCGATCCTCGCATCCGAGCCGCGATCAACCAGTTTGCACGGCGAGCGGTGGTCGGCATGTCGGCGAGCTACGGGGGCTCGATGGTAAAGCTGGTCTCGGAAACCGTCCGCGGCTGGGATGCGGGAACGGTGACGGCAAGGCTCGAAGCAGCGGTCGGCCGGGACCTCCAGTACATCCGGATCAACGGCACCCTGGTCGGCGGCCTCGTCGGCCTTGTCCTGCACGCTGTCGATTCGCTCTAGCGCCTTTGACTTCCTGCCGGCCCATGCCCATCTTCAGGTCATGGTAGGACGTACCCTCTTTCGGCGCTTCATCGCCCATTCGGGACAAATTCCCGCGCGAGCCTAGCCCCGGGCCCGCATTCCGCTTGGGTTCGGGGAGCAATCGTCCTCACTAAATTCAAGAAAGCATAGAAATGGATATTCATCCCGCGGGCGAAGTGCGCCCGCCGATTCACCTGCTCGCGTCTGAATCAGACATGGTCGCGAGCCTCGCACTGCAGGCCGAGCACCGCTTCCCAGTCGTCGCGGCCATGTTGCTCGAAGAAATTGAGCGAGCCGAGCTTCATGAAGCCGACACTCTGCCGGATACGGCGGTGACGATCGGCTCCGAAGTCGATTTCGTCGACGAGAAGACATCGCAATTGCGGATCGTCGAGCTTGTCATGCCTGCAATGGCGAACATCGCGGAGGGACGGATCTCCATTCTCACGCCGATGGGAGCGGCGCTCTACGGCCTGACCGCGGGCCAGTCGATCGATTGGCCGGATCTCGACGGGAACGAGAGGCGGATCCGGATTCTCCGTGTTCGCCAGCCGTCGGAAGGCGAACCGCCCGCCGCGGCCTAGCCTGCGCTGCGGCGTTCGATCGTGGCTCCGACGGCGCTCAGCTTCTCTTCCAGCCGCTCGTAGCCGCGATCAAGGTGGTAGACGCGTAGGACTTCGGTCTCCCCTTCCGCCGCAAGCCCGGCGAGCACGAGGCTCATCGAAGCGCGCAGGTCGGTTGCCATGACTTGCGCGCCGGTGAGCTTCTCGACGCCGTGCACGACCGCGGACCGGCCATGAATCTCGACTTCCGCTCCCATGCGCCGGAGCTCGGGGACGTGCATGTAGCGGTTCTCGAAGATCGTCTCTTCGAGGAAGCTCTGCCCTTCCGCTCGGCAGAGCATGGCCATGAACTGCGCCTGCATGTCGGTCGCGAAACCCGGATAGGGCGAGGTAGACAAGGCAAGCGGCTTCAGCTCGCCGTTCGAACTGACCTTGATGCCCTTGTCGTGGAATTCGATGATCAGGCCCGCTTGAGCCAGCGCATTGAGCGTTGCCTTCATCTCGTCGGGACGGGCACCAATCAGGTTGATCGAGCCGCCCGTAAGTCCGGCGGCGCAGGCATAGCTGCCCGCCTCGATCCGGTCGGGCATGACTTCGTAAGTCGTGCCGGTCAGGCCTTCGACGCCATCGATGATCAGGTGACCGGAGCCGATGCCCTCGATCTTCGCGCCCATGGCGACCAGGAGATTGCAGAGATCGACGATTTCAGGCTCGCGCGCAGCATTGAAGAGCTGGGTCCGGCCTGTCGCCAGCACTGCGGCCATCACGGCGTTCTCCGTCGCACCGACGGACACAACCGGGAAGCTGTAGTCGCCGCCGGTCAGCCGCCCCTTCGGAGCGCTCGCTTTCACATAGCCGGCCGCTAGCTCGATTTCGGCACCGATGGCTTCCAATGCCTTGAGGTGAAGATCGATCGGCCGGTCACCGATCGCGCAACCGCCCGGAAGCGAGACGGTCGATTCGCCGGCGCGTGCCAGCATCGGCCCCAAAACCAGGATCGAGGCGCGCATCTTGCGGACCATGTCGTACGGCGCGACGGTCGACGCGATTTCGCTCGCCTGGAAGCTGACCTTCCGGCCAAACTCGCCTTTCTTGACGCCTGCAACGCTGGTCGAGACGCCAAGCTGGTTCATCAGGTGGCTGAAGCTGTCGACATCCGCGAGCCGCGGCAGATTGGCGAGGGTCAGCTTCTCCTCGGTAAGGAGGGCGCAGGGGATCAAGGTCAGCGCAGCGTTCTTCGCGCCTGAAATAGGGATATCGCCCTTGAGCTTCTTGCCGCCCTTGATCCAGATGCTGTCCATCGGCGCGCTTTAGCGCTTGGCGACGGACTCGCAAGCAGTGGGGAGAATCAGGCCTTTTCGAGGGTGCACTGCAGCGGGTGCTGATTTTCCCGCGCGAAGTCGATGACCTGGCTGACCTTGGTTTCCGCGACTTCGTAGGTGAAAACGCCGCAGACGGCGATTCCCTGCTGGTGAACCTGCAGCATGACTCGGGTCGCGTCCTCGATTCCCATCGTGAAGAATCGCTGCAGGACGAGGACGACAAACTCCATCGGAGTATAATCGTCGTTGAGCATCAGGACTTTGTAATTGCTCGGCTTCTTGGTGCGCGGGCGCGTGCGCGTAGCGACGCCCGTTTCCATGTCGCCAACGCCGCCGTCGTCCGGCTCGTCAATCATCGTCCAACGCATACCCATAACTTACCTAAGATATGGCAAGCGGCGAACGCCTAGCAAGGCGGCTGGATGCGGCTCATGCCCAAAAAAAAGACGGCCGCCCGGGGAGAGAGGTGGGCGGCCGTCTGTCATTGCCTGATCAGGAGGGGGAGAGGCGTCAGGCAACGAGCTTGTTGATACGCTCCGCGTTCAGCGTGGCGCGCGTCTGGATCGGCTGGATGGCCTCACCGGCGAGCTTCACGAAGGTCTCGGTCAGACGCGAGCTCTCCGCGACGAAGCGATCGAACTGCGCACGAGCGAACTCGCTCTGAAGCTGGAGGAACTCGCTGGCCGACTTGGCTTCGGCGAGGGCGCGGACAGCGTCAGCGGCCTTCTCGACGCCTTCACGGCTGGTTTCGACGACGTCCTGACCGAGCGAACGCGCGCCTTCGACGGCGATCTTGCCGGCATCGACGAGAGCTTCGACGTTGCCCTTGCTGACTTCGGTCATCTCTTCGATCGCCTTCTGCGAGCGCTTCACGGCTTCCTGGCCACGCTCACCGGCATCGGCGAACAGGGTCTGGAAAGAACCGGTGGCGGGGATGGCGTTGAAGCCGGCGAACCAGTTGTTGGTGTTCTTGGTCACAGTCTGAATCCTTTCCTGGGCGGCGGGCTTACGAGCTCCGGCAGCCTTTGCAGCGCGGCGCGGCTTGGCGCGACGAGCGGTTTTCACAGCCGAGCGGGTGGCTTTCGCCTGACGCTTGGCGGTCTGGGCCACCTTCGCGGTCGTCCGCTTGGAAGCCTTCACAGCAACGGCCGGAAGCTCCTTGGCGGTCTCGCCAACAGCGTCGATCGCCTTGGTGGCGACTTCCGCGCTGGTGTCGATTGCCGTCTGAGTTTCGTCTGCCATTGCTTCAATTTCCTTCTATTGTGCGGTGCAACATAATCTGTTGCAGTGCACCTTTCAAGAGGTATTTTTGTGCACCGCAGCAGAGCCATGCTTGACGGGCGAAAACGCCCGGACCAAGAGCAATCATGGACCTAGACGACGCCGACCATCCGACCCGTCGCCGCCGCGGCCTTCTCATCGTGCTCTCATCGCCGTCCGGGGCTGGAAAGACGACCATCTCCCGGATGCTGATGGAATCCGACGGCGAGGTGACGATGTCGGTCTCCGCGACGACGCGCCCCAGGCGCCCGGGCGAGACCGACGACCTCGACTATCATTTCGTCGATGATGCCGAGTTCCAGCGAATGATTGCCGCCGGCGACTTCGTCGAATGGGCCCCGGTTTTTGGGCATCGCTACGGCACGCCCAAGAATCCCGTAAAAGCAGCGCTTCGCGGAGGGCGCGACATCCTGTTCGACATCGATTGGCAGGGAACTCAGCAGCTTCAGGCGGCGATGGGCGAAGACCTCGTCACCATCTTCATTCTCCCTCCATCGATGCCGGAACTCGAGCGGCGGCTGCGTGCACGCGGCACCGATGCGGAAGACGTGATCCAGGACAGAATGGCGCGCGCCGCGAGTGAGATCAGCCACTGGCCCGAATATGAATATGTCCTCGTGAACCACGATATGGGCGAGTGTCTCGATCAGGTCCGGTCCATCGTCGCCGCCGAACGGCTGAAACGTCAGCGCCAGATCGGGCTCGTGCCCTTTGTCCGAGACCTGATCGGCCCGGCCCACTAGCTTTCTAGCAATTCCAGGAATTTTGCAGCTGCGAGATAATCCCAGCGGCGATTGGCGAGAGCGGCCTCTGCTTCAGCGTCCGAGCCCCATTTTTCGAGCTGCCAGAGGTCGTCGGCGCTGACCGCCTCCCAAGCCTGTTCCGGAGTGAAGGCGCCTTCGAGGACGCCCAGAGCCGCGAGCAGCGAGCCACCGATCGTGACGAGCGGCGACAGCCCGGCAAGTCGGAACGGGTCGAGCATCGAGATTGCGTGCGCAAGACGGTCGACGGTCGCCTGCGGCTGGGCAACGTGAACGATGCCGCCGGTTGTCTTGAAATCGACATCGAAGCGGCGCTGGCCCCACCCCAGCAGTGGATCCCAGAGTTCCGCCTGGCGCTCGACCAGACCCTGAGGACCTTCAGCCCGGTAGCAGGCAAGGTCCGCCTCGGCGTAACGGGCGAGATCGTCGGCGAATGCCTGCTTGTCCGGCGCGACCCGGTCGATCGCCGCATTGGCGAGTCCGGTCAGCGGCAAGCCTCGGGAGTCGAACTTCTCTTCGACACGATTCCATTCGCCGGCGATCGCGTCCGCAAGCGCCTTTGTCGGAACGGTCAGCGGCTCACGGGCGGGTGTCCGGAGCGGCTTTCCGTCCAATTCCACTCCCCAGCAACCGTCCGTTTCAACGACGTCCGCGGCCTTCCAGAAGCGCTTCATCCGTCCTGACGGTCCTGCTCCGCCCACATCTTCTTCAGCAGCCTGGGCGCGAACACAGCATCGATGGTTCCCGCGATCACCAGGATGGCGCCCACAGTCGGCCAGCCGCCCTCACGAAGCAGGTCGCTGTAAATGACCGCAAGACCGAGGAAGAAGATTGCCAGGCCGAACAGCCGGGCGAGCAGGAACAGGTGAAATCGCCGCTTCCAGATCTCTTCATCAGCCATATCGCCGCTCCGGGAAGCCAGACAGGAAGTCGAGGACGTCGAGCGGCCGATCGGCGACCGCGACGGCTCCGCCCGCAAGGAGCTCGTGCGCTTCATGATAGCCCCAGCCTGCACCGATACCCTTGGCACCGGCCGCCGACGCCATGCCCATGTCGAAGGCTGTATCGCCGATTACGATCGTCGTCTCCGGCATCGCGCCCGCGTCGGTCATCGCCTGATGAACCATGGACGGATGTGGCTTGGACGGATGCCGGTCCGCGGTCTGGAGGGACATGAAGCGCTTCGTGTAGCCATGACAGTCGAGACAAAGCGCGAGGCCACGATCCGATTTTCCGGTCGCTACAGCGAGCAGCCATCCGTCCGATTCCAGCGTGTCCAGAAGCTCCGGAATGCCATCGAACAGGGGCTCGTCGACGCGGCCCTCGGCGCGGGCGCGTTGGAAATGGAGCTTGTAGCTTTCGGCCAGGGCGACGTGCCGCTCGTAAGCCTCGTGCGGCGTCAGCGTGGCGATCGCTTCGACCAAACTCAGGCCGATGACCTTTCGGCTCACCTCTGGGGACGGGACGTCGACCCCATGCTCGACAAATGCCGCGGACAAAGCGTTGAAGATGTTCGCGCCGCTGTCGACCAAAGTCCCATCGCAATCGAAGATGGCCAGCTTATTCATTGGTCGTGGTCATTTCGCCAATTGCCTGGATGATATCCTCCCTGCCCGCGCCCTCCTGACCCGCAATCGTCGCGGCGAGGTCGTCAGCGGACTTGTGCTGGTTGAACTTGCGGGTTCCGCGGATTTCGGCGGGCTCGACCTCGAAGCCGACGATGGCCTTCGTCATCGCCTCGAACTTGCCCGGAGTCATCTTGCCCCGCGTCCAGGGTTGCGCGGGCTGGTGAAGACCTTCGAAACGCTCGCTCAGCCGGTCCAGCAGCTCGACCAATGCTTCGTCGGAAAGCGGCCGGGCAATGCCTTCGATCTCTACGGCTTCGTAATGCCAGGTGGGCACCTGGTTCTCGGAGACGTACCAGTTCGCGCTTTGATAGGCTTCGCGGCCTGAGACGCTTATCAGGACAGGCCGGTCCGCCAGGTGCTCGGCAATGCGATTGCGGCGGGAGACGTGAAAGAGCACCTGCCCCTCGTCCGTCACGAGAATCGGCACGTGAACCACGAACATGCCTTTTTCTGAGGCGGTGAAGACGTGGGCGAAGGCGCGATCGGCGGCAAACCGAAGAGCAGCATCGCGGTCCTCCCAGGCAAACGCACGATTGGGATGCATCAGCGCCCGCCCTTCGGCTGCGACTGTGAACGCGAACGCCGCTCTCCGCGACGGTTTCGCCTGCGGTCCCGCGCAATCGCCGCGGCCTTGCGCTGCTTGGCTTCGGGTGTCTGGGAAGCCTTCGGCTGGTCGAGCGGCATATTCTCGCCGTGCATCAGCTCGAAGCCGAGCGTCGACAGGCTCTCGGCAATGTGCGGCGGCAGGTCTGCCGTTACGTCGATTACGCCGTCGGGCGCATCGATGCGGATCCGCCGCGCGTGGAGATGCAGCTTGCGGCTGATCCCCCCGGTCAGGAACGCTTCCGGGCCGCCATATTTGGCATCGCCGACGATCGGATGGCCGATGGCCGCCATGTGCGCCCGGAGCTGGTGAGTCCGGCCAGTGAGCGGCTGAAGCTCAACCCAGGCGGCGCGATTGCCAGCCCGATCGATGACCCGCCAGCGCGTCCGCGCCGGAAGGCCATTCTCCTCGTCGATATGCATCTTCTCGCCGCCGGTCCCCGGCTGCTTGGCGAGCGGCGCGTCGATCAGGCCTTCATCGCCCGAGGGCACTCCGACGATCAGCGCCCAATAGACCTTGCGCGCGGTCCGCCCGGAGAATGACTTGGCGAAATGGCCGGCCGCACGAGCGGTCTTGGCGACCAGCAGCGCGCCCGACGTGTCCTTGTCGAGCCGGTGCACCAGCTTGGGTCGATTGCCCGCGTCATCGACGAGCCCGTCGAGCAGACGATCGAGATGATGATGCGTCTTGGTTCCGCCCTGCGTCGCGAGGCCCGGCGGCTTATTCAGGACGAACGCGTTGCGGTCTTCATGGATGACCATTTCGCGGACCAACTCTTCTTCCTCCGGCGTCAGCGGGTCGCGCTTGCGCTCGGGCCTCGGCGCGCGGGCGGGCGTCGCATCGGCCGACGGGAACTGAATCGTCTGGCCCGCCTCGATCCGGTCGCCGGGCGCCGCCTTCTTGCCGTCGACCCGAAGCGCGCCGGTCCGCGCCCAGCGCGAGACCATATTGAAGCTGATGTCGGGTGCGTTCCGCTTGAACCAGCGGTCGAGGCGGATGCCGTCGTCGTCTTCGGTGATCTTGAATGTGCGCGCCTCGGCCATGCGGCGGCGCTTAGCCTCGCAAACTCCAATAGTCGAACGCTTGCCTTTGCAGCTTCCTGATCAACCGCGTTGCCTTCGGTCCTTCCCAAAGGCCGGTGTAGCCATGCTTCTTCGCGCCACCGATCCACCAGCCCTGCCCGGGCAGCCCGTCCGACTGTCGAACCACCAGCACGGCCAGCTCCGGCTCTCCGCGTTCTTCAGCCTCGTCGTCGACGAACGCCAGCACCTTGCATAGCGCTCGCATCTTCGGGCGAGTGAAGTGATGGCCGAGAAGCTGCAAAGTTTCGGAATAAGTGATCGGTTCGCCTGCCGCCGCGCTGGCGATCAGGATCGCACGAACCTCCACCGGATCAGCAAGCAGTCCCGCTTGGTCGTTCACTGCGGCTGTTGGGCGACCGGCGTCAGCTCGAACACGTCGAGCTTCGAGCTGCTCTGCGGCCAGGGGATGACCAGACGCCATTTGAAGGGCGCGATCCGTTCGAGCACGCCGGCCATGTCGCGCTTGGGATCCTGGCTATAGGCCACCGGCTGCTCTTCGTCGCCGAGCGCGAGACTTCCGAGAAAGACGAGGCGATCCGGCCGATCATCCTCCCACAAGCGTCCCGCGGGACGCTGGCTGCCGGTTTGCTTCACGATGGTCAGCAGGTCGCCCTCGACCTCGACGTAGCAGAAGAAGGGCTTGAATCGCTCGAAGGCGACCGCCTTCGCAGTCGCTTTCCCTAGTTTGACGAGGCGGCAGTTATAGCTGCCCGGCGTCGGCGCCGGCCGCGGGAGCGCAGCCCTCGGCCTCAGGAGCGGTCCTTCGGCTTCCACCTCGCGGCCGAAACCGCGTTGTGCCTCCTGCAGGGCCTCCTGCCAGGCGAGGCCAAGGCGCGAAATCCGCTGCTTGTCCGCTTCGGTCGCAACACCCTGCCAGACATCGCCACGGATTTGGGGTTCGGCGGTCACGACCGGGTGCAAGCGCGGCCGCTGCTCCGCTGACGAGCAGGCGGCAAGTGCAAGAATCGGCACGATTGTGAGGAAGCGACGGCTCACGAGAGTTAGCGTGGCATTCGTGGTCACCAGTTGCAACCAACAGCGCGTTCAGCATTCGCTTTGAATTGAAGCTCACCGCCGGTAGGCGCGCGAAACATGAATCGCGACAGCCAGAATGCCCCGGATCATCAGCACGCGCGGCAGGGGCTGGCGCTGGGCATCTCGGCCTATGGGCTCTGGGGCGTCCTTCCGGTCTATTTCAAAGCGTTGCGGTCAATCGATGCGTTCAACATCGTCGCGCATCGGATTGTCTGGTCGGTTCCGATCCTCGCGGCCTTGCTTTCGTTCACCGGGACGTGGGGAGAGGTCCGCGAGGCACTTCGAAACCGCAAGGCCGTCATCCTGCTGACCGTAACCGCGCTGCTCATCGGCGGTAACTGGCTGCTCTACGTCTACGCGGTGAACAGCGGGCACATCCTGGCCGGCAGCCTCGGCTATTACCTAAATCCGCTCGCGAACGTGCTTCTCGGAAGGATCGTCCTGAAGGAACGACTGGCCTGGCTTCAATGGGCGGCGGTCGCTCTGGCAGCGGCAGGTATTACAGCACTGGCCATCGGAGCGCTTAGCCAGCTTTGGATCAGCCTCACGCTTTGCGCGAGCTTCGCGACCTATGGCCTGCTCCGGAAGATCGCTCCCGTCGACGCCATCGCCGGACTAGCGATCGAGACGATACTGCTCTTCCCCTTCGCGGCCGGCTGGCTGATTTGGGGGCTCGCGGCCGGCGACCCGATCTTCGGCGCATCCAGAGTGGATGTCGCGCTGATCCTGGTCGCGGGCGTGATCACTGCGACACCGTTGCTCCTGTTCACTGCGGCCGCGCGACGCCTCCCCTACTCTACCCTGGGCATGCTCCAGTTCATTGCTCCGACGTTCCAGTTCCTGATCGCCGTCCTGCTCTATGGAGAGCCGTTCACAAGCGCTCACGCGATTGCTTTTGGAGCGATCTGGACGGCATTGGCTCTCTACGTCCTTGCGCTCGTGCGGCATGCTCGAGCATCAGTAACGATCCCGGAGTAGGAACCGGGCGAATTTTCGGCCATTGTTGAGGTCATGAGACGAATTCTCGCCGCCGCTACGCTGCTCGTTCTCGCGTCCTGCAATACGTATCAGGATCCGTACGGGTCCCAGCCGTACCCCTATCCGGCGCCGTCCCCATATCCGGCACCTTCGCCGTATCCGCAGGAACCCTATCCATCGGCGCCCGGCCAGTATCCCGGCGGGCAACCCTACCAACCGGCTCCACCCGAATGCCTGATCACCTCGTCTCGCGACTGGACCGCGTGGATCAACCGCATGCCGGGACCCAACAACGGACCGATGCTTGTCGTGACCGGCAAGGTCGTGACGCCGACTGGCGGCTACCAGGTCGCGTTCGACCGCTACATGCAGATTCGGAAGGGCTACCCGGCCCAGGCCTTCGTGACGCTCAATGTCGCGGGCCCCGGTGACTCCCCGGCATCGCAAGCGCAGGTGACGCACGACGTGCGCTGGGAGTGGCCGCTCAACCAGCCGGTCGGGAGCGTGATCGTTCGTTGCGGCGACAAGACGCTGGCCGAAATTACCCGCATCCAAACCGCCTTCTAAAGCTGCTACAGGCTGCGCTCCATCAGGAGGGGCCGGTCATGTTCAACATCGTTTCGCTGATCATCGGCGCAGTCGCGCTGCTTTGCGCGATGATCGCCTTCCTCCCCCTGCTCGGATGGCTGAACTGGCTGATCATCCCCCTCGCCCTGATCGGCGCGGGCGTAGGCGTTATCAGCAAAAGCAACAGCGGCCGCAATCTCAACCTGTTCGTAATCGTCGTCGGGATCGTCCGGCTGATGCTCGGCGGAGGGATCTTCTGAGCGCCGACCCGCGACCGTTTAGCGCGACATGATGATCGCAGGCCCGAACCGGGTCTCCGTTCCGCCCTCCGCGGTAAAGCCGCACCTTTCGTAGAATTCCTGCGCTTCCGGAGCGGCAACGACGGTCAGGGTCAGGCCCGCAATTCGCGCCCGATGCGCAGCATCCTCAACGAGCAGTGAGCCCACGCCCCGTCGCCAGAATTCGGGTTCTACGAACAGCCCCTCGAGCTCGGCCGATTCCGGTCCGATGACGACGACCGCAAAGCCCGCGACGCCCGTAACGCCTTCCGCGACGACCACCGAGCCCTGTTCGATACGGTTCAGCGGGAGGTCGATGGCTTCGGGGTTTGCCTCGAGCTGCTCCCGATAATGCGGCAAGGCGCGCGAGGCGCGGTGCTGCAGTTCCTCCAGGTCGAGGCGCTCGTTCGGCCGAGCGAGCCGGACCCAGACCGGAAGATCAGCGAGCCTTGACGTAACTTCCGGGTGCATCCTCGATCGCCTTGAGCTTACCCTTGCCCGGGATGCGCGGTCCCTTCGCCGCTACTGTCTTCGGAGCCTGTTTCTTCACCCAATCCAACCAGTCGGGCCACCAGCTGCCCTTGTGCTCTTCCGCTCCCTCGATGAACTTCTCGAGTGTTTCCGCGGCATGGTCGTTGACCCAATACTGATATTTTTGCGCGGCCGGCGGGTTCACGACGCCTGCAATGTGGCCCGATCCCGCGAGGAGGAAGCGCTTCGTCCCGGCGAAATGGTCCATGATTTTCCAGACGCTTTCCGGCGGGGCGATATGGTCCTCGCGGCCGGCCTGGACGTAGGTCGCAGTCTTCACCTTGCCGATATCGATCGGCGTACCCGCGACATCGATCCCGCCGTTCTTGATCAGCTTGTTCTGCTTGTAGAGGTCTTCGAGATAGTCGCGGTGCCACTTGGCCGGCAAATTGGTCGTGTCCGAATTCCAGTGGAGGAGGTCGAACGGTGCCGGCTCTTCCCCGAGCAGGTAGTTGTTGACGACATAGTTCCAGATGAGGTCGCGACCGCGCAGCAGGTTGAACGTCGCCGCCATGTAGCGGCCGTCAAGATAGCCCTTGTCGCGCGTGACCTGGTCGAGCAGCGCCATGGTCTCGTCGCCCGTGAACAGCTTCAAGTCGCCGGCAAGCGAAAAGTCGACCTGTGCGGTCAGGAAAGTCGCCGACTTGACCTTGGCCTGCTGCTTCTGCGCGTGAAGGTATCCCAAGGTCGCAGCCAATGTCGTGCCCGCAACGCAATAACCGATCGTGTGGACGCTCTCGACGCCGAGCTGGTCACGGACGGTGTCGATCGCGTCGATCTGTCCCTTGAGGACGTAATCGTCGAGCGTCAGGTCGGCGAGGCTCTCGTCCGCCGACTTCCAGCTGACCATGAACAGGCTGATGCCGTGGTCGACGCACCATTTGACGAAACTTTTCTCGGGCGTGAGGTCGAGGATGTAGAAGCGGTTGATCCAGGGCGGGAAGATGACAACGGGCGTTTCGAGAACCTCGTCGGTCGTCCGGCTGTACTGGATCAGCTGATAGAGCGGCGTTTCCTTGATTACCTTGCCCGGCGTCATCGCCAGATTCTTGCCGACTTCGAACGCGCCCTGCTTGGTCTGCGTCAGCTGACCCGCAGCGATATCGTCCAGCATGTTCGCCAGGCCCTTGAGGAGATTCTCCCCGCGGGTCTCCATCGTCCGTTTGAGCACTTGCGGATTGGTCAGCGCGAAATTCGACGGGCTCATCGCGTCGACGAAACTGCGAACGCCGAACTGCATGCGCTGGCGGGTTTCTTCGTCGATCCCCTCGATATCCTGAACGGTACCGAGAAGCTTATCTGAAAGTGCCAAATAGGTTTTTTGTATCGTGTCGAAGACGGGACTTTCCTGCCATTCGGGCGCGGCGAAGCGGCGATCGCGGGCATTCTCCTTCGCTTCCGTGTCGAGACCCATCATCCTGCCCCAGGTCTCGAGGCCCTTCGCCCAGGCCTCGGCACCTGCAGTGAACAAGGCAGCGGGATCGGCCGTCGCAGGAGACCCGACCCCGAATGCCGGGGGAAACGCACCCCATGGTGGAGCTGCCGCAGGCCATCCGTCGCCCTTGGGAAGGCCTTCGGCCCATTTCTCCATGAGCATCTGCTGGGCCCGGCCCATGACCCAGGTCCAATGCTGCCAGTCCTCGAGCGTCGGGATCGCGCTCGTCGTGTCCGTCTCGTCCGCCATATGATCCATGTAAGCGTTTCGCGGTTCGTCGGCGAATCTCAATTGCATCGAGTGAACCGACCCGCGAGAAGCGCAAATGATGGAGCCAACAGCCATTCCGCAGGCGCTTGCCCTAATCGACTATTTCGGCATTGCAGTGTTCGCCATATCCGGCGCGCTTCTTGCGGCGGAGCGGCGGCAAACGTTCGTGACATTCGTCTTTTTCGCCGTCGTAACCGGTGTCGGCGGCGGGACCTTGCGCGACCTGCTGATCGGCGCACCGGTGTTCTGGGTGCACAAGAACGCAACCTTGCTCATCTGCATCGGAGCAGCGCTCCTCACCTGGTTGGTCAGCCGGCGCTTCATCGCCGAGCGCGCCTTGCTTTGGTTCGATGCGGCTGGTCTCGCGGCATATGCGACCTACGGCGCAGCGAAAGCGCTCAGCTTTGGCGTAGCACCGGTCCCGGCATTCGTGATGGGTGTGCTGACTGCCTGTGCTGGCGGAATCATTCGCGACGTACTCGCCGGCGAGCCTTCGATCCTGATGCGCCCCGAACTCTACGTGACAGCAGCCGCGCTCTCGTCGGGCTTGTTCGTTGGACTGGCGTTACTGGGCCTCTCGCTGCCGATCGCAGGAGGAATCGCCGCAATTGCGGGCTTCACCCTGCGCGGACTTGCGATCGCCCGTGGCTGGTCGTTGCCCGCCTACAACGACTAGGCTTGCCGCAGTGCAGCACGCTCGGCATGACGGGGGCCGTGACCGAAGAATTCTACCGCATCAAACGACTGCCGCCCTACGTCTTCGCCGAAGTGAATGCGATGAAGGCCGCGGCACGAGCGCGCGGCGAGGACATTATCGATCTCGGCATGGGCAATCCGGACGGCGCCCCGCCGAAGCACGTCATCGACAAGCTGGCCGAAGTGGCCGCGAAGCCTACCGCGCACCGCTATTCCGCAAGCCGGGGAATCCCGGGCCTCAGGAAGGCGCAGGCCGCCTATTACCAGCGCCGGTTCGGAGTGACGCTCGATCCCGACAAGGAGATCATCGTCACCCTTGGGTCGAAGGAGGGCCTCGCCAACCTCGCCCAGGCGATCACCGCGCCCGGCGACGTAGTGCTTGCGCCGAACCCGTCTTATCCGATCCACAGCTTCGGCTTCATTATTGCAGGCGCAGCGGTCCGCTCGATCCCGGCCGCCCCCGGCGAAGAATTCTTCGACCGGCTGAATAGCGCAGTCCGCTACACCGTTCCGCGGCCGAAAGTCCTGGTGATCGGCTATCCGTCGAACCCGACCGCCTATGTCGCCGACCTAGCCTTTTACGAGCGGCTCGTCGCCTTCGCGCGCGAGCACGAGCTGATCGTCATCTCAGATCTCGCCTATGCAGAGATCTACTTCGGTGACACGCCGACGCCATCGATCCTCCAGGTCGAAGGCGCGAAGGACGTCGCGGTCGAATTCACGTCGATGTCGAAGACCTACAGCATGGCGGGTTGGCGGATCGGCTTTGCGGTCGGCAATGCACGGCTGATCGAGGCGCTGGCGCGAGTAAAGTCCTACCTGGACTATGGCGCGTTCACTCCGGTCCAGGCGGCTGCGGTGGCCGCGCTCAACGGGCCGCAGGACATCGTCGATTACAACCGCAACCTCTACCGGAAACGGCGCGACGTATTGGTGGAATGCTTCGGCCGGGCCGGCTGGAATATTCCGGTTTCGCAGGCTTCAATGTTCGCCTGGGCGCCGATCCCGGAGCGGTTCCACAACCTCGGCGCCATGGAATTCTCGAAACGCCTTCTGACCGAGGCGCACGTCGCGGTGGCACCCGGCGTAGGCTTCGGCGAGGAAGGCGAAGGCTTCGTCCGCATCGCGCTTGTCGAGAATGAGCAAAGGCTGCGTCAGGCGGCCCGCGGTGTGAAGAAAATGCTGGGTAGCTAGTCGAAGAGTTCTAGCGGAGCAGTGCGGTCGAAACCGTTACGACTCCCCAGCGCGTCATCTCGCGTTTGTCCGGAACCGAGGCGACCCGGAAACCACCACCGCCAAATCCAAATGCGAAATGGCTGTGATCGCCCTCGTCCAGCGACTCGACGAGGCGATAACCCGCGTTGCGGAACGCCGCCGCAATCATCGCGTGGGTCACGCCGGGCCTGCGAGCGATATCGATCGCCCGGCCACGAAGATGATAGCTATTCCGAACTCCGCCGACCTGGCGATTATGCTCGGGCGAGCGATAGGTGCTCGTGACGCGGCCCCAGCCCGAAGCGAGACTTGCGGCAGCACGAAGGTTGCCTGCACCGCCGCCCAGCGGAGCCCAGTTCGCTCCAGTCGGTTCCTGCGTCACCCGGGCCTGAACGACCGAGGCATCGTCCCTCTGTCCAACCTTTTGATGCTCCGCGACGCGAATGATCGCGCGCTCGCCGGATACCGTGCGGATTCCGAAATCGGTCTCTGCAGATGCGACCGATGCGCTCGACAACAGCGCCATTCCGATTGCGAATCGAGTCATTCTCAAGCCCCCGCTCGTGCAGACTTCTTACACCGCTCGGCCGCTCTCAACAACGACATCAACGACTTATGTGAATCTCGCGCCGGGACACTTTGACAACAAGCGCCGACGCCGCATGGTGCGTGCCATGTTCCCAACTTCGCCGACGTCCGTCACGACCGTTGCTCAGATCATCCAGCTGGCGGTCGCGCCCGTTTTCCTGCTCGCGGGCATCGGCGCCTTCCTGAACGTCTGCGCGGGACGCCTGTCCCGGATCGTCGATCGCTCCCGGGAAATCGAGCCGCTGCTGATCGCCAGCCGCGGAGCGGAACATGACCGCTGGCTCGGCGAGATCCGCGTCCTCGACCGGCGTATGGCCTTGGTCAGCCGGGCGATCTTCCTTTCGGTGCTGGCGGCCGTCCTCATCTGCGCCGTAGTCGTGCTGCTTTTCGCGGCCGGACTGACCAACGCGCATTTCGGAACCGCAATTGCGCTGCTGTTCATCGCTTCCATGATCGCCATCGGACTCGGCTTCGCGGTCTTCCTCGTCGAGACACGGGTCGGGTCGCGCGCCGTCCGGATCCGCTCCGAATTGCTCGCCCATGAGGTCGAGCCCGACTAGGCCCGCGCCTCGACAAGATTTGGAACGCCTCCTATCGGCTCTCAAACAGGGAGTTTGATTTCACATGCTTCGACGTCCTCGCGTTCCCGCTTCGCAGGTTCTTGACCGCGTCCTCGTCCTCGAAATGGTTCGGGTGACGGAGGCGGCAGCGGTTGCCGCGTCGAAATGGATCGGTCGCGGCGATAATGACGCGGCGGATGCGGCGGCAGTCGAGGCCATGCGCGAGGCTCTCAACGAGTTGCCGTTCGACGGCACGGTCGTCATCGGCGAAGGCGAGCGCGATGAAGCTCCGATGCTCTATATCGGCGAGAAGGTCGGATCGGCGCAGGGCACGGGTCCCAAGATCAACATCGCGCTCGATCCGCTCGAGGGAACGACACTGACCGCGAAGGCGGGGCCGAATGCCCTCTGCGTCCTCACCATTTCCGAGGAAGGCGGCCTGCTCAACGCGCCCGACACCTACATGGAGAAGCTGGCGATCGGACCCGGCTATCCCGACGGCACGATCGACCTGTCGAAGAGCGTCGGGCACAACATCCGCTCGATCGCGGCCGCCAAGGGCGTCGAGCCGAACGAAATCATCGCCTGCGTACTCGACCGGCCGCGCCACGAGGACATCATTGCCGAGCTGCGTGCGCTTGGATGCGGCGTGAAGCTGATCTCGGACGGCGATGTCGCGGGCGTCATTGCCGTGACCGATCCCGACACTAGCATCGACGTCTACCTCGGCAGCGGCGGTGCGCCGGAAGGCGTTCTTGCCGCCTCGGCGCTGCGCTGCGTCGGCGGACAGATGCAGGGGCGCCTCATATTCCGCAACGACAAGGAAATCGCGCGGGCGAGGCGCTGGGGCATCGAGGACCTCGACCGCATCTATTCTCTCGAAGAGATGGCGAAGAGCGACTGCATCTTCGCCGCGACCGGCGTGACCGACGGGTCGCTGCTAAAGGGCGTCCATCGCCGCACGAACTGCCTCACGACCGAGAGCATTGTGATGCGCGCGAGCTCCGGCACCGTGCGCCGCGTCTGGGCAGAGCATCACAAGTGGGACGACTAATAGCCCAAGCTGGCTGAGCCGTTTTTGCGGCTCGATTCTGCCGCTCGTGCATTTGTTCCCTTCGTGAGCAGGGACCGATCCTTTGCCAGCTTCTTCCAGGCCGGCTTCGAGTGCTCGTCGCATCGACGGCGCGACGGCGTTCGCCTCGACCTGATCAGGGCGACGTCGCACGATCGGCACGTCGCTTCCGATTACCGGCAATGCGCCGAGCTCGGCCTCCGAACGCTCCGTGACGGCGTGCGATGGCACCTGATCGAGAAGTCGCCCGGCCGCTATGACTGGTCCAGCTGGACGCCGGCGCTCGAAGCGGCGGAGCAGAACGGCCTCCAGATCATCTGGGACCTTTTCCATTACGGATCGCCCGACCACGTCGATCAGGCCTCGCCGGACTTTCCCAAGCGCTTTGCCGACTTTGCGGTCGCAGCAGTTGAGCACCAACAATCTTTCAGCGGCCGCCCGCCCCTGCTTTGCCTTCTCAACGAGATTTCGTTCATGTGCTGGGCCGTCGACGTCGGATATTTCCCGCGCGTCGGGCCGGAGGAAACGGGCTGGCTCAAGCGCCAGCTGGTCAGGACCGGCCTGGCCGCAGCAACGGCGATCCGGGAGCGATGGCCAGAGACGACCTTCGTGTGGGCTGAGCCGCTTATCCACGTGGCGCCGAAGCACCATCGCAAGCCGGAACTCGCGGCCGCGGAACGGCGCCGGTTAGGGCAGTTCGAAGCCTACGACTTGTTGATGGGCCGTGCGGAGCCGGAGCTGGGAGGGCGCGAGGACTTCGTCGACCTGGTTGGCCTGAATTTCTACCCCCACAACCAATGGTACCTGGACGGTCCGACCATCCCCATGGGCCACCACGAATACCGGCCCCTGGCCGACATGCTGGAGGAGGTCGCCGAGCGATACGGCAAGCCGATGTTTATTGCCGAAACGGGCGCCGAGGGCTCGGGTCGCCCTGCCTGGCTGCATTACGTCTGCGACGAGGTCCGGCAGGCGCAAGGCCGGGGAGCGGACATCCAGGGCATTTGCCTCTACCCGATCACCGCCTACCCGGGCTGGGACAATAGCCGGCATTGCGAGGTCGGCCTGCTCGCGCCCGTCGGTTCGGACGGCAAGCGTCACGTCTTCGAGCCCCTCCGCGAGGAACTCGAACGGCAACGCGCAATCTTCGGTGTCGATAAAGTGCCGGAAGCAAAGCCGAGACGGCTTCACGTAGCCCGCTGATCAGACGACCGGCGCGTCCCTGACCTCCTTCGACGGCGTCCCGACGAACGGCCAGCCGTCGCGCCACTGAATCTTGTCGATCAACAGGATTCGACGGCTGTTGATCTCATCTTCCTGCCGCTGCCGTGGGCGGTTCACGTCAATCGCGTGGTAGATGATCCAGTTGTCGCCGGCCTTGTCGGTTACGATGCAATTGTGCCCAGGCGCGAGCCAGCGCTCGCTTTTGAAGAGCATCAGGCTGTGCGGAACGCCGCGCGCCTCCTCGAGCGTCTCGAACGGCCCCGTCGGCTCCCGCGATCTCGCCACCATCACGCCATATTCGGCGTCCGGCCCACAGCAATTATCGCCTGAGTAGAAGATGTAATAGAAATCGTCGTGATGGATGACCCATGCGGCCTCCACCAGCCGCGGGAATCCGCCCTTCGGACTAGGCCAGATGATGTCGGTCGGCTCGCTGTCAGGCACGAAAGACATGTGGTCTTCCGCAAGCTGCTGGACCTTGATCGGCTGGAAGCCGGAGCCCCAGTAGAGGAAGCGTTTGCCGCTCACCGGGTCGTCGAATACCATCGGGTCGATATATTCGAACCCCATACCCAGCAGCAGCGGCAGACCCATGTCGACAAACGGCCCGGCCGGCGATGCGGAGGTTGCGATGGCGAGGCAATGCCCGCGTTCCGGGACGTCGCAGACGTCGGGCGTCGCCGAGTAGTACATGAGGTACCGGTCGCCCTCCTGGACCACATACGGCGCCCAGAAATCCTGCGTCCCACGCGCCCATCCCGGTTTTTCCGGAAGCGCATCGCCAAGATGCTGCCAGTGAACCAGATCCACCGATCGCGCGACCTGGATGTTGATCCACTTGTCGTCCTGAAGGGTCTGGGTCGCGTAAGCGTAATAGTATCCGTCGGGCGCCAGAATGACGGCCGGATCGGGAAAGTCCGCATTCAAGACAGGGTTGATGTAGGTCGCCGTCGCCCAGTCGACGACGGCAACGCCAGTAGAATCGATGGGGGCGTCCATTAGGCCCGGATAGGATCCGATCTGACGTTTCGAAACCCGAAATCGCAGCTCGGAGAGCCTCAACGAACGTCCTCAGCCCGACCCATGGCCCAACGAACTACTCGGCGGCGAGCGTGACCGGTTCCGTCCGCTCGCTAGCGCGCTTTTCGTCCATACGGCGGAACGTGGCCAACGCCTGTCCGACGATCTGGTCCATGTTGTAATAGCGGTAGGTCGCGAGCCGTCCCACGAAGGTGACACCGCCCGTCTGGTCGGCCAGCGCCTCGTACTTCTTGAACAACTCCTGATTCTCCGGCCGCGGAATCGGATAATAAGGATCCCCTTCAGCCGAAGGATATTCGTAGGTGATCGTCGTCACCGGCGCTTCCTGGCCCGTCAAATACTTGTACTCGCTAATGCGCGTGAACGGCACTTCTTCGCTTGGGTAGTTCACGACCGCGACCGGCTGGAACCACTCCTGGTCCAGCGTCTGGTGATCGAACCTAAGGCTTCGATAGGGCAGCTTTCCGAACCGGAAGTCGAAATATTCGTCGATCGGCCCCGTGTAGATGATATGGTCGGCGATCTCGTGCGCCCGGTTCTTCAACTCGGCGAAGTCGACCCCCGTGCGTACCTCGATCAGCGGATGGTCGAGCATCTTCTCGAACATCGCCGTATAGCCGTGGAGGGGCATCGCCTGGAACGTATCGCTGAAATAACGGTCGTCCGCGCTCGTACGGGTGGGAATGCGGGACGTGACCTGCTTGTCGAGCTCCGAGGGATCGAGCCCCCATTGCTTCCGCGTGTAGCCGCGGAAGAAGAGGCGATAGAGTTCCTCGCCGACGGCATTGATGACGACGTCTTCCGACGTGCGGATCTCGTCCACCGGCTCTGCGCGCTCCGCCAGATATTCGGCCGCTTCCTCCTCTGTCCGAAGATTGGCGTCGAACAGCATGTTGAGCGTCGTCCGGTTGATCGGGATCGGCACCAGTTGGCCCCGAACGCAGGCAAGCACCCGATGCTCGTACGGCCGCCATTCGGTGAACTGCGAGAGGTAATCGACAACCTGGTCGCTGTTCGTGTGGAAGATGTGCGGCCCATACTTGTGGTAGAGGATGCCGGCCTCGTTCGGTTCGTCGTAGGCATTCCCTCCCACGTGATTTCTGCGGTCGATCAGCAGGACGCGCGCGCCGTGCTGACTCGCCAGCCGCTCGGCGAGGACGGACCCGGCAAAGCCGGCTCCGACGATCAAATAATCGTACCTTTCGCTCGACGGCTCGGGGGCGTTGAAGAAGGCGTTCATTCCGCGGCCACCATCAGTGCCGAAGCCTTCTGCGCAGTGCGCTCGCCAAGAACCTCTCCGATCAGTCCCGACATCCGTGCCTGGGTCGTGGCCCAGCTCGTGGCGGACAGGAGGAGATCGGCCTCCGCCAACCAGTCGCCTCCCTCGCGAGACTGCTCGAGCGCCTTCTCGCAGCAGCGGATAAAGCCATCCGCGTCGCTGGCGATGTGAACGCCCTGCAAGTGCCCGTAGGTTCGGACAACGTCGCGAACGGGAGTCGAAACGACCGGCTTCCCGCCCACCAGATATTCCGGTGTCTTGGTCGGTGAGATGAACTGCGTGGACTCGTTCATCGCGAACGGCATCAACGCGACGTCCCAGCCCGACAGATAGGCCGGGAGCTGCTCGTAGGTCTTCCCACCGAGGTAGTGGATGTTCGCCGCACGAGGCAGTTCGTAATCGCTGATCTTCACCACCGGTCCGACCATGACGAACGACCAGTCGGGGCGCATGTCGGCCGCTTGCCTCAGCAAATCGATATCGAAGCGCTCGTCGATGACGCCATAGAAGCCCAGGCGCGGATGCTTCTGTTCTGCCTGGTCGGCAGGCTGCGGAAGCTCGCGCCGCGCCTTGGCGAAATGATCGCGGTCGACCGATGACGGGAAGCAGTGAACGCTGTGGTGCCGGCTCTTCTTGGCTTCGTAGAGACTGGCTCCGCCCGTGAAGACCAGGTCCGCACGGCCGATCAGCTCCTGCTCCAAATCGAGCAGCTGCTCGGGCGCAAAGCGGAACTTGGAAAGCTCGTCCATGCAATCATAGACGACAGCGCTGGCATCGAGATGCCGCGAGAAAGGCAGCATCATCGGCGTGTAATACCAGGCGACGAGAGGTCGCGAGCAGCTGGCCGCATGCGCATCGAGAAGGCGCCGCAGCGCATCCTCGCGCTTGGCCTCTTCCAGACCCTCCGGCAGATGCGGTGTCACGACGCGGACATTGGGGAAATCTTCGGCCTGACGAACCTTCAGGTACGCCGTCGCGCGCCGCTCGATCTCGATCGGCTCTTCCCAGAAGACGACTGACATCTCGCGCGCGAAACGGCTCATAAGATGCTGCGGGCGCTGGAAAACAAAGTCCCACCGCAGGTGCGAGAAGCACAACAAGGTTGGGCGGGCAGGATCCGGCGCCGAATGTTCGGCATCAGACGCTACAGGGACGCCGGCGCTGGTCAGCATTTCGAGTATAACCTCCTGTTATTGGGAACTTGAATGTCCAACGGAGGGCGAGCGGTTACGGTTCCGCAATCCTGACGCAGATTAACTCCATTCACCGTATGTTGCAGTGCAGCATGCGCCGGATTGGGAGTCGCTTGCGCCGAAGCGTGGGAACACCTGCTTTCGGGCTGCGAATCTCAGAGGAGATTGACCCTGCGGAGCGGCCGTGGAAGGACGCCGGGCCAAGGAGAGCGTCCCTTGGCGACAACCATCGAAGAACTCGAACGACGCCGCGAGGCGGCAAAGCTCGGCGGCGGGGCGAAGCGGATCGAGGCCCAGCATTCCAAGGGTCGCCTGACCGCCCGTGAGCGGCTCAGCGTGCTGCTCGATGAAGGCAGCTTCGAAGAGTACGACATGTACGTCGAGCATAACTGCGTCGACTTCGGCATGGAGGCGCAGACCTTCCCCGGCGACGGCGTCGTCACCGGCTCCGGCACCATCAACGGGCGCCTGGTCTACGTTTTCGCGCAGGACTTCACCGTGTTCGGCGGCTCATTGAGCGAACGTCATGCCCAGAAGATCTGCAAGATCATGGACATGGCGATGAAGGTCGGTGCGCCGGTCATCGGCCTCAACGACAGCGGCGGGGCGCGCATCCAGGAGGGCGTCGCCTCCCTCGCCGGATATGCGGAGGTGTTCCAGCGCAACGTGCTGGCTTCGGGCGTCATCCCGCAGGTCAGCCTGATCATGGGCCCATGTGCGGGCGGCGCGGTCTATTCGCCCGCCATGACCGACTTCATCTTCATGGTGAAGGATAGCTCCTACATGTTCGTCACCGGCCCGGACGTGGTGAAGACCGTTACCAACGAAGTCGTGACCCAGGAAGAGCTGGGCGGAGCGATCACCCACACGACCAAGTCGGGCGTCGCCGACGTCGCGTTCGAGAACGACATCGATGCACTCCTAGCAACCCGCGAGTTCTTCGACTTCCTGCCTTTGTCCAACCGCCACGATCTGCCCGAGCGCCCGACCAGCGACGCATGGGACCGGATCGAGGACAGCCTCGACACGCTCATCCCTCCCAGCGCGAACCAGCCGTACGACATGCACGAGCTGATCCGGAAGGTCGCCGACGAGGGCGAGTTCTTCGAGCTTCAGCCGGGTCACGCGGGCAACATCATCACCGGCTTCTGCCGCATCGAGGGCCGCACCGTCGGCATCGTCGCCAACCAACCGATGGTGCTGGCAGGCGTTCTCGACATCAACTCGTCCAAGAAGGGTGCGCGCTTCGTCCGCTTCTGCGACGCGTTCGAAATCCCGATTCTGACCTTCGTGGACGTTCCCGGCTTCCTCCCCGGCGTCGCACAGGAGCATAACGGCATCATCAAGCACGGCGCGAAATTGCTCTTCGCCTATGCGGAGGCTACCGTTCCGAAAATCACCGTCATCACACGCAAGGCTTATGGCGGCGCCTACGACGTTATGGCGTCCAAGCATCTGCGCGGTGACTTGAACTACGCCTGGCCGACCGCCGAAATCGCCGTGATGGGCGCCAAGGGCGCGGTCGAGATCATCTTCCGCAAGGACATTGGCGACGCCGAGAAGATCGCGACACGCACCCGCGAATATGAGGAGCGCTTCGCCAACCCCTTCGTGGCCGCGAGCAAGGGCTTCATCGACGAAGTGATCATGCCGCATTCCACGCGGCGGCGGGTAGCGCTGGGCTTACGGAAGCTCAGGAACAAGCAATTGGAGAATCCGTGGAAGAAGCACGACAACATTCCACTTTAGATCCGGATACGGTCACGCCCGAGGAGATCGGCCTGGCAATTCTGGGTGGGGCGGGCTGGATCGCTGTAGCAGTCGGTATCGTCTGCCAGATTATGTGGGGTGGTCGTTACGCCCTACTGGGATTCCTGGCTTTTGCGCTGTCCAGGGCAATGATGAGAATCTGGCAGCTTGCACGGCGGCAATCCTTTCCGCGAAACCGGGCATCGTCGCGAATGACGAGAGGACTGGCGATCTTCTGGGCGTTCCTTTCGCTCTGTCTGAGCTTGCCGTTCTGGGCGGTCGCGTGAGCACCTACACCGCCACCATCCGCTGGAGCCGCCAGGCCGAGGGCGACTTCACCAAGGGCCAGTACAGCCGCGCTCACACCTGGGAGTTCGACGGCGGCGTCACCGTCCCCGCCTCACCCAGCCCGCATGTCGTCCCGGCCCCTTGGTCCGACCTCAATGCAGTGGATCCGGAGGAGGCCTTTGTCGCCTCGCTTTCATCCTGCCACATGCTCTTCTTCGTCGATTTCGCGCGGCGTGCCGGGCTCGTCATTGACCACTATGTTGATGAGGCAGAGGGCATTTTGGAAAAGCGACCCGATGGCAAGATGGCCATGACACACATAACGCTTCACCCTCGCATCACTTGGGGCGGCAGCGCACCCGACGAGTCATCCATCGCCGAACTTCACGATCGCGCGCACGAAGCCTGCTTCATCGCCAACTCAGTGACCACGGAAGTGACAATCGACCAATGAAACTCGGCCGTCTGAACCACGTCGGCGTCGCCACCCCGTCGATCGAGCAGAGCCTCGAGCTCTACCGCACCATGTTCAATGCCGAACCCCACGGCCCCGCTTTCGACCTCCCGGCGCAGGGCGTCCGAGTGTGTTTCGTTGATACGCCCAACTCGCAGATCGAATTGATCGAGCCTCTCGGCGACCATTCGCCCGTCGTGAAGTTCCTCGAGAAGAACCCGCTGGGAGGCCAGCATCACGTGTGTTTCGAAGTCCCGGACATTCATATCGCCAAGGCCGAGTTCGAGGCGAACGGCGCGCGCGTACTCGGCGAACCGCGCATCGGCGCCCACGGCACACTCGTCTTCTTCGTGCATCCCAAGGATATGGGCGGAGTGCTGACCGAGATCATGGAGACGCCGAAATCGGCGCATTGAATTCTATTCAAACTCCACAATCACCTGGTCGACCGCGACGCTTTCGCCGGCCTTGACCGGAGTCGCCTTGACCGTCGCGGCCTTGGGAGCTCGGAGGATGTTTTCCATCTTCATCGCTTCCATGATCGCGACCGTCTGACCCGGCTCGACCTTGTCGCCGTTCTTCACCTCGAGGCGTGTGACGAGGCCCGGCATCGGCGCGAGCAGCAGCCGCGACAGATCAGGTGGCACTTTCTCGATCATGTGAACCGACAATTCGGCCACATGCGGGTCGAGGACCTGAACCTTGTGGGTCGCGCCGCGCGTGGTCAGCGCCCACTTTCGGCCTTGGCGTTCCACCTGCACCGTGCGCTGGCGACCGCCGATCGTCAGACCGAGCAGCCGCTGTCCTGGAGTCCAGCTTCCGAAGATTTCGACCGGCGCGGCACCGGCAACGCTTGCCATCGTGCCGCCCTCGAACGGCTCGATCTGTACTTGAACGTAATGGCCGTTGACCCTCACCGCATGTTCGCGAGGCGGCTCGATTGGGCTATGCAACTGGTCGCTGATCTGGCCCGCTCGAGCCTCTCGCGTCGTCTCGATCATCGCGGCGATGGCGGCGAGGTCGGCGATCAGTTGGGCGTCGGCGGGAGCGCCCTCGAAACCTTCCGGATATTCCTCGGCGATGAAGTTGGTGGTGATGTTCCCTTCGCGGAAGCGCGGGTGCTGCATCAGCGCGGAGAGGAAATCGACATTGTGGCCGATGCCGTCGATCTCGAACGCGTCCAGCGCCGCGACCTGCGCGTCGATCGCCGCTTCACGGGTCGGCGCCCAGATGACCAGCTTGGCGATCATCGGGTCGTAGAACATCGACACTTCGCCGCCTTCGAACACGCCGTCATCGACACGGACGACGATGCCGTCGCGCTTCTCGGGCGACGGGCGATAGCGGATCAGACGGCCCGTTGACGGCAGGAAGTGCCGGTAGGGATCTTCGGCATAGACGCGGTTCTCGACCGCCCAGCCGTTGAGCTTCACGTCATCCTGGCTGAGCTCCAGCTTCTCCCCCGCTGCGACGCGAATCATCTGCTCGACGAGGTCTAGCCCGGTGATCTCCTCGGTCACCGGATGCTCGACCTGCAGCCGGGTGTTCATTTCGAGGAAGTAGAAGCTCTTGCCGGTTGTATCCGCACCGGAGACGATCAGCTCGACCGTGCCCGCCGAATAATAGCCGACGGCACGGGCGAGGGCGACGGCCTGCTCGCCCATCGCCTTGCGCATCTCCGGCGTGACGAACGGCGAAGGCGCTTCCTCGACCACCTTCTGATGGCGGCGCTGGATCGAGCATTCGCGCTCGCCGAGGTAGAGGATGTTGCCGTGCTGGTCGCCGAGCACCTGGATCTCGATGTGGCGCGGCTGCTCGATGAACTTCTCGATAAAGACGCGGTCGTCGCCAAAGCTGTTGAGGCCCTCGCGCTTGGTGGCTTCGAAGCCCTCGCGAACGTCTTTCTCGGACCAGGCGAGGCGCATGCCCTTGCCGCCGCCGCCGGCCGAGGCCTTCATCATCACCGGATAGCCGATGTCCGCCGCGATCTTAACCGCCTCGTCGGTCGTCGCGATGTCGCCGAGATAGCCGGGGACGACGTTCACGCCCGCAGCCTGCGCCAGCTTCTTGGACTCGATCTTGTCGCCCATCGCCGCGATTGCCTTGGGCGGCGGGCCGATGAAGGCGATGCCCTCCTTCGCCAGCGCCTTGGCGAAGCTCTCGCGCTCCGACAGGAAACCGTAGCCCGGATGAACCGCCTCGGCGCCGGTCGCCTTGCAGGCGTCGATGATGAGCTCTGCCTTGAGGTAGGATTCCGACGCGGGCGGCGGGCCGATCCGCACTGCCTCGTCGGCCATGCGGACGTGCGGTGCGCGGGCGTCGGCGTCGGAATAAACCGCGACCGTCTTGATGCCCATGCGCTTCGCCGTGCGAATGACGCGGCAGGCGATTTCCCCGCGATTGGCGATGAGGATTTTCTTGAACACGCCTTACCGTCTCCGCCACATGTTTCGCAGCTGCTCAGTTCGTTCTCGCGTTACCCGGCTGAGACAGAAGTTCCGCAGCATTGGTTCGATTGTGCCACCGCGTCCCCAATAACCTTCGACCTGGCAATGCGCATCGCGAAATATGATCCAACTGCGTTGGGCAATCTTCAGCGCTTCAGCGTAGCCTGGTCTTGGATCTACGCTGATTGCCGGATTGCTCTGATTGTCCCGATCACGTTGGTCTGCTTCGGCTAGAGTCCTTCGATACTGCGCATTCAGTTCTCTGTCGGCTCGTTGGAATTCCTTCCAAGCGCACTGTGTCGATTCAAACTGAGTTTCGGCTCGCTCGCATGGATTCATTGCTGCTGCCTGTGCAGCGATAAGCAGCAAAATCACTCCGCAGCCTCATCCAGCGGCGGGCGGTTGTGTCCAAGCAAGCGCAGCACCTCGTCGGCGGCGTCGGCGAGGTTGGTGCCGGGGCCGAAGATCGCCTGCACGCCCGCCGCACGGAGCGCCGCATAGTCCTGCGGCGGGATGACTCCGCCGGCGACGACCTTGATGTTGGCGCGGCCCATGTCCTTCAGCGCCTCGATCATCTCGGGGATGAGCGTACGGTGCCCCGCGGCGAGCGAGCTCGCGCCGACCACGTCGACGTCATTGTCGACCGCCATCTGCGCTGTCTCGCGCGGGGTCTGAAACAGAGGTCCGGGGATGACTTCGAAGCCGAGGTCGGTGAACGCCGACGACACGAGGTTGGCGCCGCGGTCGTGGCCATCCTGGCCCATTTTGGCGATCATGATGCGCGGCTTGCGGCCGAGGCGATCGGCGACTGAGCGCGTACCGCCCACCGCTGCTTTCCAGCGGTCATCGTTGCGCGTTTTGCCATAGATGTTGCGCACCGGTTCGGGCGTGGTGTGATAGCGGTCGAACGCGCGTTCAAGCGCGTCCGAAATCTCGCCAAGAGTTGCGCGTTCGCGGGCCGCTGCAACGCTCAGCTCGAGCAGGTTGGCATTGCCGCGCGCGCCCTCTTCCAGCGCCGTCAGTGCCGCCCGCACCTTGTTCTGGTCGCGACCCGCTCGCGTCTTTTCGATTCGTGCAATCTGGCCCGCACGAACGCGCGCATTGTCGACCTCAAGGAAGTCATGCTCTTCCTCTTGCGCGAGGCGATAGCGGTTGACCCCGACGATCACCGTCTCGCCCGTGTCGACTTTTGCCGCGCGCGCCGCAGCGGCTTCCTCAATGCGATGCTTGGGCAGGCCTTCCGCGACGGCCTTGGTCATGCCGCCGTGTTGCTCGACTTCCTGGATCAGCTCCCACGCGCGCTCTTCCAGCTCGCGGGTCAATTTCTCGACGTACCAGCTTCCGCCGAGCGGATCGGCGACGGCGGTAATGCCGCTTTCCTCGGCTAGGATCAGCTGTGTGTTGCGGGCGATGCGCGCGCTGAAATCGGTCGGGAGCGCGATCGCCTCATCGAAGCTGTTGGTGTGCAGCGACTGCGTTCCGCCAAGCACCGCGGCCAGCGCCTCGACCGTCGTGCGCACGATATTGTTGTACGGGTCCTGCTCGGTCAAGCTGACGCCGCTCGTCTGACAGTGGGTTCGGAGCCGCTTGGATTCCTCCTTCTGCGCGCCGAGGTCGGTCATGATCCTATGCCAGAGCGTACGCGCTGCGCGCAGCTTTGCGACTTCCATGAACAGGTTCATCCCGATTCCCCAGAAGAAGCTGAGGCGGCTGGCGAAGGCGTCGATCTCGAGCCCCTGCTTCATCGCAGCGCGCGCATATTCCATGCCGTCGGCGAGCGTGTAGGCGAGCTCCTGCACCGCCGTCGCCCCGGCCTCGTGCATATGATAGCCGCTGATCGAGATCGAGTTGAACTTCGGCATTTCGCGCGCACAGAAAGCGATCACGTCCGACACGATCCGCATCGATGGCTCGGGCGGGTAAATGTAGGTGTTGCGGACCGCGAACTCTTTCAGAATGTCGTTCTGGATCGTGCCGGTTAGCTGCGCGTGCGGGACGCCCTGCTCCTCTCCAGCGACGATGAAGAAGGCCATGATCGGAAGCACGGCGCCGTTCATGGTCATGCTGACCGACATCTCGCCGAGCGGGATGCCGTCGAACAGCAATTTCATGTCCTCGACGCTGTCGATCGCCACGCCCGCCATGCCGACATCGCCGGCGACGCGCGGATTGTCGCTGTCGTAGCCCCGGTGGGTGGCGAGATCGAAGGCGACGCTCAGGCCCTTCTGCCCCGCGGCGAGGTTGCGGCGGTAGAAGGCGTTGGACTCTTCGGCGGTAGAGAAGCCGGCGTACTGCCGGATGGTCCACGGCCGGCCGGCGTACATGGTCGCGTAAGGGCCGCGGGTGAACGGCGCGAGGCCCGGATAACCGCTGTCGATGGCGGCGTCGGGTCCGTAGACATTGTCGAGGCGGATTCCTTCGAAGGTCTCGCGCGTCAGGTCGCGGCCGCGGCTCTCCTTCGCGGCGAGCGTTTCCCAGTCGGATTTGGTCGGCTTGTCGGTCACGACGCTCGCACTAGCGCGGGAGGCTGCGAACCTCCACCCTCGACGCTACGGCGCGAGGGCGAAGTCGAGGGCGGCATTCTTCAGCTGCGGATCGATTTCGTGACCGCCGTTGAACCAGTGGACTACAGGCGAATAGCCTGCACCTTCCAGACCCTCGATCATGTCGCGAGCATTGGCGGCCGGAAGGATCGGGTCGCGGCGGGAATGCGCGATGAATATCCGCTGCTCGGTGTCGATGTCCGAAGGCGCGAATGCATAGCCTGGTGAGAAAGCGACGATGGTCCGGAACAGGCCGGGGTAGGCCATGCCGATCGAGAGCGCGTAGCTCGCTCCGTCGGAGAAGCCCAGGACGGTCGTACGGCTTCGATCGATAGGCGCTTTCGCCGTCAGCTGGGCGATTGCAGCCTTGATGTTGGCGACGTCCGCCTCATCGTCCGTTGGTCTGCGTTGAGCCCAGGTCCGCCCGCTCGACTGGACAGACAGCAAAATGGCGCCGCGTTGATCGGCATCGTGCTTGAACTGGTCGAGGAAATATCGAGCGTCGCCGCCAGCGCCGTGGAGAACGACGATCAGTGGGGCTGGGCCGGTGATTGTCGCAGGGACGTAGGCAAAGGCATTTGTGGAGACGTGCTGAACGATCGCCGGCGTGCGCGCTGTGGCCGGCGATGCAGGGGCGGCGAATACGGCGCTTGCCATAAGAAGAAGTCGCGACACGACTTGCAAATCAGTGGTTCCGCAGGACCGAGCGTTGGAGCTTGCCCGTCGGGGTCTTCGGCAGAGCCTCCACGAACTCGATCTCGCGCGGGTATTTGTAGGGGGCGATCTGGTCCCTGACGAAGGACTGCAGTTTCTCGGTCAGCTCCGCGCTAGGCTCGGCGAAGTCGGCGAGGACGATGAAGGCCTTCACCTTCTGGCCGCGCTCGACGCAGGCGACCCCGATGACTGCGCACTCGGTGACGGCGGGGTGCGCGAGGAGCGCGTTCTCGACTTCCGGAGCGCCGATGTTGTAGCCGGAGCTGACGATCATGTCGTCGCTGCGCGCAAGGTACCAGTAATAGCCGTCGGCATCGCGGCGGTAGGTGTCGCCGGTGACGTTCCAGCCGTCCACCACGTAGTTCCGCTGGCGCTCGTCATCGAGGTAGCGGCAGCCGGTCGGACCCTTGATCGCCAGGCGGCCGACGCCGTCGTCCAACGGATTGCCGTCATCGTCGAGGACCGTTGCGGTATAGCCGGGGACCGCCATGCCCGTTGAGCCTGGACGGATGTCTTCGCCCACCGCCGAGACGAAGATGTGCATCATCTCTGTCGAGCCGATGCCGTCGGTAATCGCGATGCCGGTCCGCTCATGCCAGGCTCGCCACGTTGCCTCGGGCAGATGCTCGCCGGCGGAGATGCAGTAGCGCAGCGACTTCAGCGCATCGTCGAGGCGCGGCTGCGACAGTATCGCTTTGTAGGCCGTCGGCGCTGTGCCGAGGTGCGTGACGCCGAACTTCACCATCGCCTCGATCATCTTCGGCGGGGTCGCCTGCTCGATGGTCGCGGCGGCTGCTCCAAAGCGCAGCGGGAACATGAGCGTAATCCCAAGCCCGAATGTGAACGCCATCGGGGCGCTGGTCATGAACACATCGCCGGGCCTTGGACCGACGAGATGTTTCGCGAACGTGTCGCAAGGCGCGAGGATGTCGCGATGGAACTGGACGCAGCCCTTCGGCACGCCGGTCGTGCCGCTGGTGAAGGCGATCAGTGCCGGATCGTCGCGGTGCGTTTCGACCGGCGGAAGCGGTTCGAGCGAAGCGGTGCGCGTTTCCAGCTCACCGTGTCCGTAATCGCCATCGTACTTAACGACTTGCTTGACGAAGTGGGTCTGGTCGACCGCCTCGCGGAAGTCGCCGATGAAGCGGCTGTCGACGATGGCGTGGCTGATTTGTGCGCGCTCGATCACCGTCGCGATTTCACCGGGGCGGAGCAAAGGCATGGTCGAGACGACCACTCCGCCTGCCTTCAGCACCCCGAGCCAGGCAGCGAACATGGTGTAGCCGTTCGGCCCTCGCAGGAGCACGCGATTGCCGGGGACGAGGCCTTCTTCTTCCACCAGCAACCGTGAGATCCGGCCGCTGAAGTCGTCGAGGTCGGCATAGGTCCAGCGGCCGTGATCGTTGACGATTGCAAGCGCGTCCTGCGCGCCGCCTTTCAGCAATTCGGCGGCCGCGTTCAGCCGGTCGGGATATCGGACTTCGGGCAGGTCGAAACGGAATTCCGGAAGCTGGTCCGGTGAGGGCAGGCGTTCCTCGACGAACCGGTCCCTCATTCGGGGACCACCGCCGTCGCCTCGATCTCGACCTTCGCCTCGCGCTCGACGAGCCGCACGACCTCGACCAAGGCCATCGCCGGATAATGCCGGCCCATGATCTCGCGCCAAGCCGCGCCTATTTCCTTCGCGTTCTCGAGATATTCGTCGATCGAGGTCACGTAACAGGTGAGCCGCGCGATGTTCTTCGGATAAGCGCCGTCGCATTGGAGGATGGCGACAATGTTGCGGAGCGTTTGAGCGAACTGGCCCGCGAGCGTCTTTTCGACGAACTCCTGGCGCTCGTTCCAGCCGACGACGCCGGCGGTCATCACGATGCGGCCACGCGCAGCCATGGCGTTCGAATAGCCTTTCGGACGCGGCCAGCCGGGTGGGCACAGGTCCTTCATTCGCGATGCTCCTTCAAGAGGTCGCGGGCGATGATCTGCCGCTGCACCTCGCTCGCGCCTTCGTAAATGCGCAGCGCTCGGATTTCGCGATAGAGTTCCTCGACCTTGGCGCCCTTGGTCACGCCCATTCCGCCGTGCATCTGGACGGCGGCATCGATGACCTGCTGCGCGGACTCGGTCGCGTTCAGCTTGGCCATTGCGGCGGCTCGGCGATGATCGGTTCCGCCCACATCCTGCTGCCACGCCGCTCGGTAAACGAGCAGCGCAGACGCATCGATCGCTGTCGCCATGTCGGCCAGCTTCGCTTGCGTCACCGCATTGTCGGCGAGCTTGCCGGTGCCGAGACGGCGGTTTGACGAAAAGGCGAGCGCTTCATCGAGCGCACGCCGGGCAAACCCGAGCGCTGCCGCTCCGACGGTCACCCGGAACAAGTTGAGCGTCTCCATCCCGACGCGGAAACCCTCACCCGGCTCGCCGACGATCGCGTCAGGGGGGATGCGGACGTTGTCGTATTTGAGCCGCGCGAGGGGATGCGCGGCGATGGCGTCGATACGCTCGACGACTTCCACGAGTTCGGCCGGGACGATGAAGGCTGAAAGCCCACGCGACCCCTCGCCCTCGCCGGTGCGCGCGAAGGTCAGATAGAAGTCCGCAATGCCGCCGTTGGAGATGTAGGTTTTCTCGCCGACCAGAACCCATTCGTTGCCGTCGCGCATGGCGGAGGTCGCCATGTTTGCGGCATCCGATCCGCACTCTGGCTCAGTCATGGCGAAGGCGGCAATCGCCTTGCCGCTGGCGACTCGCGGGAGCCATTCGCGCTTCTGCTCGATGGTCCCGAACAGGCTGATCGCGCCCGAGCCCAGCCCCTGCATCGCGAAAGCGAAGTCGGCCAGGCCGTGATGACGCGCCAGGATTTCCCGGCAGATTGAGAGACTGCGTACGTCCGGCCGGTTGTCGCCATCCCCGACGCACAGCTTCAGAAAACCCGCGCTTCCCAGTTCCTGCACGAGCGCACGGCAGGCCTCATCCGGATCGGCAGCTTCCGCGTCGTGGATCGTCGCCTCGCACCACTCCTCCAGCTTTGCAGCCAACGCACGATGGCGCTCTTCGAAAAAGGGCCAGGCGAGGAAACTGCGGTCGGTCATTAGTCGCCCTGGAACTCCGGCTTACGCTTGTTGGCAAACGCCTCATAGGCGCGATGAAAGTCCTTGGTCTTCATGCAGACGGCCTGCGCCTCGGCCTCCATCGTAATCGCTTCCTCGATCGACACGTGCCACTCCGCGTCGAGCTGGCGCTTAGTCATCGCGTGAGCGAAAGTCGGACCACGCGCGAGTTCCAGCGCGAGCCCGTTCGCCTCCGCCAATACATCCTCGACGACCCGGTTCCAAAAGCCCCAGGCGAGACCTTCGTCGGCACTCATCGACCGGCCGGTGAACAACAGCTCCGCAGCGCGGCCGTGGCCGATGATCCTCGGCAGGATCGCGCAAGCGCCCATGTCCGCGCCTGACAGGCCGACGCGGGTGAACAGGAATGCCGCCTTTGCGCTTGGGCTGGCGAAGCGGATGTCGCTCGCCATTGCGAGGATCGCGCCGGCTCCCGCGCAGACGCCTTCGACCGCCGCGATGATCGGTTGCGGACAGGCGCGGATCGCCTTCACCAGGTCGCCGGTCATCGTCGTGAACTCAAGTAGCCCGGCATCGTCCAATTTGGTCAGCGGGCCGATGATTTCGTGGACGTCGCCGCCGGAGCAGAAGTTGCCACCCTCGCCGCGGATGACGACGGTCTTCACCTCCGTCGCGTCCGTCAGCGCTCGGAAGGTATCGCGAAGCTCGGCATAACTTTCGAACGTCAGCGGGTTCTTCCGCTCAGGCCGATTCAGCACGACCGTCGCGACACCCTCCCTGAACTCCCACACGAAGTGCTCGGGCCGAAAAGTCGCCGCGTCGAACGTCACGCGCTCGTGCCTCCGTCGATGGTCACTGCCGCGCCGTTGATATCGCGGCTGAGCGGCAGGCAGAGCGTCAGCACAAGGTTCGCAATCGCCTGCGGATCGACCAGCCGCCCGCTCGCATTCATGTTGGTGATCGCCGAACGCGCATCGCCCTCGCCGCGTCCCGTGATCTGAGACACGCGTGCCACCGACTGGTCGGTCATCGGCGTATCGACATAGCCGGGGCAGACCGCGTTCACGGTCATTTTCGACTTCGCATATTCCGCCGCCATCGAACGCATGAGGCCGAGCAGGCCGTGCTTCGACGCCGCATAATGCGCCGCGTACGGGACTCCACGAAGGCTCGCGACCGAGGCAATGAAGACGACCCGAGCGTCTTCGGCCTTCAGGAGGTCGGGCAACGCAGCCTGAACCGTGTCGAAAGCGCCAGTCAGGTTGACCGAGATGATCCGGTCCCAGCTCTCGCGGGTCATCTTGTGGAAGGGCGCGCTCTCCGCGATGCCGGCGTTGACGATCAGCAGGTCGATCAGCCCGTTCTTCACTCGAGCCTCATCGAACGCCCTATGGATGCTGTCGAGGTCGGTCACGTCGCACTGGATCGCTAGCCCGTTGGTCGCTCTCGCGACGTCAAGGAGGGGCTCCATCCGGCGACCGAGCAACGAAATCCGCGCTCCGGCAGCATAAAGCATCTCCGCCGTGGCGGCTCCAATGCCGGTGCCGCCGCCGGTAATCAGCGCGTGACGGCCCTCGAGCGGTCTGTCAGCCATCGCTCTCCCCTTTCATTTGAAGCATTGGCCGAACCCCAATGAGGTGGCAAGGCAGCCGCCATGAAGCTTGCGATCATCGAGACGGGACGGCCTCCCGGCCAGCTCTCCGAACAATTCGGCGACTATCCGTCGATGTTCCGGGCGATGCTTGGCAACGGCTTCGAATTCGAGAGTTTCGACGTCCGGGCCGGTAAGCTGCCGGATGCTGGCGCTCACCACGCCTTTCTCCTCACAGGGTCACCAGCGGGCGTCTACGATCCATTGCCATGGATTCCCGGACTGATGGATTTCATCCGCGCCGCGAAGGACAGCAAGATGGTGGGCATCTGCTTCGGTCACCAAGCGATGGCGGAAGCGCTCGGCGGCCGTGTCGAGAAATCCGAAAAGGGCTGGGGCGCGGGGCTTCACCGCTACAACGTGGTACGTCCGGAGCCCTGGATGGACGGCGCCGACACGATCGCAGCCCCTGCATCGCACCAGGACCAGGTCGTCGTTCAGCCGCCAAACACGGAGATTGTCGCCGAGTCCGCCTTCACCCCTTTTGCGGCACTCGCCTGGACCGACCGCCCGGCCATCTCCTTCCAATTCCACCCGGAATTCTCTCCGGCCTTTGCGAAGGCGCTGATCGAGAAGCGCTACGACATCGTGCCGGATCCCGATGCGGCGATCGCCTCACTCGACGGTCCGAACGACAATGCGCGCGTTGCCGGTTGGATAAAGCGTTTCCTGGAGGCATAGGCAGCCGCAAACCATTTGGGGGAAGCGACTCATGAGGACCCGCGCAGCCGTCGCGTTCGAAGCGAAGAAGCCGCTGGAAGTCGTCGAACTGGACCTCGAAGGCCCGAAGCATGGCGAAGTCCTGGTCGAAATCATGGCGACCGGCATCTGCCACACCGACGCCTACACGCTGGACGGTTTCGACAGCGAGGGCATCTTTCCCTCGATCCTCGGTCACGAGGGCGCGGGCATCGTTCGCGAGGTCGGCCCGGGCGTCACCAGCGTGAAGCCGGGCGACCATGTCATCCCATTGTACACGCCCGAATGCCGGCAGTGTAAGTCGTGCCTCAGCGGCAAGACGAACCTCTGCACCGCCATCCGCGCCACGCAGGGCAAGGGCCTGATGCCCGACGGCACCAGCCGCTTCAGCTACAAGGGCCAGACCATCTTCCATTACATGGGCTGCTCGACCTTTTCGAACTTCACGGTGCTGCCGGAGATCGCGGTGGCAAAGATTCGTGAGGACGCTCCGTTCAAGGCCAGCTGCTACATTGGCTGCGGCGTGACCACCGGTGTCGGCGCGGTCGTGAAGACCGCCAAGGTCGAACCCGGCGCCAACGTCGTAGTGTTCGGACTCGGCGGGATCGGCCTCAACGTCATCCAGGGCGCCAAGATGGTCGGTGCGAACAGGATCGTCGGCGTCGACATCAACCCCGACCGCGAGGAATGGGGCCGCAAGTTCGGCATGACCGACTTCCTCAACACCAAGGGCATGAGCCGCGAGGACATCGTCGCGAAGATCGTGGAGATAACGGACGGCGGCGCGGACTACACGTTCGACGCGACCGGCAACACGGAAGTGATGCGTACGGCGCTCGAATGCTGTCACCGTGGCTGGGGCACGAGCATCATCATCGGCGTCGCCGAAGCCGGCAAGGAGATCGCCACCCGTCCGTTCCAGCTCGTCACCGGCCGCAACTGGCGCGGAACGGCGTTCGGTGGGGCCAAGGGCCGCACCGACGTCCCGAAGATCGTCGACTGGTATATGGACGGGAAGATCGCGATCGACCCGATGATCACCCACGTCCTGACGCTCGACGAGATCAACAAGGGCTTCGACCTGATGCACGCAGGCGAAAGCATCCGGAGCGTGGTCGTCTATTGATGTCGGACAAGGTGAACCTCGCCGAGAAGCTGGCGAGCTTCTCCGACCATTGGGCGCCGCGGATCGTCGCGCGCTACAATGACAATGAGATTCGCCTGGTGAAGGTCGAGGGCGAATTCATCTGGCATAGCCATGACGACACCGACGAGCTGTTTCTTGTGATCGAAGGGGCGCTCGACATCGAGCTTCGCGACCGCACGGTGCATCTGCACCCGGGTGAGCTGTTCGTCGTTCCGCGGGGGATGGAACATCGGCCGGTGTCACGCAGCGGCGAGACCAAGCTGCTGCTGATTGACCCGCGGGACATGCCCAACACCGGTGACGAAGCGACCGCGACCAAAGCTGTCGAAATCTAGGGAGAAGTCGAGATGTTCAGCCACGTGATGCTCGGATGCAGCGACCGCGACCGGTCGCGGCAATTCTACAATGCGACCTTGGGCGCGATCGGGATCGGCCCGGGGCAGGACTTCGGGAAATCCGACTGGTGGATGACACGCGAGGGCGCGCTCGGCGTCGGGCAACCGTTGAACGGCGAGCCCTGCAGCGTCGGCAATGGTTCGACGATTGGCTTCCGCGCCGAAAGTCCCGAGCAGGTCGATGCCTGGCACGCCGCTGGCGTGACAAACGGCGGCAAGTCTTGCGAGGACCCTCCTGGCGTCCGTGACGCTGGCTTCGGCAAGATGTACCTCGCCTACCTGCGCGATCCGGACGGAAACAAGCTCTGCGGCTTCTACCGGATCCCGGCCGACCATTGAGCTTGGAGGTCGCCAGCGAAAACCGGTCGCACGGCGGGCGGCAGCTCATCGTGAAGCATGCGTCCGTCGCGACCGGCACGGACATGACCTTCTCGATCTTCCTGCCGCCACAGGCCGAAAGCGGCGGGAAACTGCCGATAGTCTGGTACCTGTCAGGCCTGACCTGCACGCACGCGAACGTGACCGAAAAAGGCGAGTATCGCGCCGCCTGCGCGGAGCACGGCCTGATCTTCGTCGCTCCGGACACGAGCCCTCGCGGCGAAGGCGTGCCGGACGACCCAGCCGGGGCATACGACTTCGGCCTCGGCGCGGGTTTCTACGTCGATGCGACAGAGGAGCCCTTCGCCCGCGATTATAGGATGTGGTCGTACGTCACCGAGGAATTGCCTGCCCTGGTCGCATCCGAATTTCCGGTCGACATGAGCCGGCAGGGCATCACCGGCCATTCGATGGGCGGGCACGGGGCATTGACGGTCGCGCTGGGCAATCCGGGCCGCTTCCGCAGCGTGTCGGCTTTCGCCCCGATTGTGGCGCCGAGCCAGGTGCCGTGGGGTCAGAAAGCGCTAGGCGGCTATCTCGGCGACGATCGCGCCGCCTGGCGAAGGCACGATGCCGTCGCACTGATCGAAGATGGCGCCCGGATCGACGGACTGCTCGTCGACGTCGGAACCTCGGACAATTTCCTGGAGAAGGAGTTGAGGCCGGAGTTGCTGGTAAAGGCCTGCGGCGACGCCGGGATCCCGCTGCAGCTCAACCGGCGCGATGGCTACGACCACAGCTATTACTTCATCTCGACCTTTATGGCCGACCACCTTCGCTGGCATGCGGAGCGACTGCGCTGAACGGCAATTTTTATGGTGAGGCGCTTGCGCTCGGCACCGCGATTACGTGCGGCCTGCTGATCGGAATCGAGCGAGGCTTCAATCTCCGGCGCGTGGGCGAAGGGACGCGGGTCGCCGGCATTCGCACGTTCACGCTGCTCGGCCTGGTCTCAGGTATCGCGGGTCTGATCGGCGGCATGGGCCATTCGGTCGCCGCGGGAGGCCTCGTCGCAAGTGCCGTAGCGATCCTGACCATCGGCTACGCCCACCGACCTGACCTGGACAGGCGGCCGGACGCGACCACCCCGATCGCCGGAATCACCACCGTCGGCCTCGGCTTCCTCGCCGGAAGCGGCAACCCGGCACTGGCCATAGTCGGCGCCACTCTGGTGACGCTCATCCTCGCACTGAAAGAGGAAGTGCACAGTCTGATCGTCAAGCTCGACGAAGAGGACGTGAAGGCGCTCGCCCGCTTTGCGGTGATCGCGGGAGCAGTCCTGCCATTCCTGCCGAGCGGCAATTACGGCCCGTACGGCGCGTGGAACCCGCAGAAGCTGTGGCTCGTGGTCGTCCTCGTTACCGGCTTCTCCTTCCTCGGTTATGTCACAAACCGCATTTTCGGCTCGCGGCACGGAACAATCGCGACTGCGATCATCGGTGGTCTTTACAGCTCAACTGCGGTCACTCAGTCGCTCGCTCAGCGTCTAGGCTCGGGTAAAGGGGGCGGAGCGGAACCAGCCGGAATCGCGCTCGCGACGGCGATCATGTACGTGCGGATCATCGTCCTCGTCGCCTTGCTCGCGACGCGGTTGATCGTTCCCTTCGCAACCATCGTCGCCCCAGCTTTTCTCGTCGCAAGCGTCGCGGGTTGGTGGCTCTATCGCAAGTCGCCCAAGTGCGAGGGCCCGTCTCCGCCCGGCAACCCGATTGCTCTAATCCCGGCTCTCACATTCCTTCTCTTCGTCGCAATTGCGGCAGTCGTGGGCGCCTGGGCGGAAGGCCGCTTCGGGCAGCAGGGAGTTGCCGCGTTACTGCTGATCATCGGCACGATGGACGTGGATGTCGCGATCGTCACTGCGGGAGGAATGCCCCCGGAAATGATCGGACCTCTGTTCGCGGCCATTGCGCTAGCCGGTACGGTCTTGGCCAACATGGCCGTGAAGCTCGGGATTACACTCGCTTATGCGCGTGAGAAGGGCCGATCGGCCGCGATCGCTCTCGGGGCGAGCATGGTAGCGCTCGCCGTCAGCATCGGTTTCGCGCTGACCATTTTATGGTGACCCCAACGGGACTCGAACCCGTGTTTTCGCCGTGAAAGGGCGACGTCCTAGACCGCTAGACGATGGGGCCGCTCCAAGAAGCGGAGTGCGCGTTAGGGGAGGCTTTTGCGCGGGTCAAGCGAGTGCCGCGTCCTCCAGATGCATCTCGGCCGCATTGCCGCCATTCCACTCGTCGCGCTTGATCGTTCCCGCCAACCACCAGCGCCTGTCGCCGGGTGATGAGAGCAAAGCCTGACCTAGTTCGGTGGCCGCCATCCGGAAGGCGATCCACTTGAAGCTCTTGCCGTCATCCCCGCATGCGAGGCCACGGACGTGGCCATCCCCGACGATGCCCGTCTTCAGCAAGCGAGCCGGCCCGGCAGCCACACGCGGTGCCGGCCAGCCCGAACCATACGGACCCGCCGCGTCCAGCGCATCGCAAAGGTTTCCCGCGACGCCGCCCGGCGCAAGCAATGCGTCAAGCAGCAGCGCCCGGCCATCGAGCGCACGCTCGACGTCCGGGGCCAATCGTTCGCTGATGAAATCGCGAAAGGCGTCCAGGCCGCCCGGCGCTAGCGTGAGCCCAGCCGCCATCGCATGTCCGCCACCCGCGACGAGCAGGCCGCTGTCCTTCGCAGCAAGCACGGCCGCGCCAAGGTCGACACCGCCGATCGACCGACCGGAGCCCTTCCCCGTGCCGTCTTCGGTCTCGGCAATGACGATCGCGGGTCGGCCGAACCGTTCCTTCACACGCCCGGCGACGATCCCGATCACGCCCGGATGCCAGCCGGCACCCATGACCGTCAGCACCGGAGCGCCGTTGAGCTTGTCGGCCTGCTCGAGCGCCTGCTCACAGACCTGCATTTCAATGGCCCGGCGCTCTTCGTTCAATCGGTCGAGTTCGGCTGCGATCGTCCGCGCTTCCTCAGGATCGGTCGAAGTCAGCAGGCGCACTCCGAGATCGGACTTGCCGACTCGGCCGCCTGCATTGATGCGTGGACCCAGCGCAAAGCCAAGGTCCCGGCAGCTGGGCGCCTTCACCAGCCGCGCGGCCGCCGCGAGCGCATTCATTCCGATGTTCTGACGCGCGGCCATGACTTTCAGACCCTGGGTCACGAAGGCTCGGTTGAGCGTGTGCAGCCGGGCAACATCGGCCACGGTTCCGAGCGCAACCAGATCGAGCAGATCGATGACCTTCGGTTCCTCGCGATCCGTGAAGAAGCCGCGTCCACGCAACTCGCGAACCAGCGCAACGCCCAGCAGGAATGCCATTCCGACCGCGGCGACATGCCCGTGAGCCGACCCGGTTTCGCTTTCGTCGAGCCGGTTCGGATTGATCATCGCGTGGGCAACCGGAAGCAGGGTCGCGCACTGGTGATGGTCCACAACGATCACATCGAGGCCAGCGTCCTTGGCTTCCTGCAGCGCCTCGAACGCCTGAGCCCCGCAGTCGACGGTGACCGCCAGGGTTGCACCCCGGTTCTTCAGCTCGACCAAAGCCGCGCCTGACGGGCCGTAGCCTTCCATTAGACGGTCGGGAATGTAGACCATCGCTTCGACACCGAGCTGCCTCAGCAGCAGCACGAGCAATGCCGAGCTCGTCGCGCCATCGACGTCGTAATCGCCGAAGATCGCGATCGTCTCGCCCGCCTGCACCGCGTCGGCCAGTCGCGCCGCGCCCTTGTCCATATCCTTGAACGCGGAAGGATCGGGAAGGAAGTCGCGAATGGTCGGCTTGCGATGGCGCTCGAGATCATCGCGTGCGACTCCGCGGGCGAGCAAAAGCTCGTCCACCAGCGCATCCATTGTCAGCCCCGGCTCGCCCGAACGGCGCCATTTCCATGGCTGCCCACCCGCCGACCGCTCCACCCCAAGCGCAAACGTCATACGCCCATGTCTAGCAGCAGATCGCGCAACTTGCGCGCCTCCCCCCTGGGGATTGCGGGGATGGAATGGCCGGTCATGCCCCCACCCGCGACGCCGAACTGCAGCCAGGCGATTCCGAACGCACGGGTGATGAAATTTTCCCGGAGGTCCACGCTCTGGATCTTCCCTGCGGGCAGAACCGTGATCCGCCTCCGCCACCAGCCGGTGCGCACCAGTATCCGATCACCATCGACGGAGTAGCCGGTTCGCCGCCACGCCAGCCAGCGCAGACCCAAGGCGCCCAGCAGCACGGCGAGAAACGGTCCGCCGACAATCGGATTGAACACCAGATTGCCAATGGCCACCAAGAACAACGGCGACAACGCGACCCCCAGCACGATGACAAACTCGAGCGACACGCGGGTCCACGCAATGCGCGGCGGAAGCGGCTGCCAGCCCAGTTCGCCGATGATGCGATCGACTTCCGCGTCCCTCGCGAGCGGCGCCAGGACGTGCGAGCCCTTGCTACCCTCATCCTTGGCAAGGCTCTGAACCCGAAACTCCCGCCATCGAAGCCGATCCATCAGCGGACCGGTCGCAATCACGGCGGCCTGCGCGCGGCTGACGGGCAAAGTGACGTCCGTTCGGGTGAAGAGCCCGCGACGCCGGCGAAGTCCGACACCCGTCCTGTCGAGGCGGAATCCGAAGTCGGTGAGAGCTGTCCGGATAATGCCGGTCACGACCCCAAGCAGGACGAGCAGCACCAGCCCGGCGGCTGCCGTCGCATAACGATGGGCCATAACGAGCTCGCTGGCCGGACCGCTGACGCTCAAGATGCTCACCCAGAAGGTGCGGCTGAAGGGATCGAAGCCCATCGCTTCGCCGACCGGAGAGCTGGCGAGACCGAACAATCCGGCGAAAATGGCAAGCGAGAAGTTGAATGTTCCGGTCAAAAGCAAACGGGGGAATTTCATCTCGTAGACGGGCGGCAGCTCGACCGCTTCCGTGTTAGGCTCGACTGAGACGGCATGTGTGCGGCGGGCGCGAACCAGCGTACGCAGCTGCTCGGCTCGCTCGAGGCGAATGGCCTGAAGCACGCCCTCCTCCTGTCCCGCCGAAGCCCCGGTTTCGAACTTCACGCGCGCGAGGCCCAGCACGCGAGCGAGCGGACCCTGAGTGATGTCGACGTCCTGGATTCGGTCGAATGGGATCGAGCGGTGCGTACGGCTCACTATGCCGCTGTCGATACGGATTTCATTCGCACCGACCCGGAATTCGAACCGTCTCCAGTAGAGGAAGAGTCCGATCGTCATGAAGGCGATCAGTGCAAGCATTCCAAAGAAGGCAGTGCCCCACCGTCCGGATACGGCGAGATAACCGATGGCCACGTAGCCGCCGGCGACTCCTCGCAGAGATCCCCCGAGACCCGTCAGCAGGAATAAGGGATGGAGATGCTCCGGCGGGCCAACCGCCGTGTCCTCACGCAAAGTCGGTTCGGACATGTTCGCGGATGATGTCGCGGATCTCTGCCGCCCGCTGGGGTGCAAGGCCGGGAAGCATCACGATGCTGTTGTGCGTGCCCGCCGTGTGCACGACCAGGGTTGCCACGCCGAACGCCTTTTCGAGCGGGCCGCGAGTCACGTCGATGTGCTGGACCCGGACCAAAGGAACGACCGTATCGACGTGGAATAGCCAGCCGCGGACCACCTGCAACAGGCGATCGGTGAGCTTGTAGTGAAGCCGCCGGTAGATCCGCTCCGGCGCGGTCAGGATTGCCACTGCCGCCAGCGCAGGAATCACGAAGGTCGGAAGCCCGGCAGCGGCCGTTTCCTGAAGCATTGCCTGGTCCGCGACAGCTCCGGCCGCCCAAAGGACGAGCCAGATGACGGACATCCGGGCCCGAAGCACGTTCTTGTAGGCCGGCTCGACCGGCAGGAGGTCGGGATCGACATCGGCGCCGGGGGAGGGAAGCACCGCCTCCGCAATCATCTCGATATCCGACACCATTGCCCCTCCACTGCCCCTCGGCACTTGTCCACCAAGGAGCACCGGCCTGCAATATGTGGAGCGGCGCGACGTCCGTCTAGGAACCGCAGCGGGTTTTCGCGCTTAGTGCCGGTGAAGGAGATGGGAGAGCATGCGGCAGAACTGGCCGGCAAAGCTGTGGCTCGTGCGGCACGGGCAAAGCCAGGGCAATGTCGCGCGCGATGCGGCCGATGAGGCTGGGCTGCATGAAATCGACATTCGAGTCCGGGATGTCGACGTCCCATTGTCCGAGCTCGGCCACCAGCAGGCCAGCTCGACGGGTCACTGGTTCGCGGCGCTTCCGGCCGAAGAGCGGCCCGAGGTCATCCTGTCCTCCCCTTACCTGCGGGCTCGACAGACTGCGGAGTCAATCTGTGGTGCTGGGGGGCTGAGCGGACCCTCCAGGCTCGTGATCGACGAGCGCCTGCGCGAGCGAGAGTTCGGGATCTTCGACCGGCTCACCCGCGTCGGGATCCAACAGAAATTTCCGGAAGAGGCCGCCCACCGGACGAAGCTCGGGAAATTCTATCACCGCCCGCCGGGAGGCGAGAGCTGGGCCGATGTCATCCTCCGGCTGCGGTCGGCGATGAACACAATCAACCTCCACTATTGCGATCGGCGGGTGCTGATCGTCTGCCACCAGGTCGTGGTCCTGTGCATGCGCTACATCCTCGAGGAGCTTACCGAGCCGGACATCCTGAAGATCGACAAGCAGTCCGAGATCCTGAACTGCGGAATCGTCCGCTACGACTTCGAGCCGGACGCGAGCGGGGTCTGCGTTCCAAAGCTCGAGGTGTGGAACCACGGAGCGCCACTCGAAGCCGAGGGAGCGACGAAGACGGCCGAGCCCGACATGATGACCGGGACGCGATGACTCGGAAGCGCGGCGAGCCGCTGACCCGCACCGCATTGAAGAAATTCCCGCTGCCGCCGGTCGTCGATGGCGACAAGGAGACCAAGGGGCGCATCCTCATCGTCGCCGGTTCGCGTGAGATGGCCGGGGCGGCTTTGCTCGTCTCGACGGCCGCGATGCGAGCCGGCGCGGGCAAGCTGCGGATGGTGACGGGCAAGAGCGTCGCGGTTCAAACGTCGATCGCCATGCCGGAAGCGATGGTGATCGGACTGGAGGAAGCGCGCGACGGCGGCTTCACCCGCGCCGCCATCCGCGAGATTCGCGAAGAGGCGGACCACGTCGATGCGGTGGTCGCCGGCCCGGGAATGGCCGAGTCAAAGACCGGCGCAGTTCTTGCCGAGCAACTCCTGCGAAGCCCCGCGAGTGTCGTCCTCGATGCGGCCCTCCTGCACAGCCTCAAACGGGGCAAGCCGGAGCTGCGCAAAGGTGGGCATCCGATCCTGCTGCCGCACGCCGGCGAGCTGTCTTCGCTCCTCGATTGCGCGGAAGAAGAGGTTGATGACGACCCGATCGGCTGCGGAATTCGAGCGGCCGAGTTCTACCAGGCGATCGTCTTGGTGAAGGGCGTGACCAGCCATGTCGTGGCGCCAGACGGACGCGCATGGAGCTATAGCGGCGGCGCACCTGGTCTCGGAGTGTCGGGGAGCGGCGACACGCTCGCAGGAATAGTGGGCGGCCTTCTCGCCCGTGGCGCGGAGCCGCTCACGGCCTTGCTTTGGGTAGTGCTGCTCCACGGCGAAGCCGGCGAGACGCTCGCTCGAAAGGTCGGCCCGATCGGCTTCCTCGCACGCGAAATCCCAGACGAAATTCCAGCGCTGCTCGCGCGCTGATTACTCGGGCGTGGTGTGCCGCTCCAGCTCGTCGCCGACGAGGCGGACGACGTGGAGCACGTTGGTCGAACCGGCCGTTCCGAACGGGATTCCGGCCATGATCACGACCCGGTCGCCGCCCTCGGCGAGGTGGTGGCGGAGGGCCATGCGCTTCGCCTTGCCGACCATTTCCTCGAAGCTCGAGACGTCCTTCGAATGCACCGAATGGACACCCCAATAGAGACCCATGCGCCGCGAGGTGATCTGTGACGGGCTCATCGCCAGGATCGGAACCGGCGGCCTCTCGCGGGCGATGCGGCGGGCCGTCGAGCCTGACTTGCTGAAGACGACCATGGTCTTCGCATTCACCGTCCCGGCAATCTGCCGCGACGAACCGGACAGCGCATCCGCGATCGTCGGTTCCATCACCGTCTCGGTGAAATGGATGCGCGACGAATAGACCGGGTCCCGTTCGACGCTGTTGGCGATGCGATCCATCATCGTCACCGCCTCGATCGGATATTTGCCTGCAGCGCTCTCGGCCGAAAGCATGACCGCGTCCGCGCCGTCGTAGATTGCGGTGGCAACGTCGCTCACCTCGGCGCGTGTCGGCGTCGGGGACGTGATCATCGACTCGAGCATCTGGGTCGCGACCACCACAGGTTTTCCAAACTGTCGGGCGCAGGCGACGATCCGGTTCTGGAGCGGCGGCACCTGCTCGGGGGGAAGCTCCACCCCAAGGTCGCCGCGCGCGACCATTACGCCGTCCGAGAGCGCGATGATGTCGATCAGCCGATCGATCGCAGCCGGTTTCTCGATCTTGGCCATCAGCGCAGCCTTCTCGCCAATCAGCGAGCGCGCTTCGGCGACATCCTCGGGCCGCTGAACGAACGAAAGCGCAATCCAGTCCGCGCCCTGCTCCAGAGCGAACTGCAGGTCGGAGCGGTCTTTCTCCGTCAGGGCCGGGATCGGCACGACGACGTCGGGGACGTTGACGCCCTTGTTATTGGAGACGGTACCGCCGACCATCACCTCGGCGACGATCTTCTGCTCGCCGGCTTCCACCACCTTCAGCCGAACCTTGCCGTCGTCGATAAGCAGGCGGTCGCCCGGCCCAATCGCCGCGAAGAGTTCGGGGTGGGGCAATTCCATCCGCTTGGAGTCGCCCGGCGTATCATCCTGGTCGAGCACGACCTTCGCGCCTTTTTCGAGCTGCGCCGACCCACCCTCGAAGCTTCCGACACGCAACTTCGGCCCCTGAAGATCGAACACGATCGTCGTCGGCCGCTTGAGCTCCTTTTCCAGCCCGCGAATCGCTTCGACCAGCTTGGCTTTCGATTTCTGGTCGCCGTGGCTCATATTGATTCGAAAAGCGTCAGCTCCGGCAAGCATGAGCTTCTTGATCATCTCAGGCTTGCTCGACGCCGGGCCCAGCGTCGCCAGGATTTTCACTTTGCGGGAGCGCGGTCGCAGCGGCTCGGTCAACTTGCTTCCTTCCAATGTCGCGTGGGGCAATAACGCGTTGCGCCCCGCGTTCAACCGGCTTGAGCGGCAGCTTGGGCTCGCTTACAGCCGGGCCGAATCCCTGAACGGAGGCTAGTGACAGATGGCGGAAGGTACCGTCGCGGCCGATCAGCTGCGGCTATTCATCGAACGAATTGAACGGCTTGAAGAGGAGAAGAAGGGAATCGCGGACGACGTGAAGGACGTCTACGCCGAAGCGAAATCCAACGGCTACGACCCGAAGATCATGCGAATGATCGTCCGCCTGCGCAGGATGGAGGCGCATACGCGCCAGGAGCAGGACGCCGTGCTCGAAACCTATCGCAACGCGCTCGGTCTCGCGTAAGGAACCGCCATGGCAGGCCATTCCAAATTCAAGAACATCATGCATCGCAAGGGCGCGCAGGACAAAAAGCGCTCGGCGATGTTCTCGAAGCTCAGCCGCGAAATCACTGTTGCGGCCAAGATGGGCCTGCCCGATCCTGAGATGAATGCGCGCCTTCGCGCGGCGGTGCTCGCCGCCAAAGCGCAGTCGATGCCGAAGGACAATATCCAGCGGTCGATCGACAAGGCATCGGGCTCGGACGCCGAGAACTATGAGGAAATCCGCTACGAGGGCTTCGGCCCCGGCGGCGTCGCCATCATCGTCGAAGCGCTCTCAGACAACCGCAACCGCACGGCGACCAACGTCCGCACCGCCTTCTCCAAGAATGGCGGCAACCTTGGCGCAAGCGGTTCGGTCAGCCACGGGTTCGAGCGGATGGGCCTGATCGAATATGGCGCCGCTGCGGGTGATGCCGACACGGTTCTCGAAGCCGCGATCGAAGCAGGCGCCGACGATGTCGAATCCGATGAAGAAGGTCACGAAATCTGGACCTCCGTGGATTCGCTGCATGAGGTCGCGAAATCGCTCGAGGCGGCGCTCGGCGAAGCAGAAGCAGTCAAGCTCGGCTGGAAGCCCGGCACCGAAGTCGAAGTTCGCGGCGATGACGCCGGCACGCTGATGAAGCTGATCGACGCGCTGGAAGACGACGACGACGTCCAGAACGTCTGGGGCAATTACAATGTCCCGGACGAGGAGCTGGAGAAGCTTGCCTAAGCTTCTGGGTCTCGACCCCGGCCTTGGGACTACCGGCTGGGGCGTTATCCAGGCAGAGGGCAACCGACTTTCCCACGTCGCCAACGGACAGCTGAAGACGGACACTGCCGCGCCGCTGCCGGAGCGGCTCGCCGACCTGGCTCGCCAGCTCGAGGCGCTGATTGCCGCCGTCGGACCCGACGCGGCGGCGGTCGAGGAAGTGTTCGTCAACAAGAACCCGCAGTCGACCCTCAAGCTCGGTCAGGCGCGAGGAGTCATCCTGATGACGGCTGCTCGCGGCGGGATACCCGTCGCCGAATACGCCGCCCGGCTGGTGAAGAAGGCCGTCGTCGGCAACGGCAATGCCGAAAAAGTGCAAGTCCATGCGATGGTGTCGCGCCTGCTGCCCGGGGCTAAAATTGCCGGGCCTGACGCCGCCGACGCCCTCGCAATCGCGATCACCCACGCACATCACTTGGCGAGCGCCCGCCGCATCGCCTAAGCCTAGGCGGACATGATCGCCCGCCTGTCCGGAATCCTCGCCGAAATCAGCGCCGACACGGCGATCATCGACGTCGGCGGCGTCGGCTATCTCATTCACTCAAGCGCGCGCACGCTCGATGCGCTTGGGCCGATCGGCGGCGAGATCCTGATCCTGACCGAGCTCCAGGTCCGTGAGGACGCCTGGACCCTGTTCGGTTTTGGCTCGACCGTCGAACGGGATTCCTTCCGCGCGCTAACATCAGTGCAAGGCGTCGGCGGTCGGCTGGCCCTCGCGATCCTGTCGGTCCTCTCGCCCGACGAGCTCGCTCGCGCCGTAAGCCAGGGCGACAAGGCGATGATCGGCCGCGCCAACGGCGTCGGCCCCAAGCTCGCCGCCCGCATCGCCAATGAACTTCAGGGCAAGCTCGGCGCCGCCGGGCTCGGCGCATCGCTGGCGCCGGCACCGCGCGGTGGAGCAGCTTCGGATGCGCTGTCCGCACTCGCCAATCTCGGATTCAAGCCTGCGGAAGCGAGTGCTGCGGTGAATGCTGCTCAAGACGAACTCGGTCCGGAGGCCGGCCTCGACGACCTCGTTCGGCTGGCCCTCCGCAAAGCGGCAAAGTGACGCGCGCTCGCGCATTCACGCTTCTCCTCGCACTGCCGCTCGGCGCCTGCGCAATCACCTCCAGCAAATATTCGGCGATCGATTCCTGCCTCGCGACCGGCCAAGCCTGGAATTACCGCTCAAGCCGATGCGAACGCCCAGATCCGGGCCCGGTTGATCTGATCCGCGTCGACAAGTCTGCCCATCTCATGTCGGTCTATCGCCAAGGCAGGCTGGTCCGTGAGTTTCGCGTTGCGATCGGGCGCGGCGACCCTGGCCCCAAGCAGCAACAGGGCGATGGCCGAGTGCCGGAAGGTTCTTACCGAATCTCCGCACACAACCCGAACAGCGCCTTCCATTTGTCGCTCCGGATCGGATATCCGAGACCTGAACAGGTCGCGGCGGCTGCAAAGCGAGGCGTGAATCCCGGCGGCGACATCATGATCCACGGCCTTCCGAACGATCGCGGCTGGATCGGCAGCCGCCACACGCAGTTCGACTGGACCGATGGCTGCGTCGCTGTCACCAACCGCGAGATTGAGTGGCTCTACAAGGCGGTAGCCGATGGCACGCCGGTGGAGATCGGCGCGTGACCGAACGAACCGCTTCCTGCCGCTGCGGCCAGCTCAAGGTCACCGTCACCGGCGATCCCGTCCGCTTGTCGGTCTGTCACTGCCTCAACTGCAAGAAGAGGTCGGGCAGTGCGTTCGCCGTGCAAGCGCGATGGCCAGCCGATCAGGTGAGGATCCAAGGGCTGTCGAAAGGCTTCGTGCTCACCGCCGACAGCGGCAATCGCGCCACCTTCCATTTCTGCCGAGAATGCGGCTCGGACGTACATTATGAAATCAACGGCAAGTTCGACGGCCTGATTGCCATCCCGCTAGGCGCGTTCGACGACCCCTATTTTGCCTCACCGAAATTCTCGGTCTGGGAAGAGCGCAAGAACGCCTGGGTCGACATTATCGGCGACGGCGTCGAACACACGTTCTAAGGCTCAGACGCCCCAAGCCTCGCGATAGACGCGCAGGAAATTGCCGCCCATCAGCTTCTCGAGCCGGTTCTCGCTCCAGCCGCGCTTCTGCAGGTCTGCGGCGAAGCGGCGGTAGCGATCGACCGAGTTATAATCTTCGACCATCGGATAGACGTCCACGCCCTCTCCCGGCGCTGCGATCCCTGCTTTTATCCGGTCGAGCGCCCACTTCTTCAGCTTCTCCTTCGCATCGGCATCGAGAAGCTGGGGAAGCGGTCCGTTATCGGTGCCGATGCCGACGTGATCTTCGCCCGCCACGTTGGCGATATGCTCGACGTGACGCAGCAGGTCTTCGCCCTTCGGATGGCTGTCGAGAGTGAGGAAGGGCATGAAATAGACGCCGACGACCCCGCCCTTGTCCGCGACGGCCTTGATCGTCTCGTCGCTCGTGTTGCGGACGTGGTCGGTCAGCGCGCGGGCGCCCGTGTGGCTGATCACCAGCGGCCGCTTCGCGTGCGCAGCCGCCTCCGCCATCGTCCTGGCTCCGCCGTGGCTCAAATCCAGAAGCAACTTTTCCGCTTCGATCCGCTCGATCGTCGCACGACCAAGCTTGGACAAGCCCGCATTGGCCGGCTCGAGCGCACCGTCGCCCGCCAGGTTACGGTTGTTGTAGGTCAGCTGGACGGTCAGCACGCCGTCCTTCTTCAACTGAGCCAGACGATCCAGCTCAGGACCGACCATCGACGTGTCCTGTGTGCCGACGATGACTCCGAGCTTCTTCTCGCGCTTCGCCTTCAGGATGTCCGCGGCGCTTTTGACCGGCAGAAGATAGTCGGGATTGGCGTTGAAGATGTTCATCTTCTCGGCAATCGCTTTCTGATAGTCGCCCCACGGGTCGACGACGTTGCCGACCGGCATCACGGTATCGCGGATGACCGTCACACCCGTCTGAAGCGTTTCGGTCCAGCCACGGGCGCTCATCCGCAACTGTTCTTCCGGCGTGTAGGGATCGCCCACACCGCCAAGCGCATCGATGATGATTGCCCGGTTGTACCAGGCGCTGCTTGCGCGCCGCTGCGCAAGAGCCGGGCCGGCGACCAGGGCCGCTGCTCCCGTCGCAATCAAAGTCCGTCGATCAACCTGCATGTTGCCCCCGCAAGTTCACGTACCGAGCAACAGTAAGCGCCTTGTCGGCGGCGCGTCCATCTGCGAATCAAATCGCAGAGATGGCGACCGACCCAGCCCGAATCACGACGCCGGAGCGCACGACCGAAGACTCGGATGCCGCGCTTCGCCCGAAAAGCCTCGACGAGTTCGTTGGCCAGCAAGCTGCGCGCGAGAACCTGCGCATCTTCGTGAACGCCGCGAAGAGCCGCGGAGAGCCGCTCGACCACGTCCTGTTCCACGGGCCGCCCGGCCTCGGAAAGACGACGCTGGCCGGCATTCTGGCGCGCGAGATGGGCGTCGGCTTCCGCGCCACTTCCGGACCGGTGATTGCCAAGTCCGGCGACCTGGCCGCGTTGTTGACCAACCTCGAGGACGGCGACGTCCTGTTCATCGACGAGATCCACCGCCTCAATCCCGCGGTGGAGGAAGTCCTCTACCCCGCGATGGAGGATCGAGCTCTCGACCTGATGATTGGAGAAGGCCCGTCGGCTCGCTCGGTCCGTATCGACCTTCCTCGCTTCACTCTGGTCGGAGCAACCACCCGCCAGGGTCTCCTGACGACGCCGTTGCGCGATCGATTCGGAATCCCCGTCCGCTTGAACTTCTACACGGTCGAGGAGCTTGAACAGGTCATCCGCAGGGCATCGCGGCTGCTGGGTGTCGGCATCACCGATGACGGCTCGCGCGAAGTCGCCCGCCGTTCACGCGGAACGCCACGAATCGCCGGCCGCCTGCTCCGCCGCGTACGCGATTTCGCCCATGCTGTAAGCGCAGAGAACATCGATGCCGACGTCGCCGACAAGGCGCTTTCCCGCTTGGAGATCGACGCGTTGGGCCTCGACGCCATGGACCGCCGCTACCTGACGATGATCGCCGATCTCTACGGCGGGGGCCCGGTCGGCGTGGAAACGCTCGCCGCAGGCCTCAGCGAGCCGCGCGACACCATCGAGGACGTGATCGAGCCCTATCTCATTCAGCTTGGCCTCATCGCCCGGACGGCACGTGGGCGCTGTCTGAATGGCCGCGGCTACACACACCTCGGCCTGAACCCACCCGCCGGCGCGCAGGCCGGCCTGTTCGATCCGGGAGCCAGCCCCAAGTGATCCGCACTGCATTGCTGACCTTCGCAGCCGTCGCGGCGGCTGCACCCACTACTGCCCAGCCCGCTGCATTTCCTGCAGCCGTCGATTATTCGAAGGAGACGAACTGGCTCTGCCTTCCTGGGCGCTCTGACATTTGCTCGACGCCGCTGCCGACGACCGCGCTTAATCCCAACGGCTACGGCACTGTCGGACGCAGCGAAGTCGCCAAGGACGCGGCGGTCGACTGTTTCTACGTTTACCCGACCGTTTCAAACGATCGGGGGCTGAACAGCGACCTCATCGTCGACAACAGCGAGCGCTCGGCAACGCAGGCGCAGTTCGCACGCTTTGCCGGCGTCTGCCGCACCTTCGCTCCGGTCTATCGCCAGATGACGCTTGGAGCCGTGGCGGCGGCCGCGGCGGGCGCCGATGTCACCAAGCCGGCGATGCTCGCATATTCCGACGTCGCCAATTCCTGGCGCACTTACTTGCGGCAGTACAATGGAGGACGCCCCTTCGTCCTCATCGGCCACAGCCAGGGCTCGCTGATGCTCCAGCAGCTCATCAAGCACGAGATCGAGGGTAAGCCGGTTGCGAAGCAGATGCGGCTGGCAATCCTTCCCGGCTTCAACCTGCTTGTCCCGCAGGGAAAGAGAGTCGGCGGCACGCTGAAATCAACCCCGGTCTGCTCGTCGCCCGGCGAAACGGGCTGCGTGATGACCTGGGTCAGCTTCCGCGAGAAGAACGTCCCGCCCCCCGGTGCGATCTTTGGCAACGCGCCTGCTCCCGGAATGACGGTCGCCTGCACAAATCCGGCGAGGCCCGGCTCGACTGCCTGGGAGAGCCTCGACAGCTACTGGAACACGCGCTTCGGACTCCCGGTGCCGGGCGGCCCGATCACTTGGTCGACCGAAGGTGCTCCCCCGACGCAATTCGTCCGCACGGAAGGGTTGGTCTCGGCGCGCTGCGTCAACGACGGCCAGCTCGGCTATCTCTCGATCCGCGCCAACGCGGATCCCAACGGCAAGCGAACGGACCGCGTCTACGGCGAGGTCGGGATCCTCGGCATGTTCGTTCCCGGCTGGGGAATGCATCTGGCGGACGTCGCCGAGGCGCAGGGCGACATGATCCGCCAGGTCGAGGACGTCAGCGCTCGATCCAGAACAACTTCTCAACAGGCACGCTGAGCGCCTCCGCGAGCTTGATCGCGAGCATCGCGGAAGGCGTGAACACGCCATTCTCGACCGTGTTGATGGTCTTGCGAGTGACGCCGACACGCTCCGCGAGCTCGGCCTGGGTAAGACCGAGCTCCGCCCGAAGCTCTTTCAGTCCATTGGCAAGCCGCTCAGACATCCCGATGCGCGCGACGCTCCAATCGAGCGAAGGTCAACAAGGCCGCGGCGATCGACACGGTCAGGACGATATGAACGGTGTCCCGGCCGGAAACCGGCTCGAAAAGGTCGACCGCGTAGATTGCGATCGCGGTGAGGCACGCGGCCCAGAAGCCGTTCACGAAGCCTGTTCGCCGGTGCTCCTGCGTCGTCTCGTCGTTGAGGAGGGCGCGAACTTCGCGTGAGCGAAGCCATGCTCCGCCGGTCGCGAGCATCAGCAGCAGGACGATCGACAGCACGAGCCAAGCCGCGATCTTCACATGCCCGACGGGACTCGTGAGGTCGTGCCTGCCCGAAAAGTAAGTCGCCTGCTGCGACAGGAAGATTGCGGCGAGCACGAACAGCATCCGCGACCTTTTCTGACTTAACCGCTCTGCCTGCTGGGCAATGGTCTGCTCCGCCATGTTACGCATCCCCCTTTGAAGTAACCTATGAGTTACATGTAACCTTTGCGTTACATCAGTGTCAAGCGCGGGATTTGCGGCGCCGGAAGCTCATCGGTAAGCGCGTGGCATGAGCGACCCTGACCTCGACACACCTTATCGCGGCGGATTTGTCGGGGCGGAGCACCATTTCGCGCTCACGGTCTATTTCGAAGACACGGACACGGCGGGCGTCGTCTATTACGCGAACTATCTGAAGTTCATGGAGCGAGCGCGGTCGGACATGATCCGCGCCGTCGGCGTCGACCAGAGCGCTGCCCTCCGATCCGACGGAAGCGCCTATTTCGTCACCGAAGTCGCGATAAAATACCGCAAGCCCGCGCGGCTCGGCGATGACCTGATCGTCGTAAGCACCGTCGAGGCCGTTCGCGCCGCATCCGTGGACATTCATCAGCGGGTCATCCGTGGAACGGAACAATTGACCGACGCGAGGGTGACAGCCGCCTACCTTGACCGCGATGGCCGGCCGCAACGCCAGCCAAAGGACTGGGTTGAGCGTTTCAATAGAATAACGACCGGGAAGTGATGCGTTTTATCAATTCAACCAGCCTGTTCGCCGTAGCCGCATTCGTTGCGGGTACCTCGGCGCAAGCCCAGTCCGGAGGGCAGATCGTCCTTGCGGTCCCGCAGTTTCCAACCCCCAGGAACGTGAAGACCGACGGCGGCGAAACCGGCGTCATCGGCATCCAGATCGCGCAGCAGATCGTGTCGGACCTTCGAACCACGCGGTCGATCTATCCGACGGGTCCGGAGAATCTACGGCACTACACTCCGACCGAGGCGGGTGCGCCGCTCTATCCGAACTGGGCGAACATCGGCGCCGGGGCGCTGGTGACGGGCTACGTCCAGGCGCGGGACGACGGCCGCATCAATGTCGTCTGCTACCTCTACGACCTGAAACAGCGCCGCGAGATGACCCGTAAGGGGTTCGCGGTAGCGGCGACCGAATGGAAGCGCGCGGCCCACCGCTGCGCCGGGGCCTTCTACACCGCGGTGACCAAGCGGCCCGGGCTGTTCGACAGCCGCATCGTCTATGTCGCCGCAACGGGTTCACGCATGCAGCCGGTGAAGCGCATCGCGATCATGAACTGGGACGGGACCGACCACAGCTATCTCACCCAGGGCGAGGTCACCGTGACCAGCCCACGCATTTCCCCCGATGGCGAACGCATCGCCTACATGAGCTTCGCCGGCGGAATGCCGCACATCCGGATCATGGACGCCGACGGCAGCAACGACCGGCAACTCCTGCAATCCAACTCGATGAGCTTTGCGCCGCGCTTCTCGCCGGATGGCCGCGTGATCGCCTTTTCGATGGCGGTCGACGGCAACACCGACATCTATGTCGTCGACGCGAACGGTGGATATCCGCGGCGGCTGACGACCACGCCGGGCATCGACACATCGCCAAGCTTCTCGCCGGACGGCAAGCAGATCGTCTTCGAGAGCGACCGTTCGGGCGCCCAGCAGATCTACGTCATGAATGTAGACGGCTCGGGCCAGAGCCGGATCAGCTTCGGCGGTGGCGCGAACTCCTCGCCCGTCTGGAGCCCAGATGGCGACAGGATCGCCTTCTCGCGCTGGAACGGTTCGACCATTGGCATCGGAATCATGAGCGCGACCGGCGGCGACGAAAAGATCCTGACCAATGGCTGGCAGGACGAAGCGCCGAGCTGGTCCCCGGATAGCGAGTGGGTGATGTTCCAGCGGACCCAGCAGGGCACGGGCACTGGCTCGTTGCTGATGGTATCGATCGGCGGCGGAGAACCAAAGGCCGTCGCCACGCCGCAGCCGGGCGCCGACCCGAGCTGGTCGGGAGTAGTCCAATGATCTTGCGTGCGTTGATTTTGGCTTCCGCCTTCGCTGCTGCCTCCGCCTCCGCCCAGGGCTACCAGCCGTACCCCTATCCGCCGGCACCCGCGCCCGCATATCCCCAACCGGGTTATCCGCAGCCTGCGCCCGGCTATCCCGGCGTGCAGGCGCCCGTGCTTGCGATCCCGGTGCTCGAGCAGGATCTCAAGTTGAAGGCGGGTTCGAACACCGTCCGCTTCGGCCGCGACAGCTACGTGCTGACACCGCAGTCCCAGGCGACGCTGACCGCCCATGCCCAATGGTTGATCATGCATCCTTACGTGAACGCGAGTATCGAGGGTCATGCCGACGTCCGCCAGACGCGCGATTACGCGCTGGCGCTCGGCGAGCGGCGCGCGGCGGCGGTTCGTAATTATTTGATTGCGTCAGGCGTGCCGCCCCAGCAGCTTCAAATTGTCAGCTGGGGCCGGGAACGTCCGACCAGCGATGCGGTCCATGACGCGACCTGGTTGCAGAACAGCCGCGTCGTCACCGTCTTGAAGCAGCCGCCGCAGCAGCTCCAGCCCTGGATGCAGCCGCAGTCCTGGCCCCAGCCACAGCCGGGAAATCCTTAAGCGGCGTAGCGCTGGTGCGAGCCGAGCCAGGCACGTGCCTGACGCTGGGCCTCGGCGATCTCGCGAGCAGTCATCTCGATGGCGATCTCGGCGCGGCACTGCTGCCCACGAGTGCAGCCATTGAGAGCCGCGAGGTTGAACCACTTGTGTGCTTCGACGAGGTCGACCGTGATGCCCCCCCGGCCGGTCGAATAGGTAACGCCCAGTTCGAACAAGGCGTCGACATTGCCGCGCTCGGCATCTGCAAGGCGGCTGCGGATAAGGAATTCCGCACTCTTCTGGCTAATTGCACCCACGTGAACTCTCCCCCTGGTCTGGGGTGAACTTCGGACGCAGATGGCAAATAAATGGTTAACGGCGTCGTGGCGTCAGAGTCACAGTCCGACGGCGATATTGTCGATGATGCGCGTGCGGCCGATTGTGGCTGCAGCAATCAGACGCATCGGGCCGCCCGCCTGCTCCAGCGGTTCGAGCGTCAGCGCATTGACGAGGGCAACGTAGTCGATCCGCGAAAATCCGGCCCTCGTCAGCCGTGACTTCGCAGCGGCCAGCGCTTCGCTGACGGGCACGCCCGATGAAATCGCCTCCGCCGCTTCGTTGAGTGCGCGCGGAAGCTCCACCGCGTTGCTTCTCTCTTCGGGCGAGAGGTAGGCGTTCCGGGACGATAGGGCCAAGCCATCCTCGTCCCTGACAGTTGGCACACCCAGGATCTCGATGCCGAGCTGCAGGTCCTGAGCCATCCGCCGAATGACGGCGAGCTGCTGGAAATCCTTCTCACCGAACAGCGCGATGTCCGGCCGCACCGCACACAGGAATTTTGCAACGACCGTCGCAACACCGTCGAAATGCCCGGGACGCGCCTCCCCTTCCCAACGATCGCTGACTCCCTTCACGCTAACCGTCGTCGCGAAGCCAGCCGGATAGATTTCGCCGGGCAGGGGGAGCCAGAGCAGGTCGCAGCCCGCCTCCTCCAGCATTGCGGCGTCCTTCTCTTCCTGCCGGGGATAGCGGTCGAGGTCCTCGTTCGCGCTGAACTGAAGCGGATTGACGAAGATCGTCGCAGCGACGCGGTCGGCGACACGCCTTGCTTCCGTGATCAATTTGAGATGCCCGGAGTGGAGCGCGCCCATCGTCGGAACGAGCGCCAGACTCTGCCCGCCCGCCCGCAAGGCAATCAGGGCTAACGGCAATTGGCTGGCCTCACGGATTATTTGCAAGGAATCCGACCTTTAAGTAAACGGTTAACGGGGCGCGGTTCTTGGAGCCGTGTGGGAAAAGTGCAAGGGGGGTGGGGAACATGGCCCAGCCGCATTTCATCGTCTTCGCCAATGAAAAGGGCGGAACCGGCAAGTCGACAACCGCCGTCCACACGGCTGTTGCTCTCGCAGCGACCGGACATGTCGTCGGCGCGCTCGACCTCGACAGCCGCCAGCGGACCATGACCCGCTATCTCGAGAACCGCGACGCGACGATGCGCCGGCTCGCCAAGAACCTGCCCCAGGCAAAGTATCGCGTATTCGAAGGCGACAGCGTCGAAGGCCTCGATCTCGCCCTGCGCGAGCTCAGCGAGGAAGTCGACGTGATCGTGGTCGACACTCCGGGCCGCGACGATCCGATCGCCCGCGCCGCAATCCTCAAGGCAGACACTCTGGTCACTCCGATGAACGACAGTTTCGTCGATCTCGACCTGATCGGACAGGTTCATCCGGAAAATTACAAGATCACCCGGCCGAGCTTCTATGCCGAGCTGATCTGGAACAGCCGAACCCAGCGCGCGAAGAACACCGGCAAGAGCGTCGACTGGGTCGTGCTCCGCAATCGCCTGCAGCACATCGAGAGCCACAACCTCCGCCGTGTCGGCGCGGCGCTCGACGAGCTGGCCCGCCGCGTCGGCTTCCGGGTCATCCCGGGGCTCGGCGAGCGCGTCATCTATCGCGAGCTGTTCCCGAAAGGCCTGACGTTGCTCGATTTCGAGCTGCTCGGCGAAGTGGGCATCGGCCACATCACCGCCCGGCAGGAGCTCCGCGAGATGATCGCGGGTCTCGGTATCCCCGAGGCAGGCATGCAGGAACCGCTCGCAGCGGCAGGTTGAACAGGCTCGCCGATTGGGTCATGGCGGCGCCAAGCCGAACCAGGCGCCTGTTTATATAGCGAGTTCAATGACCCATACCTTCGATCGCACCATTCTCCGTGAATACGACATTCGCGGTGTCGTCGGAAAAACGCTCAATGAGGCCGATGCTTATGCGCTCGGCAGGACTTTCGCCGCTCTGGCCACAGATGAAGGCGCAACCCGCGTCGCCGTAGGCCGGGACGGCCGTACTCACTCGCCGATCCTCGCGGCCGAGTTGATCCGCGGCCTGATCGAAGGCGGCATCAACGTCGACGACATCGGCGTCGGACCCAGCCCGATGCTCTATTTCGCCGTCTCCACGCTGAGCGTGCAGGGCGGAATTCAGGTCACCGGGAGCCACAACCCGTCCGACTACAACGGGTTCAAGATGCTCCTGAACGGCCGCTCGGTCTTCGGCGATGAGATCCAGAAGATCGGTCGCCGCGCCGCCGACGGCGACTGGACCGAGGGCCATGGCCATGTCGACCAGGTCGATGTGCTCGACACCTACGTCGATCGCCTGGTGCAGGGGTTCCAGGGCGGGACGTTCCGCATCGGCTGGGACGCCGGCAACGGAGCCGCCGGTCCCGCGCTCGAGAAGCTCATCAAGAAATTGCCGGGCGAGCATTTCGCGATCCACACCGACGTGGATGGCACCTTTCCGAACCATCACCCCGACCCGACCGTCGAGGCCAACCTCGCCGACCTCAAGGCGCTCGTCGCGGAGAAGGACCTCGATTTCGGAATCGCTTTCGATGGCGACGCCGACCGCATCGGCGCCATCGACGGCAAGGGCCGCGTCGTCTGGGGCGACCAGCTTCTGATGATCCTCGCCGAGCCGGTGCTCAGAGAAATCCCCGGGGCAACCATCATCGCCGACGTGAAGGCGAGCCAGATCCTGTTCGACCATATCGCCAAGATCGGCGGCAAGCCGCTGATGTGGAAGACGGGGCACAGCCTCATCAAGTCGAAGATGATCGAGACGGCCGCCCCGCTAGCAGGCGAGATGAGCGGCCATATCTTCTTCAAGCATCGCTGGTACGGCTTCGACGACGCGCTCTATGCGGCCGTTCGCCTGATCGAGGCCCTTAGCGCGTCGGGCAAATCGCTGACCCAGATCGTCGACGAAATGCCGAAGTCGATCGCGACTCCGGAACTTCGCTTCCCGGTCGATGAAAGCCGCAAGTTCGCCGTCATCAGGGAAATTCTCGCGCGCCTTTCGAGCAATGGAGCGCGGGTGGATTCGACCGACGGCGCTCGCGTGATGACCGACGATGGGTGGTGGCTGCTCCGCGCATCCAACACTCAGGACGTGCTCGTTGCCCGGGCGGAAGCGCGCGACGACGCAGGCCTCGAACGCCTTATGGGCCAGATCGACGAGCAGCTTTCGCTGTCCGCAGTCGAGCGGACCGAAGGCGACGGCCACTAGGCTCTCCGGGCCGGCGATTCACCCGAATTAGCCGATTTCCGCATTGACCGACTCGACTGCTGGAGAGCAGGGGCGAGCGCGGCCGCCTGTCGGTTTCGCACCCCGCTTTTCCACGGCCGATCACACGTTGCGTACTGCGTCTCACCCCCAAGACGTGGAGACCGAACATGACTGCAACGAACCCGCCGTCAGGCGGCGATACGCTTGCGCCGGAACACGCTCCCTCCGCCGATGAGAAGCCCGTCGTCACCATCGCGGAAATGCCGGTTATCGCCGCGTCCTCCGAAGACGCAGCAATCAGGCCTTTCGAGTTCCGGGCCACCGACGAGCAACTGCAGGACTTGAAGCGGAGGGTTGCAGCGACGCGATGGCCCGACAAGGAGACTGTCGATGACGATAGCCAGGGTGTCCAGTTGGCAACGATGCGAAAGCTCGCCGAATATTGGGCGAATGAGTACGACTGGCGCAGGTGCGAAGGGCGGCTGAATTCCTTCCCGAATTTCCTGACCCGGATAGACGGCCTCGACATCCATTTCATCCACGTGAAGTCGAAGCATGAGAATGCCCTTCCGATCCTGGTCACGCACGGCTGGCCGGGGTCGATTGTCGAGCAGCTCAAGATCATTGATCCGCTGACCGATCCGACCGCTTACGGCGGTACGGCCGAGGATGCGTTCGACGTCGTGATTCCTTCGATCCCGGGCTACGGATTTTCCGAGAGGCCGACTTCTGCGGGCTGGAATCCGCAGCGGATCGTCGGCGCCTGGTTCACGTTGATGAAGCGCCTCGGTTATGAGCGTTTCGTTGCCCAGGGTGGCGACTGGGGCGCGCTGATCACCGAGGTCATGGGAGCGGTCGCGCCACCGGAGCTTATCGCGATCCACACGAATATGCCTTCAACCGCGCCGCCTGAGATCTTCCAGGCGCTACGTTCCGGCGAACCTCCCGCTGGTCTGACTGTCGAGGAGCGCCGCGCCTATGAACGGCTGGATCTCTTTTTCACGCACGGCCTCGCCTATGCACAGCAGATGGGACACAGGCCGCAAACCTTGTACGGGATCGCGGATTCGCCCGTGGGCCTCGCCGCATGGTTCCTCGATCACGACCAGGAAAGTTATCGGATGATCGCGCGGACGTTCGATGGCGCGCCGGAAGGGCTTACTCGCGACGATGTGCTCGACAACATAACGATCACCTGGCTCACCAACACAGCGATTTCCGGTGCCCGTCTCTATTGGGAGGCGCTGCCGCGCACGTCGTCGGGCTATGGCATCGAACGGAACAACGTCCACTTCTTCGAGCCGATCGGCCCCAAAGTTCCGATTGCCGTCAGCCAGTTCCCGGATGAACTCTACCCGGTGCCACAAAGCTGGGCGGACCGGACCTACCCCAAGCTCATCCACTTCAACCGGTTGCCGAAGGGCGGTCACTTCGCCGCGTTCGAGCAGCCGGAATATCTGGTGAAGGAGCTTCGGGACAGTTTCAGGTCCTTGCATAATTGACTGTTCGAATGGGCGCGGCGACGATGTCTCGACCTTGCCACCGCGCCCGTTCTCCCCACATCAAAGCGACAGCCAGCCTGAGGAAGCCTCCATGGACGACGCGACGACGATCCAGTTCGACCTGACCCCGCCCACGGAGGACCAGCTTCGGACTCTCGAAGCCGATCTGACCGATCAGGAGCGCCACGTCCTTCTGGAACATGGGACGGAAGCCCCGTTCTGCGGCGTTTTCCTCGATGAGAAGCGACCCGGCGTCTACACTTGTCGGCTGTGCGGCCTCCCCTTGTTCAAAGGCGGCTCGAAGTTCGAGAGCGGAACCGGGTGGCCCAGTTTCACCCAGCCGTTTTCCGCCGACCACCTGACCTATATCCGCGATACCAGCTACGGCATGGTCCGGACGGAAATCGTCTGCGCCCGCTGCGGGTCGCACCAGGGACACGTCTTCCCGGACGGGCCTCCGCCGACCGGCGAGCGCTACTGCATCAATTCGGTCAGCCTGGAGTTCACGCCCAACGGCGAGCCGCTGCCGGACAAGCTGGGGCGGGGTACCCCGGAAGGCGAGCCACTGCCCTAATCTCAGTCGTCCTCATCCTCGTAGCCCACGAGGTTCAGTTCGCGCGCCTTGATCTGATGCAGCATGCACCAATGCTTGAGCGCTTCCTCGCGCCCGTGAGTGATCCACACCTCGCGCGGCTGCAGCTCGCGGATGGTGCAGGTCAGCTCGTCCCAGTCTGCATGGTCGGAAATGACCAGCGGGAGCTCGATGTTCGACTGCCGTGCGCGCTGGCGGATACGCATCCAGCCCGAGGCCATCGCGGTCACCGGATCGGGCAATCGCCGCGACCAGCGGTCGTTGAGCGCGGACGGCGGGGCGATGACGATATGGCCCGCCATCTCCTCTTTCTTCGCGCCCGCAGCATGCCGCATTTCGCCAAGCGGGACGCCGAGTTCCTCGTACAGATTGCACAGTCGCTCGACCGCGCCGTGATAGTAGATTGGCTGCTCATGGCCGCGGCGACGAAGCTCGGTGATCACGCGCTGCGCCTTGCCCAGCGCATAGGCACCGACCAGCCCCGATCGTGACGGATCGGAATGAAGGCGATGCAGCAGCCGGTCGATCTCGCTGCCTGTGTCGGGATGGCGGAAGACCGGCAGGCCGAACGTCGCCTCGGTGATGAAGATGTCGCACGGCACCGGCTCGAACGGCGCGCAGGTTGGGTCTTCGCGGCGCTTGTAGTCACCCGAAACGACGATCCGTTCGCCCGCGTGTTCGAGGACGATCTGCGCCGAACCGAGCACGTGCCCGGCCGGCACGAAGCGGACGTCAACCTCGCCGACGCGGAAGCTTTCGCCATAGGCGACCGGATTGCCGTTTTGCTCGCCGTAGCGCGTGGCCATGATCGCCAGTGTCTCCGGCGTCGCCCACACCGAACTGTGCCCGCCTCTCGCATGATCGGCGTGCCCGTGGGTGACGAGCGCGCGTTCCTTCGGCCGCGAGGGATCGATCCACGCGTCCGCCGGGCGCACGTAAATGCCCTCCGGAAAAGGCTCTATCCAGGAACCGAGGCGCGCCATCGGGAGCTATATAGGTCGAAAGACGGGAGAGTTCCCGGCTGCGGAGGAAGCTCAATGGACGAAACGCTGCTTGGATTGATGGAAATCGTGGGGCCGATCATCCTGTTGGTGATCCTGGTCTGGGTGGTATTGCGAAACCGTCCCGGCAAGGGCGAAGCGCCGATGGACGTGACCGAGCGCGCCACGCGCGAGGAATATGTCGAGGAAGAGCGGATGCGCCGCGAGGGGACTGACGACCGCTGAGCAACGTACCGGATCTCCCACTCGTCATCCGAAACTGGTTTGCCGCGCGCGGATGGGAGCCGCGGCGACACCAAATGGACATGCTGCGGCTTGCGCGGGCCGGTAAGAACGCGCTGCTGGTGGCCGCAACCGGATCGGGCAAGACGCTCGCGGGCTTCCTGCCGACGATCACCGAACTGACTGAGAAGCCGACTGAAGGCCTCCACACGCTCTACATCTCCCCGCTGAAGGCACTGGCGGTTGACGTTCAGCGCAATCTACTTGGGCCAATCGAGGAGATGGGGCTTCCGATCCGGGTCGAGACCCGAACTGGCGACACGCCGTCCGACCGCAAGGCACGGCAGCGGATCAAACCGCCGCAGATCCTGCTGACGACGCCGGAATCCCTGAGTCTTCTCCTCAGCTATCCCGACAGCTTCACCATTTTCGAGAATCTCAGGACGATCGTGGTCGACGAACTCCATGGCTTCGCGAAGGAAAAGCGCGGGGACCTGCTGTCGCTGTCGATGGCGCGGCTTCGGAAGATCGCGCCGAACCTCCGCCGCGTCGGACTGTCGGCGACGATCAGCGACCCCGACGCCTATCGAAGCTGGCTCGCGCCCGATGCCGACATGGACGAAGTCGAGATCGTCCAGGGCGATCCGGGTGCCGAGCCGCATCTTTCGATCCTCATCCCCGAAGGCAAGATTCCGTGGGGCGGGCATTCGGGCCGCCACGCCGTCCGCGAGATCATGGACCTGATCGAGCGACACAAGACGACACTCGTCTTCTGCAACACGCGCGGGCTCGCGGAGCTGATCTTCCAGGATCTGTGGTCCGCGAACGACAAGGGTCTGCCGATCGGAATTCACCACGGGAGCCTGGCGCAGGAGGCCCGCCGCAAGGTCGAGGCAGCGATGGCCGCGGGGAAGCTCCGTGGGCTGGTCGCGACCGCAAGCCTCGACCTCGGCATCGACTGGGGCGACGTCGACCTCGTGGTTCAGATGGGCGCGCCGAAAGGCTCGTCCCGCCTTCTTCAGCGCATCGGGCGAGCCAACCACCGCCTCGATGAACCCAGCGAGGGTGTGGTCGTCCCGGGCAATCGCTTCGAATATCTCGAGGCCCGCGCCGCGCTTGATGCCATCGGCGACGGCGAACTCGATCCCGAGAACTTCCGACCGGGAACGCTCGATGTTCTTGCCCAGCACATCCTCGGCGTCGCCTGCGCGGCCCCGTTCGAAGAGCATGAGCTGCTAGTCGAAATTCGCTCATCCGCATCCTATGCGGGCCTGAAGGACGAGACCTTCGCCGAAGTCCTGAACTTCATCGCCACCGGCGGATACGCATTGAAGGCCTATGATCGCTTCCGCCGCCTCGTGCCTGATGGCGACGGACGCTGGCGCATCGCAAGGCCGCAGATCGCCGCGCAACATCGCATGAATGCCGGCGTGATTGTCGAGCAGCCGCTGCTGACCGTTCGCTTCCGCAACGGCCGACGGCTCGGCACGATCGAAGAAGGCTATGCGTCCACCCTGGCGCCGGGCGACCTGTTCTTCTTCGCGGGCCTCAGCCTGGAGGTCGAGCAATTCAAGGACACGGACGTCATCGTACGCGCCTCTTCCAGGTCCGGGCGAATTGTCACCTACGGCGGACAGCGCATGTCGATGTCGACGCACCTCGCCAATCGCGTCCGCCACATGCTCGCCGACCGCAACGACTGGCACCGCTTCCCCGATGACGTCCGCGAATGGCTGGAGGTGCAGGAGCGCCGCTCGACCATCCCGGAGCCCGAGCAGCTGCTCGTCGAGACGTTCGAACATGAGAAATTGCACTACATGGTCGCCTACAGCTTCGAAGGCTGGAACGCGCACCAATCGCTCGGCATGTTGATCACGAGGCGGATGGAGAATGCGGGCCTGAAGCCTCTCGGCTTCGTCGCCAATGACTATGCTCTCGCCTGTTACGGCCTGCATCCGATCACCGACCCGAAGGCGCTTTTCTCACCCGACATCCTCGAGCAGGAGTTCGTCGACTGGGTCGAGCAGAGCCTCCTGCTCAAGACCGCCTTCCGTGAGGTCGCAGTGATCGGCGGGTTGGTGGAACGGCACCATCCGGGGAAGAAGAAGTCGGGCCGGCAGGTCAGCTTTTCGACCGACCTCATCTACGATGTCCTCCGCCGCTACGAGCCGGGCCACCTCCTACTCCGCGCGGCGTGGGACGATGCACGCGCGCGGATGACCGAGCTGGGGCGCCTTGTCCGTCTCGTCGACCGGGCTTCCGCGACGATGCTTCACGTCGACACCGGCCGCATCACCCCCATGGCGATCCCGCTGATGGTCATCATCGGCCGGGAGTCCGTGCCACCTGGGGCGGAAGCGGATGCCACCCTGCTTATCGAGGCCGAGGCATTGGCCGAGGAAGCGATGCGCCTTGGTTAGCGGCCGGCAATCTTGATGAACGCAGCACGACCAAATCTCTCAGCTATCGTTCACCACCCGTAATGAAATCTGAAGCCCTGAGATTTGAAGGGGTGAAGAGATGACATCGCGATTCCTGGTGGGCGCAACGATGCTCGCCGTGATTACCGGCACGGCCGTCGCTCAGCGGGTCGGCGAGCGGGCGCAAATGTTCGAGCGACTGCGCGAGCGCGCTGCCCAGCGGCAGCAAAAGCAAGCCGATCCCAACCCCACTCGCATCACCGCGCCCGGAGACTACCGGTTTACCTTCGTCCACGACGGAATTCCGCGGGAATATCTCGTGCACGTTCCCAAGAGCTACCGCCCGGACCGGTCGGCACCCTTGCTCCTTGCCCTGCACGGAGGCGGCGGTGACGCGGATTTCCAGTCGGATGACGCGAAATACGGTCTGATCGGCAAGTCCGAGCAAGCGGGCTTCATTGCCGTCTTCCCGAACGGATACGGCCGCTTTGCGAGCGGGATCCTCGCGACATGGAACGCAGGGACGTGTTGCGGAAAGGCCGTCCAGAACAAGGTGGATGACGTCGGCTTCCTGAAAGGAGTCATCGAGCGCGTATCTCGCCAGGCAAATGTCGACAGGAACCGAATTTTCGCGACGGGCATGTCGAACGGTGCGATGATGTCGTACCGCCTCGCCTGCGAGCTTCCGGACATGATCCGCGCCATCGCTCCGGTTGCCGGGACCGACAATACGTCTTCGTGCTCGCCATCGCGCCCGGTGCCGGTCATCCATTTCCATGCCAAGGACGACAGCCACGTCTTGTTCAATGGCGGCCATGGACCGGACTCACTCGTGAACGTGGCTTTCGCGTCGGTGCCGACCACCATCAACAAATGGGTTACGCTCAACCGGGCCCAGCCTACGGCCAAGCGCGTGTTGACGGTTCCCGGAGCGCATTGCGACCTATACCGTGCGAGGAAGGGCGACGCTCCCGTTGAACTGTGCGTGACCGACGCCGGCGGGCACAGCTGGCCGGGCGGAGGCATGCAGCAAGGGCGCAAGAAGCCGTCGATGGCAATCAACGCAAACGACTTGATGTGGGAATTCTTCTCGAGTCTAAGATAGGCAGATGACTGATTTGAAACGCATATTCCCCATTGTCGCAGCGATTCCGCTCCTGTCCGGCTGCGTCGTCGGAACGGTTGCCAAGACCGCCGTCGATGTTGCTACGATCCCCGTGAAAGTCGCCTCCGCAGGCGTGGACGCCGCCACGACCAGCCAGTCCGAAGCCGACGAGAAGCGCGGTCGCGAACTACGCAAGCAGGACGAGGAACGCGGCAAGCAGCTGCGCGCCATGGCCGAGCGCTGCCGCAAGGGCCGCGCGCTGCCGGCGGACATTTGCGCTCCTAATCCGGACTAACGACTGCCCTTCGCCATGCTCGCGAGCTCGTAGAGATAATCGACGTAGAACATCGCCGATTCATCCAGTCCCGCGACCTTCGGATTTGTGCTGTCGATCAGATACCATTCGTCGGGCGCGTGGGCTCCGCCGCCGGTGCCCAGCCCGAAGCCAACCGCGGGAAGCTTGAGTGGCGGACCGGTGAACGTGAATCCGGGCCATGAACCCGCCAGCCGCGGATTGAGAGAATATTCGATCCCCGCCTTCTTCAAGGCGGCGATCTGCGACTTCACGAGAATGCTGTTTTCGTCCGTCTCCGTAGGGCTGTAGCCGCCGCTGACGTTGACGAGAATGTCGCCGAACCCGCGCTTGGCGAGATGGGCTTTCAGTTTTCCTTCGGCCTCTTCGCGGGTCATATCGGGCACCAGCCGGAGGTCGAGCTTGGCTTCCGCACGGCCGGGAAGCACGGTCTTTCCGCCCGGGCCGGTGTAGCCGCTGACCAGGCCCTCGATATTGACCGTGGGCTGCGAGGCGAGACGGTACGAGGCGGTCAGATAATCCTCGTCGTTGTACCAGTGCTTGATCCCGAGCTGTTTCTTGATGTCGGCCTCGTCCGACTTCGAAACGCCCTCGGCGATGAGTTGCTTCTGGCGGGCCGTCAGCGGCTTCACGTTGTCGAACCAGCCATCGATCGCGGGCGTTTGCCCGTCTTCCGCAACGAGCGTGTTGAGCGCCTTGACCAGCCGCCAGACAGGGCTGTCGACATTGGCCTTGAGACTGGAGTGTATGTCCTTCGCGGGACCCCTGCCCCAATTCTCGCCGCTCGAAATCAGTTGGACCTCGATGACCCCCTTGGCGCCGAGGTCGATTGTCGTCGCGCCGTTGCTCTCCTGCCCGGCGCCGGGGATGAACACGCCGATCGCCTTGTTCATCGCCGCCTGGACTTCGGGGTTGGCGACGATCTGCTTGAAGTGAGGTGACCCGATTTCCTCCTCGCCTTCGGCGACGAGGACGAGGTTCACCGGAAGCTTGCGGCCCGTATCCTTGAACGCATGGAGCGCGGCGAGAAATGCCGTTTCCGGTCCCTTCTGGTTGACCGCGCCGCGTCCGATCACCGCCTTGCCTTCCGAACGATCGACGAGCTTTCCTTCAAGCGGAGGCGACGACCATTCCGACGGCACGTACTGCTTCACGTCGTACATGAAGTAGATGCCGAGCGTCTTCGGCGCGCCTGCGTCGAGCGTCGCGAACACGCCCGGAACGCCGTCCGTCTGCACAATCTTGGCCTGCTGAAAACCGGCGTCGAGCAGAAGCCCCCGCATATACTCCGCGCCGCCATCGACGTTGACCTTCTCGGCGGCGATCGTCGGCTGCGCGATCCAGTCCTGCAGACGCTTGAGATTCACGGCGTGACTCGACTTTACCGAACTCGCGAGCTGCGCGCGGCTGGGCGTTTCGGCGGAAGACGGAATGGAGACGCTCGCAAGAAGCGCGGCGAATACGGCGGCGCGAGATGTGCGCATTATCGACTCTCCCCCTGTTGGGACGCAGCAAAGCGGCGTCCGGTCTTTCTGTCCAGCATTTGCCAATCTGCGCGACGGCGCTAACCGCGTTATGTGCGTTATTTCCTCGACACCGAGTTCAACGGCTTCGGCGGCACGCTGCTCAGCCTCGCGCTAGTTCCCGAAGACGGGGAAGAATTCTACGTGACGTTGGGCTGCGAAGCCGCACTGCTCCCCTGGGTCGAGCAGAATGTCGCGCCGTTCCTAGACCATGTGCCGGTTGGACTGGTTTCGCCGAGGCTCAGCCGCCGCGACGCGGCGATCGCTCTTTCGCACTATCTCGCGATCGATCCGCAGCCGGTGATCCTTGCCGACTGGCCCGAAGACATCTCGCAGTTCTGCAACCTGCTGATGACCGGTCCGGGCGAAATGGTCCCTGTACCGGCGACCACGTTCCAGCTCGTTCCGCTCGGCGGATTCAGCACGGCCGCGAACAGCGCCGTGCCGCACAACGCCTTGCACGATGCCCGCGCGTTGAAAGATCATATTCTGGGGCTTGAGCCCTGAAGCCGCTCGTCTAAACCGAAGCGATGGTTCCCTTTTCGTTCGCAGGCGAAACATTTGTCGCGTCACCCGAAGGTGCGCTGCACTGGCCTGCGCAAAAGGCGCTGCTGGTGGCCGACCTGCACCTCGAAAAGGCAAGCTGGTTCGCGCGCCTCGGCCAGTTTCTTCCACCCTACGATTCGGTCGCCACGCTCACCGCTTTGGCGGCGGTCGTCGAGGCAACCGGAGCCCAGAAGCTCTACTGCCTCGGCGACAGCTTCCACGACCGCTTCGGCTGCGACCGCTTGCCCGATCAGGCGCGCAGCCTTCTGCTGGACATGACGACCATGCTCGACTGGACGTGGATCCTCGGCAACCACGATCCGGGCTTCGCGGACCACTGCGGAGGCAAGCTGGTCGAAGAAATGGAAGTCGCAGGTATCATCCTCCGCCACGAGGCGGACCGGCGCGATCCCCGCCCGGAAATGTCAGGGCACTTCCACCCCAAGTATCGCGTCAACGTCCGTGGCCGGCACGTTTCGCGGCGCTGCTTCGTCGCTTCGTCGACCAAGCTTATCCTGCCCGCCTTCGGTTCGCTGACAGGGGGACTCGACGCATCTCACCCCGAGATCGTGAAGCAGGTCGGCCCAGCCGCTTCCGCTCTCGTACCCCTGCAGGACCGGATTCTCCGTTTCCCGCTAGCAGCTTAGGCGCGGAACTCTTCGAAATGTGCAGTTGCAACAATTGCAGCGTATAATGTCGGCCATGGAGTCGCAGCGGGACTATCTGAATCGCCGGGCCCTCGAGGAGGAGGAAGCGGCCGCTCGAGCAACCTCCGAAAAGGCCCGCGAACTGCACGAGGAAATGGCGTCCCGCTATCGCGACGCCGCCGGCGCCAAGGACGAACGGCGCGAGGCCGAAGGCGAAATGGCGACAACCTTGCCGGCGGATTTTCGCATCCTCGAGTAAGCCAAGAAGGCTGGTGACCCCTACGGGACTCGAACCCGTGTTTTCGCCGTGAGAGGGCGACGTCCTAGACCGCTAGACGAAGGGGCCTTCGCTGAAGGCGTCGGGCATATGTGGGCTGACGCCCGATGAGTCAATCGCGGGCGGAATCGCGCTCGCTTAGGTAGCGCATTAGCTCGGCGAGGGTCGCTTCCATCTGATCCTGCATCTGCGTGACCAGCTCGTTCTCCCGCATTCCGACATGGTCGAGCGGCTTGGAATAGCTGTCGGAGAAAGACTTCAGATCGTCGCGGTCGAACACGCCCTTCGCGACCATTTTGGCCAGGATCACAAGCAGGCCGTTGGTGTTGGCAATCGTGCCCGCGACCAGAGCCTCGTCGACCATCGACAGCCTTTTGTCGCTGTCGGTTTCGACCTCAAGTTCGTCTTCTTCAGTCATCGGCGACAATCTCGGCCTGATTGCTTGCAGAGACAAGGGGTTTCAGGACGGCCCAGGCTGCGATCTTTTCGACGATAGGCCGGGTGTTGGCGGGACTGGACGACGGCAGATCGACAAGCTCGATGCCCGTTGCGCTTCCGATCAACTTGCGGCCAATCGCGGCCGAAGTCGCGCCGTTGAAGGCGATTGCCTCAAGTGTCGGGAAGTCGTGGATCAGCCTCTCGATCCGGTTGTGATTTGCAGTCCGGATGGCCTGGTCGAGGCTTCCGCGCCGGACCGCCGATCCGATGACGTCCCACAGTCCGATCCGATGCTCGGCAAGGCGCTCCAGCCGCCGCCCGTACGGCAGAGCATGAAGGTCCTCGCCGACGACAGAACCCGCCAGTCGCCAGAACTGATTCTGCGGATGGGCATAATATTGGCGTGCCGCGAGCGAAGCATCGCCGGGTAAGGAGCCCAGAATGAACAGCCTCGCGTCAGGCCTCGCAACAAGGGGCAGGCCGGTCTTCACTTCCTCTGTCATGAACGGCCGTGCATTGCCTTTGCCGCTTTCACCATTAATTGCTGCTGCCCGTGCTTCCAAACGAGATCCGCGTCGCCCTGTTTTCGGGCAATTACAATTATGTTCGGGACGGCGCCAACCAGGCGCTGAACCGGCTGGTCGGCTATTTGCTCCGCCAGGGCGTGCACGTCCGCGTCTATTCGCCGACGACCGACACTCCGGCGTTCGAGCCCGCTGGCGACCTTGTCAGCATCCCGTCCGTCCCGGTTCCGGGGCGCGCCGAGTATCGCATTGGCCTTGGCCTCAGTGCCGCCGTGAAGCGCGACCTCGAGAAGTTTGCTCCGAACATCATCCAGGTTTCCGCTCCCGACATTATCGGCCATCGCGCCGTAACCTGGGCGCGCCGGCGGAAGATCCCGATCGTGGCATCGGTCCATACGCGCTTCGACACCTATCTCGGCTACTATCACCTGCAGAGCCTGGAGCCGGTAGCGCGGGGAATCATGCGGCGGATATACCAGCGCTGCGACGCCATCCTCGCTCCGGTGGAATCCACGGCCGCCGTGCTTCATGCCCAAAGGATGAGCCGCGATATCTCCATCTGGAGCCGGGGTGTGGACCGCGAGCAATTCAATCCGGAACGCCGTGACCCCACCTGGCGTCGCGACCTCGGGATCGGGGACGACGAGATGGTCATCGCGTTTCTCGGCCGCATCGTCATGGAGAAGGGCCTCGACGTCTTCTCAGACGCAATCAGTGTGCTGGCCGACCGCAAGGTTCCCCACCGCGTGCTCGTCATCGGCGACGGCCCGGCCCGCGGCTGGTTCGCTGAACGGCTGCCCGGAGCGGTCTTCGTCGGGCACCAGGTCGGGAATGACCTCGCGCGCGCGCTGGCGAGCTCGGACGTCTTCCTCAATCCGTCGATCACCGAAGCGTTCGGCAACGTCACGCTTGAAGCCATGGCCTGCGGGCTTCCGGTCGTCGCGGCCTCGGCGACAGGAGCAACGACCCTCGTTCAAGACGGCGAGTCAGGGACACTGGTCGCACCCGGAGACGTCGAAGCCTTCGCCGACGCCCTGGAGGCCTATTCGCGCGACCCCGGACTTCGCGAACGGCACGGCGAGGCCGGCCTCGCCTACGCGAAGACGCGTGACTGGGACGTGATCAACTCGGTCGTGCTGAAGACCTACCAGCGGGTGATCCAGCGCCGCGAGCGATACGCGCGCCTCACCGGCCGCTAGCTATTTCAGCCGCTCGATCCGCTGCGCGGCCTCGTCGAGGATGGCGGTGATCTCGTGGGTCAGTTCGTCGTCCCAGCCTGTGCGCGACACGCGATTGCGGATTGCAGTCATCAGGTTGGAGACGCCGCGCCCGAGGGACGCGCCGCTCCCGTGAGTTTCCTTGGGCGCCATGTCCTCCAGCCGCTCGAACAGCTGCTCAACCTCCGTCGCCTTCTCATCGAGATGGTCACGGCCCTCGCTGGTCACCTGGAAGGGCTTGCGCGGTCCCTCGCCCGGCGCTTCCTCGATCAGGCCCATGTCCTGCAGCAGCGTCAGCGTCGGGTAGACCACGCCCGGGCTCGGCGCATATTCGCCGCCGGTCAAATCTTCGATCGCCCGGATCAAATCGTATCCGTGGCGCGGCTCATCGGCGATCAGCTTCAGGAGGACCAGCCGAAGCTCGCCGGACTCGAACATCCGCCGGCTCCTGCGCCCGCCGCCGCGGCGGCCGCCGCTCCAGCCATTGTCGTCAAATTCGAAGTGAAATGGTCCCCAACCGCCCGACCTACGGCCGATGGCCAACAGAGCTTCCGGAACGTCGATCTCGATACGGCCGCGCGGATTGCAGCCTCCATGTCTATGTTTCATCAAAGGCTCCTTTCGATGCATCTAAGATATATCTTAGTAATATCTTCGACAAGACGGGTGATGCAATTTTCCGAGCACTGGGCCATTGGCATTCGCAGATGGCCGACCTGTTCAGCGACGAAGAGCTAGAGCACGCCCAACCGGCGACCGCGGCGAATGCCCCGCTTGCCGATAAGCTCCGGCCGCGGGGGCTCGACGAGGTCGTGGGGCAGGAACACCTCACCGGACCGGACGGCGCGATCGGCCGCATGGTCACGGCCGGCAAATTGTCGTCGATGATTCTGTGGGGCCCGCCAGGGACCGGCAAGACGAGCATCGCCCGTCTTCTGGCGGATGCGGTCGGCCTGCGTTTCGTGCCGATTTCCGCCGTGTTTTCCGGGGTCGCCGACCTCAAGAAGATTTTCGCCGAAGCGAAAACCGCGGGTCGTGCCGGACAACGGACCCTGCTGTTCGTGGACGAGATCCACCGCTTCAACCGCGCGCAGCAGGACGGTTTCCTGCCGTACGTCGAGGACGGCACCGTCACCCTGGTCGGCGCGACCACGGAAAACCCGAGTTTTGAGCTCAACGCGGCGCTCCTGTCACGCTGCCAGGTGCTGATCCTTCGCCGCCTCAACGAAGAAGCGCTGGAAACCCTCATCCAGCGCGCCGAAGCCGAGGTCGGCCGTCCGATCCCGCTGACCAAGGATGCGCGCGACGCGCTCGTTGCCAGCGCAGACGGCGACGGCCGCTTCCTGCTCAATCAGGTCGAGACCCTGTTCGACGTCGACCTCGACGGCCCGCTCGATCCGGCCGGGATGGCGGCGCTGCTGCACCGGCGCGTTCCGGTCTACGACAAGGACCGCGAGGGCCATTACAACCTCATCTCCGCGCTCCACAAAAGCCTGCGCGGATCGGACCCGCAGGCGGCGCTCTACTATCTCGCTAGAATGCTCGTTGCGGGCGAGGAGCCGCTCTACCTGCTGCGCCGACTGACTCGAGCGGCGATGGAGGATATCGGCCTCGCCGACCCGCAGGCGCTGGTGCAGTGCCTCGCCGCCAAGGACGCCTACGACTTCCTCGGCTCACCCGAAGGCGAGCTCGCGATCGTCCAAGCCTGCCTCTATCTCGCGACCGCACCCAAATCGAACGCAGCCTACATGGCGCAAAAGAATGCCTATCGATGCGCGAAGGAGACTGGCTCGCTGATGCCGCCGTCGCACATTTTGAATGCACCGACGCGGCTTATGAAGGACATCGGCTACGGCAAGGGCTATGCCTACGACCATGACGCCGACGCGGGCTTTTCCGGTCAGGATTACTGGCCCGAAGAAATGGACCGGCAGACTTTCTATGAGCCCAGCGAGCGTGGCTTCGAAGCGAAGATCGCAGAGCGCATCGCCTATTGGAACGAGCTTCGCCAGAAGCGCAAAAGCGACGACGAATAACGGAGGGTGAGAATGTACCAGACCGAACCGCCAGCGGCCTATTGGCGCGACCAGTTGATCCAGTGGGGACCGCGCGTGGTCTTCGCGATCCTGATCCTTATCGCCACCCATTTCGTCGCCAAGGCGGTACAGTGGGGCGTCGCCAAGCTGATCGACCGGATGCCGGTCCTGAAGCGTCACCCGCAGGCGGGCGTGGATTCGGTCGGAACAGAACTCGGCCGCCTCGCCTACTGGCTGGTCTGGCTGGTAGGCCTTGTCGCGGCGCTCCAGCCGCTCGGCCTCAACGAAGTGCTGACGCCGGTGACGGTGATGACCAATGAGGTCTTCGCCTTCATCCCGCGGGTGATTGGCGCGGGCGTCCTGTTTTTCGCAGGCCTGATCCTGGCCCGCGTCGTTCGCCATGTCATCGAGGCGGCGCTCGGTGCGCTCAACCTCGAGCGCCTGCTCGGCCGCGCCGGGATCGCCATCGGCGATGCGCCGCTTGCGGTCGACGAGAGCGGAATCGCGCAGGAAGGCGTTGCCCCAGCACGCGGCTCGATTGCCAAGGCGGTCGGCGTAACGGTCTCTGCCGTCATCATCATCTTCGCGGCAATCGGCGCGCTTCGGGTCCTCCAGATCTCAGCGATTTCAGATCCGGCGACGGCGATGCTGCAGTCGATTGCGTTGTCGATCCCGAACGTGCTCGCGGCTTTGGTCATCCTCGCGTTGGCATTCATCATCGGACGCTGGGTCAAAACGTTGCTCGAGACGGTGCTCCCCGGCCTCGGCTTCGACAATGCCCTTCGCGCGCTTGGCGTGATGCCCGTCACGACCGTCCCCTCACGGGTAGTCGGAAGCATCGCGATGACCGCGGTGCTGATCGTCGGGATCATGGAAGCGGCGCACAAGATCGGCGGCGACTCCACCGCGATGCTGCTGTTCCAGGTCACGGCGCTGGGCGGAAAGGTCATCTTCGGCACCGTCATCATAGTCGTCGGCATCTTCCTTGCGCGCATCCTTTCGACGCTGGTCGGAAGCTCGACGGGCGAAGGCAATTACGCGCAGACGATCATCAAATATGCGATCATCGCACTGTTCACCGCGATCGGCCTCACCTTCATGGGTCTCGCCGACCAGATCGTAATGATGGCGTTCGGCCTGATCCTCGGCTCAGCGGCGGTAGCCACGGCAATCGCGTTCGGCCTCGGCGGGCGTGATGCAGCCGCGCGGATCCTCGAACGCTGGGCGGATGAGCAAATGCCGCCAGCCCGCCGTCCCGCTCCGCCCCGGCTGAAGAAGCCGGCGGACCCGACGGGCGAGGATGAGCGCCAGCCGCCGCTGGTGTGACGCCGCACTTCGACGCGTTCGTCGCGATCGACTGGTCCGGCGCGAAAGGGCGGCGGCACAAGGGCATCGCGATTGCGGAGGCGCGGCACGATGCCCCGCCCCGGCTGATCCGGCCGGGGCATGTCTGGTCGCGTGAGGAAGTCCTCCACTGGCTGCGGAAGCGCGCCGCGAAGGAGCCGACCCTGTTCGGGTTCGACTTCAGCTTCGCTCCGCCGATCGTGGAGCGCGGAGAATATCTGCTTGGGGAACCGGGCGTTCCGAAAACCGCGCGCGAGTTCTGGGCCTATGTCGACGCGAAGTGCGACGACGACGATCTCGGGGCGGCGAGCTTTCTCGAGATGGCGCACCGCCGGCACTTCTATTTCGGCATTGCCGACGGAGTGAAAGCGGACTTCATGCACTTCCGCCAATGCGACGCGCGGCTGAACGCACAGGGCGGACGCAAGACTGCAAGTGCGTTTGACGCCATCGGCGCGGCGCAGGTCGCGAAGGCCAGCTTTTCCGGAATGCGGCTGCTCCATCGGCTCGACGGCAAGGTCGCAATCTTCCCGATGGACCCGCTCCCGGAGCACGGCAGCGCGGTCGTCGAGATCTACACGCGCATTTACCTGCGCCGTGCCGGAATGTCGGGCGCCAAGCTTCGCACCCGCGCCGAGCTCAACCGCGCCTTGACCGGCCTCGGCAGCAAGCCGGCTCGGCTGAGCTTCGAGCCCAACGATCACCAGACCGACGCGCTCGTCACCGCCGCCGGAATGCGGGCGCTTGCGAGACAAGAGCCGGGCGCATTCGAGCCCGAGGGATTGACGCCGGAGATTGCGCTAGCCGAAGGCTGGACCTTCGGCGTCCTATGAAGGCTGCGATGCGCGTTCTTGCATTCATATGCTTGTGGTTCTCGTTCACAGTGCCGGCGGCGGCTTCCCATCTGGTCACGGGCAATGGCTTTGGGTTCGCAGTCATCGCGCCGGAGAGCGGGACTGCGACGAAATTCTACCCCCATCCCCACAGCTACACGCGGCCTGATCCGGCCAACCCGCTGGGCGAAGGAATAGAGACGCCCACCTTCATCAAGTCGCTCGGCTGGGGCGAGCCGGGGCGGGCAAGCACCACGGAATACGTCAACGACACACACGTCATCCGAATGCGCAGGGCCGACGGCGACGGCACGTTCTACATGCCATTCGGGTTCAACCGCCCGGCGTTGATTGTCGGCTCGAGCACGGCGGCGTGGCGTGTCGAATGGAACCGACCGCTTGCATCGCAAGAGCTGGTGAGGGCCGCCGGGATCAATGCCCGAATGATGCGCTTCAACGGGATTGAAGAGCGGCTGCTGGTGATACCTTTGAACGGTCCGCGAGGTGGAGCGGCGCGGATGGATCAGACCCTGTTGGGGAGTTCCGCCTGGGCTTTGATCTCCATTGAGAAGGAGAGTGAGGCCCAAACCGCCATCGAGGAATTTGTGCGCTGGCGCGCAGGACTGACTCCTCAAGCCCTCATCACCCGCGAACTCGTCCGGTTCGAGCAATGGCGCGCCAAGCCGACCGTGCACTTCAAGTCCGAGAAGGAGCGTCACCTCTGGCGGCAGAGCGAAACCATGCTGCGCATCGCCCAGAGCCGTGAGCCGAACCGGCCAGGCCGATACGGCGACGGGCTGATCGTTGCCGCCTTGCCCGACGTTTATTCCACGCCCTGGGTCCGCGACATGGCCTGGGCGACTGCAGCGCTCATTCGCATGGGGCATCGGGCAGAAGCGCGCGCGGCCCTGCTTGCCTATTTCAATGCCCGGCCGACCGGCAAGATGCGGAGTGAAGTGAACGGTGCGGACTATCAGGTCTCGGTCGTACGCTATTGGGGGAACGGCGAGGAGGAGCCCTTCTTCACCCAGGAGGGCAGCAACAACATCGAGTTCGACAATTGGGGCGAAGTGCTCTGGGTGCTGGGCGAGTATCTGCGCAAATATGACGATCCGGAGCTGCTCAAGGCCGCAACCCATCGCGGGTCGCTCTACGAAAGCGCCCGCGACTTCATCGTGAAGCCGCTGATGGCCAATACGGAGAAGTATGGCGAAGGGCTGATCGTCGCCGCCGACACCTCGATCTGGGAGGAGCGGCAGAAGGACAAGAAGCACTTCGCCTTCTCGACCGCCTTGGCGATCGTCGGGCTGCGCGAGTTTGCGGAAGCGGCGCGGCGTGCCGGCGATGAGGCGTCGCGCAAACAAGCGATCCGCGATGCCGCCCTTCTCGAGAAGGGCTTCAATGCAGCCTTCATCCGCGATGGAAAGCTGCGCGGCACGCTCGAGGAAGGCGTGAAGAACGACATCGACGGAGCGCTGATGCCCGTCATCAATTTCGGCCTCGTCCGTAACCCGGACGTGATCCGCGACATAGTGAAGAGGATGGAGCTGCTGAAGGTGGCATCGGGCGGATACCGCCGCGTCCGCAGCACCTTCACCGATCCCAAGATTTTCGAATATTGGTACGAGCGGCAGGAGTTCCTGTTCGTCGATTTCACCTTGGCGGAACTCTACCGGAGGGTCGGTCGAAATGCGGAAGCCGACGCGATGCTCAGCCGCATCGTCGACAAGTCCGCCGCCGACCACAACATCATTCCGGAAATGTACGTCGCGCTCCCGTGCGAGCTTTTCCCCGGAGAGATCGGCGATCCGACCGGCGCGATACCTATGGTGGGCTATGGCCCGGGCGCGTTCATCCTGCACCTGCTGGAGCGGGAGGGCCTGTAGGACAGCGCAAAGCTCCCTGGCGACTAGACCTTTAACTCCAAGGCTTGAATTCGGACGGAGATCTCGGCGAGCTGCGCTCGGAGCGAGCGCTGCATCCTGGCCTGTGAGCGATAAGCCGTCTCACGTTCGAGGGCGGCCAAGAGCGATCGGCGCAGCGCCGGGAGAACTTCCTCAAGCGCCTCGAGCTCATCCTTTCCGTAGGAACTGCCGTCAGGGCGCGGGCCGACAAGCAGCCTGCCTTGCACTCCGCCGAAGGGACATTGGAACGGAAGATGCAGCGGAAAATGGTCGGCGGATCGCGACACCTCGCCGATCTTGACGCCGTCATCGGCGATCACCTGGCCTTTGAGGATAATCGCGAGCTTTGTCGCATGGATGGCATCGGCGATGCGCGGAAGTACGGCATTTCCGATTTGACGAGGGGACCAGCTGGCAGGCATCTCCGAGAGGAGTGCAGGAAGCTCCCTCTTGAGCTGCACGAGGTCGTGCTGGAATCTGTTCTCGGCCCACGCGCTGATGCGATCATTGAGGGGAGTCAGGAGAACCGCGGCTATCGCTGCTCCAATCGCTCCCGACACCTGGCCGACGCCGGAACCAAGATACTGCTGGCCGAGCAATTCGATCAGGGATTCGCTGCCGGCGAAGGTTGCGACCAACGTGACTGTCAGGACCGCATAGGCGGCCGACCGGCTGATGACGGCCTCGGCGTCGTAGAGCCGGTATCGCAACAGGGGAACGAGGAAGCCGAGCGCGATCAGCACGATACCAAGCTGGAACATCGCTTCGAATGCCACGGCGGGCATGGAAAGCGCCACTCCGGCCCGCGCCACCAAAATCAGCCCGACGCCGCTCACCAGCCCGAGAGCAACCCATTTCAGCTGTTGCTGCTGCATCTCGCTCGAGCTGGCCCGGAAGCGCTGGATCAGGCCAACGATCGCGGCGACGACGCAGAGGATCGCAAGAGGAAGAAAAAGCGTGGTTGGGAGCAGCCTGACGGCTTCCAGAACCCCCAGAAGGAAGCCTGCGATGCTGAGGACGGCAACACTCCGCGTCCATTGCGGGCGCCACTTGCCGTCAGGAAACAGCAACAGCGCAAAGGCGAAGAGCAGGAAGCGCAGGCGGTCGAGTAGCATCGGCAAGGCCGCCGCCGACGTGAAATCGAAGCTGCTGGTGATCGTCCAGCAAAGGAAGGCCAGCGAGAGGATGGCAGCGACCGGGTCGCGCTGCCGACGCCAGAAGAGGACCGTCGCTACGGCGCCAACAATTGCGGACTTGAGAAGTCTTAGACCGAGGACCAGTGGCTGAACGGCTGGATCGAAAAGCGCCAAAGCAAGGGTGGCCAGCGTCGCCGCCGCGAGCAGAACCCAGGCCATCCGATACGCCCAAAGGAGCCTTCCCCTCAGCGGCGGAAGACCCCTTTGAATTGCGTCGATCGCCAATTCGGCGGTCATTGCATCCGGGCAGCGGCGGCCAGTCGGTCGAGGAAGCTCTCGGCGCCGTCGCCGTTCGTCTCGGCTTTGCGGTTCCTCGGCTGGCGGTTGAGGAAAGCGCAGACGGCGAGAATGTCACGGCGCGGCAGCGGGCCGACGATGCGCTCGTTGGGGGAGGTGAAATGGGGCATGATCACTTCCTCGCCGAAGATGCGATGGAGGCCGCGACTTCGCTCGCCATGGCGATCTGCGCATCGCGATCGGTGAGCTGGTAGCGGTTGGCTACGAAGCGGAAGTCGCTCCAGCTCACCCAGACTTGTCCGGCGTCGTCCTGGGTAACCAGCATGCGCACGGGCCAATCGAGGCCGGCGAGCGGATTCGATTGCAGGAACTGCACGCCGAGCGGCGGATTGCCGAACAGCAGCAGCTTGGAGCGATTGATCGGAAGGTCCGCGCTCGCGCCGAGAGCGGTGTGGTCGATCTCGTCGAAGAAGCGAATGCCCTTGCCGGCGATGTCCGCCTTGATCCGGGTGACCGTCTCGTCGAACGCATAGTCGCTCTTCTGCCTGATCACGCCTTCGGCCGGCGCCGTGGCGACCGGAGTTGCAGCCTTGGCGGCCGTGGCCACCAGTGGCGTCACTACCGTCGCGGGCCCCGCGAGGAGCAAGACCGCCAGGAATTTCTTGTGGAGCTTGGTGCTTCTGAACATCTGATCTCTCCTTGTCCTGTCCGGGATTTTCGCCGTTTCGGGGGGTCAGGAGAAATCGCGATTGCTCATGGTTTCGATGCGCCGGACGCATGCGCGATGTGCATCACTTCGCGGCCGCGGTCTGCACCATGCGGCCGCCGCTCGCTTCGTGCAGGATGAATCCCTCAATGTCGTCGACCGGGGCGCGCCAGGGCGCCTTCTCGATCGTCTCCATCGTGTCGCGGTAGCCGGCTTCGCGGCGCTGGCGGATGCCGTTGGCGCTGAAGTCTATATCCTTGCTGTGGTCTTCCTGGTCGAGCGCGGGGGCTAGCAATCGGACGACGTGCATTCGCGTGAGGCAGCCGTAGGAGGCAAACTCTCTTAGTCTGTTGTCGCCTCGTTTGTCGGCGGGAATCATCTTGCCCATCTCGGCGATAATGTGACGCATCTTGTGCAACTGGCGCTGGCGCTTGATGTGGGCGGCGGCGCGCGACGAATATTGCACGTCCTTTTGACGGTTCATCACTTCCCACATCGTCTCCGGCTCGGGGCCATGCGGGTTCCAGATGTGGACCGCGAAAACGAGGCTGTCCTTGCGCGGATTGTCGTCGAACACGATTTCGACCGGCGTGTTCGAGAGAATGCCGCCGTCCCAATAGAGCTCGCCGTCTATGCGGATAGCTGGAAATGCTGGCGGAAGCGCACCCGACGCGAGCACATGATCGAGGCTCAGCGGCATGTCGCGGGAGTCGAAGTAACGCATCTCGGCTGTGCGGACGCTTGATGCGCCGACGGTGATTCGTATGCCGCCATTGTTGAGCTGGTCGAGGTCGATCAGTTCCTCGAGCGTCCGGCGGAGCGGATCGACCGTATAATAGCCGGCCTTGTCGGCACCGAGCCGATTGTGCGGACTCAGGAACGCCATCGGGTTCGGGCTGAAGAACGATGGCACGCCCGCGGTGATCGCGCGCCAGTTGCGCGTCGCCGTCGCCATCCAATTCGGCAGGCCCTGCGGGATGAGATGATCGTTCTGAACCCGCGACCAGAACTCGCACAATTTCTCGACGCGCTCGCCGGGCTTGCTCCCGGCAATCAAAGCTGCGTTGATTGCTCCGATCGAGGTGCCGATTACCCATTGCGGTGCGATCCCGGCCTCGTGCAGCGCCTCGTAGACACCGACCTGATAGGCGCCAAGCGCGCCGCCGCCCTGGAGGACGAGTACGGTCTGGCCGAGCGCGGCCACTTCGTTGGTCAAGGCGGTCATGCGCATTTCCTTTCGAGCGTCGGAAGACGCTTCGGTTGAGTCGGCGTGGTTGGGTTCTCGCCGGTGATGAGGCGGGCGTTTCGCTGGTAGGTCGCGTAGTTCCACAGCCAGCTGATCCCGACGGCGAGGCGGCTCCTGAATCCGACCAGAAACCAGATGTGAGCGACCGACCAGATCAGCCAGGCGGTGAAGCCGCTGAGCTGCAGCGCGCCCCAGTCGATGACTGCTTTGCTGCGCCCGATCGTCGCCAGATTGCCGAAGTCACGGTAGGCAAAGGCGCCCTTGCGCCGGCCGAGAATGACGTCGGCGACATATTGCCCCTGTTGCTTGGCGACGGGTGCGACGGCTGGCAAAGGCTTGCCGCTCCGGCCGGCCGCGTTGGCCGTGTCGCCGATCGCGAAGATTCGTTCGCGAGATGGAACTCGAAGGTCGGGCTCGACGAAGATCCGGCCGTTCATGTCCTGCTCGGCGTCGAGCCATTCCCCGGCGGGCGAGGCCTGCACGCCTGCTGCCCAGACAATCGTGCGAGCGAGGATCAACTCGTCGCCGAGCTGAACATAGCCCGACCCGACGTCGAAGACCGGGGAACCAAGCCGCACTTCGACGCCGAGATCGGCCAGGGACCGTGCCGCATCGTCCGACAGCTTGTCCGGAAAGGCGGAGAGCACGCGCTTGCCTGCCTCGACCAGGACGACCCGCGAGCAATGCGGTGTGATGCTCCGGAAATCGCTGGAGACCGCCCGGCGCGCCAGTTCGGCAACCGCTCCGGCCATCTCGACGCCGGTCGGGCCGGCGCCGATCACGACGAACGTAAGCAAAGCCTTGCGGCGCTCCGGATCGGTCTCATTTTCCGCTTGTTCAAGCGCGAGCAGCACCTTGCGGCGAATTGCGAGCGCATCCTCTATGCTCTTGAGGCCCGGGGCATGGGCGGCCCATTCGTCGCGGCCGAAATAGCTGTGGCGAGCGCCCGTCGCGAGGATCAGCCAGTCATATTCCAGGCTCCGTCCGCTCGCGAGAGCGACGCGGTTTGAGTCCGCGTCTACGTCGTGCACTTCATCGAGAAGCACCTGTACGTTCCGCGCATTTGCGAGGATCGAGCGAACTGGGGCCGCAATGTCGGCAGGGGACAAAGCTGCGGTCGCAACCTGATATAGCAATGGCTGGAACAGGTGATGATTGCGCCGGTCGACGACCGTCACGTCGACGGCCCGACCCGCAAGCCTCTTGGCTGCGGCCAGTCCGCCGAAGCCGGCGCCGACGATGACAGCGCGCGGCCGAGTGCTCACCTCCTGCATGTCAGTCTCAGTGCGCCGTCCAGCCGCCGTCGACCGGAAGCGCCGTCCCGGTGATCGATCGGCCGCCGGGCCCACACAGGAAGACCGCAAGCGCACCCAGTTCCTCGACTTCGGCAAAACGCTTGTTCGGCTGAGCGGCGAGCAGGACGTCCCGGATCACCTCTTCGCGGGAAATTCCCCGCGCTTTGGCGGTGTCGTCGATCTGGTTCTCGACCAGCGGCGTCCAGACGTAGCCCGGGCAGATCGCGTTGCAGGTGATGTTGTGCTCGGCGCCCTCGAGCGCGAGCGTCTTGGTGAGCCCGATCACGCCGTGCTTGGCAGCGACGTAGGCGCTCTTGAACGGCGAGGCGACGAGGCCGTGGGCGGAGGCGACATTGATAATCCGGCCGAAACCGGCCTGCTTCATCGGTCCAAAGGCAGCGCGCGACGTGTACCAGGCGGCCGAGAGATTGAGGGCGATGATCGCCTCGTACTTTTCGGGCGGGAAGGTCTCGATCGGGCTGACGTGCTGGATGCCGGCATTGTTCACCAGGACGTCGATGCCGCCGAACTCGACGATGCTTTCCTCGACGAGGCCGGTGGCTTCCTCGGGCTTCATCAGGTTCGCGCCATTGTAGACGATGCGGCTGACCGGACAGATCCCGTCGAGCTCCTGGCACACGAAATCGATCTCGCGCTGCTCGGCAAGGCCGTTGATGACCACGTTAGCGCCAGCTTCGGCGAAGGCGCGGGCGATCCCGAGCCCGATACCACTGGTGGATCCGGTGACGACCGCGACCTTACCTGCAAGCGGACGATCCGTGTCCGTCATTTTCTGGACCTGCATGTCCATCTTCAAGCACTCCAATTTGGTTGAGCGCTTAGGATCGGTCACTCGCGCGAATGATGGAAATGCGCTTCGTGCATGAAGTCCATGCGGCCTTGCGATTTCCGCGAGGGACCGCCGCTCCGTAATTTGATGAAGCGTCGTGAAAGCCGGCAACTCAGCCGATGACGCACGGGACTGAAGACACTCTCTGGCATCCTGTAGCCCGGCTTTCGCGACCGTCCCATTCGAAGATTTCAAGGAGACGGCAATGTTCAATCTCAAGACCAAGCTCGCGACGGCTGCCATTGCCGTTGCGGCCATGGGCAGCTTCGCCACCCCGGCAGTCGCTGGCCAGTGCTCGACCGCCGGTGCAAGCGATCTCGCCAATGCGCCGACGATGCCGAAGGGCGTTACTGACGACGTGCTCGCGGCGATCAACCTCGGTTCCGAGATCGGTGTCGACGGCCGCCAGCTGCGCACTCGCCGCCTGGTTGTTCAGCCGGGCGGAATCGTCCCGCTTCATAGCCACAAGGATCGCCCGGCTCTGATCTACGTCATCAGCGGTTCGATCACCGAGCATAGCTCCGCTTGCGGCGCTCCGATCGACCACAAGGCCGGCGACATCAGCCGCGAAGCCGATGGCCTCAGCCATTACTGGGAAAACCACGGCAACGTGCCGGCCGTCCTGCTCTCGTCGGACGTCTTTCACGGCCAGTAATCCCCGCGCCGGCAACGCTCCCTCGCCGGCCAATCGGCGTCCCGCCCCTGCCCCCGGGCGGGACGCCCTCCTTTCCAGGATTGCGCCATGACCGACATTGCCCGCGCTGCGATCGCACATGAGCCGGCCGGGCTTTCGGCCAACCGATCGCTGCTCATCGCGGTGATCGGCTTCCTGACTCTGGTCGACCTGTTCGCCACCCAGGCGATCCTGCCCAGCCTGGCGCAATCCTACGGGGTCACACCTGCCCAGATCGGCCTGGCGGCCAACGCCAGCACGCTCGGCATGGCGATTTCCGGGCTTCTCGTCGGCGTGTTCAGCGCGAATATCGAGCGCAAGCGCGCGATCGCGCTCAGCCTGCTCGTACTATCCGTGCCGACGGCAATGCTCGCCTTCGCGCCCAATCTTACGATCTTCGCGATCCTGCGAGTCGTGCAGGGCTTCTTCATGGCCGCGGCCTTCACGTTGACGCTGACGCATCTTGCGGAACGATGCGAAGTCCGGACTGCGCACGCGCTTGCCGCTTATGTAACGGGGGTCGTCGCGAGCAACCTCATCGGACGCCTGACCGCCGCCTTCGTCGCGAGCCTGGTCGGCGCCGAGCACAGCTTCCTTTTCTTCGCCTTGCTGAACATCGCGGGCGCGTCTCTGGTCACCGTCGCCCTGCATCGGAATGCGCCCGAGCCGATGGATCGCAAGGGCCATTTCTGGAACGCGTGGCTCGAGCATCTGTCCGACCCCGCGCTGCGCCGCACGTTTGCGATCGGATTCCTGATCCTGTTCGGCTTCATCGGGATCTTCACCTACGTCGGCTTCGTGCTGATGCGGCCGCCACATGCGCTGTCGATGACCGCGCTGGGTCTCGTCTTTCTCGTCTTCCTGCCCTCGATGATCACGACGCCGATGGCTGGATCCATGGTGCGCCGGATCGGCCCCGGCCCCGCAGCGGCGGGTAGCCTGGCCGTCGCTCTCGCCGGCCTCGCGCTGGTGCTCCTGCCGAGCCTCTATTCGGTCATCGCCGGACTGACTCTCGTCGGTGTGGGGACCTTCTTTGCACAGGCCGTCGCGACCGGGCATGTCGGCCGCATCGCCAGAGGCGACAAGGCGGCGGCGAGCGGCCTTTATCTCTCTTCCTATTATTGCGGCGGCCTCGCCGGCGCAGCGGTCATTGGCCAGTTGTTCGACCACCTCGGGTGGACCGCGGCAGTTGCCGGCGTGTTCGCGGCGTTGGCGCTGGCCGCTGTGCTCGGGTTCAAGCTTGTCAGACCGGAAGGTGCGTAATGAGTGAGCGTTACCGTCGTGGCGTGGAGATTATCCAGCAATTGTCATCAGGCTCGCTCGAGCAGTTCCTGACGAGCCGGGTCGCGGAAGTGGCGCCCGATTTTGCGCGGATGGCGATCGAATTCCCTTTCGGCGACCTCTACTCGCGAGCCGACCTCGGCATGCGTGACCGCGAGATCGTCGCGATCGCCGCACTCGCAACGCTCGGGCACGGCGGCCCGCAGCTGCGGCACCATGTCGCAGCAGCGACCAAGCTCGGCATCTCCAAGGCGGAAATCGTGGAGATCCTGATGCAATCCGCTGTCTACGGCGGATTCCCGGCGGCGCTGAATGCCTTAGCCGACTGCCATGATCTGCTGTTGGAGGGAGATCGAGTCTGCCCCGCCGGCTGTCATTCGTGACGCCGGCCAGGGATACCGCCGAGCCTCCTGGACGAACGCTCCGACCGCCGGCGAATAGGGACGGCCTCGCACAGTCGTGAGATAGATCGTCCGGGTGAAGCTCGGCTCGACCAAAGGCCGGACCACGAGATCGGGATCGGTCACGCTGAATTCCGGGAAGAAACCGAGTCCGAGGCCGGCCTTGATCATCCCCTGCACCCAATCGTCGCGAGGCGAACTGAAGACCTGCTGCAGATAGATGTTGCGGGCGAACAGCTCCTTCCGGACCGGCTCGAACACCTCGCAATTGGAGCGGCTGACATATGGCTCTTTGTCCAGTTCGGTAGCGCGGACCGGGTTGTGAGCAACCAGCCGATGGTTCGGCGGTAGAACGATCACGAACCGTTCCTCGAAGATCGGAAGCTGATGCAGGGTCGGCGGCAGCTCGTCCGGGACGCCGACAATCGCAACCTCGAGGTCGCCTTTCTCGAGCAACTCGATCATCTGCGGGGCGCCGGTATCGACGATACGGACCTCTACGCCCGGATGGTGCGCTTGGAACCGCACGAGCAGGTCGGAAACCAATTGGGGACCGATCGTGCACATGGTGCCGATCGTGAGCGTCGCCTGCTCGAGCTTCTTGACCGCTTTGGCCTGGTCGCGTGCCGCGCGGCAGCTTTCCTCGACCGTCTGTAGATAAGGGAACATCATCCGCCCGAGCTCGGACAGGTGCGTGTTACCGCGTTCGCGATGAAATAGGGGCCCGCCCAGTTCATGCTCCAGTTGCTGGATTGCCCGAGTGAGCGCTGGCTGGCTGACGTTGCACTGCTCGGCTGCGCGCGTGAAGTTCAGCGTGCCCGCCAGAGCGACAAAGTATCGAACTTGCTGCATTTCCATGGCGGGCTCCCCCGAGCTAAAGGTTGTATTTTCTTACACGTCCGCAACGGGACTCACCAGCCGAGCGGCCATACCGGCTCGGCATCAATCCGATGCGTGGCTGCTACCAGCGCAGGAGTTTCGGCCCCAGCAAATAGCCGGCAATCGCCGGGACGAGCGCCCCAGGCGTATAGGCGGCGAGCAGGAATGATGCGGTCGTTTCCGGGCAATAGAGGGCGTAAGCGACGGCGGCCGCGGCGCCTGAGCTCAGGCCCGCGAGCAGGCCAGCGACACCCAGGCGCGTCGGCGCCATTTCACGATATGCCCAGAGGGTCCCGATCAGGACCGGCACGCTGCCGAGCGCGATGGCCGTGATGCAGGATCGGTATGTCGTGCCCATGAAAAGATTCGGCCACGAGTAAGACGGCGTCGAGCCCAGCTCCAGCGCCGCCAGGACCAGAAGGACGGCGAACGGTGCGGCAATCAGCGGCGCTCGTGATGTTAGCTTCTGACCGGGCCGGCCGGCGGCAAGCGCTGCCAGCACCGATGTCGCGGTAAAGCTCAGCGCGAAGGCGGTCTTCACCGCAAACGGCAGCATCCCCGTCGCCGGCACGGCGGCAAGCGGTGGGCCGAGGACCATTAAAAGGCCAAGAACGGCGACAATCCAGCCTGCCAGCATCGCTCCCACGAGGCGCAAAGGCGGCCGCACCTGCGGAATGGGCGTCAGGGCCAGGTCGGCGATGAGATCTTCAGTTCGCATCGTCGCTGCCCTTGATGCTGGCGATCAGCCGGCCAAGCCCCCGATGCACATTCACCTTGACCGCTGGTTCGCTCTGTCCCGTCATCTCGGCGGCTTCGCGGATTGAATAGCCGTCGATGCGCGTCAGCCGAATTGCGTCGACCTGCTTCGGAGTGAGCCCAGCAAGCAGGCTGTCGAGATCAATCTTCGCTAGGGTCGCCGCGAACGCATCGAATTCGATACCCTCGAAGCCGTCGTCGACCGGGACCTCTACGGCTCGCTTGTCGCGGCGCAGGAAGTCGATCAATCGGTAACGCGCGATACCGTGAAGCCATGCCGTGAACGGCAGCGACTGATCGTATGTCGCGCGTTTGCGATGCATCGCGATCAGCGTTTCCTGCACCAGATCCTCCACGTCATGCTCGCGTCCAACCAGCCGCCTGCCGAAATAGGAACGCAGCCGCTCCGCGCTTAAGCTGAGCAAAGTTTGATAAGCGCCGGATTGGCCGCTCATGCCGGCGATCATCAGCGCGCGCAGCTTGGCTTCGAGCAGGTCCGCCTCGTCATACTTCTTCATTCGGCCGCTCCGCTGTCTTGGTTACAGCAGCATCCGGGCGGGCACGAAAGCAATTTTAGTTTCGGTCCGTAACCCATCCGCCTCCGAGCCCGAATGGTCGAACATGACCGCGGCCTTCGTGGTCATGGGCTGAATGCATCGAGATTATGCCGAAGGGGCATTTCATCTCCGACGCTCCAACCGCGATCATTACGCCCGGGAAACCGCCACTGAACTGGAAGGAAGAGGACATGAAGAAGTTCGCTACGATCGTCACCGCCACGGCGCTCAGCGCGTTCGCAGCCACCGCAGCGAATGCCGCCCCGGTCAAGCCGCAGCCGACCAAGGACAAGTGCTTCGGCATTTCGCTTGCCGGCAAGAACGACTGCGCCGCGGGCGCCGGCACGACCTGCGCCGGCACGTCCAAGAAGGACTACCAGGGCAACGCCTGGAAATATGTCGCCAAGGGCACCTGCGCGTCGATCAAGACTCCAAAGGGCGTCGGCTCGCTGAAGCCGATCGCACGGTAACGCCATGACTCCCACCGCCGGCCTTGGATTCAAGCCGCAGCACTTCGGCGAAGCGATGGCATCGCCGGCGGTGGGACTTTGGTTCGAGGTTCATGCCGAGAACTACATGGTCGATGGCGGACCGCGCTTGGCGATGCTCGAAGAGCTTCGCCGCGACCGTCCGCTTTCACTTCACGGCGTGGGCCTTTCACTCGGAAGCGCGGCCGAACCGGATCGCGATCACCTCGCAGCCCTAAAGCGCCTCGTGGATCGGTTCGAGCCGGCGCTGGTCTCGGAACATCTTGCATGGTCTCGGTTCGATGGCCGTAGCTTTCCGGATCTCCTGCCTTTGCCGCGGACAAACGAGGTGCTCGCCCGCCTGAGCGCCAACATCGGCCAGGTTCAGGACGCGCTCGGTCGCGAGATCCTGATCGAGAATCCGACACACTATTTGCCGCTCAACCAGCATCGCTGGAGCGAGACCAGCTTCCTCCGCGAGCTCGCCCGCCGCAGCGGCTGCAGGCTCCTGATCGACGTAAACAATGTCGCGGTCGGCGCGAACAATATCGGTTTCGATGCCGCGAGTTGGTTGCTCGACATACCCGCCAAGCTCGTTGGCGAGATTCACCTTGCCGGTCACAGCCACGATGCAGGCGGCACCTTGCTCATCGATAGTCATGACGAACCGGTCAGCGAGCGGGTCTGGTCGCTCTACGAGGACTTCATCGGTCGCATCGGGCCTCGGCCGACGCTGATCGAGCGCGACGGCAATGTCCCGTCCTTCGACGAACTGCTTCGCGAACGCGACCGCGCACAGGTCATCCTCGACGGAGGGCTTCGCCTTGCTGCCTGACCTGATCGCGTTCCATCGCCAGTTCGTGACCGCGATCGACGGTCCGGCAACCGGGCCGCTCGCGGTCTATCGCAACACCGTCATCCACGGCGCAGTCGAGGCCCTGCGATCCAATTACCCGGTCGTCGAGCAAATCGTCGGCGACGAAATGTTCGAAGCAATTGCCGTAGAATATTCTTCGGCCAATCCGCCCAAATCGCCCGTGCTCGCCCTCTATGGAGAGGAGTTCGCAGATTGGCTTTCCAAGCAGAACTGGATCGCCGACCTTTCCTATTTGCCCGACGTCGCCCGCGTTGAACGGCTGCACGTCGAATCGCTGATGGCGGCGGACGAAGAGGCGCTTCTCGTCGCCGGCAATCTCGAACTCTCCGACCTTCGGCTGAAGCTCCATCCCGCGGCGAGGTTCAACTGGCTGCAGACGCCCGCGATGAGTATCTGGCTCGCGCACCAGCGCCCGCTGCCGTCGACCATCGAGCCCGAATGGAAGCCTGAAGGCGCTTTGTTCGCCCGGCCCTCGCCATTCGAAATGCACATGCCTCGCATCGGCGCGGCGGCTCACCGGATCCTGTTCGGGATCCGACTCGGCGAGCGCGTGGGTCAAAGCCTTGCCGCCGCCGCCCGGCTCTACCCGGATGAAAACGGCGAGGCGATTTTCGTCTCGCTCCTCAACCTGGGCGTGTTCGCCCAACCCTCACCTGGAAGGACTTAAGAATGGCAACGCAAGCTTCCGCGCCGGTTTGGCGCAGACCCCATGATTTCTTTGCCAGCACTTCGGAGCAACTCCTCCCGATGTCGCTGCTCTTGCTTGTCCAGAGGCTGGGCATCGCCGCAGTGTTCTTCATGTCGGGCCGAACCAAGGTGGACGGGCTGCTGACCGTGAACGACACCGCGTTCGAGCTCTTCCGTACCGATTACGCGCTGCCACTCGTCCCGCCTGAGGCTGCAGCCTACGCCGCGACCTACTCGGAGCACCTGTTTCCGATTCTGTTGGTGTTCGGCCTGTTCACCCGGTTCAGCGCAACTGCGCTTCTCGTCATGACCCTGGTCATTGAGATTTTCGTCTATCCAGACGCGTGGCCGACGCATCTGAGCTGGGCAGGCCTGCTCCTGCCGCTCATTGCGCTCGGTGGCGGCAAATTGTCGCTGGATCGTCTTTTGAAACTGCCCTGAACGCCAGCAAGGATCCTTCCCAGGTTAGCAAGCGGCTCACAAAAAAGGCCCCGCGATTTGCTCGCGAGGCCTTCTTGTTCTCAATCTTGCTGACTGGTTGGGCGCTTAATCCTCGTCGTTGCCGCCGGTCAGGAAGGCCGGAGCGAACTCGGGCGGGTTGCCTTCGTTCTCGCCGCCTTCGCGCTCGCGGCGGGGGCCGCGGTCGCCACGGCCTTCGCCGCGCGGGCCACGGTCACGGTCGCCGCCGCGTCCACCGTCACGTCCACCGCCGTCACGACGCGGGCCGCGATCGCGGTCTCCGCCACGTCCGCCGCCACGATGCCGATCGCCACGGTCGCCACGCGGGCCACGATCGCCGCCTTCACGCGGTTCCCTCGGCGGGCGGGTGTCCGGAAGCTCTTCGCCAGTCTCCTGGTCGACGAGGCGCATCGAAAGGCGAACCTTTCCGCGCTGGTCGACTTCGAGCAGCTTGACCTTCACTTCCTGGCCTTCGGTCAGGACGTCGCGGACGTTCTCGACACGCTCGTTCTTGATTTCCGAGACGTGCACCAGGCCGTCCTTGCCCGGCATGAAGGTGACGAACGCGCCGAAGTCGACGAGGCTCGCGACCTTGCCGGTGTAGATCGTGCCCGGCTCCGGCTCTGCGACGATGCCGCGGATCCAGTTGCGCGCTGCCTCGATCTTGGCCGGGTCCGAAGACGCAATCTTGATCGTTCCGTCGTCGTCGATGTCGACCTTGGCGCCGGTCTCCGCGACGATCTCGCGAATGACCTTGCCGCCCGTGCCGATGACTTCGCGAATCTTGTCCTTCGGGATCGACATGGTCTCGATGCGCGGCGCGTGAGCCGAAAGCTCCTCGCGCGTGTGATCGAGCGCCTTCGCCATCTCGCCGAGGATGTGAGCACGGCCGTCCTTCGCCTGGGCGAGAGCGGTCTTCATGATCTCCTCGGTGATTCCGGCGACCTTGATGTCCATCTGCAGCGCGGTGACGCCGTTGGCGGTCCCCGCAACCTTGAAGTCCATGTCGCCGAGGTGATCTTCGTCACCAAGGATGTCGCTGATGACGGCGAAGTCCTTGCCTTCGAGGATCAGGCCCATGGCGATGCCGGCGACCGGCGACTTCAGCGGAACGCCCGCGTCCATCATGGCCAGGCTGCCGCCGCAGACCGTCGCCATCGACGAGGAGCCGTTGCTCTCCGTGATGTCCGACAAAACGCGGATCGTGTACGGGAACTCCTCGACGCTCGGCAGCATCGGGTGAAGCGCGCGCCATGCGAGCTTGCCGTGGCCGACTTCGCGGCGGCCCGGAGCGCCGAAGCGGCCAACTTCGCCGACCGAGTAGGGTGGGAAGTTATAGTGCAGCATGAAGCGCTGGTAGGAGAGACCCTCCAGCCCATCGATCATCTGCTCCGATTCCTTGGTGCCCAGCGTGGTGGACACGATCGCCTGAGTCTCGCCGCGCGTGAACAGGGCCGAGCCATGGGTACGCGGCAGGAAGTGGACCATCGCCTCGATCGGACGGACGGTCTTGGTGTCGCGGCCGTCGATGCGGCGGCCTTCCTTGAGGATGGCCGTGCGAACGATGTCGGCCTCGAGGCCCTTCACCGACTTGGCGGCGACGAGCTGCTCCTGCGGATCGGCTTCTGCGAAAGCCTCGGCGGCCTTGGCGCGAGCAGCGTTAAGGGCAGCCGAACGTTCCGACTTGTTGGTCAGGCGATAGGCGGCCTCGACGTCCTTGCCGATGAGATCCTTGAGCTTCGCCTTGACCGCGGACTTTTCGTTGCTCTGCGCGAGCTCCCACGGGTCCTTGGCGGCCTTCTCGGCGAGGCTGATGATCGCCTTGCAGACGTCCTGGCTGGCTTTGTGGCCGAACATGACGGCGCCAAGCATCTGGTCTTCCGAAAGCTCCTTGGCCTCGGATTCGACCATCATCACCGCGTTGGGAGTGCCGGCCACGACGAGGTCGAGGCTGCCTTCGGCGATCTGCTGCTGGCTCGGGTTGAGGACGTACTCGCCATCCACGAAGCCGACGCGGGCGCCACCGATAGGGCCCATGAACGGCACGCCGGAAATGGTCAGCGCGGCCGAAGCGGCGATCATCGCAAGGATGTCTGGCTCGTTCTCACCGTCGTAGGAGAGGACCTGCGCGATCACGAGGACTTCGTTGTAGAAGCCTTCGGGGAAGAGCGGGCGGATAGGGCGGTCGATCAGGCGGCTGGTGAGCGTTTCCTTTTCGGTCGCGCCACGCTCGCGCTTGAAGAAGCCGCCCGGGATGCGGCCGGCGGCCGAGAACTTTTCCTGGTAGTGGACCGTCAGCGGGAAGAAGTCCTGCCCCGGCTTGACCGATTTTGCGGCGGTGACTGCGCAAAGCACTACGGTTTCGCCGAGGGTCGCGAGAACCGCGCCGTCGGCCTGGCGGGCAACGCGGCCCGTTTCGAGCTTCAGCGTCTTGCCGCCGATCTCGGTTTCAACAGTATGAATTTTGAACATTTATCGTCCCTTCACCCGGCGGCCGGATGCCTGCCGGGGTCATCATTTTCGCGAACTAGCCGGTTCGCGGTCGGTCGGGGCGTTCGTTCCTGCCCCATGAACGCCCCACCGAAATGCGGGACTTTCAAAACGTAAGCGGCCCCGGAATGGGGCCGCTGAGTGAGTTACTTGCGGAGGCCGAGCTTCGCGATCAGGTCCGTGTAACGCTGCGCGTCTTTGCCACGGAGGTAATCGAGGAGCGAACGGCGCTGGTTGACCATCATCAGAAGGCCGCGGCGCGAATGGTTGTCCTTGGCGTGGCCTTTGAAGTGCTGGGTCAAATTGTTGATGCGCTCCGTGAGGATCGCGACCTGCACTTCGGGAGAACCAGTGTCGCCCGAACCACGGGCATGTTCCTTGATCAGCGCTTCCTTGCGCTCTGCGGTAATCGACATCGTCTTTACTCCTGTCTCTAAATGTTGAAGCCCCGGACGACCTTCAGGCCGTCGGCCGTTGCTTCAACGAGAGCGACCGGGCGTCCGCCCTCTGTCGCCAGCTGAAGCCCCGGCTTTTCGGGGAAACCGATCAGGCGCTGTCCGAAGCGGAGCAGTTGTGCCTGGTCGGGAGTGATGGGGAGGGCCGGGATGTCGTCCAGCGCCGCTTCCAGCGGAAGTACCGCCCCAATCAGCCGCCGCGCCTTAGCGGCTTCGGCAAGAAAGTCCAGTGAAATGGCCTTTTCGAGCCCGAACGGGCCAGCGCGCGTCCTCCTCAACATGGTGACGTGGCCGACCGTATTCAATGCACGGGCGATGTCCCGGGCAAGCGAGCGGATGTAGGTGCCCTTCGAAACGCGGACTTGGAAGGTCGCGCTGTCGGCTGTCGATTCGTGCAGCAGGAGTTCGAAGATGGTGACCTTGCGGGACTTGAGTTCGACGTTCTCTCCAGCGCGCGCTCGAGCGTAGGCCGCCTTCCCTTCGACCTTCAGCGCGGAATAGGCAGGCGGGATCTGGTCGATCTCGCCGGTGAAGGCGGGGATGACGGTCTCGATCTGGTCGCGGGACGGACGGACGTCGCTCGTCGCAACGACCTGCCCTTCCATGTCGATCGTGTCGGTTTCCTCGCCGAAGCGAACCGTGAATTCATAGGATTTGCTCGCGTCGAGCATTCGCCCGCAGAGCTTGGTCGCTTCGCCGATGGCGATGGGAAGCACGCCGCTTGCGAGCGGATCGAGGGTGCCGCCATGACCTACCTTATGCTTCGGCTCACCTGCCTCGCGGAGCGCGCGCTTCACCTTCGACACGGCCTGCGTCGAGCCAAGCCCGACCGGCTTGTCGAGCACGATCCACCCGTTGATCACTGGGGGCGGGCTAGGCCAAGGCTGAGCTGGCGCGCCCGGCTCTCGTTCAGCCGCTCGAAGAAATGCTTGCGGCAAAGGGCGATGTAGCGGTCGTTGCCGCCGATCTCAGTCTGCTGGCCGCGGACGATCGCGTGGCCCTCCTCGTCGACCCGCAGGTTCATCGTCGCCTTCCGCCCGCATTCGCAAACGGCCTTTAATTCCACGAGTGTATCCGCCAGCGCGAGCAGCGCCGCCGATCCGGGAAAAAGCTTGGCCTGGAAGTCGGTACGAAGCCCGTAGCAGAGCACGGGGATGTTCAGCTGGTCGGCGACTTCGCAGAGTTGCAGCACGTGCGGTTGCGACAGGAATTGCGCTTCATCGATCAGGATGCAGTCGAGCTTGCGCTTCCTCAATTCATGGCTGACTGCGACGAAGAGATCGATACTTTCGTCAAAGGTGTGTGCCGCGGCCGACAAGGCGATGCGCGAGCCGATCGCCCCGACGCCCAGGCGATCGTCGACCGCAGCGGTCCACAGCATCGTCTCCATGCCGCGCTCGCGATAGTTGTAGTCGGCCTGCAGCAGGGTCGTCGATTTCCCCGCGTTCATCGCCGCATAATAGAAATAGAGCTTGGCCATGGGTCAGCAGGTCCCGTCGTCGTCGGCGATCTTGAAACCGCCGATGCGCACCGCTTCCGCCTTTTGCTGCCACTGTTCGAATGACGGGCGGGCGTTCGGAGGCAAAGTGCATGATCGCGCGACCGAAGCTTTGCCGCCCGAAAGAAGTTCGGCGCGGTAGGTGTAGGCGATCGGACTGTTGTTGGTGACCGTCATCGCCGTGCCGAGCATCGCGCGCACCGAAACCTTGATTTGACCCTTGGGAATCCTTGCCGATGGCGTGACGCGGCGAGCGTTCGCCGGCTCGCCGTTCTTGACCGTGAAGATCCATGTCTCGCCCGTCCGGGCAGTCAGCCCCGCCGCCTGCACAGGCGCAGCAGCGAGCAACAGTAGGGCCGCGAGCAGCTTCATGCCGGCCACTCGTCCTTGAGGATCGCGAACAAAACCGTGTCACGGACATGGCCGGTCCAGGTGATGCGGTCGGCGCGCAGCACGCCTTCGCGGACAGCACCGAGCTTCTTCATCGCCGCCTGGCTGCGCTCATTGCGGCGATCGACGCGGAACTCGACGCGGCGGATCCCGCAATCGAACGCGCGCTTGAGCATCATGTCTTTCACGCGCCGGTTGAAACCGCTGCCGCGAAGGTGCGGCCGATAATAGGTGCCGCCGATCTCTAGGCACCGGCGGCCCTCGTCGATTCCCAGGAAGCTCGACATGCCCGCAAGCTCATCGCCTTCGAAGAGGACGAACGTACGGTTGCGCGGGCTGGAGCGGTAGAGCGCGATGCTCTCGTCGAAACCGTCCGGTCCGAAATTGTTGGCGTAGATCGCCCAGATGTCGCGGTCCTCCGCGCAGGCGGCCTTGAGCGCCTCAAGGCGTTTGTCGGTTACCAGCTCCGCCCGGCATCCGTCGCCGGTCATGGGCGCATCGAGGCCGTCGATCATTCCTCTATGAGGTCCTGCGCCACATGCTCCGACCGGAGGATGCGGTCGATGTGCGTCCCTTCGTCGAAGCTCTCGTCGGCGATGAACTTGAGCTTCGCCGCATATTTCTTCCGGACGCGATGGGCGACCTCGCGCTGCAGGTAGGCTGTGTTCTGGCGGAGCGCCTTCAGCACGGCTTCTTCGTCCTGTCCAAGCAGCGGCTTCACGAACACGGTCGCGTGCCGAAGGTCCGGCGACATGCGGACCTCGGTGATGCTGACGAGATGCGACTGAAGCACGTCGTCATGCACGTCGCCGCGCTGGAGCAATTCGCTCAAGATGTGGCGCACCTGCTCGCCTACGCGGAGCAAACGGACCGAGCGGCCTTCCTGGGTTTCCTGACGACGCATTCAGATCATCCAATTTGGCACGACGAACAGAAGTCCTAGGCACGACACCCCGAGCCCGAACCACGCGCAACCGAACGGGCCAACACATCCCTGCTCCAAACAACCGTCTACTTTGTCGCGCCAGACGCGCTCTTCTTCGGTTTCAGGAACGTGCTCCTCGCTCAAAGCGTCCGCGCGCGCTCCTCGACCTCGAACACTTCGAGCGCGTCACCCGGCTTGATGTCGTTGGTGTCGGCCAGCAGCACGCCGCACTCGAGGCCCGATGTGACTTCCGCCACGTCGTCCTTGAAGCGCCGGAGCGAGCTGATCGTCGTCTTCGACACGATGACGTCCTCGCGCGTGAGGCGGGCGTTGAGGCCCTTGCGGATGACACCCTCGAGGACGAGCAGGCCAGCCGCCTTGTCCCGCTTGCCTGCCGGGAAGACTTCCTGGACCTTGGCGCGGCCGACCACCGTCTCGATGATCTCCGGCCCAAGCTCGCCTTCCATCGCGCCCTTCACCCAGTCGGTCAGGTGATAGATGACATCGTAGTAGCGGAACTCGACCTTGGTCCGGTTCGCGGCTTCGCGCGCCTTGGCATTGGGACGGACGTTGAAGCCGATGATCGGCGCTCCGCTCGCGGATGCGAGAGTCACGTCGCTTTCGGTGATCGCTCCGACACCCGAATTGAGAATGCGCACGCGCACCTCATCGGTCGAAAGGCGGTTGAGCGCCTGGACGATCGCTTCGACCGAGCCCTGCACGTCCGCTTTGATGACGACCGGCACCTCCTTGATCGTCGAAGCGTGCGTCGCGAACATGTTCTCGACGCTGACGGGCGCTGCAGTCGTCCGCTTCTTGTCGAGAACGCCCTTGCGATAGTCGGCGACCTCGCGAGCGCGGGCCTCGTTCTCGACCACCGTGAACGGATCGCCGGCGGACGGAACCGCCGACAGGCCGAGAACCTCGACCGGAGAGGACGGTCCCGCTTCTTTCACCTGGCGTCCGTGATCGTCGACAAGCGCGCGCACCTTGCCGCTCGATGCACCGGCGACGAACACGTCGCCGACACGCAGCGTGCCGCGCTGGACAAGAACGGTCGCGAGCGGGCCGCGGCCCTTGTCGAGCTTGGCTTCTATGACGGTGCCTTCGGCTGCACGGTCCGGGTTGGCCTTCAGCTCCAGGATTTCCGCCTGCAGCTGGATGGCCTCGAGCAGCTTGTTGAGATTGGTCTTCTTGGTCGCGGAGACTTCCACGTCCTGGACCTCGCCGCCCATGTCCTCGACGATGATCTCGTGCTGCAGCAATTCCTCGCGGACCTTCTGCGGCTTTGCATCCGGCTTATCCACCTTGTTGATCGCAACGATCATCGGAACGCCGGCTGCCTTGGTGTGATTGATCGCCTCGATCGTCTGCGGGCGAAGGCCGTCGTCGGCCGCAACCACCAGGATGACGATATCGGTGACGTTCGCACCGCGGGCTCGCATTTCCGAAAAGGCTTCGTGGCCCGGCGTGTCGAGGAAGGTGACCTTCGACTTGTCGGGCAGCTGCACCTGGTAGGCGCCGATGTGCTGCGTGATGCCGCCGGCCTCGCCCGACTGGACGGACGCGCCGCGGATGGCATCGAGCAACGACGTCTTGCCGTGATCGACGTGACCCATGATCGTGACGACCGGCGGACGCGGCCGCAGCGTGTCCTCGGCATCGACGTCGGTCGACGTATCGATGTCGATATCGGCTTCGCTGACGCGATTGATACGGTGACCGAACTCTTCGATCAGCAGTTCGGCCGTGTCCTGGTCGATCGTCTCGGTGATCGTGACGGGCGTGCCCATCTTGAAGAGCGCCTTGACCAAATCGGCGCCGCGCTCGCCCATGCGCTTGGCCAGTTCCTGGACGGTAATCGCCTCGGGAACGTCCACGTCGCGGTATTGCTTGGCGGCGGGGCCGGACTGTTGATGGGCGCGCTTTTCCTTCTCGCGGGCACGACGCAGAGCAGCGAGCGAACGGGCGCGGCTGTCATCCTCACCCGAAAGGGCGCGGGTGACGGTCAGCTTGCCATGGTGACGGCGGTCGTCGCCGCCACGCCCACGGCTCGGGCGAGCGGGCTCCGGGCGGCGCGGAGCCGGGGCGTGACCGCCGGCCGGACGGCGAGCGCCGCGATCTTCGCTTTCTTCCTCGATGACAGGCTCGGGCTGCGGAGCGGCGGCCGCCTCAGCAGCAGCGCGAGCTTCTTCCTCGGCCTGAACACGCGCCTGCTCGACCGCGGCCTCTTCGGCCTTGCGGTTGTCTTCGGCACGGCGCTTTTCGTCTTCGCTCTGCTCGGTGCGCTTGCGATCATCCCGACGGCGAGCCTCCTCGAGCGATGTAAGGCGCGCTTCCTCAGCCTCGCGTAGAAGGCGGGCCTGCATTTCCTTGCGAGCAGTGATGTCATCAACCGGCGCGGTGCGCTTCGGCTGCGGAGCCGGGGCAGCGGGCTTCGGCGCCGGCTTCGGCGCTTCGGCGACGGGTTCCGGCTTCGGAGCCTCGGCGGGCGGAGCTTCACCCGGGCGTCCAAGAATTCGGCGCTTCTTGACCTCGACCACAACGGTGTTGGAGCGGCCGTGGCTGAAGCTCTGCTTGACCTTGCCGGTCTCGACCGTGCGCTTGAGGCCCAGCGGCGGCCGGGTTCCAAGCTTCGGCTTGTCGGTCTGGTCTGTCATCCTATTCCTTCGTCAAATCTGCATCAGCCGAGCCGGGGCCAGAAGCGGGGTCGCCGCCCTCTAGACCCGCACGGGGATCAATGAAAGCGCGCCACCGGGCAAGCGCGTGAAGAACACGCGCTGCGGCGGCACGATCGGTCAGCGCGATATGTACCACATTCTCGCGCCCCAAGGCCATCGACAAGATGGTGCGTTCCTCGGGAAATAGAAGACCTTGGCCACCGCTGTTGGCAACGGTTTCCGGGTCTGAGCCAACTCGCCAGGCCTGGTCGAGCTTCCTGCGCCCGTCCTCGCCCGCGTCCGCCGCATGGATCAGCAGATGGACACTGCCGTTGCGGGCGGCGGTCTCGACGCGATCGGCGCCGTTGATCAAATTGCCCGAACGCGCCTCCATCCCGAGCCGGTCGAGCGTTGCCTGGCGCAGGGCCTGGGCGATGAGTTCACCAAGGTCGTCGGGCACTTTCACGTCGTTCGTCTTGAACGCTCGCTGGAGTGCGCCCTTCAGCTTTCCCTTGGCATTGGCCTCATCGAGCTCGCAGCGCGACACGCCGATCCATGCGCCGCGGCCCGGGGCCCGGGCGCGGACATCAGGGGCGACATTGCCGTCAGGACCGAGCGCAAGCCGGATCAGCTCCTCCCGCGACGCGGTTCGCCGCGAGAGGATGCAGGTGCGCTCCGGAACGTGCGCTTCTAGCGGATCATTGCGAGGATTCCGCATCGGCGGCCTCCTCGGTCTTCGGCTCGTCCTCGAACCAGTGGGCGCGAGCGGCCATGATGATCTCGTTGCCCTGCTCTTCGGTCAGCGAATAGTCGGCCAGGATTCCGCCCTTGTCCTCGGCGCGCTTCGGCGCGTTCTCGGCGCGGCGGCGCGGCTCCTGCCGCTTCTTCTGGATCAGCTCGTCGGTCGCGAGATCGGCGAGGTCATCGAGCGTCTTGATGCCCGCCTTGCCCAGAGTCACCAGCATCTGCTCGGTGAGGTGCGGAAGCTCGGCCAGAGCGTCCTCGACGCCAAGGCCGCGGCGCTCCTCGCGCGAAGCGGCTTCGCGGCGCTCGAGCGCTTCGGCAGCGCGGCTCTGAAGCTCGCCGGCAATTTCGTCGTCGAGACCCTCGATCGAGGCGATCTCGTCGAGCGTGACGTAGGCGACTTCCTCGAGGCTGGTGAAGCCTTCGGCGACCAGCAGCTGCGAAAGCGTCTCGTCCACGTCGAGCTCACTCTGGAACATCTCGGTGCGTTCCATGAACTCGCGCTGGCGCTTCTCGCTCGCATCGGCCTCGGTGAGGATGTCGATCTGCGAGGTGGTCAGCTGGCTGGCGAGACGTACGTTCTGGCCGCGGCGGCCGATCGCCAGGCTGAGCTGGTCGTCGGGAACCACGACTTCGATACGGCTCTCTTCCTCGTCGATGACGACGCGGCTGACCGTCGCCGGCTGGAGCGCGTTGACGACGAAGGTCGCGAGGTCGTCAGACCAGGGGATGATGTCGATCTTCTCGCCCTGGAGTTCCTGGACGACCGCCTGAACGCGGCTGCCCTTCATGCCGACGCAGGCGCCGACCGGATCGATCGAGCTGTCGTGGCTGATGACGCCGATCTTGGCGCGGCTGCCCGGGTCGCGGGCGGCGGCCTTGATCTCGATGATGCTGTCGTAAATCTCCGGCACTTCCTGCGCGAACAGCTTCTTCATGAAGTCGGGGTGGGCGCGCGACAGGAAGATCTGCGGGCCGCGGGCTTCGCGGCTGACGCGCAGGATCAGCGAACGGATGCGGTCGCCGACGCGAACCATTTCGCGCGGGATCTGCTGGTCGCGGCGGATGACGCCCTCGGCGCGACCAAGGTCGACGACGACGTGGCCGAACTCGACGCGCTTGACGACGCCGGTGATCACCTCGCCGACGCGGTCCTTGAACTCTTCATGCTGGCGCTCGCGCTCGGCGTCGCGGACCTTCTGGAAGATCACCTGCTTGGCGGCCTGGGCAGCGATGCGGCCGAACTCGATCGGCGGCAGCGGATCGACGATGAAGTCGCCGATGGCCGCGTCCTTCTGAAGCTTCTGCGCGCCCTTGGTGTCGATCTGCTTGAAGTGATCCTCGGGCTCTTCGACGACTTCCAGCACACGCCAAAGGCGGAGGTCGCCGGTCTCGCCGTCGAGCTTTGCGCGAATGTCGTTCTCGGCGCCGTAGCGGGCACGGGCCGCGCGCTGGATCGCATCTTCCATCGCCTCGATGACGATGCCGCGGTCGATCAGCTTCTCACGGGCAACCGCGTCGGCAATTGCGAGCAGCTCGGCCTTGTTCGCTGATGCGACGGGCGGGGCGGCAGTGGCCATGTATTAGTCCTCTACAGTCTGGATGGTGTCGGCGCCCTCGGTGCTGAGAGGCGCGGTTGCGTTGATGAGCTTGTCGGTCAGCAGGAGCTTGGCCGAATGAATGGATGCGAAGGGAACGATATAGTCGTTTCCGTCCTTGCCGGTGACATGGACTGATCCGCCTTCGCCCGTCCCCGCGAGAGTGCCGGAGAATTGCTTGCGGCCGTTGAGCGGTTCCGCCAGCGATACGCGTGCCTCGTGACCCTTCCAGTCGTCATAATCGGCGAGGCGGGTCAGCGGACGGTCTATGCCGGGCGAGCTGACCTCCAGCCGGTAGCCCCCTTCGATGGGATCGCGGCCTTCAGCTTCCATCGCGTCGAGCTTTTCGGACAGCCGCCGCGAAATCTTCTCGCAGTCGCTGAGGTCGAGCTGACGAGTGCTCGGATTCTCGGCCATGATCTGAAGAGTCGGGTCGGAACGCCCGCCCACCAACGCCACGCGCACAAGCCGGTAGCCGAGGCTTTCCACCTCGGGCTCCAGCAATGCATTCAGCGCAGCGACGTCCGTCATGCGGTCCTTCAAATCCAAAAATCTCTCGGACCGGAGCCGTGGGGCCCCAGCCTCAGGCATCTAACGATGTCGAGGAGAGGAGTGCGATATAGGCTTGAACAGCTAGCTTCGCAAGCTGGCCAGAGCGCGGTTTTCCGCCCGTATTCGGACCGTGAGAATGACCGCGTTCAAAAGGCTGAAAACGAGTGCAATTCGCCAGAGGCCGAAGACCATGGGCAGCACGGCGATTTCCAGCGTGACGATGAAGTAATTGGGGTGCCTCAGGATACGATAGGGGCCTGATCGGATCAGCGGCGCGCCCCGCTTCACGATGATCCGTGTCGTCCATCGGCCCCCTAATGTAGCGATGACCCAGACCCGGCCGAGCTGGAGCAGGACGAACAGAATCAGCAACCGCAGGTCGATCGGCTGGCCCGGCGCCCACCACCACAGGGCGGTCAGCCAGAGCATGTGCAGCGCGACGATGAAGGGATAATGGCCCCGGTCGTATTCAACCGCGCCCTCTTGGAGCAGTCGCTCGCTGTTGCGATCGGCAAGGCGAAGCTCGGCCAGCCTTTGAAGGGTTACGAAGCCGAGAATGACTACCGCCAGCCAGAGCGGGCTCATCAGGCCGCTTCCAGCAGCAGTCCGGCGCAGGTGAACCCGGGCCCGAAGGCGGTCATCAGCACTCGGTCCGGAAGTCCCTGCTTGAGCAGGCGATCAAGCACGAACATCACGGTCGGCGCACTCATGTTGCCGAAATCGCGAAGCACCTCGCGCTCGATGTTGAGATCGCCCTGATTGAGATGCAGAGCCGTCTCGATCGCATCGATCACCTTCACTCCGCCGGGATGGCAGCACAGGCGGTCGATCTCGGTGCGGTCGATGCCAAGCTTGGCGCACATCTCGTCGACGGTGCTCGCCAGATTCTCTTCGATAAACGGCGGGATCGCGCGATCGAACACGACGGCCAGACCCGGGTCTTCGACATCCCAGCCCATGATCCTGAGCGTGTCCGGGAACAGTTTCTCCGCTCCGCCCCTGATCCGGGCGAGGCTGTGCTCGCCGCTGGTGACGACGGCCGCAGCTGCTCCGTCGCCGAACAAGGCGGTCGCTACGATTGCAGCCGGATCGGCGCTGTCGAGACGGATCGAGATCGAGCAGGTTTCAACGGTCACGAACAGCCAATTCGTTCCCGGCTCCGAGGCGGCAAGCCGCGAGGCCGTCGCGAGGCCGTTGACCCCACCGGCGCAGCCGAGGCCGAATATCGGAACCCGGCGGACGTCGTCCCGAAGCCCCAGCCTCGGACCGGCGCGCGCTTCAAGGCTCGGCGTGGCAATGCCCGTGGTCGAAGCGGTGACCACTCCGTCGATCTGGTCGGGCGCCAGGCCGGCCTTTTCTATGGCCGCACTCGCCGCCTCGACGAACAAGCTTTCCGCAGCTTCCAGATAGACGGCATTGCGATCATGCCAGCCGTGGGCGGACATGTACCATTCCTGCGGAGCAACGATGTGGCGCCGGGCGATGCCGGCATTGTCGAAAACCCCGGCCAGGCGATCGAACAAGGCCTTGTTGCCGCCGAACGCCTCGCGGGCGCGAATCTTCGCATCCCGTTGCTCGATGACATGCGGTGGAACCGCAGTGGCGAGTGAGAGTAGGCTGCAGGGTCGCATGTCTAGCCTGTCCTGGCCGTCATGCATGACGACCGTTACGTCTAAGGAACAGTTGGGATGACCCTACGCTTAATGCAATCCGTGGCGTTCCTTGCTCTTGCGGCATGCGGGGCCTCTCCAACACAGTCTTCGGCACAGCAGACCCCCTCTGACAGGCCCTTCACTGTTTCCGAGGTAACGCGCTTCGACGCTCCTTGGGCCATGGACTTTCTGCCGGGCAGCGGCGTTCGCACGACCAATCTCGCGCTAGTCACGGAAAAGGGCGGCAAGCTCTGGCTGCTCGACACGGTGAGCGGGCGGAAGCAGCAGGTTTCGGGCGTGCCTTCGGTGAAGGTCGCGGGCCAGGGCGGGCTTGGCGATGTGGTCGCGCATCCGGGTTTTGCGGGAAACCAGCGCATTTATCTGAGCTATGTCGAACCGGGCCCGAACGGCACCAGTGGCGCCGTAATCGGCTACGGACGACTGATACTCGGCCAAGGCGAGCCGCGGAGCGAAGGGTTCAAAATCATCTGGCGCCAGTCGCCGAAAGTGACCGGAAACGGCCATTTCTCGCACCGCATCGCCTTCGCCCCCGATGGGACCATGTTCATTTCGTCCGGCGAGCGGCAGAAGTTCGATCCGGCGCAGGACCCGAACAGCGACCTCGGCAAGATCATCCACATGACCGACGAAGGCCAGCGCATTGGCGGCCACCATTACACGATGGGCCACCGCAACGTGCTCGGCCTGTCGTTCGCGCCCGACGGACGGCTCTGGGCGTCCGAGATGGGACCGCAGGGCGGGGACGAGGTGAACCTCATCCTCCCCGGCAGGAATTACGGCTGGCCGCGGGTCTCCTACGGCTCGCACTACGGCGGGGCTGACATCCCCGACAATCACAAGAGCCGGGGCTTCGAGGAGCCGAAGGTCTGGTGGAATCCGTCCATCTCGCCGGGCGCCTTGATGATTTACACCGGCGACCGGTTCCCGAAGTGGAAGGGCGACGCATTGATCGGCGCTCTTTCTGGCCAGGCGTTCATCCGCGTCGACATCGACGGCGATCAAGCCCGCAAGGCGGACGAATGGGACATGGGCGAGCGAATCCGGGCGGTCGACCAAGGACCCGGCGGAGAGGTTTATCTTCTGGAAGATGGACCGGGCGGGCGGCTGCTAAAGCTGACGCCCGCCCGGCGGTAACTGCTTACTGGGCGACCGGAGCCTCGAGCTTCTGCTCGACGGCCGGCTCATCCTTCGGTTGCGGCACGGTGCGGAGGTACGGCTTCAGCGTCTTCCAGCCGCCCGGGAATTTCTCGCGAGCCGCCTCGTCGGACAGCGACGGGACGATGATGCAGTCCTCGCCCTGCTTCCAGTTCACCGGCGTCGCGACCGAATGCTTGGCCGTGAGCTGGATGGAATCGAGCAGGCGAAGAACCTCGTCGAAGTTCCGACCGGAGCTCATCGGATAGATGAGCATCGCCTTGATGAGCTTGTCCGGCCCGACGATGTAGACCGTGCGGACGGTCGCATTGGTTGCGGCGGTCCGGCCCTCCGACGTCTCGCCGGCTTCGGCGGGAAGCATGTTGTAGAGCTTCGCGACCTTGAGGTCGTGGTCCCCGATCATCGGGAAGTTCACCTCGTTGCCGGTGACGTCCTTGATGTCACGCGCCCAGCCTTCATGATCGCCGACCTTGTCGACCGACAGACCGATGATCTTGGTGTTGCGCTTGGCGAACTCGTCGGCCAGCCCGGCCATGTAGCCCAGCTCGGTCGTGCAGACCGGCGTGTAGTCCTTCGGGTGGGAGAACAGGATGGCGTAGCTGTCGCCGATCCAGTCATGGAATCGGATTGGGCCTTGCGTCGTTTCTGCCGTGAAATCCGGCGCAACGCTGCCGATGGATAGGGTCATTGATGCCTCCCGATGAGTCGTGAAGGCAAGTCCCATACTCTCATAGCAAGTCGGGTTCGAGACTCTCCGGATGCTCGAGCCAGTCAGGCGGCGTCAGTCCCTTGGAACGAAGGAATTCCGGGTTGAACAGCCGCGACTGGTAGCGGGTCGCGGGGTCGCAAAGAACGGTCACGATGGTCTTGCCGGGCCCGAGCTTGCGGGCGAGGCGGACTGCTCCGGCTACGTTCACGCCCGTCGAAAGGCCGACATTGAGCCCTTCGTCCCGAATGAGGCGCAAAGTGGTCTCGAGGCTCTCCTGATCCTGGATGAGGAAAGCGTCGTCGACGCTGAGGCCCTCGAGATTGGCGGTCACCCGCCCCTGCCCGATGCCTTCGGTGATCGAGCTACCCTCGGCCTTGAGCTCGCCCGTCGTGTAATAGCTGTAGAGCGCTGCGCCGGGGATATCCGCGATAGCGATCGCGACGTCCGGATTGCGCTCCCGAAGCGCGATCGCGGTGCCGGCAAGCGTTCCACCGGTGCCGACCGCGCTGACGAAGCCATCGATCTTGCCGTCGGTCTGCGCCCAGATCTCCGGCCCCGTCGTGCGCACATGCACGTCGCGGTTGGCGACATTGTCGAACTGGTTGGCGAAGATCGCTCCCTGCGCGTGCTCTTTCGCAAGGCGCTCGGCCATGCGCGCGGCAACCTTCACGTAATTATTGTCGTTGCGATAAGGCACGGCCGGGACTTCGACCAAAGTCGCCCCAAGCGATCGCAGCGTGTCCTTCTTTTCCTGGCTCTGCGTCTCGGGGATTACGATGACCGTCTTCATTCCGAGCGCATTGCCGACGACCGTCAGGCCGATCCCCGTATTGCCGGCGGTCCCCTCGACGATGATGCCGCCCGGACGAAGCTGGCCCTTGTCGATGGCGTCGGTGACAATGCCCAGTGCCGCCCGGTCCTTCACCGAGTGGCCGGGATTCATGAACTCCGCCTTCCCGAGGATCGTGCAGCCCGTCTCTTCGGACGCGCGGCGAAGCTTGATCAGCGGCGTGTTGCCGATCGCGGCGAGGACGGTTTCGCGAATGTCCATGCGGCGCGCTGTACAGATTCAGCCGATGCGGCGGTAGCGCAGATAATAGGGCCGCCGGCCCTCGCGCCGGGACTTGGCGCCGTAGCGCGTCTCGATCCAGCCGCCGGACGGTTCGAAGAAATCCTTGGGCGTCTTCGCCAGCCATTCGAACTGCTGCTGATGCCGATGGCGCTGCATCACCATCAGAGCCCAGTTGAGATAGGTCGGGTCGTCGGTCGCCAGCCGGAATTCGCCGCCCTGCTTCAGCTTTGCCGCGAACAGGTCGACCGGCCCGTCATTGACCATCCGGCGCTTGGCGTGGCGCGCCTTCGGCCAGGGGTCCGGGTGAAGCAAATAGATGAAGCTCAGCGCTCCGTCGGGCACGCGCCGCAGGACTTCGAGCGCGTCGCCCTTCCACAGGCGAACGTTGGTCAGATGCTGGTCGCGGATATGGCCGAGCGCCGTCGCAACGCCATTGAGGAACGGCTCGCAGCCGATGAACGCGTGATTGGGCAAAAGATCGGCGCGGTAGGCGAGATGTTCGCCCGACCCGAAGCCGATCTCGAAGTGAAGCGGACGATCCTCGCCGAACAGGCGCGCCGCGGTGATCTCGCCCTCTTCCGGGACTTCGATTTGCGGCAGGAGCCTGTCGACCAGATCCTGCTGGCTCTTTCGCAACTTGTGCCCGCTCGACCGCCCGTAAAGGCGATTGAGGGTCGTCGGATCTCCGGCCTTGTGGGCAGTCATGCGGAAGCGCCTAGGCGCTCAATCTCCAGTTCAGCAAGGGAGGTGGAGACGCGGGGAATGAACAAATCGCTAGTTCTTCTACCGCTGCTTGTCGCTCTTGCAGTACCTGCTGAGGCCACCGGCGGCCTGACCTGCCGTACAGCAGGCGCTCGTCCAGTCGCGGTCTCCCTCGTTATCGGCCACACCGCGGTTCCTGCAGTGGTGCAGGCGCGACTAAGCGACAATGGCCGGAACGTGCCGATTTCGGTCGCACAATCCTGGCTGGAGCCGGCCGAACTGCGCCTGGACCTGGTCGACCGGAATGCAATGCGCCGCGAAGCACGCCTGCTCGCGAAGAAGAACGGCCGCTTTTACGACGGCTCAATCTGGCGTGGCGGAAAGCGCCGCTGGATCCGCTGCCGCGAAAGCTGACGTCAGGCGGCGATCGCCGCCTTGAGCTCCTCGACCAGGTCCGTCTTCTCCCACGGGAAGAAGTCGCCGTCCGGCTTGCGCCCGAAGTGTCCATAAGCCGCGGTCGCCTGGTAGATCGGCTTGTTGAGCGCGAGGTGCGTGCGGATGCCGCGGGGCGTCAGGCCGCCGAGCTTCTCGATCTTGCCGATCGCCTGCTCCAGTTGCTCGTCACCGACGGTGCCCGTGCCATGCGTGTCGACATAGAGGGACAGCGGCTTGGACACGCCGATCGCATAAGCGAGCTGGATCGTGCAGCGCTTTGCAAAGCCGGCCGCGACGATGTTCTTGGCGAGGTAGCGCGCGGCATAAGCGGCCGAACGATCGACCTTCGTCGGATCCTTGCCCGAGAAAGCGCCGCCGCCGTGCGGAGCCGCACCGCCGTAGGTGTCGACAATGATCTTCCGGCCTGTGATCCCGGCGTCGCCGTCCGGTCCGCCGATCTCGAAGCTGCCGGTCGGGTTGATGTGATAGACGGTCTCGTTGCCGAGCAGCTCCGGCGGCATGACCTTGGCGACCACGCCCTTAACGTAAGCATGAAGCTCGGCCTGCTTCTCACCCTTGTCATAGCCCGGCGCGTGCTGTGTCGAAACGACAATCGCGGTCGCCTTGGCGGGCTTGCCGCCTTCGAAGCGCAGGGTAACCTGGCTCTTGGCGTCCGGCTCGAGGAACGGAGCGCGGCCGGCGTGGCGGTCGGCGGCCATCTCGGCGAGGATCTTGTGGCTGTAGTCGAGCGTCGCCGGCATCAGGTCCGGGGTCTCGTCGCAGGCGAAGCCGAACATAATGCCCTGGTCGCCAGCGCCCTCATCCTTGTTCTCGCCGGCATCGACGCCCTGTGCGATGTGGGCAGACTGCGGGTGAAGGTGGTTCGCGAAATCTAGGCGGTCCCAGTGGAAGCCTTCCTGCTCGTAACCGATCTTCTTCACGACACCGCGGACCGCGGATTCGATCTCTTCGCGGATGCCGGGAGCCCAATTGCCCTCCTCGTCCATGATCCCGCGGCCGCGGATTTCGCCGGCCAGGACGACGCGGTTGGTGGTCGTCATGGTCTCACAGGCAACGCGAGCCTCCGGATCCTTCGACAGGAACAGGTCGACGATGGCGTCGCTGATCTGATCTGCGACCTTGTCGGGATGGCCTTCGGAAACGGATTCGGAGGTGAAGAGGTAGGAATTGCGCATGGTTTGGCTGAAGTCCTTGCGAGTCTGGGCCGGCTAAGCCGGAACCTCATATAAAGAATGCTTTATGTGTGCCGCCGATAGCGTCCCGCCCGCCCGAGGGCAATGCCCGCGATGACGAGAGCGAAGCCGAGAAGCAAGGGTATGACATTGCCGTATCGGGCAAAGAAAGTCGGCTTTGCGGCAGGCGGCGGCAAAGCGGCATCGAAGAAGGCCGCCTCTCGCCAGGGAAGCGATTTTACGACCTGCCCGTGAGCGTCGATCAAGGCGCTGATCCCGGTCGGGGTCGAGCGGATGACCGGAATTCCCTCTTCGGCCGCCCGCAAACGCGCCTGGGCAAGGTGCTGGGGCGGTCCCCAGGAACCGAACCAGGCATCGTTAGACGGATTGAAGATGAAGTCCGGCCGGTTGCGGCGGTCGACCACTTCGCCCGAAAAGATGATCTCGTAGCAAAGCTGGAAGCCGACCTTGCCCCAGCCCGGCAATGCGACCGTTCGCGGACCGGGCCCCGACGCGAAATCGACGTCGCCCGGAGCGAGCCTCGAGAGACCGATCGACGAGAGTAAAGGCCGCATCGGAAGGTATTCGCCATAGGGAACGAGGTGCGCCTTGTCGTAGCGCGCCGCCAATCTGGCGCCCTGCCCGAAGACGAACACGCTGTTCGCCGCCCCAGTGACATTGATCCCATCCTTCGAAAACAGCGCAATGCCGCCCGTCAGAAGATATTCGCCCGGCCCGACAATCGACGCAGCGCGTGCCTGCTCGAAGGCGGCGTAGGCCTGATAGGGCCCCCCGCGCGCATCCTGCAGGGGGTTGGTGACTGCCGCTTCAGGCCAGAAGAGCAGTCGCGGGTGAGCGCCGCCGGGCTTCAGGGAAAGCTGCGCGAGACGCTGGTTGGCGATCTCGGAAAAGCCCGGCCGCCATTTGTCCTGCTGGCCGATGTTCGGCTGCACGACCCGGATCGGCCGAATGTTCTCCGGATGATCCGGGACATCGGGCCTCGGAAGAAAATGCAAAGCGAGCAGGACTGCTGCGATACCACCGGCAACACGCCACTCCCGGCGAACCAGCAACCAGATCAGGCCGCCCGCGAGGACGACCAGCAGGGACAGACCGTAGGTCCCGATGGTCGCGGTGGCGTTGAGGAGGTGGGTGTCGTCGAAGGTGGCGGCCACCGGATTCCAGGGGAAACCAGTGAAGATTCCACCGCGCAGCCATTCTGTGATCGCCCAGGCTCCGGCGAGGCCGAGAACGAGCGCGACAGGCCGGTCGCGCCCGAACGTCCACGCGACGCCCGCCGCTAGCATAGGATAGACCGCGAGGTAGAGCGACAGGAGGACTACGGCGATCCAGCCGAGCCATGCGGGCATGGCGGCCTGGTAGGTGAAGGCCGTCGCGATCCAGTTCAGGCCGATGACGAACTGGCCGAGGCCGAACAGCCAGCCGATGAGGAGCGCGCGCTTCAATTTGGCTTCGCGCGAAAGCAATTCGCAAAGCAGCGCGATCGCAATGGGCATCAGCGGCCAGAGACCGACCGGCTGAAAGGCGAATGCGGAAACCGCACCGGCAACGAACGCGACAAGGAAAAGCATCCGCTGCTCGCTAGCCGCTACTGCCGTCCGCCGAAAGTCTGGACAGCATTGAGCCGGGCGCGCACGAAAGAGCGATGACGCTTCCACCCTTTCATCTCGCCTTCCCGGTCGACGATCTCGTGGCTGCGCGTCGGTTTTACGGCGAGCTGCTCGGTTGCCCCGAAGGCCGCAGCGCCGATCATTGGGTCGACTTCGACCTGCACGGACACCAGATCGTGGCACATCTCGTGCCCGACGGGGCACGGGCCCGCGCAAGCAATCCGGTCGATGGCGAGGACGTGCCCGTCCCGCACTTCGGGCTCGTCCTGGCGATGGAAGACTGGAAGGCGCTGGCTGACCGACTTCGCTCGGCGGGCACAAAATTCGTGATCGAACCGACAGTTCGCTTCGAAGGCCAGCCCGGCGAGCAGGCGACTATGTTCCTGCTCGATCCTGCGGGCAACGCTCTCGAGTTCAAGGCGATGGCCGACCCGACCAAGTTGTTCGCGAAGAACTAGCGCTCTTTGCCTTCGGGCGCATGAAGGCGCGCGCGAACGATGCGCTTCGGGTCCGCCGCAATGGATTCGAGGCGCCAGCCGCTTGGATGGCTGACGGATTCTCCCGGCGGCACGATGTGGCCCGCGAGCAGGAACATCAGTCCGCCCAAAGTATCGACCTCATCCTCTTCCCAGGTGAGACGCGGGTCGACGGCCTTTGCCAGCTCCTCGAGCTCGATCCGGGCGTCGGCTTCCCACACGCCGTCGTCGAGCATGGTCAGCATGCCCGCTTGCTCGATGTCGTGCTCGTCCTCGATGTCGCCGACAATCTCCTCGACCACGTCCTCGATGGTGACCAGACCTTCGGTTCCGCCAAACTCGTCGACGACGATCGCGAGGTGCATGCGCTGGGCTCGCATCCGGGCGAGCAGATCGAGCACGCCCATCGATTCCGGGATGAAGAGCGGCTCGCGCATCAGGCCGCGCACCGAACGGTCGCGTTCCAAATCGACCGACACTTTGAAGACGTCCTTGATGTGGATCATGCCGACGACCTCGTCGAGGCTCTCGCCATAGACGGGCAGCCGGCTGTGCTCCGCGTCCGCGAACGCACGGACCAGGTCATCGAAACCGATCGTCGAGGGTACGGCGATCATGTCGCCGCGCGTGACGCAGATGTCGCCCGCGGTCCGCTCCCCGAAGTGAAGCAGATTGCGGAGCATCTGACGCTCGGTCGGGCTGAGGTCGCCTGCGATGGATCGGGAGGCGCCGCCTTCCTCAGCTTCGTCGATCGCCTCCTCGATCTCGTCGCGAAGCGTCTGTTCGCTGCCCTCGCCGAAAATGAGTGAGCGCATGCCTCGCCATAATCGGGAGCCGCCTTCATCGTGACGAGTCGCCATCAGTGGCCGCCCTCATAAGGGTCGGCGATGCCGAGGCGGGCAAGCGCCCTCACCTCGCGGCCTTCCATGTCGGCTGCCTCATCCTGGTCGTGATGATCATAGCCGAGCAGATGCAGGGTCCCGTGCACCAGAAGGTGCGCCGCGTGGGTTTCGACGGGGATGGCCTTCTCGGTCGCCTCGCGCTCGCAGACGCCGTGGGCGAGCACGATATCGCCGAGCATCAGCTCGGGGCCCTCCTCTTCGACGCCCTCGAGGTCGCCAGCCTCCGCAAGCGGAAACGACAGAACGTTCGTCGGCTTGTCCTTGCCGCGCCACTCGGCGTTGAGCGCGCGGACCTGCTCGTCGCCAGTCAGCCGGACGGATAGCTCGACCGCCCGGGCACCGGCGGCAAGCTGCGGGAATGCGCTTTCAGCAACGGCGGATTCGGCGGCGCGGCGGACGAGCAGCGTCCAGTCGATGCTACTGTCCCACTCCGCGTCGGCTTCTATGTCGATGTCGAGCATCATCCGCGCATCAGGCCCTTGGGCCTTCATAAGCCTCGACAATGCGTCCGACCAGCGGATGGCGCACAACGTCGGCGGCGGAGAAGCGGACGACCTCGATACCCTTGATGCCTTCGAGCTTGCCAACGCCATCATTGAGGCCGGAAGTCACACCATTCGGAAGATCGGTCTGATGCGGATCGCCGCAGATGACCATGCGACTGCGCATGCCAAAGCGGGTGAGGAACATTTTCATCTGCTGCGGCGTGGTGTTCTGCGCCTCGTCGAGGATGATGAAAGCGTCGTTCAAAGTGCGCCCGCGCATGAAGGCGATGGGCGCAATCTCGATCTCGCCGGACGCGATGCGCCGCTCGACCTGCTCAGTCGGGAGCATGTCGTAGAGGGCATCGTAGAGCGGCCGGAGATAGGGATCGACCTTCTCCTTCATGTCGCCCGGAAGGAAACCGAGCCGTTCGCCCGCTTCGACCGCCGGACGCGACAGTATGAGCCGATCGACCGAACCGGTGATGAGCTGCGACACGGCCTGGGCGACGGCGAGATAGGTCTTGCCGGTACCCGCCGGGCCAAGCGCGAAGATCATCTCGTCGCGGGCCAGCGCTTCCATGTAGGTCGTCTGCGTCGTCGAGCGCGGGACGATCGTCTTCTTGCGCGTACGGATCATCACGCGCGGCGGAGAGGCGACTTCCTCGTTGACGATTCCGTCGAGGTTCGGCTGGACCGCCATTCCGAGCACGGCTTCGACCGCCTCAGCGTCGACGTCATGGCCTTGGTCGAGCCGGTTGTAGAGGCCCATGAGCACTTCGCGAGCGCGGGCGGCTGCATCAGCATCGCCCTCGATCTGGACCCGGTTTCCACGCGCCGAAATGTGCACGCCGAGACGCTGCTCGATGGTGATCAGGTGGCGGTCGTAGTCGCCGAAGAGCGGACCGAGCAGATATGGCTGCTCGAACTCCAGCTCGAGGCGGGCGCGTCCGGCGTCATTGGCGACGGCGGCGGGTTCGCGGCGGGCCATCAGGCGGCCACCCTCGTCGTCAGCGTTCCGCTCATGCTGTTGGGACCGGCGGATGTCAGCGTGACCTCAACGATATCGCCCGGCGTAGCGTCAGATTCGACATGGACCGACTGAAGCCAAGGCGACTTGCCGATCATCTGTCCGGGATATCTGCCCTTACGTTCGATGAGGACCCCGGTCTCCCTTCCGATACTCGCCCTGTTGAACGCGATCTGGTGCGTGTTGATCCGATCGTGGAGCCGCTGGAGCCGCTCATCCATGACCTCGGGCGCTATCTGGTCCTCCATCGTTGCGGCTGGCGTGCCCGGCCGCGGGCTGTACTTGAACGAATAAGCGGATGCGTAGCCGACCTCGTCAACGAGATTCAGCGTAGCGGTGAAATCTTCTTCGGTTTCGCCCGGGAAGCCGACGATGAAGTCGCCGGACAAAGCGATGTCGGGACGGGCCTCGCGCACCTTCTCCAGTATGGCGAGATATGCTTCAGCCGTGTGGCTGCGATTCATCGCCTTGAGGATGCGATTGCTTCCCGACTGCACGGGCAGGTGCAGGTACGGCATCAGTTTTTCTACCTCACCGTGCGCCGCGATGAGTTCATCGGTCATGTCGGCCGGATGGCTGGTCGTGTAGCGGATACGCTCCAGCCCATCGATCCCGTCGAGCTCCCGGATCAGCTCCGCCAGCCCGCGATCCCCTTCAGCCCAGGCGTTCACGTTCTGCCCGAGCAGCACGATCTCCCGGGCGCCGGAATCCACCAGCTCGTGCGCCTCGTCGACAATGTCCGTCCACGGGCGGGAGATCTCAGCGCCACGCGTGTAGGGCACGACGCAATAGGTGCAGAACTTGTCGCAGCCTTCCTGCACCGTGAGGAACGAGCTGGGATTCGCGCGCCGCCGCTTCGGGAAGGCGTCGAACTTCGAAATCGCCGGCATGTCCGTGTCTACCGGACGAGCCCCGCGAACCGCGTCGGCGACCATTTCCGGAAGGCGGTGATAGGCCTGCGGACCGACCACCATGTCGATCATCGGCGAGCGCTTCCTGGCCTCGGCACCCTCGGCCTGGGCAACACAGCCGGCCAGCGCGATCAGCGGCTTCGAACCATCCTCGCGCCGCAAGCGGCCAACGTCCGAATAGGCTTTCTCGGCGGCCTTTTCGCGGATGTGGCAGGTGTTGAGCACGACCAGGTCGGCGTCCTCGCCGTCGGCGACCGCCGTCATGCCGTCGGCGCCCAGCAGCTCGGCCATGCGATCGCCGTCGTAGACGTTCATCTGGCAGCCGAAGGATTTGACTCGAAAGGTTTTTGGAACGGAATTCATCTGTGGTCCGGGTATAGGGGAGCCGAGCCGCGACTTGAAGCGAGGGTTTCGGCTATCGCGTGGCGCGCCTTCTGCGCCAACGCCTTGCGGTCGCTAGTCCGATCGAGCGGCGGAAGCAAATGCACCGTCACCGGCAAGGTGCCCTTCCTGCCGAGGATTCGAAGCACATTCTCCTTGCCGCTCTCGCCATGCCAGCCGACTTCCGTACCGGCGGGGCCATAGTCGATCGCGAGAGGCCGAACCGCGACCCGTTCCGACGCATAGGATGCAGCCTCGAGCAGCGACGAGCGAAAGGGCAGCATCTCGTCACCCGGGCCCGTCGTGCCTTCGGGGAACAAGGTGATCGGCTGGGCGCGCTCCGCGGCCCGGGCGATCGCGATCGCCTGGTCCTTCGACCCCTTCCGATGCTCGCGCCGCACGTAGAGCGTATGGTTCTGGTCGGCGAGCCAGTGGATCACGCCATGCCCGAGATTGTCCTTCGAGACGAATGCCGTCCCGGTCGTTCCGCCAAGTATCAATATGTCGAGCCAGCTGACGTGATTGCTGATCAGCAGGGTATGCGGATCGAGTGCACCGCCGACGACAGTGGGCCGGGCGCCCACGATGCGCGCGGCCATTCCAAGGAAGCGCTTCGGCCAGGCCGATTTGCCGACGAGATGCTTGGTCGCGATATGGATCGGGCCGATGACTGCGAACAGCAGCAGAAGCAGGAGGCTGCGGATTGCCGCCCGGAACTGCGAGCTTTCAGAGCTAGTTCTAGCGGTTGCGGTCGAGTGCGACGCCGTAAAGCTCCATGCGATGGTCGACGAGGCGGAAGCCGAGCTTCTCCGCAATCCGTCTCTGAAGCGCTTCGAGCTCTTCGTCGACGAACTCAATGACGTTCCCGGTCTCGACATCGATCAAATGGTCGTGGTGCGCATCGGAAGCGGCTTCGTAGCGCGAGCGTCCGTCGCCGAATTCGTGGCGCTCCAGGATCCCCGCTTCTTCGAACAGCCGGACCGTCCGGTATACGGTCGCGATCGAGATCTTCGGATCGACTGCCGCGGCGCGCTCGTGCAGCGTCTCGACATCGGGATGATCTTCTGCTTCCGACAGGATCTGAGCAATGACGCGGCGCTGCTCGGTGATCCGCAGGCCCTTGTCGGCACAGAGGGCCTCGATATCGATCTTCCGGGTCATGTTATTCAGTTAAGGCGCGCATGCCGCAGCGTCAAAGGAAAGGGAGCGGTCGCCCCGCTCCCTTCGCAATTCAACCCGCCTTCCGGCCACGCGGCTTGCGACGCTTGGTGCCGAGCCCGATCGACTTGGCGAGCGTCCGGCGCTGTTCGGCGTAATTCGGAGCAACCATCGGGTAGTCGGCTGCAAGTCCCCACTTCTGCCTATATTCGTCGGGAGTCAGTCCGTGGTTGGTCATGAGATGCCGCTTCAGCATCTTTTGCTTCTTACCGTCTTCAAGACAAACGATGTAATCCGGCTTTATCGAAGCGCGGATCGAGACTTTCGGTTCCGGCCTTGCTTCCGGCGCGGCGCGGCTTCCCGAAATTCCGGTAAGTGCCGAATGTACATTCTGGATCAGTTGAGGAAGATCGTTCACAGCGACGCTGTTGTTGCTGACATGCGCCGCGACGATGTCCGCAGTCAGAGTAAGCAGCGTGTCTTCCGCGTCTTCATTTCCGTTCATTTGAAGAATCTCCCCGAGCAAGAGTTCGCACGAAAACGTAACAGGCGCGTACTTGTTCAGAACTACGGGATGTCCCGTAGCGCTGCAATAGCAACGGGCTAATGCTTTAAGTTAATCTTAGTTATATTTGACGGGATAATGTCAGCGCGTCGAATTCGCCGCCAAATCGTCCCCTGTAATATTTGCGGCGACGCCCGACCAATGCAAAACCAGCTGACCGATACATGATAACTGCCGGATTTCCTTCGCGAACTTCCAAATGAACCCGGCTCGCACCATTGTCGCGGGCTTGGTTGAGGAACTGGTCGAGAAGCATCTTCCCGATGCCCCTGCGGCGAAATTCCGGAGAGACCGCGAGCAATAGCAATTCAGCTTCGTCGCTGATTCCCCTCTGGAGCGAAAAGCCCGCCACCCTTCCGTCACCGAATCGCGCGATCATCAGGCTGACGCCCGGCATTGGCAGGATTCCCGCGCATTGCGACCTAGTCCACGCTTCGCCGAAGCGCTCGTCGAACGCCGCATTCATGATCTCGATGACGGAATCGAGATCGGCCGAACCGCCGCCGGCCAGCTGGAGCTCTGCGCTCGAGGCGGCAGTGGCGTTCATGCCGCGCTTCTCGCGCGGGCGTCCGGAGCACGCGCGTAAACGGGTTTTGGCGGAAGCGACCGAAGCTCTTGCGGCAGGCGGAGCGCATTGCGCGCCGAAGGAAGCGCCTCAATTGCGCGGCCGCTTCCGCGCGCATCGACCAGAGACCTTGCGCCCGGACCGATCACCAGCTCGGCACCGATGCAATCGGCGGACTCTTGGGGCGGCAGGTTAAACAGGTCGGTCATCGGCCGGAGCCTTGCGTCGAACTGCTGGACGAAGAGCTCGCCATGGCCGCCATCGACAGCCGCTGCGGCGTCTCCGTCTTCGCTGGCACCGGCGGCAAGAAGCGCCAGCGACGACATTCCGCTCAGTTCGCAATTCCACGCGATGGCGAGGCCCTGCGCAGCGGCGATCCCGACGCGAATTCCGGTGAAGCTTCCCGGTCCGACGCCGACGAGGATCCCGTTCGCCCGGCGGCCATCGAGCAGCTCGTCGAGCATCGGCACCAGTCGCTCGCTATGGCCTCGGCCGATGACCTCGTCCCGATGCGCAATGCACTGGCCGCCGCTGTCGAACAGCGCGGCACTGCAGGCAGCAGTCGATGTGTCGATAGCCAGGATCACGTTCGATTCTCAACTCACCTGCCGGGAGAGTGTTCACATCAACCCGCAGGCGGCAAGTGGATAAATCCTGAAGTCAGACCGCTTCGACGGATTCCACTTCGGGAACGTAGTGGCGGATGAGGTTCTCGATGCCGCGCTTCAGCGTGATCGTCGATGAAGGGCAGCCGGAGCAGGCACCCTGCATGCCAAGGTATAGACGGCCGTCCCTGTAGCCGCGATAGACAATATCGCCGCCGTCCTGGGCAACCGCCGGGCGAACCCTCGTCTCGATCAGCTCCTTGATCTGGTCGATAATGTCCGCGTCCGCAGGATCTTCCTCGACCGTCGGAACGTCCTCGATGAGGATGCCGGCGGCGCTGCCCTGGGCGAACAGCGGAGCGCCGCTCACGAAATGGTCTAGCAAGGTTTCGAGCACGACCGGCTCCAGGTCGCCCCACGAAATACCCGGTGCGGCGGTCACGGAAATGAAGTCGCGGCCGAAGAAAACGCCCTCGACCATTCCGTTCGCGAACAGGCCAGAGGCGAGCGGCGAAGCCTCGGCGCTTTCCACGTCAGGAAAATCGCGCGTCCCTCCTTCCATGACCGTCTGGCCGGGAAGGAACTTGCGCGTCGCGGGGTTCGGAGTCTGCTCAGTACGGATCAGCATGCCCGCCATGTGGTCTTCAGGCCGTGCCCGATCAACCCCCGAACGGCGGCGCTCCGGCAATGACCCAGCGCGTGATTCCGATTGCGACCGCCAGACAAAGCAGCGCGGCCCACCATTTGCCCGGACGCATCGGTTCGACGCCCGGCTCAACCTCTCCGCGCCCGGTAAGCATTGGCTCGATCAGACGCTTCCCCCGAATTCGATAATAGAGGATCGCCGCGACGTGCAGGCCGATGAGAGCCAGCAGCACATTGAACAGCTCTTCGTGCAGCTCGGTCGCAGCGTCGGAAGTGCCCATGCTGACAAGGCTCGCAAGCGGGCCCTGCATCAACCCGTCCTCGTCGCTCGCAATCAGCCCCAGCACGGTCTGCACCGTTACGAGCCCAAGCAAGGCGATGACGCTGAGCGCGCCCAACGGGTTGTGGCCAATTCCGCGCCATTGGCCGCGCAGGTAGCCGAATACGGCGCGCGGACCGCGGACAAAGTTGGCGAACCGCGCGGTGGAGCTTCCGAAGAAGCCCCAGAGCAAGCGGAAGATCAGCAGGCTCAGGACAGCAATGCCCGACCAGATGTGAAGGTCGTCGTAATGATATTCGGCCGACCACCAGGCGAATGCGATCAGGCCAACCAGAATCCAGTGAAACAGGCGGACCGGCAGGTCCCAGATCGGAAGCTTCATCAATCCTCCGCGATCAGTGGTGCATGTCCGAACGATACTTATCGTGACATGCCTTGCAGGTCTTGCCGAGGTCGGCAAACCCCGCCTTGATCTGGCTCAAATCGCCAGTTCGCGCTGCAGCGTCGAACGCCTGGGCCGCTTTTCCGAAAGCGCGATCCTTGGCGACGAAGTCTGGAAAATTCTGCCAGATCTCAGGCTTCGCCCCGGTCTTGCCGAGTTCCGGGCCAGTGCCTTGCGGGAACCAATCGGGCGACTTCGCCGCAAGCTCCGCGATCGTGGCGGCGGCCTTCTGGATCTCGGCTACATTCGGCGATGAAGAATCGAGCGCTCGCTTGATCGTCTTGGTGGACTTGCCGATCTGCTCCATTCCCTCATGCCGCTCGTGCATGACTTTCATCGCCTCTTCCTTGGTCGCGGGAGCAGGCGCGGGAGTGGCGGCGGTTTCGGTCGTCTCGACCGAATTCGAACTGTTTTCCGCAACATCATTGTTCGTCGAAGTCGCATTCTGCCCGCACGCAACGAGCGAAACACTTGCAAGGGCAGTCAAAACGGCAATGCGCATGCGATCTCCTATTTCTGTTCCGGCGCCTTCCAGCTGTCGTCCAGCATCTTGATGATCCCGGAGAAGTCCTTCGACCCCCCGCCTAGAGTCACGAAGCGCTGATAGAGTTCCTCCGCCTGCGCTCCGAGCGGCGTGTAGGCACCCGCGTGCTGGGCGGCGTCCATCGCGAGCTTGAGGTCCTTGAGCATAAGGGCGGCCGCGAAGCCGCCTTCGTAGTCGTGGTCGGCCGGCGTATCGGGACCGACGCCCGGGACAGGCGTATAGGTGGTCATCGACCAGCTCTGCCCCGAAGCCTTGGACGCGATGTCGAAGAAGACTGCCGGGTCGAGCCCGAGCTTCTGCACCATCACGAACGCCTCACAAGTTACGATCATCGTCGCGCCCAGAATCATGTTGTTGCAGATCTTCGCCGCCTGCCCTGCGCCCGGGCCGCCGGCATGGATGACCGCCTTGGCCATCGGCTCGATGATCGGCTGTGCGCGAGCGAATGCCTCGTCCGAACCGCCGACCATGAAGGCGAGATTGCCTGACGCCGCGGCCGCGATGCCGCCCGAAACCGGTGCATCGACCATCGTATAGCCTTGCGCGGCCGCTTCTTCTTCGATCGAACGCGCCGAGGCGACGTCGATGGTTGAGCAATCGATCAGAAGAGCGCTCGTGGGTGCCTTTCCGAGCACCTGGCTGCGGTAGACGTCGAGGACGTGCTTCGCAGCGGGTAGCATGGTGACGACGACATCCGCGTCGGCGACAGCTTCCTCGGTAGAACCGACGCGCTGACAGCCCTGCTCAACCGCGCGGGCGAGCGCTTCGTCGCTCAAGTCGAACGCGCGAACCTGATGCCCTGCCTTGGCAAGGTTCGGCGCCATTCCGCCGCCCATGTGGCCGAGCCCGATGAATGCGATCTTCGCCATGCTCAGCGCCCTTTCCAGTTACCCGGCCGCTTTTCGACGAAGGCCGTCATGCCTTCCTTCTGGTCCTCGGTTCCGAACAGGCCGTGGAAAAGGCGGCGCTCGAAGCGGATGCCCTGGTTGAGCGGCATCTCGAACGCGGCGTTGATCATTTCCTTGTTCGCGATGGCCGCGAGGGGCGCCATTCCGGCGATCGCGTCGGCGGTCTTCATGACTTCGGCGAGGAAGTCGGCGGCAGGAACGACGCGCGCGACGAGGCCGGAGCGCTCCGCTTCGGCGGCATCCATCATCCGGCCGGTCAGGCACATCTCCATCGCCTTGGCCTTGCCGACCGCATGCGCGAGCCGCTGCGACCCGCCCATACCCGGAGTGACGCCGAGCTTGATCTCCGGCTGGCCGAACTTCGCCGTGTCGGCGGCGATGATGAAGTCGGCCATCATCGCGACTTCGCATCCGCCGCCGAGCGCATAGCCCGCGACCGCCGCGATCCACGGCTTGCGGGTAGAAGTGACCTGCTCCCAGCCGCCGAAGAAATTCGCCGAATACATGTCGGCAAATCCCTGCGACTGCATTTCCTTGATGTCGGCACCGGCGGCGAAGGCCTTCTCCGAACCCGTCAGGACCAGGCAATGCTGGCTGTCGTCGGCGTCAAAGGCCGCGAAGACCTCGATCAGTTCCTTGAGCACTTCGCTGTTGAGCGCATTGAGCGCCTGCGGGCGGTTAAGGGTGACAAGCGTCACCGCGCCGCGCTTCTCGACGAGGATCGTGTTGTAGTCGGTCATTCTCCGGTCTCCGGAAACGGGGTCCATGCCTCGCGGTCGGGAAGCGGCGCGAACAGGACGTCGAGCATCTCGCCGTCGACCTGCTCCGGCGTCGGCGGGTCCCACTGGGGGCTGTTGTCCTTGTCGATCAGCAATGCGCGAACGCCCTCGCGGAAGTCATGGGTGCGGACGATCCGGCCCGCTAGCGCATATTCGGCGCGCATCTCCTCCGCGAAGCTCGAGCGGGCCGCTCCCTCGGCAAGAAGCCGCATCGAGACCTTGCATGACAGCGGGCTCTTGGACTGCAGGGTTGCCAGTTCGGTTTTCGACCAGTCGCTTTCGTCAGCTTCCAGAGCGGCGAGCACATCTTCCAGCTTGTCCGACGCGAACAGGCGAGTGATCGCCGCAAGATTTGCCTCGATCTTGGCTTCGGGCGGCGTCGCCGAAACGGAGCCCAGCGTCCCCTTCAGTCTACTAGGGGCTTTCAGGATGCGATCGTGCAATTCCTCCAGCGAGGACTGCTCGACGTAATTGGTGGCAAGGCCGAGGTAGAGGCACTCGCTCGCATCGAGCCGGGCACCGGTGAGCGCCATGAACTGGCCGACACGTCCGGGCAGCCGCGACAGATACCAGCCGCCACCGACGTCCGGGAACAGGCCAATGCCGGTTTCGGGCATTGCGAGACGCGTCGCCTCGGTCGCGATCCGGTACTCGCACGGCAGCGAAATCCCGACGCCGCCACCCATTGTGATGCCGTCCATGATCGCAACGGTCGGCTTCGGGAAGGTGAACAGCAGGTGGTTGAGGCGATACTCGCTGAAGAAGAAGTGCTTCGCATCGCTGGCATCGGTTGCCCCGCTCCGCGCGAGCATCACCACGTCACCGCCCGCACAGAAGCCGCGGCCCTCGGCATGATCGATGACGACGACCTGGATCGACGGGTCCTCGCGCCACGCGAGCAGGACCTCGCTCATGGCGTCGCACATCTCGCGCGTCAGCGCGTGAATCGCCTTCGGCCGATTCAGTCGAATCCGGCCAACATTGCGATCGGTTGAGAACAGGACGTCGTCGGTCACTGGCGCAGCATGTCCCGGCTGACGATGACCCGCATGACCTGGTTGGTGCCTTCGAGAATCGAGTGGACGCGAAGGTCGCGCCAGAAGCGCTCGATCGGATAGTCCATCAAATAGCCGTAGCCGCCATGGAGCTGCAGCGCTCGATCAACCACGGACGATCCCGTGTCGGTGGCGAGACGCTTGGCCATGGCCGCGAAGCGCGTCTTATCCGGAGCGTTCGCGGTGACCTTGGCGGCCGCGACGTAGAGCAGGTAGCGAGCCGCCTGCAGCTCGGTCTCCATGTCGGCGAGCGTAAACTGGGTTGCCTGAAAGTCGGCGATCGCCTGACCGAACTGCTTGCGGTCCTTGGTATAGGCGACCGCTTCATCAAGGCAGCGCTGGGCGCCACCAAGCGAGCAGGCTCCGATGTTCAGCCGCCCCCCGTCGAGGCCCATCATCGCGATGCGGAAGCCTTCGCCCTCTGCTCCGACGCGGTTGGCGACCGGCACGCGGACCTCGTCGAAATTGACCTGCGCGGTCGGTTGCGAATGCCAGCCGAGCTTCTTTTCCTGGGCGCCGAAGCTGACGCCCTTCATGTCCTTTTCGATGACCAAAGCGGTGATGCCCTTCGGCCCATCCTCGCCGGTGCGGGCCATGGTCACGTAGACCTCGTTCTCGCCACCGCCGGAGATAAAGGCCTTAGAGCCGCTGACCACATAATGGTCGCCGTCGAGCACGGCCTTCGTCTTGAGCGCCGCCGCGTCGGAACCCGAGGAGGGCTCGGTCAGGCAATAGCTGCCGATCTTCTCCATCGTGATCATCGAAGGCAGATATTTCTGCTTCACTTCGGGCGAGCCGAAGCGGTCGATCATCCACGACGCCATGTTGTGGATGGAGATGAAGGCGCTGGTCGAAGGGCAGCCGTAAGCCATCGCCTCCATGATCAGCGCGGCTTCGAGGCGGCCAAGGCCGATGCCCCCGCTCTCCTCACTGACGTAGATGGCCCCGAAGCCGAGTTCGGCGGCCTCGCGGATCGTGTCGCGCGGGAAGATGTGCTTCTCGTCCCACTCGGCCGCGTTCGGAGTGATCGCGTCCGCAGTGAATTTGCGCGCCATCTCCTGAATCTGGAGCTGGTCCTCGGTAAGCTCGAATTGATGCATGGCGGCGGCCTGTAAGCTGAGGCACCGCGGTCAGCAAGACGCCAGCCACGGGACACCAAGGAACCGTGGGCCGCGCGGAACGGTTGTTTCCATCGGAGTTCCGATCCGCGACGCTTCGCGCGTGACTCTTGGGGGGAATCGTTTCAGCATGTGGCGGTCATGAGCGACAGTGCCAAGGCGTTGAAAAGTGGCGCTCGACAGACTGCCAGCGAGCAGTCCTCGAACACTGCGACCGGGGGCTTCGACTTCGCCGGCATCCTCGCCATTGCCGATGCCCTGCCGATGCCGATCGCTTACCTTGACGAGGAGCAACGCTATCGCTTCCTCAACAAGGCGTTTGCGGAATTCTTTGAACGCTCCCGGTCCTCCATCCTCGGATTGTCGGCGAGGGAATTGCTCGGCGAAGAGATCTACGCGGTCCGCAAGCCCCTGTTCGATGCGGCGTACGCGGGTGAGCGGCAATGGTTCGCCGCCGATTTCCCGCACCCGACGCGGGGGCCGCTCGCGATCCAGGCAGAATATGTCCCGCAGGTCGGTCCCGATGGACGCACACGCTCGATCGTAGTCCTGGTGCTTGACGTTACTGAGCACCGGACCGCCGAACGCGCGCTTCGAGAAAGCGAGGAGCGCTTCCGAAGGATTGCGAACCAGGCCCCGGTGCTGATGTGGGTGACCCGGCTCGACCGGACGCGCGACTTCGTCAACGATGCCTACGTGGCATTCGTCGGCGGAAGCCGTGAGGAGGCCTGCACGCTCGACTGGCGCACAAGGATTCATCCCGATGACCATGACCGGATCGTCGCAGAATCGATCGCCGGGGAAGCATCGCTCGAAACGTTCACGCTGGAGTGTCGCTACAAGCGCGGCGACGGCGAATGGCGATGGCTGAAGAGCACCTCTTCGCCGCGTTTTAACCCGGACGGCGAACTGGCAGGCTTTATTGGGGCGGCCACCGACATCACTGTCGCGAAGGAAGCTGAGCTCGACCTTAAAAGGCAGGTCGAAGAGCGCACCGCCGAGCTGGCGCGTCGCGAAGCACAATTCCGCGCGGTGTTTGAGGCCGCGCTGGAAGTCATGGTTCTCTTGGAGCCCGACGGCACCGTCCTTGCAGTCAACAATCGGCGCGAGATCTGGCGGCACCCGAATCCCGACGATGCGATCGGCCAGAAGCTGTGGGATTCGCCGACCATGCAGGCTTATCCGCAGCACATCCAGACGATGAAGAAAGGCATCGCGCGAGCAGCGAAAGGTCACATCTTCACCACCGAGGTCCGGATGGAGCGCGAGGGCCTGCCGACCGCGCACCTCGACGTTTCAGTGCAGCCGGTGCGCGACGAGGACGGAACCATCATCTACCTCCTCTTCGAGGCGCGCGACATCACGGAACTAAAAGCGGCGCAGGAGCAGCTTCGCCAGAGCCAGAAGATGGAGGCGCTCGGCCAGCTGACCGGCGGCATCGCGCACGACTTCAACAATCTCCTGACGGTTGTCGTCGGCGGGCTGGACCTGATTTCGAAGCGGATCGAGGACGAGAGGCTTCGCAAATATGCAACCAACGCACTGACTGCCGCCGAGCGCGGCGCGCGGCTGACCGGCCAGCTCCTGGCGTTCAGCCGAGTACAGCGGCTCGAAGTGCGCGCGACCAATATCGCTCCGCTGATCGAGAACATGCGGCCCCTCCTTCGCAACGTTCTCGGACCAGGCATCGAGAAGAACTTCGATCTGCACGAGAACCTTAAGCCGGTGCTCGCGGATCCCACGCAGGTCGAAGTCGCGGTATTGAATCTCGCCATCAACGCGCGTGACGCCATGCCCAACGGCGGGGTGTTGTCGTTCGTTTCCCGTCCCGTCGAGATCGCGAGGGACCCGGACCTCGAGGACGGCGAGTATATTGAGCTGTGCATTTGCGACACGGGCGTTGGAATGCCTGAAGACGTGCTCGATCGTGCGTTCGAGCCCTTCTTCACCACTAAGGAAGTCGGCAAGGGCACCGGCCTTGGCCTGTCGATGGTGTATGGAATGGCCCGGCAGTCTGGCGGTGTCGCCCGGATCGAAAGCGAGCCAGGCAAAGGTACGACCGTTAGGATCTATTTCAGGGTCGCCGATCGCGCAGCCGACCATTCTGGGGTGAGCGAGTCGGACGAGGGCACGGCTCACCGCGAGGTGGCAGCCGAGCGCATCCTCGTCATCGACGACGACCCAGATGTTCGGGCCTTCATCAGTGAGGCGCTTGCCGAGCAGGGCTATAAAGTCAGGGAAGCGGCCGACGGCAAGTCGGGTCTAAGCGCTTTCGCGGCGGAACCGCCGGACCTCGTCGTCCTCGACTTCATCATGCCCGGCCTGTCAGGAGCAGACGTCGCGAGCCGGATTCTGTCCAAACAACCGCTGCAGCCGATCCTGTTCGTCTCGGGCTACAGCGAAACGGACTCGATCAAGCGCATCGCGCCCAATGCGCCGCTACTGACCAAGCCGTTCCGAGCGGAGGCTCTTTCCAAGGCGGTTCGGTCAGCGCTTCGAGCCTGACGGCACTCGGTCCGCATCGGAGCGTTTGACGTCCGATGCTCGATGCGCTTGTCGTCTTGCTAGCCGCGCAGGCGGCAACTCCCTCCGCATCCAACGCGGCATTCAACCCGCGCGCGGTCGAGCTGTTTGAGCGCGACTGGGTCCTCAACCAGTGGGCGAAGCGCAGGTTCGACACGAACGGAGACGGGATCATCTCGGTCCAGGAGGCTCAGCCCGCCGCGCTCGAGTTCAAGGAAATCGCCGACGGTGACGGCGATGGCCGAGTGACGCCCTATGAGTACGAGCGGGCGCGGGAGTTCATTCTCGCCCGCTATTGACCTTAGCCGGCGAGCCTCTTGGCGCCGAGCCCGACGACCATCTGGTTCGCGCGCTCGTAGGACAGAGGCTTGCCGAAGAGGTAACCCTGGATCGTGTCGCAACCTAGCTCCCGCATGCGCTCGAAGTCTTCGGCGGTCTCCACGCCCTCCGCGGTGACCGACATGCGGAAGCTCTTCGCGAGCTGCACGATCGACTTGATGATCGCGACGTTCTCCGGGCGCGAGCCCGCTTCGCGGACGAAGCTGCCGTCGATCTTGAGCTTGTGGAAGATCGCCTTGTTCAGATAGCCGATCGACGAATAGCCGGTGCCGAAATCGTCTAGCGCAATGCCGACGCCAAGGGCCCGCAGGCGCTTCATCACGTCGAGCGTCGGGCCATTGTCGCCAAGGAATATGCCTTCGGTAACCTCGAGCTCGATTCGGTTGCCCGGGACTTTCCAACGCGACAGGGCCTCGCTGACAACGTTTGGAAGCGACGGCAATACGATCTGCTTCGGGCTGATGTTGAGCGCGAGGGTGATCGGGTCTGGCCACGTGGCGACGGCGCGACACGCCTCGTCGATCACCCACTCACCGATGGCGACCATCATGCCAGTTTCCTCGGCGACCGGGATGAAGACGTTCGGCGGGACGAAGCCGCGCTGTGGGTGGTTCCAGCGGATGAGCGCTTCGAAGCCGACAAGCTTCTGCGTCTTCGCACTGACGAGCGGTTGGAATACGAGGTGGAACTGCTTTGCCGTGACTGCCTGGCGCAGGTCGTTCTCGAGCCGGACGCGATCTTCCTGCTCCGACTGGAGCTCGGACGAGAAGTAGCGCGCGACGCCGCGGCCGGAATCTTTCGCTTGATAGAGCGCAAGGTCGGCCTTGAGGATCAGGTCGTCGACAGTAGCGCCGTCGATCGGGCCGAAGGCGCAGCCGATCGACACGCCGATCCGGATCTCGGTCTGATCGATCATGTACGGCTCCTTGATCGCAACGATGATGCGATCGGCGAGCTGCTCGACCTTCTTGCGGCTCTGCGCGTCGACGATGACGATGGCGAATTCGTCGCCGCCCATGCGTCCGACATGACCGTCGGCACCGACTTCGTCGACGAGGCGCTTGGCGACCGCTCGGAGCACGGCGTCGCCCTTCGGGTGACCGAACGTGTCGTTGACCGGCTTGAAGCCGTCGAGATCGAGAAAAAGGATCGCGCAGGGGACGCTGGATGCCGTCGCGGAGCGGAGGCAATCGCCGAGCAGCTGGCGCACCCGGCCGCGGTTCGGGAGTCCGGAAAGCACGTCCATGTTGGCGAGGTGGGTCAGCCGCTCCTGCGTCTGGCGCATCTCGGTGATGTCGCTGCCGACGCCGCGGAAGCCTTCGAAACGGCCGGCGGTATCGATGATCGGGTCGCCCGCGATCGAGATCCATCGCGGCCCGCGTGCCGTTTGAAGCTCCATGTCGAGCTGATTGAACGGCTGCTTCTCGAGCAGCTTGCGCCCAAGTTCGGCATGGCCGCCGAGCAGGGAAGGCATCGAATGGCCGAGCAAGGCGCTGGCCGGTCGGCCGAGCAGGGCCGTCATTCGCGAGCTGATGTAGGTGACGCGATTTTCGGCATCGACCTGCCACAGCCAGCCCACGCCACGCTGCTCATATTCCTGCAGAAGCAGGCTTGCGCTCTCGCTCTGGGCGCTGAAATCGGCGTTCGTCTTCAGCTGCTCGAACGCCCAGCGAGCGACGTTGAGGACGCCGAAGATGGAAACGCCAAGCGTGAACAGGATCGAAAGCATGTGCGGAAACGGCACCGTGTCCCGTCCCAGGAACAGGGCCCCGCAAAGGCCGGCCGTGAACGCCGACATCCACCCCATGGCTGAGCGCGGATGGACCACCAGGCCGAGCCCCGCGATCCCGAGACCCGCAGCGATCGAGGCTGCGATGACCTGCGCTCCAGGCGGGATGGTCGTGAAGAAGTAGAGAGGGATCGACAACCAGATCGCAGCGCGAGCGAGCACTTCCCCCACCAACATCCAGTCGGGGATCTTGCGTCCCGATCGACCGACGTGGGTGATCGACTGGGTCTTCGCGATTTGCATCGCAGCGAGGTTCACGATGGCTACGGCGCCCAGCCAGGGGAGCAATAGCACCGAGCTGACCTCATCCCACAAGGCAGCGATCATCATCACCGCGGCGACGATGTTCGCGGCTGCGAAAAAGGGTGCGAGCTGAGCCCGCGAAATCAGCTGGACGTCCTTCAGCGGCGAACTCGCATTGTCGTCCTGCTCACTGGCAAGTCCAAGGGACTCCCCATCGGGCAGGCGCGCCGCAATCATCCGCTTGTAACGGTCGGGAGCTTCGTACATCAGCGCTCGCTAAATCTGGTCTCAGCGAGCGGTAGCTGAAGAGGGTTGAGACGCGGTTAAGAACCGACCTCAGTTCGTCAGATTCAGCTTGTCCAAATCACGTTGCGTAATCGGGTGATAAGAGGCCCGTGCGACCCTATAAATCCGCACCGCGATCGGGCGTCCCCACTGCCGATCCTCCGCAAGCGTTTCGATCAACGGCCTGACGAACCTGCGCCGTCCCTGAGTGGTCAGGAACCGCTCCAGCGCCGGCACCGCAGGATCGAAGCGATTGCGTATGGCAGGGTCGAGCCAGGAGAACATGACCTCGTAATTGCCTGCCTCGTTCAGCTTCAGACGGCGGCTCAGCTCGGCGAGGCGCGCCGTCGGCATCTTCCTGGGCAACTTGTTGAGAAAGCGCATCTTTTCAGCGGTGGTCCAGTTGCCAAAGACAGCCGGGACGGGGCCGCCTGATGCAAAGGCCTTCACCGCCTGATCGACCTCGGCGAATGCTGCCGGATCCGGGCGAGCGACGTTCGACGGCAATCCCGGCTTGTAGACCCAATTGTCGAGCTGGAGCTTCTGCTCGAGTCCCTTGTCGCCCTTCACGAGATTCGCGCGAATGTCGGCCAGGAACAGCGCCGACGTCATCGGCTGGAAGGCGTGGCGGTCGAAGTAGGAGCGCAGATAGGCATCCCACTTTTCGCGGCCGACAATTTTTTCCATCGTTCGAAGGAAAACCGCGCCCTTGTCGTAGATGATTCCGCTCGTTCCACCGTCCGGCACCGCCTGCGCGGGCGGCAGATTCAGCCGGGTGATGGGAGCGTTGCGGCCTTCTTCGGTGAACGCTTTCTCGATTTCGTCGAAGCTGAGCGCTGCCTCCTGCCTCGCGCGACGAGGACCGTAGAGGGCCTCCATGATCCGGTTCTCGAAATAGGAGGTGACGCCTTCGTTGAGCCAGCTGTCCGCCCAGGTCGCGTTCGTCACGAGATTGCCCGACCAGCTGTGCGCCAACTCATGCGCAACGAGGCTGACAAGGCTCTTGTCTCCGGCAATGAAGGTCGGCGTCAGGAATGTGAGCGTCGGATTTTCCATCCCGCCGTATGGGAAGGCCGGCGGAAGGACGAGCAGGTCGTAGCGTCCCCAGCGGTACGGGCCGTAGAGCTTCTCGGCAGCCTCGACCATTTTCTCCGTGTCTTCGAGTTCCTTCGCCGCCCGGTCGAGCATGACCGGCTCGGTCCAGACGCCAGTCCGGGGTCCGAGCGACTTGAACGCCAGGTCCCCTACTCCGATGGCAATCATGTAGGGCGCGACGCTGTGATCCATCCGATAGGAGAAGACGCTCTCTCCGCCCTGGGTGAACGGCTCGGCCGCCTTCGGTGCGCTCATCACCGCGGTCAGGCCGGCCGGGACGTGGATTGTCGCCTCCCAGGTCTGACGTATTCCGGGCGAATCCTGCGTCGGGATCCAGCTCCGGTTCTCGATCGCCTGGCCTTGGCTGAACAGATAAGGCTTCTTCTTCCCCGCAGTCTGCTCAGGCGTCAGCCACTGGAGAGCTCCTGCGTCCGGAGCGCTCTTATACTTGATCACCAACTGTTTCGTGTCGGTCCCCAGCGCTACGGCCAGCGGCGATCCGAGCTTGGGATCGGCGGCGCCTACCTTCCATTGCAGCGGCCGGCCCGCGCCGTCGGCAATGCTCTCGATCTCCAGGCCCTTGTCGTCGAGGACGATTTCCTTTGCGTCGGGCTTGCGGTCGATATCGAGCGTGGCGGTGCCGCCGATGCGTTTTGCCTCGAAATCGACGTTGAGGTCGAGCGCGACATGGTGGACCCGCGCTTCCAAGGGCCGCGCGTAGCTGGCTGTGTCCTTGGCTTCCGGTGTCGTGAGGATCGGCGCGATCTGCGCTTCCTGCTGATTTTCCGACGGCGCCGCGCTGTTGTCTTCGGACATCTGACAGCCGGCAAGTACGAGAGCGGCCGCGGTAACGGCCGTACGTAAGAACGTCATGAAGGGATCCTTATTCGGCGGTGCTAACGTAAATCGACCGTTTCGGTGCCGAGAAAAAGCGCTGCACCATCGGCTCGAAGAATTCGAGCGGCGCCGTATCATAGGCCTCGTCGAAGGCCGTCTGGTCGTAGAGCTCGCAGAACCGGGCGGTGTCCTCGAAATGCGGATGCCCGCGGAACTGCTCGCGCATTTCCCGGTCCATCCCGAGGTAGTGGAAGAAGTAATAGCCCTGGAAGATCCCGTGGTGCTCGCACATCCAGTGAAGCTTCTCTTCGGCAAAGGGCTTGATGATCGCGGCGGCGATGTCCGGATGGTTGAGCGTTCCGAGCGTGTCGCCAATGTCGTGGAGCAGGGCCATCACGACATAATCCTCGGATTCTCCGCCGCGGTGAGCGCGGGTCGCGGTTTGTAAGGAATGCTGCAGCCGGTCGATCGGGAAGCCTCCGTAATCGCCATCCAGCAGCTTGAGGTGCGTCAGCACGCGCTCCGGCAGGCCCTTGGCGTAAGGGAAGAAATGACTGCCGATCAGGGCCCAATCCTCGGCCGTGCCCTCGTCCATGCTGCGAAACTTCGCGCGCGGTGCGTGTTCGTTCATCCGTGCCTCTCCCGTGGCGGAAATGGATTGCCCCTTCTCGCCGCTGCTCGCAATGGCCGATTTGCCTCTCTATATCTCAACCGGAGATGGCAACCGATAGCGCGGTATTGAAGCGGCAGCCCGGGCTGGCGAGCGGGCGAGCGGGGGGAACAAAGCCTTCCGCCGACCGCTCGCCCGCGGCTCCGATCGCTCGCGGGATCGGCCTCGACCGCCCCTTCTTCGATGACAAGAACCGCGCCTTCTGGCTGCTGCAAAGCGCCGGCTGGACCGGATATTTCATCCTGCGGTCGCTGTCGGGCTTTTCCAACAGCATGGGCGCGATCTGGATCGTCCACACCGCGCTGCTCACGGCGACCGGCTATTCGCTGACCCTGTTGATGGCTTCGCTGTTCCGGCGGCTGATCGTCATGCGGCCGCTCTTCACACTGGTCCTGTCGCTGGCCGTGGTGGTCCTGGCCTCAACCGTTTTCTCGATCATCGAGACGTGGAGCGTCGCCACCTTCCTCAAGCCGAATCTGGAGCTTGGCCCGCGCACCTATCTCAGCGCCATCCTGCTCAATTTTGCGCTGCTCGCGGCTTGGGCATCGCTCTATTACGGCATCAACTATTTCCTGCTCCTCGAAGGCGAGATCAAGCAGCGCGAGCGCCTGGAAAGCCAGGCGTCGACGGCCCAGCTCGCGATGCTCCGCTACCAGCTCAACCCGCACTTCCTGTTCAACACGCTCAATTCGATCTCGACCCTGGTCCTTCTGAAGCAGACGGAACGGGCCAATGCGATGCTGGCTCGGCTGTCCTCCTTCCTTCGCTACACGCTCGCCAACGAGCCAACGGCAAAAGTGACGCTGGCGCAGGAAGTTGAAACCCTGAAGCTCTATCTCGAAATCGAGAAGATGCGCTTCGAGGATCGGTTGAGGCCGCACTTCAAGATCGAGTCCGAGACGATCGGCGCAAGGCTCCCGTCGCTGCTGCTGCAGCCCTTGATCGAAAATGCGATCAAATATGCGGTCACGGCGAGCGAGGATGGCGCGGACATCTGGATCACCGCGCATCGTGAGGGACAGGCGGTGCGCATCGAAGTGGCCGACAATGGAACCGGCGAAGGCTCCGAACTTTCCGCAAGTCCCTCCACGGGAGTCGGACTGGCGAACATTCGGGACCGTTTGACGCAAGCCTACGGCCCGGCCCATGGCTTTACGACGAGAGAGAACGACAAGGGGGGGTTCAGCGTTATCATCGAAATTCCTTACGAAACCGGAGACAAGGACACATGACCATCCGCACCGTGCTCGTCGACGACGAGCCGCTTGCGACTCAGGGGCTTCAGTTGCGCCTCGAGGCGCACGACGACGTCGAGGTGGTGGCTACCGCCGCCAACGGGCGTGAGGCCATCCGGGCGATCAAGACCCACAAGCCCGACCTCGTCTTCCTCGACATCCAGATGCCCGGTTTCGACGGCTTTTCCGTGATCCAGGGCCTGATGGACGTTGAGCCGCCCTTGTTCGTGTTCGTGACGGCCTATGGCGACCACGCGCTCCGCGCATTCGAGGCGCAGGCAGTCGACTATTTGATGAAGCCGGTCGAGGAAGACAGGCTAGCATCCACTCTGGACCGTGTGCGTCAGCGCCTTTCCGAGAAGCGCAGCGCCGGCGAGGCCGAGCGATTGAAGGAGGCGCTTGCCGAGCATGCGCCGGAAGCCGCCGAGGAACTGGCGGACGCGGCGCCCGAAGGCCCGGCCCCCGATCGCTTCGAGAAGATGATCAACATCAAGGACCAGGGCCAAATCTTCCGCGTCGACGTGGACACGATCGAGCGGATCGACGCGGCAGGCGACTACATGTGCATCCAGACCGGCGACAACACCTTGATCCTGCGGGAGACGATGAAGGACCTCGAGAAGCGTCTCGATCCGCGCCGCTTCCAGCGCGTCCACCGCTCGACGATCGTCAATCTCGATCTCGTCCGGCAGGTTAAGCCTCACACCAACGGCGAATGCTTCCTGGTGCTGGATTCCGGCGCCCAGGTGAAGGTGAGCCGGTCGTATCGCGACGTCGTCGCGCGCTTCGTCCACTAAGCTGAGAGTATGAAAAAGGGGCGCCCCGTGAGGAGCGCCCCTTTCAAACCGCCTGCGTGCGAGCGGTCTGAATGAACTTAGTTGGCGCTGTTGCCATCAGCGTCCGCACCGTTGCGCGTCGCATCAGCAGCATTCTCGCCTTCCGCGCGAACGGTGTCGGCGGCGTTCTCGGCATTCGCCTGCATCGTGTCGGTGACGTTCTCGGCATTCGCCTCGATGGTGTCAGCAACGTTCTCGGCATTCGCCTCGATGTTGTCAGCGGCCTGCTCTTGCGGGCTCTGGTTGCACGCTGCGAGAGCAGCAGCGCCGAGGGCCACTGCGAAAGCGGTCGAAATCTTCTTCATCGCAAATTCCCTGTTGTGGTTGAGGACCCTTGGGTTAGCCCCAAGACCTCGGAGTGGGCAATACGCTTGGGCACGCTTTTCTGTTCCAGCGCCGGAATATTTAAAGCCGGAGGCGCGGTGAAATCCATTTGTAGGAAAGATTTCTCGGATAATTCAATGCTCTAAGGTAATTTCGCGCGGCAAAACCAATGTCCTACAGGCTTCGCTCGCCCAGACGGTTTCGATGCAATTCCTGATCCCGGATGCTACTGGCGCGCCGTTCACAAGCGGTCGGAGCCGAGCAGATGGCATCAAAATTCGAGCAGTTCGCAGCGCTTCACATCCCCGGAAATCCGGTGATTCTCTACAATATCTGGGACGTCGGCAGCGCCCACGCAGTCGTAAAGGCCGGAGCGAAAGCGCTCGCGACCGGAAGCCATCCCGTGGCCGACGCGCAGGGTTGGCCCGACGGGCAGCAGGTCCCGCTCGATTTCGCGCTCGCCAATGCAAAGCGGATCGCTGACGCGGTCCATCTTCCTCTCACCGTCGACTTCGAAGGTGCCTATTCGGACGATCCCGAGCAGGGCGGCGCGAACGTAGTGCGACTGGCGGCCACTGGCGCGATCGGCTGCAACTTCGAGGACCAGGTCATCGGCGGAGAAGGCCTCCACCCGCTGGACCTTCAGGTTCGCCGGATAGCCGCAATCCGCCGCGCCGTCGGCGATGGGTTCTTCATCAACGCGCGGACCGACGCCTTTCTCAAGACGCAGGATTACAGCGAGGCCCTGGTCGATCAGGTGATCGAACGCGGGAAGGCCTTCGCCGACGCCGGAGCGAGCGGGTTCTTCGTCCCTCGCCTCGCCGATCCCGCACAGATCGGGCGGATCGTCCGCGAGGTGCCGCTTCCGCTGAACGTCATCGCGTTCCCCGGAGCGCCGCCCAAGGCAGTTTGGGCCAATGCCGGCGTCGCGCGAATCAGCCACGGCCCCTTCCCCCACCGCGCGCTCATGGCGAAGCTGGAGGAGATGGCCCGTGAGGCGATCGGCTAAGTTCGCGCAGGCTTCCTTGGCTTCTGTCGCACGGGTCCGGATTTGAGCACGTTCTTCCGGAAGATGTTCGACGCGACGCGCAGGAACAAGGCGACCCATAGCAGTTGCCACAAGACCGCAATCACGTGCGGCCACAGGTCGGCGACTTCGCCGGCACGGGCGATCATCACGTAGGGGGAGGAGAGTGGGAAGATCGCTGCGGCCAGCGCTCGGCTACTGTCAGGCGCGCCGACGGCGATCGAGGCGATGGCGAAGATGACGACCTGCGCCATGGTCACCGGCATCGACAGGGTCTGGACCTCGCGCGCGCTCGACGCGTGGGCGCCGATGCCGAGGAAGATCGCGCCGAGCAGCAAATAGCTCATGGCGAAATAGACTACGCCCAGGACGACGAACATCGGCCAGCCGACCGCAGGCGGCGGCAGCGCGCCGAGCCCGTTGGGCGCAAAGGCCGCAACGGCGGCAGCAGCGACACCGGCCCAGATCGCGATCCCCGTGAGCGATGCGGCGAGCATGGCCAGCAGCTTCCCGAGGAAGATTGCGTCGACCGGAACGGCGGCGGCCAGCACCTCGATGACCTTGTTCGACTTTTCCTCGATCAGCTGGGACAGCAGCATGCCGGCCAGCAGGATCGTCAGCAGGAAGAGCAGGGATTGCCCGCCGCGCGCGGTAAGCGCCTGCGCTCCGGTGTTGGGGGTGCTCGGGGAAGGACTGGTTAGCAGAACCGGCAGGTGGACGGCCTCTCCGGCGCCGGTCGATCGCCGAGCTTCGGCAATGAACAGGCGGATCTGCTTCGCAGTCCCGCTCTGCGCGCTGACCGATCCGACGAGGCGGGGGTTCGCAAGGCCACCGTCCAGGACTGCGATGAAACCGGGTTTGGCGCTCCGAAGTACGTGCGCTGCCTGTTGAGGTTCGCTGGTTGGCTCGACGCGCTGCAGATTGATCATCGAGATCGCGCCGAACGTGTCCTGCAGCCGGTTGCGCGCCTGGTCGATCTGCTGGAATTCGGCGGCAGGAGCGATGACGCCGACTGTGGGGCGCTCGGTCGCGCTCATCGGGGCGGTCGCTGCACCGAACACGGCGATCATCAGGACCGGGAAGAAGGGGCCGAGAAGGAACAGCAGGAAGGTCCGTGAGAGAACGGTCGCGGAGAAGTCGCGGCGGGCGATCACGAAGGCCGAGCGAAGGAGCTCCTTCATGGGGCGACCTCCTCGGGCTCGTCCATTGCCCGCGCCGCGGCCGCGCCGGCGATCGCCACGAATGCTTCGTGAAGGCCGGGCCGCTCGATGGCCAATGTCTCGATGCCCGCGCCGCCATCGATCAGCGACTTCAGCAACGGCTCTGGACCCGTTTCAGGCAATTCGAAGATCCACTCGCCGCCTTCGTTTCGCGCATCGCTTGGTATCGCCGAGCGCCAGGGCCCGTCAGTTTCGCGCGTTCGCAGCCGGACGATCGGCCGGAGCTTCGCGCGGGCCTCGTCGACCCGGCCGTTGAAGGCGACCTTTCCGGCGGCGATGATGGCGATCTGCTCGCACAGCCGCTCGGCATGGGCGATGACGTGGGTCGAGAAGATAACCGTCACGCCGTCGGCGGCGCGGCCACGGATCACGCGCTCCAGCTTCCCCTGGTTGAAGGGGTCGAGGCCGGAAAAGGGCTCATCGAGGATGATCAGCCGTGGATCGTGGACGAGTGTTCCGAGTAACTGGACCGTCTGCGCCATTCCCTTCGACAGGTTGCGGATCGGCTTCTTTGCCCAGTCGCCGAGACCGTTTTCTTCGAGAAGCTGATCGGCGCGGCGCCGCGCGGCAGACAGATGCATGCCCCGCAGAGCGCCCATGAAAGCGATGCCTTCACGCGCATTCATCGAGGGGTAGAGGCCGCGCTCTTCCGGCAGGTATCCGATCTGGTGGGCCGCTTCGATCGGCCGCGTATGTCCGAGGACGCAGCGCTCGCCCGACGACGGCTCGATGATCCCGAGCAACATGCGGAGCGTGGTCGTCTTGCCCGCACCGTTCGGACCGAGCAGCCCGAAGATCGAGCCCTTGGGGACCTCGAGGCTCAGGCCGTCGACCGCGCGCTTCTCGGCGAAATCCTTGACCAGGTTTCGGGCTTCGACGGCATATTCGCTGGTCCAGCTTTGCGGCGAAGCCTGTCGAAGCACTGGAATTCCTTACAGAAACCCGCATTTGCGAGCTATGGCGCGACCCGTGGATAGAAGCCAAACCCTAGAAGAGGCAATACGGGCCGAGGCCGAGCGCCTGGGGTTCGTAGCGTGCGGCTTCACGCGGGCAAATGCGGCCGATGCTGCCGGGCTCGACCTGCGGCGCTGGCTGGAAGCCGGGCATCACGGAAAGATGGGCTGGATGGAGGCTCGCGCGGACCATCGCGTGTCTCCGACTGCTCTGTGGGCGGGTGCGAAGTCGGCGATCGCACTTGGGATGAGCTATGCGCCGATGTCCGATCCGATGGCGCTCGCTGGCGAGACGGAGCGCGGTCGCATCTCGGTCTATGCGCAGGGCGGCGACTATCACAAGACGGTCAAGAAGGCGCTGAAGGCGCTGGCGCGGTTCATCGTCGAGCGCTCGCCGTCGGAACTGAAGGTGTTCGTCGATACGGCTCCGGTGATGGAAAAGCCCCTGGCCCAGGCGGCCGGGATCGGCTGGCAGGGCAAGCACACCAACCTCGTCTCGCGCGAACATGGCAGCTGGCTGTTCCTGGGCGTGATCCTGACGGAGCTGGAGCTGGAGCCGGACGAGCCCGCGACTGACGGCGTCCATTGCGGCACCTGCATGCGCTGCCTCGATTCCTGTCCGACACAGGCGATCGGGCCGAGCCACCGGATCGATGCGCGCAAGTGCATCTCCTACCTGACGATCGAGCATGACGGGCCGATCCCGATCGAGCTCCGGGAAGCGATTGGGAACCACATCTACGGATGCGACGACTGCCTGGCTGTTTGCCCGTGGAACCGGTTCGCCGAGGCGGCGGCAGTTAACAAGGCATTCCTGCCCCGAGCCGAGCTCGCCGCGCCCCAGCTCGCGGACTTGCTCAGGCTCGACGATGCGGCCTTCCGGGAGCTGTTCGCGGGCTCGCCGATCAAGCGGATCGGCCGCAATCGGATGGTCCGTAATTGCCTGGTCGCCGCCGGAAACAGTGGATCAGCGACGCTCGCGGCGAGCGTCGAGCCGCACCTTTCCGATCCCGATGCCGTCATCGCCGAGGCGGCCGCCTGGGCGATCGGCCGGCTTCAGGAGCGGGTCAGCGAGGCGATGCAGGCCGGCTGAGACGTGTCGTTGCCGTTCTCCAGCCGCGTGTCGACATGTGTCACGCGCTCGGCTCCAGTCCCTTCAGTCGGTGGGTAGAGATAGGCATCGAGGATGCAGGAACGCCCGCGGAACTGCAGCTTGAGGCTAGGTCCCTCGCGGACCTGAAGCGCGGGCTGGCCCATGCGCTGGATCAGCTCGCCTGCCGACATGCCGATCAGGTTGCTCCTTACCTGCGGAGTCGCCACGGCCGGCGGCGGCTTCACGGGCTCGGGCTGCGGCGCTCGCGCCATACATCCGGCGAGCGACAATGCAGCGGAGACTAAGACTATACGGCGCATCGCCTAGTCATGGCGGGGGTCGAAGGGCGAGGCAAGCTTGCCGCCCGCGTCCGGCGAAGCTAGGCGCGCCTTTCTCCCGTAAATTCAACAGGTGCCCTTACATGACCGACTGCCGCCTCGACGTTCTGTGCATTGGAAACGCGATCGTCGACGTCATCGCCAACGCAACCGACGACTTCCTGGACGCCGAAGGGCTGGTGAAGGGCTCGATGCGCCTGATCGACGCAGAAGAAGCCGAGCGGCTCTACTCGCACATGGGCCCGGCGCACGAGGTCAGCGGCGGATCGGCCGGCAACACGGCTGCGGGGATCGCGGCGTTTGGCGGCCGCGCAGGCTTCATCGGCCAGGTCGCTCCGGACCAGCTCGGAGAATTCTATCGCCACGATCTCACCGCAGCGGGCGTCGAATTCATCACGCCGGCTTCGGACATCGGCGTTCCGACTGCCCGCTCGATGATTCTCGTCACTCCCGACGGCCACCGGACGATGAACACGTTCCTCGGCGCCGCCCAGCATCTGCCGGCGAGCGCGCTCGACGAGGAGCAGATCCGCTCGGCCAAGATCCTCTATCTTGAAGGCTATCTGTGGGACCCGGAAACGCCGCGCTATGCGATGGTCCGGGCGATCGAGGTCGCGCGTGAAGCGGGCCGGAAGGTGGCGTTCACTCTGTCGGACACCTTTTGCGTCGATCGTCACCGCGACGGTTTCAACGAGCTGATCGACGGCGGCCGCATCGACATCCTCTTCGCCAACCAGGCCGAGATCGAGGCGCTCGCCGGTATCCCGCATCTCGAAAGCGCGGTTGCCGCGGTGAAGGACAAGGTCGAGACGCTCGTGGTCACTCGCAGCGAGGATGGCGCACTGGCGACCCGAGGCGGCGAGCGGGCCGACGTGCCCGCAGAGCCGATCGGTAAGCTGGTGGACACGACCGGCGCAGGCGACCTGTTCGCGGCCGGCTTCCTGCTCGGCGCGGCACGCGGGCGGAGTCTCGAAGAGTCGCTGCGCATGGGCGCGATCGCGGCTGCCGAGGTGATCCAGCACTATGGCGCCCGGCCCGAGGCGGATCTCAAGGCGCTGGCGGGCGAATTGGTCGCATAAGAAAAGGGCGGCCCCGAAGGACCGCCCTCAACTTTCGCCACTGCCCCGTCGTTATGGACGGACGATTGGCTCGCCCTTTTCGTCGAGCGGGGCGTCCTCCGGGAACAGCGGGAACTTGCCCTCGCCGGTCTCGAAGTGGCCTTTGGCGAGCTCCGAGTTCCTCATGCCGTAGACGAAGTAGAGGACGATCATCGCCGCCGTATACCAGGCGAAAATCACCAGCACATAATTCGGTACTGAAGTGATCAGCCACAGGCACGAGAGAATGCCGAGTGCCGGAACCACTGGATAGAAAGGCACGCGATATCCGCGAGGAATCTCCGGATGCGTCCGGCGAAGCCAGATGACAGACAGACAAACAACCGCAAAAGCAGCCAGCGTGCCGACCGAGGTCATGTCGCCGAGGCTGTTAATATCGAAGATTCCAGCCGCCAGTGCGACGATGATTCCGACCAGGATCGTGTTGACGTAGGGGGTGCGGAACTTCGGGTGCACCTTCGAGAAAGGCTTCGGAAGAAGTCCGTCACGAGCCATCGTGTAGAAGATGCGGGTCTGGCCATACATCAGGACGAGGATGACCGACGTCAGGCCGATGATCGCGCCGATCTTGATGGTTTTCGCGAACCAGGCCCATTCCGGCCCAAACGCGTCGACCGCGACAGCAACCGGATCAGGTACGTTCAAGGACGTGTACGGGACGATCAAGGTCATCACGATGGACACGAGGATGTAGATTACCGTGCAGGCGACGAGCGAGCCGATAATCCCGAATGGCATGTCCTTGCCCGGGTCCTTGGCTTCCTGACCAGCCGTGGAAACAGCCTCGAAGCCAATGTAAGCGAAGAAGACGATTGAGGCGGCGCGTATGATTCCGCTCCAGCCGAATTCGCCTTCCTTGCCAGTCGGGGCGGGAATGAAAGGATCCCAGTTGGGCGTGTAAGCTGGCAGATTCTTCAGGATGATGAAGCCGCCGACCAGGATAAATGCGACCAGCACAGTCACCTTGATGGCAACGATTGCGTTATTGAATTTCGCCGATTCCGAAACGCCAACGCAAAGCAGAATTGCCAGTGCGGCGCAGACGAGGAATGCCGGAAGATTGAAAACGAAAACGACAGGCGCTCCGTTCACGAGCACATCGACGCCATCTTTCTGCAAGTGATGGCCAACCGGTCCGGTCAGCTGTGCGGGTATGTGCAGACCGAGGTCGCCGAGCAGACTGACCATATAGCCCGACCAGCCGACCGCCACGACTGAGGCCGCGAGGCCATATTCCAGCAGTAGCAACGCTCCCATCACCCAGGCGGCGAACTCCCCGATGGTGGCATAGCTGTAGGTATAGGCAGACCCCGACACAGGAAGGGTTGAGGCAAGTTCGGCGTAGCAGAGACCCGCGAACGCGCAGATGATTCCTGCAATTGCATAGGAAATGAGCACGGCCGGGCCGGCGTGGAGCGCAGCGGCATTGCCCGTACGGACGAAAATGCCTGCGCCGATGATGCAGCCGATGCCGAGGAAAACGAGGTTCCACGGTCCGAGGGATCTCTTGAGTTCGCTAGTCCGGGTCTCTTCTTGAACCTGAGCAACGCTCTTGCGCAGCAACATGCGTCCGAGCACGCTCCGTGGTGCGGCAGTCGCCATTATTACTCCCCTATGATGGCGTAAGTCTTGGGGCCGACCCTAGCGGCTCCGCCCCCGAGGGCAATCCCTAGCGTGCCAGCATCGGGCCGAGAGGTTCGCCCCCGAAGATGTGCGCGTGGAGGTGCGGAACTTCCTGGCCCCCGCGCATTCCGATGTTGGCAAGAACGCGATAGCCCTGCGCGACGAGTCCCTCGTCCCGGGCGATTTTGCCCACGGCGCGGATGAAGCCGGCGATCTCCTCATCGGAAGCCTTCTCCGAGAAATCGTCCCAGGAGACATATGACCCCGTCGGAATGACGAGAATGTGAACCGGCGCGAGCCGGTTTATGTCGTGAAACGCAAAGGCAAAATCGTCCTCGTATACCTTCTTCGACGGCAGCTCCCCGCGCAGGATGCGGGCAAAGACATTATTATCGTCATAGGGTTGCGTCGGATCGATGGGCATTGCGGACTCCGCTTGACCGGGGACGCTGCCTCGCTACCACCTTTGCTTATGAGCGACGAGACTCCGGAAAGCCTCATCCCGTACGACGAGATCGTGCAGGAAGCTCTGCGCGACGTGGTCGGCCGCGTTCTGGGCCAAGTCGAGCGCACCGGAGCGCTGCCCGGCGACCATCATTTCTACATAACCTTCAAGACCAAGATGCCCGGAGTCAGCATCCCGAAGCATCTCTCCGAGCGCTTCCCGGACGAGATGACGATCGTCCTTCAGCATCGCTTCTGGGACCTGAAGGTCGAGAAGGAGGGCTTCACCGTCGGCCTGTCATTCGGAGGCGTCCCATCGACCCTCCAGGTGCCGTTCGTCGCCGTTACGGATTTCGTCGATCCGTGCGTCGACTTCAGCCTCAAATTCCAAGCCAACGGCGCCGAGGACATGCACGAGGAGCATGAGGAGGCGGAGAACGACAGCCCCAAGGACGAGCCGGCGGAAGATGGCTCGAACGTCGTCAACGTCGACTTCACCCGCAAGAAGTGACTCATCACCCCGGGCTTGATCCGGGGTCCACCATCCTTAAAGCGCCGCAGTAAGATGCAGGGTTCCCGCTTTCGCGGGAATGACGAATAAGGGCATGCAATGAAGAATACCCGCACCGAGACCGACAGCTTCGGTCCGATCGAGGTCCGTTCGGACGCCTATTGGGGCGCTCAGACCGAGCGGTCGATCGAGAATTTCCCGTTCGGCCCTCGGGAGCAGATGCCGCTCGAAATCATCCACGCCTTGGGGTTCATCAAGCAGGCGGCGGCGCGGGTGAATGCCCGGATCGGAGGCCTGGACCCGCAACTCGCAGAAGCGATCCAGCAGGCTGCCGCGGAGGTCGCCCGGGGCGATCTCGACAGCCAGTTTCCGTTGGTCATCTGGCAGACCGGCTCCGGCACGCAGTCGAACATGAATGCGAACGAGGTGATCGCGGGGCGGGCCAACGAAAAGCTGGCCGGGACGCGCGGCGGCAAGGAGCCGGTCCACCCCAACGACCACGTCAACAAGGGCCAGTCATCCAACGACAGTTTCCCGACTGCGCTCCACGTGTCGGCCGCTCGGGCAATCCACGCCCGCCTCCTGCCAGCGCTCAGGACGATGCACGACCGCCTGGCCGACCTCGCGGGCCGCTGGGACACGATCGTCAAGATCGGCCGGACGCACTTGCAGGACGCGACGCCGCTCACGCTTGGGCAGGAATTCTCCGGTTACGCCCAGCAGCTCGCGGACAATATCGAACGCGTCGAAGGCGTGCTTCCGAGGGTCTATCGCCTGGCCCAGGGCGGAACGGCCGTCGGCACCGGCCTCAATGCGCCCAAGGGCTTTGCGGAGGCCTTTGCCAAGGAGATGGCCAACCTTACCCGCCTTCCGTTCACGAGCGCCCCGAACAAGTTCGCCGAGCTCGCCGCGCATGACACGATGGTTGAGCTTTCGGGTATTCTGAACACGATTGCCGTATCGCTGACCAAGATCGCGAACGACATTCGCCTGCTCGGCTCCGGTCCGCGGTCCGGCCTTGGCGAGCTGAAGCTGCCGGAGAACGAACCGGGCAGCTCGATCATGCCTGGCAAGGTCAATCCGACCCAGGCGGAAATGCTGACGATGGTCGGCGCGCAGGTCATGGGCAATCACGTCGCGGTGACGATCGGCGGTCTTCAGGGCCACCTCGAGCTTAACGTGTTCAAGCCGTTGATCGGGGCCAATGTGATCCGTTCGATCAACCTGCTCAGCACCGGCATGGAGAGCTTCACCAAGCGGCTGCTCGATGGACTTCAGCCGGACGAGAGCCGCATCGCCGAGCATATGAGCCGCTCGCTCATGCTGGTCACCGCGCTCGCTCCGGAGATCGGCTACGACAATGCGGCGGCGATCGCGAAGCATGCACACAAGACCGGCCAGACGCTGAAAGAGGCGGGGCTTGAGCTTGGCCTTGTCGATGAAGCAACCTTTGATCGGGTAGTGAAGCCGGAGAACATGATCGGCGGATAGACAAGGGGGGTCGATGAAAGCGCTTTTTGCAGTTTCCCTATTCGCGCTGGCGGGTTGCTCAACGCTCGGCCAGGGGCCGACGACACTGAGCGGCTCCTGGGGCGGACCGGGCATCGGCCTCGTGCTGGAGGGCGGTCTCGGTACGGTCGAATATGACTGTGCGTCGGGGACGATCGACCAGCCCATCCCTTCCGCCGAGGTCCCATTCACCGTCACCGGGACACACCGAACTGGTGCGTCGGGGCCGATCCGCACCGGGCAGATCTTCACGTCGCAACGTGCGACCTACAGCGGGCTTGCGGTCAAGCAGGACCTGACTCTGAGCGTGAAACTTGAGGACGGGACCGAGCTTGGACCGTATAAGTTGACCCAGGGGGCGGCGCCCCAGCTCAATCGGTGCCTGTAGCTAGAGCTTGAAACTCAGCCGGGCACCGATGTTATCGATGCCCGGGTTTTGCTTTCCGAACAAAGTGCCGTGGCTCATGTGCACCCAGCTCGCCTCGATCGTCATGCGATCGTTGATGCGAGTGCCAATGCCCAGCTCAGGCTCGAACAGGATACGGCTGCCGAACTCCAGCTCGCCGTTCCCCTCGATCTGGTAGTTCTTCGCGGAACCCGTGTGGACCGCGATGCCGAGGCCCGGCCGAATGAAGAACCGGTCGCCGAACTTCGCTGAGAGCCCGATCGCTCCGTAGTTCGTCTCCCCGGCAGTGTTGATGGCAACGAACGCATAGGGCTGCAGCGGGGTCTTGCCGAGCCGCTCACCGCGCCATCCAATCTGCACGTCGGCGCCTTTCTCGACGCCGGCGATCGTCAGGATGGTGTCGACGTCGTGGACATAGACGCCGCCGACGATCTCGTCGGCCTGTGCAGGACCCGACGCGAAGGCAGTTGCAAGAAGGGCAGTCGCGGCGAGGGTAATTGATTTCACGTTGGTGTGTTCCTTGGCAGGTTCAATGCACGAAGTGCGCAATTAGTGCCGAAGCTGAGCCGCCCGACTGCCAAGCCTTGAGCGCTTCGTTCGGCGCGAGCAACATCCAGACGTTGAGAGTCAGATTGTCGCGGATGACGAACAACGGGACGAGCTCGAGGACCAGCACGATGGAGACCGAGGCCCAGACCGGAAGTCTTCGAGCAAGCATGAAGCCGCCGATCATCATCGCGATGTCGGACATGGAATTGAGCACGCTGTCGCCGGTGTAGCCGAGCGCCGCCGTCTCTTCGCGGTAGCGATTGATGATCAAAGGTGTGTTCTCGACGATTTCCCACGCGGCTTCGATGGCTAGCGCAATTAGGAATCGCCGTTCCAACGGCCAGCGCCGCCCAACCAGCCACAGGGCCGCAAAGAACAGAAAGCCGTGAACGACGTGGCTCGGGCTGTACCAGTCCGACAGCATCTGGCTGGTCCGCGAGCTGTTCGGCTCGCCCACCCACAGGTTGATCGAGCCACAGGTGCAGATCAGCGGCCGCCCCATGAGGTAGAGCAGCGCAGCGGTTGCGGCGAGGAGGACGATGGCGGCAACGGCCGCGCGCTTCGAGCGAGTCATTCGCCCTAGGCTTAGCAGAGCGAAGCGACTTGCAAAGCCAGTCTGTTGGGTGGACACGAGCGACGATGTTGCGCGCCTACGGACCGAATTGCGACGGAAGCATCATCGATCCGGGCAAGGGCCAACGGATTCCCGACGACGCGACCTGGATCGACCTCGAGGAACCGACCCGCGAGGAGGACAAGCTCGTCGAGGAGTGCGTTCGCGTCCAGGTGCCGACACGTGAGGACATGCGCGAGATCGAGCCGTCGAGCCGTCTCTACGAACAGAACGGCGCGCTCTACCTGACCTTGAGCGCCCTTTACGGCGTCGAGGAAGGCAGACCGAAAAGCGATCCCCTCGGCTTCGTCCTCACCAAGGATCGCCTCGTGACGGTTCGCTACGTCACGCCGAAGCCGGTGCGCGCCTTCCAGCAGCATGCGCGGCGCGAGCACTCGCTGGTTCAGGACTCCCTGACCGCGCTTTACGGAATCCTCGACGCGATCGTTGATCGGCTTGCCGACGAGCTGGAATCGGCGGGCTCGGAGATCGAGAAGATCTCGGCGCATATCTTCGCAAAGCAGACGAATGCGCGGCGAATCCCGGCCGATCGGCTGACCGCGCTGCTGACCCGCATCGGCCGGGCCCAAACGTTGCTCGCGAAGGTCCGGGAGACTGCGGTGAGCACCGGCCGGCTGCTCAGCTTCCTTTCGGCGTCTACGCACATGAAGAGCGAGCGGGCCGATATCATCAAAGATCGCGTCGGCAGCCTTTCGACCGACGTACATTCGCTGATCGAGCACAGCAGCTTTCTCGGCGACAACCTGATCTTCCTGCTCGATGCATCGCTCGGCCTGATCAGCATCGAGCAGAACGCGGCAATGAAGCTGTTCTCCTGGGCGGCGCTCGTGTTCCTTCCGCCGACCCTGATCGCCGGCATCTACGGCATGAATTTCAAGCACATGCCCGAGTTGCAGTGGGTCTTCGGCTATCCGATGGCCCTTACGCTCATCCTGATCAGCGCCGTCGCGCCGATCTGGTATCTGAAGCGGCGCGGCTGGATCTGAGGCGGTTTGCGGCCTGCCTAGGTGATTGCTAAGGGCCAGTGCGCTGCCCATCTAGCGGGCGCTCCCAGAACCCAAGCACTCACAGGACCCCATCGATGATTCCGACCGGCCAGGACAGCCTCAACACTCGCTCGAACCTGACCGTCGGAAGCCGAACCTACGCTTATTATTCGCTGCCAAAGGCGGCGGAGCAACTTGGCGACATCAGCCGCCTGCCCTTCTCGATGAAAGTGCTGTTGGAGAATTTGCTGCGCTTCGAGGACGGTACGACCGTCACTCGCGAGGATCTCCAGGCGATGGTCGACTGGCAGAAAGAGCGCAGCATCTCCCGCGAGATCCAGTACCGCCCGGCGCGCGTGCTGATGCAGGATTTCACTGGCGTACCCGCAGTCGTTGACCTCGCCGCGATGCGCGATGCGATGAAGCAGCTCGGCGGCGACCCGCAGAAGATCAATCCGCTCGTTCCCGTCCACTTGGTCATCGACCACAGCGTGATGGTCGACGAGTTCGGCACGCCCAAGGCGTTCGAACGGAACGTCGAGCTGGAATATGCGCGCAACGGAGAGCGCTACGAGTTCCTCAAGTGGGGCAGCGGCGCGTTCGACAATTTCAAGGTCGTGCCACCGGGAACCGGCATTTGCCACCAGGTGAACCTCGAGCATATCGCCCAGGGCGTCTGGAGCGGCAAAGACCAGAACGGCGAGACAGTCGCCTACCCGGATACGCTCGTCGGAACCGACAGCCACACGACCATGGTCAACGGCCTCGGCGTTCTCGGCTGGGGCGTCGGCGGCATCGAGGCCGAGGCGGCGATGCTCGGACAGCCGGTATCTATGCTCATTCCGGAAGTCGTCGGATTCCGCCTGTCGGGACAGCTCAGCGAAGGCATCACCGCCACCGACCTGGTGCTGACCGTCACCCAGATGCTTCGCGCCAAGGGGGTCGTCGGACGCTTCGTCGAATTCTACGGTCCGGGCCTCGCGACGATGAGCGTCGCCGACCGCGCGACCATCGCCAATATGGCGCCGGAATATGGCGCGACCTGCGGCTTCTTCCCGATCGACGATCGAACGATCGAATATCTGAAGCTGACGGGCCGCTCCGACGAGACGATTGAGCTCGTCCGCGCCTACTGCCAGGCTAACGGCTTCTGGCACGACATCTCCAACCCGGAGCCGGTGTTCACCGATACGCTTGAGCTGGACATGAGCACGATCGAGCCGTCACTCGCGGGACCGAAGCGGCCGCAGGACCGCGTCGTGCTGGGCGACGTCGACGACCAGTTCAACGCAGAGCTTGAGCACACCTACAAGAAGCACAATGATCCGCGCGTCGCGGTCGAAGGAGAAGAGTTCGACCTCGGCAACGGCGACGTCGTGATTGCCGCCATCACCAGCTGCACCAACACGTCGAACCCGTCGGTGCTGGTCGCCGCCGGGCTGGTCGCGAGGAAGGCTCGCGCCAAGGGCCTGCTTCCCAAGCCATGGGTCAAGACCAGCCTCGCCCCCGGCAGCCAGGTGGTCACCGATTATCTGAATGCCAGCGGGCTTGGTGAGGATCTGGACGCCTTGGGCTTCGACCTCGTCGGCTACGGCTGCACGACTTGCATCGGCAATTCTGGTCCGCTCGCGGAGCCAATTTCAAAGGCAATCAGCGATAACGATCTGGTCGCGGTCAGCGTGCTGTCGGGCAACCGCAATTTCGAAGGCCGGGTCTCGCCCGATTGTCGCGCTAACTATCTCGCATCGCCGCCGTTGGTGGTTGCCTATGCTTTGAAGGGCTCCGTCCGGGCCGACCTGGTTCACGAACCGATCGGCACGGCGACGAATGGCGAGCCGGTGTTCCTCAAGGACATCTGGCCGTCGAACGAGGAAATCCGCGCGCTGATCGATGCGCACGTCCACTCCGACATGTTCCGCAGCCGCTATGCCGACGTCTATCGCGGCGACGAACGCTGGCGCGCCATTCCGATTTCCGGCGGCGACACCTATAGCTGGCCGACGACGTCCACCTACATCCAGAACCCGCCCTACTTCACGGGCATGACGATGGAGCCGGTTTCGCCGGGCGACATCGACGCAGCCCGTCCGCTGGCGGTGTTCGGGGACTCGATCACCACCGACCACATCTCGCCTGCGGGCGCGATCAAGCCGGACAGCCCCGCCGGCCGCTATCTGCTGGAGCGACAGGTCAGCCGCGGCGAGTTCAACAGCTACGGATCGCGGCGCGGCAATCACGAAGTGATGATGCGCGGCACGTTCGCCAACATCCGCATCCGCAACCGCATGCTCGACAATGTCGAGGGCGGCTTCACCCGCTACGCGCCGACCGGCGAGACGATGGCGATCTACGACGCCGCCATGCTCTACAAGCAGGATGATCGTCCGCTCGTAGTCATCGCGGGCAAGGAATACGGCACCGGCAGCTCACGCGACTGGGCGGCCAAGGGTACCGTCCTGCTCGGCGTCCGGGCGGTGATTGCGGAAAGCTTCGAGCGCATCCACCGCTCGAACCTGGTCGGCATGGGCGTGCTTCCGCTACAGTTCCAGGCTGGCGAGAATGCGGAGACGCTCGGGCTCGACGGCAACGAGAAATACACGATCACCGGCGTCGGCGAATTGAAGCCGAGGCAGGATGTCACCGTGCAGGTGGTGAAGGACGACGGGCGCGAGTTCAGCTTCACCGCCCGCTGCCGCATCGATACCTACAATGAGCTCGAATATTTCAAGTCGGGCGGCATCCTGCACTACGTGCTTCGGAGGCTCGCGGCGGCGTGAGGGACGTTGCCGGCTGGCTTGTGTCCTTCGCCGGCGGCACGTTGCTATGGTCTGCTGCGACCATTTCGTCCGGGGGCCGCGAGCCGTGGGACACAGGCGAATATTGGGCGATCTACCTGCCCGCTGCCTGTGCGCTTAGCGGACTGCTTGGCTATGCGTTTCCGGAGCGGACCTGGCGCTGGCCCCTGATCGTCATGCTGGCACAGTTTCCGGTCATGGCCGTCACCAGGGACATCGGCAGCCTCTGGATTCCGGGCATCGTGATGCTGCTGGTGCTGGCTCTTCCCGGAATGTTATTTGCGGCATTGGGGAGCCTGCTCCGCAGATCGGGGCGAGCGGCATGACGGCCGTCGAGATCGCCGTCGAAGTCGTCGGCTGGGCCGGCGCACTGCTTATCCTGCTGGCTTATCTCCTGCTTTCCGCCGGGAAGCTGACCGGCCAGTCGGTCGTCTACCAAGGGATGAACGTCGTCGGCGCAGCCGGCTTCACGATCAACGGATGGTGGCACGGAGCGCTTCCCTCGACCGCGCTCAACATCGTCTGGATGGGAATAGGATTGGTGGCTCTATGGAAGATCACTCAGCGCCGCGGCTCGTCGACCTGAGCCACGTCATCACCGAGGGCCTGGTGACATACAAGGGCCTGCCCGGCCCGCACATCTGCGACTTCATCTCGCGCGAGCAGTCGGCCGCCAATTACGACGACGGCTCGACCTTTCAGATCGGCCGGATCGACATGGTCGCCAATACCGGCACCTATGTCGATGTGCCGTCGCATCGTTTCGCCGATGGCAAAGACTTGAGCGAGGTCGGTGTCGAATCCTTCGCGCACCTTCCCGCGATTGTCGTTCGGCATCCGTTTGAGTCCGGATTGGCGGTCGACGCCGAAGCGTTCGAGGGGCTCCATTTGCGAGGTTGCGCGGTCCTCGTCGCGACTGGCTGGGACCGGCATTGGGGGCAGGACGCCTATTATCACGATCATTCTTTCCTGACCCCGGAGGCTGCCGAACTGCTGATCGCCGAGGGCGCTGCTCTGGTCGGGATCGACAGCCACAACATAGACGATACGCGGGTGCGCACGCGCCCCGTGCACACGGCACTGCTTGGTGCCGGCATTCCGATTTGCGAGCATATGACGGGCCTCGGCGGCCTGCCCGATAAAGGCTTCCGATTTTCCGCGACACCGCCGAAGGTGAAGGGGATGGGGACCTTCCCGGTGCGGGCCTACGCCGTGCTTGGCTGAGCAAGCGCGGTCCCGAGCCACTGCGGGATGATTGCATCGGCGAGGTCGTCCACGCGTCGATGCTCGACCGCCAACCCGAGGTGCTCGTAGAGAACGCGAGTACGAGGCCCGGCCTCCGTTGCGGACACCACCACGAGCCGGCGATTGATCTTCTGCCGCCAGTTCATCCGGGCGGTGTTTTCCTGGCCGACGAAGCAGCCCTTTGTGAAGCTGACGCCGTTGAGCTCCGCCGCATTGCATTCGAGCCAGAGCAGGTCGCCAAGCTCTGCGCGGCCTTCGCAGACTCCGAGGCTGAGCCGATGTTCGAGCCAGCCGCCGGCCGCTTCGGAAGGTGGGGCGAGCCACCTGCGGCCTAGTTCGGCAAGGCGAGGATCGTAGCCTCCCTTGCCGCTCAGCGACCAATGCACTGCCACCGTTTCGTCTCGCTCGATCCGGATCGGGCGACGCAAGCGGTAAATCGACAGCCGCTTGACCAGGTCGTCCGCCGCATCGGCCTCGCAGTCGAAAAGCAGGTCCTCGCCGTCCGCCCAGACCATGAAATCAAACAGGCATTTTCCTTGCGGGGTCAGCAGTGCCGCCCAAACCGGAAGGTCGCCGGTGACGTCGCTTGTGACCAATCCCTGGACGAAGCCGCGCACGTCCTCTCCGGACAGGCGGACGATTGCGCGGTCGGTCAGGGTGGTAGCGGCCATGACCTTCAGTTAGGGAGCCGCCGGTGACGATGCAAAGCCTGACGATCCGCCGGCCAGACGATTGGCACGTGCATCTGCGTGATGGGGAGATGCTGCGCGTGGTGGCGCCCTTCACAGCGCGGCAGTTCGCGCGCGCCATCGTCATGCCGAATCTCGTTCCGCCGATTACGACTATTCCAGCGGCAGCCGATTATCGCGAGCGGATCTGGGAGGCGGCAGGGCGAGAATTCAAGCCGCTGATGACTTATTACCTGACCGACGAGTCAAATCCGGACGTGGTCGAAAGCGGCTTCAACGACGATGTCTGGATCGCGGCCAAGCTGTACCCCGCTAACGCTACGACCAACTCCACGTTTGGGGTCACGGACGTCCGCAATCTCCATCCGACCTTGGAAAGGATGCAGCGGATCGGAATGGTGCTTTGCGTCCACGGCGAAGTGACCGACCCGGATGTCGACGTCTTCGATCGGGAGGCAGTGTTCATCGACCGCGTGCTGACCGGCCTCACTCGCGACTTTCCCGATCTGAAGATCGTGCTCGAGCACATCACGACCGCCGAAGCAGCGGACTTCGTGCGGGACGCCGGGCCGAATGTCGCGGCAACGATTACGCCGCAGCATCTCCACCTCAACCGAAACGCCTTGTTCGCCGGTGGCTTGCGGCCGCACGCTTACTGCCTGCCGGTCGCGAAGCGGGAGAAGCACAGGCTGGCGGTCCGTGCCGCGGCCGTTTCAGGCTCGCCCAAATTCTTCCTCGGCACCGACACCGCACCGCATGCCCGCCAAGCCAAGGAATCTGCGTGTGGTTGCGCGGGCATTTTCAACGCGCCCTACGCTCTCGAAAGCTATGCGACGGTGTTCGAAGAGGAAGGCGCACTCGACAAGTTCGAAGGCTTTGCCTCCGAGCATGGCGCGAATTTCTACGGCTTGCCGCTTAACGAGGGAACGGTCACCCTGAAGCGGGAAGAGGACTACGTGCCCGACCGCCTCGGAGTCGGCGACATCGAACTCGTCCCGTTCCAAGCCGGTCAACGGCTGAACTGGACGTTCGCCGGCTAGCAGCCCTCGCTTCCGCCCGACCCGCTCGGGCCGATCACCGATCCGAAATGCTCGCCGACGATCGAGTAGCACTCGCAGGCGTGCCGTTTCAGTCCGGCCCGGTCGACGACGATCACGCGGCCGCGCCGCGCCGAGATTAGACCCAGGTCCTGGAGCGCGCCGACGACCGCGTTCACGGTCGTGCGCTGCACTCCAAGCAGCTCGGCCAAGGCCTCCTGGGTCAATTCGATCCGGTCGCCTGCGCGGTCCTGAGCGGTGAGCAGCCATCGCGCAGCTCGCTGCTGGATGGAATGGAAGCTGTTGCAGGCGGCCGACTGCATGACCTCCGCAAGGAGGTAGTCCGAGAATCGGCAGAAGAGATTGGCGACGAAGCCGGACCGGCTCTTCGCTTCTTCGAGCGCTTCCATCGGAACCCGCATCGCGGGCCCGCCGACCATGACCTGCGCCTGCGCAAACGCGGGCGCGCTGCCGCAGCTGACGATTCCGCCGACGGCACCTTCGCGTCCGATCGAGGCGACTTGCACGGTCCGTCCGTCGTCCATCTCGACGACCAGCGAGATCATGGTCGTCCCGAATGGAAAATAGCTCCATTCGACGTCCTGGCCCCGCACCTGCACATGATCGCCGACAGCCAGGCTGATGACGTCCCCATGCGGCTCGAGCAATCCGCGGACCTCAGCAGAAAAGGTTGCGAGCAAAAGATTGCCCGCAAATGCCCCATCGAGCCTGTCCAGCTCGTTGATAGTGGTGTCTGACATACGCAACATAACCCCTCAGCAAGCGCTGACAGCGCCGCCTCGCAAGTCATTACGCTTGCGACACGGCATTTAACAAGGATTAACCACGTCGATCATCTCATAGGCTAACCGGTTCGACGATCCTCCGGCGCGATGCCATTAGGCAATCGGCCACCAAACGCAGAGGACGCACATCCACGGAACTTCGACGGCCGTCGATCAGATCGACGAATTCACGGTAGATGTCCGCGTATTCACCGCTTTTGCCGACTTTTTGTTCCACGCCGCCGACAAACAGCCGTGAACCACCTTCGGTCAGTCGGACGTCCGCGCCATCGGCCGTCCGAGCCGAGATCGTCCATTCTTCTCCCTCGGCGCGCCGCCAGTCCAGGCTGCAGTTGAGCGGACCGTCGGCGACGTCGCTCGCGAAGTCGATCTCCGCGGCGATGGGGGTCTGCGCGTTCTCGGGGAAGCTTAGCTCGGCCGACCGAACGAACAGGGAACCGGGGAAAATTGCCGTGGCTATCGAGAAGGCGTTGATGCCGGGGTCGAACACGCCGAAGCCCCCCGGTTCCCAGATCCAGGCTTGGCCGGGATGCCATTTGTGGACGTCTTCGTGCCAGAGGATGCGCATTTCAAAAATGCGCTTTCCCGCGAGCAACCGCGCTGCAGCCGCGACCGCCGGGTTGTGCCGCGCGTGCCAGGTCGCGAAGAGCGTTACACCTTTCGCTTCGGCGAGGCGGGCCAGCTCGTCGGTCTCGCTGAGAGTCACCGTTGGCGGCTTTTCCATCAGGACGTGGAGGCCGCGTGCAATGCACTCGCGGACGATTTCGTAACGCGGGCCGGGTGGTGTGGTGATCGCGACCGCTTCCAGCCCGTCGACTTGTTTCAAGAGGTCGCGCCAGTCTGTGAATACGGGCACGACGCCTTGCCCGGAACGGCTCGACGATGCAGCCAGCTCAAACCGTGGGTTCCCGGCGATCGAGGGGACGTGCTGGTCCGCGGCGATCTTGCCGAAGCCGATGATGGCGATCCGGATTGGCTGCATTAGCGTTTCACCGCCGCCACGAAGGCACGCGCCTTCTCGAGCGTCGTTTGCGGGTCCTGGCCCGCTTTGTAGAGCCCGCCGCCAAGCCCAAAGCCGTCGGCGCCCGCCGCCGTCCAGCCGGGAATGGATTCGGGCGTCACACCTCCCACTACGATCAGCGGAACGTCCTTGGGCAGCACGGCCCTCTGAGATTTCACGACTGCCGGAGATGCCGCTTCGGCCGGAAACAATTTGATCGCGTGCGCACCCGCGCGGATCGCTTCAAAGGCTTCCGACGGGGTGAAATAGCCGGGCGACGAGACTAGCCCCGCGGCGACGGTGGCCCCGATCACCTCCGTGTTCGTGTTGGGCGAAACGATCAGACGGCCTCCCGCTTGCGCGACCCGCGCTACGTCTGCCGGATCCAGGACGGTTCCGGCGCCGACCAGAACTCGATCGCCGAACCTCCCGGCGATGATCCGTATACTATCGAAAGGCTCCGGCGAGTTGAGCGGAACCTCGATGATACGGATGCCGCCGTCGTAGATCGCGCCGGCTATCGCTTCCGCGTCGGCGGGGGTCACGCCGCGGATGATCGCGACGAGCGGACACTCCGCAAGATAGGTCTGAAAGTCTTTGGCTGCGCTCATCCGATCAACTCCACGATCCTTTTCGCGCCGGCGAGGAACGCTTGCTCCCCGTCCACCTCGTGGCACCGTTTACCAGCGATCCGCAGCGCTTCCGAATAGAGGCGGGTCAGCTCCGGCCGGCCCATCACGACGATCTCAGCGTCACCACCCTGACGGAGGCCGGCGCGGACGTCCGCTCCGATCAACAGGCCGCTTCCATAGGACGGCGCATCCTTCGCCTCGCCTTGCCCAAGCAGGACCCTGGCTCGGATCTTGAACAGTTCGGCGGCCAGGCATTCGTCTGCCAGGCCTCGGCGGACCCCGGATTCAAACGCGTCGCCGGGCTCGGCGCTCCCTGAAAGCAAATCGGCAAGGATGCTGTGCTCACGCAGGAGGTTGAAGAGCTCGCCGGTCATCACGGTCGTGAACCGCGCGATCCCCCCGTTTTCCAGCCGCGCCCATTTATTGTGCGTGCCGGGATGGCAGACCAAAGCGTTCGCGCAAATGAGCCCGGCCGCATAGGCGCCCAACAGCTGGACTTCCTCGCCGCGCATGACGTCCGCCTCGTCGGCATGGACGAAGGAGACGCCGGGCACAATCGCCGTTTGCTTAGCTTCTGCCCACACCAGCGCCTCGGCAAGGTCCTCGATCCCGGCGGGACAGGGCACGTAGGGCGCCTCGATCCAGCCGCGGTTCGACCCGACCATGCCGGCGAGCAACAACGGCCGGTCGCCGAGACGTTCGCGAATTTCCTGGACAGCAGCTTCGAACCCGCCCTTGGGAACCGACAGGATGCCCTTCTCGTCCTCGATTTCGTCGATGCACCTGCCGTCGCCGTCGATCAGGTAGGCGCGGCGGTTCGTCGTCCCCCAATCGGCGGCAATGAAACCTTCTGCCCAGTGCATGCGTCAAAGAACATTGGGAACGCGACAAGGCTCCATGGTTTCTTGTCGTTTGACGGGACTGGCGGGCACCCGTCCGGAATAGCGGCGCCTAAGGAGACTGGACCATCGCAAACTTCATGTTCGCGACCGGGATCGAGAACAGCATCCCCACGATCAACAACGGCAAGACCCGCGTCGACGAGATGGAAAGCTGCGGGCACTATCAGCGCTGGCGCGAGGACTTCGACTGCGTCCAGGACATCGGGATCAACTACCTCCGCTATGGGCCGCCGATCCACAAGACGTACCTCGGCCCCGGCAAATATGATTGGGAGTTCGCCGACATCACATTTGCGGAGTTGAAGCGCCGCGACATCATCCCGATCGTCGATCTTTGCCACTTCGGCGTCCCCGACTGGATCGGCAATTTCCAGAACCCGGACTTTCCGCATTTGTTCGCGCAATATGCAGCGGCCTTCGCGGAGCGCTTCCCCTGGGTTCAGCTCTACACGCCGGTCAACGAGATGTTCATCTGCGCGATCTTCTCCGCCAAGTACGGCTGGTGGAACGAGCAGATGAAGACGGACCGAGGTTTCGTCACCGCGCTCAAGCACATCGTCCGCGCCAACGTCCTCGCGATGCTCGAAATCCTGAAGCACCGCGCCGACGCCATCTTCATACAGTCGGAATCGTCGGAATATTTCCACGCCGATTCACCAGCGGCGATCCACCAGGCGGAAGTGCTGAACTCCCGCCGCTTCCTCAGCCTCGACCTCAACTACGGCCGCCGCGTCGACAGCGAGATGTACGAGTATCTGATCGAAAACGGGATGACGAAGGACGAGTATCATTTCTTCCTTCACAACCGGCTGAAGCAGCACTGCATCCTAGGCAACGACTACTACCGGACCAACGAGCACCGCGTATTCGAGAACGGCCACACGACCGCGTCGGGCGAAGTGTTCGGCTACACCGAGATCACTCGCCAATATTACAACCGCTACCGGCTTCCGATCATGCATACCGAGACCAATTTGGTCGAAGGACCGGTCGGCGACGAGGCGGTCCACTGGCTGTGGAAGGAATGGGCGAACGTCCTCCGCCTACGAAACGTGGGCATCCCCACGGTCGGTTTCACCTGGTATTCGCTGACCGACCAGGTCGACTGGGACACGGCGCTTCGCGAGCAGAACGGGAACGTCAATGCGCTCGGTCTCTACGATCTCGACCGCAACATCCGGAACGTCGGGCGAGCCTACAAGCGCCTAATCCGCGATTGGCGCGAGGTGCTTCCGGCATCGAGCCTCTGCCTCGTCGTCCCGATCGTCCCGCCGTCGCACTACGACATGGCGCATGCGCGCGAGCAGGAGGAAGAGGCGCGTCGCCGCCTTCAGACTGAAGAGATCGACATCGACCAAGCCAACTCGCCGCAGGAAACGACATGAAGATTGGGAAGATCGAAACCTTCTACGTTCCTCCGCGCTGGCTGCTGGTGCGCGTTGAATCAGACGACGGCGCGGTCGGCTGGGGCGAGGCGAGCCTCGAAGGCTGGGCCGAAGCAGTCGACGGCGCCTTCGCTGCGCTTCGCGACCGCTTCATCGGGCACGACCCGTTCCGCATCGAGGACATCTGGCAGATTGGATATCGCGGGGGTTTTTATCGCGGCGGGCCGGTGCTGATGTCAGCGCTCGCGGGGCTGGAGCAGGCGCTTTGGGATCTGAAGGGACGGGTCTTGAACCTGCCCGCATGGGAGATGCTCGGTGGCCGCGTCCGCGACAAGGTCAGAGCCTATGCCTGGATCGGCGGTGATCGGCCGCACGAGATCGGCGCGGCGGCCGAGGCTCGAAAAGAGCAGGGGTTCTCGGCGGTCAAGATGAACGCAACCGCCGAGCTTGGCTGGATCGGAACGCCGAAGATCTTCGATGAAGTCATCGCACGGGTCGAGGCGGCGCAGGCAGCCGGGATGGACGTCGGCCTCGACTTCCACGGACGTGTGCATCGCCCGTTGGCCAAGCAGCTTGCCAAGGTGCTCGAACCGCTTGGACTGCTCTTCATCGAAGAGCCTTTGCTGTCCGAAAATCCGGAAGGGCTTGCGCAGATCGCCAATCTCACCAGCACGCCGATCGCGCTCGGCGAGCGGCTTTACTCACGTTGGGACTTCAAGCCCTTCTTCGAAGCGGGCGCGGTCGACATCATCCAGCCGGATCTCAGCCATGCGGGCGGCATCCTGGAATGCCGGAAGATCGCGGCGATGGCGGAAGCCTATGACGTGGCCGTCGCTCCGCACTGCCCGCTTGGACCGCTAGCGTTGGCGGCCTGCCTGCAGGTTGCGGCCTGCGCGCCCAACGTCGCGATCCAGGAGATGAGTCTCGGCATCCACTACAACGTCGGTGCGGACTTGTTCACCTACTGCAAGCAGAAGGATCAGCTGACTCCCCAGAACGGGTTCCTTACGATTCCGACAGGCCCCGGGCTGGGCGTCGACATCGACGAGGACGTCGTGCGCGAGGCGCACAGGGACCCGCATTCCTGGCGCAACCCGATCTGGCGCCAGGCGGACGGGAGCTTCGCGGAGTGGTGAATTCTTATGCTACGCGGCGAATGCGGCGCTTGGCGACACGGTCGTCGCGATGAAAGTCGACGTCGTCGAGCTGATGCCGAAGCTGCTCGATTTCGGCGTTCGTCTCGGGCAGGTCGGAGCCATTGTACCGGGCGTCCAGCGCGGCCTCTTCTTCCGTCAGCTTGCGGAAGTAGCTGATCGACAGCCGCCGGCCGAAAACGTCGTCGCCCTTCATTCGAATCTCCGGATCGGAATCCGCCGGAAGATTGTCCCTGATCGCCGTCAGCGCGTTGATGAGCTGGTCGAGCGAGGTGTACTCGCTGATCTCGATAAAATCCTTGACGCGTCTACCCATAACCCTCTCCCCGTCCCCGGGGACAATTTACCAATCGCCTGAATCCCGGCGCAACTTCTAATCGGGTTTTATCCCCAGCGAAGTTGCGCATCTGTGAAGTTTCGGTTGCCTGAGGTTTAGATTCGCCATGCCGCCCGATCTGCTGACCCTTTCGTCTTCCGATCTCGAATTGGAGCTAAGTCCTTCGATCGGTGGGGCAATTTCCCGCCTGACTCACGTCGGCGAGAGCGGTCCGCGACCGATATTGCGCGAAGGACACAGTCCGATTCAAAACGTTCTGGAGGCCGCAAGTTTTCCCCTCGTTCCGTTTGTGAACCGGGTTCGGGGCGGGTCGTTCAGCTTTCGGGGCCGGACGGTTTCGCTTGAGCCGAACATGGCCGGGGACACGAGTCCCCTGCACGGTCAGGGCTGGCTTACTCCGTGGGTGGTCGAGGAATCGGGCGACGGTTCTGCGATCCTTTCGTATCGCCACGAGCCCGGCGAATGGCCTTGGGCCTATACGGCGCTCCAGGAATTTCGGCTCGACGGGCCCGTGCTCGATCTGGCGCTCACCTGCCGCAACGAATCGAGCGAGCTCATGCCGAGCGGTCTCGGGCAGCATCCCTATTTTCCGTGCACCGCACAAACCCGGCTGGACACGGAAGTCGGCTTCGCATGGACCATCGACGAGCAAGTCCTGCCGGTCGCGAAGGTCCCCGCGACGGGCCGATACGATCTCCGCGACCGCCTCATCTGCGGCCAGGACCTCGACAACGGATTCGAGGGCTGGAGCGGGCGCGTCGTGATGAACGACGCCGACTGGCCGTACGAACTGGAGCTATCGTCGCCGCAGGCCCGCTTCTTCCAGGTCTTCTCACCGGCAAGCGGGGGCTTCTTCGTCGCCGAGCCGGTGACCCACGCGAATGCGGCGCTCAACGCTCCGAAGCCCGACTGGCCGAAGCTCGGATTGAGGATCCTCGAGCCGGGTGAGGAGATGCGGCTCGACATGCGGATCGAAGTCTGCGCGAAATAACAGCGTTCAGGTTGAAGCTTGCGAAAGCCGCCTATATAGCCCGCCGCCTAGCGCGCCGCTTCCGGAGACGTGGGTGAGTGGCTGAAACCAGCGGTTTGCTAATTCTCCGGTACCATTGAAATCATTGAAGAAATCCTCGGCGTATAATGCCGTGTATAATGGTTTGAGTGGCTGTTTCGTCGGAGACGGAGGTTGCCTAACCATACCCCGAAACACGGTGTTCCATGGCCGGCTTTCGGCCTAGGCGCGGGTCAGTACGGTTCCTTCTTACGCATTTCGATTTCACGTTGAAGCTCCGCAATTCGCCGCTCCGTGACCTCAATCCCGTGCAGGTTGCCGTAGATCGGACTGAACGTTCCGCCCTCGAAGCGCAGAGACGCATAGTTGATTTGACGCTTGCGATAGATCTTCCATGCCGTGTGGCTCTTGCCTAGCTCCTCGGCCTCGGTGTGCGACACCAACGTGGCAAGTTCCGTGAGCGCCTCATCAACTTGAGCGTCGACCACCGCGAAGCGAGCAGACGCTCGGCCGTTCATTGCTACGGTCGTATAGTATCCATCCGGGAGATTGTCGGCCACCTCCCCTTCGGCTTGGCCTGTGACCGCTTCAGCCGTCGCAGTTGATACGGCCACCTTGCCTCGCACCATGCTCTCCAACGCAATAATCTGATCAAAGCCGACGCCTCCGCTGCTCATCTTTGAATGCAAACTAGCGAGAGAGTTAAGCAGCGCGGTCCGTTCATGTGTGCTCGATTGACCGAGCCAGCGCTTCACGAAAAAGCCGACGGCCCCAGCTGTCAGCGCCACGAGTGCGACCAAGGCGGTAATCTGAGGGTCGGTCAGTTGAGAAAGCATCGGGCAACAATGCTTTCTGATTAGGGTGGCGGCAACTGCTGACCGAATACCTCGAAAGATTGAGAACAAGATCGACGTCGAACGAAGAGTGGAGGGCGACCGCCACCCAGAATCTTTATGCTCGCTACGACCCGTTGCGGACGTAAGCTCGAACCACCAAGCTGAAGACAGGCCCTCTCATCAGGACAAGGGTTTCGCCCCTGACGCCGATAGTCGATTGTTGCTCCCGAGATTCATTCCGTCTCTCGCTCAAAGAAGTCGACGACAAGGCTAACGGCCTTTGTGTATCTCTCGAATTGCTTCTGAATTTCCTCGACACTCATCCGGGCATAGGCGCGAACTGGCCAATAGACGAACTCTCTTCGAAGAGATCGCTTAATGCGCGGAAAGCACCAGATCTCGGCATCCGATTCTAGGAAATCGGTCTGGCTTAAGAACTCGATTGTGATGATCGAGGAGATGAGGGACTTCTGGAACTCAGTTAGCCGAATGTCGGTCCAGCTTATCTGGAAAATCGGTACGATCTTCCCTGCTCGTTCGATGAAAAAATCTGGCCGGAGCGGAAAAGATAGCATCGAACCGTCTTTCGACCGACCAACCGGCAGAAGGATTGACGTTGCACTGAGCTCGGGAATTCCGCCTTCGCTCCGTGCGTGGAGCGCTTCAATGAAGATTGGAACGACAGCACGGGCCGTCGCCTTTGAACTCTCCTTTTTGAAGCATTCGATTTCCTCGTAAATCTTGGAAGGTGCTAACTCCCCATAGGCAATTCGAGCGCATAATCGGTTGGTCTCGCCAACGGAGGATCGTGGTGGGTTTTCGGCAATCCGCCGGATTTTGCGAGCGGTGTCATCCACGCGAGGGAAGTTGTTTAGCGCCCAATTAAGGAGCGAAATCAGCTTCTTTGCGCGTCTGATCTTAGTCTGTTTGTCGCTCATCACCGAAGCGCTGCTTTGGCGCTCGTCTGAGAATTATTTCTTTCGAAATCTCCATCCCAAAATTGACGGTCCTAGAGTTCGACCAGACGAAGTGCCAAGGTGATCCCTTAGCATGGGTTATGTCTACGAGACGCCCTGCCCGCAGTGCTCCGTAATCGCTGAAGACTCCTTCGAGGAATTCAACGTCGTCTGTTGTAAAAGCGAAACCGGCCTCGATGAAGCTGCGTGAAGACAGGTCAAATCGCCTGATCGTTTCAGCTATCGGATCGGCACCTTCGGATTTCTTGTCATGATAGATTTCGCGAAAGACCGGGCCATAATTCCAAGCCTCTATCTTTGCGGAAGAGAGTAGCATGCCTCTCTCAACAAGGGCACGCTCCACAGCCAAGTACACGATCTTGTTCAAGGTGAGGTTGGTCACCGATTTCTTGGATTGTGAAAACCTTTTTATGAACCAGTTGGCTATCGCCCTAACGTCAATGTTGCGTTCCAGAATCGTATCACGGGCCAGAGCGCCTCTCGCGAAACCGCTAAAATCAGTCACTTCTGGAATGTCGGAAGTGTCGATATCCTCCTCGCGCAGCAGGGCGAGCCGCTCGAGTTCCTCCTTGAGGTGGCTTGGGATGCTCGAATTATCCATTCTCGTACGCCAATCGTTCTCGGCGCGTCGTTTTTCTAGCGCTGATTATTCGGCCGGTCTCATTTCCTAACGTATCCACTGCCGGCGCAGTATGCACGACGATGACGGTCAAGTTTCCGATGCGCCCGATGCTCCGCATTCGGTGTTCCCAAGGGCAGGGATCATCGTCCGTCATCAGCAGCGGGTCACTAAAAACCAGTGAAGCCGCTTCGAATGAGAGACCATGTTTGGCGATATTGGACAGATTCTTCTGTGGGTCCCAGCCCCACTTTATTGATCCCATTTAATTAGGGCTAAGGTATTGCCCTCGTCAAATCTACTCTGCGCCACTCCGGCGCCTGGCCTGTGTTACTTGAACTCGGAATTCACCATCCGTCAACGACGCGTTTCATCGCCTCGCTATCGATCTCGATGTACCGTTGAGTCATGGCCAACGAGCTGTGCCGAGCAAGTGCCTGCACGTCTCTGAGACTGCCCCCGAAGCGACCAATGTTCCGCGCCGCCATTGTGATAAACGTTCGCCGCCCGGAGTGGCTTGAGCATCCATCGAAACCGAGCGCTGAATACCATTCCTGAAACATGTTGATGATGACCTGGGCAGTTGTCGCCGAAGAGCGCTCGGTCTGAATGACCCTCGTAGCTCCCATCGCCACTGGTGTGATTTGACGAAGGGCCTCCAACGCTGTCCGGAGTTCAGCGGACATTGGGACGACCCCACCTGATCGACCCTTTGCCGCAGCGTCGGTAAGCCTGATCACATCGCCAACGCTATTTTCTGCATCCGTGACCATTCGCCATTCAAGCGCGGAAATCTCCTTGGCCCGTAGTCCAGCACGCAAGGACAAAAGGAAGATGACCCGGTTTCGTGAAGGGTGACGAGTCCGCGTTAGATGATCGAGGACCGCACGAATTTGGCCCGAGCGAAGCACCTTCGCCTGACGGTTCAGCATTGCTGGAATCCTATTATGTTATTGGTCCAGCATTATATTTCCTAATGGATCAGTTCTAAACCGGGTTGGCTTGGCTGGTCCGAACGCGAGCAATCTCAAGCAGTTCGGTGGAACTCATTAGGGTCTATGAGGAAGCTAATGAGCGTGGTTTGGAACAGTTCAGCGGCTGAACTTTGCTCGGTGGGTCGGTTGAGCCGCTGCGACCGTAGGCATATCCTTCGCAACATGATCGACCCATTTAGCGAACGTCGAGCAAGCATGATTGTGCTTCGATCCCGCAATGGTTCGACGAGTTACCTCGCTCGTTCAATGAGCGTCAGCTGGAACGAAGCTTTCATGCTGATGGAACGACTGCAACTCAGAGGTCTGGTGACTGCACCCGACAAGTCCGGACGAAGGACGGTCGTTCACGCTGCGAACGACTAAATCTCGAACTTCCGTGGAAGTCGCTGGGCGACCTCGGTAAACAGCGCAACCGGGTCTAGCGACAACGCCCTGGCGATTGCCACGAACTCAACAACATCGACCCGCCGTTGTCCGCGTTCAATGTTGCTGATGTAGCTCTGGTTCTTGCCGAGGCGCTTCGCCACGTCTTCTTGGAACAAGCCGGTTCCCTTGCGAGCCGCGATCAGCGTCTCGACGAGAATTGCATGAGCGTCGGAATAGACCGACTTCGGCATTCTGCTCCCGAACCGAAGAGAAGTGCCGTTGTGGTAGATGCAGTTTCGAGATATGCATTTTCTGCATACGTCCTTCTGAGGACTTTGCGGGGGATGCGTCGAAGCCGTGCAGTTTCAGGCCGACCACTTACTCTTTCTCCGCAACTGCAGAGCTTCCTTCGAACCCGCCGAAGAGGTTGCTGGAGGGATTCCGGCAAGTTGGTTCGCTTACGTGTCATCGAAGGATGATGACGGACTTCCGAGGCACCGATGCAAACGCGCCGATCTCTTCCAGCTCGTCGAATCTGAACCTCGGATCGAGATCGTGTCCGCTGCTATTCTGGCTTGGGGCGGAATGCATAGGCACCACGGAAAGCAACTGTTCGAGCACAATGGTTGGTTGGAGATCGCTCAGCGTATCCGTGAAGGCGGCTACTCCCGAGGGGAAGCCTATGACGCATTTGCCGAGCTGCGAACGCAGGGCGATCTGCCCGGAATGGGTCCCGCCTATTTCACGAAGCTGATTTTCTTTCTGATGCCACGCGTACGCAGCTCATCGCGGCCGCCTGGTTATATCATGGACCAGTGGACGGCCTGCTCGGTCAATCTTCTCTTTGATGATCCTTCAGCCATCCGAACCGATGCGATGTACAGCTGGGCGGGACCAGCAAAGATGGGTTCACAGTATGTGGTGAGCGACCACAACGGAGCCGAGCAGTACGAACGCTTCTGCCAAGCCGTTGAGGCTCTGGCAGCTGATCTTCAGTTGCCTCCCGAAGCGACGGAACTGCTGCTGTTATCCGAGGGTGGCCGCAATCCGCTCCCCTGGCGAGGATACGTCAAACAGCATCGACGTCCTGCGCTGAATGGACTCGCCGCCTGAGAGTCACGACTCATCGCCTGGTCAAAGTGGCCGGCAATGAATCAACATAAATAACTTCATGAGAAGACTGACCGCTACCGAAGCAAGTCTGCTTCGCCGATCCTACAGCGACTTCATGGAACAGGATATCCGACCCAACGTCGCGGTGACCGCTACGCTGTGCCAAGGTCGTTCGTTCCAATCGCAACTCGGGCAGAGCTGGCGGCAAGGCGATCCGATTTCCTACGAGGGTATTCTTGCTGGCCTCATCACGCGGCTGAGTAAGCGAATGCTCGGCAGAAGGACCGTCGAGAAATACGGTAAGAGGATCGCGGCCGGTGGAGTGATCGAAGGCAATGGCGTCGACCAAGCCTACCACGCTCACTTGTTCCTCCGAAAACCGGATCATGTGGACATGATGGATTTCGATGCAGCGATCCGTGAAGTCTTCTCGCAGTCGGACTGGCTCAAGGCCGATCTCGATGTCCAAGAGATCGAGGGCGCCTGGGTTCGCTACTGCCACAAACGGAACTTCGATACCTTCATGTACCTATGATTGCCTCCTGCTGAGCCGCATTGCGCTCCTTTGAGGCAAGTTCCCGTTGACTGCTCGAAATAGCCGAGATCGGTCGCGATTTCAGGCCTTGGCTCCGCTATGGTCTTAAAGATCATCGAAGCTGTCGTGAGATCACAGATACCTTCGAAACCAGAAGAGCACGAATTAGCAGAACCTGAGGCGGAGCCGAAGACAGCGAAGCTGATCTCCAAGTTTCCTAACCCTCAAAAGACCACGAACCCCCTTACGAACTTTGATTTCGGAATCCGGTCGGCTTTAGAATCCTTACCTGAGGAGATCATCGACGGCCGAAGAACCGAAACTTAATGCTTCGCCAATCCTGTCCGGTGACGAGGTCAGCAATGATGCGATGCAGCTTATCCTCGTAAGCGTGTTCAATGGTCTTTGTAGGGTCACTCGTGCCTTAGCTCATAACGGGCTTCTCGATGCCGAGCAGATCGAGAACATCCACGACGCAATGACGACTCCGCTTGATGATCCGGACCTTCGGGATGACCAGATGGTTACGTTCGCTCGTGGTCAGTTGGAGAAGGTTCTTTCGGCGTCGATGAGGGATGCTCGGGAAGGGTGAAGGGCCCGTTCTTGCAGGAGCGGGCCCTCGTGGTTCGTTTAAAGTTTAAACGGTTGATCGGCCGTGTCGCTTAGACAGCTTCACGAGGAGACAGGTCGATTTCCTTGGCATCCGAATCCTCCGGAAGTTCGATCGGCTTCGCGTAAATGTACGGCTCAGTGTTGGCCCGGATGTACAGATTGATCGCACGATCGTCCTCCGGGTCATATGGAAGCAACTCGCCTGCCTTCGCGAACGGGATGTAACGGCCCGGGTCCAGTTCGTGGAATTCCGGATTCACCACCTCCAGCGCTAACTTGTCGGTGCCTGAGGGGTCTGTGAAATGCGCAGGCTTGAACGCGCTGAACATACGCCGTTCATTTTTGTCCTCACCGTCCAGCGCCTGATGAGCGAAGATCCAAGAGTCTGCGTCAGCCCATGTGACAGGCTTCTTCACACGCTTGGCAAGCTTCAGCGCCACCCGATTCAACGCCCACAGCCGCTGATCATGAAGAAGCTGATTCTGCTGCTCCTCAGGCAACTTCTTAGCCCGATCGGTCGACACAGCTTCCGAAGTGCGCAGCACATTATTCTCATCTGCCACAATATCGACCACTGCGAGCGTTTTCGGTTCGCCGGGAACGACCGCTGCGAGCACAACCACGAAGTCTTCCCAAGCTTCCACGTCAGGCTCCGAATTCAGGTTGATCGTACCCTTCCGCTTCATGACCTCGGCGTGCTGCTTGAACGCCGGAAAGTTGAAGCGCACGACCGACTCCTTGTTCTTATAGGCCGCCTTGATGATCCCGCCCTTCCGCTTCAGCCAAGCCACGAAGGCCTCTTCAGTCCGGTCGAGGTAGCGGTCTTCAATCGCGTTCGTGATGGCAGCTGCGTATTGACTGCGGCTCCCGGCTGTCTCTCGGTCAAGTCCGATTGCATAAATGATCATCAGGTCCAGAAGTGACTTCTCGCGTGGCTTCAACGCTTTGGAATAGCCGGGCAGCCATCTGATGACCTGCATCATCCTTTCCCGGCTTTCGCTTTCCGTTTTCACCGAGAACTGGTGAGCGACGAAGATAGCCCCAAGTAGGTTCCAGAGTTTCTCCCTGGCCTTGCCTGCCGCAGCCTGCCAGTCTTTCTTGCATTGTTCGAGGCGCTCGGCGGCGGCGTTGCCACGTGAGACGGTTTCATCGTCAAGGCCGCTCGGCCCCTCGCGCCTTTCCAGCTCCGAATTCAGGAGCAGGCTCATTGCGCCGGACGATTGCTGGTTGCCCTCCGGGACGCGTGGGGGGTCTTCAATGGAGGAGCGGTCGGCCATCACAGCGCCTCCGTTTCAACGGCAGCGGCGGAGAGGTAGCGCAGAAGTCCTTCGCAATCACTAACCCCTTCGGGCATGGTGGGTTCACCCCAGCCGCGATTGAAGCCGATGTACCAGAAGGGAGTGCAAAAAAGGGCTGGTTCCCTTTTCAGCCAAGGGAATGGCCAGAAGAGGGTTGGCGGACAAGTCTTCTTCGTGTATTTGCGTTTCATCGGTTAACTCCTTCCAAAAGGAGCCAACCAAGTACGCCTAGTACTGCTCTAGAAAAACAGGTTTAAATCTCAAATTGCGGTCCTAATCAGCGGCATTTCTCTTCCTGCGTTGACCCAATTTTCTGAGCTAATCGATTTGTTTATTATTGTGTTGATTTTCGGACACACCGAATCACTCACGAATCGGCCGCGAAATTAGCCCGGCGGGATGCCTGCTGGAGCAGCCGATTCGGCCGCCTTGGTGCCCGAATCGCTACCGCACAATCGCACGACGATTTCGCGCTACTCCGCCAATGATCAGGCGACTCAGTTGACAGAGCGAGGCTGCACAAAGAGGACGGTGTCGTGAAAGCGGTTGCATACTTCGTTGCGTTTGCCCTCAGCATCTTGGCCCTGAGCATAATTGCCAAGCTGAACCGGAAGCGCTGAACGGGTGAGGCCCGCTAGCCTGCGTCGCTCGCGAGCTAACGGGCCTCGGCCCGTTGACGCCACCGCTAGACGATGGGGCAGATCAACAGGCCTGCCGCGTCAGTAGCGCCTAGCGACTAAACCTGAAATGCATTTTGGTGAGACCCGCCGCCTGAAGGCTTTACCGAGCGCTTGTGAGCGACAAGTCTCCCTGCGCCCTTAGCAAGCATTTTTAACGACCGCTCCACATCGGAATCAGCGGACGCGGGGCACGGTTCGACGCCTTTTCGACTTTTCGATTGACCCTTGTGCTACGGGCGCTCCGGGACTCGCCGTCGCGTTTGGGATGCCCCCCGGCGTCGGCGGGTCTCAGCGCACAGGTGCTCAGGTGTTCCGTGGAAAGATCGAGCTCCGCGCGGATGGCCGACGAAGGTCGGGAAGCCCTACTCGAGGTTGCGGACAGCCTCGACGGAGAGGCTGGGGCCAAGGAACAATCGATCGAGCCTGACCGGCGGAGACACAATTGTTCGGATCAATCAAAGCGACCCGAACGTGAAGCGAGTTTTGGACGAGTGTGGAGTGGGTCGCGAGAGATTAACGGAAGGAGCGATTGAGGCGGAAGAACAGCAGAAGCGAGATGCTCAGGCCTATGATCAGAAGCTCCGCGAAGGGGATAAGCACATAGCGGCTGAACCTACTCCGGACGCTGTCGCGCCGAGTAGTTCAGAGGAGTAAACTCGCAGGATCTAAGCTAAGAACACAAGGCCATTTGCCGCCCTCGTAGTATCTGGCCAATCCTTCGCTAACGAACGTGTCGTCAAGCCATCGCTACCGCACGATCGCTCTTCGATACCCAGCAGCCTGAGCTTCGGCTTCGCTGCAGAAGATCTCTTCCGGCCTCGTCTGATCGTAATAGGGCATCCCAGGCAGGTGGTAGATCCACTGCCCCTTCCGGTTGCGATTGCCCTTGATGTTGCAGTTCGCGCTGGCACGTCCTGCCCAATCGCTCGACACTGCTTTCGAAGTGCTGCGCTTCGGAGACGAATTGCGGACCGGCACTGGCACGTCGCCCGAATGGCGGAAGTCGCTCGGCATCTGGAACGTGCCAGCCCATATCCCGCGCTTGTTCACTTTCGCGCTCTCTTCCGCATTAGCGCATGTGTCCGCCAAACCCAGACCTGAAGGTTCATGGTTCGATTTCTGCGGCTAGGTCAAAAGCGATAATCTAAACCTACGCGGACTCGACGCGGAACCATCGGTGTAACTTGGTCCTGGCGGTCGATCGTGAACGGATTACCAAAGGAGAATCGGTTCCCTCGCTCGTTGAAGAGATTTTCGAAGTCGACAGACAGCCCGAAGGCGTCGCGAGCGAGACGCCCACGAAGCGAGGTTTCGAAATACTTGCCCTGCGAGACGTCCAGTGGAAATCCGATCCCCAGATCGGACGATCCAACATAACGAAGTGCCCCCTTGATGTTAACGGCGGTCCGCTCGTCGAAGTTGTGCGAAAAGGTCGCTCCGACCCTCCCCCCGAAATGCGGTATATTCGGCAGCTCGCGCTCATCGGCATCGGCAAATTGAGGCATCGGCTTGGCCAGTCTTGATGAGCTGAGGAATGCCGACCCTTCCAGTTGCAGGTGCTTCCACGGAAGCCAGTTCGCCTGGACTTCGAATGCCTTGATACGACCATCGCCGAGATTGTCCGTAAAGGGCAGACCTGCCTGATCGATCTGATCGGCCTGAATGTCCGACCATCGTGAATAAGACATGGAGGCGCTCAGTGAAAATCGATCGCGTCCTGCATCGCCGAAGCGAGAACCGAGCTCTATCGTCGAAATCGAGTCAGCCTCCACTCGTTGCGAGTCCACACCGGCGCCTGCGGGTGTCACTTCCAAAAGGCCCGGCCTAAACGCGGATTGCCAGTGAACATAGGCCAGCAACTTCGGAGTCAATTGCCAAGACACCGCTGCCATCGGAGAGAGGCGAAATTGAGTTCGCTTGGGGCCTGCGGTCGTTTCTTGGCTTTCGTCACCGACCTCGCCGGAGCTTCGCGCGTATGAAATCCGCGCGCCCGCGGTTAGGCTGAGGCCACTTCCGAACGACCTGGAATATTGTCCGAAGAGCGCGGCTTCCAGGTTCGTGTTTTTGACCTCAGCAATCGGTTCCGGTTCGGCAACCGCGCCGAGCTTCCGAAGAGTCCGAGCTCGAGCCCGCAAGCCGCTGAGGCCTGCAACCCAACTGTCTCGGTCGCTTCGATGCGAGAATCGCGTCTCGTTCGAAAAGAGTCGGATCGAAGTGTCTTCCTCGAACTTTCGAGGAACGTTTGACACGGTTGCGTCGATCGTACTGTCGACGTTGTGGCGGACTATCGATGTCGTAGAAGTGAAATCAGCCCATTCGAGCCGATTTTCCAAGGTCGCGTACGCCAGTGAGTAGTCGTTGTCGAAAGGCTGGGCGATCTGTGTCGACCTCTGGAAAGGTGGCGAGCGTCGTAGAACGTATTGGCTGTCCTTAGAGGTGATGTCCTGCATTGCGGCTCCCGCAGTAAGCAGCCAGTCCCCGCCGGGCCTAATCGCGAGCGCAATACGTCCACCTTGGCTCGTCGTCTTGTTGACATTGGTAAGGCCGCGCGAGGGATCGTCGATATATCCGGGTTCTACGGCAGAGTAGGCCACGAAACGCAGGGCCAGTCGATCGTTGGCTAGGACGACATTAGCCATCCCTGCGACATCAAAGCCGTTCCCGCCACGATCGATACCGATAGCCCCGGCCGAAGCGGAACCTTCGTTTCGTGCAAAATTCGGCAAAGCCGGAACGAGCCGTATGATCCCCCCAAGTCCGCCAGTGCCATAGAGTGTGCCCTGTGGGCCTTCGAGAACCTCGACACGCTCAATATCATACAGATTCAGGTTCGGATCCGGCGCGTAATAGGTCAGTCGGACATCACCGAGATATTCGCCGACGGTCGTTTGGCTAAAACCGCTGAAGCTGCTGTCCGCGACGCCACGAATGAAAAGCTTGTTTCGGCCAGGTCCGAGATGGGTGGAAGCCAAGATCGGCATTTGTGCCACGATTTCTGTCGTGCCCTGCGCCGCACGAGCGGAGAGAGACTCTTTATCGAAATTAAGAATCGAGACACTGCCGGGATAATCACGGAGAGGCGTCCGCCGTTTGCTCGCAGTGACGATGATCTCGGTTGGGTCTCCCGGAGGCACCGTTTGTGTGCTGGCGCGCCGTACCGGACTCTTCTGCTTATTTGGACGAGCCTCAGGCTCCCTGGAAATCCTAACCGTCCGGGCGTCGATCCAATCGAATCTAGCGCCAGTGCCAACGAGGAGCCGTCGCAAAGCTTGCCGAGGCGTTAATTGTCCTTGGACGCCGCCAGACCGTGTGTTGGCCAGCGTCGGATCGGACAGCCCGACGGTCATTCGGGCCTGCTGGCCGAATTGAACGAGGGCATTTGCGAGCGGGCCGGGCGCAACTCGGAAGGATTGCGTTTTCGCTTCTGCCGGCGCTGACAGAATCAGGAAAACTCCAGCGCACGCCATCTTAATCGGTCGAAGTCGTCGGCTCATCCAATCTCCAGCCGTCGGAGGTACGACGCGATTCAACCCCGAGCAGTTTGCCAAGTCTTTCGAACAACTGACCCTCATCCCCACTAATCTCAATTGTGCCCGTAAAGGACCGGGACGCCAGGCGCGGCGACGCCCGAACAGGCTTTCCAAGATTGCGCGAGAGATCGCTCGCTATATCGTCAAGCGACGCTCCTCGATAGGCCAAGACACCGCGCTGCCAACTTCCGACCTCCGCTGGATCGATCCGTGCCAGTTGGATTCGGCGATCGCGATCGTCGCTTCTAAGGCTCTGGCCAGCAGATAGTCTGATCGCCTCGCGGTCCGGATTATAGAGAATTGTTCCTTCGGATACCGCGACGACATGTCCCGTCGAATATCGCACGACGTTGAACGAGGTTCCTATATCCACCAGCCTGTTGTTGCCGACTTCTAGCGTAAAAGGCGCCTTCGCGTCGTGTTTGATGTCGAACGACCCCTCACCACTCTCCAGGGACGCAAAGCGAGCGTCATTCCGGTCCAGCCGAATCCGAGACGACCCATTCAGAGTGACCTGATTATGGTCGCCAAATTTTAGGACGCGACGCTCGCCGGCCTTCGTAGCCACTTCGTAATAGTCATTGCGTGATACGATTAGGCTCGGGGCCAAAAAGAGTGCAGCAACTCCCGCGGCGAGCGCAGTCCCTGCCCCGGCAAGTAGCCACCGCCGAGTTCTCGAAGTCGCAATTTGAGCGTTGTCGTTGAACTGCTCCGATGCCGGTCGCGGCAGAGCGGCCATGGGCCTGTCCAACTCTTGATCGGAAAGTGCGACTTCGTCGTACACCGCCGCGTTCTGGGCACGCTGACCGATCCACTTTCCAAACGCCTCCCAATCGGCCGTCGTCCCGTCGCGAAGACGAATGCGCCAAGCGATCGCCTCGGCGCGAAGATCGGACGTAGGTCCTTTAGCCACGGAACTCGGCTTTCATTGTCTGGATCGGCTGCGTCAAATCATCGTCGTCGATCTGCGCCTTCGCCCTGAGCACTACATCGTAGGCGCGGTGGAGATGTTTCTCCACGGCGCTGACGCTGATGCCCAAATCGTTAGCAATTGCCTTCTGGCGTTCTCCATCGATCCGAAACCTTCGAAAAATGTCGGCGGTGCGATCCGGAAGGCTGGAGAGGGCTTCCTCAATCACTGAGAGCTGATGTCGCATGGCAAGCTGGTCGTCTGCGTGAACCTGGCCAACCTCTGCATCAAAATTGCCTGAGTGATCGGCCCAATCTTCTTCCCGTCTCTGCCGACGGAGAGCGGAGCGACGGCGATCAAGGAACAGATTGTCTGCCATCTTGTATAAGTATGCGCCAGGCTCGCCGATCGGCCGCTCCTCCAATAGACCCGCTTTGATGAAGAGATCCTGCGCAAGATCTTCAGATTCGTCTGGCGACGCACCGCGCAAGGTGAGAAAACGCACGAGGGAAGGCCTCATCGTCAGGAACAGAGTCTGCAGAAGCGAAGGCATGGCGCTAAGCCACTGACCTAAGCCACTACGTACTGCCGGACAACGGACCTCCGTCGATTGCCGAACGATCTGGTCAGGCAGCCTGACTGCCGTCGCTTGCACGATCAATGGACTTCGTCGAGGGAAGCGTGGGCTCGCCCGTCAGGTAGCATCGAATTGCCGTGGCAGCCCGTTCCGAAGAAGGATCGCCGTTGAGATCGATGCTCCGCGCAAACATTGCCCGCTGCGTTTCGATGTACCGGGAGTGATCCTCTGTTGCAGACGACAGCGCGCCCTTCAATTCTGTCAATTCACTGATCACTCGTCCGGCTGACCAATGGGCGAAATTCGGGTCATCCGCGTAATCCGCACTACGAGAATTGAGGAAAATGCACGGCCTCGGTCGCAACAGGAACTCGTAAATCTGGCTGCTTGCATCCCCGAGATAGATGTCGGCGGCTTCCGTATAGCTCATGTCTGTGGAGGACGAGCTGGCAAGATCGATCTCGACGTTGGGCGCTCGGGCGTACTTTGGGTCCAGACTGCCAGGAAAATTCACACGCATCCTGTCAATGGACAGGACAACCTTGCGTTCGAAGAGCATGACGTGCGGTGCAAAGATCAGGTTGTAATCAAGGTTCTTGAGAAAGAAGTCGAGGACGTCCCGACCATGCTTGTACCATGATGACAGATGAGGCGAGACGTGGGGGTTGTAGAGGACGATTGGCTTACCATTGCCACGAAACTTCGCTGGCACCTTCGCAACTCGGGGAAGATCAAACTTGGGATAGCCGACGGTAGCCATCCGTTCCGGAGCCAACCCGGCTTCCAAGGAAAGGCGCTCGCGGACTTTCGGCCCAGAAACCAGCACGAAATCGAAAAGTGTGCTGGCCTTGTTGAAACCGACGGCGCGATCGCCCGCCCCATGTCGCGTATGAATCAACCTTAGATTCTTGAGCCCGTATCGAGTCTTCAACAGAGCAGAGGTTTTCTCGGCGACGACTAGCGCGTCAAGGGACCGAAAGAAGTCTAAATTGTCGCGGTAAACTGCGATCTTTGCGGCTGGTACGAGACGGTCGAACAGCCCAATCGTAGTCTTGGAAAGTCTACTTTGCGGCTGCAGCCGGACCATTTCCAACTGGACATACTCTGGGTCGAGCGCAAGCAGGCGGTTCACCTCCTGTCTCAGCAATTCGTTGGTCGTGGCGATGACGACTTCGAATGACGGATCCAGTCGGGAAAGCGCAATCGCGATCGGCAGACTGTGCGCGACCTGATGAATCTGGTCGTGGTTGAAGAGAAATCCAACTCGCATGTCCTAGAGACGCCGCGGCCCGTGGAAATCCGCACATCAGATAATCGCGTCTTGAATAGGGTTGCCCGATCCTGAATTAGCTGGCCTCGAACGACATGGATGACGCAGTCAGAGAGAGCGCGCCCGCCGCCGAAAGCCATGGTGTGAAGCGTGTGTTTTCCAACCTCGGCTTGCTCTTGGGCGGCAAGGCGGGCGCTGGGATAATCAGCCTTGCCTATCTCGTAATCGTCGCCCGAAGCTTGGGGGCAACTGATTACGGTATTCTCATCTTGATCCACGCCTACGTGACGTTGGTCGGCGGTATAGTAGCCTTTTCCGGCACCTACGGCTTTGTTCGATTCGGAACGATCGCGCTCGAAATGGCCGACCATAGTCGCCTCATGGCCCTCGGTCGGGTCCTGACATTGGTGGAAGCCGGATTTGGCGTCGTGGCAATCCTCATCTCGGCCGTGCTCGCCCCAATCGTCGCTCCGCACCTGGAGTGGCCGCCCGACGCGTTGCGTTTTGCAACAATATACAGCTTGGCGATCCTCGCGAACGTGCGATCGACCCCGCTGGGAGTTTTGCAAATTGCGGGGCGCTTCGACCTCATCGCAATCCACCACATTGTGTCGCCAATGGTTCGGCTTATCGGCAGCATTGCCGTCTGGGCCGCCGGAGGTGGATTGATCGGCTTCCTGACTGTCTGGCTTGCCGCAGCCGTTGCCGAATGGGCGGCAATGTGGGTGCTAGGACTTTTTGTACTCCGTCGAATGGAGCTGGGTGCCCCGCTTGCCGGATCAATTCGAGGCGTTCTTCGCCGAAATCCGGGTCTTGTCCGGTTCCTCTTTACTACGAACGCTGATGTTACGTTGCGCGAATTGGCTCCGCGCCTCGTTCCGCTTGCAATCGGCTGGATCCTGAATCCCGCCGCCGCAGGTGTTTTTTCCCTCGCTCAGCGTGCGAGCGTCATCCTCGAGCAGCCTGCGACCCTCCTTGGTCAAGCTAGCTATTCGGTCGTGGCGCGCCTCGCCGCCGAAGGGAAATTCAGGCATCTCAGAACAACTGTCTGGCGAAGTGCGGGAGTTGCCATCCTGCTCTCAATACCCGTCGTTCTGCTTCTCGCCTTCTTCAGCACTCCACTGCTTCACCTCCTCGGCGGGAAAAGCTTCAACGGAGGAGCTGCTCTAATCCTGCTGCTTGCGGTCGCCAGAGCATCTGCGATCGCCGCGCCACCAATTTCTTCGGCACTAATCGCGATTGGGCAGCCCAACCGCTCAATCTACGTCAATCTCGCTTCCAATCTTCTGCTGTTGCCAGTCCTGCCTCTGCTGCTCCTGGCATTCGGACTTGCTGGGGCAGGGTGGCATGCCCTCGCGCAGGCAGCCCTCTCCACTGCCGCGTTGGCTTATTTCTTCCGAACCGCGACGGCACGCACCTGATGGACATCTGGCGACCAGGTTTCGTTCGCGCCACGCTAGCTGAAATTCTCGAAGCTGGATCGCTTGAGGGGTTCGACGCCAAATGGCTCGTTCCGCAAGAGTCCCGCTTCACATTCCTAGCGGACCCGTTCGGTGTCGTTCGAGGCGATTTGATCCATGTGTTTGTCGAGAAGCTCGATTACCGCGATCGGAGGGGCAGAATTGAAGTCCTGACTTTCGACCGAGAGATGCAGTTAGCGAATCGCCAGATTTGTCTGTCGGAGCCTTGGCATCTGTCCTTTCCCGTCGCCTTCCAAAGCGACGGCGAGGATTATCTACTTCCTGAAGCACATCGTTCGGGAGGCCTTTACCTTTACCGGGCCGCTAATTTCCCGTCACGATGGGAGCGCTTAGCAAAGATCGAGTTGCCGCACGTCCCTGTCGACGCCACCCCACTTTTTCACGACGACCTCTGGTGGTTGTTTCATGGTCGGGCCGGCGACATACGGGGCGAACTTCACCTCGCCTATTCGGAGCGCATTTCAGGGCCTTGGTGGCCACATCCATCAAGCCCGTTGGTGTTGGGACCCAGAGGATCGCGACCAGCGGGTCTGGCCATGAAAGCCAATGGCAAGTTAGTGCTGCCCGTCCAGGACGGTTCGAGGACTTACGGGGGCGCGGTTCGTGCACTTTGGATCGATGAACTCGACACTCTACGCGCCGAATGTCGGCACGGGCCGGTCATTGGGCCAACCGCTTCAATGGCCCCATTCTGCAATGGGCTACATACATTATCGGCTTGCGGAGAGATCACCCTGTTCGATGCAAAGCGCATCGACCATTCTCTTTTGGGACAAATGATCAGCTTGCGCGGCAAAGCTGTTCGAGCCGTCCGACAATCTCCTTTGCTCCTCGGCGAAATTCCGATTCACTGAAATGTGAGAGCAAGCGGGCACGGCCAGCTTCGCCCATCTTCTTCAACCTCTCTGGTGTCGAGATGCAGGATTTGATTGCCTCTGCGAGTGCGTCCGGATTTCCAGGAGGGACTAACACGCCAGTTTCACCGGTGATTACCGATTGAGACAGTTCGCCAACGTCCGACGCTATCACAGGAAGTCCAGCCTGCATCGCTTCGTGCGCCGCGACGCAAAACCCTTCCGACTTTGATGGTTGAACGTAGAGATGGAGGCTTGCGAGCAACTGGCGAGGCTCCGCGCAAAATCCACTGAAGGAAATGTTCGACAGGCCGAAGCTTTGGGCGAGTTCGACGAGCCGTTCACGATCACTACCTTCGCCAGCCACGACGACTTCGATTGGAAGGCCATCAAGTCCAATGTCGCGGATTTGCGCCAAAGACTTAATCAGGACGTCATAGCCCTTGACGGGATGCAACCTCCCAAGACTGCCTAACCGCAGTTTCTCGCCTGGCCGCCATGGCTTCCCTTGGGGCGCCCCAGCGTCCGCCGCGAACAACGGCCATGTTACCACCTTATGGCGACTGACCCTGAGCTGACTTCGAGTGAATGCGTTCACTGCTGAGCTGTCCGCAATCCAAAGGTCAGACAGACTCCTTGTCAGGCGAAGTAGGTGCCGGTTTGCTGGACGTAGGAACGCCGCATGCTGCCAGCTGACTACGGGAACCCGCTGGCGGACACCGGTCAACTGACCGAGCAGTGTTGCGCGCGTTAGTGACGTCCAGATGATGTCTGGGTTGAGCGAAGCGATCGAATGGGCGAGCCACCTAAAGGCGCTGACGTGATCCCTTTCACCTTCAGAGCGCACAGCGACGCAGAGCCCCGCCTTTAGCATCGCGGGAAGAGCGCGCCGGTCACGCCCCGTGAGCGCCAAAACATGTAATTCTGCGCCGGCTTCGCTCAACGCCTTGGCGATTGCGGGTACAGGCATGGCCGCGCCGCCGCCTTCGACGGAGTTGATCACGTATGCGACGCGCAAGGGCCGCATCAGGCCGGCGTCACTCCTGGTGACGCGGTCGCGAGCCGATCGAAGAGCTCGACGTAGGCGGCTGCCGAACTCTCGAGCCGAAATCTCTCTACGCTTTTCGCCAAGTGCATTGGATCGGGCCTTGGGCTGTCTAGCTGGCGGTCGACCGCGTCTGCAAAAGACTCTGGGTTGCCTTTGTCTACCACGCTGCCGAGTTGGCTTGAGCTAAGGATAGAATGCATGGCTGGCGAGCAGTTCGTCGCCACCACTGGCACTCCAGACGCAAGGGCTTCAATGACGACGGCAGGAAAACCCTCGAACTCCGACGACAAGAGGTACAACCTCGCATCCTGTAGGTCCGTTCGCCAATCGTCTGAATATCCGACCAGTTCCACTTTTTGATCCAGCCCGAGTGAGGCGATTCTTCCCTCAAGCTGCTTACGGCAAGGTCCTTCGCCGAAGATCTTCAGCCTGATTGAACGGTTCCCAATCATCGCCATTGCGGTGATCATAACGTCGAGCCTCTTTTGGTGGACCAAACGAGAGGCGGCGACCAGCTTGATCGTGTCGTCAGTCGCTTGAACGTGCATCCTGCCGGGAGGCTCGAAACGACTGTCCAGTATTGGTTCGTCGATGACTGACGACTTGGTCGAGACGTCGGAAATCAGACCGATAGCTTCCTGCTGGAGTTCGGGAGACATAAAGACCAAATGATCACAGAAATTGGTCTTCCATCGAATTGAGCGATCGAACAGCCTTTGTCGAGCAGTCCCCCGATCGGATCGCCTAAGGGGGTTGCTCAGCTTGCAGACGATGCGTGGGCATGCGACCCCAAGTAAAAGCCTGATGAGAGCCGATGCCGCGGCGTAGAAATTGCCTGGAAGAAAGATCACATGAGGTCGCTCTTGCTTCGCCACGCACGCTACAAAAGCCGCCAGCCTCAACCGCGAGAAGGGGCCGCGCTTTAATTGTCGAACGGGGGAAACCAGAGATACGCGATCGCTCATCAGGGATTTCAGCGCACCGACGGGTCGGCCACAAATAAGCGTTATCTTCAAGCCAGTGCTAGCCCATTGGGTGGCAAGCCGCGTCGCAATGCGCTCGACTCCGCCCGGCTGAAAATCATGAATGACGACGAAGACGTGCATGGCCGGTGTTCGCATTTACCGCGCCTCTCCAACGGCCTGAACTTACGAAATCCCAATGTTCGCTTCACCGAAGTACCTGCGGCTTGATTGGGAAAGTTTAATGTGACCGACTGGCGGAAATCAGCAGTTTGGACCCGCATGTTGGATCGGCATTCAGAATCGCGACTGCTGGTCGCTGCGCTTACCCTAGGCTCACTTGCGTTCCTGAAATTCGCCTCTGAGGTATTGGAGGGCGATACGCTCGCACTCGATCGGGCAATCCTATTGTCTTTCCGAACTCCGGGTCAAACAGCGATACCGCTCGGCCCTCCCTGGCTGCACCAGTCGATGCTTCAAATCACTTCGCTGGGAAGTGCGGCGGCCCTTACTCTCCTAACGGCCGGCGTAGCAGGCTATTTATTCGTTTCGAAGCGAACCGCAACAGCGGTCTTCGTCATCGGATGCGTATCCGGGAGTGGGCATTCTTGCAACCTATGCCTATGACGACCTTCGTCGCCGGTCGAGTGTCACATTCGGGAATGGCGTCGTTCAGAGCTTCGGGTTCGATGCGGTCTCTCGACTGGCGTCACTTTCGAACGAACTGTCGGGTACGACTAACGATCTTACCACAACGTTCGGGTATAATCCGGCGTCGCAGATAGCATCGACCATGCGCACTGGCGACACCTACGCCTGGACAGGTCATTACAACCAGAACGCAACCGGCGCGCCGAACGGTCTAAACCAGCTGACCAGCGTCGGCACAAAATCGCTGACTCATGACACGAAAGGCAATGTGACGGCGTTCGGGTCGAAGAGCTTTACCTACTCGTCCGAGAACCTGATGTTGACCGGACCGAACAGCACTGCGCTGACGTATGATCCGATGATGCGCCTCTACCAGGTGACGTCGGGAACAACGATTAGGTTCGCCTATGATGGGCTCGAATGGTGAGAGGGATGCGCATAGCCCAGTCGAGTTGCTTTCTAGCGCTCACTGCTGAACTGGTTCTGAGTCAGCACGAGTAGCTGCTTTAGCCCGAGGATTCTTCGTTACCTTCTCGGGCTTGGCGAGGTGTCTCGATACTACCGCGACGCTGGAGGACAAGCGCCGCGACCCAGCACAAGGTTGCCCATGCGGAACCAATGCACCACCCAGCCAGGACGTCGCTTGGGTAGTGGACTCCCAGGTAGACCCGGCTGGCTCCGACCGCCAAGGTCAGAAACACGGCGAGGCTTGCGAAATAGATTTTGATCCGCCTGTCTGAACTCACGCGCGTAAGCAAAGCTCCCAACGTGAGGAACGTGACGGCGGACAGCATCGCGTGACCGCTCGGGAAGCTGGCTGTGAATACCCGTGCCGCGTGCGGGATGTCCGGCCTGGGCCGGTCGAAGCCGAGTTTGAGAAGCGTGCTGATTAGCATTCCCCCACCCACAGCGATGCTGACTAGCGCCGCCAGCCCGCGCTTGCGGATCAAGAGCAGATACCCCACCGTGGCGAGCAGCAGGAACGTCAGGAACGCATAGCCGCCAAGTGCAGTGACATCGCGGCCCATTTCTTCAAGCCACGGCGGACCGATCAGATCACCGGGGTGACCGGGCACCCTGAAGGCCATCACGACAGCCTGATCCAGTCGCACCGTTTCGCCTTCCGCTACTTCCTCTGCGAGCACGCCGAAACCGCCAGCGAGCAAGGCGCAGATACCCATGCCCGCGATTAGACCGATGTCGCGCCTTGCGAGCCTGTGGATGGCTAAGGGCAGTGGTAATCGGCTGGGACTGTAATCGCGTTTCATTTCCGGGATCCAAAGCGGGAGAGAGCGCGGGCACACAGCGGTCTCAACGGGTGCTGCTCAAGCCTGTGCGTCGCTAAACAACGCTCTTTTGCGAAAATAAGGCGCGACCGGAATCTGGTTTTGTGCCTCTCACAAAGCCCATGGGAAACGAGTTGGCGAACATAGGGGGGTCAATCCGGCGCCGCTCCATGAGGCGTGGCTGCGGGACTGCTCCGGCTCCAATGCGGGGGAGAGGTGGGGCATCACCGATGCCCCACCCAATTAGTCGTGTTCTTTCGGCTCGGTGCGCTGTTCCGACTGTTCCTTGGCCGGATTTTCATGTGTTTTCGAGACGAGCGATCCGTTGACCGCGCTGATCTGGATTTCTTCCACGCCGCTCCTGCCTGGAGCCTTGATATCGAAGCTGTAGATCCAGCGGCCTTTTTCATTTTCCAGTTCGCCGTCGAGAATCCGCCCGCCACGAACGTAAGAAATTGCCTTGGCGCGCGCCGCCGTCATCGAAATTTGCGCATGCGCGGATGTGGCGATGGCGGGGCTCACCGCCATCAGCACCGTTGCCGCTGTAATCGCGATTGCAATCTTCTTCATGTTCTATCTCCAAGGGAGGTTCGACAGGCTTCGTACCTGAGGCGACCATTGGTGGCCGAATGCCAGTTCTACTCCGCATGCCTGACCGCAGACTGACATCGGCAAAGCGGAGTCGTTGGAAAGTCGCAGGATTGCAGTGATCTGCAGTGCAAAGACGGCCGCGTGGCGCGCCAAGAACGACACCTACGCTCTGTTTGCGCCGGACCGCGCCGGGTGCGTCCCCGCGCGCTGCGGCAAAACGATGATCAGAAGCACGATCGCCACGGCCAGAACAAGTGAAGCGAGCGGCCGGCTGAACGCGAGCCCTCCATTCGCAAGCGGCTTGTCGAGGAAATCGCCCACGGCTGCGCCCAGCGGCCGTGTGAGGATGAATGCAGCCCAGAACAGAAAAACCCGGCTGGCTGACGTCCAAAAATAGAGAGCCGCCAAGATCGCCAGAATTGCACCGAAGACGAGTGCCGCACCGGAATATCCGAGCCCGCTGTCGGCGGTCCAGTCGCCGAGCGCCGTTCCGAGTGTCTGTGAAAAGGTGATCGTCAGCCAGTAGAACGTCTCGGCCCTTGGTTCATGCACAGTCTCGACATTGATCGATCCAAGCGCCCGATGCCAGCTGAACAGCGAGCCGAGCACCAGCGCCAGCAGGACTGTCGAACCGCCAGCGTATCCGATCCCCAGCGACCGTGTCGCGTAGTCGGCCATGGTCGTGCCGGCTGTGGTCGATGCGGTGATCGTTGCCCAGTAGACGAAGGGGTGGAAGCGCTTGGCGCGAATCTGAACCCAGACTAGCATCACGAGAACGGCGGCGAAGATTGCAGTGCCGACAAGATAGCCGAGATTCATGCTCATGCTGACCGTGTCGCCAGCCGTCTCGCCCAGCGTCGTCGCGAGGATCTTGATTACCCAGAAGCCCAATGTGACCGCGGGGACCTTGATCAGCAGGTCCTTACGATTGACGTCCGCAGCGCGTCCGGCCTGAGTCTTCATCGAGATTGTCTCCAGATTCAGCGAGAACTTCCGCCAGCTCAGTTCACAGGCGATGGTTTCATATCCCTGAGCAGCTTCGCGCGGGTCGGGAACAGGATCAGGCTGGCGATCATGAGGCACAGCATGACGAACGTAAGCGTCGGACGGCCAAGTGCCAGCCCGCCATGATCGACCGGCTTGTCGAAAAAATTCCCGACGACAGCACCCAACGGCCTCGTAAGGATGAACGCGGCCCAAAACAGGATTACGCCGTTCACCGCACGGCGGTAATGCAGCAAGAGCAGCAACAGGAGCGCGGACCCGAAAATCAGCGCCGATCCTGAGTAACCGAACCCGGCGCTATCCGCAAACCAATCACCGAGAGCGGTGCCAAGGGTCTGAGAGAATGTGATCGTGACCCAGTAGAACACTTCCGCCCGGCGACCGGCGATATCATCGGCCGCAACCCGCCCGATCGTCCACCACCAGCTGACCAAAGACGCCAGCACCAGAGCGAACAGCAGGATGCTGCCACCCGCATAGCCAAGCCCGATCGAGCGGGTTACATAGTCCGCCAGCGTCGTTCCGGCAGTGGTCGACGCGACGATGGTCGACCAGTAAACGGCCGGATGAAAGCGTCGGACTACAACCTGAACCGCTGCCAGGGCGACGAATAGGGTGCCAAGCACCGCGGTGGCCTGCAGATAGCCAAGACCGCTGTCCATGCTAACGAGATTGCCGCCCACTTCGCCGACAGTGGTGGCGATAATCTTTGCCAGCCAGAACGCGGCCGTTGCGAGCGGCACCTTGCTGGCCCACTCCGCCGTGCCGCGAAGGCTGCCGGTGGAAGCGCGGCCGATATTTGTCTTCATGTTAGCCTCGCGCGCCCTTCTTCCCGGCGACGTTCTTTTCGAGCTCGTCGACGAGGTTGAGTTCGTGGGTTGCAGCGCTACGCGCAGCTGCGGCATCCTTCCTTGCGATCGCGTTCGCCATCCGGATCAGCGATTGCTTGAACGACGTTCGGAGATCAGGCGACGAAATCTCCGGGGACAGCCGCAGCCATTGATCCTGAGCGAAATTCACGCTCTGCTGCATCGCTGCCCAGTTGGCCAACGGGGCGTTGGCAAGGGCCTGATAGCGAAAGCCCGAATAGTCGAGCAGGCCAGCGCGAACGGTCGCAGTCGGCACGGGCGCCTGACCCTCGAGGAGCGCACGGTAAATCTCCACGGACGAAAGCGCCGCGGCGAGGCGATCCTGCTTGCCGACTGCAGCGCGGAGCGCCGACGTCTGGGCATCGATAGCCTTCTGCGTTTCGATCGGCAGCTGGGGACGGACGGAGCGGTATGCTTCGTCAGCCGTGCGTACGAGTTCATGCAAGCGCTTGACGTCGGCGCTCTGCGATTCTTCCGTCAGAACTTCGAATGGCTCCCCTGCGGCAATCAAGGCGCCGGCGTCTATAACGGCAGCCGTTGTGGGAATAGGGGTGTGGGCCACCTGGGAATCAATCGGCGCGGCCTTCTGGCAGCCTCCCGCCGCCATCATCAGCGCGGCGGACATCAGCGCGATCGTCGTCTTACGGGTTTGCATTTGGGCCTCCATGGCAATGGCGAGGGCCGAACAGCCTTCATCGAGACAAGCTAGCGAAGGTCACTGACGTGACCCTGACGGCTGCCCCGGCTGGTGAGCTTCTTCTGCGATTCCTTGAGCGGCTTCTCGCCCCGGCCTGTCCGACAGTCAGGAGACGCGATGCGTGGTAAAGCGGTCGTCCCGTGGCTGAATGGGCGCGTCTGCAAGCTCTGACACGCGCAATACGTCAGCCTCGCAGTGCTTGGTCGTGTGCATTGCAAACATCTTCTGTTCCGGCCGGCGCAGGGGGAGACACCGGCCGGAACCAAGCCGCACTAGGGGCCGTACCTGACATGATGCTGACGCGCTGTGAGGGCCGAGCCGAAAATGTTAGATAACGCCCATGAGAATTCTTCTTGTTGAAGATGATGATGACTTGCGGGTGCTGGCCTCAGCCGGCCTGGTCGCCCGTGGATACACGATCGACACCGCGCGGACTTTGGCTGAAGCGCGGGAATGCCTCGCTCTCGCGGACTACGACGTCTTGTTGGTCGATCGAGGTTTGCCGGACGGAGATGGCATTGCGCTGTCTTCATTCGCCGTGGTGCCGATAATCTTCACGACGGCGCTAGGAACGGTGCGCGACCGCATAGAAGGCCTGAACGCCGGAGCCGACGACTATGTCGTCAAGCCCTTCGATCTCGACGAGCTTGGGGCGAGAATTCAAGCGGTCGGACGGAAGCCTGGAGCGCGCCAGAAGACGCGCCTCTCTTTGGCTGGTCTGGAGTTCGATACCGCTCACCAGGAAGCCTGGTTGGCTGGCCAGAGGCTTGAGCTGGGACGACGTGAGACGGCCCTGCTCGAACTGCTCATCAAGGAAGCACCACGCACCGTTGTTCGCGACCGCATTGAAGAATCGCTCTACAATTTCGACGAAGCGGTGACGCCGAATGCGGTTGAGGCGATTGTCTCGCGCCTTAGGCGCCGGCTCGAACCCGAAGGAATCACCATCAAGGTTGCACGAGGGATCGGCTGGAGGCTCGTCGAAGCGTGCGACTGAAGAACTCGCTTCTGTTACGCATCGCTGTCGCAGTCGCGTTGGTTATCCTCCTCGCGGCGATCGCGGCTGCTGTCTACGTAAATGGCGAATTGTCCGACCGAGACGCAGCCCGCCCGCAGCAGGTGCTTGAATATGGTGAATTGCTGTTGCTCCTGGCGCCATTCGCTCTTGCGGCGCCGCTAGCTGCGATAGCCACTGCAGCATGGTCGCTTCGGCCACTCGCGCGGATTGAACGGGACGCTGAAGCGGTATCGACGAAATCCCTTCATCGGCGGTTGAGTGAAGATCGCGCGCCCGTAGAGGCGGCCGGACTCGTTCGTGCCGTCAATGGCGCCCTGGAGCGCCTTACGAGCGCCTACCAGCATGAGCGCGAGTTTACGGCAGACGCGGCGCACGCATTGCGAACTCCACTTTCCGTATTGTCCTTGCGTCTGCAGCGGGCAGCTGACGAAGGGCAGCTCGACCCTAGCATCTACGAAGACGATCTCGCACGACTGAAGAGAGTTGTGGACCAGGTGTTGACGCTCAGGCGGTTGGACACAGATCAGTCGGATGCAATTGAGATTTTCGACTTGAGTCGTGTGGTGCGCGAAGCGGCAGCTGACCTTCTGCCGTTAGCGGAGGGTCGGGACCGGCGGATCGAAGTGACGGGCGAGAGTTCCGGTCTGGTGTGTGCTGACCGGCAGAGCATTCGTGAAGCCGTGGGCAATCTCATCGAGAATGCGATCGTTCATGGCGAGGGGCACGTGCAGGTCCAAACTGGAAGCTCTGACTGTGAAGCGTGGGCTGAGGTGCTCGATGAGGGACTGGGACCGGATCCCGCGGCCCGAAGCATGATCATGGAGCGGTTCGTCCGCGGGAATCAGTCCAACGGGAGTGGTTTGGGCCTGGCCATCGCTTGCGACGTCGCCGAAGCTTTCGGAGGAACGCTGAAGTGGGCCCCCGGATCTCGCATCCGCCTCAGTTTGCCCGTCAGCGGTGAGCGAAAAAGCCAAGCTTGATCGATATGAGAGGCAACACCTTCAAGGCTGAATCGGCCAATTGCTGCAGAGCGACCGTGCTTCGATTTGGGCCGCATCGGCATATACCTGCACTAAACCATCCGTGCTAGCGGCAACCGTGCGCAAGCGGACAGAGCTCTCCGACCATATCAAATGTCCCCTTCACAACGGCCAGCATGTAGACGCGAATGTCTGCGGTGGGCGCTTAGCAGTCGCAGCTGCTATGTCCGCTTTGGGTCGAAAGCTGCCACTAGGCTCCCACGAGCGGAATAGCTGAAGGCTCTTCGATTGCATGATTGATCCGGATACGGGAATTCGAGCGTTCAGCGGCTATGGTCTCCTCGACAAGCACACCCTTAGTTGGTTCGACGGCGGCCATCTTGTAGCTGTGGAGGTTCTTGACCTTCATCGCCGGATCGGCATGGCTGAGGTAAAAGCGCTCGAGCTGATCGACGCTCGTTCCCGCGTTCCTTGCAAGCATCAGCAGATCGACATTATCCCAATTGAGAAGTCGTAGCATCAGAGCGGTGTTGCGGAGGCTGTAGATCGTCCGTTTGTTGCCGAACTCATCGAACTCAGAATGACACTCCTTCAACAGCGCCTTGAAGCTGTCGTCCATCCGCTCCTTCGCGGTTTCGCGGTTGGCGTAGCGGTTCTTGAACAGGTAGCGCTCCGGCTCATAGCCGTCGCGCTCGACAATACGCTCGAACACCGGAATGGCTTTTGCAAAGGCGCGTTGGGCAAAAGTTTGGCCTAAGCGTAGCGCGAATTGCCTCGACGCTGCGGCCGATGAGGCATAACAGGCAACCGCTTTGCGATTGCTCGGGGCGAGGCACGATGGAAGATGCTTGGAAGGAGGCGCTTGCTCTAATGAGGACGGCGCTTGAATTGCTCGATGAAACGGACGCTCCCCTTCACATTGGAGCGCAATTGGAATTCACGATATCACGACTGGAAGATACGATCGGCGAGGAAGGAGCCAGAAGCTATTCCTCACATCTCGCCTGATGACATGCTCTCGAAGTAGCTTTCCATCGCGAGCCAGCCCTTCTCCGACAAGGCGACCGTGTCCGCGCCTTGGCGCCTGACCAAATTCTCCTTTTCGAGCGCCGCAATCCAGCGAACTGCGGTGGAAGGCTGGACGCTCGCGCTTCCGGCCAGGACCTGGATAGAGACGGCCTGCCGGTCGATGGCGACGGCATAAAGCTTGAGCAGCATGTCCCATGCAGGCTCGGAGAACAGGGCGGCAGAAAGAAACTTTTTCCGCTCGGTCCGGCCTTTGATGATGAAACTTACCGCGCGCTTGCGGCGCTTCGCGTCTGTCATTCCTGCTCCGTATACTCGTGGACGCAAGTACAGACCGAGAAGGCGATACTCGACGGCTTTAGACTAAATTGCAACTTGAGGACCGTTTCGCGCCTAAGTTTAGCCGAGATCCAGAGTCCCCCCTGCTCGCGGGCCATGGGCCCATCGGATGGTTCCCTTCAACCGACCGAGCCCGATGATCCGCATTTCGATGCGTTCATGCTCCACGAGGTAGCACTTGGTCTCAACGCCAAAGCCTGTGTTGGAAAGGTTGCGAAGGGTTCCCTGAACGGTTGTGCCATCGGAGCGCGCGATCGTGCACGGCTCCCACGTCGAAACTCTTTCGGGTCGCTTTGCAAAGTCGCTCATGAGAAGACGAACTTTCTCGCGTAAGAATTAAGCAGCCGTTAGCGCGGGAGGGCATTCAAGTATCTGGGATCGGACCTCTGCACGGTCGTTCGAGTATGGATGAGTGCCTGTTGGAGGCCACCTAATTCTGCAATTCGAGGGCCTCGATCCTGAGCAAATCATTGAGCGCTCGACGGAGTTCGTCGAGCTGAGTCTTCACAACTTCGCCGGCAAGTTTCTGCTGAGTAAATCCGGGTTTGAGCCGGATGGCGCCCTTCTCCCGTATGACCAGACCTCGGCGGACGAGTTGGTCGACCTTCCGCCTCGTGGTCTCCCGATTGAGCCCGGTGGCAGCCGCAATCGAACTCAAGTTGCACTTGGCCAGATCCGCGGTTGGCATCGGAACAGCGAGCGTCTCCAATTCCGGATCAAGTTCGGAACGCATGAGGCGCTCGGACATGATTACGACAATGGCCAACGCGATCAGTGCGGTCTGGTGATCGCCGAACAGCTTTATCCAGTTATCCCGCATGCGTAACGTTAGCATGGCGAGCCTGATGCCAATCAATCTGCTTCTCGCCTCCGCCTTCTTCGAGACGCAAACACCCTTCGACACCGAATCCCCGCACGTCTAGATCTCTGCATCTCGAACTGTGATGCACAAAATGTGCGTAACGGCACTGGCGACTGTTGTCGATGTTCAGGCTTAAATGTCAGACGCTTACGGCTTAGGGGAGTCGTAGCCGCGAGCGATCCATCGTAACGAACCCGGAGTTCTCGTGCCCGCATGCCACGAAGTCGTGTATGAGCTAAAATGTGTGATCGTCGACTGTCACCAGCAGTTGAGAAGACCAGACCTTACGGAACAGATGAAGAAGAATCTGCGCGAAGTCGTTCAAAAAATTGAGCTGAGTATTGGGTTGCTTCAGGCGGCTGAGCGGGATCGCGAGTCGCCGGAATGCGGATGACTTCTGTCCCCCGATATGTCCTCGACTTGGCGAATTGGTTTGGCAGCGAGGTGCATGATCTCCGTACTGGAGTAAGGTTCCAACCGCGCCGTACTTCGTTGAAATTGAACGAGCTGAAGGATGCCTTGCTCGTTCGTTCGGGCCTCATAGCCATCATTGCCGCGGAGGGCTCGGCTGGTCGCCAGATTCTTGCCCTTCGCTATCCGAACGAGATGATCCTGCCGTTCAATGCCAACAGGAACGTGACTGTTGAGGCGATCCTTCAAACCGATCTGGCAATTGCGCCAGTGTCCGCTTTCCACGACGCTCTCTTGAAGGGACCGAAGATGTTTTCAGTCCTGGCCCAGGTCCTGGGACGGGAGCGTGCAATCGCAAGCGAGTGGATCGCACGTTGTGGATTGAGCGACTCAGCGGGCCGACTGGCTCATGTCCTTTGCGAAACATTCTTCCGCATGGGTGTTGATCCGAACCTTGACCGCCTGACCTTGCCCTTCACTCAGCAACAGCTGGCGGAAATGACCGGACAGACGCCGGTTCACGTCAATCGAATGCTGGCGCAGCTGGAAGGCCAGGACCTAATCGCTCGCAACGTCAGAGACCTGGTCGTCAAGGATTGGGCGGAATTAAGCCGGGTTGGTCGATTTGAACCCACCTATCTAGATTAGGCTGCAAACAATGCCCCCTGACCATCCCTTCGAGATCGTCTCGACAAACGCACTTTGGAAAGGCTTAAACCGAATTCGGTCGCGTCTTTGAACGAAGGGAGAGGTTGCAATGGCTGCAGCGCTTGAGGTTCGGCGTTTCGACAACCCTGACGACAAGCTCGACATGAAGGAGGCCGGCGGGATCGACATCGTCCGCATGGGCGATGGCACCATGGGCATGCATGCAGTGTTCGAACCCGGCTGGACCTGGGAGAAGGACGAAAAGCCGCTGCTGGGCCATCCGCCGTCCTGCCCAATGCACCACACGGGCTACTGCATCAGCGGCAATCTGGTGGTGCGAATGGTCGAGACCGGTACGGAAACGCGCATCTCCGGAGGAGACTTCTTTGACATTCCGGCAGGCCACGACGGCTATGTCGACGGACCGGAGCGTGTCGAAATGATCCTGTTCGTCCCGCCGGAGCAGTGATGTGTGGGAGTACCGCTGAAGATTAAATGTAAGGGCGTCTGCCGATACTCAGCCCCAGGCGGTCTTCGTTATTACCGAATTGCGGGATTTTCGACGTCTGCGCCTGGGGCGACCCCGCCTGTCATCATTTACAATCATCGCCTTTGCCCGGGTCACCAGCGTCCGGGCCGTGGTGCGCACTTTCAAGCCCATACCATGCCGGATCCCAGCCAGTCTTCAACGGCCTATTACAGAAGCCGACATTAGCGCCCAGTTTCGCTTCTTGCCTTCGAATGGCTTCCAGCTCGTTGTGGAACGAGCAAGATCAGTACAACGATTGCTCCTGCTAGAAAGGCGCTCGCCAAGGGTCGGCTGAGCTCAAGACCGCCCTTCGCAATGGGCTTGTCGAGAAAGTCGCCGACAGTTGCGCCCAGTGGTCGGGTGAGGATGAATGCTGCCCAAAACAGCATGACGCGCGAAAGAGATGTCCAGTAATAGAGAGCTGCAAGGACCGCCAAGGCAGCGCCAAAGAGCAGCGCCGCGCCAGAATATCCCAGAGACCCGTCGGCTACCCAGTCACCTAGCGCTGTACCCAGCGTTTGCGAGAAGGTGATCGTGATCCAGTAGAAGGATTCAGCCTTGGCGGAAGCGATGCGATTTACGTCTACCGTCCCGAGGGTGCGATGCCAACTGAACAACGCGGTCAGGACAAGGGCAAACAATAGTAAAGAGCCACCCGGGTAACCAATACCGATAGAGCGAGTCGCAAAATCGGCAAGCGTCGTTCCTGCAGTCGTGGAGGCGATAATGGTCGCCCAGTACAGCCACGGATTGAAGCACCGCGCCTTGATTTGCAGCCAGACCAGCGCAACCAACAGCAAACCGAAAATGGCCGTCCCTAGGAGGTAGCCGTTGACCCCGTTACCGCCAGCGCTTGGAGTGGTTTCCCCCAGCCAACTCATACTTACCGCGTCGCCGCCTGTTTCACCGAGTGTCGTCGCCAAGATCTTGATTACCCAGAAGGTAAGCGTGACTGCTGGGACTTTACTGATCGTATCGAGTGGCTCTTCCTTCATTAAGGGCACCTTGAATGATTGAGAGAGTGGAGTCGCTCATCGAGGCAATGTTCAAATGGGCCGACAGCAGCCAATCGTGACGTTCTCCCTACCTATTACGGTCGCTACGATTACTTTTGGGCCGTAAAATATGCCTCGAGCTTGTCGACGAGGTCCAGTTCCGTCGTTGACGCGGATTTGGCCAAAGGCTCATTCTTCGCTTCTACTGCCTTGCGCATATCTGCAACGGAGCGGCTCATCTCACTCCGCAAGGACGTATCGGAAATCTTCGGCGCCAACGTGGCCCAATGCTGGTCTGCAAAATCGACGGCCGCTGCGGCATCATCCCATCGCAAGGGTTTTGCGGAGAGGTTCGCCTGAAAGCGAAAACCAGCATAATCGAGCAGGCTTACAGCGCGGGGCGTCGGTGCGTTGTCCGGTGCGCTTTCGACCAGGGTGCGGTACCCTTCCACTGCGGCCAAAGCGACGCCGGTACGATCACCGGCTTTTTCGTTTGCGGCAATCTCGTCGAGTTGCGATTTTAGCGTGGCTCGCTGACCCTGGTCCAACGATCGGGAAACTGCGTTTGCTGCGCGGCGGACGTCGGCTACCAGCTGCGAGAGAACGGCCGAATTAGCCGTACCCGCCTGCTCGGTGAGTGTTTCAAACGGCTCGGCGGCGGCAAGTAACGAGGAATGCTGTGCATTTGCGTCCGCAGGGGCGGATGGCGGGATCCCGTTCGTCACCGTCTGCGATGTCGCGGCATCGGACGATTGTTTGTTGTCACAGCCAACAAGGACGCTGATGGCAATTCCGGCGACCAGAACCGAGCTCATGGACGTGTTCATTGCCGTCATCCTTCTGCGTCTGAGATGAAGAACCAACCACGGCGTACGGACGATCGTTCCGATGATGGTCTAAGTTAGGAAATATAATCGAATGATCAGATAGGTACCGTGATGAATTTGGGATCCAAATTTTGATCGACGAGACATTTGGTCTCGGAGTTCCGGCAATCATTGCGGGTGATGCGAACATGGGTGAATTAGCGCTCTGATCCCACTGCGAAGTGACAGGCTCGTCTCGGATCCTATGGCCACGCGAGGCCTGAGCTAACGTCCGAATCGGATGCAAGCTTCACGCGACTTGAACGCCTCGCTCATCAGAGCGGGTTATCTCCAAAATCAGGAAACGAGATGTTCAATTCGCTTGCCAACATGCGCTGGCCAATTCTTGCAGCCGCTCTCTTAGGCCTGTTCTGTTCGCTCCTCATCGCGGCCGAGTTCGATCTGGTCTCCGTGTCCGATCCCGTCGCGCCGGGCGGCCGCAGCGAGAAGTTTGAGCTCGAAGGGCTGCTGACGCTGAGCGGCGCCTTCTCCGTTCTGCTTGCGATCCTTGCGTATGTAGTCGGCAAAACCGCGATCGGCGAGCGACGCAGACGCGCGCTGATCGAAGTTGTCGCCTATTTCGATCCTCTCACGGGCCTGCCCAACCGCCGGGTGTTCGACGAGAGGCTCGCTTCGGCTTTGGCTTGGACCGGCGCTGGTCCGGGCTGCGCGCTGCTGCTGATTGACCTTGATCATTTCAAGCCGGTGAACGACCAGCTCGGACACGCAGCAGGTGACAAGCTCCTAGTTGAGGTTGGCGAAAGAATCCGCGCGTTCGCCGCAGTGCCTGAGGATGCCGCACGATTGGGTGGCGACGAGTTCGCGCTCATCCTTCGAGGGGAAGCAGCCACCGAACCCGGTGCCAGGACGCTAATCCTTCAACTGCATGAAGCGATACGCAGACCGTTCACCTATAAGGGTAAGTTGATTACGCCCGCTGCCAGCATCGGAGTGGCGTTTCCAGGAGACGAGGCCAGACGCCCGTCGGATCTGCTCGAAGCTGCTGACTCGGACATGTACCGAAACAAACAGCGAGGGCGGGAACGTCTGGTCGCCTGACGCGGATCGCGGCTGATTGCCGAGCCCTTCGCCAGATGGCGTCGCCAATCAAGCCGGAAGGCCGTCTCTCGCCGCAAGTCACCATTTCATTTCTGGGCACTGATCGCGGACTGTCCGCAATTGTCGCTCTTATTCTGGTTGGCCTTGTGGTTTCGAACATCTGAGGGCCGCAATGGGTGTTTTCAGACTAGGCGCTAATGTCTGAAATGGGTCGAAAGCTGCCACTAGGCTCTCACGAGCGGAATAGCTGAAGGCTCCTTGACGGCATAATCGATCCGAACACGGGAATTCGAACGTTCAGAGGCTACGGTCTCCTCGACAAGCACACCGTTAGCTGGTTCGACGGCCGTCAACTTGTAGCTGTGAAGATTCTCCACCTTCATCGCGGGATCCGCATGGCTGAGGTAAAAGCGCTCTAGCTGGTCAACGCTCGTTCCGGCGTTCCTGGCAAGCATGAGCAGGTCCACGTTGTCCCCGTTGAGAAGTCGCAGCATCAGCGCGGTATGACGGAGGCTGTAAATCGTTCGCTTGTTGCCGAACTCATCGAACTCTGAATGACATTCCTTCAGCAGCGCCTTGAAGCTGTCGTCCATGCGCTCCTTCGCAGTTTCGCGATTGGCGTAGCGGTCCTTGAAGAGGTAGTGCTCTGGGTCATAGCCATCTCGCTCGACAATCCGCTCAAACACCGGAATCGCTTCGGGCATCGACACGACCTTGCGCTTATGCGTCTTTCCGTTGGGAACGACGACTTCAAGGTACGGAAAGTCGCCGTGGATGACGCGACAATGCCGCTGCCTTAGCTCCTTCCATTCGCCAGCCCGAAGGAAGGTTGCCAGCATGAAAATGACGAAGTCTTCGATCTCCTGCCATTCCGCCGCCGCCGAATGATCCTCCTTCTCGATTGCCCAGCGCTTGAGAACGCCTGCAGTTAGGCAGAGCTCGCGAATTTCCCAATCCTGGAAGCAGGGACGGGGGTTATCCTTCAAACGCAGCCTCGGCATGGGAGGGGCGGCTCCGATAATCCGACGCTCGGCCGCAAACTTGAGGATCGCATTCAAGGTGCTGAGATGATTGCGCTGCGTCGTCGTCGCCAGTTCGCCGCGTTTGCTGTGTTCAGCCGCGAAACAAAGATAGTCCCGCACCATGCCCGTGGTGATCGAGCCGACATCGATGCGCTTGAAGAAGGCACCAAGGCCATTCGGTGCAGCAATGAGCTTTCGAGCGTCATCGCAGGCTCGGAGCTTCCGTCGGTCTGATCCGGCTAGCGACGTCTTCTGCTTCAGCCATTCGTCGGCGATCACATCGAATCTGCGGCTGGGCTTGGTGGACGATGAACCCGGCACTTCGCCAGAGCGCAGCTTCAGAAGGCAGTCCGCGTAGAAGGCATGGGCGGTCTTCTTGGCCAGCTCAGGATCGGTCGTTCCCGTGCTCTTCGTATGGATTTCGCGGTCACCGATCCTCATCCACACCCGAGCATGCCAGTTCGGGCTTCCGCCTCGCCTGGTGATCGGCTGCTTGTAGAGGGAAAGCCCCCGGAAAATATGGATCGGTTCGGTCTTCAATGCGGCCCCAAAGGAAAAAGGCCGCAGACATATATAACCAGACCGAAGGTCCATCAAAGGTTCAATTTCCGACGATTCCGGCTTACCGATCAGGCACTTGCGAGCATTTATTGGGTGAATAATGCCGGGAAGAGCCGAGTTCGGCCGTCGCCCGGAACTAGTTTGCGAGAACCGAAGCCGGTGCCGCCGTTCAACCGCCGAACCATTATACGGCTCGTATAATGGTCGCTATAATGGTGGTTCTGGCGCCGGTTTGAGGCCGTGAGAGTTCCGCCGAAGGTCAGGTTGATCCTCTTCGATCTGAACTATATAGCCCCGGTCCTCGCTGCTTCCGGAGACGTGGGTGAGTGGCTGAAACCAGCGGTTTGCTAAACCGCCGTACGGGGAATTCCCGTACCGAGGGTTCGAATCCCTCCGTCTCCGCCACCGGCTTGCGCCGCTCCTGACCAAGCAAATCCCGGCCCGCATTTGCGCTGGATCAAAAGCGCACCGGCCCGCGCGTGCCACCCTCCTTCGACGCCAAGTTGGGAGGGAACGATGGCATTCGAAGTCGCGCTCGCTGAAGAAATCTGGACGGCGAAATATCGCTTCAGGCCGAGCGATGGAGAGGGCGACTCCAGCTTCGCGGAAACGGCCAATCGGGTCGCGCGGGCCGTCGCCGAAGCCGAGCTTCCTGAGCTGCGCGATCATTGGCGGGCGCACTTCCGCGACGCGATCGAAGGCATGCGCTTCATTCCGGCGGGCCGCGTTCTTGCCGGTGCAGGCACCGACCGCAGCGTCACCTTGTTCAACTGCTTCGTCATGGGGACCATTCCCGACAGCCTCGAGGGCATCTTCGAGCATCTGAAGCAGGCCGCGCTGACCATGCAGCAGGGCGGCGGCGTCGGGATGGACTTCTCCACCATCCGCCCCGCGGGAAGCGCAGTGCATGGAGTGGGCGCTGAGGCGTCGGGCCCGCTGACCTTCATGGATTGCTGGGATTCGATGTGCCGGACGGTTCAGTCGGCGGGGCAGCGGCGCGGGGCGATGATGGGCTGCCTCCGCATCGACCATCCCGATATCGAGACATTCATCGACGCGAAGCGCGACCCGGCGAGGTTCCGCAACTTCAACCTTTCGGTGCTAGTCACCGACGCGTTCATGACGGCTCTCGGAAGCGACACTGACTGGCCTCTCGTTTTCGCGGGCGAAACCATTCGCACCGTCCGTGCGCGCGAGTTGTGGGCGCGGCTGATGCGCGCGACCTACGATGTCGCGGAGCCCGGCGTGATCTTCGTCGACCGGGTCAACAGCCAGAACAATCTCGCGCATTGTGAGACCATCAGCGCGAGCAATCCCTGCGGCGAGCAGATGCTTCCGCCCTATGGCGCGTGCCTGCTCGGCTCGATCAATCTCGCGCGGCTGGTCGACAATCCGTTCGAGGGCGGGACGCTCGACGAGGAGCAGCTGGCCGACCTCACGAGGACGGCCGTTCGGATGCTCGACAATGTCATCGACATTTCGCGCTACCCGCTTGCCGAGCAGGAGGCTGAGGCCAAGGCCAAGCGCAGGATCGGGCTTGGCATTACCGGCCTGGCAGACGCGCTGCTTTTCTGTGGCGCCGCCTACGGTAGCAGCGAGGCCGTCGCTCTCACGCGTCAATGGCTCGGTATCGTCAAGCGCGAGGCCTATCGAGCCTCGGCCGAGCTCGCCGCGGAGAAGGGCGCCTTCCCGCTGTACGATCCAATCATGCTCGACCGTCCGAACCTCGCGAACCTCGACGAAGAGACGCGCGCGCTCATCGGCGAGCATGGCCTGAGAAACGGCTGCCTTACGTCGATCGCGCCGACCGGCACGACGTCGCTCCTCGCCGGCAATGTCTCCTCGGGTATCGAGCCGGTGTTCGCCTACAGCTACACGCGAAAGATCCTGCAGCCCGACGGGACCAGGCGCGAGGAGCAGGTCGAGGATTATGCGATGCGCGTCTGGCGGCAGGTGAAGGGCGATGCGCCGCCTCCCGCAGATCTCTTCGTCAGCGCGCAGACCCTCACTCCGTCCGATCATCTTACGATGCAAGCGGCCGCCCAGGCTTTGGTCGACAGCTCGATCTCCAAAACCGTGAACTGCCCCGAGGACATCGGCTTCGACGCGTTCGCCGACATTTACGTCGAAGGCTATCATCTCGGCTTGAAGGGTCTGACCACCTATCGTCCGAACGCCGTAACGGGATCGATTCTGAGCGTCGCCGAGGCCGCGAAGCCCTCGCCGAAGGTGGAAGAGCCGCTGGCGCCTCGCGCGGACCAGCTTCACGGAACTACCTACAAGCTCAAATGGCCCGAAAGCGCGCACGCGGTTTACGTCACGATCAACGACGTCGATCTGGACGGTCAGCGGCGTCCGTTCGAGATGTTCATCAACTCGAAGAACATGGAGCATTATGCCTGGACTTTGGGCCTCACCCGAATGATCTCGGCGGTGTTCCGGCGCAGTTCCGACGTGGCCTTCGTCGCCGAGGAGCTGAAGGCGGTCTTCGATCCGCGCGGGGGCGCCTGGATGCAGGGCCGCTACGTGCCGTCGCTGCTCGCTGCGATCGGCGACGTAGTCGAGCGGCATCTCACCGGCCTGATGGTTGCCGAAGCGCCCGCGAAGGCATTTGAACCGCAGGCCCGGCCGCTGCCTCAATGCCCGCAGTGCGGAGCTTCGTCGCTGATCAAGGTCGAGGGCTGCAATAATTGCCTGGAGTGCGGTTACTCGAAGTGCAGTTGAGCTAGACCGCGCGGCTGTAGCGGTCGGCCGCGGGCGCCAGGTGCGTGTCGAACGCTGCAGCGATCGAACGCACCAGCGGTCGCGCGTGCGGCTTGACCGAGATCTCGGCGCCGTGCCGCTCGACCAGCCCGTCTGCGATCAACGGTTCGAGTCTCGCGTACTGGAGAAACCATTTGGGATCCGTTTCGAACTGCCGGCACAGTTCGGCAACATCGACGCGATGATCGCACATCAGGCGCTCGATCACGGCGCCGCGCAGACGATCCTCGCCCTCGAAGCGATAGCCGCGCGCAATCGGCAAGCGACCCTCGGCGACGTTACGCTGGTAGACCGGAATGCGGGTTTCGTTCTGAACGTAGCCCTGGGGCATCCGCCCGATCGAGGATGCTCCCAGCCCGATCAGAACTTCGGCTTCGTCGGTCGTATAGCCCTGGAAGTTGCGGTGAAGTCTGCCCTCCACCGCCGCCTGCGCAAGCGGGTCGTCGGGCAAAGCGAAATGGTCGAGCCCGATCTCGACATAGCCGGCGCGAACCAGCGCGTCGGCGATGGCGCGCGAATGAGTGAACCGCGCGTCGGAATCGGGAAGCGCGGCCTCATCGATCTTGCGCTGGTGCGGCTTGAACGCGGGCACGTGTGCATAACCGAAAACTGCGAGCCGGTCGGGACGCAGGGTCACCGCCTGCTCGACCGTGTCGAGACAGGATTGCCGCGACTGGTTCGGAAGGCCGTAGATGAGGTCGAAATTGATTCGCTTCGTTCCGTTCGCGCGAAACAGCCGCATGGCTTCCCGCGTCTGCTCAAAGCTTTGAACGCGGTTGATGGCGCGCTGTACGCGAATGTCGAAACTCTGGACGCCGAGGCTGGCACGATTGAAGCCGCATTCACCGAGCGTCCGGGCCATTTCTTCCGACAGCGTTCGCGGGTCGACTTCAATTGCAACTTCCGCATCGGCTTCGAACGAAAACCGACTCCGCAATTCGCCCATGATCGAACGCATCTGAGCCGGGCTCATCATCGTGGGGGTGCCGCCGCCGAAATGCAGGTGGCTGATCGTCCGCAGGCCACGGACGTATCGCGCGACTAGGCCGATTTCCTTCGTAAGGCTGTCGAGATAGCGGGCGACCGGAGCTTCTCGCGAAGCGACCGTCGTGTGGCACCCGCAGTACCAGCACATCGCCCGGCAGAAGGGGATGTGCACGTAGAGCGACGCCGAACCCGGGGGGAGCGCGGCGAGCCACGACCGGTAATCGGCCTCGCCTACCTCGTCCGAGAAATTGGGTGCGGTCGGATAGCTCGTGTAGCGCGGCATCCGCGCATCGGCGTAACGGGCCAGAAGCTCTGGCGACAGCGTATCGGTCATTTGGAGCGCGCTATCGAACGCGGCGCGGACCAGCCTTGATCCAGATCACCAACGCGTCATAAGCGGGGGCCTAGCCGTTGCGCGTGCAAAGACGCGGGGTGAGTTTTCGTGACCGGTCCTTCGACTGAAAAACGGGACGGACTCGTCGACAGTTTTGGTCGGCGAATCACCTATGTGCGGCTCTCTGTCACAGATCGCTGCGACCTCAGGTGCCGTTACTGCATGGCCGAGCACATGCAGTTCCTTCCCAAACGCGACATCCTGACGCTCGAGGAAATGGTCGAACTTTCGGACCTCCTTATCGCGCGCGGCGTTCGGAAAATTAGGCTGACGGGTGGCGAGCCACTGGTTCGCAAGGGCATGATGGAGCTGGTCCGCTCGCTCGGCCGGCGCGTCGGATCCGGCCTCGACGAACTTGTGCTGACCACCAACGGAACCAGGCTCGAACGGTTCGCCGGAGAACTTCACGACGCTGGCATCCGCCGCATCAACGTTAGCCTCGACAGCCGGCGGCCCGAGCGATTCGGCCACATCACACGAGGCGGCGATCTGGCGCAGGTGCTTCGCGGAATCGACGCGGCGCTGACCGCAGGCCTCGCGGTCAAGATCAACATGGTCGCGCTTGCCGGACTCAATGAGGACGAGATCGATGAGATGCTGCGCTGGTGCGCGGCAATGGCGATGGACCTGACTCTGATTGAGACGATGCCTCTCGGCGAAGTCGAGGAGGATCGCACCGGCCATTACCTTCCGCTCGACGCCGTCAAACGCAGGCTCGAGGAACGCTTCACCCTCGTGCCATCGACGAAGCGGACGGGCGGCCCGGCGCGCTATTTCGATGTCGTGGAGCTGCGCTCCCGGCTCGGCCTGATCACCCCGCTGACCAAAAATTTCTGCGAAGGCTGCAACCGCATCCGCATCGCCGCGACCGGGACCATCTACGGCTGCCTCGGTCACGACCAGAAGGTCGAGCTTCGAGATGCGCTTCGGTCCGGCGGGGGCGAGGAAGTCGACCGGCTGCTCGACCGGCTGCTCGCGGGTAAGCCGCGCCGGCACGACTTCCGCATCGGCGGCGCTCCGGCGGTGGCCCGGCACATGAGCGTGACTGGGGGATAGCCGCACTCCAAATGATTCTGATCAATCGCCTCCCCCATTGTTGCTGCGAGAAGCCGCCTGCAACGAATCGCGGATCGCAGGGGGATGCCCGATGATCATGATGACCGAACGGCCCGCCGAAGGCGCCAACCAGGCACTTTGGTCCAGCACCATCGCATTCACCGTCTGCTTTGCTGTCTGGACGATCTTCTCGATCGTCGGGCTGGGAGTGAAGGACCAGCTAGGCCTAAGTGAGACGGAGTTCGGGCTGCTCATCGGAACCCCGATCCTCACGGGCTCCCTGACCCGGGTCGTCCTTGGCGTCTGGGCCGATCAGTTCGGAGGCCGCCGCGTCTTCGCTGGCGTGATGATCGCCGCCGCGGTCGCGACGTTTCTTACCTCCTACGCACACACCTACGGCCAGCTGCTGATCGCGGCGCTCGGAGTCGGCATTGCGGGTGGTTCCTTCTCAGTGGGCGTTACCTACGTCTCGAAATTCTATCCCAAGGAAAAGCAGGGACTGGCGCTCGGCATTTTCGGGGCCGGCAATGTCGGCGCGGCGGTGACCAAGTTCCTTGCGCCGTTCGTGATGGTCGCAATGGGCTGGCAGGCGGTCGCGCAGGTATGGGCGGGCGCCATCGGCGTGACCGCTGTCCTGTTCCTGCTGTTCACCAAGGAAGATCCCGAGCAGTGCGAACGCGCCAAGTCGGGGCACAAGGCCGCGAGCATGGGGAACCAGCTTGCCGTCTTGAAGAACCTGCAGGTCTGGCGCTTCTCCCTCTATTATTTCTTCGTCTTCGGCGCGTTCGTCGCGCTGGCGCTGTGGCTGCCCCGCTACCTGATGGGCGTCTACAATCTCGACGTGAAGACGGCGGGCATGCTCGCCGCCTTCTATTCCGTGCCTGCGAGCCTGTTCAGAATTTACGGCGGCAAATTGTCGGATCGCTACGGCGCCCGCTCGGTGCTCTACGTGACCTTCGCGATCTCGGTGCTCTGCACCTTCATGCTGTCCTATCCGCCGACCACCTACATCATCGAAGGCGTGCGGGGGCCGATCACCTTCCGCACCGAAATGGGCCTCATCCCGTTCCTGGTGACCATTTTCGTGCTCGGCTTCTTCATGAGCCTCGGCAAGGCGGCGGTCTTCAAGCACATTCCCGTCTATTACCCGAACCATGTCGGCGCCGTTGGCGGCCTTGTCGGGATGGTCGGCGGGCTTGGCGGGTTCATCCTGCCGCTCGCGTTTGGAGCGCTCAACGACCTGACCGGCGTGTGGACGAGCTGCTTCGTGCTGCTCTTCGTGCTCGTCTCTGTCGCGCTGGCATGGATGCACTTCGCAGTCCGTCAGATGGAGCGTTCGGCGCAGCGTCGCGGTGAGGCCGCGCTCGTTCCCGAACTGCCCGAAATGCAGGGCTTTGGAGAACCCGGGCTTGAGGCTCCGCCACGCCGCGCGGGCCCGATCGCCGACTGGCGGCCGGAGGACGAGAACTTCTGGAAGAGCAAAGGCAAGGCGATCGCAAGGCGCAACCTCGGCATTTCCACCTACTGCCTGATGCTGTCGTTCGCGGTGTGGATGGTGTGGAGCGTGGTCGTCGCTCGGCTTCCGGCCATCGGCTTCGATTTCACCACCGATCAGCTGTTCTGGCTGGCAGCGCTTCCGGGTCTTTCCGGCGCCACCCTTCGGATCTTCTACGCCTTCCTGGTGCCGATCTTCGGCGGCCGCCTGTGGACGACGCTATCGACGGCGTCGCTGCTCATCCCTGCTTTCGGGATCGGCTATGCGGTGCAGTCGCCCGACACGCCTTATCTCATCTTCCTGGTGCTGGCTCTGCTGTGCGGCCTCGGCGGCGGCAACTTCGCCTCGTCGATGGCGAACATCAGCTACTTCTTCCCCAAGGCGGAGAAGGGCAATGCGCTGGCGCTCAATGCCGGCCTCGGCAATCTCGGCGTCAGCGTCATGCAGTTCCTCGTTCCGGTCGTCGTGACCATGGGCCTGTTCGGGGCGCTCGGCGGACAGGCGCAAACCGCTTCCGACGGCACGCAGCTGTGGATGCAGAACGCGGGCTTCGTCTGGGTGCCGTTCGTCATGCTCGGCGCGATCGCGGCCTGGTTCGGGATGAACGACATCCTCAGTGCGAAGTCTTCTTTCGCCGACCAGTCGGCGATCTTCGGGCGGCTTCACACCTGGCTGATGTGCTGGCTCTACACCGGCACATTCGGAACCTTCATCGGTATGTCGGCGGGCTTCCCGCTGCTCGCCAAGCTCGTGTTCCCGGACGTCAACGCGCTCAAATATGCGTTCGTGGGTCCGCTGCTCGGAGCAGTCTCGCGGGCAGCCACCGGCTGGGTCTCCGACCGCTACGGCGGGGCACGCGTCAGCTTCTGGGTCTTCACCGTGCAGATCGTCGCGATCGTCGGGATGATCTGGTTCCTCGACGCCCGCAGCTTCCCCGGCTTCTTCTCGATGGTCCTGCTGCTGTTCGTCGCCAGCGGCGTCGGCAATGCCTCGACCTTCCAGATGGTCCCCGGGATCATGCGCCGTGAAATCGACCGCACCGAGCCCGCACTTCCGGAACCGCAGCGCCGTGCGCAGGCGGAACGGGAATCCGCGGCGGTGATCGGCTTCACCTCTGCGATCGCCGCCTATGGCGCCTTCTACATTCCGAAAGCCTACGGCTCCTCCATCCAGATGACCGGTGCCGCGGACACCGCACTGTGGGGCTTCCTGGTCTTCTACCTCAGCTGCGCCGCACTGACCTGGTTCGCCTACAGCGGCCCGCGCGGCGTGCTTCGTGACCTGGAGCGGAAGCCGGCCCTCCGATCCGCCGCCACTGTGCCTGCATAAAAGGACGAAAGGATGAGTCATTTCCTCGACCGCCTCACTTACTTCCGCCGGACTCAGGAAAAGTTCGCGGACGGGCACGGGATCACGACGGACGAGGCGCGCGACTGGGAGGATGCGTATCGGAAGCGCTGGGCGGCCGACAAGATCGTCCGCTCGACCCATGGCGTGAATTGCACCGGGTCCTGCTCGTGGAAAATCTATGTGAAGGGCGGGATCGTCACGTGGGAAACCCAGCAGACCGACTATCCGCGAACCCGGCCCGACCTACCGAACCATGAACCACGCGGCTGCCCGCGCGGAGCGAGCTACAGCTGGTACCTCTATTCAGGAACGCGCATCAAATATCCGCTCGTCCGCGCACGGCTAATCCGCCACTGGCGCGAGGCCCGGAAGACCAAAACCCCGGTCGCGGCCTGGAAGTCGATCGTCCAGGACACTGACAAGCGGCGCGACTGGGTCTCGAAGCGGGGACGTGGCGGGTTCGTAAGGGTCGGCTGGGATGAAGTGACCGAACTGATCGCCGCGGCCAACGCCTACACCATCAAGGAATATGGCCCTGACCGGATCGCGGGCTTCTCGCCGATCCCGGCGATGTCGATGATCTCCTACGCAGCGGGCAGCCGCTATCTTTCGCTCATCGGCGGCAATTTGCTCAGCTTCTACGACTGGTATTGCGATCTGCCGCCGTCGAGCCCGCAGACCTGGGGCGAGCAGACCGACGTTCCGGAAAGCGCCGACTGGTACAACGCCGGCTTCCTGCTCGTCTGGGGCTCGAACATCCCGATGACGCGCGCTCCCGACGCGCACTTCTATTCGGAAGTCCGCTACCGCGGCGCGAAGAGCGTCGTCATCGCGCCCGACTACAACGAAGCCGCGAAATTCTCGGACATGTGGCTGCATCCCAAACAGGGCACCGACGCCGCGCTCGCGCTGGCACTCGGCCACGTCGTTCTGCGCGAATATTACGTCGACCGGCAGACGGAATATTTCACCGACTACACGCGCAAATATTCGGACTTCCCGTTGCTCGTGAAGCTGGTCGAACGCGACGGCCGGCTCGTCCAGGATCGGCTACTTCGCGCGGCCGACATCAAGGGCGCGCTCGGCGAAGGGGCCAATCCGGATTGGAAGACTCTCGCCTACGACGAGACCAGCGGAAAGCTGGTCTGTCCGCTCGGATCGGCGGGTCACCGCTGGGGCGACAAGGGCAAATGGAACCTCGAGGAGAAGGACGGAAAGGGTAAGGACGTCCGCCTCCGCACCACGCTGGCCGACGACCATGACGAAATCGTCCCGGTCGCATTTCCCTATTTCGGCGGCGACGCCCCACACGACTTCGTCGCGACCGACCATCCGGACGTCCTGCTGCGTAACATCCCGGTCAAGACTCTGAAGCTCGCCGACGGCAGCAAGGCCCAGGTCGCGACGGTGTTCGATCTCTTTTGCGCAAATTACGGCGTCGATCGCGGGTTTGGCGGCGCCAACGTCGCGAAGAGCTTCGATGACGACGTCCCGTTCTCGCCAGCCTGGGCCGAGAAGGTCACCGGCGTTCCGCGCCAGGCGATCATCCAGGTCGCGCGCGAGTTCGCGACGAACGCGGAGATCACGAACGGCCGCTCGATGGTGATCCTCGGGGCCGGCCTCAACCACTGGTACCACATGGACATGAGCTATCGCGGGATCATCGCGCTGCTCGTTATGTGCGGATGCATCGGCCAATCAGGGGGCGGCTGGTCGCACTACGTCGGCCAGGAAAAGCTTCGTCCGCAGACCGGCTGGCTGCCGCTCGCGTTCGGGCTCGACTGGAGCCGCCCGCCGAGGCAGATGAACGGCACCAGCTTCTTCTACGCGCACACCGACCAGTGGCGGTACGAGAGCCTGAAGATGTCGGAGATCCTGTCTCCACTCGCTCCGGAAGGTGACTGGTCGGGAAGCCTGCTCGACTACAATGCCAAGGCCGAGCGGATGGGATGGCTTCCGTCGGCGCCGCAGTTCGACGCCAATCCGATCGAATGGGGCAACCGCATCAAGAGCATTGGCGCCGACCCGGCGACGGTTGTCGTCGACGCCCTGAAAGCCGGGGACCTCAAGCCCGCGAGCCTCGATCCCGACAATCCGGTCAACTGGCCGCGCAACATGTTCTTCTGGCGCTCCAACGTCCTCGGCGCGAGCGGCAAGGGCCACGAATATTTCCTCAAGCATCTCGTCGGCTCGATGCACGGAGTGATCGGCACGGACGAAGAAGCTGCGGGCCTCGAACGGCCGAGGGACGTAGTCTGGCACGAGGAGGCGCCGGTCGGGAAGCTCGACCTGATGGTCAACATCGACTTCCGCATGTCGACGACCAGCATTTACTCCGACGTCGTGCTCCCGACCGCCACCTGGTACGAGAAGCACGACCTCAACACTTCGGACATGCACCCGTTCATCCACCCGTTGCAGGCGGCGGTGGACCCGGCGTGGGAAACGAAGAGCGACTGGAACATCTTCCGGGAGATCGCGAAGAAATTCTCCGACGTCGCGCCGGAGGTTCTCGGGGTCGAGCACGACCTGGTGATGACTCCGATCCTGCATGACACTCCGGCCGAGCTCGCGCAGCCCTATGAGCCGAAGGACTGGTTGAAGGGCGAGTGCGAGCCCGTCCCCGGCAAGACCATGCCGAACGTGACGATCGTCGAACGCAACTATCCGGAGACGTTCGCGCGGTTCACATCGATGGGTCCGTTGCTTGAAAAGCTCGGCAATGGCGCCAAGGGCCTCAACTGGGACACCAAGCACGAAGTCCAGCTACTCGGCGATCTCAACGGCAGGGTCATCGAGGGAACGACCGCCGGGCGTCCGAAGATCGATTCCGACATCGACGCCTGCGAGACCATCCTCATGCTCGCTCCGGAGACCAACGGCGAGGTCGCGGTGAAGGCGTGGGAGTCGCTCGGCAAGATCACCGGCCGCGATCACTCCCATCTCGCCCAGGGCAAGGAAGAGGAGAAGATCCGCTTCCGCGACGTCGCCGCCCAGCCGCGCAAGATCATCTCATCGCCGATCTGGTCGGGGCTCGAAAGCGAGCACGTCTGCTACAACGCCGGCTACACCAACGTTCACGAGCTGATCCCGTGGCGGACGCTCACCGGCCGGCAGCAGCTCTACCAGGACCATCACTGGATGCGAGCGTTCGGCGAGGCGTTCGTTACCTGGCGTCCGCCGATCGACACCAAGACCGTTCGCCAGGTCCTCGGCAAGCTGCCGAACGGCAACCAGGAGATCCTGCTCAACATCCTCACGCCCCACCAGAAGTGGGGCATCCATTCGACCTACACCGAGAACCTCATCATGCTCAGTCTCAACCGAGGCGGGCCGACGGTGTGGATCAGCGAGGACGACGCGAAAGCGGCCGGGATCGTCGACAACGATTGGATCGAGGTGTTCAACGTCAACGGCGCGCTGACCGCCCGGGCGATCGTGTCGCAGCGGATCATGCCGGGCTCAGCACTGATGTACCACGCGCAGGAAAAGCTGGTGAACACTGTGGGGTCGGAGATCACCGGCCAGCGCGGCGGAATCCACAACAGCGTCACGCGCATCAACATGAAGCCGACGCATATGATCGGCGGCTACGTCCAGCTCGCGTACGGCTTCAATTACTACGGCACCGTCGGGGCTAACCGCGACGAGTTCGTGATCGTCCGCAAGATGAGCGAGGTGAACTGGTTCGACAAAGCGGCAGACGATTCCGCCAATGTCGAGGGCGGCACGGCCGACTGGGGGACCGGCGTCAAAGCAAATCGAGCGACGGACAAGGAGGTGGCGCGATGAAGGTCCGTGCGCAAATCGCGATGGTCCTCAACCTCGATAAGTGCATCGGCTGTCACACCTGCTCGATCACCTGCAAGAACGTCTGGACCAACCGCGAGGGCGTCGAATACGCCTGGTTCAACAACGTCGAGACCAAGCCCGGCATCGGCTACCCGAAGGATTGGGAAAACCAGGACCGCTGGAAGGGCGGCTGGGTCCGCAGGAAGAACGGGAAGATCGTTCCGCGCCAGGGCGCCAAGTGGCGTATCCTGTCGAAAATCTTCGCCAATCCGCACCTGCCGGAGATCGACGACTTCTACGAGCCGTACACGTTCGAATACGAATGGCTGCAAAATGCACCGGAGCTGCAGGCGCAGCCGACGGCGCGGCCGCGATCGCTGATCACCGGCGAAAAGCTCAACAAGATCGAGTGGAGCGGCAATTGGGAGGATATGCTCGGCGGCGAGTTCGAGAAGCGCAGCCACGATTACAATTTCGATGGCGTCCAGAAGGAAATCTACGGCCAGTTCGAGAAGACGTTCATGATGTACCTGCCGAGGCTGTGCGAGCACTGCCTCAACCCGGCGTGCCTCGCATCATGCCCGTCCGGCGCGATCTACAAGCGGGCGGAGGACGGCATCGTCCTGATCGATCAGGAGAAGTGCCGCGGCTGGCGGATGTGCGTGTCCGGCTGCCCGTACAAGAAGATCTACTACAACTGGGCAACCGGGAAGTCGGAGAAGTGCATCTTCTGCTACCCGCGCATCGAGACCGGGCAACCGACGGTCTGTTCGGAAACCTGCGTCGGCCGCATCCGCTATCTCGGCGTCGTTCTTTACGACGCGGACCGGATCGATTCCGCGGCTTCGGTCGAGGATCCGAAGGACCTCTATCCCGCACAACTCGACGTCTTCCTCGACCCCAACGACGTCACCGTGCAGGAAGCCGCTCGGGCCGAGGGAATCACCGACCAGTGGCTCGAGGCGGCGATGCGCTCGCCGGTCTACAAGATGGCCGTCGAGTGGAAGATCGCTTTCCCGCTTCACCCCGAATACCGGACGCTTCCGATGGTCTGGTACGTCCCGCCATTGTCGCCGATCCAGTCGGCGGCGGAGGCCGGTAAGATGTCGGTCCAGGACGGAATGCCGGACGTCCGGTCGCTCCGGATTCCGCTCCGCTACCTCGCCAATCTGCTGACTGCGGGCGACGAGGAACCGATCGCCGCCGCGCTGGAGCGGATGCTGGCGATGCGGGCCTACATGCGCGCGAAAAGCGTCGAAGGCCGGATCGACGAGTCCATCCCGGAGCGCGTGGGCCTGACCCGCACCCGCATCGAGGAAATGTACCGGATCATGGCGCTCGCCGCCTATGAAGACCGCTACGTCATCCCGACCGCCCGGCGCGAGCTCGACGAGGACGCGTACGTGCTGCGCGGATCGTCCGGTTTCGGCTTCCGCGAAGGCACGCAGGGCAGGACCAAGGTCAACCTCTTCGGAGGTGGCGCTGACAAGGCCAGGGCCAAGCGCGAACCTCGAATGGATATCCCGACATGAAGCTGACGTTGAGAGCTCTTGCCGCCTTGCTCGGCTATCCTTCCACCGAACTGAAGGAGAGCGCCGCCGAAGTCCGCCACGTGCTTCGGTCGGAAGCAGTGCTTCCTTCCGCCGAATTGGCCCGGCTGGAGACCCTTCTAACCAATCTCGAGACGACGGAATTGCTCGACCTTCAGTCCGCCTATAGCGAGTTGTTCGACCGTTCCCGCTCGCTTTCGCTGCACCTGTTCGAACATGTCCATGGCGACAGCCGCGAGCGGGGTCAGGCGATGATCGACCTTGGCCAGCAATATATGGAAAGCGGCTTCTTCCTCGAAGCCAGCGAGCTTCCGGACTTCGTGCCGGTATTCCTCGAATACGCTTCCTGCCTCTCTGCTCGGGACGCTCGCGAGATGCTCGGTCAGCCTGCGCACGTCTTCGCCGCCCTAGCCGAGCGGCTAGACAAAAGGGAGGCGCCCTACGGTGCCGTCTTTCACGCGCTCGTCGCTTTGTCGAAGGTTCGCGTGGACGCCGAAGCCCGCGCGCTGGTCGACGAGAACACCCCCGCCGTGGATGCCGTGGATATCGATGCCGAATGGGAGGAGGCGCCGGTCTCGTTCAACCTCGGCGGAGCGCATGAGATGGGCGGCCCGACCGGGGTCGTCGCCAAGATCAGGGCCTCGAACCGCCCGGTGAATCAGGAGGTCGCACGATGACCGATTTCATCAACCAGCTCGCGTTCGGCTGGTATCCGTATCTTGCGGTTACGGTGCTGGTCGTCGGAAGCATCCTGCGCTTCGATTCCAACCAGTACAGCTGGCGCTCCCAGTCGAGCCAGTTCCTGCGCCGCCGCCAGATGGTGCTCGGCTCCAACCTATTCCACATGGGAATCCTGGTGCTTCTGATGGGGCATTTCGTCGGCCTGCTGACCCCGATCAACGTGTTCGACGCGCTCGGCGTGAGCCATTCGTTCAAGCAGACCACAGCGCTCGTCGTCGGCGGGATCGCCGGCTTCTTTGCCTACATCGGCTGCACCCTGCTGCTCCACCGGCGGCTGTTCGATTCGCGGATCCGCAAGAGTTCGTCGGTCGGCGACATCCTCGTCCTGGTCTTACTCTGGCTCCAGCTGACGCTCGGCTTGCTCACGACCTGGTGGACGCTGAAGCATCTCGACGGCAGCGAGATGGTGAAGTTCATGAGCTGGGCGAACGGAATGCTTCGGCTCAACCCTGCGGCTCCGGAAATCCTCAAGGACGTAGCGCTCGTCTACAAGCTCCACATCATTCTCGGGCTGACGCTGTTCCTGATCACGCCGTTCACGCGCCTCGTGCACATCTGGAGCGCGCCGGTCTGGTTCCTGCTGCGGCCCGGATACCAGATCGTGCGGACCCGGCGCTCAAAGCATACGGTCGCGTCGCCGACACGAGGACTCGCGGGCGGAGCACCCAGCTACGGCGGGCCGACGGTGCTTCGGCAGATGGCCGAAAGCGGGCAGGAAGGCGCATGAGCCGCCGCCTCGACGTCATCAATCTCGGCGATCCGGCCCAGCGCCCGGATCCGCGGATGATGAGCTCCTGCGAGACCGGCGGATGCGGCGGCGGCGCGGAACCCCTGATCCCGCCGCCGCCGACCTTCGGCGAAGTCCGGATCAACGGCGTGGAGATTTCGCCCGAAGCGATCGCTCAGGAAATCCAGCACCACCCGGCACCTGACGCCGAGACCGCGTGGGTGGAGGCGGCACGCGCGCTCGCCGTCCGCGAGTTGCTGCTTCAGGAAGCTCGGCGCCTCGGTGTCGAAGCAGAGCCGGGCATCGACGACTCCGGCCGTTCCGAGATCGGCGACGATGCTACGATCCGGGCCCTGCTCGAAGAGGAAGTCGTTCCGGCGGAGCCGTGCGAGGCCGAATGCCTTCGCTACTATCAGGCGAACGAGAACCGCTTCCGGACTCCTGAGCTTTTTGAGGCGGCCCACATCCTGATCGAGCCTGAGAGCGATAGCGAAGAGGCCTTGAACACAGCGCTCGAACGCGCCCGAGGTATTGTCGAGCAGGTCGGCGACAGCCCGGAAGCATTCGCCGCCGCGGCTCGCTCACATTCCGCTTGTCCCTCAGCCCAGCAGGACGGTTCGCTCGGCCAGATCCGTCGCGGTGAGCTGGTGCCGGAGGTTCAGGCAGGTCTCGAAGCGCTCACCGAAGGCAGCACCGCCCGCGAGCCCATCCGCTCTCGCTTCGGCTGGCATGTCCTTCGCCTCCATCGTCGGATCGAGGGACGCACAATTCCCTTCGACGTCGTGCAGGGCAGGATCGCCGACATGCTCGAAGCGCGCAGCTGGTCGGTCGAGGCAGCGCGCTATGTGGCTTCGCTCGCCGCTCGAAACGAGGTCGAAGGCGTGCTGATCGCGGGGGCGCCCTGATGCCGATGCTCGGCGACATGCTGGCAGCGGCGCGGGAGTCTTCCGGCCAGTTCCAGGCTTGGCTCGAACGTTCCGACCCGGAGCTGGCATCCGAGGTCCAGCGTGTCTCCGAGCACCAGGGCATGTCTCCGACCGGCTTCGTCCGTACCGCGATGTCGGATTTCAACCGCTTCGCATCCGAGGAGGATTGGGCCACTCTCATCTCGTCACTGAAGTCCACGGACGATCCGGGGTCTCTGTGCCTGCTCGGAATGGTGCACTGGCGCTTGACCGCCCGCGGTTGTGCGGAGCACTCTTCAATCCCGCGCGGTGCAGCGTCGGCGGAGCATGGGTCATGAACGATCGAAAAGACGAACCGCAGAACGTCCCGCTCAATCCGGCACTGAAGAGCGAGACCGAGACCGTCTATGAGACGAAGGTCTCGTCACCCGCGCCGATCGAGACGACCTCCGCCAAGGAAAATGAAGGCGAGACCTGGCCGATCGTCTGGCTGCTGGTGACGTTCCTGGGTCTAGTTTTGGCGGTCTACTTCCTAGTCTAGAGGCTCCACTCGGCCTGAAGCCAAAGCTTGCGGGTGTCGATCCCGAAGTCCCTGGCGTTGTAGTCCGCATATTTCAGCAGGAAGCCGATCTTGCCGAGCCTGAAGCCGGCCGAGGCGTCCCACTCCGTTCCATATTCGAGCCCGCCTTTGGCGCTGTCGAACTGGTGGAAGGTAACAACTGCGTTGAGGCCGGGAAGCGCTCTCACACTCTCGAACGTCCTGCCGACGGAGACATAGGCGTCCTCAAGCCCTGCCGGCGGAGTTGTGAGGAAGATGTCCGCCCATCCGTTGAACTTGTGGAGCGTGGCCAGTGGGGTTTGCACCGATCGCCCATTGTCGCTGCCGAGCCGTTCCCAGCCGCCCGTAAGGTTGAAGCCGGAGAGCTTCGTTCCGGCCTCGATCGACCAGTAATCCGCCGCATAGTTGAATGGGTTGTCGCCATAATCCGACTGCCGGGCATAGCTTCCTCGAAGCGACAGTTTCGTCTTTCCGCCCAAGGGAATGGCGCCGCTTGCGAAGCCGCCATAGGTCTGGCTGCTATTCGGCAGGGCGAAGGTCTCGTCATAGTCGATCAAATAGGCGAACAGTTTCCCTTGGACAGGGCCGACTTTCGAACCGACACCGGCAAAGACGAAATTGCCGTCGATCGAGGTTCGCGCACCGGCACCGCCACCAAAGATCGTCCGCTGGCTGATGGCGTAGGTCAGGTCGGCTGTGACCGGGCCAAGCTTCGCCTCGCCGCGAACGGCGTCGAACGTCTGCTCGTTCTGGCGCCAGCCGACCGATCCGACCCAGCGCTGGTCGTCGAGGTTGATGCGCTGGCGGCCAATCGTCACGCCGACGTCCTTCGACTTGTACTGAAGCTGCAGCCGGTTGAGTTCGATGTTCTCGGGATCAGAGACCACCGCATATTGCGGACGCCTTTGGCTGTCGGCGATCGGGAAGGGGAAGGCATTGTAGTGATTGACCAGCGCCGCCGTGCCCTCGCCTTCCGCGAGGATCGAGAGCATGCCTAATTTCGCTTCGACTCCGGCGCGCAGGCGCAGCGTGAACGCGTCCGCGTCGAGCGCGCCCTGATCGACGGCCTCGTAACGCAAACGCGCATCGAGGATCGGCTTGATCTGCAGCTGCCCGGTCCCGGCGGACTTGTCCGCTTCGGCCGCTAATGCAGGGCTTGAGATCGCAAGCGTCGCCAGCACAGCCACCGTCGCCCCAGCCAGATGGTTCAACTCGCGCATAAGCTGCCCGCCGTTTGTCGTTTCCCGGCATTCTCATTAGTCCGGGTGTGCGTTGGCGAAGTGATCTAGCGCAAAGCCTTGCGGGCAGGCCGTGTCGAGGGAGGGGCGATGGACGGGACCACGATTATCTGGATCGCTGCGCTCATGGCGATCGCCGCGGCACTCTATTCGAGCGTCGGCCATGGCGGGGCGTCGGCCTATCTCGCGATCATGGCCTTGTTCTCGGTTGCGCCGGAGACGATGCGTCCCACTGCCCTCTCACTCAACCTGGTCGTCGCGACATTCGCGGCGGCCAGTTTCGCGCTGAAGGGCCAGACGAACTGGCGGTTGCTTGCCGCCTTTGCGGCGACCGCGGTGCCGGCGGCATACATCGGCGGGAGCGTCGAGCTTCCGCCGCATATCTACCGTCCACTGGTTGGCGTAATGCTTCTGCTCGCTGCGGTCAGGCTGTTCTGGCAGCCTGAGCGATTGGCGGAACGCCCGGTGCACACCCCCTTACTAACACTAACGCTTCCGGCCGGTGCGGCCCTCGGCCTGCTTGCCGGGCTGACCGGAACCGGCGGCGGAATATTTCTGAGCCCGCTGATCATCCTGTTCGGGTGGGAGGATGCGCGAAAGACTTCGGGCATCGCCGCGGCGTTCATTGTTCTCAATTCCGCGGCGGGGCTTCTTGGCAATCTCGCGAGCGTTCAGAAGCTTCCGATCGAGCTGCCGATCCTCGTCGCTTCGGTCTTCGCCGGCGCACTTCTCGGCACTTGGCTGGGCGTGTCGCGCCTGCCCCGCCATCGCCTGCTGCAGGGTCTCGCGATTGTCCTGGTCATTGCCGCCCTCAAGCTGCTCCTGACGTGAAGATCGCCGCAATCATCCTTGCTGGCGGCGAAGGAAGCCGCATCGGCGGCGACAAGCCCAAGCGCCTGCTCGGCGGAGCGACCTTGCTCGACCGAGCGATCGATTACGCGAGCGGACTGTCGGACAAGGTCGCGGTGGCGGTGCGCGACCAACAAGTTGGCAGTGTGGGGGTGGTGGTCATTCGGGACGACCCGACGATTGAAGGTCCGCTTGCCGGCTTGGTCGCCGCGCTCGGCTTCGGACGCGATGAGGATGCCGATGCGGTCCTGACACTGCCCGCGGACATGCCGTTCCTGCCACCCGATCTCGCCGATCGACTTGCGGAAGAATTGGCGAATAACCGCGCCGCGATTGCGACGAGCGGCGGGCACCTCCATCCGGTCTGCGGGCTTTGGCTCACCTCAGCGCTCGATTACATGCCGGAATATCTCGCATCGGGGAGGCGGTCGCTCAGGGGGCTCGCGGAAACGGTCGGCTATGTCGCCGTCGACTGGCCTACCGACTCCGAAGACCCGTTCTTCAATATCAATACTTCGGCCGATCTCGTTGAGGCGGAGCGACGGATTCAGCGCTAGAAGTCGAGAACTTCGACCTCCGCGCCGGCCCGCACGGCTGACGTGTCCGCGAGTTGGCGGACGAGCACGTCGGCATCTGCCAGCGCCTGCTGGGCGCTCGAATCCTGGAAGCCAAGGATTTCGACCGGGCCCCCTCTCCACCGGGCCCGGTGAAACGTCTCGCGAGAGCCGCACTCTTTCAGCGGCGTGCCCACACTTGCGGTCCGCCACCTTAGCGCTTCGTCCGGGTTTCGCCCCGCCAATCCAGCAAGCAGTGGCGCGAGGAACAGCCTTCCGGTGACGAGCGCGGACGTCGGGTTTCCGGGGAGTCCGATCACCAGCTTGGAACCAACGCGGCCGAGCCAGACCGGCTTTCCGGGCTTGATGGCAACCTTCGAGAAAATCAGCTCGAGGCCCAATGGCTCGAACATCGCCTTCGCGAAATCCTTCTCGCCGACCGAGGCGCCGCCGGTGACGACCACCAAATCCGCGTCCGTCAGGGCCTTGGCTGCAGCTTTCTCCATTGCTGGAAGCTCATCGCGAAGGCGTTCTCTCCCGACGACGTCAGCGCCCCAATCGGCTGCCATCGCTGCAATCCCAAGCGATACACTTTCTGGAATCGCGTCTGGCCGTTCCGCCGCCGTCCCGGGCTCAGCGAGCTCATCGCCTGTGCCAAGGATCGCCACCCGCGGCCTCGAATGGACTTCGACCTGAGCGAGGTCCGCAGCGGCCGCGGACACGATCGCCCTCTTGTCGAGCAGGCGGCCTGCCGGGAGAAGTTGCTGTTCCTGCTCGAAGTCGCTGCCACGCTTCCGGATATGCCGTGAGTCGCCGGCCTGTTCGATCTCGGCGAGGTCGTCTTCGCGCCGGACATTTTCCTGGATGACGACCCGGTCGGCTCCTTCGGGAACGGGTGCGCCGGTGAAGATCCGGACGCACTCGCGCGATCCGATCGCACCATTCCAGCCGCCGCCGGCGAATGATTCCCCGACGATCTTCAGCTTTGCCGGAAGACTGGAGAGGTCGGACTCCCGCACCGCATAGCCATCCATCGCCGACACATCGCGGCGGGGCGACGCAATTCGCGCGATGACTGGCGCCGCGAGCACCCGCCCGGCCGCCGCGTCGATTGCGACCGTCTCGGTTCCAAGCGGATGCGCAGCGCCGCGAACGCGCTCGAGTGCCTGGTCGAAGCTGATCATCGCGCCTCCGACCGCTCCCAGTCGCCGGACTTGCCGCCGCTCTTCGAAACGACCCTGATAGCGCCGATCGACATCGTCCGGTCGATCGCCTTGAGCATGTCGAACAGGGTCAGGCAGGCGACGGACACGGCCGTCAGCGCCTCCATCTCGACGCCGGTTACGCCGTTGGTGCGCACTTCCGCCTCGACGCGGAAACCCGGAAGCGCTTCGTCGATCTCGATCTTCACGTCCGCCTTCGTGATCGGCAGCGGATGGCAAAGCGGGATCAACTCGGCGGTGCGCTTCGCAGCCATGATGCCCGCAAGTTCGGCCGTCCGAATGACAGAGCCCTTCGGCGCCGCCCCGGCCTTCACCTGGTCAAGCGTGGCGGCACTGCACGAAAGCACGCCCTCAGCGACCGCAATGCGCGCTGTCACATCCTTACCGGACACGTCGACCATCCGCGCGCGGCCTTGCTCGTCGAGATGGGTGAGCTTGCTCATGCGCACAAATGCCTCAGCCGAGGGATCTGGCCGGCCAGCGAGCAGGGGCGATAGCGGCTGTCGAGCTCGTGACGAAGGACCAGGTCCCATCCGTCGCGGCAAGCCCCGGTCGAGCCCGGCAGGCAGAAGACGAACGTGTCGTCGATCTGACCTGCGAACGCCCGTGACTGAAGCGTTGAAAAACCCACCGTTCCGAAACTCGCCTGGTGAAACAGTACCGAGAACCCGTCCATCTCCCGCCGGAAAAGAGGCTTCACCGCTTCCGGAGTCACGTCGCGCGGGGAAAAGCCCGTGCCGCCGGTAGAGATGACAAGGTCCACGTCCGGGTCGTCGGCCCATGACCGGACCTGGCCCCGGATCGCGTCGACGTCGTCGGTCACGATCGTCTTGCCGGCGAGTTCATGGCCCGCGGCAGTCAGGCGCTCGGCAAGAAGGCCGCCGGACTTGTCCGTCCGCTCGTCGCGCGTGTCCGACACCGTCAGCACGGCAATGCGCAGCGGATAGAAGGTCAGGCTCTCGTCAATTCCAGCCACGCGTCACTCCCACCGCCCCCGGTCGGCATAATCCGCCTCGGTCGGCTCGATCCAGCTTGCGCCGGCTGGGCCTTCCTCGCGTTTCCAGAAGATGGCCTCGGTTTTCAGGCGGTCCATGAGGTAATCGGCCGCATCGAAAGCCGCCCGCCGGTGCGCGGATGCCGCTGCGGCGAAGACGATCGGCTCGCCGGCGGCAATCTCGCCGCAGCGATGGACGACCCTCACCTGGCTGACATCAAACCGCTCCGCGGCTTCGACCGCGATGTCCTCGAGCGATTTCAGGGTCAGGCGCGGGTGATGTTCCAGCACCAGCCGGTCCACATTTTCCCCATCCTTCGATTGCGGCCGTGCAACGCCGACGAAGCTGACCACTGCGCCATCGCTCGAAGCAGCCTCGATCAATCTCGCCAGCTCCGCAGCCGGGTCGAACGGACCGGCTTCAAGGCGCGCTTTGACGCTCATCAGCCTCCGGATACCGGTGGGAAGAATTCAACGCTGTCGCCCGGGCGAACGATGTGGCTGTCCGCGACGACCATATCGCCGACCAACACGCGGACCCGATGCCCGAGCGCATTCGCCGCACGCGGATACTCTGTCGCCAGAAGCTCCCGCAGGTCCGCGACCGAGCAGCTTTCCGGAACATCGACTTCGATGTCCCGGCCGACCGATTCCGCCAGCCTTCCGTAGAAGTGAATCCTCATGTCCGTGACCCTTACCATCATGCCGGAGACGGGGGCTAGCTGTCGCAGCGGCTTCGCGAAGTGATGCAGGTCAAGCCGCCGCCGACCTCGGGCGTCATTATCCACGAGAATTGACCTCCATCAAATGATCGAGCCTCCGCCTCGCCTAGTCCCGGCGCACGAGAGGGCTCCCATGGATTCGACGATTTCGCGCAGTTTTTCGCTATTGGTCGCCGCGTGCGCCGCCTTGTTCATGGCGGCCGCCGCTCGCGATACGGCGTTCGCCGTTCACATGCTGATCTTCGCCGCTGCCGGCGTTTTTGCAGCATTTGCAGCAGCCAACGGCGTCGGATTCCTGAAGCCTTCCGCCCGCGATCTAGAGAGCCGTTACGACGATCAGCTCATCCGGATCGGCGTAATCCTGACCGTATTCTGGGGCGTTGTCGGCTTCCTCGTTGGACTGGTCATCGCGGCCCAGCTCTCCTTCCCGCTGCTCAACCTCCATTTCGAATGGTCGACCTTCGGGCGGCTCCGGCCCTTGCACACCAGCGCCGTCATCTTCGCGTTTGGCGGCACGGCGCTGATCACGACCAGCTTCTACGTCGTACAGCGGACTTGCCGCGCGCGGCTTGCATTTCCTTCGCTCGCCCAGTTCGTGTTCTGGGGCTACCAGCTGTTCATCGTGCTTGCCGCGACCGGCTACCTGATGGGAGTCACCGAGTCCCGGGAATATGCCGAGCCCGAGTGGTACGTAGACATCTGGCTGACCATCGTCTGGGTCGCCTATCTGGTCGTGTTCGTCGGAACGATCATGAAGCGGACCGAGCCGCACATCTACGTCGCGAACTGGTTCTACCTGAGCTTCATCCTGACCATTGCGATGCTGCATGTCGTCAACAACCTCAGCATGCCGGTCAGCCTGCTCGGCTCGAAGAGCTACTCGGCCTTTTCCGGTGTCCAGGATGCGCTGACGCAATGGTGGTACGGCCATAACGCGGTCGCCTTCTTCCTGACCGTGCCGTTCCTGGCGATGATGTATTACTTCGTGCCCAAGCAGGCCGACCGCCCGATCTACAGTTATCGTCTGTCGATCGTTCACTTCTGGAGCCTGATCTTCCTCTACATCTGGGCGGGCCCGCACCACCTTCACTATACCGCCTTACCCGACTGGGCGCAGACGCTCGGCATGGTCTTCTCGGTTGTCCTGTGGATGCCGAGCTGGGGCGGTATGATCAACGGCCTGATGACCCTCAACGGCGCGTGGGACAAGCTTCGCACAGACCCGATCATTCGCATGATGGTCGCCGCCCTCGCCTTTTACGGCATGGCGACCTTCGAAGGGCCGATGATGTCCATCAAGTCGGTCAACTCGCTGTCCCACTATACGGAATGGACTATCGGCCACGTTCACGCCGGCGCCCTCGGCTGGAACGGGATGATCACCTTCGCTGCGGTATATTATCTTGTGCCACGTCTTTGGGGCCGCGAGCGGCTCTACTCGCTCCGCATGGTCAACTGGCACTTCTGGCTCGCGATCGTGGGGATCGCGATCTACGCCGCCTCGATGTGGGTGGCGGGCATCAGTCAGGGGCTGATGGCACGCGAATATGGCGAGGACGGTTACCTTGTCTATTCTTTCGCCGACATCGTGAAGACGATGCACCCATACTACATTATGCGGCTGTCAGGCGGCACGCTCTACTTCATCGGCGCACTGATGATGACCTGGAATGTCTGGAAGACCATCCGGGGCGAGCTTCGCAACGAGCAGCCTCTTTACGCGCCCAGATATGACGAAGTCGCCGACCGCCCGGTCGTCCAGCCAGCGCGCGCCTGAGGAGTATCGAACAATGAATATCCTTGCTCTTCAGAAGAGGCTGGAGCGCAACGTCACGCTGCTCGCGGTTGGCGCCCTGGTCGCTGTCGTCATCGGCGGCGTCGTCGAGATCGCGCCCCTTTTCTGGATCGACCAGACCATCGAGAAGGTCGAAGGCGTACGCCCGCTCACGCCGCTCGAGCAGGCCGGTCGCGACATCTATATCCGCGAAGGCTGCTACACCTGCCACAGCCAGATGATCCGCCCCTTCCGGGACGAGGTCGAGCGCTACGGCCACTACAGCCTCGCCGCCGAGAGCATGTACGACCACCCCTTCCAATGGGGCTCGAAGCGGACAGGACCTGACCTTGCCCGTGTCGGCGGCCGCTACTCCGACGAGTGGCACGTTCAGCACCTCAAGGACCCGCGCAGCGTGGTTCCGGAATCGATCATGCCGCCCTACGCCTTCCTTGCGGAGAACGACCTCGAGACCGGCCGCTACAACGCCAACCTGACCGCGCTTCGCCGCGTCGGAGTGCCTTACAGCGACGAGGACATCGCGAAGGCCGAGGAAGATATGCGGACCCAGTCCTCCGGCGACGGCGACGCAGCGGGATTGGCAAAACGCTATCCGGATGCGCAGAGCCGCGACTTCGACGGCCAGCCTTCGCGCCTGACCGAGATGGACGCGCTCGTTGCCTATCTCCAGCAGCTCGGAACGCACGTCGACTTCCGCAAGGTCGAGCCGCACGAGGTCCAGCGGTGAGCTACGAAGCCCTCAGGCACTTCGCCGACAGCCACGCCCTTGCAGCAATGGCGGTACTCTATCTGGCGCTGGTTGGATGGGCATTCCGCCCTCGCGGGAAGGCTGCGAACCGGCGCGCCGCCACCATGATTTTCGACAAGGACAACAGCGATGGCTGAGCGCAAGCGCATCGACGAGCCGACCGGCACCGAGACCGTCGGTCACGAATGGGACGGGATCGAGGAACTCGATACGCCGATGCCGCGCTGGTGGCTGTGGACGCTCTACGCGACCATCGCCTGGGCCGTCGTCTACACGATCCTCTATCCCGCCTGGCCAATGATCAGCAGCGCAACCGCGGGCACCTTGGGTTGGTCGAGCCGTGGTCAGCTTGCAGCCGAGATGAAGGCTGAAGCAGACCGCAAGCGCCCGGTAGAACTCGCACTCGCGCAGATCCCGATCGAACGGCTTCCCGAGAACAGCAGGCTACTGAACGCTGCGGTCCAGGGCGGAGCGGCCGCGTTCAAGGTCAATTGCGTTCAGTGCCACGGCTCCGGCGCTGCCGGAACCAAGGGCTATCCAAACCTCAACGACGACGATTGGCTGTGGGGCGGCGATCTCAAGGCGATCCACAAGACATTGGAGAACGGCATTCGTCAGCCGGGCGACAAGCAGACCCGCATGAGTCAGATGCCGGCGTTCGGCCGGGACGGAATCCTTCAGCCGAACGAGATCCAGTATCTGACCAGCTACGTCCGGACCCTGTCGGGCGCGGAAAAGCCGAGTGCCGCGTCGCAGCGGGGCGCGGCGCTCTTCGCGGTCAATTGCGCCGCCTGCCATGGCGCGGACGGCAAGGGCAACCGGACGCTCGGCGCGCCGAACCTGACCGACAAGATCTGGCTCTACGGCGGCGACCGGACCTCCCTCGCCGAGACCATCACCAATGCGCGCTACGGTATCATGCCCGCATGGGGGCAGCGGCTCGATCCAGTCACGGTGAAGATGCTGGCCGCCTATGTCCATTCGCTGGGCGGCGGTGAAAAGTTCGTCGCCGAAGCACCGGCCAATGATGCGCAAGTGAAAGCGGAGGCCAGCGCGGTGCCGGCTCCGGTGAAGGCCAATGCGAGCCGCTGACGAACTGACCAACCGCGCCAGGAACCGTTACTTCGAGAAGCGCAAGAAGGTCTTTCCCCGCCAGATCGACGGACCGTTCCGGCGGTTCAAATGGCTCGTCATGCTGGTCACGCTCACGATCTATTACGTGACTCCGTGGCTGCGCTGGGATCGCGGCCCGCACGCACCGAGCCAGGCGGTGCTTGTCGATCTCGCCCACCGGCGCTTCTACATGTTCTCGATCGAGATCTGGCCGCACGAATTCTATTACGTCGCCGGCCTGCTGATCATGGCCGCGATCGGCCTGTTCCTCGTGACCAGCGCCGTCGGACGGGCCTGGTGCGGCTATGCCTGTCCTCAGACCGTCTGGACCGACCTGTTCCAGCACATCGAGCGGTCCGTCGACGGCGACCGGAATGCACAGCGCAAGCTCGACGAGGCGCCGTGGAGCGCGGTGAAGGTCACGAAGCGCCTGACCAAGTGGACGCTCTGGCTAATCGTCGGAGTGCTGACCGGCGGCGCGTGGATCTTCTATTTCGCCGATGCGCCAACTTTGTTCCAGCAGCTGATCCACGGCGAAGCGCCCCGCATCGCCTATGCGACGATGGCAATCCTCACCGCGACCACTTTCGTCTTCGGCGGATTCATGCGCGAGCAGGTGTGCATCTACATGTGCCCGTGGCCGCGAATCCAGGGCGCGATGCTCGACGAGCAGAGCCTCGTCGTAACCTACAAGGATTGGCGGGGAGAACCGCGCGGCCGCGGCGTCAAGCGCCGCGAGGAGGATGCAGCGGCGCTCCTTCCGCAAGGCGACTGCATCGACTGCATGGCCTGCGTCGCCGTCTGTCCGACCGGGATCGACATCCGGGAAGGGCCGCAGATCGGCTGCATCACCTGCGCGCTTTGCATCGACGCCTGCGACCAGGTGATGGACAAGATCGGAAAGCCCCGGAAACTGATCGGCTACACAACCATCGCCGACGAGCGTCTCGCTCGCGAGGGTAAGGCGACCAAAACGCCGCTTCAGCGCCTGCTACGCCTGCGCACGCTTCTTTATCTCTCCGTCTGGGTCGCGATTGGCGCCGCGATTCTCTTCACGCTCGGCACCCGCGAGCGGATCGAGCTGGACGTCGCGCAAAGCCGCAACCCGGTCTGGATTCGTCTCAGCGACGGGCAGGTTCGCAACAGCTACACCATCAAGCTCCGCAACATGGAGAACCGCACGCGCCGCTACGAGCTAAGCGTCCGCGGCATCGACGGCCGAATGTGGAATCAGGAAATGAACCGCGAGGCCGCGACGCCTACCGTCACGTTCGAAGTCGAACCGGACAGCGTCCTCAAGCAGAGCATCTATCTCGCTGCGCCCGACTCCGGACCTACGCAGACTCCCATATTGTTCACCGCTCGCGCGCTCGACGAAGATGGCGGCCAGGCGGTCGGCCAGGCTCGCTTCGAGCGGCCGGAGGAATGAGCGAATGAACCAGCGTTTCACCGGCTACCACGCTACCGCAATCCTCGTCGGATTCTTCGCGGTCGTGATTGCCGTGAACCTGGTCATGGCGCACTTTGCCACGAGCACGTTCGGCGGTGCTTTGGCGGAAAACGGTTATGTCGCCAGCCAGGACTACAATCGCTGGATCGCCGACAGCGCGACACAGGACCGCCTCGGCTGGGATGTCGCAACCCGCGTGGAAGGCGGTCACCTCGTTCTCGACACCAAGGGCGTGTCGCGCCCGATCGCGACCGTCATTGCCGAGCATCCTTTGGGCCGGGTTGACGACCAAGCGATCCCCATGACCATCGCCGGAGCGCATCGTCTCCGTTCCACGGAAGCCATGCCGGTCGGTCGCTGGAAGCTTCGCATCACCTTGCGGCAAGGGAATTCGGAAGCCCGCTATCTGCGGGAGGTGCGATCGTGAACGAGCATGCTTCAATCGCAAAGCCTGAGGCGCTCGCCGCGTCGCTGTTCGCGGTCGAAGGCATGCGCTGTGCCGCCTGCATCGCCCGAATCGAAGGCGGACTGGTCGAAGTGCCCGGAATTCGCTCGGCGCGCGTGAACCTCTCGGCCCGCCGGGTCCGCGTTGAGCACGATCCGGCGGTCGGCGAGGACGCCATCCTCAAGGCCTTCCGGAATGTCGGCTTCGATGCGCATCCGTTCGCCGGCGACGCCGTAACCGGGAAGCGCTCCGACGAGAGCCGGAAGCTGGTGCTCGCGCTTGCCGTATCGGGCTTCGCGGCGATGAACATCATGCTCCTGTCCGTCAGCGTCTGGTCGGGTGCGGTCGGGACGACGCGTGACCTTTTCCATTGGATCAGCGCGCTGATTGCGGTGCCGGCGGTTGCCTATTCGGGTCGCCCATTCTTTCAAAGCGCGCTTGCGGCGGTCCGTAAGCGGCGGACCAATATGGACGTGCCGATCTCAATCGGCGTCATCGTCACGGTGGCGATGAGCCTCTACGAGACCGCGACCGGCGGCGAGCATGCCTATTTCGACGGCGCGGTCATGCTGCTGTTCTTCCTGTTGGCCGGTCGTTTCCTCGACAGCGTGATGCGTGCGCGGGCAGAGGATTCGGTCGCCGCTTTACTCCGCCGCGTTCCCAATGAGGCGACCGTGCTGATCGACGGCAAGCTGGTGCGCCGCCGCGTCGACATGCTGCTCCCCGGCGACGTGCTGTTCGTCGCGGCGGGCGAGCGCATTGCGGCCGATGGGATCGTGATCGAAGGCGGCAGCAACATCGACCGAGCGCACATCACCGGAGAAAGCCTCCCCGAGAGGATTGCTTCCGGCGGGCGCGTGCTTGCCGGGACGATCAATCTTTCCCGGCCGCTGACTGTCCGCGCCACGGCGGTCGGCAACCAGACCGCCATCGCCGACATTGCCCGGTTGATGGAGCAGGCGAGCGGGTCGAAGTCGCTCTACGTGCGGATCGCCGACCGTGCCGCGCGGCTATACGCTCCGGCGGTCCACAGTATCGCCGCGCTGACTTTGCTCGGCTGGATGCTGGCGGGCGCGGGCATCCATCAATCGCTGCTGATCGCGGTTGCGGTCTTGATCATCACCTGCCCATGCGCGCTCGGCCTTGCCGTTCCGATTGCGCAGGTGGTCACCGCGGGCGCGCTGATGAAGCGGGGCATTTTGGTGAAAGAAGGCTCGGCGCTGGAGCGGCTGGCGACTGCCGACATCGCTCTGCTCGACAAGACCGGAACCGCGACTCTCGGTCGCCTCGATGCTTCGGACCTGCCGGAGAAGGCAGGCGAGCGCGCTATCCTTGCAGCGCTTGCTCGCGCCAGCCGCCATCCGCTCGCCCGTTCCGTGACCTGCACCCTGGAGGGTGTCGAGGCGGCGAAGAGCGATCGGATCGCTGAAGTGCCCGGCCTGGGCGTCGAAGGCTATTTCGCCGGACGCCGATGGAGGTTTGGACGCCCCGACTGGGTCGGCAGCAAGCGAGACGGCGGCACGACCACGGCGGCATTCGGGCCGGCCGACGGAAGCTTTCGCCTTATCCATTTCGCGGACGCGCTTCGGCCGGACGCACGGCGCGCGATGGCAGAACTCGACGGTCTCGGCGTTCTCCCGCAGCTCATTAGCGGTGACCAGGTCGATGTCGTTCGGCAGGTTGCCGGTCTTATGGGAATTCAATGGCGTGCACGCGTCACTCCTGCCGAAAAGAACGAGCTCGTCATCGAGCAGCAGGCGGCGGGACATCGCGTGCTGATGGTGGGCGACGGGCTGAACGATGGGCCGGCGCTGAAGGCGGCCGACGTCGCGATGGCGCCCGCCGCAGCATCGGATGTCGGTCAGATGGCCGCCGATATCGTCTTCTTCGGCGAGAGCCTCGACGCCGTTCCGCGGGCTGTCCGCGCAGCGCGCCGGATGATGCGCGTCGTGAAGCAGAATTTCGCCCTCGCCATCGGCTACAATGTGCTGGCCGTGCCGCTCGCGATCGCGGGCATGGTCACGCCGCTGATCGCGGCGCTCGCAATGTCCGGAAGTTCGATCCTGGTCGTCGCCAACGCGCTTCGGCTGAGGACCGCTGCGAAATGACCGGTATTGGTTTTCTCCTGCCGATCGCGCTCGGCCTTGGACTGCTGGGTCTCGGCGCCTTCTTCTGGTCGGTGAAGAGTGGACAGTTCGAGGATCTCGACGGTGCCGCAATGCGCATCCTGATCGATGACGAGGACGAAGCGGACTAGACCCGCAGCGCTGCCGCGGCTTCGGCCTCGCGTTTCAGGTTGCGGGCGAGCTGGCTCATTCCATTGAGATACTGCGGCGGGACGTGGACGTCGCGGTAATCGAGCTGTGCCGCGGCGCGCAGAGTCCAGAACGGATCGATCAGGTGCGGCCTCGCCAGCGCGACGAGATCGGCGCGGCCGGCGGCGAGGATCGAGTTGGCGTGGTCGGGCTCGTAGATGTTGCCGACCGCCATCGTCGCGAGGCGAGCTTCGTTGCGGAGCTTGTCGCTAAACGGCGTCTGGAACATGCGTCCGTAGACGGGTTGCGCGCCGGTCCAGGTCTGCCCTGCAGAAACGTCGATCAGGTCCGCGCCTTCGCGCGCAAAGGCTTCCGCAATCTCGACGGCATCGTCGGGCGTGATGCCCTGCTCGCCGGCCCAATCGGTCGCCGAAATGCGGACGGACATCGGCCTGCCTGACGGCCACGCGTTACGCATCGCCGCGAAGACTTCGAGCGGATAACGAAGGCGGTTCTCGAGAGACCCGCCATATTCGTCAGTGCGCTTGTTCTGCAAAGGCGTCAGGAACCCGGACAGCAAATAGCCGTGCGCCGCGTGCAACTCGACCATGTCGAAGCCGGCCTCGATTCCCATGCGCACTGCGGCGACGAATTGGTCGCGCACCGCATCCATGTCCGTGCGAGTCATCGGCGTCGGGACCTGGTTGACCGGCGACCAGGCCACATCGCTCGCGGCCATCACTGGCCAGTTGCCGTCGGGCAGCGGCGCATTGTCCTCTTCCCAGCCGATTCGGGTCGAGCCCTTGGCACCCGAATGGCCGAGCTGGAGGCAGATCTTGGCCTTCGAATTGGCGTGCACGAAATCGACGATGCGCTTCCATGCGGCGACGTGATCGTCGTTCCACATACCCGTGCAGCCGGGGCTGATCCGTCCCTCCGGCGACACGCAGGTCATCTCGGTGAAGACGAGCCCCGCACCGCCGATCGCGCGTTCGCCGTAATGGACGAAGTGGAAGTCGTTCGGTGTGCCGTCGACCGCCGAGTACATCGCCATTGGCGAGACGGTGACGCGGTTCTCGACCTGCATCTCGCGTAGCTTGAACGGCGCGAACATAGGCGGCGCTGTCTTGTTCGACTTGCCCTCGGTCGCGCGTTTCCAGAACCAGCGCTCGACGCCTTCCAGCCATTCGCGATCGCGCAAGCGGAGGTTCTCATGGCTGAGGCGCTGGCTGCGCGTCAGCAACGAATAAGCGAACTGCAGCGGCTCGAAATGCGTGTAGCGCTCGAGCGTCTCGAACCATTCGGTCGAGTTGCGCGCGCTGTTCTGCAGCTTGAGGACTTCGAGATTCCGCTCCGCGACATATTCGTCCATCGCCGCTTCGAGACTAAGCCCCGGCCGATTGAGCACGTCGGCCAATTTGATCGCATCCTCGAGCGCTAGCTTGGTGCCGGACCCGACCGAAAAATGCGCCGTGTGCGCCGCGTCGCCCAGCAGGATGACATTGCCGGTCGACCAGCGCTCGCACTTGATGCGGCGAAAGTTGAGCCATGCCGCCGACCCGCGCAAATGCGCGGCATTGGACATCAAGCTGTGGCCGTCGAGATATTTGGCGAACAGCTTCTCGCACGCAGCGATCGCTTCCGCCTGCCCCATCCTGTCGAAGCCGAAATTGCGCCAGGTCTCTTCCGAACATTCGACGATGAAGGTCGAGCAATCCGGCGCAAACCGATAGGCGTGCGCCCAGATCCACCCGTGCTCGGTCTTCTCGAACGCGAAGGTGAAGGCATCGAAGACTTTCGACGTTCCGAGCCACACGAACTTGTTCGCGCGCACGTCGATGTCGACGCCGAATGCATCGGCATATGCGTCGCGGAAGCGCGAGTTGATCCCGTCCGACGCAATGACCAGGTCGTATTCACGCCACTTCGGATCGGCCGGATCGCACTCCGCATTGAATTCGATGTTCACGCCGAGTTCGCGTGCGCGATCCTGCAGGATTTCGAGCAGTCGCTTGCGGCCGATGCCGATGAAGCCGTGGCCTGACGACGTGATCGTCTCGCCGCCGAAGTGGACGTCGATGTCGTCCCAGTGCGCGAACTCGTCGGCGATGATCTTCGCGGATTTGGGGTCGTTGGCCTGGAGGTTCTCGACCGTCTGGTCGGAGAAGACCACGCCCCAGCCGAACGTCACGCCCGGCGCGTTCCGCTCGAACACGGTAACGTCATGCGATGGATCGCGGAGCTTCATCGAGATGGCGAAGTAGAGGCCGGCCGGTCCGGCGCCGACGCAGGCGATCTTCACCGGGAAGTCCTCGAAAGTTCGCGAAGTTCACCCCTCAACGCGCGAGGCGATGCGGCATCTGTCGGGCGGGGGTTCGAACCGGCATTCAAGCAAGGGAGCGGCATGGCCGCAGCATGGCACAACAGGCCTCGCGTAGGACAGCGCAATGTTGTGGCGGGAACGGGGGAATGCGGAGGTAAGAGTCCAAACGGGGAGGTGCTGGACCACGAACTTATTTCCGCGAAATTTCCGATCTGTACTTCGCCATTTCGGCCTCGTGTTGCTTCAGAATCTTTTCGTGCTCGGCCTTCGCTCTGTTGAATTCGATCAATGCACGATTGGCGGCGGCCTGCTGGTCGGCCATCGCCTCGGAATATTCTTCGCTGGCGCGCTGGAACTCGTTCTGCTTCCGCTTTTGCTCGATGATCTCCGCGTCGTTCGTAATCATCACGGGCGTGCCGACCTGGGTGATTCCGAAAAGCTGCTTGGCGAACTCATTCGGCAAGCGGATGCAGCCATGCGAAGCGGGATAGCCCGGCAGATCACCCGCGTGGATCGCGATGCCTTTCGAAGTGAGGCGCTGCATGTAGGGCATGGGTGCGTCGTCGTAGGTGGTCGAACGATGCATGACCTGCTTTTCCAGAATGGTGAACACGCCCGATGGGGTTTCGCGTCCCAGGCTTCCAGTCGAGATCGCTGACGCGGCTATAAGCACACCGTCGCGGTAGACCATAACGCGCTGCGCAGTCAGGTCGATCGTCAGCAAGAGGGGGCCGGTCGAGGGGCCCTTTGGGTTCCAAACATATTGGCCAGGTCCGAGCGCAGCCGCCCGCTCGGCAATCGTCGAACTGGGGCCAGTCGCGGCCTGCGCCCCTGCCGAGGTCCAAGCAAGAATCAAGAATCCCAATGCTAACAGCGGTTTCAACACTAACTCTCGTTCAAGACATGGACACCCGACCGGCGGCCGCTGGACGACGCGCATACATGTGGTGTGGGCATTTACTCAGCCTGAATTCGTTAAACCGGCTGTTCAAACGGCTTGGTTATGCCCCCGCTATCGCCTCGTCGGAGTGCCCACTCCGAGATGTCCGGAATGGGTGGAAAGCTGACGCTCGACCTAGGTTTGCGGAACCTGCGAATAACGCCATGCACCAACGAGCCCGGCAAGTGGACCAAGCGCGCAAACAGCAACGAGTAGAACCAGTGCGGGGTCACCGCGGCCGAACACAAGCAGCACGGCCAGCACGAGCACGGCCACCGAATTTGCAACCGCGCGCCAGCCATACCGGGTTGGATTATTTGTTAGGCGGGCGTTCGCGAAGCAGAGTGCCGCGAGTGAACCGAGCAGGCCGATCCAAAGCAAGCTCAGCCACACGTCCTCGGGCTCTCGCGCGTAGTCAGCGAGGCTGTTCGGAAGCAAGATGAGGAATACGAGTGCCGCTAGGACCAGCGACACTCCGCACAGCAGGTTCGTCCAACGAACTACGGCCATGCCACCAGATTAGCGCCAACCCTAATGTCCGCAATGGGTCGAAAGCTGCCACTACGCTAATGGCAGGAATGGGTGGAAAGCGGACATTAGTCCTCGCAGAAATAAGGCTCCGCGAGTTTTCCTGCTTCAACGCGAGCGTAACAGCCAAAGGTTGGCTTCTTCGCTTCGCAGCGACCGGCAACAGGCGTTCCAACTTGAACCGTTGCAGCGTTATTGGGAGCCTCGCTCAGGCATCGCCCCAGACAATCGCGCTTGTCTGTGCAAATCTTTCCCGCGTCAGCGAAAGGTGTCTGGCAAATCGGCGTTCCGAAAGGAGCGCGACTTTCAAAGCCGCCCTTAGCGCGGCATTGCTGCGCATCGGCCACGCTTAGGGTTGGTTGGCGATGTTCTGCACAGCTTGCAGCGACAACCAAGAATCCAGCGCTAAGGGCAACTCTGAAACTGCGAACCATGGAGAGATCGTGCCGCCTTCGCCTAATGTCCGTAATGGGTCGAAAGCCGACGGAACCGCGCTCTGTGGGCCAGTACCAAACTACCCGCCACTTGCCCCTTGAATGAGGTCCATGAAGTTCCGCGCCGCCTCACGATCTGCTTCGGTCTCGAACACGACGTCCAGGTCGGGCGCGGCCCCCAACGTATGCAGCAGCGCCCAGAGAGCGAAGCGCTCACCACGGTCCTTGGTCAGGCCGAGGTCGACTTTCATGTGCTCGAGGCCGGCTTCGAGAGCTTCCGGTGGAACTGCTGCCAGATCTGAAGTGCCAAAGTAGCGGTGGAACTGATCATCGAGGTTCATCGATGTCATCTGACCCAGGACCAGCGGGCCGGCAAGTGGCGGCAGTAGCTCTTGCGACCCTGATGTCGAAGCAAGAGCCGGGAGCGGAGTGAGCGCACGGATGTCTGCTTTGGGTGGAAAGCGGACATCACGTAAGCTCTGGACCAGTCATAACAGGGGCTCTTTGTGCTATAGCTGATCAAGCAACAGGGAGAGACACATGACGAAGAGCACATTGCTTTTGTCTGTCGCAGCGCTCGTCCTACCCGCGTGCGACGCAGGAGTGAAACCAGCAAACGAGCTTGCGGAAGTGAGCAACACTTCGGCTGCCGACACTGCTGCGGACAAGCGCGCAATCCAGGACCATGTCGATCACTGGCTTGAACTGGTGAAGGCCAAGGATGCCGGCGGCATTGCGCAATTGTATGCCGAAGATGGCGCTGTGATGCCGCCTAATGCGCCGATCGGCAAAGGACGCGCGGCCATCGAAAAAACCTGGGCCTCGATGATGCGGACGCCCGGCTTCGATCTGACTTTTGTGCCGGAGGAGATCACAGTTTCATCGTCGGGCGACCTGGCGCTTGATCGCGGGACGTATCGGCTCACATTTGATTCCGCGGGCACGAGTCAGACGGACATCGGAAAGTACGTCGTGGTCTGGCGGAAGGTAGGAAGCGATTGGAAGGCGGCCGCAGACATCTTCAACAGCGACGCGCCGGCCACTGCAAATTAGGGAATCATGCTCTTGCACTCGATGTCCGCTTTGGGTGGAAAGCGGACATTAGTGGCGCGACTGGAGGTCCCGGATGGAGCGGCCCATCACCCCGGTGGGCTCGGCTCTCTTACGGGTGGTGGTGAGGGGAGGAGAGCCGAGCCTGGGGATGAGGCATTGTCTCGCCGTTGTTTGCTAGACCGAAAGCGATGCCTCGGGAGTTTCAATACGCCGGGATTCGAGGCAGCTGCATAAGGAGTTACCCGTAGCCGGCGGCAAAGCCCGGGCTGGGATCAGTCCTCCGGTGCGACCGTGATGCATAGCCCTTCCAGCTCGTCAGTCACCTTGATCTGACAGGACAGGCGGCTGTTGGGCTCGCGCCAGTCGGAGAAGGCGAGGATCGTTTCCTCATCGGCCTGTATCGGCGGAAGGCGGTCTACCCAATCGTCCGCGACATAGACATGGCAGGTGCCGCAACTCGCGCAGCCGCCGCACAGGCCAAGGATCTCGTCCATTCCGCCACGCTTGAGATTGTCCTTGAGCGATTGGCCGGATTTCGCGTGGACCTCGCGTGTTTCGCCTCCGCGCGTCGTGGCCCAGACCGTCGGCACGTCAGTCCAGCGCCTCCACGATGGTAACGTTGGCGATGCCGCCACCTTCGCACATGGTCTGCAGGCCGAACCGCTTGCCGTGACGGCGGAGCGCGTGGACGAGCGTCGCCATCAGCTTCGCTCCGGACGCGCCGAGCGGGTGGCCGAGCGCGATAGCGCCGCCGTGGACGTTGAGGGATGACGGGTCGGCTTCGAGCTGCTGCAGCCAGGCAAGAGGAACCGGCGCAAAGGCCTCATTGACTTCGTAGAGGTCGAGTTCGTCCATTGACCGGCCGGACCGCGCCAGCGCGATGCGGGTCGCGCGGATCGGCTCGTCGAGCATGATCACCGGGTCGCCGGCGGTGACCGTCAGATGATCGACGCGTGCGATCGGCTTCAGGTTGTGCGCTTTCAGGGCTCGCTCGTTGACGATCAGGACCCCGGACGCGCCGTCGCAGATCTGCGAGGCATTGCCGGCCGTGATCACGCCGTCGGGAACCAGGGTCTTTAGGCCACCGAGACCTTCCAGCGATGCGTCGTAGCGAATGCCTTCGTCCGTGCGGTGCGTGTCGCCGTTGATTGGGAGTGGCACGATCTCTGCCTCGAACGCACCGGCCTGCGTCGCGGCGGCAGCCTTGCGGTGGCTTTCAAGCGCAAACGCATCGAGTTCCGCGCGCGAGAAGCCGTATTTCTTCGCCATCATCTCGGCGCCGCGGAACTGGGTGAAGTCGTTTACGCCGTAGCGATCCTTGATCGACTGCGGCCAGGGACCGATGCGGATGCCCGCCTGCATCGGCAAGATGATCGGCGTTCCCATCGGCACCCGCGTCATGCTCTCGACGCCCGCGGCGATGACCATGTCCTGCGTTCCGCTCATCACCGCCTGGGCGGCGAAGTGGACCGATTGCTGCGAGCTTCCGCATTGGCGATCGATCGACACGGCCGGAACGCTGTCGGGAAGCTTGGAGGCCATCACCATGTTTCGGCCGATGTGGAACGCCTGCTCGCCGACCTGCCCGACGCAGCCAACGATCACGTCGTCGATCGCGGTCGGGTCGATGCCGGTGCGCTCAACGAGGGCATTGAGGACCGCTGCGCCGAGGTCGGCGGGATGCCAATCCTTCAGCGCGCCTTCGCGCTTGCCGCCCGCGGTCCGCGCTGCATCGACGATATAGGCTTCCATTGCGGCCCCTCAGTACGCTTCGACTTCGACGGCGGAAAGGAAGTCGTCGATGGCCGCGTTGAATTCTCCAACCCTGTCGAGGTTCGCCAGATGCGAAGCGCCCGCTATCACCTCGAGCCGTGAGCCGGGGATCAAGACGTGAAGCTCTTCCGACAACGCCGGCGGGGTGATGGCGTCCTGGTCCCCGACGATGATCAGCGTCGGGACGGCGATGGCGGCTGCGCGGACACGCTGGTCGGCGAGCCAGACGGCATCGGCGCCGATCCGGTAGGCGGCGGGATCGATCCGGGCCATCGTCTCAATGACTTCGCTGCGCACGTCCGGCTCTTCGGACGCCATCAGCGCTCCGATTCTCGCTTCGGCCAAGCCCCGTATGTCGTTGCTCGCCGCGATCGACCGGTCGTAGATGGCCTGTCCATCCGGGTGCGCTGCAAAGCTGTCCGCAATGATCAGCGATGCGCAGCGATCGGGTGCGGCGGCGTTCAATGCTATGGCGACGACACCGCCGAGCGACAGGCCGCAGATGTGCGCTTTCCCGATACCCAGCGCGTCCATTGCGGCAAGGATCGCGGCCGCAAAATCGTCCCGCGTCGCGCCTTCGACGAACGCGCTTTCGCCATAGCCGGGATAGTCGAACGCGAGCGCCCGTCGTGACCGTGCGAAATGCTCGAGCTGCGGGCGCCAGACGGACTTGTCGGAGCCCACGCCGTGCAGGAAAATGATCGGCGTACGGCCGCCGCCGCCCTGCTCGACAAATCCCACTTGTCCGCGTGAAGTTTCGATTGCTGCCATCGCAATCGCGTGAACGGCGGCGCGGCGGTTTGCAAGATTACGATTCGCTTGCGGAACGGTTCACGCTCCGCTCATCTGCAAAGGCGCACGGATGGCCGTACAAAATCGACAGTGCCGAGGTAGTGGCCATGCGTAAGTTCTTTATCCTGATGCTCCTTGCCGGCGTGGCGTCGCCGGCGCTTGCGGCACCCGACAATGACGGCACCCCCAATCGCCGCGCCCATCGTTCGGAGCGCGCGCAATCCGACAGTGATGCGCCTAGACGGGAAGCCCCCGTTGCCCGGCCGCAGCGAAGCTCTGAAAACGTCAGCCGGCCGGATACGGGCGGCCAGCGCGCGTTCGGCAGCGGCAGCACGAATACGCCCGACACTCCCCGGGCGGAGCACGTCCAGCGCGGATCGGCCGGCGACACAGTCCGCAGCTGGCGGCAGGATTCAGACAGTTCGCTCGATCAGAGGGTTCGCAAGCCGGAGGCGCATCCGACTCTTCCCGAGCGGCCGGCGACCGAGCGCCGGAACGTGGTCACCGAGCAGGGCGACACGGTCCGCAACTGGCGCAGGGTAGAGCGCGACGGGTCGAGCACCAACTCGACGATCCAGGATCATGTGCGCACCGCACCCGGCACCCGCGAAGGCGGACTGGTCGAACCGCGCCGCCCGCTTCCGCGAGTCCTGACCCCGACCGAGCGCCGGGTCAGCCGCACTCCGGTCTTCGGGACTGAGCCACCGGAGCCGCGCGCCGCCAGAACGCTCCAGGCCAATCCCAGCAGGCGCTGGGACCACAACTGGCGGCACGATCGCCGATACGACTGGAACGACTGGCGGCACCGGCACCGGTCGCGCTTCCACATCGGTTTCTATTACGATCCGTTTGGCTGGGATTACTTCCGCTATGGCATCGGCTGGCGCCTGTGGCCGAGCTATTACGGCAGCAGCTTCTGGCTGAACGATCCATCCTATTACCGTCTGCCGCCCGCCTACGGGCCGTATCGCTGGATCCGCTACCATAACGACGCTTTGTTGGTGAACATCTACACCGGTAGCGTGGTCGACGTGATCTACGACTTCTTCTGGTAGACAGCAGAAGGCCATTGGACGAAGGGGCGTTGCGGCCTGGCCGCAGCGCCCCTTTTCCATCCCCGCCAGCCCGCAATGAAAGTTTCACGATGAAGCAGAGTGTCCGCATTCTTGTTCTTGGCGCATCGATCGTCGCGCTTGCGGCCTGTGCGACCGCACAAAGCACCTCGCCGCAATGGGAGCCGAAGCTCACTCCGGCGGAAGAGTTGACCCCGGCCGAAGCCGCGAAGATTCCTGCTGTTCAACCAAGCGCTCACGACCGGCTGTTCGAACTCTTCAAGGCGAGCGACGAGGCCTATCTCAAGCGGAACCCGGTGCAGGCGCTGTTCCGCGGCGACCTCCGCTACGCGGACCGGCTCGGCGACAATATCACCGACGAATATTATGCCGCGGAAAAGGCAGCGGCCGAGCAGGACCTCGCGGCGCTCCAGGCGATCCCGCGCGACCAGCTCGATGCCACCGACCAGCTTGCCTACGACACGTTCGAATATACGACCAAGGACGAGCTGCGCGCGTACCAGCCGGACATTTTGAACCTGACGAAGGTCCGTCCGCTAAACCATTTCTATGGCCTGCACACCTTCTACCCGACCTTCGCCAGCGGGAAGGGTGGAGCGCCGTTCAACACCCTCGAGGACTATGAGAACAACCTCAAGCGTCACAAGGATTTCGTCACCTACATCGACCGCGCCATCGGTCGCTTCAGGGAGGGTGAGCAGACTGGCGTCGTCGAGACCAAGCTGACCGTCCGCAACATGATCGAGCAGCTCAACGACCAGCTGAAGATGAAGCCGGAGGATTCGCCGTACTACGGGCCGGTCAAGCAGTTCCCGGATTCGATCGCGAAGGCGGACCGCGAGCGGCTGGCGAAGGAATATCGCGCCGCGATCACCGACGAGCTTTATCCGGTGCTCACCCGCCTCCGCGATTTCCTGAAGAACGAATATCTCGGCAATGCCCGGGAGGGCGTCGGCCTGATGTACATGAAGGGCGGCGACCATCTCTATCGCTACGAGATCGAGTCCACGACCACGCTCCCGATGACGCCTGAGCTAATCCACGCGCTCGGCCTGAAGGAAGTCGCGCGGATCACCGCGGAAATGGAGAAGGTCCGCAACGAGGTCGGCTTCAAGGGCAGCCTACACCAGTTCTTCGACCACATGCGCACGGCGAAGCAGTTCCAGCCGAAGAGCCGGGATTCGCTGACCAAGGACTATTACCGCATCGGCAAGACGGTCGAGGCGAAGATCCCGACCTATTTCTCGACTGTCCCCAAGGCGTCGCTGGTCATCAAGCCGTACGACCCATTCCGTGAGAAGTTCGAGGCCGGCGGCTCGTACGAGCAGGGCACGCCCGACGGCTCGAGGCCCGGCACCTTCTACTTCAATGCCTATGACCTGCCGTCGCGCAGCACATGGGGCGAGACGACCTTGTTTCTTCACGAGGGCGAGCCCGGGCATCATTTCCAGATCAGCCTGGCGCAGGAAAATGAGGCGCTGCCCGCGTTCATGCGGTTCGGAGGGAACACCGCCTATGTCGAAGGTTGGGCGCTCTACGCGGAGACGCTCGGGTACGACATGGGCCTGTACAAGGACCCGTACCAGCGCTTCGGAACCCTGAACGACGAGATGCTGCGCGCGATGCGGCTGGTGGTCGACACCGGCATCCATTCGAAGGGTTGGACCCGCGACCAGGCGATCAAATACATGCTCGACCATTCGGGCATGGGCCGCACCGACGCGACGGCGGAGGTCGAGCGCTACATCGCGATCCCCAGTCAGGCGACGGCCTACAAGGTCGGCGCGCTCACCATCCAGAGGCTGCGTGACAAGGCGAAGGCGGAGCTCGGCGACAGGTTCGACATACGCGAATTCCACGCGCAGGTGCTGAACACCGGTGCTCTTCCGCTGCAGATCCTGGAGCAGAAGATCGACCGCTGGATCGCGGCTAAGAAGGCTAGCTAGCCGGTTCGCTCAACTCGACGAAGGGCGCGAACTTCACCTCGCGCTTGACGAAATGGGTCTCGTACCGGCGCACGGTCGGCGACGAAACGAGCAGCTCGTCGGCGGCTTCGTTGAAAGCCGCCATGCTGTCGCAATCGAACAAGCCAAGAATGTCATGGGGTCCCGCGATCTCGTAACAGAACTGCACGCACGGCGAGTCCAGCAGACGTTTCTCGAGCGCGTTCTTGCCCTTCAGGTCGGCGTGCTCGCTGAGCTGGATCAGGACGATCGCTCTAAGTCGGCGGTCCGTGAAACGCGGCGCAAGCAGGGCAATGGTCCGGGCGATGATGCCGTCGGCGCGAAGCCGCCGAAGCCGGCGCGCGATCGCGGACGGCGATAGCGCCACGTCCGTCGCCAGCGAATCGGCGGTTCGGCCGTCGTCCTTCTGGACGAGATTCAGAAGCGCGATGTCGAAACGGTCGAGCATGGAATGCAGCCTGCCAAAATTTGGCGCGAAGTGAAGCAAATTTGCGTGCAACGAGCGCGCGGATTGCGTTACTGTATTATGTATGTGATACAGCAGTGAGTTTCGCAATGCCGTTGAAGATGATCATTCTCGCAGGAGTAGCCCGCATGTCCGCGCCCCTCCTCGCTCAGGCCGCGCCAGTTCCTGCCGCGGAAACCGCCGCGCCTGCGAAAGCGCCGTTCGTGAAGGCAGATGCCGAAGCGGCGGTTCGCGATCTCGCCAATGCGGTCGAGGAAAACTACCTCTTCCCGGAATACGGACGGAAGTATGCGATCTTCCTGCGCGCCAACCTTGCGGCGGGCAAATACGCAAGCTTTGCGGACGCCGAGAGCTTCGCCCGCCAGGTCACCGAAGACCTGCGCGAATTTCACAAGGACGGCCATCTTCGGCTCGAAGTGGCTCGGCCGGAGCAGCGCGGCGTTGCACAGGCACCGAACGGCGGGCCTGCAAACGTCAACGACGTCGCGAAGGCCGGTTGGGTGGCGCCGGGCGTTGCCTACATCGCCTTCAACGGCTTTCCGGGCAGCGAGACGACATTGGCGGAGGTTCGCAAGTTCCTGGACGAGCACAAGGACGCCAAGTCGCTGATCATCGATATCCGTCACAATGGCGGCGGCGGACTGGCCGAGATGAACCTGATCTTCGCGCGGATCTACGCGAAGCCGACGCCCCTCCTCGACATGGACATCCGAAGCGCGGTCGAAGCGAAATATGGATCGCCCTTCGATCCGAAGGACCCACTACTCCGCAGGATCGCAGGTCCCGACACCATCAACCGGCGCGAGCATCTCGCCATACCCGCGACCCAACAGAGCGGGCTGAAGGACTCAAAGGTCTATCTGCTCACTTCGAAGAAGACGTTTTCCGCGGCGGAGCATCTGTCCCTGGCGCTAAAGCGCACGCATCGCGCGACATTGGTCGGCGAAGCGACCGGCGGAGGAGCGCATTTCGGCGGGATGGCGCCGATGGGCACGGGCTATGCCGCGTTTATCCCGGTTGGCCGTACGTTCGACCCGGACACGGGCGAAAGCTGGGAAGGCACCGGCGTGAAGCCGGACGTTGCGGTCCCTGCCGACAAGGCGCTCGACGAGGCTCTCAAGCTGGCGGGCGCCAAGGTCACCGGCAACGCGGCACTGGCTTCGCTGCAGTGAAACAGGTGGGCCGTTTGCCGATTTCTGGCAGGCGGCCCATCGAAATTGCACGAATTGCGACGGCCAGCGGGAGTAGAATGGACGGGTCGAGGAGCACATCGATGGCAAGGCAAATTCGGAACCTGCTGATGATGGCGGCTTTGTGCTGGGTCGCGCCCGTTTCTGCTCAGCAGCCTCCCGCAGAAAGCGAATCTCATCTGAGCGGCGGATGCCCTCACGCCAATCAGGGTGCTGAAGTCGTGGTTGTGAGCGAACAGGCGCTTGGCGAGGTGCCCATCTCGGCAGGCCTCCGCGCCTTCATGCCCTAGGCGGCGATACTCTTCAGTGCTTCGGCGATCAGCTTCCGGCTATTATCCACACCGTAGAGCGCGATGAAGCTGCCCATGCGCGGGCCCTGGCTCGATCCGAGCAGCGTTTCGTAAAGCGCCTGAAACCAGCCGCGCAGGCTCTCGAACGGATGGCGCTTGCCCACCTCGAACACGAGATGCTGGATCGCCTCGCCGTCGGCATCGGCCGGAAGCTCCGCCAATTCCTTGTCGAGGTCGCGCAGCGCCGCTGCCTCCAACTCCGTCGGTGACCGCCGCTTGAGCGTCGGAACGACAAAATCTCGAGCGTAATTGACCGCGAGCCCGATCAACTCGTCGAGTTCGGCATGCGTGTCCGCCGACGTGTCCGGAGCGTAGCGCTGCACGAACCGCCAGGCGGTCTCCTTGTCGTGGATACCCGGCAGGCTGACCAGGTTGAGCAGCAGGCCGTAAGTGAGCGGCAGGCTCTGCGGCTCCGGCACCGCGCCGTTGTGGATGTGGTGGACCGGATTGCCGAGCTGCTGCTCGATCGGCTGGCTCGGATAGTTCCCGCGGAACTGCCAATATTCGTCGACCGCGCGCGGGATGAGGCCGAGGTGAAGGCTCTTCGCCTTCTTCGGCTCGCGGTAAATGTAGAACGCGAGGCTCGGCTCACTGCCGTAACGCAGCCATTCCTCGAGGCTGAGGCCGTTGCCCTTCGACTTGGAGATCTTCTCGCCCTTTTCGTCGAGGAACATCTCGTAGTTGAAGCCCTCCGGCGGGCGGCCGCCGAGGACGCGCGTGATCTTCGACGACTGCACGACGCTGTCGATCAGGTCCTTGCCGGCCATTTCATAATCGACGCCGAGCGCGACCCAGCGGGCGGCCCAGTCGACCTTCCACTGCAACTTGGCGTTGCCACGGAGCGCCGACTGCTCGACGCGGCCTTCCTCGTCGTTGAACGCGATGAGCCCGGCCTCGGCGTCCACGACCTCGACGGGCACCTGCAGCACGCGGCCGCTCGTGGGCGATACCGGCAGGATCGGCGAATAGGTCTGCCGGCGTTCTTCGCGAAGGGTCGGGAGCATCACGCCCATCACGCCGTCCCAGTTACGAAGGACCGAGCGCAGGACTTCGTCGAACCGGCCGCTCGAATAGCAGTCGGTCGCGGACAGGAATTCGTAGTCGAAGCCGTAGCGGTCGAGGAAATGCCGCAGCATCGCGTTGTTGTGGTGAGCGAAGCTCTCGTGGCTCCCGAACGGATCGGGGATCCGGGTCAGCGGCTTGCCGAGATGCTGCGACAGCATGTCCTGCTCGGGAACATTGTCCGGAACCTTGCGCAGCCCGTCCATGTCATCACTGAAGGCGATGAGGCGGGTCGGCGCTCCGCCGGTCAGTTCCTCATAGGCCTGGCGGACGAAGGTGGTGCGCAGCACCTCGTTGAACGTGCCGATGTGCGGCAGGCCTGACGGACCATAGCCCGTCTCGAAGATCATCGGGGCGCCGTCGGGCTTTCCGTCCGGCCAGCGCTTCAGGAGCTTGCGCGCCTCTTCGTAAGGCCAGGCCTTTGAAGCCATTGCGGCTGTCCGAAGGGTCTGCGCGTCCAAATCCGTTGCTCTTCTGTTCTCTTGGCGACAAGGTCAGGGAATGGGCGCTCCTTTGCCTCTTCCCGCGCTGCACGCAACCCACGCCGGCATCTGGGTCGCCAATCGTGGCGAGGACTCGCGCGAGGCGAGCCGCGGAGAGGCGATCGCGCGGGCCGCCGAAACGCCTCACATCATCCTCAACGCGCCACTCGTCGGACAGCGCCTCGGCTACCCCGACTTGTCGGGACTCGACCTGCTGGAGCTGTTCGCCTTCATCCATCCGGCGCGGTTCGCAGTGCCGACGGTGGCGGGCATGTGCCGCGCGGTCGGGCTAGAGCCGCCGAAGGCGGAAGCCGAGGCGGCGGAGTCGCTGCGGGCCATCGCGGCCGCCTTGCTCGACGTGCTGGAACAGCCGGACTGGAAGGAACGTGAGGGCGCTTGGACGTCGAGCCAGTCGCTCGCGCGAATGGGCTGGGGTTGGGCGCCGCTGATCTCGGCCCGGCTGGCACGGCCGGAGCGCGGCGAGCGTATGCTCTTCTCGCGCCTCAAGCAGTGGGAGGAAGCGGCTGATCGCCCGCCGCCGCGCACGATTGTCGTCGATCCATCGGCAGCGCGAGACCGGCTGAAGAAGCTGACCGGTTCGCGGTCCGAGCTTCGCGCCGGGCAATCGGCGATGGCCGGGGAAGCGACGACCATCTTCGCGCCGCGACGGCAGAAGGATTTGCCGAACATGCTTCTGGCCGAGGCTGGCACCGGAATCGGCAAGACGCTCGCCTATCTGTCGCCTGCGTCGCTCTGGTCGGAGGCTTCGGGCGGGACGGTGTGGGTCTCGACCTTTACCAAGGCGCTGCAGCGGCAACTCGATGCCGAGGGTCCGCGGCTGTTCGAAGACGCCGAGGAGCGCGCCCGTCGGATCGTCGTCCGCAAGGGCCGCGAGAATTATCTCTGCCTGCTCAACCTCGAGGATGCGTTGCAGGGATCGTTCGCGGGGCGGGCGGCAATCCTCGCCCAGCTGGTCGGGCGTTGGGCCGCCTATTCCAAGGACGGCGACATGGTCGGCGGGGACCTGCCCGGCTGGCTGCCGAGTCTGTTCCGACGCGCAGGCGCTACCGCACTGACTGACCGCCGCGGCGAATGCGTCTATGCGGGTTGCCCTCACTACCGCCGTTGCTTCATCGAGAAGGCCGAGCGCGCCGGTCGCGAAGCCGACATCGTCATCGCCAACCATGCGCTGGTGATGATTAACGCCGCTCGCGCCCGCGAAGATTCGCCGCAGCGGATCATCTTCGACGAGGGCCATCACCTGTTCGATGCCGCGGACTCAACCTTCGCCGTCGCCTTCGGCGGGCAGGACGCGATCGAGATGCGGCGCTGGATCGTCGGGCCGGAAGGCCGGTCGCGGGGCCGGCGGCGAGGGCTTGCGGCGCGCCTGATGGACGTCGCCAGCTATGACGACGAAGGCGCTCAGGCGCTGGAGGCGGCCATCGACGCGGCGAAGGCCTTGCCGTCCGAGGGCTGGCTGCAGCGGATCATCGAAGGATCGCCGTTCGGACCCGTCGAGGCCTTGCTCGGCGAGGTGCGCGGCATGGTCTACGCACGGGCCAAGGCGCAGGACGCGGGCTACGGAATCGAGACCGAGCTCGCCGAGCTGGACGGTGCGCTGGTCGCCGCCGCGGATAAGGCGCTGGAGACGCTCGAGGCCCTTCTGAAACCGCTGGCCGCGCTTGGCCGCCGCCTCGAAGCGGTCATCGAGGACGCACCCGACTGGCTCGATTCGCAAGCGCGTGCGCGGGTGGAGGGTGCGATCAACGGCCTGTCCTGGCGGCGCGAGATCCTTTCGGCATGGATCGCGCTGCTGGGCCGGGTCGGCGGATCGGCGGACCCCGAGTTCGTCGACTGGATGGCGATCGAGCGCGCCGAAGGACGAGAGTTCGATGTGGCGATCCACCGCCGCTGGCTCGACCCGACCAAGCCGCTTGCCGGTGCGGTACTGAAGCAGGCGCACGGCGTGCTCGTCACCTCCGCCACGCTTCGCGGCGGCGATGGAAGCTGGGCTCGAGCCGAGGCACGGACCGGCGCGGCGCACCTCGAATCGGCCGTCGACCGGTTCGAGGCTGACAGCCCGTTCGACTATACGGCCTGCTCCGAAGTGCTGATCGTCACTGACGTGAAGCAGGGCGACGTGGCGGGACTTGCAGGCGCCTATGCTCGCCTGATCGAAGGGGCGGGCGGAGGGACGCTCGGCCTGTTCACGGCGATCCAGCGGTTGAAGATGGTGCATTCGCGCATCGCCGACCGATTGGCTCGCGCTGGCCTGCCGCTGCTCGCGCAGCACGTCGACCCGATCGATCCGGGGACTTTGGTCGACATCTTCCGCGATGATCCTCGTGCATCGCTACTGGGAACGGATGCCCTTCGTGACGGAGTCGATGTGCCGGGCGAATCGCTTCGGCTGGTGGTGATGGAGCGAGTGCCCTGGCCGCGTCCGACCGTACTGCACGCGGCGCGGAGAATGGCGGGCGGCGGTAGCGCCTATGACGATGCAGTCGTCCGCGCACGCCTCGCGCAGGCATTCGGACGCCTGATCCGCCGCGAGGGGGATCGCGGGACGTTCGTGATCCTGTCGGCGGCAATGCCGTCGCGGCTCCTGTCGGCTTTCCCGCCGGGCGTGCCGATCCGCCGCGTTCCGCTCGACGAGGCGATTGCGCATGTCGCGGCGACGCGATCTGCTATGCCGGCGACAGCGGTTCCGGAGCCGGTCAAATGAAGACGCTTTACCTCCTGCGTCACGCCAAGTCTGACTGGGGCAATTCTTCGCTCAAGGATTTCGACCGGCCCCTGAACGACCGAGGGTGGAAAGCCGCAATGGCGATCGGCCACGAGATGCGCGAACGCGATTTCGCCCCGGACCTGGTGCTCTTGAGCCCGGCAGTCCGGACACGGGAAACGCTAGCGCGGGCCGAAGAGGGCTTCGGCGACAAGTTCGAAGTCTTGGAAGACCGAGCCATCTATCTCGCCGAGACGGAAACGCTGGTCGAACTGATACGCGGCGCGCCCTCCGACGCCGCTCGACTACTGATCGTCGGTCATAATCCTGGAATGCACGAGCTCGTTCTCGTCCTCTCGAACGGACCGAGCGAGCTAAGGGAAGAAGTGGCTCACAAATTTCCGACGGGGGCGATGGCGGAGATCAGCTTCGACGTTGACGATTGGCCGGATGTGGCCTCCGGGACCGGCCGCCTGCGGAGCTTCGTTAGACCCCGCGACCTTTAATCTTCGATCAGCGCCGCGAGTTGGTGGCGGATGGCCTTCAGGCGCTCCACGTCAATTCGGGCTGCCGGGGCCTGCTCCACAGCAACTGCGGCATCGCCGACGGCAGCGGTGACCGGCTCGGCCTGCGGCACGTCCTTGCTCCGGAGCACTTTCTGGACGCCCCGGACCGTATAGCCCTCGCTGTTCAGGAGGCGATGGATCGTGCGTGCCAGATCGACGTCGGCAGGGCGGTAATACCGCCGGTTGCCGGCGCGCTGAAGCGGCCGCAGCTGCGGAAACTTGGTTTCCCAATAACGCAGGATGTGCTGCGCAACGCCGAGCTCGTTGGAAAGCTCGCCGATTGTCTTGAAGGCGCCCGGAGCCTTCTCGCCGGTCGCCATCCGATTCTTACCGGGCAATCCTGTCGCGCATGATCTGGCTCGCGCGGAAGGTCATGACGCGCCGCGGAGCGATCGCGACCTCGATGCCCGTCTTCGGGTTGCGGCCGACGCGCTCACCCTTGTCGCGGAGGATGAAGCTTCCGAAGCCGGAGATCTTCACGTTCTGGCCCTCCGAAAGGGCATGGCACATGTGGTGAAGCACTCGCTCGACGAGCTGGGCCGATTCGGCGCGCGACAGGCCCAGCCGGTTATGGACGACGTCCGCCAAGTCGGCACGGGTCAACGTCCCGCCCAAACCCATCTCCTTGCTCATCCGTGCAATGCCGAGGTCGGCCATCTGATTCTCCCGCCCAAGACTCGCCGCATCCCCCGGTCACGGCATATTACAGCTGCGTAACGGAAATCAGCCGTGTCGACAATGCGACTTTTGACTGATTTCCATTAGTTTTCAATACCTGAGGACTGCAGCCCCCCACGTGAAGCCACCCCCCATGGCTTCGAGAACAACAATATCCCCGCGCTTGATTCGTCCATCCTTCACCGCCGTGTCCAACGCAAGAGGAACCGATGCGGCGGACGTATTTGCATGCCGGTCCACCGTGACGACCACCTTCTCGCTCGGAAGGCCGAGCTTCTTCGCAGTCGCGTCCAGGATCCGCGCATTGGCCTGGTGAGGCACGACCCAATCGACGTCGTCGGCCTTCAGGTCGGTCGCTGTCAGCACTTCGTTCAGCACGTCGGCGAGGTTCACGACTGCGTGGCGGAAGACTTCGCGCCCCTTCATCCGCAGCTTGCCAACGGTGCCCGTCGTGGAAGGCCCACCATCGACGAACAGCAAATCATTGTGCCGGCCGTCGGCATGGAGCTTGGTGGCGAGGATTCCGCGCTCGCCTTCCTCGGCACGCAGGACGAGCGCCCCGGCGCCATCGCCGAACAGTACGCAGGTGGTACGGTCTTCCCAGTCGAGGATCCGGCTGAACGTCTCGGCGCCGATCACGAGCGCGGTCCGGCCCGTGCCCGCGCGGATCATCGCGTCGGCGACGCTCACCGCATAGAGGAAGCCCGTGCAGACGGCGTGGACGTCGAACGCGACGCAATCGTTGATCCCGAGCGCGGCCTGAACCTTCGTCGCCGAGGAAGGAAAGGTCTGGTCGGGAGTCGCCGTCGCCAGAACGATCAGGTCGACCTCGGTTGCGGCGATCCCAGCGTCCTCGAGCGCGGCGCGCGCGGCATCGGTCGCGAGGCTCGCGGTCGTTTCGCCTTCACCCGCGATGTAGCGGCTGCGAATTCCGGTGCGCTCGACGATCCACTGGTCGGACGTGTCGACCTGCTTCGCCAGTTCTTCATTATCGACGCGGCGCCTGGGGAGAGCGGAACCGGTTCCAACGACGACTGAACGAAGGGTCACTGGGCAGCCTCGTTGAACGCATGGGCGCGGAAATTGTCGAGATCGTCGCCGATCTTCCGGATGATGTCGTTGCGGACCATGCTTGCGGCAACGTTGATGGCGTTGGCGACACCCTTCGGGTTCGCTCCGCCGTGGCTTTTCACGACCAAGCCGTTGAGGCCGAGGAAGACCGCGCCGTTGTGATTGTTGGGGTCGAGATGGACCTTGAGCAGGTTGAGCGCCGGCTTCGACAAAGCGAACCCCGCCTTGGACCGAAGCGAGCTCTTGAAGGCGCGGCGGAGCAAATCGGTGACGAAGCGCGCGGTGCCCTCGGCGGTCTTGAGCGCGATGTTGCCGGAGAAGCCGTCGGTCACGACCACGTCGACGTTGCCGCGCGACAATTGGTCGCCTTCGGTGAAGCCGTCGAAGCGGAACGCCAGGTAGTCGGCATCGCGCAATAGGGCGGCTGCCTCCTTGAGCTCGTCCGTGCCCTTCAACTCCTCGGTTCCGATGTTGAGCAGCTTCACGCGCGGCTTCGGCACGCCCAGCACAGTGCGCGCATAGGCCGATCCCATCACCGCGAACTGGACGAGGTTCTGGGCGTCACATTCGGTGTTGGCGCCGAGGTCGAGCATCACACAATCCTGCTCGCCGAGCGTCGGCAACAATGCGGCGAGCGCCGGCCGGTCGATGCCGGGCATGGTGCGGAGCGCGAGCTTCGACATGGCCATCAGCGCGCCGGTGTTTCCTCCGGAGACCGCGGCGTCGGCCTGCCCGTCTTTCACCGCGTTGATGGCCACGCCCATCGACGTCGTCTTGGCGCGGCGGATCGCCTGGCTCGGTTTTTCGGAAGCGGCGATGGATTCGGGCGTGTGACAGATGGTCACAGCGCGATTGAGCTCGCCTTGCTTCTTTAGCTCCTCGCGGACGATCTTCTCGTCGCCGAAGAGGGTGAACTGGAGGGAGGAATCCTTGCGGCGCGCGCGGGCGACGCCGGCGATGATCGCCGCCGGCCCGGTATCGCCTCCCATTGCATCGATCGCGATCCGCGGGCCTGCGTTCATCGCCTTCAGCCCCGCGCCTCCTTAGCCGTTAGGCTTCAGTCGAAACGATCTCGCGGCCATTATAGTGGCCGCACGCCTGGCACAGATTGTGGGGGAGCTTCAGCTCGCCGCAGTTCGGGCATTCCTGAAACGTCGTGGCCTTCAGCGCGTGGTGGCTGCGGCGCATGTTGCGCTTCGAGGGCGAGGTTTTTCTCTTCGGAACGGCCATGGAGGCACCTGTCTTGGAATCGGATTACAAAAAAATTGGCGACGATCGGTGCCTCTTCAACGGGGAAGCCCCGCGGCGGCGTCCGGATCGTCGCGAACGGCGCTCCTATAGCGAAACGGCGTGAGAGCGCAAGGCGGTAGGGGCAGATAGCGCGCAAGTCGGTTTTGGACAGCTAATGTCTGCTTTCGACCCATTGCGGACATTAAGCAGCGCACGTTCGGAGCTGCTTCGGAGTTAGTGAACTCTAGTTGTTTTCGAGCCAAGAGGTTCGGCTCATGAAGGCAAGATATTCTTTCCGCTCCCGCGCTTTGTGCGCCTTTACAAGGCGATTGATCCGCTCGAACCGCGGATCGCCGCGGAGCGTCGCGAACGTAGGATCGTCGGACGGATCCATATAGCGGCCCGTCCCCAGGAACATCCGCCAGCCCTTCGAATAGGCCTGTTCGAGGTGGGTAAGAGCAGCAGCATGATCTCCGAGAATCGCCTCGTCCTGTGCGATGTGCGCCAGGAAATCCGCCGGCACTTCGCCGTTAGCGAGCGCAAATTTGACGGCTTCGTCCGTGGCGAGCGCAACCTGAACAGCTTCCGCGTCCCGCCCGACCTTCTTCAGCGCGAGCGCAGTGATCCCACCATAAGCAATGCGCGCCATGCGTCCACCGGGATCGCCATTCGTCAAATTCCCCATCATGCCAACGCGTAAGTCGTAGATCCCAGCAATGTCGCTCCAGCGGCGCTCACGTGCGAGGGTCCATAGGTACAAGTCGCAAAAAGTTTCGTCGGATCCATCGGCAGCAAAAGCCCTCGCTTGAGACAAAACAAAGGCACGATCCGGGGTTGGGCCAAAGTGAATCGCCTTGCCAATTGGCGTAATTGGTCCCCAGGGCGTGCTTCGAAGGCCTAGCCCCAGAAGCGCGAATTTGGCCATGTCCTGTCCGGCGTCCCACGATGACCACGCTGCGCCCTTGACCGCAATTGCGGCGGCCTTTGAAAAGTCTCCTTCGGCGAAGTTGAAGGCGATTTCGACTTCCTGTGCCCCGCGCGGATCGCCTCGTTTGATCGTTCGGAGATAACGATCCGCCGTGGCGCGATCTCCGGCGGCGAGTGCTGCACCGCCAGCCGTGATAACTGGCCGCATCCATAGGGGATCGAGCGACGCTGACTTGCGATAGAAGTCGTTCGAGAGCCGGAAATTTCCCATGTAAGAAGCAGCTATGCCGGCCCAATAGAGGGTTTGGGGATCGCGCGGTTCAAGCTCGAGAGCCTTGCGGAGATGTGCCCGTCCCCTCGGGTTATCCGTCCGTTCGGTCATTGCCATAGCGGCGTAGGCATCGGGAAGGTTTGGATCGAGATCGAGCGCTCTCCGGGCGCCCTGGATCGGAGTCAGGGCCACGCCAGGGTTCGTCGGATCAGGAAAGGTGAGGCTTTCTTGAGCAAGTCTCGTATTCACGGCAAGCTGGGCCCAGGCCGCGGCAAATTTTGGATCAGCTTTCAAAGCTGCGTCGAGAAGTTCGCTCGCAAATCTGAATCCCTCTCCGTTTCGGGCTCGTATCAAACCCTTGGCGCGAAGGTAGAGCGCATAGGCCTCGCCGCTTGTGGTCTTCTGAGCGAACGGCGGAGCATTCGTGCTTAGGGAGTGGCCGACTGCGCTGCCGATTGCTGCCTGGATGGATTGCAGTTTCCCGCTGTCTCCAACGAAATTCTCGGCCCAAACTGTCTTCGCATCCTTCGTCCGGACCAGGGAAACAAGCACGCGCAACTTGCCGCCTGACGGTGCAACTCTTCCTTCGACGATATATTCGACACCGAGCTCCTTCCGAAAGCTCCTCAGTCCGTCCGGAGTAGAGCGCACGTCACTGAACGCCGTTCGGCCAATAACTCGAAGACCGCGGTTGCGAACAAGATAGGTCAGGAGTTCGTCCGAAAATCCGTCGGCGAGACCGGGCTGAATTCCGACAGCTTCGAAGGGCAGGACGGCCACGGTGGGGACAGGAACCGCTGCACTGGTCGCCGATTGGGTAAGCCCCAAGGACGCCAGCATGGCAGCACTGCCGGTCACGAGGAGCCAGGGATTCCGACGCGGAGTTTGCTGCATCGGAACACGGCGCAAAACCTGCGCCGGTGGCTCCGGGTCATCTCCGGCGTGTCGGTCTGCAGTCAGTTCCAGCAAGAGGCTGTCACGCAACTCTCGGGTCTCGATCGCAGGCGCCACGCTCAGGTCACGCAACAGGATCTCCGCGAATTCAGAATAGCGTTTTTGGACACCTGCTGGATGACCAGCGAGCGCCTCGGCTCTCATGGCAAGGCGGAGCCAGTCTTCATTGTAAGGATCCAGCGGCTGCATCCGCTCTAGAAGCGGAAGGGCCGTCGATCCCTTCTTCTTCTGAAGTAGAGCTTCGACCTGATGTTCGAGCTCGGACCATTGCTCCTGACTCCTCGTAGCCCGTTCGGATCGGAGCCATTCGTCGAACTCCGGAGTAATGGCGTTTAGATCGGCGAAGAGCTCTCCAGTCGCAGACTCGTCCATGCACGAAACCCGGCTGCTCTCGATCCACAAATGCTGATGATCGCTGCTGATCAGGTCTGGCGCCACACGTCGTATTTCGAACAAAGACTGCCGCAGACTTCCGCGTGCCTGTGCTTCGCCACGGTCAGCCCAGAGCAACGCGACGATTCGATCGCGGCCGACATGCTCGTTCGCATGGGCAGAGAGATACGCCAGGATCGCACACGCCTTCCGGCCGAGAGGTGCAGAAGGCGTGCCGTCAGAATGCCGAAGGGTGAAGCAGCCCTTGCGCTCGATCCCCCATGGTTGGGTGGTCTCAGTCAGGTTGACCGGATGGCGCAACGCCTGTCCTCCCGCTCTTGACGGATTCCGGCTCGCACGCTTTTACTATTGGATTATAGTAACACATCGACGGCCAGTTGAAGACCGTGACGGAGGGGAGAGCGTGAATCTCTCCCCGCCAACTCATTCGTTATTCGCCCCGAACGACGAGAGTCGCTGCCGCAAGCGTTGTGCCCGATGCTCTCGCCGCAACCGCCTCGTTCATCTGGCTCAGGCCATTGTTGACCGCCTTGTTGTAACAATGACGGCGAGCGGCCGCGAACTTCACCTGCTCGATATTGTTTTCCAGGCAGATGTCGCGCGCAGCAGAGCGAATGCGACTCGCGAGCCGGTCCTGACCTGACTGCGACGATAGGTTCAAATCACCATAACTGACGACCTTGAACGGCGCGTTGGTCACGACGAGCGGCGGCTGTGCCGCGGATGCGCTGCCCAGCATGGCAATGGCAGCGGAAACCAGGATTTTTTTCATGATCTCAACTCCTTGTGCGCTGGACGACTGTCGCCCAACCGGGAGCAAGAGTTAGGGAAACTGCGTCAGTTTATCGTCGAAGCGGGCGTTAGTTTTTCGTCAAATCGACATCTCCGCCGAAGCTTGATCGAAATTCGAATTGGCATTTGTTATGATACAGGTTCGGCGTGCGGGGAGCGCGCTTATGCCGACGGGGCATTTCAGGGCGAGAGGGCGACGCCGACTCCATTTCCACGGCAACCCGTTGCTTTGCCTTGCGATTGCTTGCTCGACGCCCGTTCGAGCGCAGGAGACGGCTCAGCAGCCGAATTCAGGCCAACCCGAACAAGGCACCATAATCGTCACCGGCTCGCGGATTCCGCGCCCCGACCTGGCAGCCACCAGCCCGACAACGCTCGTCGACGGGGAGGAGGTTGGACTTCAGGGTGCGATGATGACGGAGGGCCTGCTCAATTCCCTGCCGCAGGTCACACCCGGCCAAGGATCGTTCCTTTCGAACGATGCGACAGGAACGGCGACGGTCGATCTCAGGGGACTTGGCCCGGGACGCACGTTGGTACTCATCAACGGACGACGGTTTCTGCCAGGCGATCCATCCTTCTCCGCCCCGGATATCAATGCGGTGCCGACGGCCCTGATCAAGCGGGTCGAAGTGCTGACTGGCGGAGCGTCTTCAGTCTACGGCTCCGATGCGGTTGCGGGCGTAGTGAACTTCATCCTGGACACCGAGCTGGACGGACTACGGGTCGAGGGTCAAGCCAGCGTCTTCCAGCACGACAATCGCGACGGCTCGGATCTGCGGCAAGCCCTTGTCCGCCGACAGTTCCCGTTCCCGGTTGGCAATATCATCGATGGAGGAGCGCAGGATATCAACGCGGGTTACGGGATGAGCTTCGCGGATGGTCGCGGGCACGCAACCATCTATGCCGGTTATCGCAAGCTGTCCGCGGTGACCGAGGACTCCCGTGATTACAGCGCCTGTGCAGCAACAGGTCGCCTTGAAAGCAACATTTTGGACTGCGGGGGCTCAGCAGTCTCCGTTCCTGCGACATTCTTCACGAACTTCAGCGGTCCACTGCAGATCGGCTCCGGCAGGGAATTCGTCGAAGGCGTGACGCCCTACAATTTTGCTCCCTTCAACTATTTCCAGCGCCCGGACCGGCGCTACACGGCCGGGGCCTTTGCCAATCTCGAAATCGGTCGCGGGCTCGAACCGTTTCTCGAGTTCATGTTCATGGATGACCGAACGACCGCTCAAGTCGCTCCATCGGGATCATTCGGCGAAGTCGACAGCATTAACTGCGATAACATCTTGCTATCCGCGCAACAGCGCTCGCTGATCTGCTTTCCCGGCAATTTCGTGGGCGAAACGCCGTTCATCGACGAAGCGGGAAACTTGCTCGCGATCGAGGGTACGCCCGAGCCCTTCCTGGATCCCGTGACCGGAGGTACATACTTCAAGGGCACGCTCTTCTCGCTGAGGCGCAACGTCGAGGGCGGTCCCAGAATCTCGGATCTGCGCCACAAGAATCTGCGGTTCCTCGCGGGAGTTCGAGGCGAGCTTTTCCGAGGGGCCAGCTACGAAATGAGTGCCCTTTTTGGGAAAGTGAAGTTCAAGGGGACCGGCTTAAACGATTTTTCGATCAGTCGAACCCAGCGAGCTTTGGACGTTGTGGCGGACCCACTGACAGGTAATCCAATTTGCCGGTCTGCCCTGACCGGCGAGGATCCGGCCTGTGTTCCATGGGACATCTTCGCGCCGTCCTCAGTGACGCCGGAGGCCGCTTCTTATCCTGAAATCTCGACCCGGCAGCATGGAACCGTCAAGCAGCGTGTCGCGACGGCTTTTGCGAACTTCAGTCTCGAGACCTGGGGGATACGAAGCCCGTGGGCGAGCGAAGGGCCATCAATAAATGTTGGAGCAGAATACCGGGGGGACGAACTGAACTATCAACCCGATGCTGCCTTTGCATCGGGCGATATCGCTGGCGGCAACCCGGGGGTGATCCCAATCAGCGGCTCGACGACTGTCAAAGAGCTGTTCGCTGAAGCTCGCGTTCCGCTCGTTCAGAATCACTGGATCTCCAGCCTCGTTGCGGAAGCGGGGTATCGCCAGTCATGGCAATCCAATTCGGAGAACCGTTTCTCCATCAACAGCTACAAGCTTGGACTGGAGTTCGCGCCTATCAGGGACATTCGCTTTCGCGCGACCCTTCAACGGGCAGTACGTGCGCCGAATGTCCAGGATCTGTTCGCTCCCACCTTCCAGGGAGGCTTCAAAAGGGACCCGTGCGCTGGAGTGGATCCGGACCCGACGATCGAGCAATGCGCGCGCACCGGGGTGACCGCGACGCAATATGGCCGGATCGCCGAGAGCCCGAACCCCGACGTGTTTCCTTACAACGCGATCAGCGGCGGCAACCCGGCCCTCGATCCCGAGAGAGCATCCACCAAGGCCATCGGCGTCGTTCTGCGCCCCCGCTTCATCCCCGGTTTCAATGCAACGATCGATTGGTTCGATATTGCGCTGAACGGAGCGATCGCTCTCATTGGCCCGTCAATCATCATGAACACTTGCCTCGAAACAGGGGACCCATTTCACTGCAGCCGCATCCACCGCGACGTGAACGGCTCGCTGTTGCAGACTTCGGAGGGATTCGTCGATAACCGCAGCGCAAACATCGGAAGCATCAAGTTGCGCGGAGTCGACGTCGGCCTTTCGTATGGCAGGTCTTTTGGACGCATTGGCTCGCTTGATTTCGAGCTTCTGGGCAGTTGGATCGACCGAGCGACATTTAGAGGCGGCGGACTTGCGCCGACGGTCACGTGCGCAGGCGCCTATGGATTCCTCTGCGGCGTGCCCAACCCCGAATGGAAGCACAAGGCGCGGGCAACCTGGGCGTTCAACGAACTATTCTCGCTGTCACTTCAATGGCGACATATTGGTAGTGTCCGCCTGGATCGCTCGATACCGGATAATCCAAACGATATCGGCCCCTGGCGGCCCGGAGATGAAAGAATTGGCGCGCAGAATTATTTCGATCTGACGGCGTTAGCCCGAATATCGAAAAGCTATGAATTTCGCCTGGGCGTAAGAAATATGTTCGACCGGGAGCCCCCGATCGTTACGAGTGGCAACGATGAGCTGGAGGGCGTATGCGGCTCTCCGTCGTGCAACGGAAACACGTTCCCTCAAGTCTATGAACCCCTCGGTCGATACTTCTTTGCCGGTGTGACCATCGACTTGAACCCGTAACTTAGCTCTCAAGTTAGGTGTCGCGACTTACGTCCGCTTTCGACCCATTGCGGACATTAGCTCGCGCCGAGCAGCCTCGTGTATTAGGCTGCCAGAGCTCAAGGCGGCGAAGCAGGGAGATAGTCATGGCACTCGAAGTGATCGGAGCGAGCCCAGGCCGCACGGCCACATTCTCGCTGAAGTTCGCGCTCGAACTTCTCGGCTTCGGGCCTTGCTACCATATGGCCGAAGTATTCCTTCACGCTCGACGCAACATTCCGCTGTGGCAGGATGTCGCCGATGGGCGTGCGGACTGGGACACGATTTTCGAGGGATACCGCTCCACGACAGATAATCCCGCGTGCGTCTACTGGCGCGAGTTGGCCGCTTATTATCCGGAAGCAAAGGTACTGCTGACGGTGCGGGATGCCGACACATGGGTGCAGTCGTGCAGCGAGACGATCAACTCGCGCCGCATGCTCGCCTCGCTCGAAGGGAGCGAGCTAATGCGCATGTTCAAAGGGAATTATCTCCGGCAGTTCGGTGACCACATCAGCGACCCCGAATGGATGGCATCGTGGTACCGTAAATACAATCAGGAGGTGGTCGACACGATCGCCCCAGAAAGACTCCTGGTGTTCCATCCGAAGGACGGCTGGGAGCCGCTGTGTGAATTTCTCGGTGTGCCGCTTCCGGCTGAGCCCTTCCCTCGCGTCAACAGCCGCGACGAACTTGGCACTGCATCGGATAAGCATGGTGGACTGCCATCCGACCCAGCCGCACTGGAGGCGTTTGCAGGCGACTATATCGAAGCTCTAAGGACGAAAGCGTTCGCACGTCTTTAATGAGAGGCACCTACCGGGCGCGTCCGCTTTCCACCCGTCTGCGACAGTGGCGGCTTAGGTCTCCTTTCGACCCATTCCGGACATTAGGAACTACGCAGCGAGCGCTTTGTCCCCGCAGAACGGATTGGTGGTTCGCTCGTGGCCGAAGGTCGACATCGGCCCGTGACCGGGCACGAAGGCCGTCTCGCCGCCCATCGGCCACAGCTTCTGCGTGATCGATTCGATCAGTTGCTGATGATTGCCCATCGGGAAGTCCCAGCGGCCGATCGAGCCCTTGAACAGGACGTCGCCGACGATCGCCAGGTTCGATTCCGCGTTGTGGAAGACGACGTGGCCCGGCGTGTGGCCGGGGCAGTGACGGACGTCGAAGGTCAGTTCGCCGACCGTGACGGTGTCGCCGTCCTGGAGCCAGCGGTCGGGCTCGAACGGCTTGCCGGTGATGCCCCAGCGCTTCCCGTCGTCGTCGAGCCGCGAGATCCAGAAGCGGTCGGCCTCGTGCGGCCCTTCGATGGGGACGCCCAGCTCCTCGGCAAGGATTCCGGCCGACCCGCAATGGTCGATGTGCCCGTGAGTCAGCAGGATCTTCTCGATCGTCACGCCTGCTTGGCTCGCAGTCGCCTTTAGCTTCGGCAGGTCTCCGCCAGGGTCGGTGAAGGTCCCCCGCATGGTCTTCGTGCACCACAGCAGGGTGCAATTCTGCTGGAGCGGCGTGACGGGTATGATTGCTGCCTTGAGCGGTGCTGTCATTCCGCCGACTTGGGCGTTGGGGCCTCGGCAGGCAAGGTCGCGAGCGACGGCGGCACATCCTTCATCGACGCCGACACTTCCTCGGCACGGCGAAGCACACGGAGGATGTTGCCGCCCGCGAGCTTGGCGAGGTCCTTGTCACTCCACCCGCGGCGGATCAGCTCGGCGAACAGCAAGGGGTAGCCGCTGACGCTGTTCATGCCCGGCGGGGACACGTCGTAGGGAATGCCGTCCAGATCGCCGCCCAGGCCGACATGGTCGTGGCCCGCGACCTTGACGATATGCTCGATATGGTCGGCGATGATCCCGATCTCCGCCTTGGGCGGCGGATTCGCCTTTTCCCACGCATCCAGCGCGGCCTTCCGCTTGTCGGGCTGGCCGATGAACAGGGCCTTGAAGCGAGCCTCTTCAGCCGCGTGGGTTGCGTTCCACTGGCGGAACGGCTCCGACAGATAGCCGATGTAGAAGTTGACCATCACCACGCCGCCGTTCGCCGGGAGCATTGCCAGGACATCATCAGGAACGTTGCGCGGATGGTCCTCGAGCGCGCGGGCGTTGCTGTGCGAGAAGATGACCGGCGCCTTCGAAGCCTCGATCGCGTCCTTCATCGTGTCCGGCGACACGTGGGCGAGGTCCACCAGCATGCCGATGCGGTTCATCTCCTTGACGACCTCGACGCCGAACGGGCTGAGCCCGCCATATTTGGGATCGTCCGTGGCGCTGTCTGCCCAGTCGTTCGTCGCGAAGTGCGTCAGCGTCATGTAGCGAGCGCCGAGCCGATAGAACTGGCGAAGCGCCGCCATCGACCCGCCCATCTGGTGGCCGCCTTCGACGCCCATCACGGACGCAATCTTGCCCTTGCGGTGAATGCGTTCGAAATCGTCGGCGGTCGACGCGAGCTCCAGATCGTTCGGATAGGCTTTGATCAGCCTTGTCACGATGTCGATCTGCTCCAGTGTCTGGCGGATCGCCTCGTCGCCATGAACGCTCGCGTCGATGTAGACCGACCAGAACTGGCCTCCGACACGGCCTTCGTGAAGGCGGGCCATGTCGGTCATCATCGGGTTCGGCCGACGCTTGTCTGAGCCGCTCGCGAGGCCCTCAACGCTCATCTTCCAATTCTCGCGGATCTGCTCCGGCACGTCGTTGTGGCCGTCAATCAGCGGCGTTCGCTTGAGGATCCGGTCGATCCGTTTCTGCACGGGAGCCGGGATCGGCTGGGCCAATGCGGGAGTAGCGACGAGCAGCGCGGCTGCGGCTGCGAGCAGGCGGGTTTTCATGTGCATGGCGCGAAGGTGTATGGGGCGAAACAGCGGCGCGCAATCGGCAGGGCTTGTCCTTCCCCGCTTCGCCGTCAATGAAGGCGTTGATGAGCCAGCCAGCCCCACGTCCGGACCTGTCGATCACGATGCGCTTCGATCCCGAGGAAGGGATCACGGATCTCGAAACGCATCTCGACCAGCTGAAGCGCGAGGCGGACGAGGCCGGCTTCAAGTTCGATCATCATGCCGCCCGGAACGAGCTGCAGGCCGCGACCTTTGGACGGCGCGCGGCGGCTACTGCGCGGCTGGTGCTGTCGTCGACCGGAGCGATGGCGATCGAGGTTCGGCCGGCCTGACGCCGCGCCTGAGCCAGCTTAGGATCTCGTCCGCAATCCGCTGCGACGCCCGGCCGTCGCCATAGGGAAAGCTCGGCCTGCGCATCGCTCTCAGTGCTGCGGGGTCATCGAGCAGGCGGGCGACCGTGCTTCCGATGAATTCGGGGTCACGACCGACCAGCAGCATGTTGCCGCTTGCGATGGCTTGCGGCCGCTCGGTTCGATCGCGCAGGATCAGCAGTGGGATGCCCAGCGCAGGAGCCTCCTCCTGCATGCCGCCGGAATCGCTGAGGATGAGGTCGCTGTCGCGCATACGCTCACGTATCTCGATGTGCGCGCAGGGCTCACTCAATTCGATGTTCGGTATTCCGTCGAGAAGCTCGCGCATCGCATCTGCGACACATGGGTTCGGGTGAAGCACCAGCGAGATCCACACGTCCGGCCTGCGGGCGATCGACCTCAGGCATGAAGCGATGGCTTCCAGGCCATCGCCCCAGCTTTCTCGCCGGTGACAAGTCACGAGAAGGCGGCGCTTTGCACCGCGCTCGAATGGAGATCGAAGCATCGGAATGCGGTCGAGCAATGCGTCGATCCCGGTGTTTCCGGTAACTCGGACGAGGCCGCCGACCTTCTCCCGCTGCAAGTTGGACGCACTGAGCCTCGTAGGCGCGAACAGGAGATCGGACGCAGCGTCGATTGCGACTCGGAAGTCCTCTTCCGGCCACGGATTCAGGCGGTCGTGGCTGCGCAGCCCTGCTTCGACATGCGCCACCGGAACCGCGGCAAGTTGTGCGCCCAGCGCTCCGCCGAGCGCGCTGGACGTATCGCCCTGGACCACGACCAGCTCCGAGCCGTCGAGCACTGGAGCGATCGCCCGCGCGACCTGTCCCGCATGCACGTGGGGGTCAGGGCGACCGGGGCATTCCAGCGCGATGACCGGCAGGTCCGGCATCCCGTACTCGGCGATGCGGAGGTTCGAATGCTGGCCCGTGAGGATGGCGCGCGGGCGGATGTCGCGGGCCATGAGCGCTTTGGCTAGTGGAGCGAGCTTGATGGCTTCAGGACGAGTACCAACAACTAACGCAACTCGGTGATCGTGCAGGCCTCCCCCTAGCTCGGCGCCCTATGTCTGACGGGCGGCCGGGAGGCTGGCAAGGCCTAGCGGAAGTTGTCGGCGTAGGCCTGGAGCTTCATCTTCAGCGGAGCGGCCGGGATCAGATGATACTGAAGCCCGCGCTTTTCGCAGAAGGCGAGCGCCTCATCCTTGGTCTTGAACGTGATGCGCACCTGCGTGTTCGTGTCCCCTGACCCGTTCCAGCCGGTCAGCGGGTCGGGGCGGAGCGGTTCCTCGCGCTCGAACTCGAGCAGCCAGAGGCCGTTGTTGGCCCTGCCCGACTGAGTCGTGCGGCGGTCGAGCTCGGAAATGCGTGCAATCGTCATTGCCCGCGAGGTGGCCCAGTGCTGCTCCGAAATCAAGCGCTCGAGTGTCGCAGATGTTCTCGTGCGCGGCGCAGCGGTTTGTGCTAATCGGCACGTCCTCCCTGATTGAGGAGGAACAGCATGGTTCGTGGAAGTTATGCGTTGCTGGCGGCCGGAGTGTCGCTGGCCCTGTTCGGCTGCAACAAGTCGCCGGTGGCGACCAATGCGCAGGGAGCGAATGCCGAGAATTCAGCGGCTGCAGCGACCGACCACAATGACCCGGTCGCAAGCGCACTGTCGGCCGCGCCTTCATCGATTTCCGAGGGGGCGACGATTGTCCAGGCGCAGGCCGACGGGTCGATGAAGACCCTGCGCGAAGGAACGAACGGCTGGACCTGCATGCCCGACAGCCCGACGACTCCGGGACCCGACCCGATGTGCATGGACGCCAATGCGGCGAAGTGGGCAGCCGCCTGGATGGGCAAGAAGGACCCGCCTGCCAACACCGTCGGCGTCATGTACATGCTCGAGGGCGGGACGGACGCCAGCAACACCGATCCCTATGCGACGGCTCCGACTGCCCAGAACGACTGGATCAACACCGGTCCACACATCATGATCGTGGGCTCCAAGGAGCTCCTCGCCGGATATCCGTCAGGAGCGAAGCCGGACACCGCATCGCCCTACGTCATGTGGTCGGGCACGCCTTACGCGCACCTGATGGTGCCGACCGGGTCGAAGACCGCTCAATAAGCGCGGGAAATCGCGAACTCGACCGCTTCGCTGAGCGCTGATTTCGCCTTGCCCGCCGGGAATTGCGCAAGCGCGTCGAGCGCGCGCCGTCCGTAGAGGCGGGCGCGCTCGATCGTTTCGGATAGGGCATCTGTCCCGCGCAGCAGTGCGATCGCGTGCGTCAGGTCTTCGTCGGAGATGCGCTCGCCGAGCATGGCATCGCGCCAGAAGGCCCGGTCTTCGTCCGATCCGCGCGCGTAAGCGAGAATGACGGGCAGCGTGACCTTCCCGTCGCGGAAGTCGTCGCCCACGCCCTTGCCCATGATGTCCTGCTTCGAACCATAGTCGAGCGCGTCATCGACGAGCTGGAACGCGATCCCGAGATATTTGCCATATTTCTCGAGCGCGAGCTCGGCTTCCTCGCCCGCTTCGGCAACGACTGGCGCGATCCGGCAGGCGGCAGCGAACAGTGCTGCGGTCTTGGCCGAGATGATGGTCAGGTACTGGTCCTCGTCGGTCTCGACGCGGCGCTGGGTGGTCAGCTGTTCCACCTCGCCCTCGGCGATGACCGCGGAGGCGTGGCTGAGGATCTTGAGCACGCGCAGGCTCCCATCCTCGACCATCAGCTCGAAGGCGCGGCTGAACAGGAAGTCGCCGACGAGCACGGTCGCCGGATTGCCCCAGATGAGATTTGCCGTGCGCTTACCGCGACGCAGGCCGGAGCCGTCCACGACATCGTCATGGAGAAGCGTCGCCGTGTGGATGAACTCGACCGCAGCCGCGAGCTTCTGGTGCCTCGTTCCGCTATAGCCGAGCAGCGCCGCCGAGCCGAGCGTCAGCATCGGCCGCATCCTCTTGCCGCCGCCTGCGATCAGGTGACCCGCAAGCTCCGGGATCAGCGCGACCTTGCTCTGCATGCGGTCGAGGATGACGGCGTTCACGCCGTGCATGTCGTCTGCGACGAGTGCCATCAGCGGCTCGAGCGACGGAGCGGTCGCGGGCTTCAGTTCGTGGACGGTCGCGGTCACGGGCGCCACCTAGCCGCCGTGCGGCCTTTTTCCTAGCCCGCCGGAAGGCTCAGCCGCGCGAGAAGCCCGCCGAGATCCTCGCTTTCCTCCAGCGTGATCTTGCCACCGTAGATCTCGGCGACGTCGCGGACGATGGCGAGGCCGAGGCCCGTTCCCGGCTTGTCGGTGTCGAGGCGGGCACCGCGCTGGAAGATCGCTTCGCGCTGCTGCTGCGGAATGCCCTTGCCGTCGTCCTCGACCAAGATGTCGATCATCCCGTCCTGCGGCTCGACGGTGACGAACACCCGGCCGCCGCCATATTTCGCGGCATTCTCGACCAGGTTGCCGAGCATCTCGTCGAGATCCTGCCGCTCGACGCGGACCTGGGCCTTCTTGTCTCCGGCGATGTCGACGGTGACGTTCTCGTAGAGCCGGTCGACCGCGCGTTGCACCGATTCCAGGCTCTCCCAGACGGTGGCGCGCGCATGGGCCGAGGCACGCCGGCCGATCGCGCGGGCCCGGGCGAGATGGTGGTCGACCTGCCGGCGCATGACGATCGCCTCACGGCATACGGTTTCTGCGAGGTCCGGCGCGTCTGCGGTCGCGGCATTGGTGATCACGGTCAGCGGCGTCTTCAGTGCATGCGCAAGGTTGCCCGCGTGGCGACGCGCTTCTTCCGCCTGCTCCTCGCTGTGCGCGAGCAGCTGGTTGATCTCGTCGGTGAGGGGGCGGACTTCGTTGGGGAAGTCCTCGGTGATGCGCGTCTTCGCGCCCGATCGGATGGCAGCGACATCCTGTCGAACTCTTCGAAGCGGCCACAATCCATAAAAGGTCTGGAGCGCGGCAAGGATCAGCAGGCCGATGCCGAGCGCGAAGAAGCTCCAGAACAGGGTCGAGCGCAGCTGATTGATCTGCGTGATGATCATCTCGCGCGATTGCGCGACCTGGAAGCGCCAACGGACCTTCGAGCCCGGCAGGATAACGTCGCGTTCGGAGATCCGCAGCGGCTCGCCGTCGAATTCGTCGCTGTCGTAGGTGTGGACGTCGACGTCCTGGTGACGATCCTGAACCCTAAGGCGCCGATCCCACAGGGAGCGCGAAGGGAAAGTGTCGGCTCCCTCGCCGCTGACCTGGAAGTAGACGCCCGAATAGGGCTCGATGAACCTCTGGTCGGCGGGAGGACGGTTGAAACGGACCTCGCCGTCCGGTCCGATTTCCGACGCCGCGATCATCGCGTTGAGGACATATTTGAGCTGGTCGTCGAAGTTCTGGACGATCGAACTGGACAAGACGCGGTCAAGCCCAAAGCCGCCAAGCAACAGAAGTGTCGTGATCCAGAAGGCCGCGACGACGATCATGCGCCGCGTCAGCGAGCCGACGCGGGCGACCTTGCGCCTCGGCGGCGCTACGGCTTGCCCATCCGCCGCCGTTGCCGGGGCGGTTCGATCGTTCAAGCGCGCTTATCCTCCGGGTCGTCGAGCGTGTAGCCCAGCCCGCGAATGGTGGTGATGACGTCCGCACCCAGTTTCTTGCGGATGCGCGTCACGAACACTTCGATCGTGTTCGAATCCCGGTCGAAGTCCTGGTCGTAGATATGCTCGATCAGCTCCGTGCGGCTGACGACCTTGCCCTTGTGATGCATCAAGTAGCTGAGCAGCTTGTACTCTTGCGCCGTGAGCTTCACCGGCTCGCCGTCCTTGGTGACCTTGCCCGACCGTGTGTCGAGGCGGATGTCGCCGGCGATCAGCTCCGAAGAGGCATTGCCGGATGCGCGGCGGATGAGCGCACGAAGCCGCGCGATCAGTTCCTCGGTCTGGAATGGCTTGGCGAGATAATCGTCCGCGCCCGCGTCGAGACCGGCGACCTTGTCCGACCAGCTGTCGCGCGCAGTCAGCACGAGAACAGGCATGCGCCGGCCTTCCCTCCGCCACCGATCGAGCACCGTGAGCCCATCGACTTCGGGAAGCCCGAGATCGAGGATCACAGCGTCGTAGCTCTCGGTCGAGCCGAGATAATGTCCGTCTTCCCCATCGGTCGCGAGGTCGACGGCATAGCCGGCGCCTTCGAGAGTCGAACGGAGCTGCCGCCCGAGATTGGGCTCGTCTTCGACGATCAGCACACGCATGCGTGTCAGTCCCCTAAAAACCGTGTTTCGCAGCCTCAAACCAACGCGAAGCTGAACGGTTGCTTGAGCGGAATGAACTGGGGAGGTCCGCGCAAATGTCAATGCACCGTCAGTTACTAGGCTCCAGGCAATAACTTATGTAACATCCATCGGGTCTGCGTGGCCTTAGGGGGGTTCATGCCCGCGCCTGTCGGTTTGATCGTGCTGGCCGTTGTCTCGGCAAATCCCGATTCCGTGACCGCGTCCGATGAACAGGAACCGGACATCATCGTAACCGGCGAGCGCGTTTCCCGCACTCTTCGCGAAACATCGTCCAGCGTCGCCGTCGTCAATGAGACTGAAATAGAGGCGAGCGGCGCCAATCGGGTCGACGACATCCTGGCGCTGATCCCCAACGTACAATTGGGCAACGGTAGCCAGGGGCCGGCAATCCGCGGGCTCGATACGACAGGGCCATTATATGCCCTCCCGGCCTTTCTTGGCGGCAATCGTCCAAGGATGACGCTGATGGTCGACGGGCGGCCGGTGACCTACAACGAATTCGTTTTCGGCACGTTTCCCGTCTGGGATGTGAAGCGGCTAGAAGTTTTCCGGACGCCGCAGACCACCACCCAGGGCCAGAACTCGATCGCCGGCGCGATTTTCGTCAATACGAACGACCCTTCTGCGCATCCGGAATTCCGGGCGCGCGGAATCATCGGTGACTTCAGGATGCGGCAAGTCTCGGCTGTCGCATCGGGGCCGCTCGCGGGCGAAGCGCTGGGGCTCAGGGTCGCTGGCGATTTTCGGTACAGTCGCACGACCAGCAAGATCGTCGACGAAATCGAGGGCGGCGACCCCAGCCACGATGTCTACGGACTGCTCCGCGCAAAGCTTGCTCTGAAGCCCTCGTCCCGAACTCGGATCGACCTGACCTACGTCCATTCTCAATCGCAAATGCCCCAGGTCGTCGGCCTCACTGCGCCGTTCCGTGAGCGCCGGGACAAAGACGGCGGATACGGAGTGTTTCGGATCAACGTGGATTCGCTGACCGCGGGCCTCCGGCAGGAACTGAGCGACGATCTGACTGCGGACGTCACGCTGACCGGCGGCGACAGCAAGGCGCGGCGGCTTGCAATACCCAACTTCGGCCAGACGAGGAACGACGGCCGCGACTGGTCAACGGAAGCGATTCTCAGGTGGTCGCCCGAGGGCCCCTTGTCGATCGTCGGCGGCGCGTCCCACACGCACATTCGGCTCAAGCAGTACATCAATCTGTCCCTGCTATCGGGGTCCATCGGCCGGTTCCGCGACTGGCAGGACGGATCGGGCGTATTCGTGGACGCGAGCCTCGCGCTCTCCTCACGTGCCAAAATGACAGCCGGCATTCGCTACCAGCGCGACCGGCAGAAGCGGCAGGGTGCGCTTACCGCCACATCTTTCGAGATTCCGGTCGATTTCGTCGGGACGTTCGATGCCTGGTTGCCGAAGATCACCTTCGCGTACGACGTCGCCCCAAAGCTGCGTATCGGCGCGATGGTCCAGAGGGCCTACAATCCGGGCGGAACGACAATCAGGGTCGATACTTCGCGGCCTGACGACTTCAAGGCCGAATCCCTCTGGGATTACGAGATCTTCGCCAGGGCGGAACTGGCAGGAGGACACGCGACCGCAGAGGCGAACCTTTTCTATTACGACATGCGCAACGCGCAGCGCTCGCAGCCGATACTCGTCCGCACGCCGTCAGGCCGGCCGGCCGGATTTGCGAACCTCTTCAATGTCCCCAAGGCGCGCAGCTACGGCGCCGAGGGGCAGCTGAGCTGGCGGTTCGACAAGACGCTGTCACTGACCGTTGCGGTGGGACTGCTGGGGACAAAGGTCATCCGGACCGACGCCGAAAGCGCGGGTCTGGAAGGCAATGAATTCGATCGCTCGCCTCACTTCACCGGGTCGGCGGCGATCGACTGGACGCCGATCGACAGGCTACGCATTTCTGCGCAGGTCCGGCGTCACAGCCCATATTTCACGGACCCCGAAAACTCGCCGGAGGTCCGCGTACGAAGCGGCCCAAGGATCGACGCTCGCGCGCAGTATGACCTTGAGCGAATTTCGCTGTTCGCGCAGGTTCGAAACGTCTTCGATGCACTCAACATGCTCGATCTGGCCGACCCGGATCCGCTAACCGGTCTCCCGCAATCCGGCGAAGCCGAAGACCCGCGCACGTTTGCGGCCGGCCTGGAAGTGCGATTCTAGAGTTCCCTCAGGTAATCCGGCCGGACATTTCGGGCCTTCCAATAGTCGCTCAGCCCGATCCCCTCGACCAAGCTCTGGAACCGGGGGTCGGCGCGCATTGAAGCGATGGGTGGGGTGAACAGCCAGGGCGCAAACCGCCACGCGGTGCTTTTCACCGGGGCATTTGCACCGCGACGGGACTCGTTCGGTCCCCCGACCGCAAAGAATGCATTGGCGATCTCGAACGCCGTGTCGATTTCGCCGAGCGCAGACATCACCAGCGCCGCCTGTGAAGTCAGTCGCAGGTCGCTTTCCACTGCATCGAGGTTCGCCTTGCGTGCGGCCGAAATGCTCGCAGCGGTCCGCTGGTCCAGGGCCGAAAGAGACACGCGCCACAGCGCGATCGCTTCCTGCGAGTAATTTTGCGGGGCGGTTTCCGGTTTTTCGATCATCGCGAGCGCCGCGCGAGGCCGATTGGTGAACGCGAAAATGATGAATCGCGCGAACCGCACAAACCTGTGCGTGGGCCAGTACTGCATCGCCCTCGCAATGACCCTGTCCGCCTCGGCCGTTCGGCCGGTGATCCACAGGAGTTGCGCTCGCGGATAATGCGATCCGGATGCAAGCGGCTTGATGGCCAGCGACCGCTCCACCAGCGCCAGGGCCTCCTGACTTCTGCCCGCGCATTGAAGCAGGTTCCAAAGCTGCTTCATCGCATTGATACTGCTGGGGTTGCTCGCGAGGATGCGGCGTAGCCGATCCTCGGTGCCGAACAGATCCAGGCTGGTACTTTGAAGCATGACTTGGGCAAGTTGTGCATTCGGCTCATTTGGATCGAGAGCGAGTGCCGCTGTGGCCGCACTCTCCGCCTCCTGCAGCGCGGTTCGGGTCCGGTCGGGTTGGCCATCGTCCGTGCGTAATGCGGCAGCATAAGCCAGGCCGCCTTGGGCTTTGGCGTCGCTCGGCCGCAGAGCAACGGCCTTCCGAAAGTATTCCGCCGGATGGCTGTCTGGGTCACTCGTAGCCTGTGCATCTTCGCCGCGATCCAACAACTCCCTGAATTCGCGATCTTCGCGCGAGCGGAAGAGCCAGAACCCACCGGCGCCTAAAGCCGCGGCCGCAGCCGCTCCTCCGCCTACCAGCCTGCGTCGGGAGATAGGTTGCAACGCCGGTGTAACCGGGTTCGCCGCGGGGTCCCGATTCAATAATTCGAGTATCTCGCCCGTCAGCCTGTAGCCCGTGCGCGGGATCGTCTCGATCTCCATGAGGCCCGGCGCAACGTGCGCGGACGTCCTCCGCACCTTCGCGATTGCGCGGTTAAGGCTGTCGTCGCCGACGATGACCCCGCCCCAGCATTGGTCGAACAATTCATTGCGGGTCACGACCTTCCCGCCCGCGTCGAGCAGCAGGAGAAACACCTGCATGATCAAAGGTTCGAGATGCGCGTGGCCACCGGGGCCTTCCAATAATCGTCGGGACGGGCTCACGAGCATGGGGCCCAGCTGCAAATCCGACCGGAGCGCCAGGTCGCTCAGCTTCAACATCGATGCCCCCACACCTCCGCGATCAAACGAAGATCAGCAAATGATCATAAGATCATCGGCAAACCTTCATCGCACATCCTCAAGCTGGATTCTACGCCCGCTCAGTCACTTGAACATGAGAGCGAGGACGTCATGCAAAAGGTCACATTCAATAGATTCCGCACGGCCGCCTGGGCAATCAGCCTGGTCGCGCTATCCACCGCTACCGCGGTTGCTGCAAAGAACTGGGACGACTGGGGCGCGCCCGCGAACCTGGAAACGCTTCCGGGATCGAGCGCGTCACTGAACACTCCGGCGGTCGATGGCTGTTACAGCCTCTCGCAGGACGGACTGACGATGGTTTTCAACTCGAACCGGACCGGGAACTTCGAACTGTACATGGCGACACGCCAGAGCACTTCGGAAGGCTTCGGTGCGCCAGTTCGCCTGCCGGCGCCAGTCAATACGTCGGCCAACGAGTCCTGCGCGACGATTGCCAACGGCCACCGGCTCTACTTCTCGAGCGACCGCGAAGACCCGGCTTACGACATCTACGTGACGAGGCTGGGGCCGAATGGATGGAGCGAGCCCGAGAACCTTGGCCCAAACATCAATCGGCCGGGCTGGCTCGACGAAACGGCGTCTTTCTTCGAAGACACGGACGGAAGCCAGATCATGCTGTTTTCCAGTCGCCTGCCCAACGGGGCGGAGGGCAAGATCTACCAAAGCGTCAACGGCGGGCCGAAAAGCCTGGTGGCGGGCGGCCCGTACAGCTCCGCCTCGGACAACCGGCCCAGCGTCACGCGTGATGGCTTGACGATCTTCTTTGACTCGACGCGGACGGGAACGCTCGGTGGGCCCGATCTCTACTATGCGACGCGGTCGAACACATCCCAGCCGTTCGGATCGGCGATACACCTGCAAAGCTTGAGTTCGCCCGCGTTCGATGCGCGGCCGGTGATCAGCAAGGATGGGAGTTTCCTGACCTTCTCGTCGGCGCGTGCCGGGAGTGAATCGGCGGCGCCCGACATGTGGTTCGCCACTCGTGAGAAGATCACTGGGAAGTAAGGGCGCGGGGGCGCCGTGTCCGTGGCCGCCGGGATCGGCCGGAGAAAGCAGGAGGCTACGGCCTCGACCTGCCCTTGATCCGGCCGGTTGCGGCGTCCACGTCCACCCAGATCACGCGGCCGTCCTTGACGAACTTCAGCCGGTAGGTGTCGCCGTCGAACTCGGGACCGAGATAGTCGGCGCCGCCCATGAAGGGCATCACTCGGCGCTCGATGCTTGGGAGCGGCATTGCGCGTCCCTGGCGAGCCGCGTCGAACGCACGATCGGCATCGCGCTTCGGTTCCGCTAGCGCGGGCGACGTAAGCAGGCCTGCGCCAAGCGCGGCCAGAGCGATTTTACGGTACAGGCTCATGGCTTTTCTCTGGGCACGGGTTTTATCAGAAACCATTGAATGCCTTATGAATGGTCCTGAACAGAGCCGTTAAGGTCCGCAGACTGCCGTAAAATCTGCGTTTACGGAAGTGACCCGCCAGCCACACCGGTTTCCCTTATGGAGCGGACTGGCTAGGGGCGCGGCATGGCTGCGGCGACACTCTCCTATGAAGAACTAGGGCTCGTTCAGGGCGAAGGCTGGCTGTTCCGCCACCTCGACGTCCATATCCGTCCGCGCGACAGGCTGGCGCTGATCGGCCGCAATGGCGCAGGCAAGACGACGCTGCTGAAGTGCTTGGCGGACCTGATCGATACCGACGAGGGCAAGCGCACCATCGTGCCGGGGTCGAGGGTCGTCCTGCTCGAGCAGGATCCGGACATGGGCGACCACGCAACCCTTTTCGACTGGGTGCTCGACGGTGCCGACGCTCCGGAAACGCACGAGGCGGCCGCGATCGCCGACCAGATCGGGCTGGATCTTTCGCGCCCGGTTGCGACCGCAAGCGGCGGGGAGCGGCGACGCGCGGCGATCACCCGAGCGCTCGCTCAGGAACCGGACGTTCTGTTCCTCGATGAGCCGACGAACCATCTCGACCTTTCCGGGATCGAGTGGCTCGAAGACTGGCTCAACCGGTTCACCGGCGCCTTCATCGTCATCAGCCACGACCGGACCTTCCTCACCCGCCTGACGAAAAGCTGCCTCTGGCTCGACCGCGGCCATCTCCGCCGCGCCGAGATCGGCTTCGGCGGTTTCGAGGCGTGGATGGAGAAAGCCTATGAGGAAGAGGCTCGCGCGGCGGAAAAACTCGACGCCAAGCTGGCCCTGGAGCTGCGCTGGCTGGAGCGGGGGGTCACCGCACGCCGCCGCCGCAATCAGGGCCGCCTCGCCAAGCTCCATGACATGCGCGCCCAGCGAGCTGCGATGATCGGCGGCCCAGGCACCGCTAAGCTCGCAGTCGCCAAGGACGACGTTCGTTCGAAAGCCGTAATCGACGCCGACCGCGTCTCGAAGAACTACGGCGATCGCCAGATCATCCGCGACTTCACCTTGCGCATCCAGCGTGGGGACAGGATCGGCATTGTCGGGCCGAACGGCGCGGGCAAAACCACCTTGCTGAAGCTGCTTACCGGCGAGTTGGTGCCCGACGAAGGCAAGGTCGAGCGCGCGAAGACGCTTTCCGGCATTGTCATCGACCAGCAGCGCAAGTTGATGGACCCGGCCAAGCGCGTCCGCGACGTGCTCGCAGAGGGCGGTGACTGGATCGACGTACGCGGGGTCAAGAAGCACATCAAGGGCTATCTCAAGGAATTCCTCTTCTCGCCCGAGCTGACCGAAGCGCCCGTCGGGTCGCTTTCGGGTGGCGAGCGGTCGCGTCTGTTGCTTGCGCGGGAGTTCGCGCGTGAAGCGAACCTGCTGGTGCTCGACGAGCCGACCAACGACCTCGACCTCGAGACTCTCGACCTGCTGCAGGAGGTCATTGCCGATTACGAGGGCACGGTCCTGATCGTCAGCCACGACCGAGACTTCCTCGACCGGACGGTGACGGTAACGCTGGGCCTCGACGGGTCGGGCCGCGTCGATATCGTCGCGGGCGGTTATGAGGATTGGGCAAAGCGCCGAAAGGAGCAGGCTGCGCCTACGCCAAGGCCGAAGGCGGCTCCGGTCGCGGAGGACCGGCGTCCTGCCCCGGCCGTGAAGCTCAGCTACAAGGACCAGCGCGATCTCGACCGGCTACCCGGCGAAATCGAGCGCCTGGAGGCGGAGATCGCTGCCACCGAAGACGTTCTTGCCGACCCCGATCTGTACACCCGCGACCCAGGCCGCTTCGCCGACCTGAGCGACCGCGCCGCAAAGCTGCGGGACGAGAAGCATTCCGCCGAGCAACGCTGGCTGGAAGTCGCCGAGATGGCCGAGGCGCTGGCGCGCTAGACCTTTCGCTTCCTACCCGACTTTGCGATGCTGGCCGAATTCGAGGGGGAACATTGGATGTCAAAACCGCTTAGCCTAATGGCGGTAATCGCTCTGCTGACAATGCCGGCTTTGACGCAGGCGAAAGACAAGCCCGAACGCCGCGTCCAGGCATTGTTGGCGTGTCAGGCGATTACTGCAAACGAGGCGCGACTTGCCTGCTACGATGAGGCGATGGGCTCGCTTAAGGAAGCCATCGCCCAAGGGTCCATGGTCCTCAAAGAGAAGAACGTTCCTCTGGCAATGGAGGGCGTAGTCAAGGCTTCGGGCCAGTGGGGTGGAAGCAGCTTGTGGGTGCTCCTCGACAATGGCGACCGCTGGTCGATCCAGCCATCCAAGGCGCGTCGCGACCCGCCACCGCCCGGCACGGCCGTCAAACTCACGAAAACGTTTATGGGCACCTACTGGATGAAAGGTCAGAAACTGCCCGAGACCGAAGCGGAATTCCTAGGCCACGAGCAATGACTTAGGCGACTGCCGTTCCGAACAGGCGGCCGACCCCGGCGGTCACCGCCATTGCAAGCGCTCCCCAAAACGCGACCCGAAGAATGGACGGGGCCAGCGGTGCGCCACCGGCCTTGGCCCCGAGCGCGCCGAGTATGGCAAGACAGACCAGCGAGACGAGCGCCACGGAAGGAATGAGCAGCGCCACGGGCACGACGGTCACGACAAGGAGCGGTGCCGCTGCGCCGGCTGTAAACGTCAATGCCGAGGTGATCGCGGCCTGCAGCGGACGCGCGGACATCGTCTCCGACAGCCCCAGCTCGTCCCGCGCATGGGCGCCGAGTGCATCGTGGGCCGTCATCTGGTCCGCGACCGCTTCCGCCGTTTTCCGCTCAACTCCTCGCGCCTCATAAATCCGGATAAGCTCTTCACGTTCGAGTTCGGGCTGGTGCGCGAGCTCGCTCTTCTCACGGGCAAGATCCGCCTTCTCCGTGTCAGATTGCGAGCTGACCGAGACATATTCGCCCGCCGCCATCGACATCGCGCCGGCGAAAAGGGCGGCGACTCCCGCGATCAATACGCTCGACCGGCCCGCTTCAGAAGCCGCGACTCCGACGATCAAGCTGGCGGTCGAAACGATGCCGTCATTCGCGCCGAGCACCGCTGCCCGTAGCCAGCCGATGCGCGAAGACGCATGGCGTTCAGGATGCGTATGCAGTCGGCTCACAGGCCACCTCCGCCGTCACTCTATCGGGCGGGATGGCCTACTTGCAAATGGCGCGTTCAGGCTGCCGCTTTGGCCGCTGCGGTCCGTTCGCGCACTCGGCGCTCGAAGATGGTCAGCGGCATCGCGCCTTCGACGAGGATGTCGTGGAAGTCGCGAATGTCGAACTTCGAGCCAAGCGCCTGTTGGGCCTCTTGCCGCGCGCGAGTCCAGGCAAGATGCCCGATCTTGTAGCTGCAGGCCTGGCCCGGCGACGCGCAGTAGCGTTCGATCTCTCGCTGGACTCGCCCACGTGCGAAGCCGGTCGCGGCGACCATATGATCGACCGCCTGCTCGCGGCTCCAGCGCTTGTGGTTGATGCCGGTGTCGACGACGAGCCGCTCGGCGCGGAACAGGAAGGACTGCAGGTATCCGGCGCGTTCGATGCCTTTGTAGGCTCCAAGCTCGTCGGCGACCTGCTCGGCATAGAGCGCCCAACCCTCGCCATAAGCCGAATAGAAAGCGATGCGTCTCAGCATCGGAATGTTGCCCGATGCTTGCGTCACGCTGTTCTGCAGGTGATGGCCCGGATTGCCCTCGTGGTAGGTCAGCGAGGGAAGCGAATATTTCGGCCAGTCTGCAGTCGACTTGAGGTTGATGAAGTAGATCGCCGGCCGCGTTCCATCGAGCGACGCGGGCCGATAATAACCGTTGGATGCGCCGTCCTGAATTTCCGGAGGCACCCGACGGATTTCCAGCGGCTCCTTCGGTGGATTGTGGAAGGCGCGGGGCAGGCGAGCGGTCATGTCCGCCATGCCGGCATTGAGGCTCGCGAGCAGCTCGGCGCGACCCGCGTCCGTGTTCGGGTAAAGCTGATCAGGGTCCTTGTTAAGGGCGGTCAGCCGTTCCCCGACGCTGCCGCTGGTGTAACCGGCCGAACGGAGGATCTTGTCGATCTCCGCCGTGATCTCGGCGACTTGCTGGAGCCCGATTTCGTGAATCTCGTCGGCGGTGAATTTCGTGGTCGTCGCCTCGGCGAGCGCGGCTTCGTACAGGTCCCCGCCATTGGGCACGCGCCAGACGCCGTCACCGGCCTGGCTCTTCGCCCGAAGCGCAGCGACTGCTGCGATCTGCTTGTCCAGGGCCGGGTAAACCTGGTCGGCGACGATCTTCGCCGCGCGCCCGCGCCAATCACCGGCAATCTGCTTCGCAGCCGCGCGATCGGCGACCGAGCCCGCCATGTTGCTTTGTTCGGCTGCCGGTTCGCGAAGAGTGCGCATCTGCCCAAGCGCGAGGTCGAGCGACCAGGCCGGAGCAAGATAGCCCCGCGCCGCCTGCCGCTGCTGCTCGACCGTCTCGTTGTCGAGAACCGTCGCGAATTGCGAAAGCCGCGACAGATAGGCTTCGGCATCGGCGGCATTCTCGATCGTGTGCGCCGAATGCAGGAAGTCGGGAGTCGAGAAATAGGCCCCGTCCTGCTGGCTGATCACATAGGGGCTCTGCGGGTTAGAAACATCGAACTTCTCCGGCCCGACATTGCTTGTTCGCAGGTCCCAGATCACGACCTCGCGATTGAGCCTGGACAGATCAGAAAGGCCTGCCTCCGGCACAGCTTCGAGCCAGCCGATGAACTTGTTGGTCCGGGCGATTTCCTCGACCCGAGCCTGCTGCTCCGGCCTCGTGTCGAGCTTCGACTTGAGCGGCGCAAGTGCGCCCTTGTCGAGGCCGGTGTAGGTCGCGAGCCTTGGGCTCGTTGCCACCTGCTCCTGGAAGATCCGTTCGAAGATCTGGTTGAGCGCCGCATTCTTCGGACCCGCAGCCGCTTGCGCCGAGGCTGCAAAGGCGAGCGCCGGCTTCGACGCGAATGCACTGACGAACGACAAGCCGGCGACCGCACCGGCAGTCGACAGGAATTGGCGGCGATCCATGAATTCTCCCCGGATTCGAAACACCGAAGAGGAATAAGGCGCCCCGCCTTTCCAGCAAGACCCGTTGGTCGAAGAAACGCCTACGCTTGCAGTTGGTACTGCTTGAGCAGGTCATATAGAGTCGGCCGGCTGATCCCCAGAAGCTTCGCGGCACCGGAGATATTGTTCTCGGTGCGGCTCAACGCTTGCCGGATCGCCTTGCGGTCGGCCGTCTCGCGGGCAGCCCGCAGGTTGAGCGCAATCTCTGCTTCCTCCGCATTCACGCTTCCCGGCAGATCGAGATCGTCCGCGCTCACCGACTTGCCGTCGGCCATGATCACCGCGCGCTTGATGCGATTTTCGAGCTCGCGGACGTTGCCCGGCCAGCCATAGGCGTCGACTGCCGCAACAGCGTCGGCGGAAAGCGATTGCACCTTGGTGTTCAGCTCCTTGCCAAAGCGATTCACGAAGTGCCGCGCGAGCAGGACCGCGTCGCCGGGCCGCTCCACGAGCGATGGGATCTTCACCACGATCTCGGCGAGGCGATAATAGAGGTCCTCACGGAAGCGGCCGTCCGCCGTCATCGCGTCCAAGTCCTGGTGCGTCGCGCAGACGATGCGTGTGTCGACGGCGATCGGCTGGCGTCCGCCGATGCGCTCGATCACCCGCTCCTGGAGAAAGCGCAAAAGCTTGACCTGAAGCGGCAAGGGGATGTCGCCGACCTCGTCGAGGAACAGGGTTCCGCCCTCGGCCATCTCGATCTTGCCGACGTTCGACTTGACCGCGCCGGTGAATGCGCCGCGCTCGTAGCCGAACAGCTCGGCCTCCAGCAGCGTCTCCGGAATCGCCGCGCAGTTGATGGCGATGAACTCGCCCTTGCGGCCGCTCTTCTCGTGGACGGCGCGGGCCAGCAGTTCCTTGCCCGTGCCCGACGCGCCGAGCAGCATCACCGACACATCTGCGGTGGCGACACGCTCGATGGTCTTGCCGACCTTCAGCATCTCGGGCGCCGAGCTGATGATCGATCCGAGCACTTGCCCGCCACCGGCCTGTTCGAGCCGCCGGTTCTCGGCCTCGATATCGGCGACATGGAAGGCACGCGCCACGATCAGCCCGAGTTCGTCGATATCCACCGGCTTGCGGTAGAAATCATAGGCGCCGAGCCCGATCGCCTTCAGCATGCTTTCGCGGGCACCGTGACCCGACGCGACGATCACCTTCGTGTCGGGCTTCAGCTTGAGGATCTGCGAGAGCGTCTCGAAACCTTCGCTCGTCCCGTCAGGATCGGGCGGCAGCCCAAGGTCGAGCGTGACGACCGCGGGCTCGTGGAGCCGAAGCGCCTCGATCGCCGCTTCGCGATTGCCTGCGAGCACGACTTCATAGCCTTCGTAGGCCCACTTGAGTTGGCGCTGCAGGCCTTCGTCGTCCTCGACGATCAGGAGCACGGGGAGTTTCTGGTCGGTCATGCGCGTTTCCGTTGCGGTTGTTCGGCTTCATCGGCCGCTGGAAGAAAGATGGAGAATTCGCTGCCCGCGCCCGGCGTGCTGTCGACGACCAGGCGGCCGCCCATCGCGACGATCAGCGAGCGGGCCTCGAACGAGCCGATTCCGAAACCGCCAGGCTTGGTGGACGCGAAAGGCTGGAACAGACGATTGCGGACGAAATCGCCGTCCATGCCGATCCCGTGATCGGCAATGGTGATGCGGACTTCGTCGCCGACGGAAGCAACGCGGACGGTGATCGGCGCATCGGGTGAGCTCGCCTCGACGGCGTTCTGGATCAGGTGTCCGATCGCCTGCTCGAGCCCCGTCGCATCGAGAACCGCCCAGAGCGTCGTGTCGCCGAGCAACTTCACTTCATGGTCCCGGCGCTTCGCGGCGATCGCATCGGACAGGATGGTGCGGAGCGGCTGCGGCTCTGCCCGTTGGGCGCGAGCCTGCGCCTGCGGCGAAAGCCTAGCGAGCAGGTCGTTCATCTTGCCGACCGAGCTGCGCAGGGTCGCGACCATGTCGGCGCGGAACTCGGGATTGTCGGCGTGGCGCTCCGCGTTGCGCGACAGCAACGACAGCTGGCTAACCAAATTCTTGATGTCGTGCAGGATGAAGGCGAATCGCCGGTTGAATTCCTCGAACCTTTGGGCGTTCGATAGAGCCTCCTGGCCATAGGCTTCGGCAAGCGAGCTTGCCGCCTGACGTCCGGCGGTGCGCAGGAGGTCGAAATCCTCCCAGTCGAGGACGCGCCGATAGTCCGGCGCGGCCAGCAGGATCAGGCCGAAGAGCCGCTCGCCATGGATCAGCGGAACGCCGACCCAGGCGCGTCGCTCGTCGAGCATCCATTGCGGCGGGAGCACTGCGCAATCCTCAGGCCGAGCAAGCCCGTTGCGGAGAGCATCGAACTCGACGATCCGGCCGCTCGCCTCCAGCGCCGACCAGAAGGTCAGAACGCGATCCAGCTCCGCGGACGGCGGATTCTTGCCCGACCAGTTCCACGACGAAGCGGCCGTGATTGCGCCTGCCGGATCCCTCGCGAGAAGGATCCCGCCCGGCGCGTCGAGAATGTCCGCGAATGCCTTCACCACGCGCTCGCCGAGTGGAGCCGCATCCGGACCGGTCGTGCCCACGGTCTCGGTGAACCGCAGCCACTCGGTTCGGTAGTCGTAACGATGCTCGAACAGATGCTTGGAGATTTTGACCTTGGCCCAGCTGCGCGCCTTGGCGCTCGGCAACAGGGCCATGGCCGCGACCGTCATCACGGCGAGAAGCCCGACAAGGCCGCCGCGCGCCCATTCGACGCTCGTGCCCCGAAGCGCCGTCGCGAGGATCGCCATGACGGCGAAGTAAGCGCAGATCGCCAGCAGGGAGAGAGACTGGAACGTTGCCGCGCGCGACAGGCGGATCCGCCAGCCCTCCTCGCGCCGGGCGGCCATCGCGAACATCGGCGCGGTCGCAGCGACGATCGCCCCGCGCCACTCGAGCAAGTCAGGCGCAAGCCGACTGTCGAGATAGGAAATCGTGTAGAGGTTGAGGTCGTAGCTCCACGTCAGCGACAGCGCGAGCATCGCCAAGCGAATGTTCGACCGGCTCGCGGGCGACGCCTGCCCGTAGAGGTTGTGGACCAGAACCAGCGAACCGGCGGCTGCGGTAATCCGGAGCAGGGTTGCCGTGTCCCGGATCGCATCGGTCGGGATGAAGTAGCGCAAGCTGGTGACGACCAGCTGGAAGCCGAGCACTGCCGCGACGGCCGCGTACACCAGCCGAACCCCGTGCTGCCGCTCGTCGCTGCTCGAGGAAAGGCTGTGGATCAGGCCGATCCAGATGAGGTTCCGAGCCGTCTCGGCGTAACTGGTCAGCGGGTCGCTGGGGAGTATGGCGTTGAGCCAGGCCCAGCAGGCGGTGACTGCGAATCCGGCGAGCAGCAGGCGCTGGTCCTGCTGCCGGATCGCGCCCAGGCGCCAGATCAGCAAGCCGAGGAAGCCCGCCGCGCACAGCGCGTGGCTCCAGAAGGCGATCAGGGCCTGCACCGACACCCACCTGTCAATTCCACCGACATGCGAAGAGGTGTCGCTAAATTTTACAAATATCTGGTGAACGGATGCGCTAAGGCGCCTCCATGACGGTGGAAAAGCGCCCGCTCGGACAAAGCGGAATCTCGGTCGCGCCGCTGGCGCTCGGTGGCAATGTCTTCGGCTGGACGGCGGACGCACCGACCAGCTTCGGCATCCTTGATGCCTTCGTCGACGCCGGCGGCAACATGGTCGACAGCGCGGACGTCTATTCGGCCTGGGTTCCGGGAAACAAGGGCGGCGAGAGCGAGACCGTCATCGGCAACTGGCTGAGGCGCGACCCGGCCAAGCGCGACAAGATCGTCATCGCGACGAAGGTCGGTTTCTTCGAGGGATTGGCCCCGGAGAAGATCGCCGCGGCCTGCGATGCTTCGCTCCAGCGGCTCGGGATCGACACGATCGACCTCTATTATCACCACAAGGACGATCCGAACGTCCTGCTAGCCGACAGCCTCGGCGCGATGGATGCGCTGGTGAAGGCCGGCAAGATCCGCTCCATCGGCCTGTCCCAATATTCGCCCGAGCGCCTCGATGAGGCCATGCGAACCGCGGACGCCAACGGCCTCACGAAACCCTCCGCCCTGCAGACTTGGTACAACCTCGTCGAGCGGGAGAAGCTGGAAGGTGCGCTCCGCGACACGGCGCTGGCGCACCGGCTTGGGATCATTCCCTTCTACGGGCTCGCCAACGGCTTCCTCACCGGGAAGTACCGGAGCAAGGAAGACCTCGACAAAAGTCCGCGCGGGCTTCGCAATGTCGAATATCTCGAAGGCCGGGGAATGCGCGTGCTCGAGGCTTTGGACCGGATCGCGACCGAGACCGGGGCGGCGCTTGCTTCGATCACCCTCGCATGGACGATCGCGCAACCCGGAATCACGGCGGCGCTCGCCAGCGCAACCAACGTGGACCAGCTGAAGGAGCTGATGGCGGCGATGAGCCTGGCGCTCACGCCCGAGCAAATTGCACTGCTCGACGAGGCGAGCAGCTAGCCTTTCTTGAGCACGTCCAGCGACGCCACCGTCATCGCTTCGGTCGCCGTCGAAATGACTGCCTCCGCATCGGGCGCCCAGTAGGGGCTGTGCAATGACGGGAGCTTGAGCGTGTCGCCGCCCGCCGCATCCCATTTTTCCTTGGGCGTCCCTCCGACCCAGAAGATCAGGCTCTGGACGTCCTTGTCGGCAAGCCAGAAGCGGCTGAAGTCCTCGCCGCCCATCACTGGAGGCGTAAGGCTCGCCCGCCCGGCACCAAAATGCTGCTGAAAGAGAGCAAGCGTCTTCTTCGAAAAGTCTTCGGTGTTGAACGTTGCGGGCGTGTACATTTCCTCGCGTATCGTAACGACCGGCATCCGGTCCTCCGGCACACCCGCCGCTATGGCTTCGCCCCTGGCGATCCGCTTGATCCCGTCGAGCAGCAGCTTCCGTACTTCCGGCTTGTAGCTTCGAACGGTTAGCTGGAGCTTGGCCTCGTCCGAGATGATGTTGTGCTTGGCCCCCGCCTGAAAGCTGCCGACGGTTACCACGGCCGGATCGAGGGGGTTGTTCTCGCGGCTGACCAAGGTCTGCAGCGCGCCCACGATCCGCGACGCAAGCACGATCGGGTCCTTTGTCGTTTGAGGGTAGGCGCCATGCCCGCCAAGGCCCCTCACCAATATGTCGACACTGTCGACGTTGGCGAGCGCATATCCCGGCGTGACTCCGATCGTCCCGGCCGGAAGAGCTGCGGCATCATGGAATGCGAGCGCGTAATTCGGCTTCGGAAAGCGGGTGTAGAGCCCGTCATCGAGCATCGCTTTCGCGCCCTCTCCGGTCTCCTCGCCCGGCTGGAGCACCATGACGAGCGTGCCCGACCATTGATCCTTCATCGCCGCAAGCCGTCGGGCCGTGCCGATGAATGAGGACATGTGCGTGTCGTGGCCGCAGGCGTGCATGACACCGGTCTCGACGCCTGACCGTGCAGTCGCACGAACCTTCGACGCGAACGGAAGACCCGTTTGCTCGACCACGGGAAGGGCGTCCATGTCGGCGCGGAGCAGCAGCACCGGCCCGGGACCATTTTGCATAACCGAAACCACACCTGTCTTGCCGACCTTTTCGGTAACCTTGAAGCCGAGCTTGCGCATCTCTGCGGCGAGCTTGGCGGGCGTGCGCACCTCCTGCATCGACAGCTCGGGGTTCGCGTGGAGGTCGCGGTAGAGGGTCATCAACTGCGGCATGTCGGCGCGGATCGCGTCTTCCAGTGCGGCAGCATTGGCGGCGGTCGGCAGGGTCATGGCGGCAATCACCAGTCCGAAGGTCAACTTCATCAACGCGCTCCCTGGGTCGATGGAAGCAATTCCATCACGTCCATCTGAGATTCGAAATGGGGCCGGGGCATGATCAGCCTCCAGCGGCTCGGTCCGATCCGTTCGACGAAGCCCGCCACATCGCGCTGCGTGTCGCGGCCATATTGCATCGACTGTGCCTCGTCGCCGAGGACGAGGGTGCCGAGAAAGACCTGCCGAAGCGCATCGCCCGGAAACAGCTTGCCAACCTGCCGCTGAGATCCTGTCAGCTTCGCGAAGTCCTGAAGCTCGCCATCCTGCCGGATTCGGCACGCGAACGCGGGATAGGCGATGTAGTTGAGCAGCCCGGCCTGCTTTGCGCCGACCTTGATCACCCGGCAGCGATAGTCGCCGTTCGGGATCTGCCCGCCGCCGAGCGCGGCATCCGGATTGAGCAGGACGCCCTCGCGCTCGACGTCCGCGCCATTCCCGCCCGCCCGGGCGGCCCGCAATGCGTCGACGAAGGCGGTCCGCCAGTCGTGCAGCCTCTCGCGGTCCGATTCCGTCGCAACCGAACGCCAGTCGCGCGAAGGTTGGGCGATCACTCCGGGTGTCGTCCGGAACTCCGCACAGCCGGGCAGCACAGCCAGGGCCGCAGCGATGAGAAGGTAGCGCATCGGCGGCAGCCTAAGCGGCAGTCCAGCCCCCGTCCATGCTGAGGTTTGCGCCGGTGATCGACTTGGCCTCGTCGCGGCAAAGGAACAGGGCAAGCGCCGCGACCTCCTCGGGCGTCACGAAGCGCTTGGTCGGCTGGGCGGCGAGGAGCACGTCATTCATCACCTGCTCGCGGGTCAGGTTCCTCGCCTTCATCGTGTCCGGAATCTGGTTCTCGACCAGCGTGGTCCAGACGTAGCCCGGCGAGATGCAATTGGCGGTGACGCCGTCCCGCGCCGCTTCAAGGGCGACCGACTTGGTGAAGCCCGCGACGCCATGCTTGGCCGCGACATAGGCAGACTTGTTGGGTGAGGCGACGAGGCTGTGCGCCGACGCAGTATTGATGATCCGGCCCCACTGCTTCGCCTTCATCGAAGGGATCGAAAGCCGCGTCGTGTGGAACACAGCCGAGAGGTTGATCGCCAGGATCCCATTCCATTTTTCGGGCGGGAAGCTCTCGACCGGCGAAACGTGCTGGACACCCGCATTGTTGACGAGAATGTCCGGTGCCCCGAGCTCGTCGGTGCAGTGGCGGACCATGGTTTCGATCTGTGACGGATCGGAGAGGTCGGCGCCGTCGTGGAGCGCGCCGAGCTCGCTCCTGATCTTCTCAATCTCGGCGGGATCTCCGAAACCGTTCAGCATGATCCTGGCGCCTTCGGCAGCTAGCGCTCGGGCGATCGCCAGCCCGATGCCCGAGGTTGAACCGGTGACGAGCGCGACTTTGCCTTCGAGAATCATGGCATCTCCTTTGCCGTGCTACTCGCCCCCGTAACGACGATTTGCAACCGGTCCGCCTCTTCGCGCATTTGGGCGGAGCGACAGGGGAGACTTTCATGGTTCGGCTAGGCGGCGAAGACCCAAGTTCCAACTTCGAAGACCGCACTGGCCAGCGCGGCGGCTTCGGGCTCGGCGGGGGCGGTGGCGGCGGCAATTTGCTCGGCTGCCTGCTCCCAATGGTCATGAGCCGCTTCGGTATCGTCGGCGTCCTTATCCTGCTCGTCGGCTATTGCGCCTTGACCCAACTGGGCGGCGGCGGAGGGCTCATCCCGAGCAGCCCGACCACGAGCGCGCCGAGCGGCGGCAAATCGACGCTCGATCCCAACATGCGCGACTTCCTTACGCGGACCCTCGGTTCGACCGAGGAGACCTGGGGTGAGATCTTCGCCAAGAGCGGGGCGAAGTACGTCCCGACGCGGATGGTCGCTTACACCGGCGGAACGCAGACGGCGTGCGGCACCGGCCAGGCTGCGATGGGCCCGTTCTACTGCCCGAACGACAACACGATCTACATCGACCCGGAATTCTTCAAAGAGCTCTCGCAACGGTTCGGAGCCCCCGGCGACTTCGCCGCGACCTACGTGATTGCGCACGAGGTCGGGCACCACGTCCAAAGCCTCGAAGGCACGCTCGACCAGGCTCAGAGTGCGCAGCAAAGCGTCGGCCGCACTGAGGGCAACGCCATCCAGGTCGGCGTCGAGCTTCAGGCCGACTGCTACGCCGGTGTGTGGGCCGCGAACGCCCGCGACGCGCAGGGCAATATCCTTGAGCCGGGCGACGTCGAGGAAGGTATGCGGGCTGCCGAGGCGATCGGCGACGACATGCTCCAGAAGCAAACGCAGGGCGTCGTCGTGCCGGAGAGCTTCACGCACGGTTCGTCGGCGCAGCGGATGCAGGCGCTCCAGACCGGACTGAAGACCGGCAACCCCGCTGCCTGCAAGTTCAACCGCTAGAGCCGAACCAGCATTTTCCCGAGGTTGTCGCCGCTGAACAGGCCGCGGAAGGCGTCGGGCATGTTCTCGATGCCATCGACCACCGTTTCCTGCGACTTGAGCTGGCCCGTCGCGATCAACTGCCCCATCTCGCGGTAGAATTCGTCCATCCGCGACTGGAAGTCGAAGACGATGAAGCCCTGCATGCGGATGCGCATCGCGATCACCCGCATGATGAAGCGGAAGGTGGCCGGCTCGGCCTTGTTGTAGCCCTCGATCATCCCGCAAATCGCGAACCGGGCGCGCATCCGGGCTAGCGCGAACGCTGCGTCGAGATGGTCGCCTCCGACATTGTCGAAGTACACGTCGATTCCGTCCGGGGCGGCTGCAGCGAGCCCTTTCAGGATCGGCTGCGCCTTGTAGTCGACGACCTGGTCGGCGCCGAGCGACGAGACGAAGTCGCATTTGTCCGCGCCGCCCGCCGATCCGATGACGGTCATGCCCTTCGCCTTGGCGATCTGGACCACCGCCGATCCCACCGCACCGGCCGCGGCTGACACGAAGACGATGTCACCGGGCTTAGCCGACGCGACTTCGAGCAGGCCGAAATAGGCGGTCGCGCCCGTCACTCCGAGATTGCCGAGGAAGGCCTGCGGCTCGGTTCCCAGATCGGGAAGCTTGTTGACCGTGCGCGCGTCGAGCACGGCCTCGTCGCGCCAGCCGCCCATGTGAAGCACGCGGTCGCCCGGCGTGAATCCTTCGGCCGTGGATTCGACGACCTCGCCGACCGCTCCGCCTTCCATCGGCTGGTCGATCTGGAACGGCGGGACATAGCTTTTCACATCGTTCATCCGCCCGCGCATGTACGGGTCGACCGACAGCCACTGGTTGCGGACGCGGACCTGCCCTGCGGCGAGCGGCGGCAGGTCGAGCTCCTTCAGTGCGAAATTCTCTTCGGTCGGTAGCCCCTGCGGACGGCTCATCAGGTGCCAGGCGCGCGCCATCATGTTTCTCCCGCTCCAGTTGAGCCGCGCATAAGCTCCCTCGGGCGCACAAGAAAGGCCCGGCCGCGAGAAGCGACCGGGCCGATCCTTAGTCACGAAAGGACAGTAGCGGCTACCGGTATGTGCCGGAGAAGCTGCGGTCGAGGACATGCGGTCCCGCGCGGCCCTGGTCCTCGCGCTCGAACAAAGCCCGGCTGCGACTTTCGTCGCGCCAGCGCTCGCGGGCCTTTTCCGCGGTGCAGTCGAGGATGATCCGCTCACCCTCGACACGATCGAGGTCCGAGCAGCTCAGCGAATGATGAACACCGCCGGATTCCGGATCGCCGCGGGTCAGGATGATCCGATCGCCGGCAACGCGGTCGACGGTACCGACATGTTTGTCATCGCTTCCGACGACCTCCATGTGCTCGCGGATGCCACTCAGCAGCTGTCGCTTCGACAGTCGCTTGGTGCGCCAGTTGCCGAAGTCGCTCTCGAATTGCGAAGCGCGCTCGCGGCGATATTCGTCATAGTCGCGGTCCAGGTCTTCGGCCTGCCGTCGCCGCATCTCGTGATAGTGGAGGTCGTCGTCGCTCGAGCGGTCTCGCGGACCGGCAAGGCTCGTCCGGCGGTACGGGTCGCGCTCCCACGGCCCCGAGTGGAAGTTCCTGTCGCCTTCGAACTCGCGATCGTCGCGGAACATCCGGCCGCGTTCGGGCTCGGACCCGTAGCCGCGCCGATAATCCTGGCGGTCGCGATCATATTCCCGGCGACGCTCCGGATCCTCGTCGCCGAACCAAGAGCGGAACTCGTCGCCCATACGCCCGAAGAAGCCGTGATCGTCGCGATCGCGGTCGAAATCCCGCTCGCGGTTCATGCCTTCGTCGGAAAATTCGGGCCGGCCCTCTCGCCAGCGCCGTTCGCGTTCGTAACGATCGTAAGCCATAGCTTCCTCCAAGCCAGGACCAGGCCGGCGGATTGCCGGCTGCCCATCTCGCGAAGAACGAATTGGGGGCAGCAGCCGTTCCTGTTTTGGAACTGCCATTCGACAAGTCGAAATCGCCGTGCGGCGGGTCATTGCATGGGGGAAGAGGCGCCGCTATGTGAGCCGCCTGCTTGGAGCGGGGCTGTAGCTCAGATGGGAGAGCGCTGCAATCGCACTGCAGAGGTCAGGGGTTCGATTCCCCTCAGCTCCACCAGCTCAGCAGTAATAGAATCAATGAGTTATTAGAACGGTCGACGCACCGGACGGACGCCGATCGGCCGCTTTGGTATCGCACTGGTATCGCAATGTTCGATGGCAGGCAGAGCAGCGAAATAATCTATAGGGCCGTCCGACTTGATGACCTACGTTCAGCGCGCCGAATCCCTCCGGAGATCGAGCCTGTATGAGCAATATCGAGATTGATGCGCCGCTAGTGGACGGCGGTTTGATGCCGTATCACGAGAAGGGCGAAAGTTGTCGGCTTGCTATTGAAACGTTGATCGGAGACGATTTTGGCGCTCCGCCGCGAAGTCTGAATTTCACAGTCGTCACGGCTTCGGGCAAAGTCGTGAAACTCATCATTCCAAGGAATTCATCGCTGCGATCGAGTGCTTCTGGGCCGAGGTCGACGCCTTCACCGACTTGCATCGAAGGCTCGCCAAGGGGACTGACTAGAGGATCTCCGCGAACTTCGAAATTTGACGCGGCGCGCCTGGCGGCACGCAACATCGACCGAAGAAGAGAACTTGAACGGAGAAGAGAACTTGAACGGCGAAGCCGGCCAAAGATGAAAATAGAGGGAAGCGGGCGATGGTTTTGGAAACACGATGAGTGAAGCTGAACTCCTCCTCAAACTCAGGCACTGGCTACAGACTCAAGAAGGCGAGCCGACGCTTTTCGATGCGATCGGCACTGGCGACGGCGAACTCGTCGCTGCTTTCATATTGAAAGGGTTCCAGGCCCGCCGAGGGTCGGTCCGCACCGTCTCGGAAATCACTATGGATGATCTCGGCACGACGATTGATTGCACTCGCAAAGTGTTGCGAGCCTTCGAAGCTTTGTCTCGGATTTGGCGGCTCACGGGACACGAGCGGCTGAAATTGTTGGGGTTGAGCGATCAGGGCGAACTGGATCGGCTCGGGCAACTGCCGCTGGAGGAATTGCCCATCGACTTAATCGAACGGATTTTTACGCTCGCCAACATCGCAGGATCAGTCAGAACGCTTCTCCCTCGCCCCACCGTCGCACCAGGCTGGATCAGGAAGCCCAATCGACATGCCTTGTTCTCGGGTAGAAGCGCGCTCGATTTGATGCTTGAGAAGGATCTTGAAGGAATGCGCGCCGTTCGTTCTTACCTGCTGGCAGAAGTCAGCCGCTGAACTCAGCAGCTTCCTTCTTCACGGATACGGGGCCAGCCGGCCCAGATGAAAATGGCGGCAAATCCCGCCGACATGCACAGGATTGCAGCAAGGGCAGCGGCTAGCGCGGTCAATCGAGCCACGCCCTGAAGCTTCCATTTCGGATGTAAGCGCAAGGCCGTAGTAATCAGATGCCGCAATATTCCCCTCACACGTTCCGGATTAACCCACTTGGAGCGTGCCGAACCTGGAAGGCCCGTCAGATTGAATTCTGGCGGGCCTTCATTCGACCCACCTTACGCTGGAATGTCCGTTGCGCATCATCAGTAAGAAGGCCGTCGCTGTAAATTCCGCTGACTGGCTGCTGATCGAACTCAAGAATGCCCATCAACGTGTTCTCTCCGGCCTGGAGAAGCTCGACGAGTTATTGGGGCAGCCCACACCAGACCTTCAGTCTTATCTCGCCTTGAGGCGCGAGCTATCGTTGGCGTCGCGAGCACGCAGTTCGGCCGTTCAAGCTGCGCACGACCATATCATCGAACGCGCGGACCAGGCCGCGGAAGTCGAACTTTCCAGAGCCCTCCACGCAAGGCGGCAAATGATGGGTCTTTCAGCTGATCATCTGAGCACCTGGAGCGGATGGGTGATTGCAGCCAACTGGTCGCGGCATCGTTTGGCGCAACGGGCGCTTCGGTCGCATTGGCTCGACCTGATCGAACTAGAGCAAAGCCTTCTCTATCCGATGCTTCAGCAGCGGGCGGGCTGACTTGGAGAGGCCAGCCTACCACCATGTTGTCAGTGACGTTGGGCGCAACTTGCGGTAAATTCGCTGGGGGTTTGTAAATGAGTTCAACGCCGCCTCTGCTCGAGAGTTGGCCGATTAGCGAGCAATCGCGACGCTTCGACCTCGGCCTCGTCCTGAATAGCGCCGTCACCGATATCATCGGGCCTGCACAGATTGGCGCGCTTGGCATCCATCATTCCGGCTGCTGGGAATGCAATCTCACCGACAACTCATTGACCTGGTCCGGCGGCATCTACGACATTTTTGGATTGCCGCGTGGCTCCCCTGTCAGTCGCGATGAAGCGGTCTCTTTCTACAGTGAAGAGTCCCGAGCCTCTCTGGAGAAACTGCGCAACTATGCAATCCGCGAAGGGCGCGGGTTCACCCTCGATGTCCAGATCAGGCCCGCCGTCGGAGGAACTCGCTGGGTCCGGATTATCGCAGCTCCCATCTGCCAGGACGGAAAGACCGTGCGATTGCACGGCCTGAAATTGATTATCTGAAGAACCAAGCCCCCCGACCAGCTTCGCGGAGAGATCTCTGACGAACGCGTAATCCAGACTGGGACACATCCAGATTGGAGGAAAGTTTAGGGTAGCGCGAACGTTTCAGGACGATCGGTTCTCGAGTTCTATTCTCGGGATCAGGAGAGTCCTCGAATGGCATACCGTTGGATTCTGCTATGCGGCCCGGCCGTCGCGTCGACCTTCTTTCCAGTCGAGCTCAAGGCTCATTCCCCCGGCGGCGGTCGCATCGGCGCGACGTCCAGTGCGAGCGTCCGCATAGAAGCCAGCGTAGCCCCGCGCATGGGAATTCGCGGTCCAGCATCGCTTCGATCCGACCGGGGCGCTGGCAGCGCTAACTCATTTTGCATTTGGTCCAGTTCACCGCTTCGCCGTTACACGGTCACACTGTCCGGCCTGGCCCATAGTCGGCTCGAACCGGTAGGTGCGGTCGGCAACGAGATAGCTACTCCCGTAACGTCGGACGCCTCTTCAATGCGGTTGGCTGAAGGCAGGCCACTGAGTGCGATCGCGCGGAGTTCGATCCTGGAATGCTCTCAGCCAGGGAGCGAAGTTAGCCTGGCGTTGGGCGTCCCCGGCGGTGAGATACCTTCGACGGGACCGGCATTGCTGATCTTGGCGCCAGAATAAGCAAGCGCCTGGAAAGCTGGGGTTTTAACCTTAAGGCGTAAACTTTGCGCTAAACAGCCTTCGTTGACGGTTCGTTAAGAGGATTCCCGTAAGCCCCGCAATACATCCATTTTGGATGGGATTAGCGGATGAGGAATTAGCCATGCTTTCGTGGCACAAAGTTGGACAAATGGCCGCGGTGGCAGCCCTTGCCGTTTCGATGGCGGGAACCGCAAATGCGGCAACCCAGGGCAGCCTGGGAGCGACTTCGACGGGCTCTGTTTCGATTTCGGCATCGATCGCAAACAGGGTTCGCATAAGCGGATTGAGCGACGTGGCATTCACGAATGCCGATCCAAGCGTCGACGCCTCGAATGCCCAGAACGTCTGCGTCTGGAGCAACACGAGCACAAAGGGATACAGGGTAACGGCGTCGGGTAGCGGCACTTCCGGTGCATTCACGCTGGCCAATGCGTCGCTTAGCGTACCTTATGCCGTCGAATGGAGCGCGAGCTCTGGACAGTCGACGGGGTCTGCGCTGACGAACGGCGTCGCCTTCACAGGACTGACCTCAACGGCGACCAACGCGAACTGTGCATCCGGTCCGTCCTCGAGCGCGAGCCTGATCGTCAAGATCCTCAGCTCCGATCTGCAAACCATGCAAGCGTCGACGAGTTACAGCGGTACGCTGACGCTTCTGGTTGCCCCCGAATAACATTGCTTTCCGGTGGCGCAGAGGGCCCCTGCCGTCGTCATTTGCACGACGCCAAGCGCCTCGCTGCGCCCCGGAAGTTCTTCCCTTCGCGCTCGGCTTAACGGCCGCCTCAGAGCAGTCGCGTGGGGCGCGTTGCTGGCGTTCACTTTCGCTGCGTCGCCGCTGCACGCCCAGAGCAACAATGTCCGAATCACAAAGCTGAGCGACGTGGCGTTTGGCGCGATCGGAAACGTCGGCGCGGATGCGACCAACAGCCAAAGCCTTTGCATCTATGCCAACACTGCCAACCAGGGTTACCGGATCACTGCGTCGGGCTCCGCGCCGGGCGGTGCGTTCAGCCTCACGTCCGGCTCCTTCCTGCTCAACTACGAAGTGCAGTGGAATCAGGGGCCGAGCCAATCGTCGGGCACCCAGCTTAGCCCCAACGTCACATTGACCGGGCTGATAAGCTCGGCGACCCAGCAAACCTGCAATAGCGGTCCAGCGACTTCCGCCAGCTTGATCCTCGTCCTTCGCAGCTCGGAATTGTCAAATGCTCGAGCCGGTTCGTATTCGGGTACACTGACGCTGCTGGTCGGGCCGGAATAGCTTTCCGATGCTCGGTCGAAAATCTTCCGCTTTGACCCGGCTGCTGCTGGCCTCTTCAGCAACCCTCGCGCCCGCCCTTGCGCATGCGGAGAACTCCAACTCCGGGGGCCTTGGTTTCGAGATGACGTCGCCGCCCGCCGGTTTCAGCGACCTGGAGCGGCCGCGCGATTTGGTCGTCGATCTCTATTTCGGCGGCCGTAAAATTGGCGAAGCTCAAATTGTCGCCAAGCCCGGCATCGTGCGGTTCCGTAACCCCAACGAAATCATTGGCCTGGTTCCGCATCTCAAGTCGTTGCCTGCCCTCGTCACGTCCCTGGCGGCAGACTTCAAAGACAATGCGGGCCTTGCCTGCTCGCAGACCAATTCCGGACACTGCGGCGAACTCAAGCCGGACCTCGTGGGGGTCATCTTCGACCAAGACCGGTTCCGCCTCGACCTCTTCGTCCACCCAAGTGCGCTTGAAGTTACTCGAAGCGACGAGATTTATCTCACGCCTCCAACTGCCCCGCTTTCTCTCACCAGTTCGATCGGGGCAGCAATCGCGGGGTCGACCAGGGGGTCGACCACCTTCAATATCCAGAACCGTACGATCATCGGGATGCAGAACGCGAGGATCCGGAGCGACAGTTCAATTGCTTCGGATCTGGGCCTTGTCTTCGACGATCTCGTCGCCGAGGTCGATACAAGGCGCCATCGTTATTCTGGCGGCCTGTTCTGGGCCCCCGGTGCCGACCTCACCGGCCGCCGGCGGATAATGGGTTTCGGATTTGCGACGCAGTTCGACACTCGCTCGGATGCCGATAGCCTCGAAGCTACGCCCCTGATCATCTTTCTGGGCCAGCCGGCGCGCGTGGAGATCCTGGTGGATGACCGGCTCGTGACGTCTGGCAGCTACGAAGCTGGCAACAACTCGGTCGATACGTCGAACTTGCCGGATGGCTCTTACCCCCTTGTCCTCAGGATCCGGGATGCCAATGGGGCTGTTCGCGAGGAGCGGCGCTTCTTCGTCAAGAACGCCCAAATCGCCCCGCAGGGACAGCTGGTCTACTTCGCCTACGCCGGCCTGCTAGCAAACACACAGCACAACCAGCCGATCAGCTTGTCGAAAAGCCTCTATTACCAGGTCGGTGGAGCGCGTCGCTTGAGCGAATCAACGGCGATCGACGCTGCGGTCCTCGGTACCCAGAAGAAGGCCATGCTCCAGGTCGGCGGATGGCTCATCACGTCCTTCGGTCGCGCTCGGGCCGCCGCCCTGATGTCGAGCGACGGGAGCAAGGGAGCCTTGCTCCAGCTGGGATCGGCCGGAACCGGTCCGCTCAATTTCAACTTCGACGTGCGACGGGTGTGGAGCAGCAATGGCGAGCCGCTCCTTCCGCTGCCGTCCTACGTCGACAACTTTGGACCGACACCCGTTACCGGCGCCCAGGTGGCTGCCAGTTCCTACACTCAGGCGAGCGGAACCCTCACCTACTCGCTTGGGAGCGCCCTCCTGAGTGTCACGGGTTCCTATCGGCATGACCGCGGTTTCAAGTCGGACTACACCATCGGGCCGAGCCTATCCTGGCCGATTGTGCGCCAGGGCGGTCTCCAGGTCATCGTTCAAGCCGATGCCCAAAAGAGCCGCACAACGACGTCGGCATTCGCCGGCTTCAGGGTGCTTTACACCGCCGGCGGCTTCTCGACCCTGTCCACTATCGGACATGCCAGCTTGAAAGATGGCGGAACGCGAGGATCGAGGTCTCGCCAGGTTGGAAGCCTTAGCGGTCAGTGGTTCTACCAGGACGACGAGCGAACCCAGGTATCGCTCGAAGGCGCGCTGCAGCGCGACGTGGACACGTCGACCGCCCGAGCTAACGCTTTTGTGGCCAATCAGCTGGGCAGCGGCCGCGCAGAAGTACTTCACAGCCTCGAAGGGAACGGCGGCACGCAATTCGGGCTCACGCTTCAGACCGGAATTGCTCTTGGCTCAAAGGCTGTTGAAATTGGCGGCCGTGACCTCAATCAGAGCGCAGTCATCGCTTCTGTGGCAGGCTCTGCCAAGAATGCCGCTTTCGACGTGCTCATCGATGAGATTGCTCGCGGGCGCGTCTCAGCGGGGAGGCGCCTGCCGATTTTCCTCGAGGCCTACCGGTCCTACAATCTGCGGCTTCGGCCAGTCGGCTCGTCAGCGGTCGACTATGATTCAGCTGTCCGGAAGATCACGCTCTTCCCTGGAAATGTAGAGCACCTGAATTGGACCGCAGAGCAGGTGAGCACAGTATTCGGTCAAGCCTTCCTGGCGAGCGGCCAACCGGTTGCGAACGCCAGCATTTCAACTCGCCGAGGCGTTGGCCAGACGGATGCTGACGGCTATTTCCAGGTCGACGTGGAAGCCAACGAGCCGCTGACTTTCAAGCTTGGCGCGAATGAGACTTGCGAGGTTCCGCTTGTAGGAGCGCAAGTCCAAGGCGATTATGCATCGCTCGGGAGGGTTGTGTGCCGATAAAGAACCTGCGCGAGTTTCACGTCGGTGCGGCGCTCTTGATGCTCGCCTCAATCGGGCTGCCCGCGTCCCCCGCTCATGCGGAGCTGGTGCTGAGTCAGCTCATCGTGAACCTCGGCGTCGCATCGAAAGAACGCGATGACATCGAGATTTGGAACAACTCCGACGAGCGGGCCTACGTCGTTGCTGAGCCGAGCGAGATTTTGGCTCCCGGAACAGCCGCCGAGTCCCGTCGCGCAGAACCAGATCCGGAAAAGCGAGGACTTCTCGTATCGCCGGCCCGTGTGATCCTGGAGCCTGGGCAGCGCAAATTGGTTCGAGTGGCCGCCATCGGTCCTCGCCAGGATCGGGAGCGGGTATATCGCATTACCGTGAAGCCTGTGGTGGGAGGGATCTCTTCTGCAGAGACCGGCCTGAAGCTGCTCATTGGCTACGATGTCTTGGTGCTCGTTAAGCCAGCAACCACTCATCCGATACTCAGCGCCAGTCGGTCCGGCAATAACCTGACCTTCAGAAATGGCGGCAATGCAAGCCTTGAATTGGCCGATGGCAAGCAATGCGATTCTAGCGGAAAGAACTGCGTCGATCTTCCAAGTAAGCGCCTCTACGCTGGAGCGGAGTGGACACAACAGCTGAAGTCCAACTTACCTGTCGAATATTCTGTAATCTCCGACGGCCAGTCAAACCGACGCAAATTCTGATCGAGAACTGTACAGTCGCCGAGGGTAATTAACTTATCTATGTTATAATTGAGAGCGAGCGCTCCGAGTAACGCTCGCTCTCCTCGATTCGGCAGCTGATGATTTTCAATTGCCGTTGCAATCCAACATTGCAACCGGTTTATGCGCTAAAAGGATAAAGCGTAGCCGGCAGGCTGTTGAAGTACGCACGAACGGCTCGGGATCCTTCAGAAGACAAGGCGACAAAAATTCGCCGGCCGTCGAATTGATCAGGTTGGCGTACGATCAGGCCATCCTTCTGGAGAGCGCTGATCCACCGGAGCGCCGTAGTAGCCGGAACTCCCGAAGCCAGCGAAAGACTGCTGACCGATACGCGCTTCTGCTCGAGCTCCGCGGAATAGAGGCTGAGAAGCATGTCCCAGGCCGGGTCCGCAAATAGATGCTCGCTGAAGAATTCAGCCCGCGCAGCCCTTGCCCGCAACACATTGCGCAACCATCGCGCCTCGTCGCTCCCGCCCCTTTTAGGCCGTGTATCTTTCGCCAGTTGATGATGAAGTTTGCGTTGTTGGTCCTGATGAACCGGGCGGAAATCAGTAAAAGCTTCTTGAGACGCCGACCGCATGAGATTGACCCTCCTCCATATTCTCAATGAAGAAGGCAATTAACCAACATCGCTAATCCGACTGTAAAACTTTGGTTCAGGTTGGACCGATATTCGGTTCAATTTGAAGCAATCCCGGCAGTCCCAAGCGACCCGAACCTCGCTGAAGTTCGGTGCGCGCCATCCACGCCGGGGTTCAGGGCAGCCGCGCGCGACCTCTCGGAATCCTCGGGGCGAGGGCGTCGATAACCCCTTGGAGCCTGGCGCCTACCTCGGGCAGGTCAGCATGCTCGTCCAAGATCTCTAGGGCGGCCGTCAGAAGTTTTATCGCACGGTCACGATGGTGATCATCGAACGAACGGTTCGAGTCGTCGCAGGTCGCTAGCAATTTTGCCCCCGAGCAGAATGGCGCAGTCGGCAAAACCGAATGCGCTCCCCCTAAGCCCTTTTAACATAAATGTAGGGTACTTCTATTCGGTAAAATTAATGGTGTCGGCGAGGTAGGCTTCAAGCTTCTCCCGGCCCTTGTCAGTCAGTTCAACGAACGCGGTTCGCAAGTCGGTCGGATGCGGCTGACGACTGACTAGGCCTCGGTCGAGCATGTAGTCGATCCATCTCAGAGCAGTTGCTTTGGACGACCCCGACAACTGAGCGAGCCGGCTCATTGACTGACGAGCCGCTCCAGCCATCGAGTAGAGATGAAGAAGCATTTCCCAAGCGGGCTCTCCGAACATGGTAGGCCCGAACAATTCGGCGCGCTTCTGTCGGAGAGCGAGAACTTCTCGGGCCCTGATCGTTAGCTGCTCCTGCCGCGTGGGACGCCGCGCGAAGGCCAGACGCGCGAGTTCGCTGGCCGTACTTGAGGTCTCGTCATCCTCCTCGGAGAGCAACCCCAAAAGCCTTCTGGCCTCTTCGAGGTCACGTCCTGACAGGGTGACACTCTTCGGCAGATCGCGCTTCGCAGTGGGCAGTTTGGGTTTCGGTTCGGACAATGCCAATTCCCTTGGCGTTCAGAGTCTTTGAAGACTTCCGCCAAATTTAGAGCCGGACCGAGCATCAACGGCCTAAAGAGCCTTAAGTTCGATAGCAAGCGATCAGAGGGAGGCGGGAAAGTCCCGTAACGAAACCCGCGATTGCTCATCTGGCGATCTTGCGGGGGCCAACCAAGCTCATGGATCGAAGCCTTGATCGGAGCACGCCGAAGCACGTCTGAAACCCTGGCAGTAATGAGTGAGATCAACCTCGGAGATTATCCCAGATTAGCTCCAAAGTGGATGAAAATTTACCATATTCTCAATCGTTTGGGGCATCTTGTCGATGCATTGAAAGATCTGAAAGTGCCGTCGACCGTTCTTGCAAATGAGTTGCGATCGAGCCCGCGATCGAATGTCTTCTTGACTGCCGCTTTGGCAGCGGAAGGGGCATCGCACCCTGTTCGAATACGGAACTTGTCAATCAACGGGGCTCTCCTCGAAGGTCATGACTTCCCCGAGGAGGGGAAGAAAGCGCAGCTCCGTCGCGGCAGTCTCTGCGTCCAAGGCGAGATTGCCTGGCACAATGGCAAATACTGCGGTCTCCGATTTGACCACACCATTCTCGTGCAGGAGTGGGTTAAGCGCGCTGGATCCGAAGCGCAGTTAAGGATTGATGCCACGATTGCGCAGCTTCGGAGCGGAGCAGAATCGCATTGGCTTGAGCGGTCTTTCGATCGAGCGAATTCCGTCAAGAGCATTGCCGATGAGCTTCTTCAGATTTGCGAGCGCATCGCTTTGCTTCCGAACATGTCCGTCGAACTGGCGGAGGAGTTGATCAAGATCGAGGCATTAGCACGCTCGTTGGAGTAGCCATCTCGGACATCAAGGCCTGCCCCTGACCTCGCAAAACCGTAATGTTGGCCGCCTGGGCACTTAGACCAATTGGTCCGGATTGAACGAAGTTTTACCATTTATTCCAGGATCGTAAGGCAAGGACCAAGCCTCTGGCCTCGCACTCTGTCGGGCCGAACTGGACACACCGGCCGAACATGTTTGCAAAGGTGATGCAGCGATTTCTAGACGTCGATCTCGCAACGGCGTCCGGCCGTGCGCTGATCGAAGAGCGCTATTTTTCCCTGCGAAGACAGGTCCCGATAATTTACCTGCTGGGCTTCGTGAACCTGTCAGGAATGGAGCTGTCGACCGCAGGTCGGATCACAATCGGCCTCAACCTTCCGACCATCATCGCCACCTGCGGGCTTGTTCGCCTTTTTAATTGGTATTGCATGGGCACCCAGCCGAGCCATGAGCAAATGGTCAGGCGCATGCAGCAAACCGTATGGTTTGCGGCAGCCGTTTGCCTGACTGTCTGTGCCCGCTGCCTCTACCTCCTCCATGTCGGGGACAATGCATCGCATATGGCGGTCATGCTGTTTGGCGGCCTCACCGCAATTGGCGTCGCCTATGGGCTGACAGCTTTGCCTGTCGCCGGGCGCATACCGCTCTTATTGATCATCGTACCCCTATCGTTGGCTTCAATCCTGTCGGGAAATTCACAGTTCGCTTGGGCTGCCTTCGGGTTGGTAGTGGTCGCCGTCCTGACAATGAAGCTGGTGACACTTCACAGCCGACATCTCGAGGATTTGATCCGCTCACGCGAATTGATTTCGAATCAGCAGGTGCTCGCCGAGCACGCTCATCAAGAAGCGGTTCATGCAGCGACTACCGATTTTCTGACCGGCCTTCCCAATCGTCGTGCTTTCGTCGCGGCGCTCGAAGCGGAGATCGAAGAGAAAAAGCTCAAGGATTGGTTCGCGCTCGCAGTTCTCGATCTCAATCGGTTCAAGGCGGTCAACGACATGTTCGGGCACGAGGCTGGCGATCGTCTGCTCCAGGAAGTCGCGAACCGCCTTGTTCGAGCAGCCGGGACGTCTGGGCTTGTCGCGCGCCTTGGCGGGGACGAATTTGGGATATTCTTTCCCGGCGTCAGCCAGGTTGCCCGAGCACGCGCAATGGGATCCGAAATCCTTCGCGAGGTAAACCGTCCATTGGTAATCGACGGACGGCAGTTCGACGTGTCCGCCTGCTGTGGCTTGGCCTTATCAAAGCCCGAAGATGATCGGTCGCCATCCCGCGTGATGGCCGATGCCGATCTTGCACTGTATCAAGCTAAGGACGGATCGCCGGACCATCTAATTGTATTCGAACACGGAATGGAGGCGCCCAGACTTCGGCGATTGCAGATTGAGCGCGCGCTTCAGACAACGGGTATCGAGCAAAATCTGTCGCTGGTGTTCCAGCCTATTGTCGACTTGAGGCGAAGCAAGGTCATCGCATTTGAAGCCCTCGCGCGCTGGAAAGACGAGGAACTCGGGTCGGTCACACCCTCGGAATTCGTACCAATCGCCGAGCAGCTGGGCTTGATCGAACGCTTAAACAGCCACCTGTTGGCCTTGGCATTCCACGAAACTCGCAAGTGGCCGGATGAGATAAAGCTCTCTTTCAACTTAAGTGCTGTTGAGTTGTGCAATGCGGGATTCGCCGAGTTGATTTTGGCCCAGCTCGTCATCGCCGGGCTTGAAACTTCACGGCTTCAGGTCGAGGTGACGGAGACAGCACTGCTTGCCGATTTTGAGCGTGCGCGCGGTAATTTGAAGCGTCTGAGGAAGGCTGGAGTCACGATTGTTCTGGACGACTTCGGCGCGGGTTATGCTTCGATCGGATATCTTCGCGAGTTGCGGTTCGACCAGATAAAGCTCGACGGTGCGCTCGTAACAGCAGCTCAGGAGAGCGCGGATGGAAAGCGCCTGCTGAGAGCGGTAATTGGGCTGTGCGATTTGCTAGGCGTGTCGAGTGTCGCTGAGCACGTAGAGAGCGAAGCGCTCCTGACTCTCCTGACCGAACTTGGATGCACGGCGGGGCAGGGCTTTTGGCTTCAGCGGCCGATGAGTGCAGAGGAAGTGCGGCAAAGCATTAATGAAGGGACCGGTCGCCCCACCGGAGCGAAGCAGCATGGCCGACGTGCTGCTTGAGAATTAGAAACTTCGTCGTTCCAATGCGGATGGACTGTTAAGGGTCCGTTCGCGCTGACCCGGTATGAGTGCTGTTGTTCGCCAACGCAGGACGGCACGCCGGAAATGTTTCATTCGCACCCTAAAACCTGGGCGACTGAGCATCCGCAGCGTCGCGAGTTCGCGCGGATCCAAATCCTTTGCAGGGCGAGGATTCGCATCGGCAACAGGCAATATGCTGGCTACCTCCACAATATCTCCCAAGGCGGGGCGAAGCTGCGGACACTCACTCCAATCCGTAGGCTGGGACATGTGATCCTCCGTTTGCCGGATCTCCCCGCGCTTCGATGCCAACTGCGCTGGACGGACTCGTATAATGCGGGCGTTTCCTTCGAGCTTAAGCTTCCCTCCAAGCTGCTTTCGGATTGGGCTCGGACGCGATCGGGCTCTGGCGAGACCGACCATGTTACAGAAGCTGAGATTTTTGCATTAGGAAATCTCTCCGCCGACTGATCAGCGATTTCCTCGCGCATCGTCCGGTCAGAAGAAACCTCAGCAAGTACACGAAGGCGGTTCCGGGGGCGCGCTGACAAGATTACTCTCGCGCAGCGGCTGCCGCCAATCGGATCGTCCGAGATACTAATCGATTGTTTTCTAAAGCCCGCTCGAAAGGTCGCAGCAGGGAGCCAATAAAAAGTCGGAACCAAATTGAGGCTGATTTGCAAGGCCCGCTTCGGGGCACATTTCGCAAATGATTTCCCAGAACTGATCCGGAACGGAGGAAGGTGAAGGGTTCGCGTAAGCAGCCACCGGCGATCGGTATGCTATGCTTTGGCTCCTTCTTCTTGCTGATCTAGTCGAACAGCCCCCCGCGCCCCGACAGCAGTCTGCTAAAGTCACCGTAAGGATCGAAAGAGCATCTACAGTGACTGGGGAAACTTGGTCGCGGACCGGCAATTATGAGCGCCGGGAAGTCCATCGAGTTGGTGAAGACGGCCGGCCCATCCTCTTGCGCCTGATTGAACACCAATAAGGTCGCCACTGCTCGCCTCGACATCCGCTCTTCTAGTTGCCGTCGGCCCCGCTTTTCTGTCCCGCTGATGGCTCGGAGGAATTGATCGCTTCTAGCAAATCGCGGAACTTTCCAGATTTAGGGAGGGGAAACGCTTGCTTCAAAGCAATGGCAACGTATTCTTCGGAAACACGGCCCGGAGCCGCGCCCATTTCGCATGGCGATCCCTGCTTATCCCTGGTGTTCATTACCCACCACGCGGAGAGGAACCGTTGAAACCTGAGCTGGTTTCAGGAGTGCTGTCGCCGGCGTTTCTTGCACTAGGGATTTGCCGGGAATGCTGGCATGGCATTAAGTCGTTATGGAATTGACGCCCTACCCGAGCTTGCGAATTAGGCTCTACGATATGAAGCGGGACTGGCTCTCATACATCGACGAAGCCGAGGCCCGTGGCGATCTCGAGAAGGCAAGGGCGTTCAAAACACAGCTAGAGCAAATTTACTCCATGCTCGAATCAATCGGCTGTGACCCGACCGAAGATCTGCCACGTTGGATTGACGCGTAATCGTCCTATGGCGATCCCGTCGTCGCGATGGAGAGCGCGAACGCCGTTCTCTTTACAAACGACCCTTTTATGACACTGGCTCGACCTCTGGCCCGCGCCAGACTCCGGAAGATGCACTCGAACCTATGGGCGGCCGATCACCGTTTAAGCTCGGACGCGTAACGCTTGGCAATGTCCGTCTTCGACCCATTGCGGACATTCACTAAACGTTGGGCAGGTCGAGGATGGCGGATCAGGCAGCCGCCTTCAGCCGCCCGGCGTAATAATCCGCAAGTCGATTAAGTGCGTCAGCGCCATCGCCGAAGAAAGTCGGGCCGTGCATGAGCGCCAGCGCAGTGGGCTTCAATTCTGCGAGCCGCCGAAGCGTTGGCTCAGTGGCGGGCCCAACACTGGACGAGTGAAATGCATCCTCTGCCGCTATCGCCGCAGGCACGATATCGTCTCGAGTTGTGGCCTGGTTTCCAAACTGCGTGAACAAATCTCCGCAGAGAAGAATGCCGCTTGTCTCTTCGAAGACAACGCCTGACTCCCACGCGTGCGGTACGTGCGGTGTGTCGATGTAGCGGACGCGACGGCGGCCGGAGGTTATCGGTTCACCATCGGATAAACAGCGAGGAGACCGATCGGCGAGATCGTTAAGCGAAACCGTGCAGGCGGTTGCGCCATGCGCAACCTCTGCTTGCGGAGCCGCTTGAAGCCATAGGTTCATGGCTCCGCACTCGTCTGCTTCGACGTGCCCGAAGCTGATCCACCGCAAGCGATCCACGGGCATCACTGAAGCAACGGCTTCGCGGAAGAACGGGAACATGCCGCGCTGACCGGCGTGAAAGAGCAATGGCTCGTCGTCGACAATGAGGAAGCTGTTGAAAACGAATCCCTCCGGCGGCCCCATCTCGGGCACGAGCACCGACATCCGAAAGATTCCGTCGGCAAGCTCGGTAACCTGGGCATTCACGGACGTTCTCCCTGACTCGAATTGACTGCACATGCCAGTGCAATTAATATTTCCGCATGTCAAATTCAAATGCACAGCGGAGTGCATCGAAAACGCGCCAATACAGGCTTGGCAAGCGCGCTGAGAAGCAGGAGCTGACCAGGCGGCGAATCGTCGAAGCGGCTGTCGATCTTCACGGCAGCGTCGGCCCCGCGCGTACCACCATCGCCCAAATTGCCGAACGGGCCGGCGTCCAGCGACACACCTTCTATGCGCACTTCCCTGACGATCGGAGCCTGATGAACGCTTGCTCGTCTTTGGCGCTGGACCGGGATCCGCTCCCGGATGTGGAAACCTGGGCGAAGCAACCCGCGGGGCGCGAGCGCATTCGTTACGGTTTGCAGGAGATCTACGGTTGGTACGCGCGCAATGAGCAGCTTACCTCCTCGGTGCTTCGCGACGCGGAGGTTCACGAGCTGACGCGTGAAATTGTAAATCTGCGAATGGCTCCGACATTTGAGCGGGCGGCCGAAATCCTCGGCGAAGGCATAGATGAGCGCTCCCACGCGTTGCTTGCCGTGGCACTCAATTTCAGTTGTTGGAAAGTCCTGAGTACATCCGCTGATGTCACCAACGCGGCCGTCTTGATGTCTCGCGCAGTATTGGCCGCTTAGGCCCCCGTTCGACCCATGACGACATTGGCTGATGAGCTCCACATGTTGATTGCAGATTGCAATCGGTCGGACCTTGAGCAACAAAAACTCGTCAGCGTGTCGCGTCCAGGCGAGTGCAGCTCGGGCACTCGCAGATTTTCATGTCAGCTGCTGGCGGGTTGCGTCTCCTTTTCATGAGAGGAGTTGATGCCCGAGCCACGATCGAGCCGCGCCGTCGAAGCCGCAGGGATTGTTTCGCAGATCATCCATGCACGACGAGCACGAACAGGCCTTTTCAGACCCGAGCTCTTCTCCGATCCTGCCTGGGACATGTTGCTTGTTTTGTTCCTAGCGAAAGCACGCGACCAGCTGATGACGGTGTCGGAATTGGCGGAGGCAACGGCAACGCCGATCCCAACCGCCGCCCGCTGGATTGACGTTCTGGAGCGGGATGGCTTGGTCCAGCGCGACGCTGATCCAGCGGCCGCGAGGCACTACGATGTTGAGCTTTCCAACCGAGGAGCGGCTGCAATTCACCAGTGGCTAGAGGACTGCAAACTGGCTTCGTTTTTCACTCTTCAGCATTCTGAAGTCGAGCTAGGAGGTGGGTGTGACTTCCGAAAATAGCGACGATCGAGTTCGCAGGCTAGGCAACGCGAATTACGATTTGCGCATGGCTCTAAGACAGTGTCGTGAGCAGCTAGACCGGATCGAGGAACTGCTCCTGCTCTCAAAGCGGGATAACCAGCCAAGTAAATGAAACGGTTACGAAGTCGAAGATAGGGCGATCGCAGGCCCGCCGCCTCATCGTCTAGCGGACTGCGGATGGGCCGAGGCCCGTTAGCCGACGGAACGACGCTGGCTAGCGGGCCTCACTGTATCGGGTTTTCCGGTCCTATCTTGTCCATGCTGTCGAACCAGGATTGGTCCGGATCGGTCCAAAGTTAAGGCTCATCTTAAGTCGCATGGCGCGATCATTCTGGCCTTGGCCGGGATCTGAACATGACCGAATATCCGAAGCGTCCGGATCGCTTTCCCAGTAGCCAGCCGTGCACGATAGCCCGGGGTGATGGCGCAATCGTCATGGGAACGCTCTTGAATCTTTCCAACGCCGGCTTCTGCGTAAGCGCTAAATGCAGCCTTGACGAAGGCGAGCGGATCGAAGTCCGTATTCTGGGACTTGGCCGACTTAGGGGAACAATCCGCTGGGCGAGACGGCGTCAAGCAGGCGGGATGCTGGACGTTTGAATTTTGGACGGACGAAGAGACCCGCCGACGTCGGGGGGCCATCCCAAACGCGACGGCCTGATGCAGCGCCGCGACTCGGCAATGAAGCTAAGAATCCTGTGGATAACAGCCGATGTCGGCCTTAGGGGGCCATTGCCAGTTTGGCGAGCTTTTAACGACCGGCACCGATCTGACCGCTTTCCGCCCGTTCCGGACTTAGCGTAATGGCTGCTTTCGACCCAAAGCAGACGTTTGGGCCCGAAATTCGGCGCGCTTGGACGCTCATCGCTAACGCGTCTTGGGTTCGCCACGATCGGCTGTTAAGCGGCCCGCCATGCTCAACATCAACGGTATCACCGTGCGCCTTGGCGGACGCACAATCCTCGACCGCGCCAGTGCTGCAATTCGGCCGCGTAGTCGTGTCGGCCTGATCGGGCGTAACGGCGCGGGCAAGTCGACGCTCATGAAGGTCATCATCGGCCAGCTCGAAGCGGACGAAGGCGACATCGAGATGCCCCGCCGGACTAGGCTCGGCTATATCGCTCAGGAAGCGCCCAGCGGTGACACCACGGCGTTCGACACCGTTCTTGCCGCGGACGTCGAAAGGGCGGAGCTGATGGCGGAGGCCGACACTTGCGCAGACATGCATCGGCTGGGCGACATCCATGACCGCCTGCTGGCGATCGATGCTTATGGCGCGCCCGCTCGGGCTTCCCGTATCCTGCTCGGTCTCGGCTTCGACGAGGAGATGCAGGGCCGACCGCTCGACAGTTACTCGGGTGGCTGGAAGATGCGCGTGGCACTCGCCGCTTTGCTGTTCTCCGAGCCGGACATTCTGTTGCTGGACGAGCCGTCCAACCACCTGGATCTCGAAGCCACACTCTGGCTTGAAAACTTTCTCAAGGTCTACACGGGGACCTTGATCGTGATCAGTCACGAGCGCGACCTGCTGAACAATGTGGTCGACACGATCCTTCACCTCGATCGAGGGAAAATCACGCTGTACGCGGGCGCCTACGACGACTTCGAGCGGCAGCGAGCTGAGCGAGCCGCGCAGCTTGCCGCTGCGAAGGCATCGCAAGATGCGCAGCGGGCGCGACTTCAGGACTATATCGCCCGGAACAGTGCACGCGCCTCGACAGCAAAGCAGGCTCAATCCCGGGCCAAGATGTTGGCGAAGATGCAGCCCATCGCAGCGATGGCGGAGGATCCCAGCCTCAGTTTCGTCTTTCCCAGCCCGACCGAGCTGAAGCCGCCGCTGATCACGCTCGAGATGGCAGCCGTCGGTTATGCGGAAGCGAACCCTGTGCTGCGCTTCCTGAACTTGCGGATCGATCCCGACGACCGCATCGCGCTGCTCGGCCGCAATGGCAACGGCAAGACGACGCTGGCCCGCCTCCTTGCCGCGCAGCTTGCGCCGATGGAGGGCGCGATCAACGCTTCGGGTAAGATGCGCGTGGGCTATTTTACGCAATATCAGGTCGAGGAGCTGCAGGGCGATGCCACGCCCTTGCAGCACATGACCCGCGCGATGGAAGGTCAGACGCCTGGCGCCGTGCGCGCGCAGCTCGGGCGCTTCGGCTTTTCGGGCGACAAGGCGATGACCGCAGTGAGCAAGCTCTCGGGCGGAGAGAGGGCGCGCCTGGCGCTTGCCCTGATCACGCGTGATGCGCCGCACCTGCTCATCCTGGACGAGCCGACCAATCACCTCGACGTGGATGCGCGCGAAGCGCTCGTCCAGGCGCTCAACGATTATGACGGCGCGGTCATCCTCATCAGTCATGACCGCCACATGGTTGAACTGACCGCGGACCGGCTCGTGCTGGTGGAGAACGGAGCCGCCGTGGATTACTCGGGCAGCATCGATGACTACATCGATTTCGTGCTCGGCCGAAACCAGTCCAAGGCGGAAGCGAAGCCGAAGGGAGTCAGATCAGATCGCAGGGCCGTCGCCAATGCGCGTAACGAAGCCAGTGCGCTGAAGAGGGCCGCATCGAATGCGGAAGCGGAAAGTGCGCGCCTCGCTGCGCAATGCTCGGCAATCGACAGGGCAATGTTCGACCCAGCTGGCGCGGACCCCAACCTCGCCTCGCTACCGATGAGCGAGCTTTCGCGTCGCCGAGCAAAGCTAGGCGCCGAATTAGCTCTCGCCGAAGCGCGTTGGCTGGAAGCGAGCGAGCAGCTAGAGAGCCTCGCAGCCTAGCGTACGAAGCGGGCGCCAGTCTTATGTTCGACCTGCCGAGCCAATGTCTGCTTTCGACCCAAAGCTGACGCTAGTCGGTTAGGGGTCTACCCGCTCGAACCGTCCTGCTGACGACAGCCTAGCTACGAGGCGACTCTTCAGCCAAATCTCGCACCGTGGAGCGTCGCCTTTCAATTCGTGCGTCTTGCGAATGGCTTCATCATCGTCGCTTGCTTTGACCCAGTGAGCGAGAGTGATTTTGCCCGAGCCGTCCATGCAATAGACTCGATAGTCCGCCATATGCCGCTCCGAGCGGCGCAGTACTACATTACGGCTTCGTAATGATGGCTAGTGGCTAGTGTCCGGTTTCGACCATTGCGGACATTCGTTCACGCGGATCACATCGGAATGGAGTGCAGCCAAGGTTGTCTCCGGGCTATTCTCACGACGACGATCCACGGACCCCGCTCTTTGCTTCAACGCGCACAACCAACTCTTTGCTGCCTTTCTCCTTCATAGATCTTTGGGTCAAACCTCGCCTCGACTGACTGCTGCAGGACCCTTTCCGCTGCTTGAGCGAGATGTGCCAATGAACCACCGAAATAATCCCGGGCGACCTCCAAAAGTGCCCGATTCTTCACCGCATCGGGCGTAATGGCCGGAGAATAGAGATAAGGGATTCGGCGATCGCCGGGGATATGAGAGCCGGTGATCTTGCGCCTCTTCAGAATCCCTTTCTTGCACATCCGGCCGAGCATCGAGCGGATCGCGCCGTTGGACAATTTTCGCGGCAATCGGGCCTCTATTGTCTTCGCGGTCGCCGATCCCTCAAGATAGATGATGACCGCGACCTCTCGTTCGCACCGCGCAAGATTCAAAACCTGGGGCGGAAGAAGACCCTCGTAGCGCTCTGGCTCAACCAATTTCTCACGCATCACAACTCCTCCTTGAGAGTAGGGCCCGCCGGAAAGGGGAACTCGCCGACGGGCCTGGGCCAGTGACGTGCACACCAGCCCCCAGCCGAGCATTCCGCGCGCCCGGCTGAGCTGAATTTCATCCCGCTAACCGCGCTCTGGCGCAGGCGGCGGCGGAGGCGGCGGCGGCGGCGGCGGCGGGGCCGGGCAGGCCTCGGTCGCCAGGATCACCGAACCATCCGGGCAGGTCTGCGTGGCAGGCGGCGGCGGAGGCGGCGGCGGAGGAGCCGGCACAACCGGAGCCGGAGCCGGCTTCGGAGGCAGGAAGTCGATCGTCGCACCAACCCACAGCAGGCGGCCCAGGGCGTCCCAGGTACCCGGGTAGGTGTTGCCATTGCACGGGCCGGTCGGGCAGAGGTTCGAACCGCCGCGAGCAGCGTTGCCGCCCGTGATACGCGGCGGGTCGTTGTCGAACAGGTTGTTGATACCTGCACGCAGGGCCACCCGATCCATCAGGTTGAACGTACCCGAGAGGTCGAAGTAGTTCTCCGCCGTGACGTTGAGGCCCGGATCGAAGTTGAACCCGCCTCCGACGGTGTCGTTGTCCTGCAGCGTTTCGGCTTTGACCTTGCCGATGTAACGCCACTGCAGCGACAGCCCGAAACCGAAGTTCGACTGCCACGAAGCACGCAGCTTGTGACGCCATTTCGGGATGGGTGCCGCGGCCGCGACGCCACCGCCCGAGCAGACGGGGCCGAAGTACCCGACGCAATCGTATGGTTCGGACAGGCCGTTATCGACCCTCGCCTTCAGCATGCGGGTGCCGATGAAGCTCCACGACATCTTGCCGAAGCTGAGGAGCGGGTGCGAGTAGGAGACGTTGAAGTCCATACCGCGGTTACGCATTTTCGCGGTGTTCAAGGGCGTGTCGACGACATAACCGCCGGCCGTCAACCAGATCGAGCCAGCCGGGTCGCGCTGGACCATGTCGCAGGCCGGTGACGTGAACGTCGCCGTCGACTGCGATACGCAAGTGTTCAAGACCGCGTCCGCGCCAAGACCCTGGATCGCGTCCTTCAGCCTGATGTCCCACCAGTCGACCGTGAAAGCCAACCTTGGGATGAAGCTCGGCTGAAGCACGACGCCAAGGGTGGTCGTGGTCGCCGTTTCGGGGATCAATTCCTCATTGCCACCAAGCAAGCCGTTGTACTGGCCGGCTGGGTTCGGAGACGGTGACTGACCGACGACAAGACCCTGGGCGAGACAGCCATAATCCGTTGCGGTGATGACCTTGGCGCACGGATCGTTGCTGCCATCGAGGGCAACAATCTGCGGTGCGAACAGCTCCTGGATGTTCGGAGCGCGGACCGCGCGGTTGTAGGCGCCGCGGAAACGGACATCGCGGATTGGAGCAAACTCAAGTGACAGCTTGTAGGTGTCGGTATCGTACTTTCGGCCGTTGCTCACCGTATACCAGGACTTGCGGTAGCCCAGGCCCAGGGTCAGCTCGTCGATAAAGCTGTTCTGGACGATCGGCACCTGCATTTCGCCGAAGACTTCCCAGACCTTGAAATTACCGCTGACCGGAAGGACCGCAGTGCCCTGCCCCGCGAGGTCGCTTGACGGCAGCGTTTGGAACGCTTGATCGGGGTTGAGCTCGAGGGACTCGCGCCGATACTCCACGCCGGCATTTATCGCGACACCGTCTTCCGCCCATGGAGTCTTCCAGCCCATCTCGCCAAGCTGGCCGGTCACGTTGAAGTTCGCGATCTGCTCGGAGGTGATGCCCTGCTGAGTTCCGTAGACATTCAGGTAATTGACTGAAGCGGCCGTCGGACCGGTGCCGAACGGGTCATAGGGCTGACAAAACGGGTCCGTTCCGTCCACGACGGAGCGACAAACGGGTTGGAACGGGCTGGTCGGCGTATTCGCGATCGTCGGATCGTCAATCACGTCAAGAGCTCGAGTAAGACGCGAGATCGAGAACTCGTTCTTATAGATCAGTTCGTAGAGCGTACGGCCGTACTGGAAGTACGAGTCATACGAGAACACGTTCGACAGGTCGCCGCGCGTCCCGAGCACCCCGCGCCACGCCTGGTGACGAAGGTCGGCGATACGGGGTCCGCCTTCCGTATTGCGGCGAAGAAGCTGGAAGTAGGCGCGATTATAGTCCGCTCCCCCCGGGATCGTATTGGGGAAAAGGACCGCTGGGTCTCCCGGGTTCGGATTGTACGGCGCTCCAACCGCCAGCGGGAAGCTGCCTAGAAATCCGTTGATCAAGTTGTTCGGGTTACCGCAAACGACATCGAACTGCGCAGTAGTCATGAATGGGTTGTCGCAGTTGATGGTCAGGGTGTTGCCGAAGTCGCCCGATGGAGCGATCTGCGCCGCCGTGCGATCGTCCATGAACATGAACTCAAGGTACGGCTTGAAGGCCGGGCTGATCTCATAGTCGGCGAAGGTGCCAGCGATGTAGCGCTCGTCAGGCCGCTGGAAGTAGTTCAGCGGACCATAATTGTAGATGTTCGACCCGAACGGAGCGATCGTTCCCGGCCCGAGCGCGGCCAGGGTCGAGGTTATGCTGCCCTCGGTGGTCGTCGCGAAGATAACCGCGTTACCCGGATTCGCCGTCGCCGATCCGCCGCAACGCGGGATGCCGCCGCCGGTGTTCTGGATGACACAGGCCGAGTAGTCGCGGTCGCGCTGAAGCACGGGCTTCGTATTGCGATAGCCGAAGTAGGCAACCGCATGGCCGCGGCCGTCGTCGAAGCCGGCGCCGATCGTGACGGTGCCGTCGATCGAACGTCCGTCTGTGACGCTGCCGGTCGGCTGGGCGTATCCTCGAGAAGCGAGGATGTCGCTCATATTGAGATCATGAGTGACGCTCGGATCGTCCTGGTTGTGCTGCCAGGTGCTCCAGTTGCCGTCGAAGCGGACACCTTCGAAGCTGGTGTCCATGATGAAGTTGACGACGCCCGCGACTGCGTCTGCGCCGTACACCGATGATGCGCCGCCAGTCAGGACCTCCGCGCGACGAACCAGCGCCGACGGAATAACGTTAAGGTCGGCCGACTGATTGGTGCTGACCGGGTCACCCGGCATGAGACGTCGGCCGTTGACCAGTACCACCGACCGCTTCGGGCCGAGGTAGCGAAGATCGACTTCGGCAGTACCGGTCGCGCCGTTCGACACGCCTGACGCCTGGGCGGCGCCGACCGACGGGAGCTGGTTGAGGACATCCTCGATCCTGGAGGTACCGGAAAGCTTGATGTCCTGGTCGTTGACGACCGTCACCGGACTGACGGATTCGAGGTTCGGTTGCGGAATGCGCGAGCCGGTGACGATGATGTCCTGTCCACCTTGGACGTCCTCACCCTCTGCCGAAACCGACGGCGTTGGCTGGGCCTCAACCGGACCGGTCGGTTCGGACCCTACCGGTGCGGTATCCTGTGCCATTGCGGGCGTGCCGAATGCCGATGCTCCGACCAGCAAGGTCGATGCAAGCAGATGTTGGCGAAGCTTGAGTTTCATAAATCTCCCCCGTGAAGTGGCCGACAAATATCGATTCCAACGACATATAGTACGATTCGGTCTTTGTGTTACTGTAAGGACGGTTAGCAGTATGTTTCTTTCAGTGTTATAAATTTAGTGCGTATCGTAATAATTCCTTCATTCAGTGTGGCGCAGGGGACACGGAGACTCCGGCGGCCCTTCGGCCCCACGGAACTTCGGCGCGGCATTACCGGCTCAAGATTCGCTCTTCGAATGTCGGTGCGGTTCGCCCCGAGCGATGTTTCGCTTGAGGGTTGAGGCAATGAGCGGCCTGACTTAAGACCTTGCCATGACATGCGCCGCCGAGACCGAGACGAAGGCCGGACCTCAGTGGTAAATCAAAAGGCCTCGATTGAGGTCGACGTCACGGAGCATGAGGGCATGCTGCTTTCGGTTGCTCTTCGTCAGCAGCCCGTCACAGCCTACCAGCTTGTGAAGGCGTTCGAGCTCTCGCCGGTCACGTCGATCAACGCAAGCAAAGGGCAGGTTTATCCAGCTGTTCGCCGATTGAAGGCCAAAGGATTTCTCAGGGCCCGAAAGCTGAAGGGCGATGGCCGCAACAGCGAGGAGCTCGAGGTGACGGCGGCTGGAAGAGCGGCGGTTCGGGCATGGGTTCTGAAGCTTGAAGACGCCCTGGTCGTCGTTGACGATCCGTTGAGAACACGGATGCTTGCCCTGGAGCTTCTGTCCGATGCTGAGCGGCTCAAGTGGATCATCAGGGCTAAGTCGCTGGTCAAGGGGCGCCGCGAAGTGCTCGACGACTATAATCAGTCTGTTACCGTACCCTATCAGAGTATCGCCTACCGAAGCGTCGTCGAAAGCCTACGGGTCAAGATGGATTGGCTGGACGAGCTTCTTTACGCAGTAACCAACTCGAAATAGGCGCAAAGAATCTCCTCAATTGCCGCATGGATTCGCGTGATGAGCTATGCGTTCCCAGTCGTAAATTCCCCTCGCCTCCTCCTTCGACCGGTTGAGGACGAGGACGCAGCTCCAACGGCCAAGCTGGTCAGCCCCGACGTCGCCAGCCAGTTGTCGACCTGGCGCAGTCCTATGACGGAGGAGGAGGCGCTCGATCGAATCCGAACATCGCAAAGGCTTCTGTCGCAGCGAAAGGCCGTGAATTTTGCGATCGTCCGGAAGGCGGACGGCACTTTGCTGGGGTGGATCGGCCTCTGGCTCGTTTCCGATCGACTTGCGAGGATCGGTTACTGGATTGGAACGTCATTTCGAAGAGACGGCCTTACGACCGAGGCTCTTTCCAATGTCATTCCCGCTGCTCGAGAATTTCTCGGCTTTTCCACAATCGAGGCCTTGGTTTTACCGGACAACCAGGCTTCGAGATCGTTGCTTGGCAAGCTCGGCTTTGTCGAAGCTGGACTGGCAGACGAGTTTATCGCCAGCCAAGGAGGGTCGAGGTCCTGTGTCCGCCACCTGCTCGACTTTGGTGAGGCTTAGCAAAACAAAGCGGGCGGCGGCACAAGGCCACCGCCCGCCAGGTTAGGCGCTGACCTCGATCCTAGAAGATCTTGGCCTGCGCGTTCACGAAGAATGTCCGGCCGCGCATGTCGAAGCCTGCCTGCAAGGGCACGTTCGCGATCGTGTTCACGAACGGATCCTCAGACGTGATCTTCGGCGGCTTCCTGTCGAAGACGTTTCTGACACCAACCGTCAGGCTGTACTTTTTCGAGGGTTCGAACCGGATCGACGCAGTGTGCAGGTAATAATCCGGCACCGAGAAGTCGTAAACCGCGGGATCGAAATCAATTACCCCGTCACCGTCCACGTCCTCGGTGATGAAGCGGTCGTCGGTACCCTTGATATAATCGACACCCCAGCGTGCGTACCACGGCCCCCAGTCGTATCCGACATGCGCCGTGCCGGCCCATTTCGGATTGCCGACCGATCCCGCGAAATCGAACGGCGCGGTGTCCGGATCGGTCTGGTTGATACGATCCAGGATTTTAACTGCCTGGATTCCGACATCGAGCTTGCCCGGACCCAACTCGCGGTCGTAACGAAGCACGAAATCGATGCCCTTCACGATGTCAGTTGCGATGTTGACGTAGGTAGTCGTCAACGTCAGGGCGCCAGTGCCACTTCCCGTGTAGGGAGCGCGGCTGACGAACTGGCAGTACTCCGGATGACTGCCGTTGTAGCAACCGTTGGCGATGGTGCCCGCACCAAGCTGCGAAACGCCATTGTTCACCGTGACCTTGAAATAGTCGACGGCAAGCGAGAGGTTGCCAAACAACCCGAGAGACGGTTGTAACACGCCGCCGAAAGTCAGGTTCTTCGACGTCTCAGCTTCGAGCCCTGATTCCGCGCCGCCTCGCTGGATCACGGTGACGCCGTTTAACTGTCGGAAGCTGTTTGGAAGCCCTTCCGAAAGGCACCTGGCTCGGACGGCCGGGTTGGTCACACCTGCAAGATCGTTACATGGATCGGCCGTGCTGGCGAGGAAGCCGGTAGTCGAGCCGAGGAACTGTTCCGCCAGGGCAGGAGCCCGGTACGAGGTTCCGTAGCTTCCGCGGAATGACAGCCAGCGGGTCGGTGACCAGAGGCCGCCGAACTTGTAGGTCGTGTCTGAGCCGTACGATTTGTAGTCCGTGTAGCGACCAGAAACGTTGACAGTCAGCGCCTCGGCAAACGGGGCATTGCGAAGGATCGGGAAATCTAGCTCGGTGTAGGCTTCCCAGACGTTGTCCGAGCCCTTGGTAATCGGCGCCGACGTGAAGTTATAGAGATTACCCCGGATGCTGTCCTCGGACGGGCGATCGTTGATGCTGGACTTGCGATATTCGAGCCCCAACACCGCCTGGGCCTTGCCGCCCGGCAGCTCGAACAGGGGGCCGTCAAGAGTGAGGTTGGCGGTCCACTCGCGGAACTTGGTATTCCCGACAACATCATCCGTGACGTAATCGCGCCAGGCGGTCGGAAACCGGCCAGCGATGATATCCGGCGTGAGGATGGGCGCTGCAACACAACCGCCACTAGTATCGCGGCAGCGGAACGTGCCATCCGGATTCTGAACAACGTCCAGGCTTTGCCTGACCCGATCGGTCAGGCCCGTGTTGAAGCTGTACATACCGTCGGCCCAGCTCTTTGCCGCGTACAGGTCGTACCGCCACGACGGAGCAAAGGGCAGATCGCCGCGGAAGCCGCCCGAAGCCTTCACATAGTCCTGCACCTGGTGGTTGTCGTAGACGCCATAGTCGGCGAACACACGGACACCGATTCCCCCACCGAGGGACCGAGGCGTGAGACCGAGGCCGGCCGCGATCAGCGGACTGGCAATCGGATAATCGACGAGCAACTGGCGCGCCGCCCCGTTCTGCTGGGACTTGCGACGGGTAACAAGTAGCTCGGTATAAAGCTGGCCGTTACCGAAGACGTTGGTGTCGTAGGTTGCGGTCAGGAATCCCGTATAGTTCCGCGTGGGGGAAATGATGTCACCCTGGAGGAAAGCCGGCGTGAATGTATCTCGGACGTTGAGATTCGTGCCGAAGCCGCTCTCGGTGATGTAGTTGTACAGCAGACCGCCAACGCACTCGAAACCTGGCAGGGTCTGACCCGCCTGCGCCGCCACCGGACGCCAACGGTTGCAGAGGAGGTAAGTATCAGGCGGATTCGATTCGAAGCCCGCAGCAAGATCGACCGGATCTGGATCCGTACCTAACTGATAGTAGCCGGTTCCGATCGTGTTGACGGTGGCACCACCTTCCTCGAGCGGGAAGCATTTGTCCGTATCGTTGAGGCCGAGCGGGCTGCGCCGGAGCTGCTGTGGGCAGCGGGCCCATGGCTGGTCGCCCTGAGTGATGCGATTGCGGTCGAACAGTTCAAGCGAACCCAGGACCGAGAAACGCTCTCCGGACAGGCCTGCGGTAACTGCATAACGCTGTGTCATGCCGTTACCGATCTCCGGCGCCTGGATCGAGGCTTCGACCGCAAGACCATTGAATTTGCTGAGCGTCACGATGTTGACGACGCCCGCGACGGCGTCCGAACCGTAGACAGACGAAGCTCCGGTGTTCAGGACCTCGATGCGATCGAGAACCGCATTCGGCAACACGTTCAAGTCGGCAGCCTGGACCTGGCCGCGCGTACCGGCCGGAGCAATTCGCCGGCCGTTGAGCAAGATCAGGGTCCGGCTGGGCCCAAGTCCACGGAGCGACAAGGTGTTGACGCCCGGGCCGCCCCGGACGACGAGCCCGCCGAACGTGTCGTTGATCTGCCCCGTGCCGCCAGTGACACCCACGTTCTGCAGAACCTCGGCGGTCGAATTGAAGCCGGCGTCAACCGCCGCATCGCGATTGATGACCGTTATCGGGTCGATCGCATTGAACCGATCTCGGCGAATGCGCGAACCGACGACGACGACGCCGCCTTCCTCGGAAGCCGGTGTTGCCGCTTGCCCTTGAGCGATCGATTCGGACGCCGCCGAGTCAGTCGGCGCGCAAGCTGCGTTGGGATCCCGCAGATCGGCCGGAGCCTGGCACAGGTCACGTTCTGGATTGACCGGGTCGAGTGTCTGCGCGTTGGCGGGCTGCGCCAGCGCAAGGGACGATACAACGTAAGCCGACACAAGCGCAGTCGTGTTCAATAAACCGGATTTCAGCATGGGTTCCCCCTCAACGTAGAAGTACGGCGCGTACTCATACGCAATGGCGGATACCTCAATAGGCTAAGTCGAATATAGTACTATTAATACTAGTTACTGTGTCTTGCGAGCCACAGACTTGATGTCCTACGGTCAGTCGAACGTCTACTCACATGGGAATGGCCGGTTGACCCCCTCCGCCCCGAGAGCTCCGTTCAGCGTCTTATTCAGCGACGTATCGCCATTCATTCTTCGGAGCGGCGCGGCGCCATATTGTGAAAAAGGGAATCCGCGTCAGCCGGCCGGGAGGAGTCGGGCCGTTTCGGTCGAGGTAGCCGAACGTCACGCCTAGATCGCCGCTCGACGAGACAAGGACTCCGTCAGGAGCCCAGCGAACCGGGCTGCCCTTGGCTGCGTCGCCGCCCTGCGCCTCGGCGATCGCATCATTGCCGAAGGTGAAGTCAGCTTCTCCGCCGACATTCATGGCGTCCCCGCTTCCATATTTGCGGAACGCACGTCCAATCCCCATCGCCTGCGCGTCGGCGGAGAATTGCCGCTCGGTCGCATCGAGGCTCTTGCGATACTGCTCATGCGCAAAGTTATCCTTGGCTGAAGCCGCAAACTTTGTTGGAAGCGCAGGCTCGCGCCGGTTGGTCGAAACGCTGCCTTCCGGACGGGGGACCCATTTGAATGCCGCGACCCGCCAACCCGCAGCGCTGCGCACCCAATAGGCAACATATTTGCCCAACTTCAGCTTATCCCTGCCTACGTTCATAAAGCCGTAGCTGAAGCCCTGGGTGCCATCGGACGACAGCCCGGCGCGGATCGGCGCGGTAGTAACGACCGACTGGCCCGGCCCGAAAGCCTCGCCGAGCGCCTGTCGCGCGTCCGCTTTGGTTCGAGCAAGGCCCGGGACGGGTATTGCAAACAGAGTGACGTCCTCGGTCAGGAGCGACGTGATGGTCGAAGCATCATCCGCAAGATCGAAGGTTCCGGACAATTTGCGGTCGGCCGCGATAAGCGTTTCGAGCTGCGCAATCGCAGGGACGCGGGAGCGCGCCAGTCCTGCACCCGAAATCGACAGGTCAATGACGCAGGCCGTAAGGATCGAAAGCAAACAAACTATTCCCCTCACAAAGGATCCTTTCAGAAGAACGACGTGCCTTTCAGACAAGCCAGACTGGCCCCGGCCGTCGGGGGCGCGGCCGGGACTTCGCCAGCACGTCCTGCGCACCTTATTAGTACGATACGTACTATTACACAAGGAGCCCTGGGTTCGGTCGAAGCGCAACCCGAGTTCAAAAGGCAGAGCCGTGATCGGCGGGTCGGATTGCTTCGCAAGCATCTGCCAATCGGCCAGCTTTCGCCGGCACGACCGAGAGCTCCTGGCACTCGGCTAATGGCAGGAATGGGTCGAAAGCGGACTTAAGACGCCTGCAAAATCATCTGCGTCGATTGGTCATCCCCTTGACCCTCACGTCGGACTTGTATCCAGCGGGCGAGTTGTTCAAACGCGATACATCCGTTGAACGAAACGCCGACATTCTGGCCTGAGGTCCAGCGAACGGCTCCGGCTATTGGGGGCAGGTCAGGCAGGAACAGCTGGACATTGCTGAGCCCGGTCATCGGCTTCTCGAGCGCCAGGCTTGCCCCGCCTTGGGAAATGTCCCGCAAAGTGGCGACCACTGATTCGAGGCCCGTGGAAAGCCGCCCACTGCACTCGATGCCAATCCTAGGCAAGGCACGGCGCTTTGTGACTTCGCTGACGCAACTGCTTGAAAGGACAGCAACCACATCGATCGGGTCCGGGAAGACTATCCCGACGTCACGCTCATGCTCCCAAACAACAGTCCCTGCCAGCAGTTCGCCGGAGCGGAACTCGATCTCGACCGGCTCGTCAGTTGTGAGTTTTCGATAGATGCGTGCAGACAAGCCGTTGGACGACACGTTTCTAACGACGCAGATATCGCTCACGCCGCCAGCGTGAAGAACCGCTACTCGAAGAAGCGCCAGCTTACGCTCATGCCGACGTCGTTCGGGCATCCGACTTTCATAATTCGATACGGCACAGCGCGTTTTCAGCATGGAAACCTCCGAGCGCGCAGAGGACCAAACCTGGCTTGCTGTTAATTTAAACTTTCGTCCGGAATGGTTGGAGAGCGGACATTCATTGGCGGCTTGATGCGTTTGAAACCCTGCCATCCATTCTCAGATCGTTAAGGCCCTATGGTCTTTGTGATATGGCGTGCTGTTGTCTGGAGCCGTGTCCCAAATGTCTGTTGGTCTTTTTCGAAAGCTCCGAGCTCACAAATCGGGATCAGGATACGCGGTTCCCGATGGCATTTGCGTCTATGCGATCGGCGATGTTCACGGCTGTTTGGATCAATTGAACCGAATACTTGACGCTATCGATAGGGATGCCGGCTCCCGTACGGCTCAGTCTCGACTGATCTTCCTAGGCGATCTCATCGATCGCGGACCTCAGTCAGCCCAGGTGATCGATCGCGTTCTTAGCGGAGATCTCCCAACGGGCGATTGCGACTTTATCATGGGAAATCATGAAGAAGTCATGCTCGACTGCTTCCATGGCTTGGTCGAATCATATAGCCCTTGGCTCCAATTTGGTGGCGCAGAAACTCTGGCAAGTTACGGGATTAGTCGTCGGGTCGTTTTATCAGACTCTTTCGATCTCGCAGCGGCGATGCGTGAGGCAATTCCAACCGCGCACATCGAGTTTCTGATGTCCTTCAAAGACTATATTCGGGTTGGCGACTATCTCTTCGTGCACGCGGGAATTCGGCCGGGTGTCGCCTTAGACCAACAGTCCGGTCGCGACTTCCACTGGATCAGACGGGACTTTCTCGATGCAACGACAGATCACGGCTACGTAGTTGTGCATGGCCATACGATCGTGCCCAGGATCGAATTTCATCCGAACCGCATTGCACTCGATACGGGCTGCTTCCTCACGGGCCAGCTGGGCGCAGTGGCGATCGAGTCTGACACTGCTAGAGTGATCACCGCGAAGGTTTCATGAGCCTTCCAAAATGGGAACTGACCAATGACCCGCGGTCCGAACTATGACCTCGACCTCGCCATTTCGAGGATTATCAAGGCGCCCCGCCAGTTGGTTTGGAGCGCCTGGGCAGAACCCGCGACCTTTGGGCGATGGTGGGTTCCAGCGCCCTACAAATGCAAAGTAGTCGCGATGGACCTGCACCCAGGCGGTGGATTCGTCACCCTAATGAGCGAGAACGATCGCCCATTCGCGCCTCACTTGTCCGCCTGCTTCCTCGATGTCGTGCCGGGAGAGCGAATTGTCTTCACGAACGCGCTCACCGGCGGGTGGCGACCAGCGAATTCTTCTTATCCGGCTCCATTAACCGCAGTGATCACATTCACGGACCATCCGGAGGGTACGGAATATGTGTGCGACGTGATGCACGGCAACCGTGCAGATTGCCAAAGGCACGATGAACTACGCTTTTTCGAAGGCTGGAACACGGTTGTTGGGCAACTGGCGGCGGTGGTTGAAGCGCGGGCAGTACATCGGGCTGAGCCGCCGTCGACCCTTTGAGCAATCGGTCGAAAGAGGCCGTTAATATTTTCGCTTGATACGGTTTTCCTTAGCTTTTTTGGAGAGACGGAATGAGAGCCGGTGGCCGTGTGATTACGGCTAAATTACCCAAAGACCTTGTTCAGCGGCTGGATGAGGTCACGGAGCGCATTGACCGCACAAAGAGCTGGGTTGTGCAGAAGGCGCTAATCCAATGGTTGGCCGAGGAACAACGACGCTACGATCTGACAATCGAAGCGCTCCACGATGTCGATGAGGGAAGACTGATCAGTCACGAAGACGTGAAAGAGCGGGTAGAGCAGAAGAAACGAGAACGGCGGCTTAAGCACGCAACGTCAAGTTAAAGTTATCATCTCTAGTCTATCGACGACTATTCCCCGGACAACAGAGTGGTGCTGTTCCTGAAACAAGCAAGCACTCGCAAGCCTACAAAAGGTTCCACTAATTGTGCTCGGCGCGAACAGGCAACGTCAGGTCTATTGACATGAAGAGGGTGCCGGAGGGTGTGGGTCTGTAGTACGCTTTCGCTCGTCGGAACCCCAAGCGACGGTACAAATTTGCTGCAGCTTTCATTGTTTGCAGCGTGTCCAAAACTAGCTCCGTGTAGCCGCGGGATCGCGCCTCCTCGATAATGGCCTCGGTAAGGGTCTTCCCGAGTCCTAACGATCTCGCTTCCGGCACTATGTAAAGCCGCTTCATTTCGCATCTGTTGCTGTAATCGAGCGACCGCATTCCAACGCATCCGACTGGGAGATCGCGATCGTCCCAAGCGACCAAGAGTTCCCCCTCCGGCGGCGCGTACTTCCCCGGCAAATTCGCGAGCTCGAAGCTGAAATCCTGGTAGTGAAGATCAATCGGCAATTCGGCCGCATAGGCTGCAAAGAGCTCGGCAACGGCATCGATATCCTCACGTGTCCGCGCAGGACTAATCCGAAACGGGAGGCTCACTGACCGCTGTTCGCTCCTGCTCCGCGCCGGTTTTCGGCCAAGCGGATTCCTCTGATCCGCGGAAAAAAGAAATCCGAATTTTCGCACCGGACGGGAACTCCATTTACTCACAAAGCAGCTTTGGTACCCATTCGGACTTCCCATCCCTCCATGGCTGATCCGTTGGGTGGATCACCAAAATGAGCGAGCGGCTGACTGCTTGTCCGCTACTTTGATGATGCATCGGCGTGTCTCGTTGAATCACGAGCGATTCATCACCGCCGATCCTACGCGCCCCTCGCGGGGTTTCAATGCAAGCCGAGCCCACCAGTTGAAAGATTGCTTCGGGACCCGAAAGCACATGAGAAGAGATCATGGCGGGGGTCGAAGTAGTTGCTTCCATCAGCCGCGCGGTCAGATCCGACCCGCCGGACACAATTAGAGGTCCAACGGTGCCAAGATGTTCACCCGTGCTAGGTCGCCAACTCGGATTGTCGTTAATCGTCTGGAGGAGAATTTGATTACCGAAGGCGACTGTGACGCTGCCTTGCAGGGTTCTCGCGGCTTCGGCGCTTTCAACACGAGAGAAACGGTCGATGTGCCAGTAGAGCTGACTTGGCATTGGTCCCAGATTGATCGAGCTATCCCAATAGCAGCCATCGGCGCGTCCTCGATTACGCGCGGGTTCCTCGCATTCGCCATGTTGGACGGCCCGCTTTTCCGCAACCTGATAGAGCGACTGCTGCGAAGGCTGGGAAGCGCATCCGGCGACAACTGCGGCAAGGATGAAAGCACTGCGGGTCGGCATTACAACGAGCTCCGGAAGCCCCAATAGCTGCGAATGAGCGAGGCAGCTAATGATCGTGATTGATCTTTGGAGACGCGCTCTTATCCACTACGCAGACGCTGGCGAGAGCAAGTCCAGCAATGGTGAGCGCGATTGAAAGTTGGTATCGCACTGGTATCGCAAACCGACATATCCGGCCCTTTTTGGGCAAATTCGGGCTTCAGAAAATCGCAGTTTTCCCGCATTCTCTCTCGGGAGACGAGCAATCGCACTGCAGAGGTCAGGGGTTCGATTCCCCTCAGCTCCACCAGCCTAAGCATCTGAATTCCCTAAAACTTTCTGCTGGTGCCAGCCACGGACCGCGCTACATGTGCCGGTCCGGGACTGCCTGGCAGCGCATACTTCGCCCATCGTGCAAACGAAGCTATGCTGGCAGTCCGAGGGGAAGGGTTTCAGCGGCCTGATGAAAATCGCGGGTATCGAGTTGCCGAGAGACATGGCGGAGGCCGCGGAGGCCTGCCGCCCTCATTTCGTCGCCGGCGCAATTTTCAGCCTGTTCATCAACCTGCTGTTCCTCGCGCCCGCCATCTACATGCTGCAGGTGTATGACCGGGTCGTCGCGACCGGCGGCAAGATGACCTTGCTCTTCATCACCATTGCGCTCGCGATCGGGCTGATGGCACTCGCCGCGCTCGACGCGATCCGGAACCGGCTGCTGGTCCGGGCGAGCATGCGCCTCGACACCTTGCTCGCGCCGAAGATCTTGAAGCGAATGATGGCGCGCAATTCCAGCGCAGCCGTCCAGGCGATGCGGGATTTCGACACGATCCGCCAGGCCATCGGAAGCCCGGTCGCGGGCGCACTGTTCGACGTGCCGTGGTTCCCGCTCTTCCTGCTGGTCGCCTTCTTGCTGCATTTCTGGATCGGCGTGCTCGCGACGATTGCATCGATCGTCCTGTTCTTCGTCGCCTGGCGCAATCAGCGGGCCACGGCCGAGACGATGCAGGTTGCAACGCAGGCCATGGCCTCGTCCCAGGCCGCAGCGCAGACCGTCGCTCTCAACAACGACACGGTCCGGGCGCTCGGAATGGTCGGATCGATGGTCCATCGCCAGCTCGAGCAGCGCGCGTTCGGACTTACGCGGCTTGCCGACGCCCAGTTCACCGGCGGCCGCTATTCGGCGACGAGCCGGTTCCTTCGGCTGTTCGTTCAGTCGGCAGCGCTCGGTCTCGGCGCGCTGCTCGCGATCGCCGGCTACATTTCTTCAGGCGCGATCGTCGCCGCGTCGATCTTGCTGAGCCGCGCCCTCCAGCCGGTCGAGGCGGTGATCAGCGGATGGCCGACATTGACGAGCGCACATGCGGCCCTGAGGCGGCTTGCGGACGTGATGACGGGTGTGCCCGCGGAGCGAATCTACACGCGGCTTCCGGAGCCCGCCGGACGGGTGGAGATCGACCAGGTTGGACTGCGTGGGCCGGACGGTCGGCCGATCCTCTTCGGAGTCTCCTTCGATGTTTCGCCCGGCGAGATGCTTGGAATCATCGGACCGAGCGGCGCCGGAAAGACGACGCTTGCGAAGATCCTCGCGGGGGCGATTCCCGCCGAAGCCGGGACCGTGCGTCTCGATGGTGCTCAATATGCCGATTGGGAACCGGACGCCCTCGCCCGGCACATCGGGTATCTGCCGCAGGAACCGAGCCTGTTCGAAGGCACGATCAAGCAGAACATTTCCCGCTTCGCCGACGGCTCGGAGGGCGAGGACGTCGATACGCTGGCGGTCGCGGCGGCAAAGTCGGCCGGTGTCCACGATCTCATCCTGAAGCTTCCCAAGGGCTATGACACGCCGCTCGGCCCCCTCGGCAATGGCCTGTCTTCGGGCCAGGCGCAGCGAGTGGCGCTGGCGCGGGCGCTATACGGTAATCCGGTGCTTCTGATATTCGACGAGCCCAATGCCTTCCTCGATTCCGACGGCGAGGCCGCGCTGCTGCGTTCGCTTGCCGGAGCGTTGAACCGCGGTGCGGCGGTCGTGATGATCGCGCATCGCCGGTCGATCCTGGCGGGTGCGAAGCGGCTGCTGGTCCTCGAAGGCGGGCGGCCCAAGCTTCTCGGTCCGTCGCAGGAAGTCGCCGCGCGCCTATCGCAGGTCGGTGAAGGCGGCGCGTCATGAACCTACCAGCAAGGCTCATCGCCCCGATCGTGGAGGCCTACCAACCCGACCTTCCGGCCGACGATCCGCGCCGCGACATCCGGATCGGTGCAGCGATCGTGATCTTCTTTTTCGTCATTCTGCTCGGCTGGGCAGCTTTCGCTCCGCTCGATGCCGCAGTCCCTGCACAGGGTGTGATCGCCATTTCGGGCAATCGCCAGACGGTCCAGCACCGCGAGGGCGGCGTCGTCACCGCGATCAACATCCGCGAGGGCCAGCGCGTGAACGCGGGCGACGTCCTCATCGAAATGGCCGCGCCGGACCTCAAAGCGCAGGAACGGGCGCTGACCAGCGACTATCTGACCAATCTCGCTCAGCGCGCCCGCCTGATGGCGGAACGTGCCGGGCAGCGGAATTTCGCGCCGCCGATCGAATTCGCCGGCCTGCCTCCCGAAGACCAGGTGCTCGCGGCTCAGGCCCTCGCCCTGCAACGTGCCCAGCTCAACGCCCGCCTCGCGTCGATCTCCGCGCAGCAGTCCGTCCTCGGCCAAAGGTCGCTCCAGCTCGGCGAGCAGCAGGGCGGCTACTCGGAACAGATCGCATCGCTTCGCGAGCAGCAGCGGCTGCTTGCCGACGAGCTCGCCGGAATGCGCGAGATCGAGAAGAAGGGCTTCGCGTCGGTCAACCGCATCCGTGCGCTGGAACGTGCGCTTGCTGATCTCAAGGGCCGCGAGGCGGCAATGCGATCTGAGATCGCGCGCGCCGGGGAGGGCAAGGGCGAAACCCGCATGCAGTCGGTGTCGATCGAGACCAATGCGCAGGAGCAGGTTGCGACCGACCTTCGCGACACTCAGGCACGGCTCTCGGATGTCCTGCCAAAGCTCATTGCAGTCCGCGAGCAGCTTCAGCGCGCCAGGGTCCGCGCTCCGGTGTCGGGCCAGGTCGTCGGCCTCAGCGTCTTCACCATCGGCGGCGTGGTCGCCCCGGGGCAGACCTTGATGGAAATCGTTCCTGAGAGGCGCGCCCTCGTCATCCAGGTGCAGGTTGCGCCGAACGATGCGGACGACGTGTACGTGGGCCAGGAAGCGCAGGTCCGCTTCGTCAGCGTCCACGATCGCACGCTTCCGCTCCTGACCGGAAAGGTCCGGACGATTTCCGCCGACAGCTTCACCGACGAAAAGACTGGCCGTTCCTTCTTCCGTGCCGAAATCGAGGTGACGCCCGAACAGTTGAGGAGGGTCGGAGGCACGCTCGGTCATGGCCAGCTGCGGCCCGGCCTCCCGGTCGAGGTGCTGCTTAACGTCCGCAAGCGGACCGCCCTTCAGTACATCCTCGAACCGCTGACCCGGAACCTGTGGGGCTCGCTTCGAGAGCAATAACCGCCGCGGCGTCGCGGTGAGATTTGAACGCCCGGCTGGACGCTCATCGCGCTCTGGGGCAAAGGGGCGGCGTCACCTCGAACAGCACAGGCAGCCATGAAAGCGCGCGTCTTCGTCACCCTGAAGCCCGGAGTTCTCGACCCGCAGGGCAAGGCCATTCACCACGCGCTGGAAGGCCTTGGCTTTTCCGGCGTGCAGGACGTCCGGGCCGGCAAGCTGATCGAGCTCGAGCTGGCGGACGGCACCTCCGATACGGCCATCGAGGACATGTGCCGCAAGCTGCTGGCCAACACGGTCATCGAGAATTTCCGGATCGAGCGTCTGGAGAACGCGGCTTGAGAAGCGCGGTCATCGTCTTCCCCGGCTCCAATTGCGACCGCGACCTCGCCGTCGCGATCGAGCAGGTGACGGGACGCGTTCCCGCGATGGTCTGGCACCGCGAAAGCGAGCTTCCGGGCGGTACCGACTTCATCGCTCTTCCCGGCGGCTTCTCCTACGGCGACTATCTGCGGTCGGGCGCGATGGCCGCGCGCTCGCCAATCATGCGGGCGGTTTCGGAAGCGGCCAGCCGTGGCGTTCCGGTGCTCGGAATCTGCAACGGCTTCCAGGTCCTGACGGAAACCGGACTCCTGCCCGGCGCGCTGATGCGCAACGCGGGACTCAATTTCGTCTGCCGGCCGGTCGGGCTGAAGGTCGAGAACAGCCAAAGCCTGTTCACGTCGCAATATGATGCGGGCGAGGAAATCGTCATCCCGGTCGCCCACCACGATGGCAACTTCCAGGCCGATCCGTCGACGCTCGATTGGCTTGAGGGCGAGGGCCGCGTGGCCTTCCGCTACACCGAGGAGGTCAACGGCTCGTCGCGGAACATCGCGGGCATCCTCAACGATGCCGGCAACGTGCTCGGGATGATGCCGCATCCCGAACGCGCGCTTGAGCCGGCGCATGGAAACACCGACGGCAGGCGGCTGTTCGAGGGCCTGCTGGAGACCGTCGCGGCCTAATTGCGCCGCGTTACCGGAATTTGATGGCAGCCCGCCTCGCCAGGCGGAAGCATGCAAAGGAACAGCCGGTCCGGCCCATCCTGGTCGACCACGATCATCCGCCGCTCGAGCGTTTCGGGACTGGTAAACACGACCACCGTTGCCGCGCTGGCCGGCTGGGCGGCGACAAGCGCACCTGAAACCCCGACGACGGAAACCAACGCCACGCGCATTGCTTGCCCCCTTTTCCCCGCCTCTGCATCGCTCGCCGCCATTGAACGCGAAATGAATGCGGAAAACTGGCGCGCCCGGTAGGATTCGAACCTACGACCTCAAGCTTAGAAGGCTCGTGCTCTATCCAACTGAGCTACGGGCGCGCGATGCGACAGTCCCTACCTGCATTGCCGCGTTTGAAAAACTGCTAGTGCGAACCGTCGCGTTGCGCTTAGCTGCCGGCGAACCAACGGGGGAGCTCGAATGACGAAGAAATTGATGGCCGGCGCAGCAGTTCTCGCTGCCTTGCTTCCCGCCGCTTCCCAGGCGCAGGAACAGCCGTCGACCGAGCTCGTCCTCTATCCCAAGGGCCATTACAAAGGCGCAGGCTATTCGATCGCGGGCGCGTCACAGTCGATGCGCGTCTTCACCGTCCGCAGCGTGAAGATCCCGGAAGGCATGGCGTGGGAGCTGTGCAGCGGCAATACCTTCACCGGCTGCACGGAATTCTCCGCTTCAGACCCGGCGATGATCATGAACGTCCGTTCGGTCCGGCCCGTCGCCGCCAAGATCACCACCGTCGGCGCAGCGGTCGGCACCGTCGTTACCGGCCCCAATCCCTCTCTCCATGGCCTCGCCAGCGAGTATTTCGTCGCCCCTGCCGTCGCCAATGGCGGCGCCCGCGTCGAAGTCACGCCAGGCACGTCCGAAGCCATGTCGCAGAAGGCGCGCGACTTCTGCCGCAGCCACGGCTGGCGGCAGTCGGTCTATGCCCGCCTCCAAACGGTCGAGGGCCGCACCTTCCTCGCCGACGTCCTCTGCGCCGACGAATAAGCGGCGCTCGATTCCCACCTTCAGTTCCCAGGAGTATCCGATGTCCCTGTTGATTGCGTTGCTTGTTGCCGCCAGTCCCGCCGCCACTGCTCCGGAAGCCGTGGCGAAGAAGCCCCGCCTGAAGTGCGAATGGATCCATGAGGTCGGCACTTCCCGCCCGCGCCGCGTCTGCGAGAAGCGCGTCGAACCGAAGCCGGCCGAGCAGGCAAAGGAAGAGCCACAGCCGCAGCAGCCGAAGTCGGAGCCGCTTACGACGGAGTAGAGCCGCCCGCTCTTCCCGCCCCTTTGTTTAATTTTTGTTAGGAGCGACTCGGCGCTTTGTGTTTCCCCCGTGTCGACGTCGCTCGACCGTCAATCAGGGGAAAGTTCATGAAGACCATCATTTTGGCCGCGCTCGGCGCGGCGTCGATTGCTTTCGCGTCGGCACCGGCGACCGCGAAGCAGTACGTCGATTACACTCCGCAGAAGGGCTATTGGGACGTCAACGCGGTCGAGGTCGATCCCAACCACATCGACGATTATCTCACCGGCCTCAGCAAGTCGCTCATCCCGACCTACGAGACGCTCAAGAAGCGCGGCCTGATCGACGATTACAAGTTCATGGTCCGCAGCGGCTACGTCAAGGGCACGCCGAACGTCCTGCTGATGACCCATTCGAAGTCGTACGGCGTGCTCGACGCGGACCAGGCCCGCGACCAGGCGATCGAAAAGGAGATCGATGCGCTCTTCACCAAGGAGCAGAACGACGCCGCCATCGCCGGCTACGAGAAGTATCGCACCTTCATCGACAACGCCCAGTGGACCGACATCATCATGAAAAAGTGACGCGTTGAGCGTGGAGCGAGCGGCCAGCCGGTCGCTCGCGAATCCCGCCTTCGCGCTCTACGGCGCTTCGGAAGAGCCCAATCCAACGTGTCCCTGCGGCGTCGTGTCGCCACCGAGAAGCCTATTTCCGATTCTTCCGCGCCGCGTAGCGGGCATCGCGTGCGGCCTTCGCCTCGGCCTCGGTCGGGGGAGCGGAGGCAGCCGCCTTGGCCGCATCGTCCGCCGCTTTCGCTTCTGCTTCGGCCTTCTTCGTGGCCGCCTTCTCTGCCTTGGCCTCTTCCCGCCGCTGCGCGGCCGCCTTGCGCTCGGCGGCGAGCCTCTCGTCGACCGGCGGCCTGGCCTTATACTTTTCCAGCGCCTTCTGCTTCGCCTGCGCGGACTGGCCGGCTCGGTCCTGGAATGTGCTGTTGTAGGTCATGATTGAAATCGTCTCCTGATCGGGCAGCATGCCTTTTCGCCGCGCAAGGCGGTAGGGTTCATCGTCGACAACGCCTGACGCGCCCGGTCGGGCCGATCCGCCGGCCCGTCAAGAAACGGGGGACGCGGTCGCCCGCGCCCCCCCCTTACATGCTTCAACCGAAACGGACGAAATCTATTCGCCGGCGCCCGTCGGGTTGCAATTCGCCCCCGGGAAACCGCTCCGCTGGCCCTCGCGGGCTGCGGAATCGCTGGGGTTGGGAATGAAACCCGTGCTCATGAACGAACCGTAGGACTGCGTGTGGCCGCCCGGATCGACCTGCACCAGCGATCCGCCAGGCCCGATCGGAAGCCACAGGCCGTCAGGCGTGTCGTTGAGACCGGAAAAGGCACATGCCGACTTGCCGTTGATCGGCAGGTCCTTGCCGCTTCCGGTGATCTCGCCGGCAAAAGCGGGGGTGGCAAACAACATGGCAGCAGACATCGCTCCGAGAACTGCGCTCTTCATCATCACGAATTCCTTTGTGCGGAGTCTGCGACAACTGAGTTGGTCGCAAAGGCTCAGGCGACCGCCACCTTAACATATTTTAATCTCGCCGTCCTATAAATCGGCGAAACCCTGAGGCTGGCGGGGGTGCGGTTACTCTTCCCCCATGCGGAGCGCGGCGATGAACGCCTCCTGCGGGATCGAGACATTGCCATATTCCCGCATCTTGGCTTTGCCCTTCTTCTGCTTCTCGAGCAGCTTGCGTTTGCGGGTCGCGTCGCCGCCGTAGCATTTTGCGGTGACGTCCTTGCGCATGGCGCTGATCGTTTCGCGGGCGATGACCTTGCCGCCGATCGCGGCCTGGATCGGGATCTTGAACAGGTGCCTGGGGATCAGCTCCTTCAACCGCTCGCACATGCCGCGCCCGCGCTGCTCGGCGGTGCCGCGGTGGGTGATCATGCTCAGCGCGTCGACCGGCTCCTCGTTGACCAGGATGCTCATCTTGACGAGGTCGCCCTCGCGGTGGCCGATCTGCTCGTAATCGAAGCTGGCGTAACCGCGGCTGATCGACTTCAGCCGGTCGTAGAAGTCGAACACCACTTCGTTCAGCGGAAGCTCGTACTTGATCTGGGCGCGCTGGTGGGCGCCGCTGCCGACATAGGTCAGCCCCTTCTGGATGCCGCGGCGGTCCTGGCACAATTTGAGGATCGCCCCGAGATATTCGTCGGGAGTGTAGATGGTCGCCTCGATCCACGGCTCCTCGATGCTCTCGATGCGGTTGGGGTCGGGCATGTCGGCCGGGTTGTGCAGCTCGAGGGTCTGCGCCGGCTCGTTCTTCGAATGGGTGAGGTGCATCTTGTACACCACGCTCGGCGCAGTGGTGATGAGGTCGAGGTCATATTCGCGGGTCAGCCGCTCCTGGATGATCTCGAGGTGGAGCAGGCCGAGGAAGCCGCAGCGGAAGCCGAAGCCGAGCGCCGCGCTGCTTTCGGTCTCGAAGCTGAACGAGGCGTCGTTGAGCCGCAGCTTGTAAAGGCTGTCGCGGAGCTTTTCGAAGTCCGCGGCGTCGACCGGGAACAGGCCGCAGAAGACGACCGGCTGCACTTCCTTGAACCCCGGCAGCGCCTGCGCCGTGGGGCGCTTGGCGTCCGTGATCGTGTCGCCGACGCGGGTCTCCGCGACTTCCTTGATCTGCGCGGTGATGAAGCCGATCTCGCCCGCGGCCAGCTCCTGCAATTGCTCGATCTTCGGGCGCATGCAGCCGACGCGGTCGACCAAATGGGTCGTGCCGGCCGCCATGAACTTGATCTGCTGGCCCTTCCTGAGGACGCCGTCCATCACGCGGACGAGGATGACGACGCCGAGATAGGGGTCGTACCAACTGTCGACGAGCATCGCCTTCAGCGGCGCGTCCCGATCGCCCTTCGGAGGGGGAATTTTATCGACAATGGCCTGAAGAACTTCATCGATGCCGATGCCGCTTTTCGCCGAAGCCAGGACCGCCTCGCTCGCATCGAGCCCGATGATCTCCTCGATCTCCTGCCTGACGCCTTCAGGATCCGCCGCGGGCAGATCGATCTTGTTGATCACCGGCACGATCTCATGGTCATGCTCGATGCTCTGATAAACATTGGCCAAGGTTTGAGCCTCGACACCCTGCGCCGCATCGACCACCAGCAAGGCACCCTCGCAAGCCGCGAGGCTCCGGCTCACCTCATACGCAAAGTCCACATGGCCGGGCGTGTCCATCAGGTTCAGCTCGTAGCCGTTCCATTCGAGACGCACGGTTTGCGCCTTGATGGTGATGCCCCGCTCCTGCTCGATCTCCATGCTGTCGAGGATCTGGCCGTGCGTCATCTCGCGCTCGGTCAGGCCGCCCGTCCGCTGGATCAGCCGGTCGGCAAGCGTGCTCTTCCCGTGATCAATGTGCGCAATGATCGAGAAATTCCGGATTTTCGTAATGTCTTTCATTTGGGTGGGGCCGCTAGCAGGGGATTGAAGGAAGCGCGAGGGCGTTGGATAAACACCGTTCACAAGGGGGCTTGTCGATGAAGAGATTCAGCATCCTGGCTACAGGTGTGTGTGCGGCTGCATGCGGTGCGGCGGTTTATGCGACGGCGCCCGCGAAGGCCCCGCCCCCGCCTCCGCCGATTGCCAATTATTACATGGATGCGGCGACCGTCGGCGGCTTCGGCGGCATGATGGGCGGCGGGGGCCGGCCGAGCATGGCGCAGATGATGGGAATGATGTCGGGCAATGCGCCCGCCTATTCGCACACGCTCGACCTGAGGCTCGCGTCACGGATCAAGGCACCCGCGGCGCCAGAGGCGAACCACCTGATCCCACCGGGACTGCAGATGGGGCCCAGCCTTCCGCTGATCGCTCCGACCAGTCCGAAGCCCGCAACGCAGTCCTATCCCTATCAGCAGCCGAAGGGCCGGATGGTCATCTACTGGGGTTGCGGCGAGCATGTCGGGCCGAACCAGCCGACCGTCATCGACTTTGCAAAGGTCGTCGCGGGCCAGATGCCGCCGGGAATGGCGGGGATGGCCAACTACGTGCGAATGACAGCCATCCCGCACAGCGCGCCGGGCTATGGCGAATGGCCGAACAAGCAGGACCGGCGACCGGTGCCGGTAAGCGGCTCCCTTGTTGGGCCGCACAAGGTGGAGGGCAATTACTCCCCGCCGATCGCCTTCACACTCGGCCAGGACTTCATGCCGGCCCTGAACCTGCGGGAGACGGGCGCGCTTCCGTCCGGCGCGGTCCAGCTCGGCTGGACCCCGGCCGCGAGCGCGACCGGCTATGCGCTCGCGATGTTCGGCTCGGGCCAGAACGGCGACGTGCTGATGTGGAGCTCGTCGAAGAGCGCGGCGATGGCCACGATGCTGGACTATATCTCGCCGTCCGAAGTGAAGCGCCTGATCGGCACGGGCCACGTCCTCAGCCCGCAGACGGCGCAGTGCACGCTTCCGTCGGAAGTCGCCAAGGCGTCCCCCGCCGGGATGATCATGATGATCGGCTATGGGCCCCAGGCCTATTTCGCCGAGGCTCCCAAGGCGCCGAAATGGACGGCGACAGCCCGCTTCAAGACGGTTTCGTCGATCATGCTCGGAATGCCGCAGATGGGCGGCCAGGACGGCGCGGCGCCTGGGCAACCGCAGCCGAAGAAAAAGAAGAAGTTCGGCATCGGCGACGTGCTCAAGGGCGCCATCCCGGGCCAGTAATATCCGTTCATCGACCTAGGCCGCCGGTCCGTCGAAGCGCCTTGCGCTCGCGGGGCGGCCCCGTACAGCTGTCGGCCGGAGTCCGAGGGGAGCCAAGAGTCTCATGAACAACAAGAATCGTCTCGCCGTCCTGCTTGCGGGCGTGTCGTTGCTCGCGGCCTGCGCAACCGCGCCGCGCACCGCCGAGGTGCTGCCCCCGGTAGCGAACGAGGCGGTTGCACCCCTCGCCCCCGCCGAGCCCGCGCCGCTTTCGAGCCTGGTCAGCGAAGTCCAGCTCCCGCACGAATCCTTCAAGCTCGACAACGGCCTGACGGTGCTGGTGCACGAGGACCACAAGGCGCCGGTCGTCGCGTTCGGGGTCTGGTACAACGTCGGCTCCAAGGACGAGCCGAAGGGCAATACCGGCTTCGCCCATCTGTTCGAGCATCTGATGTTCTACGGATCGGACAACGTCCGCGAAGGCATTCTTCCGTTCCTTCAGAAGATCGGCGCCTCGGACGCCAACGGCACGACCTGGTTCGACCGCACGAATTATTACGAGACGGTGCCCAAGCCGAACCTCGAGCGGGCGCTGTTCATGGAATCCGACCGCATGGGCTACCTGCTCGCGGCGATCGACCAGAAGCGGCTCGATACGCAGCGCGGCGTCGTTCAGAACGAGAAGCGCGAAGGCGACAACCAGCCGAAGGGCCTGGTCGAATATGAGCAGCTCGGGAACCTCTTCCCCGAGGGCCACCCCTACCATCACTCCACCATCGGCTCGATGGCCGACCTCGACGGCGCGAGCCTTGCCGACGTGAAGCGCTGGTTCATCGACAAGTACGGCCCAAACAATGCGATCGTATCGCTGTCGGGGGACATCAATGTCGCCGAAGCCAAGACGCTCATGCAGAAGTATTTCGGCGCCATCCCGCGCGGGCCGGTGAACAATCCGGCGGCCGCCGAGGTGCCGACCCTGGCCGCACCGAAGACGATCGTCATGAAGGACCGCGTGCCGGCCGTGGAGCTGCAGCGCCATTGGGCGGTCCCCGGGCTTCAGTCTCCGCAGCTCGAAGCGCTCGATCTCGGCGCGTCCGTGCTCGGCGGGCTCGCCAGCTCGCGGCTCGACCGAATCCTGGTCCGTGAAGAGAAGATCGCGACCTCGGTCTCGGCGAACATGCAGCCGTTCCATCGCGTCGGCTTCATGGAAATCGACGCGACGGTGAAACCCGGTGTCGACCCCGCGCTGGTCGACAAGAGGCTCGACGAGATCATCGCGGATTATCTCGCCAACGGCCCGACCGAGGACGAGCTTCGCCGCGCCGCGACCAAAGTGGCCGGATCGTACATCCGGGGCATTGAGAACGTCTCGACCCAGAACGAGGCGCTGGCCGAAGGTCTGCTCTACAATGGCGACAGCAACTTCTACGCGAAGAATTTGCAGCGCTATGCGTCGGTCACGCCCGCCGAAGTGAAGGCGGCGATGCAGCAATGGCTCAGTCGGCCGGTGCTGAAGATCAATATCGAGCCCGGTGAGCGCCCCCCCTATGTCGAGGCTTCCGGCAAGAAGCCGAGGAAGGGCGCGGACATCAAGGTAGCCTCCGTAAAGCGCGACATGCCGCTGCAGGGCGCTCCGGAGCCGCTCGATTTTCCTGACGTGACCCACGTCACTCTGTCGAACGGGATCAAGCTTGCCTACGCCCAGCGCACCGCTGCGCCGTTGACGCAAATCGCGCTTAGTTTCGACGCCGGCTATTCCGCCGATGCGCCTAACCGGCGCGGCCTGCAGAACATGGTCGTCCAGATGCTCGACGAGGGCACTCCGACCCGCTCGTCCCAGCAGATTGCGGAAGAGAAAGAGCGTCTCGGCGCGATCCTCGGCGCCGCAGGAACCGCGGACCGTACGACCGTCACATTGTCGGCGCTGAGCGCCAACCTCTCGCCGAGCCTTGCGCTGATGTCGGACATCGTGCGCAACCCCGCATTCGATCCGGCCGAGGTCGAGCGCGTCCGCACCCAGCTGGTGACCGCGGTTCAGCAGGCCAAGTCGAACCCGAACAACATGGCCCAGCGCGAATATATGCGGCAGATTTTCGGCGCGTCGCACCCCTACGGAACGACGCCGATCGGCGACGAGGAAGCGATCAAGGCCTTCAGCCGCGACGACCTTTTCGCCTTCCAGCAGCAGTGGCTGCGTCCGGACAAGGCGGAATTCTTTGTCGTCTCCGACCGTCCGCTGGCGGAAGTGCAGGCAGCGCTCGAGCAAGCCTTCGGCGGCTGGAAGGCTCCGGCAACGGCAGCCGGCGCCAAGGCGTTCGGCCCTGTCCCGGCACGCGCAACGTCGCCACGCATCGTCTTCGTCAACCGGCCGGGCTCTCCGCAGTCGGTGATCTTCGGCGGTGAGATGACCCCGCTCGATCCGCGCTCCGATTTGACTCCGAGCCTGGCGGGCAGCGACGTCTTCGGCTCCGGAACCTTTTCGCGGATCTGGAACGACCTTCGCGAGACCAAGGGCTGGGCCTATTCGCCGTACAGCATCACCGTGATGCGCCAGAACGCCGTTCCCTACCTGATCCAGGCGTCGGTCCAGGCCGACCGGACCGGCGATTCCATCGCGACCCTGACGGGCCTCCTGAAGGAGCTGCTGGGCCCGAAAAGGGTCAAGCCGGAAGAGCTGGCCATTTCGGTCGCGAGCGCCACCGGCGAGCTTCCCGGCCAGTTCCAGACCAGCGATGCGGTCCTCGCAGGCATGGCGTCGAACGCGCTCTATGGCCGTCCCGACAATTATTACGAGACGCTGGCCGACAAGTATCGCGCACTGACTCCGGCGACGGTGGATCGAGCGCTGGCCAACATGCTTGACCCGAACGCTCTCGTGTTCGTGGTCGTAGGCGACGCCGCAACGGTGAAGCCGCAGCTGGCGAAGCTCGGACTGCCGGTCGAGGAAGTCCAGCCGAGGTAAGCCTGGCGCACCGAGCGTAAGGGGGTAATCGCACCGCGTTGCTGCCTTACGTGAGAGCTGCGGAAGGCGGGTCAGCCTGCGCGAAGCGACAGGTCTGACGTGACGGGATTTATTCCCGTGACGGCCTCGTTGCTAATGTCCGGAAAGGGTGGAAAGCAGACATTCACCGGACTTCGATGGCAAGGCCCCATTTCTCCCAAGGGAGGGCGCAATGCTTTCGTATTCGAACATGCCAGTGTTCGCATCTACCGTGCAGCCAAGTGTCCGGCATTGGTCCGCAATTCGCGGCAACAACTCGGCCAATTCTTCCGGGTTTTGGGTCCGCCACTTCTCACGCGCCGGGGCTGAAAGTCCGTTTATTGGATTGGCGATCAATTCGTGGAGTTTCGCCCGAACTGCCGGTGTTGCTTCGATTCCGAGACATTTGAAGAGCCAATCGCTGGTGCTCTCGGGGTGGTCGAGAAGGTCTCTCAGGAAGAACTCTGTCCACTGTCCTGACGGGACCACTCGGCGCGCTTCCTCGATGGCGTCGACATACTGGCGCCACTGCTCAAAGCCGATTTCGTGGACCGGCTTCGATGCAAATTCGCGCCAGCCCCGGATGAGCGTCGAGCACCACATCCTCTTCTGACGGTAGCCGGGAATGTCGAGATCGGTTGGGACATAGTAGGAACGGAAGCGCCCGCCCGGCTGCTTCCACATGTTGATGTACGAATTGATCGCGTCGCACGGATTTCGCTTCATCACGACGAAGATCGCGTCCGGGAACAGGTCCAGCAGGTAGGGGACGCGGACAATGTTGTCGGCAGTCTTGTCGATCAGCCTCTTGCGACCCGCATAGGCGAAGAAGTGCGCGTTGACGTAGCGGCGCTCGCCAAATCGGACCTGGCCTTTGCCGACGTGATCGGAACCCCAGCCAGATTTCCGCGGATGGTGAAACCGCCGCCAAATGTTGTGGCCCTCCGATGGCCGTGATCCCAGCGTTTCGGACGCGCGAAGTACCTGAAACAGCATCGTCGTTCCACTTCTCGGCATTCCGACGATCAAAATCGGCCGGGGGTATGTCGGCGCGGTCAGAAGGCCCTGCAGGAAACGCAACGCGCGGACGGCGTTGAACCTCCGGAACGCATTGTTGACGCGCCAGATGATCCCGTAAGGATCGTCGATGCGAGCTAGTGCCTCGGGAATCTGAGGGATGGCGTGGCGACCGGTTTTCGCTGGAGCCACCGCTGGAGGACGCGGGACGGCAATCAGCAATTCAAGGACATTTCGAAAGAGCGACAACCGAGCAACTCCGAGCAGCTTGTCGGGTCATGCTAAGAACGATGCTGCGTTCTGGAAGTTCACTTTCGTTAGCCAAAGTCCGTTTCGGGTCGAAAGCGGACGTTCGCCCGACTAGCCCTACGGTCATTTCGACGATTATCGAATTGTGGTTGACTAATTGCACTGCGCCTGTCATTTCGAGTTTTATCGAAAGGATAGGTTATGCGCTTGATCGCCGATATCTTTGCTCGATTGCTCGCGGTTCTGACCGAGCCTCCTCCCGCGCCTTGCTGCGCTGCCGCTATCCGCTGGTCGAACTTCCGCTAATGAAGAGCGACAATGCCGTAAGGGCGCTTGCCGCCCTCGCTCAGGAAAATCGGCTCAAGTTGTTCCGCCTGCTCGTTCAAGCAGGAGACAAGGGCCTCGCGGCTGGCGCGATTGCCGACGCGCTCGGCGTTCCCAACAGTTCGCTGTCCTTCCACCTCGCGCAGCTCCGCAATGCCGGCCTTATCCTGCAGGAGCGGCAGCACCGGTCCCTCATCTATCGCGCCAACTATCCGGCGATGAATGCGCTCGTCGCTTACCTCATGGAAAACTGCTGTGCCGGAACCGACTGCGGTTCCGGGACGGCCTGCGAAACACCCGCTCAAGAAAGGAAATCCGCATGAAGCGCCTGCACGTCCATGTCGGAGTCGAAGACCTCAGTCACTCGATCCGCTTCTATTCCACTCTGTTTGGCGCGGAGCCGACCGTCACCAAGCCCGACTACGCAAAGTGGATGCTCGACGATCCGCGGGTGAACTTCGCGATCTCGCAAGGCAATCATGCTCGCAAGGGTATCGAGCACCTCGGCATCCAGGTCGAAAGTCCCGCCGAACTTTCGGAGGTCTATGGCCGCTTGAAGGAGGCCGATCGTCCCGTGCTCGAAGAGGGTCAGACGACCTGCTGCTACGCAAAGTCTGAGAAGAGCTGGATTTCCGACCCGGACGGAATCGTCTGGGAGGCGTTCTTCACGAACGGCGAAGCTACGTCTTACGGCGATTGCCCTGCGCTCGATACGCTGACCGGCAGCGAATCCAGATGCTGCGCGCCGAGAGCCGCATGAGCAGGACCTACAACGTCCTGTTTCTCTGCACGGGGAATTCGGCTCGATCGATTCTTGCCGAAGCGATCTTGAACAAGGATGGCCCAGGGCGTTTCCGAGCTTACTCGGCCGGAAGTCAGCCCAAGGGCGAAGTCCATCCGGAGGCTCTGAACCTGCTGCGTGAGCTCGGATTTCCAACCGACGGCTACCGCTCAAAAAGCTGGGATGAATTTGCTGCGCCGGGAGCGCCGCCGCTCGATTTCGTCTTTACCGTTTGCGACAATGCTGCGGGCGAAGTCTGCCCGATCTGGCCGGGCCAGCCGATGACCGCCCATTGGGGGATCGAAGATCCGGCTGCGGTAGAAGGCGAAGGGCAAAGACGGGCCTTTCAGAACGCCTTCTACGCGCTCCAACGCCGCATCGGTCTATTCCTTTCCTTGCCGCTGGACAGCATCGACGAGCTAAGTCTGCAGACACGGCTTCGCGAGATTGGCCGAAGCGCCGACCAGAACGCCGCCTGACATGGCGCATCTTGGCAGCAGGCTGGGCGCAGAAGGCGTCGGCTCGTTCTTCCTGTTCGCCTGCGTGATCGGCTCGGGCATCATGGCTGAGAATCTGTCGGGCGGGAACTACGCCGTTGCTCTGCTTGGCAACTCCATCGCGACCGGTGCGATCCTCTTTGTTCTAATCACGATGCTCGGGCCAATCTCCGGAGCGCATATGAATCCGGCGGTCAGTCTCGTTGCGGCCTCGCGCCGCGAATTGCCGTGGACAGATGCGGCAGCCTACATCGCCGCCCAGCTATCGTTCGGAATATTAGGCGTTTGGGCAGCGCACCTGATGTTTGACCTTCCGACGCTCCAGCTTTCCGGGAAAGCTCGAACCGGACCGGGTCAATGGACCGGCGAAGCCATCGCAACGTTCGGGCTGATCCTGACCATCCTGGGAACTGTGAAACACCGTCGCGAATGGGTGCCCGTCTCCGTCGCGCTGTACATCACGGCTGCCTATTGGTTCACCTCTTCCACCAGCTTCGCCAATCCGGCGATCACCATAGCGCGAAGCCTGTCGGACACGTTCGCCGGCATTTCTCCGCGTGATGTTCCGCTTTTCATCGTCGCCCAGTTGACTGGCGCAGCACTCGCCTCGCTTGCAGCCAGATGGCTATTCCCGACCGAAGCCTGATATCCGTTTCAGGTGGAAGCGGACGTCAGTTCTCCCGCCCATCTCGCGAAATCGCGCACCCCCGGCCGCGCATCCGTTCTGTAATGTTTGTGGCAGTGCGCTCTAAAATTCTTTCTCTGCAGTAACTACCTGTAGAGCTGCGCAGCGAAAGCCGCCCCTCCCGATGAGGAGACGAAAATGACGAGCCGCCCCGAAGAGCCGATGCGCCCTTTCAGTCCATTTCGGTCGGCCGCTGAGGAAGCGGACATGAAAAGGGAAGCGCAACGCTGGGACGACGAAGGCGGCCACATGAGCTGCATTGGCGGCAGGATCGTTCGTAATGCGGGCGCGCGCATGCCTTATACGGTTGTCCTCACTCAGCCAGACGGTGAGACAAGACAGCGTGATTTCCCGACGATGCAGGAGGCCGAAGCCTTCGTCCGGCGCAATACGCCTTTGCCGGCTTCCAGATCGACACTGCACGACCACGGCGAGGGGGATGCATGATGAGACACTTGGTGGCGGGCCACTCGCACTTGCACTCGCCAGCGAGCAGGGCCTGAGATCGGGGGAGGCTTTATTGGGAGAGGACGGCGCTCCCCGATAAATTGGCCGAAAGCGGCCAATTCATATTTGCAAGGTGATGCGCTTTCCGGTCGTCTCTAGCGACGTCGTCACGGACGTCCGCGCGGCCGCCTGGCGACCTCAAGCTCTAAATCAACAACGAGGCGTCTCAGCGCTTCCGACGGTAGGGCCGCGCAGGACGACAGCTCCTTGCGCGCATGCTGAATCAGCTCGGACCAGAATTTGACCGTATCGGCATGAACCGGGCGATCGCGCAGGCGGTTGGCGCTGCGGATCGCCGAAATCAGATTGCCCTCGGTGCTGCCGTGCAACTGCATCTTAGCTCCTTGCGACGAAGCCCCAGCCGGGACCATGCCGCTCGCGCGCTGCATTGTCCTTCATGAGGTTCTTCGTCAGCTTTCGCCGCATCGTGTCCGCTCCCTCGACGCTCATGCATACGAGCCTCGTTCCCCCGCAGGGGAGCGACTTGATCGCCGAGATCCCGACCTTTGCTTCAAGGCACTGAGCGACCACGAACCCTTCGCTCACATTTAGGTACATTGCCCGGCTCATTCGGCCGCCCCGCGCTTCGCCGCAGCGATTGCATCGTGAGCATTCGTGTAGCGAAAACCGCCCCATTCGTAGGACGTGAGCGGAATGGCGGTAATGCCGTATTGCGCGAGCAGATCGGACTGAACGGTTTTAGCCGGCGATGCCGTTACTGCTCGAGGTTCTTTGCCCGTGCGCGGGAAGGCTGGCTTCTCGGGTTCGCTGACGGATCGTTCGGGAAACGCGGACATTCTCTTCTCCAATTAATACCGGGTATCGGCACGCGGGCGAGGGTGCGGAAGCATTGTGCTGTTCCGAAGCCATAGCTCGTCCTGGCGCGCCAGCGCCGCTCGCAGGCGTCCGCGCATCTCGTCGCCGCCATCTACCTGGCCTTGCCGATCCAGCCGGAAAGCATCGGACTCGAACTGGTTCGCCGCCGTCAGGAGGGCAGTCGAGCCAAGTTCTGTCCGGGCGTTCCTCGCGAGATTGCGACAGGACGACGCCTGTTCGCGCAACTGGTCAGCTGCCTCGTCGCATGAGAGCGTGACCCTCACCATGCGCGGGCTCTTCCGTTGCCTTTCGCGACGACGATGAGCGCCGCATAGGCATCGGCCATCGTCCGATGCGCCCGGCGTGACCTGTCGCATGCCGCATTGTCGGCGTTAAATAATGAAACTTGTTGTCGCTGGTAGAGATAGTTGAGGTCCATACTTTTGCTCCAAAAACGTAAGCGGGAGCACAGTGTGTCTCTCAGCCGCGCAAGCCTACTCAAAAACAATCCGCGCGATGCAGCCTTCTAACACACCCAAGACTTTCAGCCTAATAATGAAAACTATTTTCGGCGCGCCTTACAATTCTAGGATGAAGCTGGTAAATGTTTGCCGCTACCAGTCGCAATCTGACGGTTTTTGGCGCTTTGCGGCTCCTTTTTCCTTCTCTCGCAGCTCTTAGCAGACGGCGCCGACGTCCGGCGCCCTATGGAAGGAAATCGTTATGCCAATCGGCACCGTAAAGTTTTTCAACGCATCCAAGGGTTATGGATTCATCCAGCCCGAAGGCGGCGGCAGCGACGCGTTCGTTCACATCAGCGCGGTGGAGCGCTCGGGCATGACCGGCCTCAACGAAAATCAGCGCGTCTCCTACGATCTGGAACAGGATCGCCGGGGCAAGATGAGCGCCATCAATCTGAAATCGCCCGAAGAAGCCAAGCCTGAAGAGGCCAAGGCCGCGGACCAGGTTGAGGCCGGCGAGGCCGAGCCAGAGACCGCTCAGCAGGATCCAAGCCAGCAGGACCTCGAAGAGTCCAAGGCCTGAATCGGGCGCGCTGGATGCCGAAACTGAAATCGGGATCCCGCAACCCTCTAGAAAGCGGCCTGGCAGCCAATCTGCCGGGCCGCTTTTTACTTTGAAACAAGAGGTCAAATTGGAAGAAGAGATCAAAGTCGTGCGGAAGTTGAGGGAAAAGCTGACGGAAGAGGGTCGACGGGAACGCGAGAAGCAGGACGCCCGGAAGGCCGCGGAGGGCGAAGACAGACTGGACGCGATGGTCCGCCGAAGCATCGAGATCCACGGTCCCTGAGCGATCATCTGTTTCCGTAAAGCCTCCTTCAATTTGAAAGCTCCGTCATGGCTTCCGCTCACAGCAACATTCACCGGCTTCGCCCGCGGCTTCGGCTGGTGATCGACAATGCCGATCGCATGCCTTTGCTCGTACGTAGGGAAGGGCGTCCCAGCCACGACGATCCAAATCCTCATCCGGTCGGAGTTTAGCCCTTGGCGAAAGAAGAGTTGCTGACGATCGAGGGCATCATCGACGAGGTCCTGCCCGACGGCCGGTTCGGGGTGATGCTGGACAATGAGGTCCGGATCATCGCCTACACGGCCGGAAAGATGCGGCGCTACCGCATCCGCTCTATCGTCGGCGACCGCGTCCACGTCGAAATGACGCCCTACGATTTGTCCAAGGGCAGGATCGTTTTCCGGGAAAAGATCGCCGGCCAATCCGGCGCCCCCCGCCGCCGCCACTTCCGCCGATAAATTCGGCATATCCAAGGCGGCACTCAGCCTCGCGATCCGCCTGCACCGGAAGCAGGTCTAACGGTCGGGACGCGCCATTTCGTTAACCTGATCAGGACATAACCTCGACCGGGCCCCGCAATGCGGTGGCAATTCCATCCGCAAAGCGAAGGCTGAGGCGGTCTACCCGCAGGAGCTTTCATGCATCCTTATCGTCTTTTTGCTCATGACGGCCTGGGCAACTTCAACCTTATCCAGGAATTCAGCGCGCAGAACGATGAAGCCGCCGGGAAGTTCGTGGCCCGCTGGAGCGCCCGCCCGCTGGAGCTCTGGCAATCCTCTCGCAAGGTGAAGTGCTGGCCCACGCAAGACCTAAATAGTTTAAGCGTAGAAACTTAAGTGATTTAAGTTCGTTTGGTTAGCATCGCGGACCTCCTGTATGAGCTGCCTGCGCCTGAGAGACCTCGCGTGCTCCCGCTCGAAAGGGGGATGCGATGCTCAATTCAATGACGGTCCTCATCTTTGACGGGAGCGGCTATTCAAGCCTGGACCTGTCGGAGGCGATCGAGGAGTCGGAAGGCCGTGTCGCCGGCCCGGTAGCGACGCTTTCGGAAACCCTGACCATCCTGGATTCCCTCGACGTTGGCGGTGCGATCGTGGATTGCGAGCTTCCGGACGCGTCCGAAGTCGTCATGCTCCTCGCCCAGCGCGATGTTCCGCTGGTCATTCAAACGAGCGTCCCTCTGCCACGCTCACTGGACGACCTAAGCGAGAGCGCGAGTGTCCTGACGCGGCCCGTGGATCCACGGACTCTCATAGAAACCTTGCTGGTGGAGGTCGGCAAATCGGAATCGCGAGCCTCGAATAGATTAGGTTCCGTGCCTAAAGAGGTTTAAGGAAGGCGCATCACCAGACCCTTATTGCGGATTGCTGGTGGCTGAGAGACAAATTGTCGAGCTCCCCCGCCCTGGGAGCTCACCATGTCATCCGCTTCTGATCTCGTCCTCGCGCCGATGGTGCGAAAGCTCGAGTATTGGAATCCGCTCAATGAGGAAGAGCGGCTAGCCATCCTTGGGCTGCCTCACCAGGTCCGCGAATTGAAGCCGCACCAGTTCGTGATTTGGGACGGCGACCGTCCCCAGAACGCGTGCCTGCTGCTGTCCGGCTTTGCCTTTCGTCACAAGCTGGCCGGCAATGGCGCCCGGCAGATCCTTTCGATCCACATGAAAGGCGATCTGATTGATCTGCAGAACAGCCTGCTTGGCGTGGCCGACCATAATGTCCAGATGATCACGACCGGGACCATCGCACTCATTCCGGTGCAGGCGGTCGCCGATATTGCGTTTCGATTCCCGGCCGTGGGCTTGGCCATGTGGTACGAGACACTCGTCGAAGGCTCGATATTCCGTGAGTGGATTCTCAATGTCGGGCGCCGCGACGCATTCACCGCCGTCGCCCATCTTCTGTGCGAATTCGCTCTTCGAATGGAGGTTGCCGAGCTGGGCGACACGGTGAGCTACGAGCTTCCGCTCACGCAAGAGCAACTGGCCGACGCGGTCGCGCTGACCTCCGTTCACGTCAACCGCACGCTGATGCGGTTGGAGGAGGAAGGTCACATCCGGCGAAGCAAGCGGATGATCCAGATCGACGACTGGCAAAATCTTGCCAAAGTCGCTGACTTCCATCCCCGTTATTTGCATTTGGATCGTTCGGCGATGCCGCCCAGCGTTCCCTTGAGGATGGCCGAGCGGGAATCGCCGAGGGCCTAGGGCGAGGGTGCTGGCGGAGGTCGGTCCGACCCCGCCGGGACAAGCTCACCCTCGACATTTTCGCGACCGCTACCCCTCGCTCTCCTGTGCCGGACTGCGGATCCCCGTCTTGTCGTTCACATTGGCCGAGCCATGAGCCCGTTCGTGGCAAAGGTCGGCAAGCGCGCCGTGGATTGAGCGGCTGTTGTTGGTCGCGGCGGATCGGGAGCGCTTGCGCTCCTCGTTTCCGCGTCGAGAGTAATATTGCCTGTCTGTCTCCTCCATTTGCGGCGCTCCGGATGACTCGATCACCGCCGCGCAAAATCCGATTCCGAGAAATTTGTTCCAGACCGAAACCAAGCCATCGGTGGGACAAGAATTTGGCGCATTCGGAAGTCCGAAATGCGTAGAAGGCGGACATTGCGTCGCGATCAGCCCAGGCTAAGCTGACGCGGTGCCGCTACTCATCGGAATTGTCCTCGCGGGGGTCGTGGCGGTCTTCGCGCGCGTCGTCGGGCTCGACCGCGACAACGCCTTTTACCCGACTGTCCTGATCATCGTCGGAGCCTTTTATGTGCTCTTTGCGGTCATGGCTGGCGGCGGACCAGGCCTGGTGCCCGAATTGATCGGCTTCGCGATTTTCGCGGGGCTGGCCGTGCTAGGGTTCCGAACCAGCCTGTGGATCGTCGCCGCCGGGCTGGCGGCACATGGAGTGTTCGACTTCGTTCGGTACAATTGGTTTCCGGGACCGGGAGCGCCGGAGTGGTGGCCCGGCTTTTGCGGCGGATATGACGTTGCAGCGGCTCTCGCGCTCGCTGCGATCCTGCTCAAAGCCAACAAGCCGGCGGACGCTCGCTAGAGCCGCATCATGCCCTTTCGCGGAGCCGGAACGCCGAGCGTCTCCGCCGTAAGCGGCGCTCCGGCATCGAGGAGCGCCTGGCGGCGGCCCTTAATGTCGACGCTGCGCTGAATGTTTTCGAACGGGAGCGTGTATGCGAAAGCGTCATGCGCCAGCGCTCGCTCGACGAAGCTCGCGACACGCGGCCAACGGACTGCGTCGGGCTCGAAGTCCGCGTAGGCGGCGTTGCGGAAGAAGGTGGCGATGGCGATGTCGGCGAGGCCGAAGTCGCCGAACAACCAGCCGCTTTCCGGTAGCTCGCCTTCGATATAGTCGAGCGCTTCCGGGATGTCCTCGGCCAGGGTCTTCGCGATGCGCTGCTGATCGCCGGGCTCGCGCCAGACCATCGGGTGCACGATCTTCTGGTAGAACAGGCCCCAGATGAAGACGTCGCCGAGGCGCGTGTCGGCATATTCCTCAAACCAGCGCGCACGGGCGCGGTCCTTCGAACCGGCGGGGAGCAGCGGATAGCCGGGATAGGCTTCGTCGAGATAAGCGCAGATCACCGAGGAATCGCTGGCGTTGAAGTCGCCGTCGATCAGCACCGGAATGCGACAAAGGGGGCTCAGGCGGCGAAACTCGTCATTGCCGAAGAAGGGCGTGATCGGGTCGATCTGATAGTCGAGACCCTTGAGGTGCATGCAGGCAAGCACCTTGCGGACATAGGGGCTTCCGTAGCTTCCGATGATCTTCATTTGAGCGTCAATCTCGTAACATGACCCATCTTTCGGCCGGGGCGCGCTTCGCCCTTGCCATAGAGGTGAAGGTGGGCGTGCGGGTCCGACAGGAGCGTCTGCCACTGCTCGATCTCGTCGCCGATGAGATTGTCCATGACGACGGACGCCGCAGCGAGCGCAGTGGAGCCGGGCGGAAGGTCGCAGATGGCACGGATGTGCTGCTCGAACTGCGAGGTGAAGGCGCCCTCTATCGTCCAGTGGCCGCTGTTGTGGACGCGCGGTGCGATCTCGTTGACTACGGGGCCGTCGGCGCCGGCGAAGAATTCGACGGTGAGCACTCCGACATGGCCGAGCGCCTCGGCGATCCCGGCGGCTGCGGCGCGGGCTTCCTCGACCTGGTCCGCGATCACGGCAGGAGCGGGAACGGTCGAGGTGCGGAGGATGCCTTCGCGGTGGACGTTGTCCGGGCTGTCCCAAAAGGTCGTGCGGCCATCGGCCCAGCGCGCGACGATGACCGAGAATTCGGCGGCGAAGTCGACACCGGCTTCGGCGACCGCGGGCTCGCCGCAGATTGCCTCCCATGCCGCCTCCGCCTGGCCGGGCGAGCGAATCCAGGCCTGGCCCTTGCCGTCATAGCCGTAGCGGCGGGTCTTCAGGACGACGGGAACGCCCAGCTCCGCGACTGCGCGCGTCACGTCGTCGAGGCTGGTGACGGAGCGCCATGGGGCGACGCGGGCTCCGGTGCCCTCGATGAACGACTTTTCTTCGGCGCGGTCCTGCGCAACCGCGAGCGACTTCGTGCCGGGGCGCAGGATTTCACCGAGCACTCCAAGCGGACCGACCGGCAGGTTTTCGAATTCGTAGGTCGCGACGTCGACCTTTGCTCCGAAGGCTTCCAAGGCCGAGCGATCATCGTACGCAGCGCGCGTAAACTCCGCGGCGACATCCGCCGCGCACGGCCGCTCGTGCGGGTCGAAGATGTGGCACTTGTAGCCGAGCTGGGCCGCGGCCATCGCGAGCATCCGGCCGAGCTGGCCGCCTCCGACGATACCGATGGTCGACCCGGGCGGAATCATTCCGGCGTTTCAGCCACCGCTTGGGTTTGCTCTTCGCGATAGCGCTCGACGCGGGCGGCGAGCTGATCGTCGGTAATTGCGAGGATCGACGCCGCGAGAAGACCCGCATTGACCGCGCCTGCGCGTCCGATCGCGAGCGTCCCGACGGGAACGCCGGCCGGCATCTGGACGATCGACAGCAGGCTATCCATGCCCTTCAACGCCTGGCTTTCAACCGGAACGCCGAGGACCGGGAGGCTGGTCATCGAGGCCGCCATCCCCGGAAGATGCGCGGCGCCACCGGCACCGGCGATGATGATCTTGAGACCCCGCTCCTTAGCCGACGAGGCATAGTCGTAGAGCCGCTTCGGCGTGCGATGGGCGGAAACGACCCTGGTTTCGTTCGCGACGCCGAGCTTGTCGAGCGTCTCCGCGGCGTGGCGCATCGTCTCCCAGTCGGAGCTGCTCCCCATGATGATTCCGACCAGCGGCTGCGCCATCGTCCCCACTTACTCCAGCCCAAGGAGTTGTGCCGTTTAGGAACAAGGCAGGGCACGCGCAACGTCTTGGCGCGGCTTAAGTATTTTCCCCGTCACAGATTCAAGTTATGTATCGGTCAGCGAAGGGGAATCTCAGATTGCCATGGACGACGTGGTCATCGACATGACCGATCCTGACACGTTGCTGGCCGAAGTCAGGCGCCTCAAGGCTGAGATTTCTCAGCTTCACGAACGCGTGGAGCTGCTGGACCGTCTCGCCCACCAGGACGTGCTGATCGACCTTCCGAATCGCCGCGGATTCATGCGTCATCTCGAAGCGGCGATCGATCGCGTCAGCCGATACGACGACAGTGCCGCGATGCTGTTCGTCGACATCGACGGGCTGAAGATGATCAACGATACCTTCGGCCACCAGGCTGGCGACCATGCGCTGATCCAGGTCGCCGAGATGCTGTCCCAAGGCGTTCGCAAGAGCGATTGCGTGGCGCGGCTGGGCGGGGACGAATTCGGAATCCTTCTCGAGCGGGCAGATGAATGCAGCGCCGTCGAAACCGCCGGACGGCTGGCGTCGATGATCGCCGGATGCGAGTTCTGCTTTCAGGGCACTTGCCTGCCGCTGAGCGTCGCGGTCGGCATTTCGGTGATCGAGCCGCATGACCAGCCCGAGGCCGTCATGGCCCGCGCGGATCTGGCGATGTATCGGGACAAGGCCGCGGCCTAAGCCGCGCGTTCACTCAAATAGAATGAGTCGCGGACGCTGAGGTCGTCGTTCAGCTCGTAGACGAGCGGCTGTCCGGTCGGAATCTCGACGCCGACGATCTCGTCATCGCCGATGTTCGACAGATGCTTAATGATGCCGCGGATCGAATTGCCGTGCGCAGCGACGAGGATGCGCTCGCCCCGCTTCAGGGCCGGAACGATCTCCGCCTCGTAATAAGGAAGCGCCCGCGCGATCGTATCCTTGAGGCTTTCCGTATTTGGAACCGGAATGCCCTCGTAGCGCCGGTCGTGGCTGACGTCGTACTCGCTGTCTTCGGGAAGCGGCGGCGGCGGGATGTCGTAGGATCGGCGCCAGATCCTGACCTGCTCGGCCCCGACCTTGTTGACCATCTCCTGCTTGTTGAGGCCCGTTAGCCCGCCATAGTGGCGTTCATTGAGGTGCCAGTCCTTGGCAACCGGGAGCCAAAGGCTGTCGAGCTCGTGAAGCACGAGATGAAGCGTGCGGATCGCGCGCGTCAGCACGCTGGTGAAGCAGCGGTCGAACGCATACCCGCGCTCGCGGAGCAAAGCCCCTGCCCCGCGCGCCTCGGCAACGCCCTGCTCGCTCAGATCGACGTCCCACCAGCCGGTGAACCGGTTTTCGAGGTTCCACTGCGACTGGCCGTGGCGAAGCAGGACGAGCGTTGGCATCAAGCGTCGACCTTGGCCTTTGCCGCCTTCTCGGCCTTCGCTTTCATCAGCTCCGGAAGGATCGCGTGCAGAGCGTCGAGGCAGGCGAAGGCGAGGAACTTCGAGCGTTCGGGGCTCCAGCCGTAGAGCGGGTCCGGAAGGTCGAAATTGTCCTTGAACGGCATTTCCAGGGTCATCGACACGCAGCCGTAGCGCTCGGCGAGCTGGGTCGTGGACATCGACATGTTGGCCTGGCCCGGAGCCGCAAGCTCATAGCCTTGGCTCGTCTGGAAATCGGGCGAGATGCGCTCGAGATTTTCGGAAAAGAGCTTGAACAGGCGGGTCTGGCGATCGGTGATCGACGGAATGCCCTCGAACCCTGCAAGGAAGTTGGCGGGGATCGCCTCGTCGCCGTGGACGTCCATCGCGAAATCGACACCCGTCTCGTCCATCGCATTGCGGACGTAGAGGACCTCCGGGCTCTTCTCGACCGAAGGTGCGTGCCATTCGCGGTTGAGGTTGATGCCTGCGGCGTTGGTCCGCAGGTGGCCGCGGCGCGATCCGTCCGGGTTCATGTTCGGCACGATGTGGAAAGTGCAGTCGCGCAGGAGCACGCGGGCGACCGGATCATCGGCGTCAGTCAGCTTTTCGAGTGCGCCTTCCATCCACCACTCGGCCATGCTCTCGCCCGGATGCTGTCGGGCATAGAGCCACACGTTGAGGTCGCCGTCGCCGATCGTCAGGCAATCGATCTCCTGGCCGTCGAGCGACTTGCCGAGCGATTCATAACCGACGAACGGAAGCGACGCGTAGGTCGAGACGAGGTCGTGGTGACGCTCCATCGAATAGGGCGCGAAATAAGCGAGCCAGACGCAGTCGGTTTCAGGCGTGAAACGGATGGTGAGGACGCCGTCGGCGTAGCTCGTCCCGTCGATACGCAGCCATTCCTCGCGATCGGTTGACGCCACAGCTTTGTAGTCGGGCCAGCCGTTGGGATAGGCCGAGCCGGCGCAATTGACGATGCGCAACGTGACTTCACGGCCCCCGGCGCCCGCGACGCGGAAATAGAACCACTGGTAGAAGTCGGACAGATGGTCCTTCACGATCTCCAGGTCGGCGGAAAGGCCGTCCTGCTTCACGACGCGGATGTTGCCTGCGTCGAACGCGCTCGAAATCGTCAGTGCCATGGGACCTTCTTTGGCAGTTTTCTGGAATTGCGCCGCTGATAGTGCGGAGGCGCGGATCAGGCAAACGGTCCGGCCCTTCCCGCAGCCAATGTCCGCTTTGGGTGGAAAGCGGACATTGGCGCTTGCTCAATCGGGTCGAATGAATTGGTTCGCCATCGCTACGGCAGTCTACTTCTTCGAGACCTTAACTTCAGCGTTTTGAACCGACCGTACGGCGTAGCCATT